>ENA-OREN01000064-OREN01000064.1-marine-metagenome-genome-assembly--contig:-NODE-64-length-142657-cov-5.210626_pt1 | contig 142657 bp, 149 predicted proteins | sample MGYA00248624_ERZ508555 | MGnify/ENA primary metagenome ERZ508555 (study PRJEB26222, sample SAMN06267773) | marine metagenome | isolation source: Saanich Inlet, British Columbia, Canada | place... | reverse complement strand
TCTGATCTAGAATAATTTTTATATCCCTCTTTTATTTGTAAACCAGAACCCACTCTTTTTTTCTTTTGTAAATTACCTTCATGTTCCTTTCTTTGTTGTATATAAAAATTGCCGTCCTTTATAGGTCCAACCATTACTATTAATATATTCATAGAATAAAAATACATAAATAGTGTGTATTTAAGGAATCATACTAAACAAGTATGATATGGAATCCGTTATTTTTTTGCTATACTCAGATATTTGAGAATAATAGTAATATAAAAAAATTGTTATCCATATACTCACGAATAGATAGGTTGATGTAGAAATGCTGTAATCTTCCGATGAATATAAATGAATAGACATGTAAATAGTTACAATGGCTAAAATAAACCATAACATATAATGATAAAAAGCGGATGTCTTTTTCAGATTACTTTCTTCGTCGTAAGCAATATATTCATTGTTATGTGTCGCATTCAATACTTTATCTAATTCAATTCTATCAGCCTTTAATTTTTCAATCACTTCATCTAAATGTAATTCTTGATTATTAATATTTACTTTAAACAACGATTTGCTTTTAATAATACCTCGTGTATTATTTATTTGTTTTTGAATTAATAATTGTATATCATCTTGAATATTTTTCATCTTGGTAAGTAATTTAAATCCTCCATCGCCACCCAATGCAGTAGATTTATTGGGTGGGATAGAGGTAATTACATTTGTTTGATTTACATTCTCTCCTGGTTTACTACTAATACCACCATAACATGATTTTGCCCAACCATTGTCAACTTGTTCTGGATAATATACAACACTTTTAAAGGCTTGTTTGTTCTGTACTGCTTGTAATTTACATTCTTCTAATGTATCAGATTGGCCCAAATATTTCCACATATCATTTTCCGATTTAGGTTGTGTTATTAATCCACTAGAATAGTTTGTATTTTGTAAATCGTTCCAACCACCCTGATTTACTGATTGTTTTGATAATAAAGACGCATATTCTTCTTGTATATTATTATATTCATCTATTTTCATTTTTAATTCTTTTGGTGTGCCTACTATTATACAAGAATTTTTATCACTCATATCTTCGAATAAGTTTTGCCAATTAAATACATTAGGACCTGTTAAGATAGCACATTTTTCGACTGCAGCTTCAATTGGATTATGGCCACCATTTTTTGTAAAAGATCCACCTAGAAACACTATATCACTTTTACTGTAAAATTCACTCATTTTGCCAAAACTATCAATTATTAAAAACTTATAGTCATTATTTTTTAAAGAACTTTCATACTTAGTATCCAGACTTTCAGATTTTAATAAATTATAAATTATTTTTGATCTTTTAGGATGTCTAGGTGAAATAAAAAATTTAGTTAGAGGATATTTTTCACTTATAATTTTTAATTGAGGAATAATTAATTCATCTTCTTTATCATGAGTGCTAGCAATCATTATTGTAATATTTTCAGAAACTTCATAACTAGGCGTTGATATTTTCTTTTTTGTGAGTTTTAAATTTCCTAAATATTCTATATTTATATTAGTAAGTTTTTGGATTCTGTTAACATCATTTATGCTTTGAGCGTATATGCTACTAAAAGTTTGAACAATAAATTTATAGTATGAAGAAATATATTTCCATTTAATAAATGATTTTGGTGAAACTCTTGCATTTAAATAAATTGATAAAATATTCTTTTCTTTTAATCTCACAATAGTATTTGGCCAAAGATCTGATTCAATCCATATTACTAATTTAGGTTTCCAATTATTTAAGAAATTGTTTATCCAAAACAAAACATCAAAAGGTGCATATTGATGAATAATTTTTTCACCATAATTTTTTAAAGCATAATCTGAAGCAGTTTTAGTAGTAGTTGTCACTAATATGCAATAATTTTTATAAAAATTATTTATTATAAAGTCACTAGATTTAAATTCACCTACACTTGCCGCGTGTATCCATATAACATCTTTTTTATTGGGCTTTTTTATATTTGTAAGCCCGAATCTTTCTTTATATCTATTTTTATCCTCTTTGTTTCTAAATACTCTCAAGTATGTATTGATCAGTATGAAAGGAATTAAAAGATATGAAATTATTGTATATAATTTATGCATTAATTTCTTTTTTAGCTAAATCTACACAATTATTTATTTTAATTTCTAATTTGTTTTTTAGTTCTTCAATTTCATTTTCAGTACAATTTTTTGGTATTGAAATAGACTCACCCCAAACAAATGCACATTTTGAAAATGGTTTAGTAATTAAAAAAGAATCCCATGACTTAAGTTGATTAAACTTAGATGAAGCATAGCCAACAGGTATTATTGGTACTTGAGTTGTTTTCGAGATTTTTATTATACCATCGGACACTTTTTTATTTGGCCCCCTAGGCCCATCTGGAGTAATACCTATATAATTAGAATTTTTTAATAATTTAAAGATAGGTTTTAGTGAAATAGTTTTTTCAGTTGAGGAAGTCTGAATGTTATTTAGTTTAAAATAATTTCCAACTATTGCTCCAAATCTTCCATCACTATGACCTGAAGCCAGAATATTAATTTTAGTATTGGATTTCCAGCAAAAGCTTATCATCATTAATTGACTGTGCCAAAAAGCTAATATGAATGGTTTATTATTATTCCAATAATATTCTGGGTTATGAGTATTTTTTTCAACTATTACAGATGTTGCACTTACTAATTTTATATATAAAAAAGTTATAAATGCTAAAAAATGTTGAACAAAAAAATTTTTAATGATTTTTTTTTTAATTTTCATTCGATTTTTCTTGCAATTGTAATTTTTTATAAACTACAGAATTTTTTATTAAATATTCATGGTTGCCTTTACTTTCAACTTTACCATTTTCGATTGTGTAAATAACATCTGCATTTTGTATTGTGCTTAATCTATGAGCAATGATTATTGTCGTTTTATTCTTCATTAGCTCATCAAGTGCGGATTGTATTTCTCTTTCTGTTAGATTATCCAAGGATGATGTTGCTTCATCCATAATAAGTATAGGGGCATTTTTAACAAGGGCTCTGGCGATTGCTATACGTTGTCTTTGCCCACCTGATAATTTTATTCCACTTTCCCCAACTATAGTATCTAAATTACTTGATAGTTTATTTGCAAACTTACTTACGCCTGACAAATTTGCTATTTCTTGAATTTTTTCATCGCTACAAGACATATCTCCATATCTAATATTATCTAAAATACTTTCATTAAATAAAAGTGTCTCTTGTGTAATTAGTGCTATGTTTTCTCTTAAATCAAAAAGAGACAATGATCTAATATCTTTTTGATCAATATTTATATCACCACTGTAATTGTCATAAAATCTCAACAGTAAATTTATCAAGGTTGATTTTCCACTGCCTGATAAACCAACAAAAGCAGTTTTTTTACCTGACTCTATGGTTAGGTTTATATTATTGAGAACATTATTTTTACCATAAGAAAAATTTATATTATTGTATTCAATATTTCCCTTTAATTTAATATTTTTTGGCTCTTCATGTTTTTCTGATTTATCAATTGAAGTATCTAGTAATAAGAAAATTCTTTCTGCACTAGCTAAACCTTCTTGAACACTAACATTTAAGTTTCCAAGTGCTTTAACGGGCTGATACGCTAAAAGTAGACTAACAAGAAAACTCATGAACTGACCAGTAGTCATATTTTCATTCAATACAAAAACACCTCCAGCGTATATAGAAACCGCAACTGCTAAACTTCCAATAAATTCCATTAAGGGACTTAGTCTATTGCTTATGAAAGCCGATCTAATGAAAAATTTCTTTATGAAATTAATGTTTTTAAAAGCTCTTCTCTTTTCATACTCCTCTCGATTATAAGCTTTAACCTGACGAATTCCCTTAATGCTTTCTGTTAATATATTAGAAAATTTGGCAATTTCATTTTGTATTTCATAAGTGATTTTTCTAATACTTTTTCCAATTTTTCTAATTGGCCATATAGCTAAGGGAAAAGCAAAAAATGCAAAAAGTGTAAGTGACCAACTTTGATAAAACATATTTCCTAATAAAAAAATAATTACCAAAATATCTTTTATGACAGCTGTTACAGATTTAACAATTGCTGCTCTCAAGTAATAAGTGTCATTAATAAGTCGAGAGATCAAGTTTCCAGACTTTGAGTCATTAAAATATGTTAAGTTTAAATACATTAGCTTTTCAAACATTTGAGTTTGAAGTTTAGCTATTATAGAGTGTGCAACTTTACTCATTTGATAAGAATGAGTGTAAGTTGCAAGACCTTTACATAAAGTTACCAAAATGATTGCAATTGGAATTAGGAGTAACATATCTTTATTACCTTTAATTAAAACTTCATCTAAAGCAGGTCTGACTAACCATGCATGAAGCCCTGTAGCTCCAGCTGAAACAATCATCATTAATAATGCTATAAAAATTGTAAATTTGTGGTTAATTAAATAATCAAAAATAAGGCGAATAATTGCAGATCTTTTTTTTTTATGGACTGAAGACATTTAAAAAAACAATAAATATAAAAAAATTACACCACCCAAAAAATTATTTTTTAGAAAATAATAACTTGAACTTTGGGCAGCGTCTGGTTTCCAATTATTTATAAACATGTTTATACCAATAAGTATAGTAATTATCACCCCTAAACTAGCTAGATTTTCTGATGATTTCCAAGATAAATAACCAATTAAGCTTAACATACAAAAATAGCTAAATCTTACAAATAATTTACCCTTTTCTCCTAAAAGTACAGCTGTCGATTTTACATTATTATTAATATCATCTTGTCTGTCTTGATAAGCATAAATGGTGTCGTAGCTTAATGTCCAAAAAATACAGGCAAGGTAAAGTAAGCAATAATCTAATTTTATTTTTCCAAATAACTCAGCAGAAGTAATCAATACGCCCCAACTGAAAACTAAGCCAAGAACTAGTTGAGGCCAATATGTAATTCTTTTCATAAATGGATAAAGAATAATAATAGGAACACTTAATAATCCAATGATTATAGTCAATATTGAAAATTGAATTAAAATAATGAAACTAAGCAGAAGTAAAACAAAAAGAAAAATTAGTGCACTTAAAATACTAATTTTTTTTGAAGCTAGAGGGCGATTTAAAGTACGTTTTATTTGACTGTCAATTTTAATATCAATTAGATCATTAATAATACAGCCAGCACTTCTCATTAAAAATGATCCTAAAAAAAATAAAAAATATAAGTAAATTAAATTATAAAAAGATTTGCCTGAATAAGCTAGTCCAAACCAGCAAGGCCACATCAATAACATAAAACCTATGGGTTTATTGAATCTGATTAAATCAAGAAAATAAAAAAATTTTTTTGGGATAAATGTATCCAACATAATAAAAGATTTGAGTGCCGATCTAATAAAAAAATCTGTTATAACAAAAACTTAATTTCTACTATAATTATTTAACTAAAAGCATCTTTTTTATTTAAATTAGCAGTTTTTATTGTTTTTACAAAGTTAATTAATTAGCATAGAATAATCAAATGAATGAAGAAAATTTAAATTTGGAGATTAGAAAATTTTTAAAAAAAGTAGGCATTTCCTCTCAGAGAGTTATAAAAAATTATATTATTAAAGCTGTAGAAGAAGGTAATTTAAAAAAAAAAGATGAAGTGGAAATTGAGATGAAAATGATTCTTAAGAATCAAAATATTGAGCATACAATTTCAGATAAAATAAAAATTGAATAATTTTTTAAGAATTAATGAAGTTTCCCCTTAAAGAAATAATTATTTTTTTAATATTAGCTATTTTAATATTCATTGGTCTGTCTGTTTTTTGGACTATTCTATCAATATAATTTAATAATTTTTTATATTAATTTAATCTAGCTTGAATTTTATCTAGTGTTTCAAGTTTCTTTATTGGACCAATGCTTGAAATAGTTAATGGTTGTGACACAATCAATTGGGATATTTTTTTTACTGATTCCAGATTAACATTTTCAATTTTTTTTAAAATTTCAGACGTTTCAATCACACGATTAAAAACTAATAGTTGTCTTGCGGCACTTTCACAGCAACGAAATGCACTTTCTCTACCCATCATTAAACTTGCTTTTAATTGAGCTTTTCCTCTTTTAATTTCTTGTTCAGTAATAGTACTTGGGCTTGTATTCAATTGATCACATAAAACAGGTACCAGTTCAGTAATTTGATTTTCTCCTGTTCCACAATATATTCCAAAAATACCCGTATCAGTATAAGATGAACTAAAAGAGGAAATCCCATATACTAATCCTCTTTTTTCTCTAATTTCCTGAAATAACCTTGAAGACATCCCACCACCTAAAAGTGAAGAATAGATAAGTAGAGAATAATAATCATCACTGTGATAATTAATTCCTTCAAAACCTAATAGTAGATGAATTTGTTCTAGTTTTTTTTCTTCCCTATATTCTCCTGAATTGTAATTTGCTTTAATTCGATTATTATTAGTACCATTAGGTAAATTATTGCAAACTTTTTCAATATTTGCAACAAAGGCAGAGTGATCAATTTTACCTGCAGCACTTATAGTCATTTTTTTTGGATTATAATGGGAATTCATAAAGTCTTTTACCTGTTCCCTTGTAAGATTTTTTATTATATCTGTTTTGCCTAATATTGATCTTCCCATTGGTTGATTAGGATAAGCCTTATCTTGCCAATAATCAAAAATCATATCATCAGGTGTATCAAGATACATTCCGATTTCTTGAATAATAACGCCCCTTTCACGATTCAATTCATCTTCTGCAAAAGTAGAATTTTGAAGAATATCAGTTAATATATCAATGCCATACGGAAGATCATCTGCAAGTAACTTAACATAATAAGCGGTAATTTCTTTAGATGTATATGCATTTATATCTCCCCCAACATTTTCAATAGTTTCTGCAATTTGTAATGCAGATTTTGATGTAGTTCCTTTAAATGCCATATGTTCTAAGAGGTGAGCAACACCATTTACTTTTTCTTCTTCATCTCTTCCACCAACGAAATTCCATATACCCATTGATACAGTTTCCAAACCAGGCATATTTTGTGTGACAATACGTAGTCCATTATCAAGAGTTGTAATTTGATGCATATTTAAATTAATTTTAAAATTTCTTCTTTAACTAATTTTTTATTATTGTCTAATATAATCATCTTTTCTTCTTTATCAAAAATATTTTTAAGTCCTGCAGGAATAGGAGGGTCTTGATTAATAGCATCAAAAATTGCATTTTTAAATTTAGCAGGATGCGCACAAGCTAAACTAATATTTGCAACATTGTTATTTAGTTTGTTTAATACATTTAATCCAGTTGCTGTATGAGGATCAGATAAATAATGATATTTATTATAAAATTCTTTAATTGTTTGCAATACTTCAGAATCAGTCACAGCGTGAGTTTTATAGAGTGATTGCATATCTTTAACAATATTCTCTGGTATGGTAGCCTCTTTATCTTTAGAAAAAGATACCATTAACTGATTTATAAAATTACTATTTCTCTCTGAGCTTTCAAATAATTGTCGTTCAAAATTACTGGAGATTTGTATATCCATACTAGGACTGTAGGTTTGTTTAACTTTAAGAATTTTCATTTCACCAGTATTAATAGAACGATGTAATATATCATTTTCATTTGTTACTATATGAAGTTCATTTATTGGAAGTCCCATATATTTTGCTACTCTAGCAGAAAAAATATTGCCAAAATTTCCTGAGGGTACGATAAAATTAATCTTTTCTTCATTTAATTGTAAATAAGACCAAAAATAATAAACTGTTTGAGCAATTATTCTTATCCAATTAATTGAATTTATTGCAGTTAAAGAGGTCTTGGATTGGATTTCTTCATCAATAAAAAGTTCTTTTACAATTCTTTGGCAATCATCAAAAGTACCGTCAATAGCGAAATTATGTATATTATTTTCTTCTACTGTAGTCATCTGTCGACGTTGTACTTCAGAAACATTATTGTGTGGATGTAAAATAAAAACTTCAATATCATTTTTTCCTTTAAAAGCATTTATTGCTGCTGAACCTGTATCTCCAGATGTTGCACCTAAAACAGTAATTTTCTTTGTTCTTTGATTTAGTAGGTAAGAAAATAAGTTCCCTAAAAATTGAAGGGCATAATCTTTAAAAGCAAATGTAGGTCCATAAAAAAGTTCTAATATATATTTATTTTGATCAATATTAACCAGCGGTGCAATTTTTTTATGATCAAAATTTTCATAGGCTGTATTAATAATTAATTGTAAATCAGAATCTGAAATATCATCTTGAATATATGGATAAATTATAGAATGAGCAACTTCTTGATAGGATTTACCTCGTAATTTTTCTAAAGAAATAGTTGGCCACTCTGAAGGTAAAAATAACCCTCCATCTTTTGACAATCCTCTAAAAAGAATATTTAAAAAAGATTCTTTAAGTTGATTATTACGCGTACTTAGATAATGCACTTTTCTCCTAGTTTATAAATATTAAAAGTTTAACTTTTATATTCTGAAAACTCGTATGTGAATACTAGATCTTCTAAATCATTAAAATACCAGTCTGAATCAAGGGCAGGGTCAACATAAAAAACCATTGTAAATATTTGACTTTCGCCAGATTTAAGAGTTTGTTCAGTAAAACAAAAACATTCAGTTTTTATTAAATACACTTGTGCTGCAATAGGATCGACAATAAAATTTGCTGTTGAAGTAATAGTTTTATTGGATACGTTTTTACCCTTATATTTTATTATGTTATTTTCTCCAATGTTTACTTTTATATTTTCTTGTAAAGGTTCAAATTCCAAATTTAAAGATTGATCAACTTTTGCTATAAACTTTATGTTAAGTTTTCTATCTAATATAGCGGGTGATTTTGCTTCAGGATTTATAATTACTTGACCTTTTACAAACTCATTATCCGCTACATTACCTTTACTTAAATATTTATAAGTAGGAATTGCCAATAATAAAATACATGAAATAAATAAAACATTGATTGCAATAATAATAAAAATTTTTTTTTTATATTGCACAATATTATTTAACTTTATCCTTCAATCTCAGCAATAAGTGATGGTGCTATTTTTTTTGACTTACCCACATATTTAACTTTTTTTATTGATTCCAAATTAGATAAATCATTCCCTACAATTATAAAACCAATCATTCCCATTGATTTGTGTGGAGTACACCAATAAGCATATATACCTGGAATAGTAAAAGTATATTCTGCATCTTTTGAAACTTTAGATTTGAATTTAACTACACCTTCTGGAACACCGTTTTTTTTAATAAATTCTACATTATGCCCTTTATCAACAGATTTCCAAAAGACAGTATCGCCCACATCGATCATAACAATTTCTTTACTAAAAACCATACTTCTATCTTCGCCCTTGTTTAGCATTTCAATAGTTGTATCTTCTGCTAATGCTGAATGTGAAAATAATAAACCAAATAGAATAACGACAAGTTTCATAAATATTACCTCTTATTTTATAATTAATAATACTTACATAGATAATAAATTTAGCAAATCAAAAAAAAATATTAAAAATTTCTAGTAATACAAAGACCAAAGGTCGCACAGCATAATCTTTATAGAAAAGCTATCTTTTATATTAGTCTTTTTTTAATTTTTTAAAAAATTTATTTGATTTCATAGAATATTCTATTATGTAGGACCCCTGAATGATAGTAGCACTTTTAGTTTTATTAGTTACCTTAGGCTCAGTTGCTTTTCATTTGTGGTCACCGTGGTGGTGGAGTGAAATTGCTTCAAATTGGGTTGGCATGGATAATACAATTCTGCTTTCTTTTTGGATTACAGGAGCCGTCTTCGTAGCAATAGGTTTATTTACAGCATATTGTATTTGGAAATATAAGTATAATAAAAATAGAAGAGCTGATTATGAGCCTGAAAATTCAAAATTAGAATGGTTTCTTACTATAATAACATCGATAGGTGTAATAGCATTACTAGCCCCTGGACTCATTGTTTGGAATAATTTTGTTACAGTCCCTAAGGGAGCTTATGAGATAGAAGTAGTAGGCCAACAATGGGCTTGGATGTATCGTTTACCAGGTAAAGACGGAGTTTTAGGTACTACGGATATTAAAAATATTGATGATGATAATATTTTTGGGATGAATACCGATGATCCTTACGGGCTAGATGATATTTTAATAGATGCAGATGATCTTCACCTATTAAAAGATCAAGCAGTAAAATTGAATTTACGTGCTTTAGATGTTCTTCATGATTTTTATGTACCTCAATTTAGAGCAAAAATGGATATGGTTCCTGGAATGATAACGTATTATTGGTTTACGCCTATAAGAACAGGTGAATTTGAAATTTTATGTGCAGAGTATTGTGGAACCGGTCACTATGCTATGCTTGGATATGTAATAGTAGATGAACAAGAAGATTATGATGAATGGTTGAGTGAACAAATGACTTTTGAAGAAATTATGGCTAGTAATGGAAAAAGTGATTTGATAAAATTAGCTTTAAATAAAAAAAATGATTTATAAAGGAGTTTAATAATGGCTGCTGATAGTTATGATGATGTTGCAAAAAATAAAGAATCTATTCCTGAATTAGAAGTAGCTCCTCAAGATCTTTATCATGCAAAAAGTTTTTGGACAAAATATATTTTTTGTCAGGATGCAAAAGTTATAGGTATTCAATATGCTTTAACAGCAGCTGCTATTGGTATGGTTGGTTTAGTTTCTTCATGGTTAATGAGAATGCAAATAGCATTTCCAGGAGTAATTCCTATGGATGCTGCTGCGTATTATCAACTAGTTACAATGCATGGAATGATAATGGTTGTTTATTTTTTAACAGCATTATTTTTAGGAGGTTTTGGTAACTTTCTTATTCCGTTGATGGTAGGGGCACGTGACATGGTGTTCCCGTATGTTAACATGGTTAGTTACTGGGTATTTTTCATAGCAGTGTTGATTTTAGGAGCAAGTTATTTTGTTCCAGGGGGCCCAACCGGTGCAGGTTGGACATTGTATCCCCCACAGGCCATCACCTCAGGTACGCCTGGTGGAGACGGTTTAGGTATTGTGCTTATGTTAGTATCATTAGCTGTTTTTGTTATTGGTTTCACAATGGGTGGTTTAAATTATGTAATTACTATTTTACAAGCAAGAACAAGAGGTATGACCTTAATGAGAATGCCTTTAACTATATGGGGTATATTAACTGCAACAGTTTTAGCTTTATTTGCGTTCCCAGCACTTTTTGTTGCAGGCATCATGATGACTCTTGATAATATGCTTGGCACTAGTTTTTTTATGCCAGCCATTGTACAATTTGGTGAACGTTTAACATATGACGGAGGAAGTCCAATACTTTTTCAGCATCTTTTTTGGTTTTTTGGACATCCTGAAGTTTATATTGTTGCCTTACCAGCTTTTGGTATTGTATCAGATTTAATTTCTGTTCATGCTCGAAAAAATATTTTTGGATACCGTATGATGGTTTGGGCAATTGTAATTATTGGAGCTCTGAGTTTTATTGTTTGGGCACATCATATGTATGTAGCCGGAATGAATCCATGGTTTGGTTTTTTCTTTGCGACAACCACTTTAATAATTGCAGTTCCAACAGCTATTAAAGTTTATAACTGGGTTCTTACTCTTTGGAGAGGAAATATTAAATTAACAATTCCAATGTTGTTCTCCATAGCCTTTATTATTACTTTTGTTAATGGTGGATTAACAGGATTATTTTTAGGAAATGTTGCTGTTGATGTCCCATTATCAGACACCTATTTTGTTGTAGCACATTTTCATATGGTTATGGGTATAGCTCCCGTTTTAGTTATTCTTGGATCAATTTATCATTGGTTTCCACTTATTACTGGTCGTTTTTTGAATGAGCGACTTGGAAGAATTCATTTCTGGGTAACTTTTATCGGTTCTTACTCCATATATTTCCCGATGCATTATTTAGGTTTTATGGGAGTAACTAGAAGATATTTTGAAGTTTTTGAAGGAGATAACTTTACTTATTCTATTACGGGCATTAATCAATTTATAACTGTTGCAGCTTTAATTACTGGTGCAGCGCAATTTCTATTTTTTTATAATATAATTGTAAGTTCTAAATTTGGAAAAAAGGCTGGAAAAAATCCTTGGAAAGCATGTTCTTTAGAATGGCAAACTCCAGATGTACCACCTACGCATGGGAATTTTGGTAAAGAACTCCCTGTCGTTTACAGATGGCCTTATGACTTCAGTGTTCCGGGAGCAGATGAAGATTATATTACACAAGATACTCCTCCTAGTGCAGTTGCAAATGCAAAAGCAGAACAAACATGAGCAATAATAAAGAAAGTTTAATTAATTTATTAACTCAGAAACCTTGGGAACCTGCACAGGCAAAGGTTGATAATTTACATGAGGGTAAAACCTTTAATTTACATGTAGGAAAACTTGGCCTTCGTTATATTATGGTTGTTAGCACAATCATGTTTTGTTTATTTATCGTCACTTATGCCGACAGAATGGTCTACGATGACTGGATTAGAATGCCTGAGCCATTTTTGCTTTGGATAAATTCTTTAATACTTGTTATTAGTAGCCTTTTTTTTATTCGTATTCAGTTAGCATCAAAGAAAAATAATTTTGAAAAAGTAAGAAGAGAGTTAGTCTTAATTGGAGTTTTAGCTATAATATTTCTTATAGGGCAATTACTAGTATGGCAAAATATGATAGAAGCAGGGTATTATGTTTCTGGGAGCCCAGCAAATGGATATTTTTATGTATTTACAACTCTTCATGGCCTTCATCTTTTAGGTGGCTTAATATATTGGGTGATGACAATAAAAAAAGTTTGGAAACTTGATGATAGTATAGTTATTAGAAAAGCTAAACATACAGTAGAATTATGTGCAATATATTGGCATTTTTTATTAGCTGTATGGATAGTGTTATTTGGATTAATGTTATTTTCATGATGAAAGGTTAATTAATGGAAGAATCAAATCAAAATGTTAAAGTAGTAATACCTGAAAAAAAATCATTCTCTAAAGAATGGGCTTCTGACCAAAAAGCTTTTAAAGGTGTTCCTTGGGGAAAAGCCATGATGTGGATTTTCCTCGTTAGTGATACATTTGTATTTAGTATTTTTTTAATTTCTTATATGACAGTAAGGTTTTCTACAAAATCAGAATGGCCTAATCCAAGTGAAGTGTTTGGATTACATGTTGGGCATTATAATGTTCCTTTGCTTTTAATTGCTATTATGACCTTTATTTTAATTACCAGTAGTGGAACTATGGCTCTGGCAGTAAAATATGGGTATGAGAAAAATCGCAAAATGTGTGGATATCTTATGCTAGCTACCGCTGTATTTGGCGCATCATTTGTAGGGATGCAAGCTTTTGAGTGGACAAAATTAATTATGGAAGGTGTTCGTCCTTGGGAGAATCCATTTGGAGCTCCTCAATTTGGATCTATATTTTTTATGATTACCGGTTTTCATGGAACTCACGTTACAATAGGGGTTATCTTTCTTGTTATTATGACCAGAAAAGTATTTCGAGGAGATTTTGATACTGGTAAAAGAGGTTTTTTTACATCGCAAAAATCAAATTATGAAGCAATAGAAATAATGGGCCTATATTGGCACTTTGTTGATTTGGTTTGGGTTTTCATTTTTGCATTTTTTTATTTATGGTGAGGTAATTATGGCAGAAGGTACACAGCAACATCCACTAAAAATTTATTTTTTTGTATGGACACTTCTTTTCGTGCTTAGCGCATTCTCTTATTGGGTTGATTGGTACGGATTTGAAAGTTTTACTAGGTGGGGTTTGATCATGTTATTTATGATTCTTAAAGCAGGCTTTATTTGTGCAATTTTTATGCATTTGTATTGGGAACGTCTACCTATTATTGCAGCTATTCTACTCCCATGTTCAGCAATATTAGTATTTGTATTCATTATGTGGCATGAGTCTTATTGGACATTAATAGTAAGAAGAATTTATTTTGCTATTACTGGATCTTAGGATCTATTGAATCTTAAATGACGCAAAGAATATTATCAAATAATACTTTTCTATTTAATCTTAATAGCTTTTATCAATTAATGAAACCAAGGGTTATGTCCTTAGTTATTTTTACTTGTGTTGTTGGTTTGATCGCGGCTCCAGTTAAAGTAGATTTTATAACTTCAGTATTATCATTAAGTGCAGTTGCTTTAGGTGCTGGCTCAGCTGGCGCTTTAAACATGTGGTATGAGGCAGACTTAGATTCGCTTATGAAAAGAACTTGTTTAAGACCTATTCCTACTGGCAAGGTTTCAAAGAACCAGGCGCTTATTTTTGGTCTAGTAACTTCATTTATATCTGTAATTGCCCTTTATTATTTTTCTAATTTTTTATCTGCTTTAATGTTAACCTTAACAATATTTTTTTATTTAGTGATTTACACAATGTGGTTAAAAAAACTTACTGCTCAAAATATAGTTATTGGCGGGGCAGCAGGAGCCTTCCCTCCAATTATTGGGTGGACAATCGCTACTGGGAATATAACATTAGAGCCAATTTTATATTTTCTAATCATATTTTTTTGGACACCATCACATTTTTGGGCATTAAGCATTTATAAAACTGAAGATTATGATAATGCAAATATTCCTATGCTACCTGTTGTAGCAGGTATTAAAACAACAAAAATAAACATATTTGCTTATGGATTAATATTATTTGCTATTTCATTAACTCCATATTTTTTTGGGTACTTAGGCTTTATATATTTTTTTACCAGTTTGGTATTAGGTATTTATTACGTATATTTATGTTACAAATTACTTAAAGAAACTGTTGATGAAAATAAATTTGCAAAAAAGATATTTATATATTCAATTTTATATTTATTTTTGATTTTCATCACTATATTAATAGATGGGATCATTTAATGAACCAAATATTTAATTTTTCAATTGCCTTAATATTAACCTTAATACCGGGTACAGTTTTCGCTAGATGTGCAATTTGTTATACCCAAGGTTTGTCAGGTGCAAGCATCGCTGTAATTGTTATTGTTTTATCAGCGATTTTTCTTTTTATTGCTAATAAATTTTTACAAAAATTTTTGGAAAAATATAATTAAAATTTATTAACTATTTTTATTTTCTTCTGAGGATGAATTTCTATTTCTTTCATCTGCTTTTATCCAAACCCAAGTTATTAAAAAATAGCAAAATAAATACATACCTAAAACTAGATAAAGCAATATTGATTCTGATGTAAATTCCATAATAGATATCTTTATAAATCAAATTATTTATTGATGAAATAACAAATTTATGATGTTATTTCTTTTATACAAAATAGAGCTACCGTTATAGCAGTATCAGAACGAAGTATAGTATTCCCAAGGGATACTGATATTACGCCATTATTTTGTAAAATTAAATCCTTTTCTCTATCGGAGAACCCCCCCTCTGGACCTATAAGAACTGACCATTTTTTAGTGGAATTTTTTAATGGCATAATAGTTTCAATTATAGATTTATTATCTGTATTTTTTTCATCACAATAAATTAATTTTCTATCTTTTGGCCAACTATTTAATAAGGATTTAAGATCCACTTCTTTTTCTATACTGGGGATATCTAATCTTTCAGATTGTTCTGAAGCCTCGATAGCATTTTGATATAAGTTTTTTACATTAATATTTTTGATATTTGTATATTCTGTAGTGCAGGGAATGATTTTTGATACTCCTAATTCAGTTGCTTTTTGAATAGCTATACTCATTCGGTTTTGTTTTATCGGGGCAAAAATTAACCATAGATCAGGTGAAGATTGCATTTTTTTAAAATTTTGAGTAACATGTAATGCTGTATTTTCTCTATTTACCGCAATTACTTTTGAAGTCCATTCCCCAGAAATTCCATCAAAAACATTTATTTCATCATTAATTTTTATTCGCATAACATTTCTTAGAAAATGATGTTGTTTATCCTTTATAAAAATTATTAAATTTGATGATATTGAATTGTTAACAAAAATGCGTGTTTTAGATTTTTTCATAATAAGTAATAATACTATTATAAAAAAACATTATTAGTAAATATTTTTTTGTACTAATGTTTATTTGTAATCAAAGAAACATCTTTTAGACAATATCTAGATATATTAATATTAAAGCAGTTAATTAATATATTGATCATTTTCTTGAATTAATGTTAAATTAAAAATTAATGGAGAACATATTATTTAATTTGAATAACTTGTATTTTATTATTTTTATAATTTTGTTTTTAGGAGATTAAATGTTTTATGAACCAAAAAAAGGACATCCGTTTTCTATTGATCCATACAAATCACTTATTTTTCCTCGCCCCATTGGTTGGATCTCTTCTATTAGCAAGAAGGGGATAGCTAATTTAGCACCTTTTTCATATTTTAATGCACTAGCTGATGATCCACCTCAAGTCATGTTTGCAGCAGGAGCACCTGTTAAACCTCTAAATAAAAAAGATACTTTATCAAATATTTTAGTAACTAAAGAATTTGTTGTTAATTTTGCAACAACTACAACAAGAAAACAAATGAATTTATCTTCTGTTGAAGCACCGCAAGATGTAGATGAGTTTCTTCTTACTAAACTAAAAAAACGTAAATCTAAATTGGTAAGAGCACCATCGGTAGCAGATAGTCCTGTTAATTTAGAATGTAAATTACTTAAAACTTTAAAATTAAAATCTAATACAAAAAAATATACCACTATGATTATTGGAGAAGTTATAGGTATTTATATTAAAGATACCTTTATACAAAAAGGTAGGGTTAATAGTGTAGCAATGCGATACGTAGCAAGGATGGGGTATTCTGAATATACTACTGTTTCTTCCCGATTTAGAATGAAACGACCATAAAAATAGAATTGTGTTTAATTTGCAATTGTAATGTACGATGTATTTCAATCTATAAAGTAAATTTCTTTATGGATTAGCATTGAAATAATTTTTTTTTATAGTAGGTTTTTATTATGAATACTCTTAGTTTTTATAGTTCTATTGGTTGGATAACTCTATCAGAGGAAAATAGTCTTATTACTTCTGTTAAGTTTGGAAAGAAAAAAAATAAAGGTAAAAATGCTGTTTTAATTAAATTAAAAAAACAAATTATGGAATTTACCAAAGGAAAAAGAAAAAAGTTTTCCGTGAAACTTAATATTGAAGGTTCGGCATTGCAAAAAAATATATGGAAACAATTAAGTAAAATTAGTTATGGTACTACTAAAACATACAGGGATATTGCAAAGACATTACGAACATCCCCGCGCTATGTTGGAAATGTGTGCGGACAAAATAATCATCTACTTGTCATTCCTTGTCACCGTGTTGTACGATCAGATGGTACTCTTGGAGGCTTTTCAGGACTTGGCGGTATAAAATTAAAAAAGAAACTTTTACAACTCGAACAATCATGAGTAAAAATATCTTAATTCTTCAACATATTGATATTGAAACACCTGGTTACATCTTAGATCTTATGCAAAGAGATAAATTTAATCTTACCGCTATTGAATTAGATGAAGGAGAGAAGATACCAAATAACTTAGATCAATTTGATGGAATGTTTTGCATGGGAGGTCCTATGGATACTTGGATGGAAACAGATTATCCCTGGCTTATTGAAGAAAAGAAAAAAATAAAAGAATTTGTTGTTGATTTATCAAAGCCTTATCTAGGATTTTGTTTAGGATGTCAGTTATTAGGTGAGGTAGTAGGTGGTAATGTGGTTAAATCAACACCTCCTGAAATAGGTATTTTAGATATTACTATGAGTGAAACTTATCCTAATGATCATTTATTTGGTAAATTTGATTCAACAATTAAAGCCTTGCAATGGCATAGCTATGAAGTACAAAATTTAGAATCAAACAATGATGTGACTTTATTGGGATCTTCACCAACAACAAAATATCAAATCTTTAAATATAAAAACCATGCATATGGTATTCAGTTTCACATTGAGATAAAAAACAATACTGTATCGCAGTGGGCATGTGTACCAGAATACGAAATAGCTCTTGAGGATTCTCTTGGAAAAGGCGCTCTTCAAAAATTTGATCAATTAGCAAAAGATAATATGAGTTCGATGAATTTTAATGCAGAAAATTTGTATAATAATTTTAAAAAAATTTTGTAAAGAGTAATTTAAAATAATCTGTAAAATTTTTTTTACTACAAGAATTTGATACTTATTTTTTATCTACCACACTAATAGTTTTACTCAATATAAATAAATAATTCATATTAGACATTTGTAATTTTCTATCATTTAAATATAAGTATAAAAAAATGAAATTAGGAATTTTAACAGCACCTTTTGAGAATAAAACATTAGAAGAAGTAGCTGATTGGGCTGAAAAAAGCAGTTTCCACGCCCTTGAAATTGCATGTTGGCCATTGTCAAATGATAAAAAAAGACGATATGCTGGAACAGCTCATATTGATGTTGCAAATATTTCAGAAATGCAAGCAAGTGAAATTGTAGAATTTTTATCTAGTAAAAATATAACTATATCTGGATTAGGATATTATCCAAATCCACTTCATCCAGATCCTGAACATCGAAAAGATATTTTTGATCATTTAAAAAATATAGTTGATTGTGCAAAAAAATTAAAAGTTCCTGTTGTTAATACCTTTTGTGGTGGAGATGCAAAATTAAATATAGATGAAAACTGGAAAAGAGCTCAAGAAATTTGGCCAGAATTTATCAAATACACAACAGATCAAGGTGTTCAATTAGCTTTTGAGAATTGCCCAATGATATTTAGTTATGATGAGTGGCCAGGTGGACATAACATAGCTTATTCCCCTAATATTTGGAGAAGAATTATTGAAGAATGGAACGGAGCAGTTGGAATGAATTTTGATCCAAGTCATTTAATTCTTCAAATGATTAATCAAAAAAAATTTATTTCTGAATTTGGCCCGCACATTAAACATGTACATGCAAAAGATTTAACGATTGATGCCGACGGATTATATGAAAATGGTATTTTGTCAAAAGGGATGGGCTGGCAGGTTCCTAAAATGCCAGGACTTGGTGATGTAGATTGGTCTGTTTTTTTCTCTGAACTTTTAAAGGTAGGTTATGAAGGATCAATTATTATTGAGCATGAAGATAGAAATTTTGAAGAAACAGAAGCTCTACTTAAAGAAGGTTTTATTCTGGCAAGAGATAATTTAATTCCTTATCTTAAATAAATAATTATTTTAAAAAATAATTATAATAAAAAGGAATTATTTTTCTTGAATTATCATCACCAATAAAAATTATACTTTTTTTTGTAAATTTTAAATCTTTTAAAAATTTCCAATTTAATGGTGCTGGAATACAGCCAAAGCAGTATTTGATTTTCACTTTTTTATTATTTGTAGGATATATTCCCATTGGATGATCTAATTTAGATTTTTTAAACTTGCAGATAATTTATGATTTTCATGACAGCTTGTTGATGCTTCTATTCTTATTCAGATGAATGAAGGAGCAAAGGGAAGTCTTTCTATTTCTCAGATTGCTACTGGAGAAGAAAAATTTTTTCTGTTTCAGTTTATGGTGATAATGGAGCTTTGCATTGGCGACAGGAGAATCCAAACTTTGCAACATTTAATAAAGTAGGTAAACCAAACCAAATCATTACTCGTGGAGGACCAATTCAGCAAGATGGATTATTAGCTAAATTAAGAATTCCTCCTGGACATCCTGAAGGTTTTTTAGAAGCTTTTGCTCAAATATATACAGATTTAGCTGATGTTATTCAGGGTTCTGATAATTCTGAAGAAATTAAAATAATATTACCGAATGAAAATGACGGTCTACAGATAATGAAATTTATAAATGCCTCAGTAAACTCAAGTAAAAATAATAGTATTTGGAAAGATTTAAGTTCTATTTAAAAAACGCATAACTATATATGCGTTTTTTGCATATTTATCATTCTTTAATTAAACTTTAAAAATTTAATATTTTAATTAAATATAATATTACGTTCATCATGTTTTCATGACGGAAGTAGACGTAAGTCGAAGGAACGCATGCAAAGTTATTAAATCGTTCAATCTGTGAAAGCAGATCGGAAGTAGGTTTTACCGAAGGAACGCGGAACTTATATATTAATTTCCATAGCTAAGCATGAAAAGTAGCACATAACTTATGGTAAGTTATGTCATGTGAAATTTATAATGGAGGATTAATGTTTAGAAGATCTCTTTATTTTTTAAGTATTTTATCATTTTTTTTACTATTCAGTTCTTATGCAAAAGCTGGCGTTGATGCTGAGGTTGCATATATATTGAATACATTTTCTTTCTTAGTTTGTGGCTTTCTTGTAATGTGGATGGCTGCTGGCTTTCTATTTTTAGAGTCAGGATTAGTGACAACAAAAAGTGTCTCAACTATTGCGGCTAAAAATATTGGAAAATTTGCAATTGTATCAGTTGTATTTTATTTTATTGGTTATAACCTTGGATATGGTGTGCCTGAAGGTGGCTTTATTGGAAGTTTATCAATTTGGTCTGATTCAAGTAATTTAGAAACAGGTTATTCAGATGCTTCTGATTGGTTTTTTCAAGCTTTGTTTGTTTGTGCTACTGCATCTATAGTCTCTGGTGCAGTCTCAGAAAGAATTAAAATTTGGCCATTTTTTTTATTTTCTGCAATATTAGGAGGATTTATTTATCCTATACAAATGGGTTGGGAGTGGGGCGGTGGCTGGCTTGATGCTCTTGGTTTTGCTGATTTTGCTGGATCTACTCTTGTACATGCTTGTGGTGGATCAGCAGCTCTTGCTGGTGTTATAATATTAGGACCTCGTCTTGGCAGATTTTCTCCTACAGGGGAACCTGTTAACATGGCGCCTTTTGCACCATCTTCAATTCCACTTGTTGCTCTTGGTACTTTTATTTTATGGATGGGCTGGTTTGGATTCAATGGTGGCTCCCAGTTAGCCCTTGGATCTTTTGAAGATGCAACTGCAATGTCTAAAATATTTATGAATACTCAATTAGCTGCATGTGGAGGTGTTATATCTGGAGCCGTCATCTCACGTTTAGTTGGAGGTAAAACAGATGTTGTCATGATGCTGAATGGAGCTCTTGCAGGATTAGTATCAATTACTGCTGAACCTTTAATGCCAAGTCCGATACTTGCTATATGTATTGGATTAGTTGGTGGTATAATTATGTATTATGGAACTGCATTCCTTAATTATTTAAAATTAGATGATGTCGTTGGAGCGATACCTGTACATATGTTTGCAGGAATTTTTGGAACGATGATCGTCCCTTTAAGTAATCCTAATGCATTATTTACAATTCAGTTATTAGGCGTGGTGTCAGTATGTGTCTTTGTTTTTATTACATCTTACATCGTAATTTCTGCTATTAAATCCACAATAGGATTAAGAATAAGCGAGGAGGCTGAAAAACTAGGAACAGACAAAGCTGAAGTTGGTGTTATTGCTTATTCAATTCGAGATTAATTTTTTTGAAATAGACTTGAATTCGATAAAAATGTCATAAATATAGTAGTAGAGGAGTTTCTCCTCTATTTACTTTCAATACTTATGAATGCTGAAGAAATTATAAAATTAATGAAAAAAGCTTTGTATTCTAGTATCAAAAGTCCTGAAATTTTTGGAAAATTTTTTAATAAGTCTATTTTACATAATGCCGTTGTTATGGAAATTTTTTCTAATAATATAAATGGTATTTGTTATGAAAAATTATGTTTTAATATTCCAAAATCACTGGGTTCAAGATCAAGTATTCAAAATTTACTAAAGGAAGGTCTAGATAAAAAATTATTTAATAAAATTGAGAGTCAGGAAGATAAAAGAATAAAAAATTTTTATTTATCAGATCTATCTTCTCAAATGGTATTAGATTGGGTTAAAGAGCAAAAAAAAATTTTTAATGGTCAGGATTAAATTTTATGAAAACAGTTTTTGTCATCTCTAAAATAAAATACGCTCTAAAGTATGAAAGAAAGATGCCTGAAAAAGAGGTTCTTAAAATGCAGCCCTTTGTTACTAATAATGGTATTAAACTTGTCAAAACAGAGAATTTTAAGATAAAGAAAATTAGTGAAAAAGATAATGAGCGTACATTTGAAATTAACCTGTAACTAAGCTCTACCTGAAAACTGTGATAATTTGTTTGGATCGACACCAAGTAACCTATAGGCTTTATTCCACTTGTTAGTTACTTCCTCATCAAATAAAAAAGCTGAGTCAGCTGATAAAGTCATCCAACTATTCCCGAGGATTTCCTTTTCAATTTGATCTGGCCCCCAACCGGCATAACCTAAGGCAAGAATACTATTTTTTGGACCGTTTCCTTTTGACAAATCTTCAAAAAATTCCGATGTACTGGTAAGAGCTACTCCTTTTTCAATAGAAAGAGTTTCTTTTTGTATCACTTCATCAGAGTGTAAGACAAATCCTCTTCCACTTTCAACTGGTCCGCCATAACGAATATATAATTTTTTATTCCCAAGAGGTTTATCAATTCCAAGTTGCTCCAATAAGTCAGGATATAAATCATAATCTATTTTTTTATTGATAATAATACCCATTGCTCCTTCAGATGAATGAGCACACATATATATAACCGTCTTGTAAAATCTTTCATCTTCTAGTGAAGGCATTGAGATTAATAGTTTTCCAGTTAAATTCATAATTATATATATTCGTATTATTTATAGTATTTCAATAGCTTATTACTATATATTAGTTATTATTTTAGATGAGCATTTTGCATAATATATTTAAGCTTCTAAGCTATGTTATTGTTATTAGTTGTTTTATTACTAGTGTTAGTGCAAACTCAAGTGATTGGGATATAAGTGAAACTTCTAAAGTAAGGTTAATCTCCCCATTTTCTCAAAATAATGCAAAAGATTTTATCGTTGGGCTTGAGTATGAAATTGAACAAGGTTGGAAAACTTATTGGAAATCACCAGGTGATGGAGGGTTTGCCCAATCTATTTCATGGGATTATTCTTCTAATGTCAAAAATGTTAGCATTTTATGGCCAACCCCTGTTGAGTTTGAAATATTAGGATTAAAATCATTAGGTTATCAAAATAATGTTATTTTTCCTCTTGAAATAGAGCTTGAAGATGCATCTCAAGATACATTTTTAAATTTACAGGTAAGCTTTTTAATCTGCAAAGACATATGTATTCCAGGAGATGCAAAAGTTTTTTTGGATATCCCTTTTGGAGAAAAAAAATTAAATGATAATTATTTCAATTTGGAACGAGCATTATCTTTCTTGCCGGAAAAAGATTTTAATAGCTCTTATATAAAAAAAATAAACGCTGATGTTTTTACAAATAATAAATTTTCAAGAATGCAAATTAAATTTGAGTCAGATAAAAGCTTTTATAATCCAAAAATTTTTTTACATACACCTTTTGGTCTTCCTATAATAAAAAATTCTTTTACTTATTCAAGTGATAACAAATTACTAACTGCAAATTTTAATTTTGATAAAGATTTAATATCTGAGCAAAATTTTCCACTTGAGATAATAATCAAAGATAATAATCATAACTTTAAAAAAATATTTAATGTTCAAACGAAGGAAGAACTTTCAAATTTAGAAATTAATAAATCATACTTATACTATCTATTTATTTCATTATTAGCGGGACTGATTTTAAATATTATGCCTTGTGTATTTCCTATTCTTTCCATAAAATTAATGTCAATTCTCTCTTCAGATAATTATAATGCTAGAACTAGTTTCTTAACTACTGCTTTTGGAATAATTTCGTCTTTTGTTTTGTTAGGATTAGTGTTTTTATTTCTACAGTACTTTAAGGTATCTATCGCGTGGGGTATGCAATTTCAACAGCCTTATTTTTTAGTTTTTATTACTTTAGTAATTTTTTTATTTATGATGAATATGTTTGGTCAGTTTGAGATCAATTTACCAAATCAACTAAGTAGTATAGGATTTACTGGGAATAAAAAACCTTATCTAAAAGATTTTTTTAATGGTTTCTTTGCGACTATAATGGCAACTCCTTGTTCTGCGCCTTTTGTTGGTACTGCAATTACTGCTGCATTTACCCAATCCTATGTAATTGGTGTCAGTATATTTTTGTTTATGGGTGTGGGTATGAGTTTACCTTATTTGCTAATTGCAATGTTTCCAAAACTAGTAAACTTTATACCAAAACCAGGAAAGTGGATGATCTATGTAAAATATTTTCTTGGATTAATGCTTTTAGCGACAGTTTTTTGGCTCTCAAATATATTATTAAATTTTTATAATTATTATTTTATTTTATTATCTTTTTTATTATTTGTAGTTTTATCTTATCGTCAAAAATTATTTTTTTTAAAAAAAACAATTACATCATTAGTTTTATTAATTTTATTCTTTTCATCTTCTCTAAAAATATTTGAACAAAATTCCAACCTTAAAAATGATAAAGACTGGTTAAATTTTTTTGAGACAGATATAGATAAAATTGTACAACAGGATAAAATAGTTTTTCTAGATATTACAGCAGATTGGTGCGCAACTTGTCAATTCAACAAAATTAATGTTCTTGATTCTAATACAGTTAATAAAGCTTTTAAAGATAATAATGTTATCCTTATAAGAGCTGATTGGACTAAACCCAGTACTAAGATAAATTTATTTTTAGAAAAATACGATCGATTTGGAATACCTTTTAATGCTTTTTTTTCTGTAAACTTTCCTGACGGAATTTTATTATCTGAGTTGCTTTCTGAAAAAGATATATTAAAGACTATTAATAAAATAAATAATGAATAAAAAAATCCCATCAATAAAAGTCCCTGTTATCGAAAAAGGTATTACCTCTAAAGTGCTGCTTTCTGATAAGTTAAAAGGAAAAAAGGTTATTATTTTTGGTGTCCCTGGAGCATTTACACCTACTTGCTCTGAAAAACATATGCCTAGCTATATTAAATTACATAAACAATTCAGTGAAAAGGGAATAGATGATATATATTGTTTATCAGTAAATGATGAGTTTGTGATGAATGCATGGTTATTAAGTTACACTGATGGAAATAAAATAAAAGGTGTAGCTGATGGTAACGGCGATATATCTAAAAGTCTTGACCTGCTCGTTGATAAATCAAGTAATCATATGGGTATGCGCTCCACAAGATTTGCAATGATAGTTAATGATAATAATATTATGGAAACTTTTATTGAAAAGCCAGGAGAGTATAAAAATACCTCAGCAGAAAATCTATTAACAAAAATTTAATAATTAATAATAAAACTTAGTTAAGTTTTCTTTCGCTGAATTATTGCATATATTGTTACGGCTGAAGTTATCATAATTCCATTAATAAACTGAACGTAAAAACCTGATAATCCCAGAGCAATTATTCCAGATTCTAAAGAACCGATAATTAAAACGCCTATGAATGTTCCAAATATTGTTCCTTTGCCACCAAAAACAGATGTGCCTCCAACAAAAACAGCTGCCAAAGTTGTGAGCATTAAGCCCGATCCTTGAGTAGGCCAAAAATACAGCATTTCATACATAGTAAATATCCCTGCTAGAGAAGAGAAAAAACCTAACTGCACAAAAGCAATAATTTTTACATTATCAACATTAATTCCCATCATTTGAGAACTAGCTTTATTGTCACCAACAAAGTGTATGTGATTACCAAATTTATGATAACGATAAATCCACTGCATTATAATTGTTAAAACAATAAACCAAATAAACTGCGCAGGAATTTTACCAAAAATTTTATCAACAAATAGAGTGTGATGCCAAGTTCCATCAGCGACATCTACTATAGCTACACCACTTCCTTGAGAAATAACATTAACCAAACCCCTCCAAAAATAAAGTGTTCCAATTGTAGCGACGATAGACGGTATTCCTATCTTAGTAACAAGTAGACCATTGATAAGTCCAGCAAACATACCAAGCGCTGAAGCTAAAGCAAAAGCAATAAAAAAGTTACCACCAGTTGCTGTTAGTACCAAGCCAAAAACAAGAGAAGTGATACCTACAATAGAGGGAAATGATAAATCAATCTCTCCAAGAGTAACTACAAAAGTTGCTGATATGGCAATTATACCAAAGAATGGCATAGATTGCATGAAGGCTCTATATATTGGAAATCTTGTAAAAACGTGCGGTGCTCCTAAAAAATAAATTAGAAAAAGAACAATTGCTATGATTGTTATACTAATTTCTAATCGGTGGGTTTTTACAAAATAACTATTTAGGAAAGTACTCATTTAAGCCTCTACTTTTATTTTACCAGACTCATGTAATTGAATCATTTTTTGAACAAGTTCTTCTCTTGATATTTCATCCTTATTAAACTCTCCGACAACCTCACCTCTATCTAATATAATAAAACGATCAGCTGCTCCATAAACATGAATAATATTATGATCTATGAAAATTGCTGATTTATTTTTTTTCTTTAATCCTTTTACAAAATTTAAAACCTTTTCCGTCTCTTGAATTGATAAGCCCATTGTTGGTTCATCTAGTACAATTAAATCAGAGTCAAAATACAAAGATCTACCAAATGCTACTCCTTGTTTTTCTCCTCCAGATAAACCCGTTATGATTGAGTCAACAGTAATAGCTTTGGATGTAAAACCAATATAGTCCCTTAATATTTTCTCTGCTTCTTTTCTTTGCTTCTTTATGTCTAAAAATCCAAAAGAGTTAGTAATTTCTCTTCCAGCAAAAATATTTCGCCATAATTCTTGTTGATCACATAAAGCTCTTTCTTGATACACTGCTTCGATACCCATTTTTCTAGACTGAGACACAGATTTAATTACCACCTCTTCTCCATTAAAAAATACTTCACCCGAAGAAGGTTTATGAACGCCTGTGATAACTTTAATTAAAGTTGATTTTCCTGCACCATTATCGCCAATAAGAGCTACAACTTCCCCCTTATTTATTTTGATGTTAACATCTTTTAGTACTTTAACATTGCCAAAATTTTTATAAATGTTTTGTAATTTTAAAAGTTCTTCACTCATTTTTTTAATTTCTAAAAAAAACAAACCTGCCGAAGGGCAGGTTTGTAATAAATTAATTATCTAATTTGTAGAGCAGCTAATGGAGCTACTGCATCAATATTTGCTTTTGTCACAAATGCTGCACCAGTATCCATTGCTAAACCAGCCATACCAAATTTTGTAGTAAGATAAAGCTGAACAATAGGCATATATCCTTGGATAAATGGCTGTTGATCAATTACAATATCAATGTATCCAGAATTAATTCCATCAACGATAGGAGCTGACAAATCAAATCCAGCACCACAAACCTCTTCAGATCCGTGACCAGCTGCTTTCATGTAAGTTGGAAGACTTGCTGTTAACCCACCATGGTCTGTAATAGCCATTTTAATATCAGGGTTAGCACTGTAAGTAGCAACATACATTGGCGTACCTTGAGAAGCATCTGAATTTACGTTATCAGGAATTTCCTGATACACAACTTCAACACCCATTTCTTCAACGCCTGCGATAGCACCTTTGGTTCTCTCACCTCTGTTTGGCATACTTGCAAGACCCCAAACAAAAGCTTTATCTCCAGCTGATAAACCACAAACTTCAACAGCTTTTTTTCCAAGATTAAAACCGGCAGCAAATAAATCTGCACCTGCATAGCCAAAGCCTTCAGTTTTAAATTCAGCTTCTAAATCAGGAAGTGGAGTGTTCATAGTAGTAATTACTATTCCCATCTCTCTAGCTTCTTTAATGATTGGTCTCATAGCAGCATCACCAGGAAAACCATAAATAGCAATTCCATCTGGTTGAAGCGCTACAGCTTCTTTAAATTGTTTAATCATGATTTCAGAATTCCATTGTGACCAATAATAATCAACATCACAACCTGTATGTTCTGCAGCAGCTACTGCTCCATTATAAACAATAGTTCCAAATGGCCCACCTTCTGGTCCACCTGGGAAAAAGATAAATTTCTTATCACAACTATAGTCATTTTTAGCAATTGCCGAAGTTGATGCAAAAGCGAAAAATAAAGCTACTAAAGCTAAAATTTTTTTCATTTTTCCTCCATGAATTTATTTTATATATAATTACTGTTTTTATAGGTGAAAATTAATATTTTACAAACTTTATCTAATGAAAGAACAGAAAATCATTATTTGACAAAAAAACTATCATTCTTTTATAACTCTACGACTTAAAACTTTAGTTTATAGTTTGATATAGAAAAGAAATAATGATAAATTTATTAAATGGAAGTTAATTTAGACAAATGGTATAAGTGTGAGATAGATAAAAAAGAGTTTAAAGAACTCTCTAAAAAATCTGATTGGCAGGGTTTTAAACACATTATTATCTATTTTTCTTTTTTAGGACTATTTGGTTATTTGGCTTTTGCTACATGGGGTACCTGGTGGTCTTTATTGTTTTTTTTAATATACGGAAATATATGGGGTTGCAGTGATGCCATATGGCATGAAACAGGTCATAGAACAGCATTTAAGTCTAAATTTTGGAATGACCTCTTTTATTATATTGCAAGTTTCATGGATAATTTTGAACCTATAAGGTGGAGATATTCACATTATCATCATCATACTTATACAATATTTACTGATCCAGTAGATTTCGAAATTCATGTTAAAAAACCAACTGACTTATTAATTTTCTTTACTCATTATATTCCATTTTCTGGTTTTATTTTTTTTAAAAACTCCCTTCAATGGGAGACAATTAAACATGCTTTTGGAGTAACTACTGAAGTAATGAAAGTTTGTATTCCTCAGAATGAAGTTTCCAAATGTCGTTGGTCAGCAAGAAGCCATGTTTTTATTTGGGCTTTAACCATTTTTTGTTCTGTATATTTCCAAACATGGTTACCAGTTTTATTTATTGTGCTTCCTAATTTTTATGGAAAGACATTAGTTATGTTAATGGGACTTACTCAGCATGCTGGATTACAAGAAGATATTAAAGATCATAGGCTAACAACTAGAACAGTTTATTTAAATCCAATATTCAGTTTTTTGTATTGGCATATGGAATATCATGTTGAACATCATATGTTTCCACAGGTGCCATCACATAATTTAAAAAAGTTACATGCTTTGATTAAGGATCAAATGCCAGCAGCTAGAAAAGGTTTGTGGGGTGCATATAAAGAAATTGTTCCTGCTTTAGTTAAACAAGCTAAAGATCCAAAATATAAAATACCTTCAGCAATCCCTAACTAATCTTTATTATAATTATAATTATTAAATTATTCGGAGTATTTTAGTTATTTTGAAGATATATTTAATGATATTTTTTGTTCATTAAAATCTTCATGATTGAATGTATTGCTTATCAAACCTTTTTGCATAGTTATAATTCTATTACAATTAATGATTAATTCAGGAATTTCATTAGATACGACTATTACGGATCCGCCCTCATTTGTAAATTCAGAAATTAATTTCCATATTTGTGTCTTAGCTGCAATATCAATTCCTCTAGTTGGTTCATCAAATAAAAGTATTTTACAATTTTTTACAAGCCATTTTGCAATAACTACTTTTTGTTGATTTCCTCCAGAAAGATTCATAACAAAGCTATCAATATTAGAAGCTTTAATGTCTAATTTTTTAACATAGTTATTTGTAGTTTTTGCAGCTGCATTAAATTTAAAAAACCCCATCTTGGTTAATTTGTTAAAAATAGTAAGAACACTATTATCTTTAATTGAATTATTTTGAATTAAGCCTTCATTTTTTCTATCAGAAGGTATGTATCCTATACCATTAACTATCGCATCTCTCGGCTTATTGATAGTAACAACTTTATCATTTAGAGAAAGTTGACCGTTATCTTGCTTTATTATTCCAAAAATACATCTTAAAAGTTCATTAGCCCCAGATCCTAAAAGTCCACTTAAACCTAAAATTTCTCCTTCATAAAGATCCATGCGTATTTTTTTAAATGTGTTTGAATAACTATAATTATTTATCTTAAGTATTGGTTTTTGAAAATTAATTATATTTTGATTGTTATTTTTTATCGAAATATTTTTTCCAATCATAGATTTGATTAAACCTTCTTCATTCACTTCATTTTTTAAGAATGAATCATTTATTTTTCCATCTTTTAAAACTGTTATTCTATCTGAAATATGAATAATTTCTTTTAATTTATGAGAAATATAAATTATACCAATACCATTGTTCTTTAATGTATTGATGATTTCAAATAAATTATCAATTTGTTTTTCATCTAAGGAAGCAGTTGGCTCATCCATTACAATAAATTTTGGTTTTTTTGCTAGAGCTTTACAAATTTCTATTATTTGCCATTGAGAAGTATTAAGATTTCCGACTATTTTATTGGTATTTAGATTAACATTTATACTATCTAAAAGAATTTTTGCATCTAAATGCATCTTTTTATAGTTAACAAAACCAGACTTATTATGGGGTTCATCACCTAAGTAAATATTTTCTGCTACAGTTAAGTTATTACATAATGCAAATTCTTGATGAACTATGGAAAGATTAAGATTGAATGCATCTTTTGGATCATCAATTTTAACTACTTTATTATTAAATAATATTTGCCCATCATCTGGCTTCGTTATACCATTTAAAATTCCCATTAAAGTGGATTTACCAGCACCGTTTTGACCAATTAAAGAATGAACTTCTCCAGAAATAATTTCAAAAGACACTTCATCGAGTGCTTTAACACCTGGAAAGGTTTTTGATATACCTTTCATTATTAATTGGTCTTTTTGTATACTCATAAATAAATTTTATAATTCTTATGAAAAATTATATTTTTTTAACAATTCATGATGGTTACTCATATCATCTATTACGTTATGATAAATACTCCGCCAAACATCAAAAAACTCACTATACATTTGGTGGTTTTGCATATTAGGTTCAAATGTCTCTTTGACTTTTACTATATCTTTAATACTTTCAAGAGGATTTGAATAAAATCCAGCACCAACAGCAGCTAAAATTGCATCACCAAGTGGGGCTGCTTCAGGAGGAAAGCCTCTTTCTTCAGATTTTCCTACATCAGGTAAATCTAATGGCAAACCCGTGACATCAGATGTTATTTGATTCCAAAGTCTGCTTTTTGTAGGCCCTCCATTTAATGTAAATTTGTCAATTTTTGCGCCAGCTTCTTTTGCTATTTTTACATTTGAATTACAATCAAATGCAACACCTTCAATCACTGATCTTATAAAATGCGCTTTAGAGGTCGTTGGTCTTATACCAAAAAACATGCCTGAAGCAGATGAGTTCCAATTAGGTGATAATGTGTTACCTAAATATGGAAAATACATCAAACCATCTGAGCCAGGTTTAATTGTTTGTGCTTGCTTCGTTAAAAGATCAAATACATTTAAATTTTTCTCCTTAGCAATTTGCATTTCTAATTCAGCAAAATTATTCTTATACCAATTCAAAGACGCTCCAACAAATGCCATTGGTCCATCAAACATTGTCATACCTGGTATTACTGAAGTCCACTTTAATATTCTAAATTCATTAATTCTTTGAGATGTAGGTATCATGACACCAATATTTGCACCTGTTCCCATAGAGTAAAAAGCTTGACCTACCTCTACAACACCACAGCCAAGGGCTGCACAACTAATATCAGTTCCACCCGCAACTACTACAGCACCTTCTTTAATTCCTGTTTCTTCAGAAGCTTTTTTTGTTACCTTACCAACAACTTCATGAGAATTAAATATTGGGGGATATTTTTCAATTGGTATTCCCAAACCTTTAGCTACTTCATCATTCCATTTTCCTGCTTGATATTCATAAGGATAAAATAATTGGGCATCACCATGATTCATAGTAAATTCGCCACACATCTTATAAGTACAATAACCAGACGGTGAAACTAGCTTATGTGTTTTTTCAAAATTTTTTGGCTCATGTTTTTTCATCCATAGAGCTTTGGGTTCTACAAACCAGGGTGCAACTCTGTTACCATTTATATTATTTATTTTTTCTTCACCTATAGTATTTCTAATATCTGTGCATTCTTCCTCAGATCTTGAGTCCATCCAGATCATTCCAGGTCTAACTGGATTTCCTTCTTTATCTATAGGTAGCATTACTCCAACTAAGCCTGATAAAGATACTCCTGAAATTTTGTCACCATAAGAACCTTGTTTAAAACAATCTTTAACTGCATCTACTACAGCTTTCCAATAATTATCCCCTTCTTGTTCAGCATACCCAGGCTTTGGATGAAAAAGTGGATGTTCTTTTAATGAGTGAGCAACAACCATGCCTTTGTCTACGTCAAGTACTGAAGCTTTAACTCCAGTTGTACCTATATCAATTCCTAGTGTATATTTTTCAATCATATTATATCCTCCCAAAATTATTTTTTCTTTGGTCTAACATAACCACTAAGATTATGATTATACCAACAACTATATTTCTATGCCAAGTATTTAATCCCCACATTGAAAATAAACTAAATAGAGCGCCCATAACAATTGTTCCTAAAAAGGCTCTATATGGTGACCCTCTACCGCCTGTTAAACTTACTCCACCAACGACAGCAAATGCAATTGCAGTCAGTTCGAAACCAACTGCTAACGGAGCATCAACTGTTTGTAATCTTGATGAAAATAATATCCCTGCAACAGATGCGCAAAAACCACTCATAATAAATGCTATAATAACCCAAAAAGTCACATTAATTCCCGCTAGCCTAGCAGTCTTTTCATCTCCACCAATCGAATAAATTCTTCTTCCAACCAAAGTATATCTCATAATTATACTAGCTAAAATTGTCATTAAAACATATATCCAGGTTGAAAAAGGAATATAAAATAAATTTAATGTTCCCATCCATGTATAAGTTGGAATTTGTAAATAATAAGCATGACCATGCGTTAATACATAATTTAATCCCCATAAAGCTTTCATCATTGCAAGTGTCATAATAAACGATGTAATTTTGCCATACATAACTCCAATACCATTTATTAAACCAATAAGAATTCCTGTTAATAAAGATATAACAACTATAAAAGCCGCACTGTTTGCATATTGATTACCCCTAACAAGAACTTTAAAATCAAACATATCACCAAAAAAAGCTAAAGAAGAAACAGCTAAAATTGGACCAAAAATTGTTAATGACCCCACAGATAAATCAATTCGTGAAACTAAAAATACAAAAGAAACTCCAAGTGCCAGCAGTCCAGGTACAGCCATGTTTCTAATCATATTTTGAATGTTTATTATAGTAAAAAAATACTCACTTGTAAAAGTTCCAACAAGACAAATTAAAATAAATACAAAAAGTAAAAAATGATTTTTTAATATTTGTTTAAAGTTGATTTTCATTTTTTAACTAGATTGTTTTTTTCTAAAGTTATGAATTAAAACCATGCTAACAATTATTATTGCAATAACAACCTCTTGTGAGTGATTGCTCATGCCAAGTAAATTAAGAAGATTATTAATTACTCCAATTATTAAAGTTGCAATAATTGTTCCCTCAATTGAACCTTTTCCTCCATACAAAGAGGCACCGCCTAAAACAGCTATTGCTATTACTGTTAACTCCCAACCTATTCCCATATGCGGATCAATTTGTCCCAATCTTGCACTCTGAATTAAGCCAGCAATTGAGCAGCAAAGTCCACAAACTGTAAATGCAATAATTTTTGAAGCGTTATTACTGATTCCAGATAAAATACTTGCTACGGGATTTGAACCAACAACGTAAAAACTCTTACCAATAGTAGAAAATCTGATAAAAATTGCACAAATAATTGAAAGTACTATGAAGATAATAACTGGGATAGGAAATATACCCACATAACCTTTTGCGCTTGCCATATAAACTTCTAATTTTGTTGGATATGCAGCTTGTCCTTTTGTCATTATATAACCAACATTCCTAATTATGGCCATTGTGCCTAAAGTCATAATTAGAGATGGAACTTTAATAATAGTAACACCTATACCATTTAGAAAACCACAAAAGGTTCCTGCTAAAAGAGTTAAAATAATTACAATAAAAGAAGAATTACTATCAACAAATAATCCACCAAAAGCACATGAGAAAGCTGCTATTGAGCCTACAGACAAATCAATTTCACCAAGTATCATAACCATGGTCATGCCGAAGGCAATGATACCTAAAACCATTACAGTTCTAATTATATTTTGAATATTATCAAAATCTAAAAAGGCAGGACTTATAAATACAGCAAAACAACAAAGTATAAAAAATAGAATTAAAAGATTAATATTATTTCCAGTATTGTTTAATAACTTAAAATTCATGAAAAAAACTTTCCCCTTATTTGATCTTAAGGAGAAAGTTAAAATTATTCAATAATCAAATTAAAATTTTACTCAGCTTCAGGTCCATACGCATATGGCCATTCATCTGGAGTAATTGTTTCAATTCCTGCGATTACCATTTTTTCTTTTGTAATCATTGGTAGATTAGGAGTTACAATTTGTTTAGGAGGTTTTTCATTCAAACCTTCTTTTGCTCCAATATGTAATATTGCCGCTCTAACACCAATGCCTCCTAAAAGAGGAGTATATGGTACTACTACATCCATATTACCTTTTCTAACTTCATTAACAGTTTCTTTTGAGTCATCATTAACAAGAATGATAATTTTTCCACCGCCAGGAGCTGAGTTTAATCTATTAGCTTCTAAAACTGCATCAAGTGCACCTAGGGCTTCCTCACCACCTGTGTTAAAAATTACAGAAACATCATCATGAGCTTGAAGAGCGTCCTGCGTAGCTTCAAAAGCAGCTTTTCTAGAACTATTTGTATGCATAGATTCACTGATAACATAATTATAATCACCAATAGCTTCCATGAATGCGCCAGATCTCATTGAGTCAGCAGTACTTCCAAGAGGCTTTCTATTCATAACAATATTACCTTCACCATTAGCAACATGATTTAAATAAAGACCTTGTTGCAAACCATTAGCATAAAAGTTTCCTAAAACTTCAGAACTAATATTTGGAGCTGCAGCTCTTCTATCAAGACTGACAACAGGAATACCAGCAGCCTCTGCTCTTTCTACAGGAGGACCCATAGGAGCTTCTCTTGCAGGCCACATTACGATAGCATCCATTTGTTTTGCAATAAAATCATCAATCATTTGACCCATTTTATTATCATCACCCTCTGCATCTAATACTTCTATTTCTACGTTTGAATGAAGATTTGCTTCATAAACAGCAGTATCTGCAAGACTAATTAACCATGGATGAAAACCCCAATGGTAAACAAAACCTATTCTGTATGTTTTGTCTGCATTTAATACTGGACCTTCTGCAATTGGGATATAATCACTAAATGGAGCTTTAATAGGCAACCCGCTTAAAGGTCCCTCAAACTCTCTTCCCATACCAGGTTTCCATTCAAAACCTCCAGTCAATGATGTAACAGGGTAAACATCAAGAAAGTCCCTAAATCCATCTTTCTTGAAAAATTTTCCCAATTCTTCATTTTTAAATTCTTTCCAACCCTTTTGGTTTTCAGCAATTAAATTATTTATATGACTATGAATATCAGCAGCATATAAATTAGCTGAAAACAAAAATGTAATTCCTATAATTAAATTACGAATTAACTTCATATTACCTCCCTTAATATTTTTAATTTTTGTTAAAGATAACAAATTAAAATTCAACCTATACAAAAATTTATACAAAATATTATATAATAAATGAATGAGAAGTATTCACAAAAAATATATATTTTAGTAATTTGTTGTGATATTTTATTGAAATGATTGAACAAATTCAAATAATTAGTTGAAATAATATTGTAATAAAGCTTTCTATAGAGTCTCTTAAAAAAAATATATACTTTTAATGTATGTTTATCATACTAATCTATTTGATTGTTTAGTTTTTATACATATAATTTTAATGCTAATAATTATTCACCTCTAAAGTATTAATATATTATTAGTATTGTAAATTTTGCTTAGTTAAAATGAACTGTAAATATTCATTAGGAAAAAAAATTACGATTAAAAATTAAAAAAAAATTTACTTATTCTAAAATAATTTTTTTAGCAGTTTCAATAAAAGCATTAACCAAATTGTCTGTTTTTTTCTTTTTTAAACATACTAAATAAGCTTGAGTAAAAATATCATAATCTTCTATATGGATTTTTTTTATATCTTTATAGTTATCAAATTCTGGCTCAGATATAAGACCAAGTCCAATATTTTCTTTAACAGCTTGAACCATCGTAGTTCTACTTACTTCCATAATTGTATTTACATTAATTGAAGCTTTGCTTAAATTTTCTTCAAAAACCCTTCTGGTTTCAGATCCAGTTTCTCTATTAATGAAATTAGTTCCATTTAATTCATGTAACTTAATTGTTTTATTGTTGTAAAACTTATTACCTTTACCAGCAATAATTACAATTTTTTGTTTTAAGTAAGGGATATGATATAAGTCTGACTTAAAATTTTCCTTAAGGGGCTTTCCAATGACGCCTAAATCTATTTGAAAATTATATAATTTATCTAAAATTTCATTTGAATTACTTGAAATAATTTTTAATTCAATTCCTGGATGTAATTTTTTAAATTCTTTTATTAGTTTAATAATATAATAAGTTCCTGAAGTACCAGTTACTAAAGTCCCTTTATGTATGTTAAGGTTAGAAGAAAAAAGTTGAATAGCTTGCTCTTCAAGTTCAAAAATTCCAGATGTTATTTCAAAAAGTTTTCGCCCTAAATCTGTAAGAGAAATACCACGGGCATGCCTGTTTATTACATTAATAGAATAGAATTCTTCTAATAGCTGTATCTGTTTTGTAATAGTAGGTTGACTTATGTTTAACAGCTTTGCAGCAAGAGTAATACTTTCAGTTTTAGCTACGGCATGAAAAGATCTCAATTGGCTAAAATTAATATATTTCATATAGTTTTTACCTAAATTAAATATTTAAATATAGATAAAAACTATATTATGAAACAAAAAAAATTAAGAAATTAATTTTTTAAATGCTTCAAGCTCTTTTTTATTAATATTTACAAGCTCATTACTCTTCGGAAATGTTTGATTTTGAACGGCAGACTTAAAACTTTTTATAGAATTAACTCTTTCTCTATAAATTTCATTCTTTAACTTTAGAATATTTCCAAAAGATCTTGCATGTCTTGGAATATTTTCTTGCTCCCCACAGATATCATTTTGAAATAAATAAATTATATCTCCGCTTAAACCAGAGCCTAAAGAACTGGTAATTAGAGATGTTTTTTTACTTATTTCTAGCATTACCTCTTCTAAAATAATTTCACACTCTGCTGAAAAAGCTCCAGCACTTTCCATTGTTTTGAATTCATTAAATAATTTATAAGCTTCTTCCGCAGTCTTTCCAATTGCCCTTAAACCACCTTTCCATGATGATTTTCTTGGCACTAATCCCAAGTGGCACATGACAGGAATATCTTCCTTAGATAACATTTCAACTATGTGTGGACCCCTTGCAGTATAAATTTGATCAGCGCCTACTGACATTGCACGAAATGCTTCATTTAAAACTTCAGTAGTTGTTGGAAATAAAGCAAGATCTATAGTTGCAGTCAAAAAAATATCCGGCGCTCCCTTTCTTATTTCATCTATAAAAGGTGATTTGCACAATAACATATCTATGCCCGCTTCTTTAGCAGCTGAAGCTTCTTCACTATTAGTGGCAGTTGTTTGTAGGAATTTTTTCTTACCCTTGTTTTCTAATAAATCTGATACAGTAAGATTTCTGTCAGCAAACTTACCTCCCCAAGTATATAATTTTTTCATGAATATGTTAATTATCATAAATCTATATTCTTATCAAATAGACTCTATTTCCAAAACATAGTTAATAAGCATATTTTGTATTCATAAAATATATTTGATAAATATAATTTAAATATTATTTAAGTTTTAAGATGGAAATTAATACAGAATATCAATGGCCCTATCATGGTTCAAAGTTAATTTCTAAAGACAAATTAAGACCTTTTTTGAAAAGAAATAATATTAGTGGTATAATACATCTTTGTATACATTTAGGACTAATACTGTTCTCGGGGATTTTAATCCATTTTTCAGCAAATATATTCCTTAAGATATTAGTAATGACAGCTCATGGAAGTTTCATAGCTTTTCTATATGCTGGACTTCACGAGTGTATACATAAATCTGCTTTTAAAAATAAGAGATTAAATGAAATTGTAGGTTATTTTATAGGTTTTGTGCTTCTAAGATCTTTTCTAAATGGAAGATATAGACACATGGCGCATCATACTTTTACACAACATCCAGAAAAAGATCCTGATAAAGTTGATTTTCCCTCAGGATATATCGATTATCTTAAGCATGTAACCAGTTTTACTTTATGGATTAGAATAATAGAAAACTTATTTAGACATTCTTTGGGTAAAACAAGTGAATCTGAAAAAAACTATATTCCAGAAAGTGAAATCAAATCATTGATATTTGAATCAAGAATGATGTCAATTGGATACATTTTAATAATCTTTCTTTCAATTTATTTTAGTTCAACTTTTTTTCTTATTTATTGGTTTATACCAAGAATACTAGGCGAGCCTTTCTTAAGATTAGTAAGAATGGTAGAGCATACAGGAAAAGATGAAACAGCGGACATGATACATAATACTAGAACATCTTTTCCAAGCGCATTTTTAAAATTTCTTTATTGGAATATGCCTTATCATATTGAGCATCATTTATACGCCAGTGTGCCATTCCATAAACTTCCAAAATTTCATAACTTAATTAAGCCTCACACAGATGAAGTCGAGTCATCAATTTTATCAGTCCATATAGAAATTCTTAAGCAGATATGGAAAAATAAAAAAAATAAGAAAAAAGAGAATTTATTAAGCATATAAGAAAGTTACATGCTTTGATTACTGGCGCTAAAGATAGAGTTTAAGGCTCATTTTTTTTCAACAAAGTTTAGAAATTGATCATACTCTTTTGCATTTATTGATACTGTAATTTTTGGATCATCAAATTTTTTATTTTCAGTATCACTAATAAATTCTTTATATGCTGCTACTCTTTCTTTATGCAGTCTATCAAACTCTTTATTAAAGTTTTTATAAATTCTTGAATGTCTTGGTATGTGACCTGTGTTATAACCCAATATATCTTGAGAAAATAAATACTGACCATCACATAGTGACCCACTTCCCATTGATATGGTTAAAAGTTTAACTTTTTTAGTAATAATTTCTGCTACCTTTGTTGGAACTACTTCTAATTCAACTGCAATAGCTCCAGCATCATCTAATTCTAGAGTATGTTCCAATACTCCCATAGCTTCTTTTGCAGTTTTGCCAATAGCTCTAAAGCCACCTAGCCAATTAGCATGTCCTGGGATTAAACCTACATGACTAATTACAGGAACTTTTTCTCTATAAAGAGCTTTAATAATATTTGTACTATTATTGGTATAAAAAGAGTCACACCCTATTGATAACAGTTTGTAAGCCGCTCTAACTGCTTCATCTTCTGTAGCAAATGATCTTTCCGGTGCTGCACTCATTAAATGAGTGTTAGGTGCTGCCTCTCTAATTCTTTTGACATCATCAAACGTTCCATAAATACCGTGTTGAGGCATGCCATAAGCAGTCACAATCATATCTATGCCTGCTTCTTCAGCAGCAATAGCTTCTTCAACATTATTTACATACACGTCATGAATTTGTTTTTTTCCTTTTAATTTAAGCAAATCATAAACAGTTAATTTTTTTTTATTCATTTAATCTCCTAATTATCCAATTAATTTTATGAGTTCGTTAACTGTTGTATCCTCTTTAGGCATATCACAAACTTTCTCACCCCTTGCCATACCAACAATTCTATCGGCAATCTCATGAACATGGTATAAATTGTGACTGATAAAAATACTTCCAATGCCGATTGATTTAAGACTTTGAACATATTCCAAGACTTTTAGAGTTTCTTTAACTGATAGATGGTTTGTTGGTTCATCTAAAATTAACATTTTAGATTTAAAGTACATCGATCTTGCAATTGCAACTCCCTGTCTTTCCCCACCTGATAATTCTTTTACTGGAATATGAGGTGATCTTAAATCCAAACCTACATCTTTTATAGCTTTCATAGATTCTAAATTCATTTTTTTCTCATTTAAGATCGATAGAGAGCTTAATCCAAATTTTACTGGCTCCCTCCCAATAAATACATTTCTAGCAATAGACATTTCTTGAAACATGGTGTTGTATTGATGAATAGTTTCTATTCCTAAGTCCATGGCCATTTTAGGATTTTTGATATTAACTTTATGACCTTCAAAATAAATTTCTCCATTGTCTAACCCGTGCACACCACAAATAATTTTTATTAGAGTTGATTTACCTGCACCATTATCGCCAATTAAACCAATGACTTCTCCTTTGTTTATTTCCAAATCAACATTTTTTAAGGCGTGAAGATTTCCATACCATTTATTTAATTTGCTACACTTTAATAAATCTTTTGACATAATAATAAATTACAACTTAATCATCATCTTTCAACCTAATTTTATCAGCTGAATTTTTTGTAAGAGTATTTAAGATAACAGCAATTACAATAAGTGCTCCGACTGCAAATTTAAACCAATTCCCGTCAATTCTCGAAAGTATTAAAATATTATCAATTATTAAAAGTAAAAATGTTCCAATTAGTGCTCCAAATGCAGATCCAATACCTCCCATAAGTGAAGCTCCGCCAACAACTGCAGAAGCTATGGCTTGTAATTCTAATCCCTGACCCAGGCTTGTAATAACAGTTTTAATTCTGAAGGATTGTATTATTCCAGCAAAACCTGCAAGAACTGAACATATAATAAAGCAAGTTGTTTTGACCCAAAAAGTATTTATTCCAAGGTCTTTAGCTGCTTCTTTATTTTCTCCTGTGGCATATATCCAACTGCCAAAATTAGTTTTTTTAAGTATATAATTGCAGATCAAAGCTATGCCTATTAGCCAAAATATTGAAACTCTTAACATGTCAACTCTTCCCACTAACCAATCAGTAGGTAAATCTTTAGGGACACTTGGGGGAAAGCCACCACTGATAACTACTGCTATACTTCTTGCCATAAACAGCATACCTAAAGTAGCAATGAATGATGGAATCTTAAATTTAACAGTTACAATTGCATTTACAAATCCAATAAATGCAGCAGCCAATAAACCTAATAAAATAGATACGATATAATGTAATTCATAATCAGCAATTAATATCATAGTAACAATAGGTGAGACGGCAAATACTGACCCTACTGATAAATCAAATTCTCCTGAAATCATAAGTATGGTGATACCTAAAGCTACCAGAGCTAACTCTGGGTAGGTAGATAGTATAACCATAAAATTTCTTGAATTTAAAAAACGTTCATTAACAAAAGTAAAGACAACTATAAGAAAAATAAAAATAGCTAAGGCGCTGAACTCTGGTCTAGAAAGAAGGGATTTGATTTTGTTTTTGCTAAACATGTTTAAAAATTATTTGCGGTCAAATTAATATTGACCGCAAATATATGATTATTATAATTTTATCTTACGCCCATTTCAATATATTTACGAACGTCTGCAACATCTGAAGGATATACAAATGCTTTACCTGTATTTACATCCCATGCGCTTAATCCAAATTCTTTCATTAAATACATTTGAAGTATAGGTAGGTATCCTTGAAGATATGGTTGCTGATCTATTGTTAAGTGAACATAACCTTCGTCCATTTCGTCCATAACTATATCAACAAGATCAAACATTCCCATTAATAATTCATTGGGTTTATATCCTAGATCTCTTAAGCAGTTTCCTGCTCCAGCTCCCCAAAATCCAGCATCAAAATAAGCAGTTGTTTCAGGATGTCCTTGAACATAAGCACAAATTCTTTGGCCAGTAACACTTGTATCAAGACCAGAGTCAATAGTATCCCATGTAACTTTTTTGTTTGGATTAGCAGTTTTATATTCTTCCATAAATTTTCTAACACCCCCAATACGAGCTTCCGCCCAACTTTGTCCAGGTGCTGAAAGACCTAAAAGTACATGCGTATCACCATCAGGAAAAGACTTTGATAACTCTTTACCTAATTCATAACCTGCTTGGAATAAATCTTGTCCTACAAATGCTAATCTAGCATTACCTTCTGCTCCCTCAGAATCATCAACGTTAGTTGTGATTACGGGAATTCCAGCATCTATTGCATTTTGTACTGCTTCATCAAACATATTATCTTCAACTATAACAAGTGAAATACCGTCAATACCTTGTTCAACTAAAGCCTCAAGATTAGTTAATTGCATTTGTAAATTTCCATTTTCTTGATTGAAAACTAACTGACAATCTACTTGTAAAGTGTTGCATGCATCATCCATCCCTCTTTTGATACCTTGCCAAAAAGTGTTACTTGTATCAACTTGAGTTAGGACACTAAATTTATATTTTGCACTTGCAGGTACAGCTATCAATAAAGCTGCAAAGAATAATGCAAATAATTTAAATATTTTCATTTTACCTCCATATAAATATTTCATATATGAAACTTAAACATATACGCAATTTAATTAAAAGGGTTTTTACGAAATTTTATGTAAAATTTTTTAGTATGAAATACATACTTAATGAAAATATGTGATCTTTTTTCACTTGAAAAATAATATTTACGATATAATTTACTTCAAATGGTTGTAATTAGAGATACTAATATATCTGGTGACTTAGAAGAAAAGCTTGGTAAAAATATTTGGTGGAAACCAGATATTGATAAAAAAGAGTTTAAAAAACTTTGTGTCAAGAGAACCATGCCTGGAATAATTTACACCAGTATGTATTTCATAGCCTTGGCAGGCTCTGGTTATTTAGCTTATTATACCTGGGGTACTTATTGGACCATTTTATGGTTTTGGATTTATGGAACCATATATTCTTTTAGTGGTGCATATGATCATGAAAGCAGACATAGAACTTTATTTAAGCAAAGGTGGTTAAATGAATTTTTCCAATACATTTTTTCTTTTATGACTAACTTTGAGCCAGTACGATGGAGATGGACTCATACTCTACACCATAGTTATACTCTTCATACAAAAGAACCTTTGGATTTTGAAATTCAAGTTGATAGACCAAGTAAACTTTTTAAATATTTTGTTAGCTTTATGCCTTTTGGCCCATTACTTTGGATTCATCAATCTTATTTAGCAGAAACTTTAAAAAATTCCCTAGGTATCATGACACCAGTCATTGAAGACTGTGTTCCTAAAGAGCATCAATGGAAGGTTTTTCTTTCCTCTAGAATACATATGCTTATATGGGCATCTATAATTATCTTATCAATTTACTTTAACACTATTCTCCCAGTTTTATTTTTTCTATTACCTACATTTTATGGAAATACTTTTTTTGCACTATGTGGTTTAACTCAGCATGCAGGACTTGCATTTGATGTTAAAGATCACCGTGTAAATTCGAGAACGGTTATTTTAAATCCAATTCTTAGTTGGTTATATGTAAAGTTAGAATACCATCAAGAACATCATATGTTTCCACAAGTACCCTGGTACAACTTACCTAAACTGCACGAGATGATTAAAGATCAAATGCCTAAACCTAATAAAGGTTTAATTAGTGCCTACAGAGATATCATTCCAGCCATTATCAAACAAGCTTATGATCCAAACTTTGTTCCAGATAGAAAGCTTCCAAAATCTGTTTAAGGATTTAGTTTGAATTTCATACTAAGTAAATAAAATATTATACACTTACATATAAAATATAAATAAATTAAAGTACTTGCTTATGGTTTCAACTAATGAATAAAATATCAAAAATATTAATCCTTGGCGGGGGTCAAGCTGCTGCATATGCTGCAAAAGAGATTAGATCCATTGATATTAAGTCAGATTTAACTATTATTAGTGAAGAAAAATACTTACCATATGAAAGACCACCTTTATCTAAAGATTATATTTTAGATAAAGTTACATTTGATGATCTTCTTTTTTTTCCAGAAAATTTTTATAAAAAAAATAAAATTAATTTTATTGGCAGTACCCAAATAAACAAAGTTGATTTTGATAATAAAAAAATTAGCAGTTCACTAAAAAATTATGATTATGATAAATTATTAATAGCTACAGGTTCTACTAATAGGCATTTAGTGATAAGTGGTAAAACAATTTTACCTGAAGAGAATATAATTTATTTAAGAAATTTTGAAGAGAGTAATATTTTAAAAAATAAAATTAATGAGGCTAATAATATTACAATTATCGGAGGTGGTTTTATAGGTTTAGAAATTGCTTCATCAGCAGTACAGAAAGGAAAAAATATTACAATTCTTGAGAGAGCAAGTCAGTTGATGGGTAGAGTGATCCCATTAGAGATAGCTAATTTAATTCAAGATAAACATGAGGCTGTAGGTACTAAAATTCATTTAAATGCTGATATTAAAGATATTAAAAAAATTATTAATTCATATGAAATTAATCATAATAATCAAATTTTATTAGCTGATTTAATTATTATAGGTGTTGGCTCTTTACCTAATACAGAAATTTTTCAAAACACCTCTTTAAAAATTGATAATGGAATTATCACCGATGAATTTTCAGCAACTTCAATAGAAGATGTGTATGCAGCAGGTGATGTGTCAAATTTTTATCATCCCTTTTATCAGGAATATATGCGCCTTGAGTCATATAAACATGCGCAAAATCATGGAATAAACGCTGGTAAAAATTTAATAGGACAAAAAACTTCTTACAATAAAATACCTTGGATGTGGTCTGATCAGTTTAATTTAAATTTACAACTAACAGGCATTTGTAATAATTATGATGCTACTGCACAAAGAGGCTCAACTCTTGAAGAAGGAATAATTTATTTTTTTCTTAAAAATAGAAAAATAGTGGGTGCCTGTGGTTTGGGCGTAGGAGGAAAAATAGGAAGAGATATTCGATTAGCTGGAAAACTTTCAGAAAAAAAAATTAAAGTTACTAACGAATTACTTTCAGATAAAAATAATAAGTTAAATAAAATTTAACTTATTTTAGTAATAATCATATAAAGATTCAGCTTTTTTGTTCTTAATATTTTTTATTAAAATTGTTTTATTTTTTTCTTCCCATTTAAACAAGTTATTAACTACTGGTTTAAATAGAAGACCGAAAGAAGTAATGCTATATTCTACTTTTCTTGGGAAACCTTTAAATTGTTTTTTTTTAATTAATTTATCTTTTTCTAACTGTTTAAGTAACTTTGTGAGTAATTGTTGATTTATGTTTAATAAATTATTCTTAATTTCTCCAAAACGCATTTTTTTTTGGATTAAATAATATATTATTTCAAACTTAAATTTATTATCCAAAATATAAAATATTTTTTTAAAAGGATAATTATGATTGTTTTTTTTTAACATTAAGTATTTTAGTATGATTTTCATATAATGTCATTTAAGAATATTATTTTTTAAAAAAAAATGTATAAAACTTGAATTTAATAAAATTTAACTAGGTAAATAATATGGAAACTGAAAACAAAAATTGGCAGCTTGTAAGTGGTACTGCAGATATGGATATTGAAGACATAATTCGCTTTGATTATAACAATAAAACATACTGTGTGTATAAGCTTGAAGATGGATTTTTTGCTACAGATGGAATTTGTACTCATGAAGCGGTGCATTTAGAGGAAGGCTTAGTTATGGACGGTGAAATAGAATGTCCTATGCACCAAGGAATATTTGATATTAAGTCTGGGGCAGCCATAAGCCCTCCAGCCTGTGAAGATTTAAAAACTTATCCAGTTAAAGTTGAAAATGATTTAGTTTATATTAATATATCCTAATAATTAGGAGGTATTAATGAGTAGAACAAAATTAACAGTTAAAGATTATTTACAATCTAAAGGTAAAAGACAATTAAGTGTTATGTTTGTACATAGCGCAGAAGAAGCTTCAGCTGCTGAAGAAGCAAATATTGATATGATTTGCACTTCTCATGATGCTCCTCAATTTGGAGTATATAATTCATTTGATGAATTAAAAAGAATTCGTGAAGCAGCACCAACATGTTTTATGCAATCAGGTGGAGCTGTGCGTGTTGCATCAGAATATGAAGCTATGAAATTATCACACAAGTATTTAGATATTGGAGCCGATGTTATTTATGGAGGTAACTGGAGTTATAAATGGCTGAGAGCACTTCGAGATGAATACATTCCTATAAATAGCCATGTTGGACTAGTTCCTGGAAATGCAACATGGATCGGTGGATTTAAAGCTCAAGGCAAAACAGCTGATGAAGCAATTAAAGTGCTACAACATACTCTTGAGCTACAAGATGCTGGTGTTGTTGGAGTTGAGTTTGAGGTTGTGCCTCCAAAAGTTGCAGAAATTGTAACTAAAAAAGTAGATATCATAACTCTTTCAATGGGAAGTGGATCTGGTTGTGATGGTCAGTACTTATTTGCTAATGATGTTCTTGGTTACACAGATGGACACACTCCACGTCACGCAAGAATTTATAGAGATTTTAAAACAGAATATGCAAAACTTCAGGTTGAGAGAGTAAATGCTTTTAAAGAGTTTCATGCTGATACCATAAATAAAAAATTTAATGACCCCAAAATTACTGTTGGCATAGAAGACAAGGAGTATGAAAAGTTTTTAAAATTATCAGAGAAATTTTAATTAAAATGTTTGCCGGCGAAGTTGATTTAAATACTTGGTATAAACCAAATATTGATAAAAAAATATTGAAAGGATTGTCTAAACGATCTGATCAAAAGGGCTTTTTAGATTTTTTGTTATTTATTATAATGTTAGTTATATCAGGATATTTATGTATCATTTCATGGGGGACATGGTGGTCTCTCCCTTCGTTGTTATTATATGGGAATATTTTTTATTGTAAGGTGATCAGTGTACAACATGAAACAAATCATGAAACTTATTTTAAATCACGTTGGTTAAATAAAATATTTTATAATATAACGTCGTTGTTAGGTGGTTTTGAATCTGTCCGATGGAAATGGAGTCACTTTCATCATCATACTTATACTATTTTTACTCATGAAGAAGTATATGATTATGAGAATAACAGTCCTAGACCAACTGAGCCTATAAGATTTTTATTAAATTTTCTTCCATTAGGCCCAATAATTAATATACAAAAAGTAAGACATTTTACGCACTTTGAAATAATCAAACATGCATTAGCTATAATTTCACCTGTAGTGAAGTTAACCGTGCCAGAAAAAGAAATTACGATGGTAATTAATAGCTCACGTTGGTACGTTTTGTTCTGGTTAGCAATTATTATTGTGTCAATTTATTTTAATTCTTGGCTCCCAATCATTATGATTATTTTACCTCCATTTTATGGAAATACTATTTTAATGATTTGTAGCATGACTCAACATGCAGGTTTAGCTGATAACGTTAAAGACCATAGAAAAAGTACTAGAACTGTAATTCTAAATCCTTTTTTTAGCTTCTTATATTCCAATATGGAATATCATATTGAGCATCATATTTTTCCTAAAATACCCTGTCATAATTTAAAAAAATTTCATGAAGTAGTTAAAGATCAAATGCCTCTACCTTTAAAAGGTGTTTTTCATGCCTATAAATCAATAATTCCTGCAATATTTAAGCAAGCAAAAGATAAAAACTATTTTATTGATGTACAAATACCAAATATTAAAATTTAATATTTTTATTAATTGTAAGTATTAAAGTTGTTTTAAATAAAAAATTATTTATAAAAACACCTAATGAGAAAAAAAATAACTGTAAAAGATCTGCAAAATTTTAAAGGTAAAAAAAAATTAGTTTGTATTCTTGTTAAGAATGAAGAAGAAGCTCTTGCAGCTGATAAAGTAGGCTTTGAAATGTTAGCAACAGGCATAGCGGGAGAATATAAAAATGATGATGATCATCCTAATTTTAGTCAGTTAGTAAAAATGAGAGAAGCTGCTCCAACAGCTTTCATGCATTGTGGGGCGCCAGACAGTTTGATACCAACTTTAGATGAAGCTAAAAAGTTTTCTTTTAAAATATTAGAACATGGTTTTGATATGCTTTATTGTAATACGAGGTACGATCTTATTAATAATTTATATAAGGAAGGAATTCCCTGCCTTGGTCATGTTGGTCTTGTACCACCTAAAAGGACCTGGACTGGTGGTTTTGTGGCCGTAGGTAAAACTTCATCAGAAGCAATGATGATTTATGATCAATGTTTAAAAATTGAAGAAGCAGGAGGTGTTGCAATTGAAATGGAATGCGTTCCTTATAAAATAGCAGAAGCAATTTCAAAAAAAGTAAAACCAACAGTAATGTCAATGGGTAGTGGGCCAGGGTGTGATGTTGAATATGTTTTTGGTTGTGATATTTTAGGAACAACAAAAGGCCGCATACCTCGTCATGCAAAAAAATATAGAGATTTTCAACAAGAATTTGCAAGATTACAGATAGAAAGAGAAAATGCATTTAAAGAATTTTATGATGATGTGCATTCCGGAATCTTTCCTGAGAAAAAAAATATTGTAGAAATTGAAGAAAATGAGCTAGATATTTTTTTAAATAATTTAGAAAAAAGAAATTAATTTCATGAAAGATGAAATTTTAAAAGATGAAGATTACGGAACAAGAGATAAAAGGGGTCATTGGAAACCTTTTGGTACCATAGCTGTTAATCCCCCACATGTTTATCCTTTTAAACCTATAAAATTATTAAAACATATATTTAGTTATCCTGGCATGTTTTTTCCTTGGACAGTAGTTTTTGCCCTAATTACAATTGCAACATATTTCTTTTTAACCCCTTCATTAGAAACAATGAAAACATTAGAAGTTGGATGGATTGCATTTATATTTTTTAGAAATTCAGCAATAATATTGGTTTGGACGGGTTTTTTTCATTTAAGATTTAAAAACCAAGGGGTGTCCTTTAAATATAATCCAAAGCCAATAGAAACAAATAATTCAAAATTTTTATTTAATGATCAAACTAAAGATAATCTTTTCTATACCTTTTGCAGTGCCATACCCTTATGGACTGCTTATGAAGTTATTACATTCTGGGCATTCGCTAACCAAATAATTCCATATGTTAGTTGGGAAATTTATCCAATTTACTGTTGTGTCTTATTTTTTTTAATTCCTTTTATAAGAGATGCACATTTTTATTTAGCACATCGTTTGTTACATTGGGGACCTTTGTATCGCATAGCTCACAAGGTACATCATAGAAATACTAATACAGGTCCTTGGTCGGGGATGTCGATGCATCCAATAGAGCATATTATTTATTTCTCTGGAATTCTTATTCATTGGATTATTCCTTCCCATCCTCTTGTAGCTATGTATCATGTGTTTCATGCTGGTGTCGCTCCTACACCTGGACATACTGGATATGAAAAAATGATTTTTAAGAATGGCTCATCAATTCCAACAGGTGATTATATGCATTATATTCATCATAAATATTTTGAATGTAATTACTCTGGAGGCAATACTAGTTTTATTGATAAACTTATGGGAACTTTTCATAACGGGTCAGAGGAAGATACAAAAGTAGTAATGGCTAGGATTAAAGATAAAGCTCATTATCTTTAAAACTAAAAAAATTCATTCATCTAACATAATATTAACTGCATTATTTGCTATTGCCATTGCGGGAGCATTTGTGTTTCCGCTGACTAGTTTAGGCATCATAGAAACGTCAAAGACCCTTAAATTTTCAATACCATATACCTGTAATTTATTATTTAAGACTGCGTAAGGGTCATCTTCTTTACCCATCTTACATGTTCCAACTGGGTGCCAATTTGTTTTAACTGTTCTCTTGCAGTAATTGATTAAATCTTCATTCGTTTTTATGTTTTTACCTGGCAGAGTTTCGTCAATAACAATGTCACTCAATGGTTTTGATTTTACTACACTTCTTGCAAACTTGACGCTATCAATCATAAGTTTCAAATCATCCTGATTAGAGAAAAAATTTGGATTAATCAAAGGCAAATCAAGTGGATTAGCTGAACTTAGTTTTACATCACCTCTTGCTTTTGGATTCATAATACATGAAGTTAGTGTTAAGCCATGATTTGGTTTTATATCTTTTGTATCCCTATCGGTGTACATTATTTGTACACAGTATAGTTTAATTGGAGGATCAATATTATCTTTTAGATCTGTAGGATTTAAAAAAGCACAAGTTTCAGCAGCATTGGATGTAACAGGTCCAGAATTAAACAAAATATATTGAAGGCCATTTATAATTTTTCTTAAACCTTTATCTTGTTTAAAATATCCGTATCCTTTTTTTGTTGATACAACATAGGGTACCTCGTGATGATCTTGTAGGTTTTTACCAACTCCTTTGAGATTTACTATTGTTTTAATATTATGGCTTTTAAGTTCTTCTTCATCACCAATACCTGAGTGCATTAATATTTTTGGTGAAATATATGTTCCTGCTGTAATTATTACTTCATTATTTGCAAAATACTTATTGATTTTTCCTTTCTCAAAAACCTCAACACCTATAGCTTTGTTTTTTTCAATTATTATTTTAGTTACTATATTTTTTAATTTTATATTAAGCTTATTATTATCTCTTATAGGGTCAATAAAAGCATCAACTGCGCTACATCTTTTTCCATAGTTTGTGGTAAGTTGCATTAAGCCTACCCCGTATTGATTGCCATCATTAAAATCTGAATTAAATGGAAGACCTAAACCTTGCATAGTTTTAATATATAAATCAGTACCTTTTACAACATATTTTGGATCTGATACTTTTAGTGGCCCATTAATGCCATGATATTTATTATTTAATCTTTGATTGCCTTCAAGAGTTACATAGCTATTTAATAGATGTTCCCAACTCCAAAATTTATCATCAACTTCTTTCTCCCAAATTTCATAGTCTGATGGTCTACCTCTCATGTAAACCATACCGTTAATACTACTGCCCCCACCCAATATTTTTCCTTGAGCTATGTCATGTTGCCGACCATTTAATTGTTTTTGATTAATAGTTTTATGAAATCTGTGATACGGACTACCATCTAACATTGGAATGAAACCTGCTGGCATTTTTAGAAAAGGATTTTTATAATCTCCACCTTCTTCAATTAATAATACATTTGCTTTATTATTTACTAATTTGTTAGCAGTGACACAACCAGCACTTCCACCCCCAATGATAATATAATCATATTTCATATTTTTTTTTAAATTAACTAAAAAAGAAAACTAAAGAAACAATAATTTATAAATTAACAAAAAACTATTATTTAATAGGTATTTTTTAAGAATTACCCTGAATTTAATAAAATTAATAATTATTGTATGATTATCATACTAATTATTTTTTATTATTTAATGTTTTAGTATTATAATATGCGTGGTAAGATATGTTAATTTTTCATAATAAGGGAGGTTAAAAATGAAAAAAAGAACACTTAATCATTTGCCGCCGATTAAACAATTAAATTTAACTCGTAGGCATTTTGTAAAAGCTACTTCAGCATTAGCTGGTGCAGGACTTTTAAGTTCATATGGTTTACCATTGTATGCAGCGTCTAATGTTGATGAAATGATGAAAATGTATCAAAGTGCAAACATTGATTGGCAATCACAAAAGGGAAGTTCAATAGTTTTATCTGGATTAGAACATCCATGGATGTCTTCTATAGAACCACTTTTACCACACTTTAATAAACTAACAGGTATTAATGTTCAGGTTCAAAAACAAAGTGAGTCTGAATATGTAGCAGAAGTTCCTGTCAAACTAGGAGCAGGTAATCCTACCCCTGATGTTTATATGGTATGGTCTTATGGTCAGGCAGCAAATGCTGGTTGGTTAGAGTCGCTAGATCAACATTTTGATAATCCAAATTTATTTGATAAAAATTGGTATGATCTTAATGATATTTTTGACTCAGCAAAATCATTTCCAATATGGAATGATGGGGAATCTTATGTAATGTCTATTACTGCAGAAGCTCAAACAATGTTTGCTAATCAGAATATGTTGGATGCCGCTGGCGTAGGTGTACCAACCACTTTTGATGAACTTTTATCATCTGGTAAAAAACTAAAATCAGGTGATGTCTCTGGTGTTGCTATGAGATCAAAAGCTGATGGAACAGCAGGTTCTTGGCCAGGTGGTGGTTTCGTATTTTCTAATGGTGGAGTAATAATTCAAGATGGTAAATGTATGCTTGACTCTCCAGAGGCAATCGAAGCTATACATTATTATGGAACTATTTTGAAAGAAGCAGGTCCATTAGGTGTCGGTAATTACCATTGGTATGAGTGTCTTAATGATTATATGCAAGAGGTTTGCGCTATAGGCATGGATTCAAGTAATTTTGCAACAGATATTGAGAATCCTGAGAAAAGTAATGCTGCTGGTCATACAACTTATGGAGCTATGGTTAGTGGTCCTGGAAAGACAGCAAAACCTAATATGTGGCATTGGATGTCTGGAATTAATTCCAAGTCACAAAATAAAGCTGCAGCATTTTTATTTTTAACATGGGCAAATAGTAAGCCTACATGTTTAATGAGTTCTGCTTTAGGTTTAGCTACAACAAGAACATCGGCATGGGAATCTGAAGGTTTTAAATCAGCATTTGGTGCGCAGGCAGCAACAGCAGCTTTAACAAATCTTCAAAATGCTGATGGAAAAATAATGAAAGATTGCTGGTTCCACCCTCAAAGTGGAGAAATACTAACACCTTTCGGTATAGCAATTAATGAAGTTGTTACTGGTACTAAATCAGCTGAGAAAGCTATGACCCAAGCAACTGCTAAAATTAACAAAGCTATTGGAGCGTAATACTTTATTTTACACCCTTGCAAATTTATGCAAGGGTGTTTTTTTATGAGTCAATTTAGAAAAGAGAAAAATAGATTTATTTTTTTAATGTTAATGCCAGCTACAATATTGCTGGTTGGACTCACATTGTTCCCTTTTATTGTTAGTTTTATTTTAAGTTTTACTGACTATTCTTTATTACGTCCTGGTCAGACAAAATTTATATTTCTTAATAATTATATAGAATTAATGACAACTGATGAGTTTTGGATAGCATTAAGAGTAACATTAGTTTTTACAATTTTAGCAGTTTTTATACAGGTAGTTTTAGGCGTCACTTTCGCAACATTACTTCATAATGAAAATACAAATGTTTCTCTTTTAAGGACTTTGTATTTACTTCCTTTAGCGATAACACCAATTGCAGCTACTTTTACTTTTAGACTCATGTTTAATCCTTCTTTGGGTGTTTTAAATTACTTTATGAAATTATTAGGTTTGGAACCTCAAGCCTGGTTGGCTTCTCCTAATACAGCATTATTTTCTTTAATTTTAGTTGATACATGGCAATGGACTCCATTTATATTGTTAATTTGTCTTGGCGGGTTAGCCTCATTACCAAATGAGCCATTTGAAGCTGCCAAAGTAGATGGTGCAAGCAGTTGGCAGATTTTTACAAAAATTACAGTACCCATGCTTTATCCTTTTATTGGGTTAGCATTATTATTTCGTTCTATTGATGCATTTAAAACTTTTGATATTATTTATGTTTTAACTTCAGGCGGCCCAGGCATTCTAACTAGAACACTTAATTTATATGCTTTCAAGCATGGCATTGAGTATCTATCAATGGGGTATGCTGGATCAATAGCCATTGTGATGTTAATCATTACCATAGTTGTTGCTCAGATTTTTTTACGTAAAAATAAGCTTCTTCAACCAAAGGATACACTAAAGTAATGAAAGTTTTTTTTAGAAGACTAGCTTTATACGCCTTTGCATTGTGGAGTTTTTTTCCATTATATTGGTTACTTAATACAAGTTTTAAAACCTCTAAAGATGCTTTAGCGCGACCACCAACATTTATTTTTAAACCAATAATGAAAAATTATACTGAGGTCATAAAAAATAATGAAGTGTGGGGATATTTTGTAGATAGTTTAATTGTTGCATTCGGTACAACTTTATTTGGTTTATTGATTGGTGTTCCAGCCGCTTATGTTTTAGCAAGATTTAAGTTTAGAGGATCTGCTGATTTTGGTTTTTGGATTTTATCAACCAGAATGACTCCTCCTATAGCAATGTTAATTCCTTTTTTTATAATGTATTTGAAATTAGGAATTTTAGACACTCATATTGGGATTATTATTGCTCATGTAGGATTGAATTTATCAATTATTGTATGGTTAATGCGTGGCTTTTATGAAGAAATACCAATGGAGATTGAAGAGGCCTCTTATGTTGATGGAAGTAGTTTTTTTCAAACTTTTTATAAAATAGCAGTACCTCTTTCAATGCCAGGAATATCTGCTGTTGGAATTATTACATTCTTGTTTTCATGGAATGAGTTTTTATTTGCATTAGTATTAGGAGACTCTGTTGTAAGAACTTCCCCTGTTGGATTATACGGGTTTGTAGGATATCAAAAAATTTACTGGGGTCAATTATCTGCTTCTGCATCTTTATTACTAATTCCCGTATTATTTTTTGTATTTTTATTTCAAAAGCCACTTATAAAAGGTTTAACTCTAGGATCTTTTAAATAGTTTTTAATTTTTTTAATTAATTAATTTAAGTAGATATTATGCCTAAAGTCGATTTATTATATAAATGCAATAATATTTTAGGAGAAGGCATTACCTTTTCCTCTAAAAGTGAAAATCTTTTTTTTGGACGCCTCTTTACTGTTAAATTAAATTACCAAGGTATTGAAGATTACAAATCAAAACCTGCATTCGGTTAAAGTATTATTGCAAGCAATTGTTTCTGTGATAAAGTATAAAAATTATGTCAGAAAAAAAGAAATACAGATCATCAGATTGGTACAGTTCAAAATCTCATCGCAGAGATACATTTATTCATCGTGGTTGGATGCGAAATCAAGGACATCCAAACCATCTTTTCGATGGAAGACCAGTAATAGGTATTTGTAATACCTGGTCAGAACTAACACCATGTAATGGTCATTTTAGAGAAATTGCAGAGTCTGTTAAAAAAGGCGTTTATGAAGCTGGAGGCTTTCCATTAGAGTTTCCTGTTTTTTCAGCAAGTGAGTCAAATTTAAGACCAACTGCAATGTTGTTTCGTAATTTAGCAAGTATGGATGTTGAAGAAGCTATTAGAGGAAATCCTATGGATGGTGTGGTTCTCCTAATGGGTTGTGATAAAACTACTCCATCATTATTAATGGGAGCTGCAAGTGTTGATATACCTACAATTGGTGTTTCAGGAGGGCCGATGTTAAATGGCCATCATAGAGGTGAGCAAATAGGTTCTGGTACAGGAGTTTGGAAACTGGATGCAGATCTTACTGCAGGCAAAATTACAGAAGAAGATTTTGTAGCTGCTGAGATTTCTATGAGTAGATCAAAAGGTAATTGTATGACAATGGGTACTGCCTCTACAATGGGAAGTATGGTTGAGGCACTTGGTATGTCATTACCTAATAATGCCGCAATACCAGCAGTTGATGCAAGACGCTACGCACTTGCTCATATGTCAGGGAAAAGAATAGTAGAGATGGTTAAAGAAAATTTGAGAATGTCTAAAGTTGTATCAAAAAATTCATTTGAAAATGCAATTAAAGTTAATGGAGCTATCGGAGGTTCTACAAATGCCGTTATTCACCTTGCGGCAGTTGCTGGTAGGTTAGAAATAGATCTATCTCTTGATGATTGGGAAAAATATGGAAAAGATATTCCAACACTTGTTAATCTGCAACCATCTGGAAAATATTTAATGGAGGATTTTTATTATGCTGGAGGTGTACCCGCTGTCATAAAGCAGCTTTTAGATAAAAACCTATTAAGTAAAGATGCCTTAACAGTAAATGGTAAGACAATCGAAGAAAATAACAAGAATGCTGAATGTTGGAATAAAGATGTAATAAAAGATTTTGAAACTCCTTTGGTGAAAGAGGGAGGAATTAAAATATTAAAAGGTAATATAGCTCCCGATGGCGCTATTTTAAAACCATCAGCTGCAAGTCCAGAATTAATGAAGCACAAAGGAAAAGCAGTTGTTTTTGAAAGTGTAGAAGAGTTTCATGATAAAATTGATGATCCAAATCTAGATGTTGATGAAAACTCTATTTTAGTTTTAAAAAACTGTGGACCTAAAGGTTATCCTGGAATGGCAGAAGTAGGTAATATGAGACTTCCACAAAAAATATTGAAAAAAGGGATTAGGGATATGATTCGAATATCTGATGCAAGAATGAGTGGAACGGCATATGGGACTGTTATTCTTCACACATCTCCAGAAGCTGCAGTTAAAGGTCCTCTAGCCGCAGTTCAGAATGGAGATTTAATTGAAGTTGATGTTAACAATGGTAAGCTTCATTTAGATGTGTCTGATGAAGTAATAGCTGAAAGACTAAAAGTTTACCAACCTATTTTACCTGATATTAAAAGTGGTTATCAGAAAATGTATGTTGATCATGTTATGCAGGCAGATAAAGGAGCGGACTTAGATTTTCTTGTAGGAAAAAGAGGTTCTGAAGTAAAAAGACATAGCCATTAGTGTAGAATGTTAAAAGGCATTATTCCAATGACATATTGTTTTTTTAATAAAAACAATTCAATAGACATCCAAGCAATGCGTGATCAAATATTGCTAATTAAACAACTAGGTTCACATGGCATAGCTTGTTTAGGACTTGCAACAGAAGTTAATAAACTTAATTTTTCTGAAAAGAAAAAAATAATTGAATTAGTTGCAGGAGTTTCTAATGACAGATTACCAATTGTAGTTACAATATCTGGCAATAATATTAATGAATATAAAAAATTAATTGAAGTTGCTCAATTTTATAATGCAAGATGGATTGTTTTTCAGCCTTTGTTAAAAAAAAATACAACTGATGATGATTGTTTCAATTTCTTTAATAAAATTATTCCATATGTTAATACTAACACTTTAGTCGGAGTTCAGAATGCAAAAGAATATATAGGTGTGGGATTAAATCCTTCTCAGATATTAAAGCTTTATAAAAAATTTAATAATTTTAGAGCAATTAAAGGAGAAGCTTCAGCAACACTAATCCAAACCGAAATAAAGAAATATCCAAAAAATTTACAAGTTTTTAATGGACGTGGTGGACAAGAAATTATTGATAATTTTTTAGCAGGTTGCTCAGGAATAATACCCTCCTTAGAAGGAACTGATATTTTTTTAAAAATTTATAAATTAAAACAACAAAAAAAAATTAAAGAAGCTAGAAGATTGTATAAAAAAATTCTTCCATCAATTGTTTATTCTATGCAATCTATTGATTCCCTAGTTTGTTATGGAAAAAGAATTTGTGCTTATAGAATGGGTATTAAAAAAATTTATGATAGAAAGCCAGGACTCATCCCAACGAACTTTGGAATAAAATTAGCTAAACAATTTGCAGATGATCTTGGTATGTTTCCCTAATTAAATTTCTATATCAAAATCGTTAAGATACTTATCAGATAATTCTATTCCAAGACCTGGTTTAGTGTCATCTAATTCGATATATCCATTTTTAGCCTGGGGTTCTCCATCAAAAATATACCAAAATAATTCATTACCTATTTCAACTGGCCAAAAAGGAAAGTATTCAACAATAGGGGCATTGATACTGCTCATAGAAATATGAAAATTATGCACTTGTCCAGCATGTGGTATCACTGGTATTTGAAAAGCCTCTGCCAATGCGCATATTTTATGTGCTTGGGTAATACCACCTACACGATTGGTATCAAATTGAACTACATCTACAGCCTTCTTTTCCAAAAGTTGTCTAAAACCAAAAAGGGTGTACTCATGTTCACCTCCAGATATAGGCGTCCTACACCCGGCTTTTAAATCAGCATAACCATCAATATCATCAGCAATCACAGGTTCTTCAAGCCAACGTAAATTTTCATTATCAATAAGTCGCATCATTCTTTTTGCATACTCAAATGTCCAACCCATATAAACATCAGCCATTAAATCTACATCATCACCAACAACTGATCTTACTGTTTTGATTAATTCAATATTTTTCCGCATTCCTTCTGCACCATCATTTGGGCCCCAGCCGAGTCTTAATTTCATGGCTTTAAAACCTTGATCTAGATAATCTTTTGCTTCTTTTGCAAGTGAGTCTAGTGGTTGACTGTAAAGTTTACTGGCATAACAAGGTAGTTTGGATTTTGTTTTTCCTCCTAAAAGTTTGAAGACTGGTTGTTTAGCTGCTTTTCCAAGAGCGTCCCAAATAGCAATGTCAACAGCACTAATAGCAGTCATTCCAATACCTTTTCTTCCCCATGCAAGAGTTTGGCGATACATTTTTTGCCATATATGCTCATAGTCCCAAATGCTCTCTCCAATAATTGCCTGCTTTAAGTAATTATCAATAACCGATTTGCACGGCTTTGGAGATAGGGCAGCATTACCAATGCCAATATGCCCATCACTTGTTTCTACTTCCACTACAAGCCAACTTAGAAACTTGTATGTAGCCCATCTATCATTTGAAATGTTATCTTGATTAATTAAATCAGCTGCATTTGTACAAAAATTTTCATGAATTTTTTGAACATCACCTTTCCAAGTATATAATTTTGCTCTTACGTCTGTGATAGTAGAAGTCATTTTAGATCCTATAATATTTCTCTGCATTAGCTGAAAATAATAATCGTTTATCATTCTCAGAATAGTTTTTTGTTATTTCTTTAAAAGAGTTCCAGTAGTTGTCAAAAGAATTAAAAATTTTATCTACGGGAAAATTAGAAGCAAACATACATCTTTCTATTCCAAAAATTTGAATAGTTTTTTCAACAAATATTCTTGTTGAATTAATTGTCCATTGAGGATCAAACATTCCCAAACCAGATATTTTAGCAACAATATTTTCACATTTGGCTAATTTTTTCATATTTTCTTCCCAGCTTTGAATATATTCTTTTGATTGATAGCAAGGTTCGCCCGTATGATTAAGGATAAATAAAACATCATTATATTTAGTGGCTAGATCAACAGCATCTTGCATTTGATGTTTATAAATTTGAATATCAAAAGATAAATTACGATTTCTTATGTTTTTAAAATTTTCTACCCATGAAGAGTTTTTCATAAAATCTTCAGTTGCATGAGAATATTTTGGTTCATCTTTGTTGTAAGATAAAATCTGTCTTATTCCCCTTGTATTTTTATATTCTTGATGAGCATCTAATATTTCAGCAACATTATTTTTTGAAAAATCTGCAAATGCTACAATTGCATTAGGTAAATTAGAAGAATGAGTATTAGCTAAATTTTGAAGCCAAGCAGTTTCATTAACTGGTTTATCATCATCATGCTCCGCTTGTACGTGAACAGATTTAATTATGTTTTGATTTTTTGCATCTTCAAAGTAATCTTCAAGTAAATAACTTTTCCTAATAGCTGCGTAATCTCCAAAGAAAGCCTCACCTTCGGTAACCATTAACCATGAGTATTTAGTATCTTTGTTATTCAGATCCCATAAATGGTGATGAGCATCTACTATTTTTATATTATCCATAATTTAATATTTTAAGTGAAGAGCAATATTGCTATTGCTCTTCAGTACTAATTTAGAAGTTAAAATTATCAATATTTCCAGGTATAAAATCAAGCATAGGAGCTGCATAAATTAAATTATTTGCATTAATTTCTACATCACCTTGATCTGGAACACTAATAGTCATTCCTTCAGATAATTTCATGCCATTTTCAACCATTTGAACTGATAACCATCCAGCGATTTCACCTTCAACAGACGGATCCCAAAGTTGAAATGCTTTTACACATCCACTTTTTAAGAATGGCCTCATTTGATTAGGTGTACCAAGTCCTGTAACTTGTACTTGATCACATTTACCAGCTGATTCAACTACTTGAGCAGCAGCAGCAACACCAACAGTAGTTGGAGAAATTATTCCTCTTAAGTCTGGATACTTAGCAAGTAATGCTTCAGCCTCAGTTGTGCTTTTTTGTGGGTCATCATCACCATATACAACACCTAAGTATTCCATATCAGAAAACATACCAGTACCGATGATGTTGTCTTCCATATCTTTAATCCAAGTATTTTGATCTGGCGCATCCGTTGTTGCACTTAGGATAGCAAACTGACCTTTGTGATCAATTAATTGTCCCATTAGAGTCATTTGAGCTGTTCCAACTGTTGAAAAATCAACAGGCATAATAGCTAAATCTCTATGAGCTTCACTTCCAGGAATGTCACCATTAACAACCATTACGATAATACCTTTTTTTCTCGCTTGATCAAAAACTGTATTTAGAGCATCGTTTGAATTTGGTGAAATTGCAATTACATCAACTCCACGCTGTATTTCAGCTTTAATAAATGGAAGTTGAGAAGTGGCATCGGCAGTTGCTGGCGCAACTGTAGAAAAATTATAACCATATTTTTCAGCACCAACTTCAAATCCTTTTATTATAGAATCAAAATAAGGGTTACCTGTATTTTTTGGAATATACACAACTTCAGTTTTTGCAAATGCACCTGAAGTTAAGAATAAACCTAATAAACTTATACTAATTAGTTTAAGTAATTTTGACATTATTCCTCCTGTTTAATTTACGTTATCATTAAATCTAAAAAAAATTGATAATCAATATTTTTTTATATTAATTTAATTTCATGTTGATAAATATAACTAATACAATAACTTTAAATATAAAATATGAATTTATATACAAAAAATATAGGAAAAACCTTTAGTGGAGTCAATGTACTTAGGAATGTTAACTTTACTTTAGAACCTGGAGAAGTTCATGCCTTGGTTGGAGAAAATGGAGCAGGAAAATCTACTTTTGTTAAAATTTTAAGTGGTGTTTATACTCCAACAGATGGAGATATTTTTCTTGATAATAAAAAAATAAAAATAAACACACCTATAGCTGCACAAAAAAATGGAGTTTCTTTAATTCATCAAGAACCACAATCTTTCTCCCATTTATCAGTTGCTGAAAATATTTTCATGGGTCATATGGACGGCAATAATTTTTCTAGAGTTAAGTGGAAAGATATAAACAAATCTTCTGAAAAAATTTTATCATCTATTGGATTAAAAATTGATCCAAAAAATATTATGGAAGGTCTATCAATAGCAGATCAGCAAATGATAGAAATTGCTGGAGCTTTATCAAAAAATTCAAAAATTTTAATTATGGATGAGCCAACCTCTCCCTTAACTCCAAATGAGGTGGGCAAGCTTTTTGATATTGTGAATCAACTAAAAGCTCAAGGTATGGCAATAATCTTTATTAGTCATAGACTGGAAGAAATAAGATCTATTGCAAATCGTGTTACAATTTTTAGAGATGGTGATTTAATAACTACTCAAAAAATTAATGAAATAACTAATGAAGAAATTATCAAATACATGATTGGAAGAAGTATTGAAGATATTGATGTAAAAGAAAATGATTTTTTAAAAAAAGATGAAGTAATATTAAAAGTTAATAATATTTCTCAATTTGGTAATTTCAAAAATATTTCTTTTGATTTAAAAAAAGGAGAAATTCTTGGTTTTGCTGGTTTGGTTGGCGCGGGAAGAACTGAAGTAGCTAAAACAATTTTTGGAGCTGAAAATTATGATGAAGGAGATATTTATTTCAAAGATAATATTATTTCTAATAAATCTCCTTATGAAGCAATTCAAAAAGGTTTTGCCTATGTTCCTGAAGATAGAAAACAAATGGGTATTTTTGGATCTGTCGCTGTTGAAGATAATATTACGTCATCTATTCCTAATGAAATTTCAAACAAGTTTGGCCTTATAGACACTAAAACTGTTACTTTAAAATCTTCAGAATATATTAATAAATTCAATATTGTTTTAACTTCAGGTAGACAGTTAATTCAAGAGTTATCAGGAGGCAATCAACAGAAATGTATTATTTCAAAATGGTTACTATCTAATCCTAGTATCCTAATATTAGATGAACCAACAAGAGGAGTTGATGTTGGAGTAAAGTCTGAAATGTATGAAATTATTAATCAACTAGCTGCGATGGGGACAGCTATTATTTTAATTTCATCTGAACTTCCAGAAATTTTATCTTTAGCACACAGAATTGTAGTGATGCGTGAAGGTCAGATTACAAAAATATTAGACAATAAAGAAGCTACCCAGGAAACTATTATGAAATTTGCAATAATCTCATGAGTATTTTTGATAAGTTTTTAAGAATTAGAGAACTTGGAATATTTTCCATTATCATTATTGTTGTAATAGCTGCTTCCATAATTGATACTCGATTTTTAACGATAGATAGCTGGAGAGCCGTATTGTTAGCAATACCTCTAATTCTTGTTATGGCTATGGGTCAAATGATGGTGATTATTTGCAGGCATGTAGATATTTCAATTGGTTCAATATTGGCATTTGCAGCAATAACAATTGGTTTTGTTTTTATACACTATCCTGAAACATCACTTTGGATGGCATTATTAATTACTGCATTTGTTGGTTTGATTATGGGTTTAATAAATGGAATAATTGTCACACGATTTAACGTCCATTCCATTATTGTAACACTTGGCACGCTGAGCCTTTACAGAGGCCTTGTTTTTATAGTTAGTGGAGGTCGGCAAATAGATCGGAATGATATTCCAGTTCATATTATTTCTTTTTCACAGACATCCTTTTTTTTTTCAATTCCTGCGATATTAATTTTTTCCGTTATAATAGTTTTAATCTCACATTTAATTATGCGTCACTCTGTTTTGGGGAGAGAAATATATGCCACTGGAAGCAATCCAGAAGCTGCTCATCTGAAAGGAATTAATGTTACTAAAATTACTCTTTTCTGTTTTGGTGTTTGTGGAATGTTAGCTGGTGTAGCAGGTTTATTTTATGCTTCTCGATTTGGTTATGTTAACCCTGGTGTCACAGGTGTTGGGATTGAGTTTATTGTAATCGCTGGTGTTATTATTGGAGGCACAAGTATCACTGGAGGCTCTGGAAGTGTTCTAGGTACTTTTTTAGGGATTTTGTTATTAGGAATTATAAATGTTGCCTTGCCTGTTTTAAATATTCCAGGTGAGTTTCAAAAAGCTATATACGGTTTAATAATTGTGCTCGCGCTTTCATTAGATCAACTTATTATATTTAGAATGAAAAAATTACGCACAGGTTCTAATGCTTAAAAAAATTTCAATATATTTAAGCGAAAATCCCACACTTCGCTATTGGATAATAAGACCAGAATGGGTTGCCGTCATTTTGTTAATACTTTCTATAATTGCTTCTCTTCAACTATCACCATTTTTTGGAGATTTAGCATTTATTATGGACTCAGCAACACCCTATGTTGAGTATGGTTTAATAGCCATAATACTTACACTTATTATTATTTCAGGAGAAATTGATTTATCAATTGCATCAATGATAGCTTTAACAGCAGTAATTTTTGGAACAGTTTATAATGCTGGTTTTGGAATGCCTTTATCTGTTTTGATAGGTGTTTTATCTGGAGCTCTATGTGGTTTGTTTAATGGAATTTTAGTAACTAAATTAAAAATCCCTTCTATCATTTTAACAATTGGAACCTTAACTTTATACAGGGGTATTGCTCAAGCTTTAGCAAGTGATTTTTCTCTTGGAGGTTATCCATCTTGGTTTATTGGAATTGATTACCGTTATGTTGGTATCATCCCTATTCCGGTTATAATTTTTACAGTCTTTGCATTAATAGTCGGCTTCTTATTAAGTTCTACAATCTATGGAAAACAACTTTATTTAATTGGCACTAACCCTCAAACTGCTAAATATTCAGGTATTAAAGTTGATAAAATAAAATTATTATTATTTACTTTTTCAGGAGTAATTAGTGGTGTTGCGGGTGTTTTAACGACTTCAAGACTTGCAGTAGCTCGTTTTAATATGGCAACAGGAGCTGAACTAGAAATTGTTTTAATGGTTATGTTGGGTGGAACATATATTTTTGGTGGAAGAGGTAATATTTTTGGAACTTTTGTTGCTTTTTGGATTGTTGTTATCCTACGAAGTGGATTTAATGTTGCTAGAATAAAAATTGAATCACAACTAACTATTTTAGGAGCTATGTTAATTATAGCTATTATTTTAACAAATTATATTTATTCTAAATCACAGAAATAAAAAGGAGACTTAAATGAATCAAATAGATCTAAATAACAAAACTGCTGTAATAACAGGTGGAGCTCAAGGCTTTGGATACTCAATGGTGGAACGGTTCGCAAAATCTGGAGCAAAAGTTGTTATTTGGGATAAAGATAAAGATCTAATTGATAGCTTAGATCTTCCTGATAACGTAAGTGCTGTGCAAACAGATGTAACTTCATATGATAGTGTTGAGAATTCTGTAAATGAAACTATTGAAAAAAATAATTCAATAGATATTCTTGTTAATAATGCAGGTATAGCCGGACCCAGTTTTAAAACATGGGAATATCCCATTGATCAATGGCAAAATGTTGTTGATATTGATTTAACAGGAGTCTTTTATTGTTGTAGAGCAGTTACTCCACACATGATTAAAAATAATTATGGAAGAATTGTTAATATAGCGTCCATTGCCGGTAAAGAAGGAAACCCAAATGCTATGCCATATAGTGCTGCAAAAGCAGGTGTTATTGCATTAACAAAATCTCTTGGAAAAGAATTATCAGATAAAAATATAGCAGTAAATTGTGTAACTCCTGCAGCAGCTAAAACAAGAATATTTGATCAAATTAGCCAAGAGCATATAGATTATATGTTATCTAAAATACCAAGAGGACGTTTTTTAAAAGTAGATGAGCTTGCTTCTATGGTTTCTTGGTTAGTTTCAGAAGAAAACTCTTATACTACTGGTGCTGTATTTGATCTTAGTGGAGGAAGAGCTACTTATTAAATTTTATTTTTGACAATATAAAAATATTTTGTTTTAATAAATTAAAATGATTCAAAAAAAACAAATAGATAATTATCATACAAATGGTTTTTTGGTAGTAGAGGACTTGATACCCAAAGGTACACTTCAAAAACTTCAAAACACAACACAAGAATTTGTTAGTAAATCTGCTTCAAAAAAACATAATGATGATATTTATGATCTCTCTGATGACCATTCAGAGAAAAATCCGAAATTAAGAAGACTTAAAAATCCACATTTAATTCATGAAGTTTATAAAAATATAACAACAGATGATTGCATTTTAAATGTTGTTGAAAGTTTGGTAGGGAAAAATATAAGACGTGATCATACTAAACTTAATTTTAAAGCAGCAAAAGGAGGAGAGGCAATTGAATGGCATCAGGATTGGGCTTTTTATCCTCACACAAATGATAATATTGTTGAGGTAGGTATTTTTTTAGATGATTGTTATGATGACAACGGTCCATTAATGGCTGTTCCAGGATCACATAAAGGACCAATAGATGATCATCATTACAAAGATAAGTTTATTGGAGCAGTTGATCCTTCAGTATCTAATTATGATATCTCTAGTGCTATTCCTTTTTTAGCTAGTGCTGGATCAGTAAGTTTTCACCATGTAAGAAGTTTGCATGGATCAAAAAAAAATAACTCTAATAAGTCACGAAGAGTTTTATTTATTGGATATGCTGCGGCAGATGCTTGGCCCTTAACTGGTTTTAGGGATTTACCTTTATCTCCATCAACTTCACAGGAGGACTTCAAGAAGGTTTATACTAATAACATAGTAAGAGGAGGACCATGTCTTGAGGCAAGAGTTGAGATCAATCCAATTAAAATGCCTTATCCACCTTCAAATTCTTTAGGTTCAATCTATGAAAATCAAAAAGAAGTAAGAGGAAGGTCCTTTGGAGAATAATGAAACTATCAGTAACATCATGGTCATTTCCACAATGTAGTTTAAAAGAATGTATAGGAATTTCAAAAATACTTTCAATTAATGCTATTGATATTGGATATTTTTATAAATCATCGATTGATAAAAAAAATTTACTAGAAGATCATAAAAATATTATTAACAAACTTAATAAATATGAAATTGATTATTCTAATTTATATCATTTATTTGGAAACTCCTTAGCAGATAGAAATCTCGCGATTAAAGACTCCTTAGAACAAAACTCTAAAGACCTAGAGATTGTTTCAAAGTTTTGTAAAGAATTAAACATAGGGAGTATTTTTATTCTTCCAGGAATAATTAATAAAGATCAATCTAGAAAAGATGCATTTGAAAATTCTTCTTACTCATTAAAAAAATTAAGAGATGTGTGTTTAAAAAATAATATTGAACTTTTATTTGAACCACATGTTCACTCTTTTTTGGAAAGTCCAGAACACACATTAGAATTAATTAATGCAACCGATGGAATGAAAATAGTTTTAGATTATGCGCACTTTACATGTCTTGGTTGGACCCAATATCAAACAGATGTATTAATTCAGCATGCAGGCCATATTCATTTAAGACAAGCAAAATCAGGTTTTTTACAAACTAAATTGGAGGAAGGAACAATTAATTTTCAAGCAATATTAGGCAAATTAAAAGAAATTAAATATAAAAATTATTTATCGATTGAATATGTTCATCAAGATTATATGAATACATTATATGAAGATGTGCTTTCAGAAACTATTAAAATGAGAGATCTTATTAATAATTGGAAAGGAAAATAATATGTCAAACTACGCATGGGTTTTAGAAGTAAGACCTGGATATGAAGAAGAATATAAAAAAAGACATGATGAAATCTGGCCGGAGATGGTTGAAATGCTGAGTGAGGCTGGTTTAAGGAATTATAATATTTTTCGACATGGTTTAACTTTATTTGGATATTTTGAAACTGATGATTTACAAAAATCAATTGATCACATAATTAAAAGTGAAGTTAATAAAAAGTGGGGAGAGTATATGTCTGATATATTAAAAGCTGATATTGATCCAAAAACTAATTTTCCTTATCTTTTACCCATTCAAATGCATCTGGATTAAATATGAATAAAGCAAAAATTGGAGTCATAGGAGCAGGGTGGTGGGCAACAGAATTTCATATACCTCATTTACAAAAGAGAGATGATGTAGAGTTAGTAAGTGTATGTAAGTTAGAACAGGATCAATTAGATTTTGTAAAAGATAAATTTGGTTTTAAATTTGCCTCTACTGACTTTAAGGAAATGTTAGACTTTAGTCCTCTAGATGGAGTTGTCATAGCATCTCCGCATTTTGCACATTTTGAAAATGCTAAAGCATCTCTTCAAAAAGGATGTCATGTATTGATTGAAAAACCAATGACGACAAATAGTCATGACGCAGAAGAGTTATTTAGATTAGCAAAAGAATGTAAAAAAGAAATTCTTGTTCCTAATGGATTTAATTTTACGCATTATATGCCTAAAGCAGAAAAATATATCTCTGATGGAATAATTGGAGAAATAAAACATATAGATGCAGCATTTTCTTCATCCTTAGTAGATTTATTTCAAGGAATACCTTTAAGTGAGTCTGAGGCACATACATTTCAACCTAAGGCATCTACTTGGTCTGATCCAAATAGAGGTGGAGGCTATGGTTGGGGACAACTGTCCCATATGTTCGGAGGAGTATTTAAAATTTCTCAATTAGAAGCAGAAAAAGCTTTTTGCTTTTCTGTGCCCTCGCCAACAAACGTTGATTATACCAATGCTATATCAGTTAGATTTACAAATGGAGCAACAGGATCTTTTTCTGGATCTGCTTTTGTCCCTAAGGATTTTGGTGGCACTTTTTATATTACTGTTCACGGTACAAAAGGAACTCTTTATTTAGATATGGAAATAAAAAGAGAAAGATTACTTATTCGTTTGAATGATGGCAATGAGATACGTGATGAAATTAAAGAAGGAGGAGGAACAATGGCTTATACTACAGAAAATCCTCTAAATACTTTTGTTGATATCTGTTTAAGTAAAGAAGTTGAAAATCACGCAAATGCTGAAATTGGTTTAAAAACTGTTAAAGTTCTTGATGCAATTTATCGATCAATGAAAAGTGAAAAAGTAGAACAAATATAAATTAATCAAAAATTTTACCTGGATTCATAATATTATTTGGATCGAAGCTTTTTTTAATTAATTTCATTAAAGGAATATTATCAGGATGTTGCTTTAGTAAGTATTCTTTTTTTTGAAGACCAATACCATGCTCTCCAGTTATAGTGCCTTCAAGTTTGAGAGCCTTGTCAATTAACTTATCACTAAAATCTCTGATATATTTATATTCCTTTTCTTTTGTCGGGTCATAAATAATTGTTACATGAAAATTACCATCGCCAACATGCCCTACCATAGGTGCTTTGAGTCCATTATTTTGAATTTCTTTTTCTGCAAATTGAATACACTCCACTAAATTTGAAATAGGCACACAGACATCTGTAGCATAAACTCTTATGTTGTCACCTTGAGCTTTTACTGCATAGTATACGTTATGTCTCGCTTTCCATATTTTATTCCTTTCTTCTGTTGTTGTTGCCCAAGTAAAGTCACTCCCACTATGACTCTTTGAAATTTCCTCAACAATTTCAATAGATTCTTTATTTGTACTTTCACTCCCATGAAATTCATAAAATAAAGTTGGTAAAGATTTTAGATTTTCTAATTTTGAATATTGAATACTTATATCAATTTGGTCCTTATTTAATAACTCAACTCGAGCAATTGGAACACCGTATTGAATAATTTCTTGTGCTGTTAAAACAGCGGATTCTAGATCTTGGAATTGACAGACCGCACTCATAATACTCTCAGGGATTGGGGATAGTTTAAGTTGTACTTCAGTAATAATTCCAAGTGTTCCCTCTGAGCCAACAAATAGGTTAGTTAAATTATAACCTGCTGAGGATTTTTTTGCCCTTGTTCCAGTGTTGATAATATCTCCATTAGCTAAAACTACTGTCAAACCCATAACTACTGTACGCATAGTTCCATATTTAACTGCCATTGTTCCAGAGGCAGAGCAGGCGGCCATACCACCCAAAGCTGCGTTGGCTCCAGGGTCAATTGGAAAAAAAACTCCCTTGTCTTTTAAATTTTCATTTAATTGCTCTCTTGATACATTCGCTTGAACCCTGCAATCAAAGTCTTCAGCATTTACTGCTAAAATTTTATCAAATTTTTCTAATGAAATTGTTATTCCATCAGCATTTCCTACTGCATGCCCTTCTAAGGATGTTCCTGTACCATAAGGCACGACTGGTGTATTATGCTCATTACAAAGTTTTAAAACTTCTGATAACTCTTGATTAGTTTTTGGAAATACTACTGCTTGGGGACTGATAGGATCATAAGCATCTTCACCTTTGGAAAAGTTAACCAAAACAGATTCTGAAGTACTAAATCTATCTTCTAACAAATCTATAAGTTTTTTTTGCAATGCAGTATTTTTCATATAATGAACTCATATTATCAAAAATAAAAAAAAAAGGAAATTTATACTATGGATCAACTTAATAAAATTTTTACCAAACATATTGATGAAGGTAGATTTCCAGGAGTGCAATGGCAAATTAATATCAAAGATGAAACTTATTCTGGTAATGTAGGATATAATAACATTGAAAAAAAAAAGCCAGTTTTAGATAATACTATCTATAGAATATGGTCCATGACTAAGCCAGTTGTTGCGGTAGCTGCACTACAATTACTTGAGCAAAACAGAATAAAACTAGATGATTTAGTTACTAAATACCTTCCTGAATTTTCTAATCTTAAAGTATTAAAAAAGGAACACTCTTCTATTGATGATGTTGAGGACTTAAAAAATAACCCTACTATAAAAGATCTTTTTCTTCATACCGCTGGATTTTCATATAATTTTTTAGCAGATCCTATTGGAAAAAAGTATGATGAAATAAAATTATTTCATTCTGATACAACAACATTAGAGGAAGAAATAAGAAAATTAGCTGAATTACCATTGTTGAATCAACCAAAAACTAAATGGGTTTATTCTGTGTCTATGGACGTTTTGGGTAGAATTTTAGAAGTGGTACTAAATGACACTCTTCAAAATATTTTACAAAAAAATATTTTTGATCCATTAAAAATGAATGAAACTAAATTTACAATTCCTCTAGACTCGGAAAATAGATTAATGCAAACATATGAGTTTGATCAGGTAAATTCTAAATTACATGGACAAAAATCTGAACCTCAAAAAATAGGAAATTATAAATATCCTTTGTATGAAAAAAACTATGCAAGAGGAGGACATGGATTATTTTCAACAATTAGTGATTATTCTATTTTTGCTAAAATGTTACACACGGGGAAAAGCTTAAGTGGTCATACTATTTTACAAGAAAAAACTCTTAATTTAATGTCTAAAAATGCATTAGACGATTATTTTTTTCCTATCGAAATTCCATCTATTGGTATGGTTAGGGATGAAAAGTATGTGAATGATTTGCAAGCTTATGGCTGGGGATTAGGTTGTAGAACCTTAATGGATCCATCGAAAAATAATAATTTAGGTTCAACAGGAGAGTTTGGTTGGGCAGGAGCGGCATCTACTTATTTTTTAGTTGATAATAGCAAAGCAATGACAGCTTTAGTTATGACACAGGTTTTAAATGGCAGTCCTGAATTAAAAAATGATTTTTATAAGTTCATCTATTCAAATTTTTAATTATTAATGTTCAAATTTAAATCGGCTGAAAGCCTTGGAATGCTATTTGCCGTGATGGCTTATTTCTCATTTTCTCTTTTGGATACTGTACAAAAAACAGCCATCATTTACCATTCTGTTTTTCAGTTATTATTTATTAAATATTGTTTTGTATTAATTTTATCTTTTATTGAGTCACGAAGAAAAAAAAATTATTTATTCTATAAGTCAGGTAATATTAAAATTCAATTATTTCGAAGTGTTTTATCTATTATTGAATCTGGATGTTTTATTTTATCTTTTCGATATTTATCTTTGGCAGATGTTCATAGTATAGCATCCCTCACCCCAGTCTTAGTAGTTGCATTATCAGCGATTATTTTAAGAGAACATGTTTCACTAAAAACATGGATTGCTATTTTTGTTGGTTTTGTTGGTGTGCTTATTATTATGCGACCAGGCTTATCCATTTTTGATTCGAAATCTTTAATTCCACTTGCTGGAGCTTTTTTTCTTAGCATCTATCAAATAGTTACACGAAAAGCTTCGGAAAAAGATTCTACTGAAACATCTCTATTTTATACTTCTTTAGTAGGTATAATTTTGATGGGTATAATTGGCTATAATTTTTGGCAACCCTTAATGGATTATTCAATATTATTTTTTATAGCAATGGGAATTTTCTTTTCATTAGGTTTATATTTTCAAATTATTGCTCTAAGCATGGCTAGAGCAGGTATTATTCAGCCCTTTCATTATACGCTAATATTTTGGGCCATTATCCTTGGCTATATTTTTTATGATGATTTCCCTGATATACCTACTTTAATAGGTGCCTTGGTTATTACAATTTCTGGAATTTACACTTTATATATAAAAGAAAAAAATTGATAAAATTACTCTCTAAATAAAAAAAAATTAGTTTTTAACTTAACTTTATCTTTTAAGATTTTTGTATTCTGCCATTTATTTATACCTATATTAAATTTTGTTCTAGAGAATATTAATTCACTTTGAATTTGAACTAATTCCTCAGCTAATCTAGTTACATAAATAGTTAATGGAACCGTCTCATTTTTTCCTTTTAGTGTGAGCTCAACATTTAATAGTATTTCTTTCTCGTTATCATATGAAAATTTTTTAGTATCAACTACAGCTTTTGGAAATTGAAAAACATCAAAAAAAATATTACTTAAAAGTAAGTCTTTGTATTTAATATAATTCATATCAAGGTCATTAATTTGAACAGAAAAAATAGCTTTATTATTTATTTTTTTTTCGACATCTAACTCAACATAACCTTCAATGTTATTAAATTTACCTTTTACATTATTTGCAAGTAGGACAGGTAACTCAAATTCAATCGTCGATAGATTTTTATCTAATACCCATCTCTCTGCAGCATATAATTTATTAGATGAAAAAAATAGAAAAAATAAAATAAGAAAAAAATTAAATATCTTCAATATATCTTCTAGCCAAATAATCTGCTTTTTCATTATGTGTATTTCCTGCATGACCTTTAACCCATTCCCAAGTAATCCTATGTTTTAAAATCAATTCATCAAGATCTATCCATAAATCTTTATTTTTTACTGGTTTTTTTGCCGCTGTTTTCCATCCATTTTTTTTCCAGTTTAATATCCATGACTGAATACCATCTTTCACATACTTACTATCAGTAATTAATTTAATTTCTTTTGTATCGTTGAAATAGCTTAAGGCATTTATTGCCGCTGCTAATTCCATACGATTATTTGTTGTATTATCATCGCCGCCGTTAAGATATACTGGTTCATTATCTTTCTCTAAGATAACTATACCCCAACCACCTTTTCCTGGATTTCCTGAGCAGGCTCCATCTGTATAAATTGTTATCATATTTTATATTTTTATATTTTTGTTATTTTGGTGCCATCTAAGAATATTTAAGTATTCTTTTGGGTCTTTGGGAACAACTAATGCATCATTAGGATGAAAAATTTTATCATGAAGTCGTGTAACCAAAATACGAACAGATGCACCTCTTAGTAATGTATTCATTGAATTTTTTTCCTTCTCATTAAGAGTGGCATTACTATTAAAACCCATTAGCAATAATTTATAATTTTCTATATTAAATTTTCCACTTTCATCAAAACACCATGCATTTATTGTAAGCGCTAATTCATAGGCTATAAAATCATTACAGGAAAAGTAAAAATCAATGACACCAGATATTTTATTATCAGTAAAAAAAATATTATCTTTAAATAAGTCTGCATGAATTATAGCTTTTGGCAAATTATTAGGCCAATGTTGTTTTAGAAATAATAATTCCTCATCCAAAACTTCAAAATATTCTTTGTAAGATGGGTCAGTGGTTTTTTTACATTTTTCAAAAATATTTATCCAAGTGTTGTATCCCATACTATTAGGCCTCGTTAATTTAGATAATTTTGTAATATTGGTAAACTGCGAAACCACAGATCCTACCTCATGACAATGTTGTGATGAATTTTGAGTTATTTTTTCACCCTCTAGAAAAGAAATTATAACAGCACTTTTATTTTTTAAATTATTAATAATAGAGTTATTATTATTTTCGATTGGAAGAGGGCAGTCAAAATCTTTTGCTACTAATTCTTTTTGAAGATTCATGAAAAATGGAAGGTCTTCAGGGAGCACTCTTTTTTCAAATATTGTTAAAATATATTTATTCTTGTCTGTGATTATTTTATAATTTGTGTTTTCTATCCCTTCCACAATCCCTTCATAAGAAATTAATTTCCCAATAGAATAATTTTCTAAATACTGTTCTATTTCTTCCTTTGATATTTTTGTGAAGACAGCCATTTATATAGCTTCCTTTAACTTTTGAGGAATTTTAAAATGAATATCTTCTTTTTCATATTCTGCTTCAATAATATTTAAATCGAAGAATTGACTAATTTTATTAATAATTTTTGTTACAAGAATTTCTGGGGATGATGCACTAGCAGTTACGCCGATTTTAGCCGAATTATTAAGTATAGTTGGATCAAAGTTATCTATATCATCTACTAAAATAGCATTTTGTGATCCATAATTTTTAGCCACTTCAACTAACCGTAATGAGTTTGAAGAATTTTTTGAACCAAGTACCAAAAAGTAATCACTATTTTTAGCAATATTCTTTACTGCCTCTTGTCTATTGGTTGTAGCATAACAAATATCTTTTTTCTTAGGCTCTAATGTATTAACAAAATGTGATTTAATTTCATCAATAATATCTTTTGTATCATCAACAGATAATGTTGTTTGCGTAACATAAGCAATTTGTTGATCTTTGAGGATAGGTAAATTTTTTACTTCTTCTTTATTTTCTACTAAATAAATATCTTTATTAGTTTGACCCATTGTTCCAATTACTTCAGGATGATTTTTATGCCCAATAAGAATAACCGGTAAATTCTGTCTTTCAAAGTGCTCAACTTCTCTGTGAATTTTACTAACAAGCGGACATGTTGCATCAAAATAGATCAAGTTTAAATTTTTTGCTTCTTCAGGCACAGATTTAGGAACTCCATGTGCTGAGAAAATTACAGGTCTATCAAGTTGATTAATTTCGCTTAATTCTTCAATAAATATAGCTCCTTCATTTTTTAAATTATCAACAACATACTTATTATGTACTATCTCATGTCTTACATATACTGGCGCGCCATATTTTTTAATTGCTTCTTGAACCATTAAAATAGCCCTTTCTACACCGGCACAAAAGCCACGAGGTCCAGCTAAATATACATCTAATTTTTTTAATTTTTTATTCATTTACTTTTAATTTGATCTTACTTTATAAACATACTTAAATAATAACAAATACTATATTCATGAAAAAATTCTTGTTTTTTTTACTGTTTTTACCAATTCTAAGCTGCAATACTCTTATCAAAGGTAATTCAAAATTCATTGATTATAATTGTCCTATAGTATTTTTTTCAGCCAATGAAAAATTTTTTGTTGATACTTTGGATAACAGCTCATCTCTCGATGATATTTTTATAAAAGCTGAGCTTAATAATTTTGCTATAAGTAAAAAATGCCGACAAAACGAGGACCTCATCATTATTCCACTGGATATACTTATCATTTTAAAACCAATGGAAATTTTAGCTAATGAAGAAGTTAGTTTACCATTGTATGTTTCTCTTTTAGATCAAAATGATAATATTATTGAAACTCAGTATTTTATGACGTCGGGATCAGTTAAAGCAAATTCTGAAACAGGCGCTTACATTGAAACAGATATTACTGATACGCTCGAAATTATATCAAATAAGTTTGGCATTAGTCAGGTAGTAGTTGGTTTTATGCTTGATGAAAATAAAAGAGAGCTTTTAAATTAATTTTTTAAAGCAGACCCTAATTCTTGAATTGATTTATCAATTAGTTTTTGTTGCTCTTGGCTATTTAATTTTTGTTGTATAATTGATATCGTAGCTGCGATAGCAGTTGAAGAGATATGTGATTGGATTACATTATTAGCATCACGAGTTAGTTGATCTATTTTAGCTTCCGCAAGAATTTGTCTTTTAGTAATTTGATCTTTTAATTTAGTTTCAGCGATTTCTTCTAGTTGCTTTACTTTATTCTCAGCTTCTGTGTGAATACTTTTTATCTCAATCTGAACATCATTTTGGCGTTGTTTGATTTCACTTAAAGTAACTTGAGTTTCATTTTTTAGATTTTCTGCTTCATCAATCTTATCTTTTATACCTTTAATTTGTGCATCTAAGTTAGTTGCTAATATTTTTCGAATGGGATTAAAAATCGCTGCTATAAAAGCAAAAAAAGCAACTGCTACCCAAAATTGAGGATCAGAAAACATTAGTTTATTGACCTTTCTGAGCTCGCTATAGCATTTTTGATTTCATCATCGGATACCTCAAATGAGGCAACTTTAGATAAAGTTAGTTTTGTAATTTCATTTATTTGACTCTGAATTTGAGCCACCGATTCATTCTTACTTTTTTCAATTGCTTCATGTGATTCACCAATTTTAGCATCTAAACCTTTTTCAAGTTTAGTTAACTCAACTTGAGCTTTATCTTGAAGAGATGTTGATGTTGTTTTGATCATTTCTGAAGCATCTGAGCGTGCTTGTTGTAGTTGTGTTTCAATTATATCTTGAATTTTTTCTGCCTCAGCTTGAAGTTCTTTGGCTGCAGTTAAGTCTTCATTAATTTTTTTCTCTCTTTTTTCAAGAACATTACCTATTCTAGGCAATGAAATCCGCCAAAGAAAAACAAGAAGAAAAGAAAACGTAACTACAAGCCAAAAAAGCTGAGTAACGAAAAATTCAGGATTTAATTGAGGCATGTTTTTTTCTAATTAACCAAACAGAATAACTAGAGCAATAACAAGTGCGAAAAGTGCGATTGCTTCAACAAGTGCGAAACCTAACATAGTCATAGTGAATACCTCACTACGTGCTGCAGGGTTTCTTCCTACTGCTTGAATGAAAGAAGAAAAGATATTTCCAATTCCAATTCCTGAACCAATAACACCAATAACGGCTAGACCGGCTCCGATAACTTTTGCTGCTTCAATTTCCATAAATCCTCCTAGATTTTAGTGTAAGTGATATGCGTCGTTTATGTATAAGCACGTTAAAATGGCAAATACATACGCCTGCAAAAATGCGATTAAAATTTCTAAACCAGTTAGTGCAACAATAAATACAAGTGGAAATACACCTGTAAAAAAAGGCATCGCTACAACGAAACCGGCAAAGACTTTGAGTAATGTATGACCCGCTAACATGTTAGCAAAAAGTCTTACAGACAAACTGATGGGACGAGATAAGTAAGAGATTACCTCAATCGGAATTAGAAGTGGGTGCATATAAAAAGGCACTCCTGGAATATAAAAAAAACTGAAAAATTTGATACCGTGGTTTGCAAATCCCAATATTGTCGTTCCAATAAATACAATAGCTGCAAGAGCAAAGGTAACAATGATATGACTAGTAAATGTAAATTGGTATGGCACCATTCCTACCATGTTACCAATTAAGACAAACATAAATAAAGAAAAAACAAATGGAAAATATTTTTTTCCATTATCTCCAACTGTATCACTTAGAAGTTGTGCAATAAAATTGTACATCAGCTCAGATACTAATTGCATCCTTGAGGGAACTAATGATCTGGGATTTACTGTAAGAGTTAAAAATAGTGTAATTACAGCAACAGTAATAATCATAGATAGAGAAGAGTTCGTAAATGAAATATCGTAACCACCAAGCTCAGTATTAGAAAAAGGAATTATCTCAAACTGTTCTAGTGGACTATGTTTTTCGCCTTTTGATGCCATATAGTATGAATGTGATTACTGTTTTATTATTGTTTTTCAATGCGACGCATTACACGATAAACATTCAAAAATCCAGCTAATGCACCAAAAATAAAGAAAATAATTAAACCAAAAGGTTTGGTCCCTAAGTATTTATCCACAATCAGACCAATTCCCACTCCTACAACCAATGCAGCTATGATTTCTGTACTAATTTTAAAGCCAAATCCAGCCCCACTATTTTTTTTATTTGAAGGTTGAGGTGTGTTGATTGTTTCAGCAGTTTGGATTCGGTCTTTAAGGTCTTTGAGTTTATCGTCTTTATCCATTATTCCTCATCATGATCACGAATTTCAATAGCTTTCTCAAGATCTACAGAAACGAGTTGTGAAACACCTTGCTCAGGCATGGTCACTCCAAATAAACGATTTACTCTTGCCATGGTCATTCGGTGATGCGTTATTACTAAAAATTTAGTACTTGAAGTTTTAGCAATTTCCTCAACAAGACTGCAAAAACGATCAACATTTGTATCATCAAGAGGTGCATCCACCTCATCTAAAACACAAATTGGAGCAGGGTTCGATAAGAATACTGCAAATAGAAGTGATAGAGCGGTTAGTGCCTGTTCGCCTCCAGATAATAAAGTTAAATTTTGAAGTTTTTTCCCAGGAGGGCTTGCATAGATCTCTAGTCCTGCTTGAAGTGGGTCAGTCTCATCTGTGAATTTTAAATATGCTTTTCCTCCTCCAAATAATTGTACAAATAATTTTTGGAAATTTTCATTTACCACTCCGTATGCTGCTAATAATCTTTGACGACCCTCAGTATTTAGAGAATCAATAGCTTCACGTAGTTTAGCAATTGCAGCAAGTAAATCTCCTTGATCTTTTTTTATTGAAGAAACTTTTTGCTCCAAGTCTTTAGACTCTTGTTCTGCTAATAAATTAACACCACCCAATCTTTCTTGTTCAGCTATTAATCTCTCCAATCGTCTTTCAAGATCAGCTACGTCACCAAGTCCTTTATTTGGATTAATTTCGGCTAGATCAAACAAACCCTTTAACTCTACACCAATACGTTCTCTTACTTGTGAGCTCAATTGTCTTATGGTTTCATTTATTGTTTCAATTGTTCCCTCTAATCGTATTTTTTCCTCACGTAACTCATTTAGTTTTACTTCTTCTAATTTTAGTTTTTTATTTATTTCATTAGCTGCTTGTTCTTGTTGCTGAAGTTCACCAGCAATTTTATCATATTGTTGTTTATTATTATTGATCAACAATTGCAGTCTTGTTTTTTCAGAAGATATTGTATTTGGCATTGATCGCAACTCTTCAATATCATTACTTAGTTTAGTTTCTCTTTCCTTTAATTCATCTAACTGTTGTTGCGCTTTTGCTGAAATATCTAACCACTGTTTTTCTTCTTTGGATAGTTGTTTTAATCTTCTATTTTTAAGTTGTTCAAGTATTGCCTTCGTCGATGAATTTTGTTTCCCTTTAGATACATATCCATCCCATCGCCAAATCTCCCCTTCTAAACTAACTAAAATTTGACCAGGTAATAAATTTTCTTGTAGATGTTGAATATTAGATTTGTCTTCAATTAAGCCAACAAAATCAAGCTTTTTTTTGAGGTTTTCTGGGGCTTTTATAAGGTTAGAAAACTTCTGTATACCCTCAGGGAAAATCGATTGATTTTCATATGTAAGGATACGCCAGTGACTTGCTTGTTCTTCATTTATGGAAGCAATTAATTCATCTGAAAATACAGCAGCAACTGCTTTTTCATAACCATCTTCAAAATCTAGGTAGTCAATAATAGGATTATTATTTCGTTGACCAACAATACTATCCTCATTTTGATCATTTGCCTCTAAAAATAAATCACCTTGTTGTTTTTCTAAAATTGATTTTTCTTCTCTCACACGTTCTAAGTTTTCATTTGCATCATCAAATAAAAATTGCTCACGATCCATATCGTTTTTAATTTGTTGAATGCGTACTTGTGTTTCTTCTACCGCACTATTTGCACGATCAATTTCTTTTTCTTGATTTTCTAAATTAATTGTATGTTTTTGAAGTTCTGCAGCAATCTGACTTTCTTTTAAACGCATGTTAGGTAGAGACTCTTGAACTTTTTCATACTCTATATTTATTTTTGCCACTTCTTGAGTTTGATCAGAAACAATATTATTTTGATCTGCTAGTTTAGACGATGAGTCATCTAATTTTGTTTTTTCAATTTCCCATTTTTTATAAAAAACGGCAGCTCTTGCTTTCGTGATATCGTTTTGTATATTTTTATATCGCTCCGCTTGTTTTGATTGTTTTTTTAAAACTTCTAATTGTTCTTCTTGTGTTTTTAATAAATCTTTTACACGCTCAAGGTTTGTCTCTGTTGCATTCAAGCGTAGCTCTGCTTCATGTCTTCTTGAATGTAAACCTGTAATGCCGGCTGCTTCTTCTAATAAACTTCGTCTTTGCTCAGGTTTTGCAGCGATGATAGCACCAACTCTTCCTTGACTCACCATAGAAGTAGATCTTGCTCCTGTTGAGGCATCAGCAAATAATAATTGTACATCTTTGAGTCGAACCTCTTTACCATTCACTCGGTATTCTGATCCTTCTCCTCGCCAAATACGTCTTGTTACCTCAATTTCATCACTTTGATTAAAAAGACTTGGGGCTTGACGTTCAGAGTTATCTAAATCAATTGTTACTTCTGCAATATCCCAAGCAGGACGACCAGACGTTCCATTAAAGATAACATCATCTAATTCACTACCACGCATTTGCTTAGGAGATAGTTCTCCCATGACAAAACGGAAAGCTTCTACTAAATTAGACTTACCACAGCCATTCGGCCCAACAATACCTGTTAAGCCTTGCTCAATGATAACTTCGGTAGGTTCGACGAAAGACTTAAAGCCTTTGACTTTAAGTTTTTTAAATTTAATCATTAACTATTCTGATAATATTTTATCAATGATTTGTCTAAATTCTTTTATATTTTTATTTCCTTCAATAAGGTTTCCATTAATAATGAAAGAAGGGGTAGATTTAACATTAAATACTTTTTGAGCTTCCATTACACCTTCTAAAATAAGATTTTCATTATCTATATTCCCATAGCAGGTATCAAACTCTTCTTTGGTCATCCCACCACTTTGCATAATTTTATAAAGCTCTTTTTTGGTGATTTTAGGATCTTTATTTACCCAACTAGGCTGTAATTGATAAAGAGCATTCATATAATCATACCGGACATCACCTGGAATACAACGCATCATCATACTTCCTAATAAGGCAGGATAATTAAAGGGATAATCCCTAAAAACCATACGAATTTTACCTGTATCAATAAATTCTGTTTTAAGATCTGGCAGTGTATTTGTATGAAAATCAGCACAATGAGAACAAGACATTGAGGCGTATTCTATGATGGTTATAGGCGCATTTTCATCTCCAATCACAAAATCATTTTCAGTAATATCTAGCCCAGATGCTTCATTTGCTAAAAGTGATTGGGCTGAAAAAAAAGTTATAAAACTTGAAATTATTATAAATAGATATTTTCTCATTATTTATCCTCTCTATTAATTGATGCTCCTAAATTAACAATAGATTTTTCTAATTCTTTGTCTTGAATATCGTCAATCTCATTTTTAATTAGCTCTTTTTCATCTTCTGTAATTTCTGCCTGATATGTTTTATCAATACCAATTTTTTTTTCAGGGATGAAATTTTGTTTCAAGCGCAAATCTGAAATAGCTTTATAGCCAAAAAAACTATTAATTTTTTCAATAATCGTATCTTTATAGTGTTGAAATTCTACTGCCGCAGCAGGTGACACTCTTACATGAAGAAAGTTTTTAAAAATTGGCTCATCAACCTCATTATAACCATCTGTTAATCTTGAGATTTTATCAGGTTCGGAATGATCGGCAAAAAAAGAACCCACAATCTGAGGCCATTTTGAGAGGATTAAAAATTCTATTTTCCCAAATTTACTTAAATAAGCTCTATTAATTCCAGTTAGCGTATCCCCAATTCTTTTAGGGACAAACGTTCTTTTTGACACTCTATTCTTATATTCCATTGCTATATATAAATGTATACCACTAAACTATGAAAGCAATAAGATACGAATGGAAAAACAAATAATCTCAAAACTATTAAAATGGTATGGATCAGCGAAGAGAGATTTACCATGGAGAGTACTGCAAGAAAATAACTTACCTAACCCTTATTTTGTATTTGTGAGTGAATATATGTTGCAACAAACAACAGTTCCAACAGTAAAAACACGTTTTGAAGAATTCATAAAAAAATGGCCCACACTAAAAGATTTAGCCAAAACGACTGAACCAAAAATATTAAAATTTTGGTCTGGTCTTGGTTATTATTCACGTGCACGTAATTTGTTAAAAGCTGCAAAGATAATTAATAAGGAATTTAACAGCAAGATACCAAATAAATATGAAGATCTAATCCTGTTGCCAGGAATAGGTGATTATACTGCTAAAGCAATAATGGGCATTAGTTATAATCAATCTGTAATGCCTCTAGATGCAAATATTGAACGAATAATCGCAAGATTATATGCTCTTAATGAACCTCTAATTAAAATTAAAAAACAACTTGGAGAATATTCACAATTTTTTCTCTCTAAAAATCAATCTTCTAGTCTCATTCAATCTTTTATGGATTATGGTTCAATTATTTGTACACCACGAAGTCCTAACTGTTCAATTTGTAAGATACAAAAATTCTGTTTAGGTTATGAGAAAAAAATTCAAAATGAAATTCCAGTAAAAATTAAAAAACTAAAAGTAAAACCTAAAAAATATACTCGGGCTTACGTCCTCATTAATGAAAAAAAAGAAATATTAGTACGAACAAGGTCTCCAAAAGGAATGTTAGGTTCTATGTTGGAGGTACCTAATGATATATGGGTGGAAAAAAAATCCTTATTAAAAAAAGATAGTTTAGTTGGAAGCAAGGAAAAATATCTAGTTAACAAAGGTAATTTGATTTACTCATTTAGTCACTTCAATTTACATTTAGAAGTATTTTATAAAAAAATTAAGAAAAAAAACTTCCCTCAAAGTAAATGGCTAAGAATTGCAAGATATTCTAAGTCACAATTACCTACGGTTATGAAAAAAATTGTTGAAATTGGTATTTAAATAAGCAACTATAAATTATGAAAAATTTTATAACCCTTTTATTTTTCATCTCTATAGTTGCCTTAATATTATTTCTAATTATCAACTTCTACTTTGATATATTAGAGGCTAAATTTAATTTTAAAAATTTTTAACATATAAAAAAATGAATGAAATTTTCCCTAAAGGATCTGCTTGGATAGATGGTAAGTTTGTAAAGCTTGCAGACGCAAAAATTTCTATATTAGATTGGGGCTTTCTTCGTTCAGATGCAACTTATGATGTTGTTCACGTCTGGAAAGGTCGTTTCTTTCGTCTTGATAAGCACATCGATCGATTTTTTGAGTCTACAAAAAAATTACGTATGCCATGTCAAATGGATCGTGGTGAGTTAAAAAAAATTTTAGCTGGCTGTGTTGAAAAAGCTCAATTAGAGAGTGCTTATGTGGAAATGATACAAACAAGAGGTATATCACCAAATTTTGTAAGAGACCCAAGACTTGCAACTCCTCGCGTAATGGCATTTGCTGTTCCTTTTGGCTGGATACTAAAACAAGAAGATTTTGAAAAAGGATTAGATGTTCTTTTAACTGACATTAAAAGAATTCCCCCAAGTTCAGTTGACCCTACTATTAAAAACTACCATTGGATGGATTTAGTAACGGGGATGTTAAATGCTTATGAAAAAGGAAATGATACAGCGGTATTGGTTGATGAAAACAATAATATTACGGAAGGACCAGGGTTTAATTTATTTTGTATTAATGAAACAGGAATTTTTACTCCTGAACACGGTGTATTAGAAGGAATTACAAGACAATCGGTTTTTGATTTAGCAAAAGAATTAAATTTACCAATAATGACAAAATCAATTTCAGTTAAAGAACTATATAGTGCTGAGGAATTATTTGCGACATCCACAGCAGGAGGAATTATGCCAATTACTAGAGTGAGTGGTCAAGAAATTGGTAAAGGGAGCGTAGGGAGCTTAACAAGACAATTACATAAATTGTATTGGGAAAAGCATAGTGATGACAGTTGGAGTACATCAATTACCGATATATTATCGAATAAATAAGTTCTTAAAATATTAATGATTAAAAAATGTGATGTAGTAATAATAGGTGCTGGCGCAGCGGGTATGATGTGTGCAATTGAAGCTGGTAAAAGAGGAAGAAAGGTTGTTCTCTTAGATCACGCTAAAAAAATTGGTGAAAAAATAAGAATATCTGGGGGAGGTAGATGTAACTTTACTAATATTTATACCGATCATAAAAAATTTATTTCCTCTAATCCAAATTTTATGATCTCAGCCTTAAATCAATACACTCATCAAAATTTTATTGATCTTATTCAAAAGTACCAAATATCTTTTCATGAAAAAAAACTTGGTCAATTATTTTGTGATCAAAGCGCTCAACAAATAATTGATATGCTTAAAGCGGAGTGTGATAAAGCAAATGTTTTGCTTCTCAACAACACAACCGTAGAGTCGATAAGTAAATCACAACACTATATAACCAAAACAGCTTCAACAATTTATGAAAGTCAGTCTCTTGTTGTTGCAACTGGAGGTTTGTCTATCCCTAAAATAGGTGCTAGTAAATTTGGTTATGATATTGCGAAGCAATTTGGATTAAATGTAATAGAAACCCTTCCGGCTTTGGTTCCCCTTACATTTAGCGATGATATATTAAAGGAATGTAAGGACTTATCAGGACTGTCTGTTGAATCACAAGTTGCCTATAAAAAAACCTTATTTGAAGAAGGGATGTTATTTACCCACCGAGGTTTAAGTGGTCCTTCAATATTGCAAATCTCATCTTATTGGAAGTTAGGAGAGCATATACAAATAAATTTATCGCCAAATAAAAATATATTTTCATTTTTAGAGGAAAAAAAACAAACAAGTCCAAAACAGGATATTAATTCTATCTTAAGTGAATTACTTCCTAAAAGATTAGCAACCATGATTTGTAATCAATTAGAAATTTCAGGCAGAATAGCTGATATGTCAAAAAAATTAATAAGTTTAATTAGTGAGTTTATTAATTCATGGACTATAAAACCTACGGGAACAGAAGGTTACAGAACGGCAGAAGTAACATTAGGTGGGGTGGATACGAATGAACTATCATCTAAAACAATGATGTCAAAAAATAATCAAGGCTTATATTTTATTGGGGAGGTTGTTGATGTTACTGGTCAACTAGGAGGATATAATTTTCAGTGGGCTTGGTCTTCAGGATATGTAGCTGGAATACATGTATAATTTTTGAAATAAAAAATTTCAAATAATAGTTCAATTTCATTGATATACATATACTGTAACAATGAATGCTTAAATCTTGTCTAGTTTTTTTATTTATATTTTATAGTTTTTCTTCTTCAGTATTAGGACAAGTAATATTAGCTGAGGAGGCACAAGAGATGTTTGATGACCACGTCAAGCAAAGCGAACTTCTTAAGGTTCCGCTTCCAAGTGATAATAGAGTTATCAAGGATTATAAACGCTTTAAAGATTATCGAAAAAACCATCTCGCCCACAATTGGCGTTTCACGAGCTACTTATGGAAAGAGAATGCTCTAGGCTTAAAGGATGTATCGAAAGGTCAGATCTTAACAAAAGATGTCTGTATGAAAATGATTGCTGAATTCAAGATGGCAACAACAGGTGCAAAAGAAAATGAAGATTTTAACAAATGTTCTAGGTCTTTTTCTGACAATGCTGTCGTAAATTTTGATGATGGAGTACAGTTGTATAAAGAATTAATATTAAAGATTGCAACTGCAAAAAAAGATAAGTGGACTTATAAGGATTCAGGTAAAAATGATTTTAATCCCCGTGACTATGAACTGTGGGGAACACTCGCACCTATTACCATGTTTTACTCTGTCAACTACGAAGAGTTGAACTATACGAAAGAAGAACACGAAGCGATTCAACAATATATAAAAAACAAAGCCATGATAGATCGCTTAGATAGGGATGGCAATTCTAATCGATCCGTTCTTTGTAACATTACAAACCCTATGAATTTTTGGGGGAAAAAACATAAAATTAATAATTGTGGAAGTGTTCGTTTGAGGTTTGCTGCCGCTGAATTGGCTCTTGCGATAGTAATGCAGGATCAAGAACTTTGGGCAAAAGGTTTGTGGGATCTGGATTACACGTTGAGTATGATTGAGGAAGAAGGTTTTTTTGTTCCACTTTCTGCTAAGGGATGTAAGGCTCTTGGTTATACATGGGATACCAGTAAGTTATTTTCTTTAAATGTTGAGATGCTCAAATTAGCAGACTTTAATCTTTTAGATTACAAAACAAGACACGGAAAGACTGTAGCGGAAGCCTATGAAATGCTTTTTAAACAATATGAAGATATTACCATATCAAATCATATTGCAAAAAAAGGAATTGGAGCCAATTCTTGCGGCAGAAAACCTTACAAAACACATGAAGAATTTGAAATTCAAGAATTTGGTTCTGATGATCCAGATCAGATCGCACTAGCTATTAAAGAGGGCTGGTTTACTAATAATCATGAAGATTGGATGAACTGGTCTATAAGATTTGTTTCTGAAAAACATCCTGAATGGCTTAAGGACAAATATACTCTTAGAGACATTAAGGTATATAAGCAGATGAGCACATACTATTTCGTTCAACCAATTGAGATATTTAACGCCAATGTAATGTCTGAAAGTCATAGTATTTGGCAGGGAAAATTAAAGGAATATGCACTTCAGATAGAGAACAAGAAAATTGAAGTCGCTTCAGAATTATACATTTTTAAAATTGAAGGTGAAACATTCAATTTAAAAATTGACGAGATAGATTATTTTATTTTAGGTGCAGCGGGTTATACATTAGAGCGTGATAAAAAATATCTTCATCCTTGGCAACTTCATAAAGCCATTATTAATTCAAACTTAATTAAAAAGAAGGGAAAACACCATCTAACTAATGCATTCAATACCTTAGTTTTTAAACAGGGTGAAACTTCTGATCAAAGATTGGTGATCCATCTAGATGATCCTACATTAGAGCCTCTTAAGCGACATAGTGATTCTCTTCAGAAAAAATGTGGATTAGGAGAAGAACCTGATGATGTAAAGTTATTAAGTAAGTGGGGCTGGCTGAGTTTAATTACTAAAACTAATAATAAAGAGAAAGCTCAGAATCAACAATGCCATTATGATTATTTCAAAGAAGCGGATGATCAGCAGGCATGGGAATTATTCCAAGCTGTATTGGGCGGCACTAATCTTATTCTAGAATTCCTTGAAACCAATGTTGAGCTGTAATTTTTTAATTTAATTTTTTATTTCTATAATCTGACCTTACTTCATCTAATAAGGTTGTTTTTAATTTATTTTTTACATGCCAGAAATCCCATCCGTTGCAACTTGGAAGTCCTTGCACTTTTGCTCCTAATTGGTGGATAGATCCAGATAAATTATTTATTTTTAGTGAACCATCAATACTTACTGTTGCTTTAAATCGTTCTTTTTTATCAGTCAGGACTGCTCCAGGAGGAATTATGCCCTGCTCTACTAATTCACCAAAAGGAACTTTCGGTAAATCTCGTCGACTTTTTGTCATCGTTACTATTTCGTCTGATAAAGGCTGAGTTTTTTTCAATCTTTTCTTGGCAAGTTTAATGTAGTCTGGGTCTTGTTCAAAACCGATAAAATTACGTTGTAGTTTTTTTGCCATTACTGCAGTTGTTCCAGAACCTAAAAAAGGATCAAGCACCGTATCGCCTTTATTAGTTGATGACACCATGATGCGGTAGAGAAGAGCTTCTGGTTTTTGGGTGGGATGAGAGCGTTGATTATTATCTTCTCTTAATCTCTCTTTTCCTGAGCAGATTGGAATGTGCCAATCACTTCGCATTTGCTTACCTTCATTAAGTTCTTTTAAGTTTTGATAATTAAAAGTATATTTTGCTTTTCGTGAAGTAGTGCACCACAACAAAGTTTCATGCGCGTTGGTAAATCGCGTTCCACGAAAATTGGGCATGGGATTTGTTTTGTGCCAAATAATATCATTTAAAATCCAAAAACCTAAGTTTTGAATAGATGTCCCAAGTCGTAAAATATTATGATAGCTTCCTATCACCCAAAGAGCACCTCCGTCTTTCAATACCCTTTTACATTCTTTAAGCCATACTAAACAAAATTCATCATATGCTTCATACGTATCAAATTTATCCCAATCATTAGTAACCGCTTCCACAGTTGTTTGATCTGGTCGATACAAAGTCTCTCTTAGTTGAAGATTATAAGGAGGATCTGCAAATACTAGATCTATTGAATTGTCAGGAATTTTTTTTAATAACTCTAGACTGTCACCTTGTGTAATTGAATTTTTCTTAAACATCTAAAAAGAATCTTTAAGGAGAAACGGAATCTCGTCAACGGAGTTATCAACAGGGGGAATCTTTAGCTATGGATAAGTGACTTAATTGGCTCAAAAGTTTTTCTATGATGTATTGTGGGGCCTAATAGACGTATATTTTCCATATGCATCTTAGTTCCATAACCAGCATTTTTCTCCCAACCAAAATGTGGGTGTTTCATTGATAATTTTTTCATCAATCTATCACGATGAACCTTTGCAATTATTGACGCAGCTGCAATGGATAATGATTTTGCATCACCTTTTATGATTGATTGCTCTTTATAAGATTGATGATTTAATGCAAAATTACCATCAATTATAAGATGAGCATTTTTTAAATTAAATTTTTCAACAACTCTTTTCATGGATAATTTAGTTGCTTCTAAAATATTCAGCATATCAATCTCATCAACATTCGCGATACCGAGATGATAATCAATTATTTGTTCTTTTTTTAAAACTTGTAAAAATTTAAATGAAGCTTCTCTTTTTTTTGCCGACAATTTTTTTGAGTCTCCTATAAAATTTGAAAATTCCTTTTGAATTGTGTAATTTTTAAAATAACAACCACAACTTATTACGGGACCAGCAAGAGGCCCACGTCCTACTTCATCTAAACCTATGACAGGACCATGAAACTTTTCTTCAATAGAAAAATCAGGCATTTACTTTTCACTAAGTCTTGGCATTATTTCTACAAAGTTACAGGGACGATGTCTTATATCTAACTGGTATTGTAAAATTTCATCCCAACCATCTTTGCAAGCACCTTTAGAACCTGGCAAGCAAAAAACGTATGTAGTATTTATAAGCGCAGCAAGAGCGCGAGATTGAATAGCAGATGTTCCAATTTTAGAAAAGCTGATTTGACGAAAAAGCTCTCCAAATCCCTCTATATTTTTATTAGCGATTTCCATTACAGCTTCTGGTGTTGTATCTCTTCCTGTTAGTCCAGTACCGCCTGTTGTTATAATACAATCTATTTCAATTTTTTTAGAGAGCTCTAAAAGAGTTTCCTTTATAAGTTTAACATCATCAGGAATTATATGTTTTTCGATACAACGATGTCCTGCAGAATTAATACGTTCCTTTAAAAGAGCCCCAGAAGTATCTGTTTCAGAAGTTCTTGAATCAGAAATTGTTAAGACAGCAATATTAATTGGGACAAAATCTAATGAAGTATCTATAGCCACAATGATTTAATAAAGGGGATCTTTCCCATTAGCCAGCATTTTTAGTGATGTCATTTCTTTTTGGTTTTTATTTTGATAAATCCAATATTTTGTTAATATTTTTTCAATAAACCACCGCGTTTCTCTTGAGGGAATGCTTTCCATAAAAAATAATGGATCATCTAAATAATTTGTTTCCTGCTTCCATTTTTTTAAATTACCAGGACCACCGTTATAAGCAGCTGCTAAATATATTAGGTTATTTGATACAAGCTCTAAGTCTAATAAGTATTCTATATATTCTTGACCGACTTCAAGATTAATCTCAGGCACAGTCAGAATATTAGAATTACTTCTTTTAACGTCTTTGCTAGAGGTAATAAATTTTGCTGTAGAAGGTAATACTTGCATTAAACCAACAGCTCCTTGATTACTTTTGGCCTTAGCATTAAACATCGACTCTTGATGCATAAATGCATAAATTAATTCTTTATTTATATTGAAACCACCTCTAGGTTCCCAAATTGGAGTTGGGTAATACAAGCCTGTTTCTATTGTTAATCCAAATTGTTCAAGCTTATTAACTATCTTCAACTGTGTATACGCAAGATTAAAATGTTGAGCGATTTTTACAGACTCTGAAGCAATTTCTTTATTTAAAACAGAATTAATATGAACAATTTCTTTTTCTAATTCATCATTAAAGCCAACTTGGATTAAAGATTGTAAGCGTTTTCCTGAAGGAAGATTCAATAATTTACTATTGGATGTATTAAGAGTGTTATTCGATCCCCAATTGATTTTTTCATCAATACCCAATATTTCAAGAGCTAGCATACCATAGAAACTATTTGGGTTTTGTGAGGCGCGCTCAAGCCAAAAATTAATATTATTATATTGACCAAGTTTAGCATAGGATCTTGCTGCCCAGAAACTTCCTGAAGTTTGATGCCAAGCATCATCCTTCAAACTAATTGAAAATAATGAAAAGAAATCAGCAGCTTTTTTATATTCATTTAATCTCCATGACGCCAACCCAGCAGTCCATGCTGCGTAAGGAACACGCGCAGATGAATTGACAAGAGCTTCACTTGCATATTTTACTGCTAAATCATTTTTATTTGCTAAAAAATATCCTTTTGCAATTAATTCTTTTTGTTGATCTAACTCAACTTGATCAAGCAATAAATTAACATCTCTTTGTTGTAGAATTTTTACTGCACCAGTGGGCCAACCACGATTAACTCTCGATTTTACAGCATTTATTAGTTTTTGTTTTTCTATACGCTGATTTTTTGAAAGTTTTTTAGAGCTTTTATATTTATTTGATTTTTTTGATATAACTTTATCTCCAACAATTCCCGTTGGTTTAATTGGTTTTGTTGGACTTTTATATCCTTTTGGCATCCTTTTAATAGCAAGCCGATAAATTCTTTTAGCTTGAGGAAGATCATTATATTTTTGAAGCCAGTAATATAATTCTAAATAATTAGATCGGTAACATTTAGGATGTAAATACCGTTGGGCTAAAATGTGACCCATTAATATTTTATTAGAAATTTTTAATATATGTTTATTTGCACTCTTCCATTTGCACTCCTCTTGAAATACGTAAGCTTGACGATAATTTATAATATCATTTTGAGTTAAAATATTTGTTGTAAAAATTTCACTATATTTTTCTGCAACAGATATTTCATAAGCGTGACTAAGCTTTGAAATAAATAGAAATAAAATTATAAAAATTATTTTAAAAGAATTATTATTTATCATTTAATTTTTTTTGTAGCATTTGTAGATCAGCCCACGCTTCTTTTTTATAATTTGGAGATTTAAGCAAAAAAGCTGGATGATATGAAACAAGCACTTCTATTGAAGTGTTCAAATTAATAGATTTATATTGATGCCACTTTCCTCGTAATTTATCTAAATGCAAAGGAGTAGATAAAACGGTTTTCACAGCAGTAGAGCCAAGAAGGTATAGGTAAGAAGGTTTTATTATTTCTATCTGTCTTTGAAGATAGGGCATAAACTCAAGTATTTCCTCTTCTGTAGGGTTCTCATTTCTAGGATGTTTCCATGGGATAACGTTTGTAATGTAAATATCTTCTCTCTCTAGATGAATGGCAGATAACATCTTGTTTAATAGTTGACCTACCTCACCTGCAAAAGGTTTTCCTTCTTTCTCCTCTTTTTCTGTTGGGGTATCTCCAATAATCATTAATTTAGACTGAGTATTTCCCTCATTTAAGACAAATTTATTTGCTGTTTTTTTTCGAAAACTGTTATGTTTTGCAATAAGATTTACTAAATCGCTTATTTCATTAATTTCATGTAAATTTTTATTGGGCTTATTCTCAACTATTTTATTATCGTTTTCCTTATCTTTTAGAAGGTTATTTGGTGTTTCTTGTAAAAAAGTATGCACACCTGATTGAATCAAAAAGTCGATATATTCTTTATTTGATTGAAACATTGAAAAATTAAATTAATTATTTTTGATAGGTTATATTAATTTATTTGCAAATGTTAAAAATCGCCAAAATCTCTATTTTTTTACTTTCTTTTTGCTTATCTAGCGTCATTTCTGCATCGGAAAGTGCCTCTTATCTCATTTCACAAACTGCATTTAATAATTATGATTATAATCAAGTTTTATCGGAATATAAAAATGCGTCTAAAGAAAATTTTAAGGATGATTATCTTGATGAGCTAATTTCTGCTGTTATCATCGAAGATATTAAATTGGCTGAAAATATTTCAAAAAAAATACTATTAATTGATTCCAACAATCAAGAAGCCAAATTAGTGAGTGTGGTCATAGCGCTAAATAATGGCAACACTACTGAATTGAAAGATTTACGTTTTGTAGAAAATAATACAAAAAATGACTTATTTGAATTTCTTTTTTTTTTAAACGATAAAATTAAAAAAAATAATGATGTAAGTAAATCTTTCCTTGAAATTGTTAGATCATCATATTCAAAAAATACGAATGACTCATATCAAAATTATAGTTTTTTACTTTTTTACACAACATTATCTATAATCATGGACAATAAGAACTACGAAGCAATTTTAATTAAAGGACAATTGTTACAAATGATTAATGATTATTTTTTTGCTGAGGCTACTTATTTAAAAATTCCAGCTAGTAATGATTATTTTATTGACGCTCAACGAAACATTGCATTTAATTATTCTGAAGAAAATGGTTTTGATGATGTAGAGAATAAAATTACAACAATTGTAAAAAAAAATAATGACGATTATGAATTAAAAAAATTGTTAGCTGATTTTTACCGAATTGAAAAAAAATATAATATCGCTATTGAGATTTATTCAGAACTAATTGATACAAAACCTAATGACCTTTGGTATACTTATTACTTAAGAGGAATTTGTTATGAGCAATCTGATAATTGGGAAAAGGCTGAATTAGATTTTTTACAATCTTTAAAAATAAAAAGAAATTCTCCTAACGTATTAAATTATCTGGCATATGGATGGATTGAAAGAGATATTAAAATTGATGAATCGTTTGTGATGTTAACAGATGCATATAATGCAAATCCTGATAGTCATTATATTTTAGATAGTTTAGCTTGGGCATACTTTAAAAAAAAAGATTTTGTAAAAGCAGCTGAATTAATGGAAAGGGTTATTGATATGGTTCCTGGAGAAGCTATTTCTCTCGATCATCTTGGAGATATTTATTTTGAAATGAATAGAAAAAGAGAAGCAATTTATTTTTGGCGACAAGCTAAGGATTTAGCTAAACCTGAAGATGAAATTATATCTAAAATTGAAAGTAAATTAAGAGATTATAATGCCAGCTGAATATAGAGAGTTATCACCAGCTAAACTTAATTTATTTTTAAAAATTATTAGCAAAAGAGATGATGGATACCATAATTTAAGAAGTGGCATGACATTAGTTAATTTATGTGATGAGGTAACTGCTAAAAAAAATTCTAAATTTAAAATAAATTATATTGGCCCATTTGCTCCTCAAAATAATTCTTTTGAAGATTGCATTGTAGAGAAAATTTTTTCTAAATTTAATTTAGTTAAACCTAACTATTCTTTTACAATTAAAAAAAATATTCCTATTCAATCAGGACTTGGCTCTGCTTCTTCTAATGCAGCTGCGGTTTTAAGAATATTAGAAAAGTTAAATTATGAAGAAATAAAAAAAATAAATTTCAGTGAGATTGGCGCTGATGTACCCTTTTTTGTTCATGGCAAAGACTCTATAGTAAGAGGTTTGGGAGATATAATTGTAAAGCAACCATTTCCTAAATATCATTTTCTTATAATAAAACCGAAACAAAATTGCTCTACTGCCGAAATGTATAATCAGATTAACTTAGATGGCACAAACTATGATCTGAATTTAGATACTGATGAAATTAGTGAACACGATACTGGAAATGATTTTGAAGTAATTGCAGAAAATAAATATAAAGAAATGTCTTCGCTTCTAAAGTTTATGAGAAGTTTTCCTGAACTTATCTTTTCTAGATTAACAGGAAGTGGATCTTGTATTTATTCCACATTTGAATCAAAAAGTAATGCTGAGCAAGCTTTATCAATTTTTAAAAAAAGTTTTCCAGAACATTGGTCAGCTGTAGTTGAGAATAATTTTATTTAAAAAATAATTTATAATATTCCGTGTTTTTCAAAAATATCTGTTAACTTCTCGCCTTTTTTAATTTCATCTCTTACCGTATTTTCACTACTAACTTTTTCTAAAGCTTTTTTAGTTACTTCTTCAATAATATTAGCAGGAACTATTACAACACCATCATTATCGCCAAATACTAAATCTCTACTTTCTATTCTTACATCAGCTATTTCTCCAGGCACGTCTGCCATCATCATTTTTCCTCTAAATTTAGTATCAACAGGATTTGTTCCTTTAGAAAAAACTGGAAAATTCATTTCTTTAATCATATCAGCATCTCGGATGCATCCATCAGTAAGACAACCAGCTGATTTTAGGTAACTAGCTCTTGTAGAGAGTAATTCTCCCCATGGTGCAATTTTCTCATTTCCATGACAGCATAAAACAGCAACTTCATTTTCCTTTAAGCTATCAACTAAAGCAATTTCATGTTCATAAACATTAACGTTTTCATCATCATGATAAATAGGCATGTACAACCCAACTCGGGCTAAACCACAAATTTTGATACTAGGATCTAAAGACTTTATGCCAGGTTTTAATACTTGTTTATGATATCCAAGTGAGTCAAGTGTATCAGCAATCACTGCTGAGTATAAATTTTTTTTATATACATCAATGCTATTAGTCATATTTTTAAATCACCCCTATATTATTTGACAGTTAAGGTTATCTCTTTATTATAACAACATACTATTTAAATTTGGTCAATAAAAAGATAACCGATAAAAATTAAAAATGAAAAATATAATACTTATAGGAGCGGGGGGGATTGGAAGACGTCACATAAAAGCATACCTTGCAACTAACAGAGCAACTATTTCCATTGTCGAACCTGACAATGATAAAGTCAGCAGTATTAAAAATGACTTTAAGATTTCAAAAGCGTTTAATAAAATTGAAGATGTTCAGTTATCAGATTTTGATTTAGCTTTAATTTGCTCACCTGCTAATTTTCATGTTGAGCCAATGAAAATCTGTGCACTAAACAAATTACCATTTATGGTTGAGAAACCTCTTTCGACTAGTATGGAAGGAGTGGATGAAGTTATTACCTTAGTTAAAAAAAATAATTTGTTTGCTAGAGTAGGTTATACAAGAAGGAATAGTGAGCATCATAGATCTCTGAGGGAAAAAATTTTAAATCATAAAATTGGAGATGTTAAGTTGATATATATTAACTCTTCTCAAGAATTTCCAAAATATAGACCGGATTATCAAAAAATTTATTATGCGCACCCTCATATGGGTGGAGGAGCAATTTTAGATGCTGCAACTCATTTGATTGATCAATTAATTTGGATTATTGGAAAACCATCAGAGGTTAGTTGTATGTTTGATAGATTAGTCTTAGAAGGAACAAATACGGAAGATACATGCTTGATCAATATACGGTTTGAGAACGGCTCAATGGCAAATATTATGGTAAATCAATTTCAAAAACCAAATATAAATTCGTTTGAATTTATTGGTACTAAAGGAAATTTAAGGCTTAATCATTCTAATCTTAAGTTTTCGGATGATGACTCAGGAATTTGGAAAGAAGAAAAAGATTATTGTGCTGGATTAGATCCCATGGAAGTCCATCAAAATAATTTTTTATTACAAGCTAATAGAATACTCGATGGTTTAGAAGGACAAGAATGTGATTTAGCTACATTAGAAGAGGCAAGACTAAATTTAGAAGTCGTATTTGCTGCAAAAAAATCTTGGCAAGAAAAAAAAATAATTAAAATAAATTAAAGATGAATGATTTAACAAATAAAACTATTTTGGTAGCTGGAGGCGCTGGTTATTTGGGTTCAAGTTTATGTAAAGCCATTTTATCAAATAATGGAAACTTATCTATTGCGGATATTGATGATAAGAAAATAAATATTTTATTAGACGCTTTAAAAATCGAATATCCTGATGCAAAAATTTTATCTGTTAAATTAGATATTAAGAATGAAAGCTCTATCACCGAATGTGTTAATACAACATACGAACACTTTGGCAGTATTGATGGTTTAGTAAATGCTACATTTGGTGCAACGAATAAAAATTTAGAAAATCTCAGTGCAGATGATTTTAATGCCGCTAATGAAATTAATTTAACAGGCTCCTTCCTTTTATCTCGGGCAACTTCATCAAAAATGAAAGCAGGAGCGAGTATTGTAATGTTTGCTTCTATGTATGGAATAGTTTCTCCTAACCCTTCTTTATACCCTGATGGAATAAACCCTAATCCAATAGAGTATGGAGCAGGTAAGGCCGGACTCATTCAATTAACTAAATATTTAGCAGGATATTATGGACCACAAGATATTCGAGTTAATGCTATAGCGCCAGGCCCTTTCCCAAATTTGATTAAGGATGATAATCATAATGAGGTTTTTATTAATAATCTTAAAAATTCAACAATGTTAAAAAGAATAGGAGAGTCTAATGAAATAGATGGCCCAATAATTTTTTTACTGTCAAATGCTTCAAGCTATATTACGGGTCAAGTTCTAAAAGTTGATGGCGGATGGACGGCATGGTAAACTAAATATTGATATGACAAATTTTCCAATACAAAAAAAAGATCTTAAACTCGCAATGCTTGGAATGACTGAGGGTAATGGCCATCCTTATTCCTGGAGTATAATTATTAATGGTAAATATAATGCAGCAGCTCTAGCTAAATGTCCTTACGCTGCCATAATAGATTATATTTCTAAACAACCACAAAATACCATAGGTATAGATGGTGCTGAAGTGACACATGTGTGGACGGATAATTCTGAAGATGCAAAACATGTGGCTGAAGTTGCAGAAATTGCTCATGTAGTTTCAGATCCCAAAGATGTTATAGGCAAAGTTGATGCAGTATTAGTTGCAACAGATATTGGTTCTGAACATGTTAAAAGATGCCAGCCTTTTATTGAGGCAGGAGTTCCTATTTTTGTCGATAAACCTCTTTGTGATAATCTAAATGATTTAAATATTTTTAAGACTTGGGTTGAGCAAGATAAACCTCTTATAAGCTCATCTGCTATGAGATATTGTAAAGAATTTGAACCTTACCATCAGTCAACATATGAATTGGGCGAGTTAAGATATATTAATGTGACGATGGCAAAAAGTTGGGAAAAATATGGGATTCATGCTTTAGAAACTCTATACCCAATTACGGGACCTGGATTTGAATCAATTCAAAATTTAGGAGATAAACATAAAAATATTATTCACTTAAAACATTCCAAAGGTATAGATATAAATATTGCTAATATAAGTGATATGTTAGGGGGTTTTGGTTTAGTTTCTCTCATCGGAACAAAAAGTGGAATTCAAATAAAATCAACCGATACTTATTATGCTTTTAAGAAACAATTGGTTTCGTATGTAAACTATTTAAGAAGTGGAATTAAACCTTTTCCATGGAATGAAACTTATGAATTAATGCAGCTCGTAGCTGCCGGCATTGAAAGTAGAGACAAAGGTGGAATTAAAATTAACTTACAAGAGGGTAAATAAATGAATGTACTAGAAAGTTTTTCTTTAAAAGGAAAAGTAGCGCTTGTTACTGGTGGAGCAGGTTTATATGGAAGGCAAATTGTAGAGGCTCTGGCTGAGGCTGGTGCTGAGACATATATTGCATCACGTAATGTGGAAAGTTTGCAGCAAGTAGCTAAAGAAGAAACAGACAGAGGTCATAATGTAACCGCTATGAAATTGGATCTTTCTCAAGATGAATCAATTGAAAAATTATATGCTAGTATTATTGCAAAAAGTGGAAAGTGTGATGTATTAATAAATAATGCAGTTTCTAGAGAGCATGGAAGCTCAGGCTGGGAAAATGCTTTAGATGATTTTGATAAAAGTTTACGTATTAATGGTTCGGCTTTATTTAAGATCACTCAATTATTTTCTGAGGATATGAAAAAAAGGAAATCAGGATCTATTATAAACATTGGTTCTATGATGGGAACTGTTGGAGTGGAAAACGGTAATTATGAAGGCACAGATTTCACTCCAGCAACATCACCTCTTTACTTTTATGAAAAGGGTGGAATGCATAACTTTACAAGATGGGCAGCAAGTATGTTGGGACCTCATAATATTCGAGTAAATTGTCTAGCACCTGGGGGGTTTAAAGTACCATCACACCCAGAGCGTTTTGTTGAAAATTACAGCAAAAGAACACAGTTAGGGAGAATGGCTAATAGTAGTGATTTAAAGGGGCCAATTATTTTTTTAGCTTCTGACTCCTCAGCTTATTTAACAGGAACTATAATTGCAGTGGATGGCGGATATACTGCAAAGTAATCATAAGGAAAAAACATATGACTAGATATGATGATAATATAAATATTAACAGCACTAAACCTTTTCATACATTTCGTAAAAGTAGAGTAAAAAGAACTGTTGATCAGGGAAAAGTTGCTACGATTTTAAAATGTAATACTTCAGATACAAAAGTAGCAGAAATATTTGCATTAGCACAACCCGATGCAATTTGGTTATGTATGGAACATGGTTCACTAGATTATGGTCAAGCTGAAAATCAAATTAATGCAGCAAAAATTTATGACGTAGATTCGCTATTACGTGTTAACAGAGGAGGATACAGTAATTATATCAGAGGTTTTGAACTTGATTGTACTGGCCTAATAATTCCACAAATAAAAAATTTCGCTGATGCAAAAGAAATAGAAGAGTTTACAAAATTTCCTCCTATTGGAAAAAGAGGATTAGATGGTGGTAACAATGATGGAAAATACACTAAGCTAGATATGAATGAATATCTTAAACAATCTAATGAGGAAAGATTAGTAATCTATCAAGTAGAGACTCCTGAAGTGCTAAATGATATTGAAGCTATAGCTGAGATGGAAGGAGTTGATGCATTATTTTTTGGACCTGGAGATTACTCACTTTCCCTAGGTGTTCCTGGACAAATGGACCATCCTGATGTTGTCAGTGCTAGAAAGCTTGTAGCCGATTTAGCAAGAAAAAATAATAAAATTGCTGCTACACCAGGTGGTCCAGCTGTAGCAAAAACATATATTGATATGGGATATAATTTATTAAATATTGGCGCAGATGTTGTTGCTCTTGCTGATTATGCTGAAAACTTAGTTAATGAATTTGGAAAAATTAATTCTTAATGAATTTAACTGAGATACAAAATACTCTTTTAGATTCTCGCATTAAAGGAATTCCAGGGTCAGTTGAGCCGTTTCTTTTAAAGGAAATAAAAAATAAAAATTGGAATATTTTAAATGAAGATTTGCCTATGCCTATAATGGTGTTGAAGCAAGATCAATTAAATCATAATTTAAAAACATTTTCAGATTATTTAAAGCGTAATAATCTTTATATTTCTCCTCACGGAAAGACGACTATGTCACCGCAGTTATATTCTGCTCAGTTAGAATTTGGGGCTTGGGGAATAACTGCTGGAGCTATTAATCAAATACAAGTTATGTATCAATATGGAGTAAAAAAAATTTTATTAGCTAATCAACTCTTAGGTAAATCTCATTTAGAAACAATCTCTAATTATATTAATAACGATAAAGATTTCTCTTTTTATTGTTTTGTTGACTCTCTAGATCAATTTCACAACATGAAAAAAAATTTAAATGACACTAAATTAATAAATCCTATTAATTTATTACCAGAAATTGGTGCACAAAATGGAAGAACGGGGATTAGATCTAAAGAAATTTTTTTAGAACTAGTTGATGAAATTGTAAAAGATAAATCTAATAATTTTAGATTTTCTGGTATAGCTTCTTATGAAGGTATCGCTGCAGTTGCCATGAAAGGTTCACAAGCCGTACATGATTTTTGTGCTTTTATTGAAGATATTATTCTCAACATTCCTTCAAGTTATTTCTCTCATTTAGATGAATTAATTATAACTTCGGGTGGATCAACTCATTTTGATATTGTGGGAGAAAGATTCTCCAAATTAGATCTTTCAGTACCAATAAAAATATTATTAAGAAGCGGCTGTTATATAACCCATGATCATGGCCCTTATTTAGAAGCATTAAAAACAGCTCAAGAAGATAAAAACCGTAATTGGGATCAAGTTCTTCAACCAGCATTAGAAATATGGTCGTACGTTCAGTCAATTCCAGAGACAAATCTTGCTTTCTTAACCATGGGAAAGCGCGATGCACCTTATGATGCCGGTTTACCAAAACCTCTTAAACGTTTTCGTCCTGGAGAAGGTTATTTAGAATTAGGTAGCGCTGAAATATTCAGTTCAAATGACCAGCATTCATTTGTTAAACTTGCTGATAATCATGGGTGGAAAGTTGGTGATATGATTTGCTCAGGTATCTCTCATCCATGTACAGCTTTTGATAAGTGGAAATTTATTCCTGTTGTTAATGATAAGTATGACGTTATAGACGGCCTCTTAACCTTTTTTTAATCTGCTTCTTGACGAGTCTTAGGAGCATACGCAATACAATCCAATTCAAATTTCAAAAATGTAGGCAGTACATTTACAATTGTACTTCTGCTTGGAAGCGGTTTGTTGAAATATTCGGCATAAATACTATTATAAAGTTTTAAATCTTCTTCTTTAGCAACATAAGATTTTACATTAATAACATTTTCAAGACTAAGATTTTCCACCTCAAGAATGGATTTTAAATTCTCTATCGACCTTCTCATCTCTTCTTCAAATGTTCCTTCAATAACCGATCCTGTATTAGCATCAACTGATGCTTGCCCAGATATAAAAACAAGATCACCTGCTCTAATAGCAGGACTAAAAGGTAAATGTGATTTAGCTCCTTCTTTAATTATTTTTAACATAATTCCTCTCTTTTTTTATTTAATAAATTCTGCTTTGTATGAACTTGGCTGATGTTTAATGCTTCTATTATCAAGTCTTGCATAGATATCAGGTAAAATTTCATTCATCCATTTATCTGAATTTACAATGAATCCTTGTTTACCAAAATCTATTAACAAGGAGTAAATATTAACTTTTTTACTAGATACTTTTTCAATAAGGTCGTACCAATCAGGATGTACATAGCCACACACCATATCAGGCTTGAAACTTAAGATTGCTTTAATTAAGTTATCCGTCTGATTAATATTAAATTCTTGATCAACATTTAAAAACTTTATTTTATGACCGTGTCCTTTAATTTTAAAAATATTTTTGAAATCATTTAATCTAACTGTTTGTTCTGGAGATTTAATTAATGAATCTAAATATAAGATATTAATTTTTTTATTTTTTAATAAACTAAACATTTCAGTGAATGCTGGTTTTAGATTAATTCTATAATTACTTATACTAAGTTTATCACTATGAGTGTCGATCACACTTAAGAGACAGGACGTTTTCCCCAAGTCTTCAACCTCTGTTTTTTTAGTAATTCCTGTTAATACAACTGCATCAAGATCATCCCATAATAAAACCGGTTTTTGTTTATGTGTGAAACTACCTAAAATAAATTCATGACCATCAGATATTACTTGCTTCTCGAATGCTACAACAAGTTTGGTATAAAAATTATTATTAAATATTCCTCCACCTACAACTTCACGGTTATAAAAAAAACCAATTCTTAAGTGCGAGGTAAACCAAGGAGCATTTTGCAGATAAGACCCTTTTCCAACTTTTCTCTGAATAATCCCTTCTGCTTGTAAGTCATTGAGAGTTTTAATAATTGTTATTAATGAAAAATCACAAAAACTTTTTATATCATTCTGTGATTCAATTTTTTCTCCTTTTTTTAACCCTTTTGTTTTCCAGTGTTTAAAAAGCATATTTCTTAATTGAAGATGCCTAGTTAAGAGAGGCTTTTTCATAGTAATGACTGATCCCAATTCATTTGATTAGCTAGTATACCGCCATCAATGTAAAGCATCTGCCCAGTAATATATTCTGCATCTTTCGATGATAAAAAAACGGCCGCCCCTCCAATATCTTTAGGCAGTCCAATGCGACCAAGAGGAATTTGTGACTCGATAACTTTCCTATTATCTCCTTTATCTAATCCCTCTTTAGTAAGAGGTGTCTCTAATATACCTGGACCAATACCATTAACTCTAATATTTTTTTCTGCTAGAGATACTGAGAGTGATCTGATCATCATAAGCACCGCCCCTTTAGAAGTGTCGTAGATAACACTATTTTTTTCAGCTGCCTTTGAGTTTGATGACCCTATACAAATAATACTTTTGTAATGATTCATAGTTGTAATTTTTTTGGCAAAAGCTTGAGATGCAAACATGTAACCACGAACATTTAAGTTTATAGTTTTTGTAAAATCATCTGCAGAAATTTTTTCAAATTCAGTATCTAAGAAAGTACCAGCATTATTTATTAAAGTATCAAGATTACCAAGAAGTTCATGGGATTTATTAACAAAATATTCTGCACCTTCTATTGTAGATAAATCTGATTTTACAAAATGACATTCTGTTAGGCTTTTTAATTTCTCGAGTGCTCCTGTGTCATCAAGATGTGAATTAATTACAATTCTTGCCCCTTTTTTAGCAAAAGCTTCAGCTATCCCATAACCTATCCCATGAGTTGATCCTGAAATACATACACAATGATTATTCATATTTTATTATTCTTTGTTTTGAGACCTTGTATTTTCAGCCTACTTGATTAATATTATAACATAATAGGAAGAGATTTTTTATGCAAGCCAAACAACGCTTTATCAATGTTACTTTAGTAACCCCAACAGGTGAAAAAAGCCAAGATTTATTAGTTGAGGGTGGTTTAATTGTGGATATTGTTGATAGAGATACGCAATTAGATGAAAATTTTCAAACTATTGATGGAAACGATAATTATATTTTTCCTGGAATGATTGATGTTTTGCAGCATGGTTTTTTAAATTATCTTTACGGGCATGCTGAAGAAAATTGTGTAGTTGATAATGTAAAGCTTTTACCTTCAGTAGGTGTAACAGGTTTTTTACCCGCAACCCCGTGTTTGCCTCCTGAAAAAACTCATGAACTTCTTGGCAATTTATCAACTGATATTGATAAAGCTAAAGATGGGGCGAGAGTTCTAGGTATTCATTCTGAAGGACCTTGCTTTGTCTTACCAGGTGCTCATAATCCAAAGAATTTACGCAATCCATCTATTGAGCTTGCTGAAGAATTGATTCACTCAACTAACGGTAAATTAAAAGCTGTAACGATAGCACCAGAGATGGATGGTTCAGAACATTTTATAAAGCGATTAAAAAAAGATAATATATCTATTCATTTAGGACATAGTGGAGCTAATCCAATTGATGTTCCTATGTTTGCTGATTGGGGAGTTGATGCAGTGACACACATGTATGATGCTCTTCCAACTTATCCAGCTGATGATACTGGTGTTCATGTTCTTTCTTTAACAGATGCTTTAATTGCAGAATCTCGTATTGCTCTTGGATTAATATGTGATGGAATACATGTTCATCCTCAATTGGTTGAATTACTCTCTCATTTACCAAGTGATAGAGTGTTCTTAGAAACTGACTCAGTTAAAGGTTCTGGTTCTCCTGAGCCAGTAAAATTTGAATTTTATCCAGGACGCTGGTGTACAGTTGAAAAAGGCAAGGCATCAACATACGATGGTCTTTTAGCCGGATCTTCTTTAACATCTATTGAAGCATTACAAAACTATCTTAAATTTTCCAAAAAAACTATCAGTCAGGTTGCCTTAGCAGCAAGTTTAGTGCCAGCAAGAGTCATTGGTTTAGAAGACACAATGGGAAGTATAGAAAAAAATAAATTTGCAGATTTTATTTTATTAAGAAAAAATGATTTAGAAATTTCAGAAACTTTTATTTCTGGAAAGTCAGTTTATAAAAGTGAATAATACATTATCTGAAAAAACTCTTCGCTATAACGATAAAGGAAATGTCCATATGGATTTTCATGGCGCAACAAATACAACAATTGAATTTATTATTAAAAAATATGGTGTTAACATCATGAATGATATTTTTAAAAAAGTTGGAAATAATGTGTATGCAGATATTAAGAAGCATATCCAATCAGGAAACATAGAAATGTTAGCTAAACATTGGAAACATTTTTTTGATCGTGAAGGTGCTGACTATAGTATTTCTATCGAAAAAGATGAAATAATATTAACCGTTAAACGATGCACTGCTTACGAACATGTTAAAAAACTTGTTGGTGCTGTTTCCCCAAATTTTTGTGATCAAACAATCAAAACCAATGAAGCAATAGCTGAAGGCACTCCCTATGAAATAACAACAGAAATTTTGGGCGAAGCATCATGTAAACAAATTATTCGTAAAAGATTATGATACCTAGTGATCATTTTACTCGTTTTTATAATGAAGTATTTAAATTTTTGGAGAAGCAAGGTGAGGAAGATTTAGAAAATTATTGGCTAGAAATAAGCAAAAATCAGGAAAAACATACTTTAGAACTATTTAAAGAAAAGGGCCTTGCTGGAATGTATGAATATTGGGATCATATCAGAATTGAAGAAAATTGTGATTTGGATTTAAAATTAGAACCTAACAAATTAGAATTGAAAATGAATGTTTGTCCAAGTTTAAGCAAGGTTCAAGATAATGATGCAGAACCAATGAAGAGATACTGTGATCATTGTGCAGGTTGGATTGGGCCAATAATAGACAAAGTAGGGTATCATTTAGTTTATGACGTCATTGATCGTAAAAAACCACAATGTGTTCTTAAGATTTTCAAAGATAAGGAAGAATCTCTAAAAGAAGAAAAAAATGCAAAACTTTTAATGGGTTGGCCTGGTAAAAAATTATAAATAAAATGTTAAGTCAATGTTGCGAATAGAAGCCAGTGGCATTTTAGGTCAATCAGAAATAAATTCAATTAAAGCATGTTATACTTTTTCATCTTTTATTACTCTTAATAATGGTGATCTATTAGCTGCAGCACGAAGAGGAGATAATAAAGACTCTGAATTAGAGGGGCTTGACTTTTTTATCTCCAACGATGAGGGTGATAATTGGAGTGAGCCTTGGGAGCCTTTTAAAGATGTTTATGTAGATAAGATAAAGGGAAGCTTAAAACTTTGTTATTTTACAGAAATATCAGCATCACATCTATTAGCATCATTTTTATGGATTGATCGAACATCTCATCCTGGAAAAGAATTATTTAATGCTGAAACAGAAGGGTGTCTTCCAATGAGAGTGTTATTATCTGATTCTTTTGATCAGGGTAAAACCTGGTCATCTTTAAGATCAGTAGAAATACCTGATGAAATTGGCCCCCCTAGTCTGACAAATCCCATTATGAAACTTCCAGATGGAAAATTATTAATGAGCATTGAAAACAATAAAAAATATCATGATAAATCTACTTGGAAACAAAAAGCAGTTTTTTTATCTTCAATCAATAATGGAAAAAGTTGGTCTTCACCTTTTGCAGTGGCAGATGACGAGAGTGGAAGAATATTTAATTGGGATTTAAGATGTGGAGTAGATAAAAGTGGACGTATATGTTCTTTTGCTTGGACGTATGACTCACATAAAGAAAAATTTTTAAATATCCACCAAAGAATTAGTGTTGATGCCGGACAGACCTGGACCAAACCAAAAGATTTGAAGATTGCAGACCAAGCTTCCCATCCAGCATTATCAAAGGATGGAAAAATTATTTTACCTTGGGTTGATCGATTTCAATCAAGGAGTATAAAAGTAAGAATAGCTAATAATTTGTATTCTGAATTTAACAATTCCTCTGAAATTACTATTTTTGAACAAACAAATAAAAATAGCAGTAAAGATAATAAACTTGGAAAGTTGCTAGCAGATATGAGTATATGGAATTTTGGTTTACCTTATGCAGATGTTTTGCCGTCTGGAAAAATATTAGTTTTTTATTATGCAGGCAATAATAAGCAAATGAACTTGCACTGGACACGTCTAACTCTTTAATTATATCTTATTAATTATTATAAGATTTGACGTCTAGAAAATATAAGTTGCCTTAAAAAAGTTCGTACACCCATAGCTCCTTCTTCTTTAATAAGAATAAAAGCATTCATAGATACAGCAATCATAAAAGCACATATTACAAATAATACCTCATAGCTACCCAAGGTTTTTCCAAAAAAAATAATATTATTTGTATCAAGCCATAAAATTAAATACCCAGCTAGAATTGTAGTAACACCTGCAATTAAACCGTCTAAACTGTAAGCAAGAGACATAAAAGATTCTTTATTGTTACTTGGCACATAATTAAGCATAAAAATATAACCTATTGACTCACTTCCCCACATTAAGAAACCAAAAAGAAAAAAAATTATTCCTATAATATAACTTAAATGAGGTGTTTCTGAATTTATAAAAGGTAAAATTAATAAAAGTAGAATTTGCAAAGTTTGAAATATTACCCTTATCCCTCTACAACCATAATTATCAGTAATTCTTCCTACTATAAAACCACTGCATGTTCCTCCTATTAAAATTAATGTTGATGAAAATATTAATTCTCCTGTTGGAATATTCATTCTTATTTTGAAGAACAGAGTTAGAAAAATTGCAAGTACAGTAATAACTAAATATTGAGTTCCAGATGAAAGCAAAAATAAATTGAAGTTTTTATCTTTAGATGCAGAGAATAAATTTTTTAAATAACCTCGATCATTTTCTCTATTTAAAATCTTTTTTTCACCTTGAATTTTAATAAGTAATAAGGCTGATATTAGTCCAGTAATGATTGCTAAAATAAATACAGGATAAAACCTATCTAAACCTACTCTACTATCTAGCCAAATCTTAATTACATAAGAGGCAGCGAGTGCAAAAGGTGTACATATTATGCCATTAACCCCAATAATTCTTCCACGTACATCTCTTGGAATAAATTCTTGCATCCAAGGCACAAAAGCAGCTTCGGATAATGATCGAAATATAGAAAACATTAGCATTGAGAAAAATAATAGGGAAAAAACTAATGTTACATTATCTTTATAAAAAGGAACAATTAAAAATATTAAGAGAAAAATATAACGAGTAAATAAAGCAGAAATTGATACCAATTTGCTGCCAAAATAAATTGTAACAGGAATACTAATTACAGCTAATACTTGGCAAAAAGCCATTAAACTACCCAAAATACCTATTTTATCTGAGTCCAAACCCAATTCTACAGAATATAGTGTGAGAGGTGCAGCTACAGTCCCTATAACTGCACACATTTGAAGTGCAGTTGAAAAATAAAAATAATTCATTACTTTCATTTTTTCTTGTTCATTAGAAATAAGTTTAAACATAAGTTAAATTTAAATATCTACTATGAACGTCTTAATTATATGCTGATTATTTTCATAGCACCAACATGTTGCAAGTATTTCTTTGTTTTGAAGCTGCACGAGAGATGGTTGACCAAATTTTAGACTCCCAAATTGTTTATTTATATTCGTTGAGTCACTTTCCATTGTATCATCTTTGAATAAATCAAGCTCATTAAGTATTTCAAATTTGTTATTTTCAATATTTACTTTTCTGATGATTAATCCTGAAGGATTTTCTCGGTGCGAATGAATGGTTAAAATAATATTTTGTTCAAGCCACATTAAATTTGAAGCTTGAGCCTTAACCCCTGTATCAAGAGCTTTTCCAAAACTTTTGCCACCATCTTTAGAAAAAACAATATGATTATTTAAGTTTCTTTTACTTACATTATCATATGCCCAAAAGACAACAGCCACACCATTATTATCAATTTCACATAATCGGCATTCCCATGCAGCTATTCCTCCTGTTGGTGTATTAAAAAATTCAGATAACTTATTCCAAGTTTTACCATTGTCATCACTATATATAATCCATCCTGAGTGACCTGTTTCACCTAAGTGAAAAGGTGGACAGGCTGCAAGAATTCTTCCTGATGATAATTGAATACAGGGCCCAGATATTTCGAGGGGTTTATTTAGAACATTAAAATTCTCTGGGACGCTCCAGGTGTCACCATTATTACTGGAAAAACTAATTTTATTTTTTAAAGGTAAAACATTAAAAGAAATTGGATCAACAATAGGTGTTAATGGATCTGGTCTAACAAACGCATAACCTGTGGCTATTAAATTTCCATTATTTAATAATAATGGTTTTAATGTATCAGTTTCTTCCTGATTTTCATATTTGTGATCATGAAGTTGTTTGGGGGTGGACCATGTCCTTCCATTATCTTTGCTTTTAGTGACATAAGCTCTTTGATCAGAAGAATCAAAAGCTTGTCCAATAGAAAATATAATTAATAAATCATTATTAGGTAACAAACTGATACCTGGAAATATACTTTGTCTACTTACTAGAAGTGGATTAGGATTTTTATAAACTATTATCTCTTCTTTTTTTTTCATTAGTTCTTTTAAATAATTTAGAATTTATTGAAGACCTTCTATTTAATATAGCGTCATTAATAAATTACAAATAATTATTTAATTATTAAATTACCACTGACTCTCAAATTCTTGATGAAATTGAAAGCCTTTTATAGGTGTGGCTTCACCACGAGGGACAGGAGCTACTGGATTCAAGGTATGATTTTTGTCTCCTCTAGCTACTTGAATTGAAAAATGTGGCCACTTTGATAAATTTGCTTTTACATTTGAAGGTGAGTACCTAAGAGTAATTCCGCATCTAGGAAGATTAGAATTATTTTTATCTGATCCATGCAGAAGAGCATCAGAATGAAGAGATATTTCGCCAGCTTTAAGATTCATATAAACAATTTTATTTTGATCAATTTGGTTATTTGAAACTTCCTGATTTAAGATATAATTTTCATTAGTATTTTCATTATGTAAGTAAATTTTATCCTTATGGCTTCCAGAGATTATTTTCATGGCAGAATTTTTTTCATCAGTGTCATAAACTGCAAGCCAAACTGTTACAGAATTAGATGGTTCTAGAGGCCAATACTGGGAATCTTGATGCCAAGGAACAATACTATTACTATATGCAGGTTTATAAAAAAATTGACCACCCCATAAATAAAAATTTTGACCGAGAAGATCTTCTACATAATCTAAAATAGCAGGTGTGTGAGCCAAATCATAAAATTGCTTACTAGCTTTATGCCACATATTAGTTTTATTTAAATTAACACCTTTTGGAAGTCGTTCATTTAATTCACTAAAGAGTAATTGCAGTTTTTCTACTCCATTTTTTGAAAAAACAGGAAGGTTTTTAATGTATCCTTCTTCTTTATATTTAATAATTTCTGATTTAAATAATCGTCGAGCAGATTTACTTATTTCCATTTTTTAAATTAACTAGTAATTTTTTAAATTTATTTACCTCTTCCTTTTTAGCTATAATAGAATGTCTAATTGAGGGAAATTTATTTGTTTCTACATCTAGTTGAAATTTTTGAAAAGCATCAATTCTTTCTTTTTGCATATTATTATAAATTTTATTAAAATTACAATAACTTTTTGCATGTCTTGGCGTCACTGTTGAGCTATGATGATAGCCTAAGATATCTTCTGCAAATAAAAATTGTACATCACCTTTAATGCCTGACCCTATTGATACAGTTAACATTTTTGTTTGTTGAGTCATTTCTGCTAAAACATCTTTAGGGACACATTCTACCTCTACTGCCCAACAACCAATTTTTTCTAATTCTTTTATATCTTTAAATATTTTAATAGCCTCACGTGATGTCTTTCCAACTGGTTTTACACCACCAGTCCAAGTTGACATCATGGGGACAAAACCTACATGTCCTTGTAACGGAATGTTGAATTCACTGATATATTTTATAAAATTAATATTCCATGAATTAGTGTGAATGGAATCTACTCCTAATTCGACAAGCTCAAAACATTTTTTAGCAATACTCTCTTTTGATTCATGTTCCGTATATTTTATACCACAAGTTAAAAATGTATTAGGCGCAGCTTCTCTTATTGCTTTTAAATTATCTGCTCCAGTAATTAATAAATCGATCCCAGCAATTTCAGCAGCAGCAGCTTCATTTGCGGATACTACATTAATTTGTGTAAGTTTTTTCTTACCTTTAAGTTCTAATAAATCACGAACGGTGTAATTTCTATATCCAGCCTGATGAGCAAGTGAATAAATTTTTTTATATTTCTTAAGCATTATTAGATTGTGCTATTATTTTTATGTAGAAAATTTTTAAAATTAGATAATTCTTTTTTATCTATTGAAATTGAATGTTTGTTTGTTGGAAATATTTTTTTTTTCACATCTAACTTAAACTCTTTAAATGCATTAACTCTGTCTTTTTGTAGATTATTTAAAAGTTTATCAAAATTTTTGTATTTTTTTGCATGTCGAGGAAACTTTATCTCACTTTGTCCTAAAATATCCTCTGCAAATAGAAATTGTGCATCTGCGGCATTTCCTGACCCTATTGATATAGTAATTAAGGATGTTTCCTGAGTAATAATTGCTAAAATATTTTGAGGAACTAATTCTACTTCAATACCCCATGCTCCAGTATTTTCTATATCCTTTACATCTTTGTATAATTCCATCGCCTCACTAGCTGTTTTACCAAATGATCGAATGCCACCTATCCAAGTTGTTCTTCTTGGGATAAAGCCAACATGACTTTGAAAGGGAATACGAAATTTATTTAAATGTTTCATCCAATCTAAATTCCAGTTTTGGCACATCAGTGAGTCAGCCCCAGCTTCGATAATATCAAACGCTTTTTTTGTTGCCTCTCTTTTTGAAGGATTTTGAATAAATGGAACTCCTACTGTCATAAAAGTTTTAGCAGCAGCTTTTCGTATAGCTGGAAGATTTGGCCCTGGTCCTGTAAGAATTAAATCAATGCCTGCTTCTTCTGCAGCTGATGCTTCTTCAGTTGTTGTTACCCTTACCTGGGTTAATTTTCTTTTTCCCTTTAGGTTAATTATATCCCTTACAGTATAATTCCTAAAACCAAGATCATTGTTAATGGAAAAAACCCTTTTGTATTTTTTGTGCATAAAAATTATTCTATATTAATTTTTAACTAGATTTTAATATTTATTGAGTTATCATATAAACATAATAACTCAAATCAAGGTAAATATATGAATTTTATTAATAAAAAAATAAAACAAGAATTTGAAATAGATGGATATGCAGCTATTTACTCTTTTTTTGAAGAGGATAAAATACAAGAAATAAAAAATGAGTTAGATAGATATGTTAATATAATTGCACCAACTCTTCCTAACCATCATGTTTTTTATGAAGATAAAGAAGATAAGAGCACTATAAAAAACCTTCAACAGATGTTTACTTATGATGATTATTTTAAGCAATTAATTGAAGAAAGTAAAATTCAAGAACTTGCCTCATCTATTTTAGGTGAGAAGGCAATCGCTAAAAATTTACAATATTTTAATAAACCAGCAGGAGTTGGTAAACCAACACCTCCTCATCAAGATGGGTATTATTTTATGCTAAAGAAACATAATGCTGTGACTTGCTGGTTAGCACTTGAAAAAGTTGATGAAGAAAATGGATGTATTCATTATGTAAAAGGCTCTCATTTGCATGAAGAATATAGACCACATGGTAGATCTGAAATACTGGGTTTTTCCCAAGGTCTTACTGATTTTGGCACTGAAAATGATAAATTGAATACCGTCTCATTTCCTGGAGAGGCAGGGACTTTTCTTATACACAATGCCAAAACTATTCACTGGGCAGAGGGAAATAAATCACAAACAAGAACTAGAAAAGCACTTGGTTTTATATATTATGGAGAGAGTGCAGAAGAAGATAAGGAAGCTCATGATGCGTATCAACTTAAACTGCGTAAAGAATTGGAGGAGAAAAATTTAATATGAAAATTGAATTTAATATTCCTGACTTAGTTGATTTAAAAAAAACTTATGATGAAGATGGCTATAATCATATCCCTGAATTATTTTCCTCTTCTGATATGGATATTCTTAATAAAGAATTTGAAAGGTATATAAAAGATTGCGTACCTAAGATGAAAGAGCAAGAAGTTTATTATGTTGATAAATCAAATAAAGATAGTTTAATGCAAATGCAAAAATTAGAAGAGTACGATGATTTTTTTTATGATTTATTTTATAATAGTAAAATTAAAGAACTTGCAGCAAATGCTTTAGGAGAAGATGTTTATCCTAGAGCGATGGAATATTTTAATAAACCTCCAGGTAAAAGTAATCCTACTCCTCCACATCAAGATGGTTATTATTTTAATTTAGATAATGATAAAGCGGTAACAGGATGGTTAGCGCTTGAGGATGTTGATGATGAAAATGGTTGCATTCATTACGTTAAAGGTTCTCATAAAAAAGAAGAATATAGACCGCATGGCAGATCTGAAATACTGGGTTTTTCTCAAGGTGTAACTGATTTTGGAACGGAAGAAGATAAAAAAAATACAGTAAAATTTGAAGGAAAAGCAGGAATGTTTTTAATGCATGATGCGAAAATCATACATTTTGCTAGTTCAAATAAATCACCAGTTCGCTCCAGAAGAGCATTTGGTTTTGTGTATCATGGTGTCTCAGCAAAGCATGATATTGAAAAAGGAAAAGCGTATCAAAAAAAATTACATGATGAACTAAAAGAAAAAGCAATAATTTAATTTATGCAAAATAGAAAAGTTTATATTTCTGGAGATCTAGTGCCTGATAATGAAGCAAAGATATCGATTTATGATAGTGCTGTTTTATTGGGTGATACAGTAACAGAATCAACACGCACTTTTAATTATAAGCCTTTTAAATTAATTGAGCATGTAGAGCGTCTATATAAATCCTTAAAGCTAACCCGTATTGATCCAGGTATGACTAAAGATGAAATGATAGAAGTGAGTGAAAATTTACTTGCAGTAAATAAAGAAACATATGGTGATGATGAAGATTGTTGGTTGGTTCATAATATCTCAAGAGGATTATCAATTACAGGAGGTAATCCAACACTCCAAGTAAGTAAGGCTACTGTGATGATTTATACACAGCCGATGATTCTACTTCCCTGGGCTAAATTTTATAAAGAGGGATGTCATGCTGTTACTCCTTCAAGCAGAGTAATACCATCTCAATCTCTAGATCCGCGCCTTAAAAATAGAAGTCGGTTATTTTATACTTTAGGAGAGATGGAAGCTAAGCTTGTTGACCCTGATGCTCAAAGTATCATGCTTGATATTTATGGAAATGTTGCTGAAAATAAAGGTGGTAATATATTTATAGTAAGAGAGGGTAAATTAATTACACCGACTACCGCTAATTGTTTAGAAGGTTTAACCCGTGCCACAACAATTGAAGTTGCTAAATCATTAGATATAGAGGTGATTGAAGCAGTTATTCAGCCCTATGATTTATCGATTTCAGATGAATTATTTATGACAAGTACTCCGTATTCTATAATGCCTGCTACAAAATATAACGGTTTAACAATAGCTGATGGAAAAGTGGGCCCAATTACAAAAAAATTACTTCAAGGTTGGAGTGATAGAGTGGGATTAGATATTGTTAAACAAGCAGAAGATCAGCTTCACAAAGATTAATTTAATGAATAGTTTAGATAGACCTGAGGGAATTTGGGGAGCAATTTTATTACCAGTAAAAAATGATAAAATAGATTGGGTTGCTTTTGAAGAGCAGGTAAATATTTTATGTGAGTCAAATGTGCATGGTGTCTACACAAATGGTACGGCAGCAGAATGTCATAATCAAACAGAAGATGAGTTTGATAAATTATCAAATATAGTTTCAACGATAGCTCGAAAAAAAAACAAAAAATTTCAATTAGGGTTAAGTCATACTAATCCTCGAGTCTGTCGGGAGAGGGCTAAAAGATTAACTCAATTAAACCCTAACGGTTTCCAAATTACACTTCCAGATTGGTGGCCACCTACTTATCAAGAGTCCTCTAATTTTATTATGGGAATGCAAGAAGTCGTTGAAGATATATATTTAATTTTATACAATCCACCACACGCAAAAGTAGTTCTTAGTCTTGAAGAAATTTCACAACTTACTGATAAAGCACCAAATTTTGTTGGAATAAAATGTGCAGGGGGTGATGAGACTTGGTACAAGAAGAGAAGGTCTTTATTAGAAAACTTTTCTGTCTTTGTCCCCGGACATAGTGTTGTATTTGGTAAACCACTTGGTGCTAATGGATCATACTCAAATGTTGCATGCTTTAGTCCAAATGGAGCTGTAATAATATGGGATTTAATTGATACAGATTTTGAAAAAGCAAAAAATATTGAACTTAGAATTAATAATTTTATGAAAACACATATTCTTCCATTGGCATCTAGACTATCTAATACGGGTCTGGATAAATTACTAGCTTGTGTAGGAGGGTGGGGGCCTATTTCTGAAAAAGTATTATGGCCTTATGAGGGAGCAACATTAGATGAAGTGAATAAAATAAGAATTATTGCCAAACAAGAACTACCTGAATTAATGAATGACTAAAAAAATTTTTCTCTCAGGCATTTATCATGAAACACATACTTTTTTAAGTCAACCAACGACATTAAAAGATTTTATAATTAATATAGGTGATGACATTATAAAACAAAATACCAACAATGGATCTCCAACTGATGGTTTCATTGAGTTCGCCTCTAAAAAAAGTTGGGATATTATTTCAGGAATACAAATGGCTGCAAGACCATCTGGAATAGTAGATGAAGAAGCTGAACATTTCTTCGATACAAACTTTTTTGAAAAATTAGAGCAACACTATGAAAATATCGATGCAATATTTTTAATTCTACATGGAGCAATGGTTAGTAAAAATCATGACGATTTTGAAGGTGATTTTTTAGAAAAAATTAATCATTTGTTAAAACAAAAAAATATTACTATTCCAGTAGTGGCTGTTCTAGATCTTCATGCAAATGTTTCTGATAAAATGATTGATAATAGTACTTGTGTGTATGCCTATAGAAAAAATCCGCATAGTGATTCAAGAGATACAGCAATTAAGGCTGCTTCAATTTTAAGTGATTTATTTGAAAATCCAAATGTTAATCAAATTAATTATCAAACTAAATATATTTTACCACCTACAGGTGTTGGAACTGCCAACGATCCCATGAAGTCAGTTTTGCTTGAAGCAAATAAAATAGAGCAAAGTGATAATGATATTATTTGTATAAATGTAATGGCTGGTTATTCCTATGCTGATATTGTTGATTGTGGCTTTAGTCTAAATTGCTGTACAAAAGGAGATATAAATGTTGCAAAGAATTATTTAGTATCCCTCGCTAATGTTCTTGAAGCAAAAATAGATTTTGCTTACCCTAAAGAAAATACGCTAGAGGAAGCATTAGAAAAAATCAAATCGCTACCCGCTTCATCCAAGCCCATTTTGCTTATTGAGCCAGCAGATAATATTGGTGGAGGTACGCCAGGAGATGCAACAGATTTACTAAGTCGTTTATTGCAATCTGAGCATGAAGGAATTGTAGCAATAATTAATGATCCTAATGCTGTTAAAGAATGTCATAAAAGTCATGTGGGTAAAGAAATAGAGCTTAAAATCGGCGCTAAATTTGATAATTTTCATGGAGTTCCAATTAAATTAAAAGCTACAATTCAAAAATTATCAGATGGAAAATTTACTTTAAAAAATAAGAAATCACATTTGGCATCTATGATGGGAATAAATATCGATATGGGTTTATCAGCTGTGTTAAAAAATGAGCAATTAATACTATTATTAACATCAGTTAAAACGCCCCCCATGGACTTAGGCCAATTAATTTCTCACGATATTAAACCAGAAGATGCAAGGTTAATAATTATCAAAGCGGCTGTATCGCATAAAGATGCTTATGATCCTATTGCATCCCATAGTTTTTATATTGATAGTCAGGGGTTATGTACAAGCAATCTTAAAAGACTGCCATTCAAAAAGATTGGTGATAAGATTATTGCCTTAGATTAATTAAGTCGTTTAAAGCCATTATGAGCGACAGGTCCTTCTAATAAGCTCATTACATCTCTTCCTTCCTCACATTCTTTGATGATTTGAAAAATAGGTTTTAGATTTTCTAAATACTCATCCATAATTGATGCAGAATGTTCGGTGCAAGCATAAACTGCTGTAGCAGCTAAATACCCTTTCTTAAGCATTTCTTGTGTAATTAAAGTTTTATACGCAAGTGCATTGTCACTCTTAAAAGTAAAAGTTGTCAGTGCTGATAAACCACTAATAGTTATGGGCAGATCAAACTCTTTTGATAAAGCTATCCATGCAGTATTAATTTTCTCACCTGTGTTAGTAATTTTCTCCCATGATTTTTCTCTTTGCATAACTTTAAGTGTTGCTAAAGCAGCAGATGAACCAATTCTTTCAGTCCAAAAAGTACTACTGATGAATGATTTTTCTGCAGCTTTCATTACTTCTTCTTTCCCTAAAACTGCTGTCACGGCAAAACCATTTCCTAAGGCTTTTCCAAACATGGCTACATCAGGTTCAACATCATATAGTTTATGTAATCCTCCATAATTTTTTCTAAAACCAGAAGTACATTCATCAAAGACTAGTACAATATTATTATCATCTGCAAGTTTACGAACTTTATGTAAAAAATTATCTTCAGGCTCTTTATTGCGAAAGACTTCCATTTTTATAACCCCAATATTCTTCGTGCTTACAAGTTCTTCTAATTTTGCATAATTATTATATTCAAAAGGATGAACACTTCCTTTTAAATTTTGTGGGACACCATGGGGATCAAGCCCTGGTAATAAGTGTTTATCAAGGCCTTTAGAATCAGATAAATTTGATGCTAAGTACCAGTCATGCCAACCATGATAACCACAAAATGCTACATTATCTTTTCCTGATGCCGCTCTTGCTAATCGAATGGCTACAGAGTTCGCTTCACCACCAGATCTTGCGAATCGTGCCATATCAGCCCAAGGATGTAATTCTACAAGTCTCTCTGTTAGCTCTACTTCTTCGGGAGCATTGAGAGTCGACATATTTCCATTACTGATAGTTTCTTTTACCGCTTCATCTACTTCAGGATTATTATATCCAAGAGAATTAGTTCCTGGCATCATTAAAGTATCAATATACTTATTTCCATCAAGATCCCAAACCTCACAACCTTTTGTTTTTGAAAAATATGAAGGCCAATGTTCGGGTAAAAACATTTCAGGTCTTTTAGAAAGTAGCATATTGCCGCCAGCAACAATTTTCTTAGCTTTTGAATATAATTTTTGACCCTTACCCATACTTTATAAGGTTTCCAAAAACTTAACACCTGATAAGTCATTTTTTTGAGTTAAAATTTTTAATTCTTTCTTAATTTGTTCTTCCATATCTGTATCTGTAATATTGATAAATGGCCTTCTGACATATCCAGAATCAATATCCATCCACTTTAATCCCATTTTTATAAAAGGATACCCTGACTTCTCTAATGCATATAAAATAATAATATTAATTTTTTCCTGAATTTTTTTTGCCTCATCTATTTTACCCGTTTGTAAGTTTGAATATAGGTTAACAAACATTTCAGGCATGAGATTATAAAACGATCCAATCATGCCATCAGCTCCGGATAATATTCCAGATAAGGCCATTTCATCCATACCAGAATATATTTTGAAACTATCACCAATTTCTTTTTTTATTTTACTAAAGTTAAAGTGTGTTGCTGCAGTATATTTAACACCTTTTATGTTAGGAATAGAGGCTAACCTTTTTAACATATCTAAATCCATCAGGTTGGCATGGCTAATATTATAAACAATGATGGGTAAGTTTGATGAGTGAGAAATATCACTGTAATAATTATGAATTTCATTATTTGAAAATCCATAATAAAAAGGGGGCAGGGCTGATAAAGCATCTACACCTATTTTTTCTGCATGTTTTCCAAGTTCAATAGTAATTTTTGTTCCAATAGAGCCGATATGTGCAATAACAGGAATTCTCCCATTAACTTCATCAACAATTATTTCAATAACTTTTTTTTTTTCATCTGGTGACATTAAAAAAGTCTCCCCTGTACTGCCTGTAATATAAAGACCATGTACATTTTTGGAGATGAGATAATTGACTGTTTTTCTCATACCTTCTTTATTAATACTCTCATCTTTATTAAAAGAAGTAATTAAAGCTGGTATGACACCATTCATTTTTTCGGCTGTATAATTTGTCATTTATGAAATTTCAGGTTGATTAATTAAATGACATGATGCGTAATGCTCATTACCATCAGTAGAGTATTTTTTTAATTCAGGAACTTTAGTTTTACAAATATCCTGTGCTTTTGGACAGCGAGGATGAAATGGGCAACCTGAAGGTGGATTAACAGGACTAGGAACATCTCCTTCCAGAATAATTCTCTTCGTTTTTTTATCTAGATCTGCCACTGGTATTGCCGAAATAAGGGCTTCTGAGTAAGGATGAAGTGTATTTTTATATAAATCTTCTGACTGACAGAGTTCAACAATTCTCCCTAAATACATTACCGCAATCCTATCACATAAATATTCTGTTACACTTAAGTCATGCGTAATAAAAAGGTATGTAAGATTTCTCTCTTTTCGTAATTTCATTAAAAGTTGTAACACTTGTGCTTGAATAGACACATCAAGTGCACTAACCGCTTCATCACAAACAATAATTTCAGGATCAATACATAATGCACGAGCAATACCTATTCTTTGTCGCTGCCCACCTGAAAATTCATGGGGGTAACGATCCATATATTCACGGTGCATATTTACTGCCTCTAATAAATCGCCAATAATTTTTCTTCTTTCACTTCTTTTACTTACACCATATTTTTTAAGTGGTTCCTCTAAAGATCCAAAAATAGTGAAAGCAGGATTAAGAGAAGAATGAGGATCTTGAAAAACAATCTGTAATTTTTTTCTAAAAGGATCCATTTCTTTTTTTGTTAATGAAGTCAGTTCAGTAATTTCATTATCAGTTGCATTATAGGAAACTTGACCACCTGTTGGTTCTACTAATCTTAAAATAGCTTTACCTAAAGTAGTTTTTCCGCAACCACTCTCTCCAGCTAAGCCCAAAACTTCACCACGGTAAATATCAATATCAACACCATCAACTGCCTTTACATGCGCAACAGTTCTTTTAAAAACCCCCGCCTTTACAGGAAAGTGCACTTTAAGGTTCTTTAACTTTAGAACAATATCTTCATTATTATTCAATATTGAAAAATCTCCTTATATTTATGACATCTGACTTCATGGGAAGTACTTATGTTTGTTATTTCTGGCATAATTTTACAACTCTCATCTGCCCAATTACAACGAGGTGCAAATTGACAGCCAACAGGTCTATCATAAGCATCTGGTGTAGATCCTTTAATAGGTTTAATATCTTGGTTACGACCTCTTCCAAGAACAGGTACAGAGTCAAGTAAGGCTTTTGTATAAGGGTGAGTTGGTCGACGTAGCACATCATCCGCTGTCCCAGATTCGACAATATTTCCCATATACATAACAGCTACGTTATCTGCTAATTCAGCAACAACACCCATATCATGGGTAATAAGCATTATTGCAGTATTATAATTTTTTTTGAGGTTATCCATGAGTTCAAAAATTTGAGCCTGAATAGTAACATCGAGTGCTGTTGTAGGTTCATCAGCTATCAATATTTTTGGATTACAGGCCATTGCCATTGCAATCATTGCTCGTTGGCGCATTCCTCCAGAATAACTATGCGGATACTCATCAACTCTTTGTTCAGGAAGTGGAATACCCATATCATCTAATAGTGAAATTGTTTTTTCTCTGATTTCTTTTTTATTCATAGTGGTATGATATTGTAAGTTTTCTGCTATTTGAAAACCCACAGTGTAGACAGGATTAAGCGCCGTCATGGGATCTTGAAATATCATTGCAATATCAGAACCGCGAATTTCTCTCATTTCTTTTCCGTTACGTTCAAGTTTTTCAATATTAATTTTTTCTTCATCTTTGTAAAAAATAATTTCTCCATCTTCTATTCGAGAAAGGGTTGGAAGAAGTTGCATTATTGTTGAAGCGGTTACACTTTTGCCACAACCACTTTCACCCACCACACACAATGTTTTGCCTTTTTCTATATCAAATGACACTCCATTTACTGCTTTATTACATCTGTTGTTGGTGTAGAAATAAGTTTTTAGGTCTTTAACTGAAAGTGCAATATTTTTATTATTTTCCATTTTATCCTTGTTGGGATGGATCTGTTGAGTCTCTAAGTCCATCTCCTATAAAATTAACACTTAAAACAAATACAGAAATAATAATTCCCACAGGAGCCCACATCCACCAATAATTTTGTAAGACAACAATATCGGTAGCGACATTTAAAATATTACCCCATGTAGGAACATTAAGAGGTACTCCTAAACCTAAAAAGCTTAATCCCGCCTCTGTTAAAATAAACATTGCCGTTGATAGTGTTATCATTACCATTACAGGTCCAAGAGCATTTGGTAACATATGTTTATAACAAATCTTAAAAGTAGAAATTCCAAAACTCTCTAAAGCCTGAACATATTCTTCTTCTCTTAAAGATAGCATTCTGGCTCGAGATAATCGGTACATTCCTCCCCAACCAGTCAAAATAAAAATTACAAATAAGTTTGTTAAACTTTGACCAGTAATGGAGACTAACAATAAAACCAAAATAATTTGAGGAAAGGACATAAAAATCTCAGATATTCTAAGAGCGATTACATCTATCCATCCACCTTTATAGCCACCGTAGCAACCTATGGCTAAACCTATTAAAGCTGCCATTAATGAGCTACCCAATCCAACAAAAATAGATACTCTTCCACCATATAAAATTCGTGAGAAAACATCTCTTCCCGTATTATCAGTGCCAAACCAGTGGTCTAGAGACGGCGGTTGCCTCATTGATCTTAAATCGGTCCTCACCGGATCATAGGAAGATAGTAGTGGTGCAAAAATAGTTGCTAATATTATTATTGTAAAAATTACTAAACCCAAGACAGCTAATTTGTTATGGAAAAATTTACTAATTAATCTATTTTGATCTTTAGAAACTAGTTTATTATTTTCTTCAAGAAATCTTAATTTATCAAATTTTTTATCTAATGAAGTTTTTTTCATTTTTATTCTTTTCCTAGTCTTACACGAGGATCAATTAAAGCTGTTAACAGATCTATTAGTAAACTAGCAGTTAAAACAACAAAAACGTACATTAGTGATATCATCATTACCAAAGGGTAATCCGACGCTCTAACAGATCTAATGAACATATTCCCAATACCAGGCCATTGAAATACTTGTTCAATTATTGTGGATCCTCCAATTAATAAAGGTAATCTAAAACCTATTAAAACAACAACTGGAGTAAGTGCAACTCTAAATCCGTGTAATATATTTATTCTCCATTCTGGTAATCCTTTAGATCGAGCCGTTTTAATAAATTCACGAGCCAGTACATCAAGCATAGAAGATCGAGAATAGCGCATTGCACCTGCTGTTAAAGCTAAAGCTAAAACCATGGAAGGCATGATGATGTTAGGAATTCGATCTAGTAAATTTTCATAATGAGGTAGAAGACGACCTCCAACTGGTAGCCATTGTAAATGCATACCAAATATTAGTATAGCAACTAATGCGAAGAAAAATTCAGGTATAGATACACCGGCCATTCCGGCTACAGTCAATCCGCTGTCTGTTGCAGATCCTTTTTTTAATGCACTTAAAATACCCAAAGAGCATCCTAAGATAGTTGAAATAATTAATGCCACTATGGACAGTTCAAGAGTAGCAGGGATTGTTTTGGCCATAATATCTTTGATCGCTACACCGCCTGCCATAGAGTAACCAAAGTCACCTTTTAGACAGCTAGTAAGCCATATCCAATATCTCTCTAAAAAAGAGGCATTTAATCCATAGGCTTCTCTCATAGCTTCTAATTTTGCAGGGGTGATAGTTGCTGCTAGTTCAGGGCTAATCATGTGTGAAACTGCATCACCAGGAGTTAGGTCCAAACCAAAATAAACTAAAAAACTGATCACAAAGATCATGGGAATAAAAATGAGAATTCGTTGAATAAAATACGTGGACACTGATGTTTCTACATTTTTTGAAGTAATTGTAAGTACTGAGGCTTATGCCTCAGTACTTTTAAGAATTGTATTATTATGGTTTTGGATAATGCATAACCCAAAGCATACGAGTATAAGGAATATCAACAGCCTTAGTCATCATATTAGACATTGCATTAAGAGCACCAACATCTGCTACGTTTTTAGTAAAACCGTAATCCATTTTACCTGCAGCAGCATTTTTGATTAAGTTTCCATCACCATCATAACTTGGATAAGCTAGAACGTCGAAATTTGCAACTCCACCATGAAAATCTTCATTAGGAATAAATTTTGCAAAATCATTCATTTTTACTTCTTCAAGTTTAAATGCACCAGATCCAATTGGGAATTGCCAGAATGGATGCTGTTGAAGTTGTGCTGGATCAATACCTGCTAGATGATTCTCTGGAAGAATAGCAAACTGAGTAAATGTAGTTAATACATTTGGATCAAGTTTTGCAAACTCTATAGAAATTTCTCTGTTAGCAATATTGTATTTAATACCTGCTACATCATCAGTAGAACCATCAGCAAAAGCTTCAGCTCCAACAATTGATGAAACAGTATTTCCAACAAGTGCATGCATCTGAGGTGATTTCATTGCAAGTCTAAGACTGAATGCAACATCTTTAACAGTTAAATCAGTACCATCATGCCATTTAAGACCTGGTTTAAGTTTGAAACTTAAATTTAGACCATCAGCTGACATTTCATAGCTCTCTGCCATTGAAACACCAATATCTGTTCCAATTGCTCCACCAGATACAAGTAATCTGTCGAATACAATCTTGTTATGAATCCATAAACCTAAGTTATACCAAGGCTGTTCAAAGAATTCAGTTGGACCAGTATTTGTTTGTACAGTGCCAGTTTTAACGTTCCAATTAGTTATACCCCAATTGTAGTTGTACTGAGCATTACCGTAAGCACCACCATTTCTATCAACATTATCACTCTCGTAGATGAATAATTTTTGATAGTATAATGGGCAAATGTTTACTTGCTCCATTTGGTACTGCTGAATTTCAAAGAAATAAGGTTTTAGAACTTCAGGATCAGCACTTGAGTTAATTTTTTCAATCATAGCATCCATTTTTGGATCACCAGGAGTTTGTGGGTTTAGGCCAGTTTTAAAAGTATTGTAATACTCTTGCATGACCATTGCACCTCTTGCACCATAACCTAGATCGTAATCTACGGCAGCTGGTCCATTCACTCCATCTTCAGGAACTGAGTTTAATTGAGCACCAACATCTCCTTGAAGAAGTCGGTAAGTCATTTTTACACCAACGTCAGCAAACATACCTTGGATTGCAGCCATAAGATCTGAAGTAAGTTGATCTCCATAATAGAAAACGGTATCTAAAACACGATCGTTATCCCAATTGGCTTCTGCTAAAAGAGCTTTAGCTTTTTCTGGGTTGTAGCTGTAGTCAGGTAAGTTAGGAGCTTTCATAGGGCCATTTGGTAAAAGACTATCAGCAACAATTATTTGATCTTCAAATAAAGTTGATTTGATAAGTTCCATATCAATTGCCATACAAAGGGCTTGTCTAACTCTTGGGTCTGATAATTGGTTACTATTAGTTGGTTGAGCTGATACTGTTGATACAAATAACAACTGAGCCAAAACTAAAGAAATAACCGTAATTAGTTTTTTCATATTTCCTCCAGTTAAATTTAAGTACTTTTATCTTAACCATAAACTAATGGTGAGACAAGCCTATATTGAAAACATAACAACTAAAATGAGGTTTTAGTTGTTTTTATATTTAATTATTTGTTTTATATGTGAAAAATAGAGATATTTTGTTTATTCTCCTTTAATATTCTTTAGTCTTAGTTGCATTTGATTATGTAGCTCTTCAGAGCCATCATGATAAGTACCAAACCACTGATCGAAAGGAATCATGAGGTTTCCATAGTTTACTTCAAAGTATTTGTGGTGAAGGTAATGATTATAATTACTGAGATCAATTGCGTACTTGTCATTTAAAAGCATTTGTTTGAAACCAATATGACCATTAGCCGATCCCAATCCTGCATGAAACAAGTGATAAATGGCATGAAGTGGATGCGAGAGTATAATCCAATGAATTATAACTCCAGAAAAGTATAATAGATGCTCAATAGGATGCATGGAAAGGCTCGACCATGGACCGGGATTTATATTTCTATGGTGAACTGAGTGTGCAATTTTATACATAAATTTAAAATGTAAAAATCGGTGAACTAAATAAAAATGCGCATCTCTAAAAACTGGTATCAATAATAATATTAGAAAGAAGTATATCGGTGAATCATTAAATCGAAAAAAAGGTATTGTACCGGATGCATAAAACCATAATGATAGAATCTCAAATCCTGTCCAAATTGGAACACCCCAAAATAAGCTCCAGAATAAATTATCAAAAATTTGTCTATTGAAAGTAAATAACTTTTGTATCTTCTCTGGCCAGTTAGGGTTAAATTTAAATTTAATACCCTGACTTTTAGAAATATAAAGAGGGATATGAATAAGACTAAAGAATATCGTTCCGATCACATAGTTCCTTAGAAGAATTTCAGACATCCAGCCAGGGGCAAAACTTTTCATTTCTGAAAGAGGTGGAGTAAAAAAATAATACGCAATGAAAGCAAAAATTAAATAAACAAGATTCCAAGAAAAAATATATGAAAAGATAAACCAACTTAGAATTTTTTTGAAATTCAGTGGTAAAACCCAAACTGGATTTTTGTCAGTAGCTTCTTTTGGAACAAAATGACCTCTTTTATCCCTAAATCCAAAATTTTCTTCTTCAATCATTGTTATGTTAATTTATAGTTATATTGTAAATATAGTAATTAAAATTAAGTTTATCAAATACAATATTTAGTAACAAAATTCTTGTTAAAACAATTAATTTTGATAGTTATGCTTAGTTTTTGATTGGGGCGTCGCCAAGCGGTAAGGCACCGGTTTTTGGAGTCGGCATTCGCAGGTTCGAATCCTGCCGCCCCAGCCAATTATTTAAACCAATTGCTATCTAAAATTCTCCAATATTGATTAATCAGAGGTTGATAAAATTTTATTTGATATAACTCGTCTTTATAGACTCCCCAAATACCATCTTTTGATACCCAGCCATTAATATCTTGGTGAGATATATAACACCAATACTCAAGACATATTTCTAGTTTTAAAATATTATTTTTTTTTATTAATCCAATTTCTCTCCCATTTGGACGATTAAAAATTTTTGCTTCATTTTTTTTTATTCCAGTTAAGACGTATCTATCCCCTTTAAGTAATCCTTTTTTTATCCACCCAGTATTACCCTCATGATCGCTAACTTTTCTCCAAAGATCAAACTCATCAATGATTTCTATTGGAAAATTTTTTCGTATATATTTTATATTTATTGGATAGTTAATACTTGGACCAACCCTTAAATTTATTTCATTGGATTTTAGTGAAACAAATCTTGGTATATCAAATCCTGTTACAGTTCCTTTTTCTGCATATAAATTTAAACTAATTAATAAAGTTAAAATCAGTGCAATTACATTCATTCAGAAATTTTACTTATAACATTTTAATCAACTGATGTTATTAATTTTTATAACATAAAGAAGAAGTGAATAAGAGCCTCAGTATCTTTATAAAGTTTTTTCTACTAACTTTTTTAGTGTTATGCTAAAATAATATGAGTTTATTATATTAATATTAGAAACACTTAACAATTAAAAAAAATAATACAAAAGGAAGTATAGTGAGCAATATAGAAAGAATAAATACAAATAAGAGAATGAGTCAAATTGTAAAATATAATGATCTGATATATCTTTCAGGCCAAGTAGGAAATAAAGACACTAAAGACTTAAAAAAACAAACTTCTGAGGTGCTTGAAAAAATTGAAAATCTTTTAAAAGATGCAGAAAGTGATAAAAGTAAAATATTATCTGCAACCATATACCTTACTGATATAAATTTTTTTGAAGATATGAACGAAGTATGGGATAATTGGCTACCTACAAATTGTGCTCCTGCTAGAGCAACTGTAGAAGCTAAATTAGCATTACCTGAATTATTGATAGAAATATGTATTATTGCAACTAATTAAAAATTATTTTAAATTTGCAATTTCTTCATTGTATGCAAAAACCGCAGGTCCACCACCTGTAAAAATGAATATAACATTTTCATTTTTCTTTATTATTCCTTTTCTCACATAATCTATTAATGCTGCAAAACCTTTAGAAGTATAAACGGGATCTAAAATAATACCTTCCATTTTTGCCAGCATTCTCATCGATGCAATTCCTTCTGATGTTGGGAGTCCGTATTTTTCACCAACATAATTATTATCGTTGTTAATCATATCAGCAGAAAAGTGCAAATCTATATCAAGCATCTCAGCACCTTTATTACAAATTCTTGCAATATCCTCTTTAATATTCATTTCCCAATATACCGGTGAAATACCTTGAATACGTGTTGGCCATCCTAAGATCTTACTTCCTAAATCACAACCTGCTTGTGTCATATTAGCAGCAGTAACTATTAAGTGATCTGCCATAAAATTATTTTCTTTCATTTGAAAATCAAGTTCTGCCATTGCATTTGCATAACTGATTCCAGCAAGGACAGTGTCTTTAATATCAAAACCTCCTTTTATTAATAATGGATTTCTCTTTGCCTTTATAAGTTCATCATACTTACGATCTAAATGCTCTGGAATGTCTTCTACATTTTCTCCCTCAACAACATCAACTTGTGCCCCTAATATATCGTATAATAAAAAATTTCCCTGCATTTGATTGCCTTTAATACCCCTCACAAGAACTAGAAAAGTTTCAAGACCAAGTTTATTTGCTGCTGCAACTGTTTGTCGACACCAATTAGATTGAGTGGCAGCACCAGTTAAAACACAATCATAATTACCCATTTTAGCTTTATGCATTATGAATTCTAAGTGCCTTGTCTTATTTCCTCCAAAAGCCAAACCAGTACAATCATCACGTTTAATAAATAAGTTAATTTCTAATTCTTTAGAAATATTTGGCAAAAATTCTAAAGGTGTGGGTAAATTAGCCAACTCAACTTTTGGTATATTATTAATTCTTTTGACTAATTCATTAGCAGATAATGGAATAAAATTATTTGACATAATAAATCTTTATCATAAAATCATATTATGAACAAAAGATTAGATGGCAAAGTTGCAATTGTTACTGGGGGAGCAAGAGGCTTAGGAAAAGGTATTGTAAAGTCTTTGTTATTAAGCGGTTCAAAAGTAATTATTTTTGACTCAAATAAAAAAAATGGTCTTGAAAGTGAATCCGAGCTTAATAAAAAATTTAAAAATTGTGTAACCTTTTTTTATGGTGATGTGTCTTCTAGAGAAGATAATGTAAAAGCAGTTAATCTAGCAATCGTTACTCATGGAGGACTGGATATTATTTGTGCCAATGCAGGTATTTTTCCCTTAACTTGGATTAAAGATATCTCTGAAAAGGAATGGGATGAAGTAATGAATGTAAATTTAAAAGGACCATTTCTTCTTTTGCAAAGTTCTCTTAAACATTTTATGAAAAAAAATTATGGGAAGGTAGTCTTTACATCATCTATTACAGGCACAGCTGTTAGTGCAAGTGGGCATGCTCATTATGCAGCTACAAAATCTGGCTTAATGGGATTAGTAAAAACTGCTGCAGTTGAATTATCTCAATATAATATAAATATTAATGCCATCATTCCAGGCAATATTATGTCAGAAGGTATGAAATTTGAACGTGGTGATGAATACATAAAATCACAAGCAAAGTCTATTCCAATGGGAAGATTAGCCGAAACAGAAGAAGTTGGAAAAGTTGTTTCGTTTTTAGCTTCAGATGAATCTTCTTACATAACTGGTCAAGGTATAATTGTTGATGGAGGACAAACTGCTCCAGAAAATCAAGATGAGGTATTTCATCCAAAAAATTGATAAAATTATTCATAAATTTTTCAATAGAAGATAGATTTAATACATGATAACTATTTGATTTAAGAACAATGATTAAAACATTTAAAAATGAAAAAATTTTAGCTAGAAATTTAGCTTTAGAAATTTTAAAACAACTAAAAAAAAAAGGGAGGTTTGTTCTTGGATGCCCAGGAGGACGTTCTTTAAAAAAAACATATTATTATTTAGGGCAATTATCCTATGAACTAAATATTAGTTTAGATCAACTTACGATAATAATGATGGATGAGTACGTTGAAAAAATCCGTGGGCAATATAAACTTGTTAATCCTCATTCTCATTTTAGTTGTGTCAGATTTTCAAAACAAGTAATTAAAAGATTATTAAATTATAAAAAAAATCATATAACTTCATTAAAAACTAAAAATATTTTATTTCCAGATATAGAAAATCCAGACGTTTACGACTCAATAATAAAAAAATTAGGAGGAATTGATATATTTCTGTTGGCTTCAGGTAGTTCAGATGGTCATGTAGCTTTTAATAATGTTTTTAGTAAGCTTTCGCAAAAAACTCATATTACTAAACTCTCCATAAAAACAAGAAAAGACAATATGAAAACATTTCTAAATTTTAAAAAATTAAATGAAGTGCCCAAATATGGATTAACTGTAGGTCTTAAAACTATATCTTCTTTAACTAAAAAAGCAATTTTAGTTTTAACCGGCGGAGAAAAAAAAGAGGCTTTTAGAAAAATAAAAGAATTAAATAAATTTGATGTTAATTGGCCAGCTTCTATTGTTTTTAAATGTAGAAAATACAATATTTATACAAATCTAATTGATAATTATCAAAAATGAAAGTCATAGGAATTGATATAGGTGGAACAAAAACTATTATTGGAATAATTGATATTACAAAAGGTAAAGTTATAAAAAAAATATCAATTTCATCAAAACAATTTCAAAATGATAAAGAAAACTTAAAATCTATTGTCTCAAATACTATAGATATAATAGGCAAACTTAAAATTAATAAAATTGGTATTGGTGTTCCTGAATTAATAGATAATAAAGGTATTATTAGAGGGAATTATAATTTTAATTGGTTAAATAAAAATCTTGCTGATAATTTTCCTAAAAAATTTAAAGTGATTGTAGATTCTGATGTTAGATGTCATCTACGTGCAGAAAAACTGTATGGACATGGTAAGAATGCAAAAAATTTTATTTACATAAATATAGGTACGGGATTAAGCTATGCACATTTTAAAAATAATGAAATCTATTCAGGAGCCAATGGATTTGCGATTCATTTTGCTTCATCAAAAATTACATTATTTGATCCTAAAAGAAATAAAAAAATATCATTAATTCCTGAGGATTTTTATTCAGGTAAATTTATCATGACCTATTTTAAGAAAAATAAGAATATTAAAAAACAAAAAGTTATTTTGGAAAACATAGCTGACTCACTAGGGTCATTAATTGGAAATTTAATTAATACAGTTGATCCAGGATTTATTGTATTAGGAGGTGGTGTAGTACTCAACAATATTGAATTTAGAAAGATGCTTATCAATTACTCTCATAATTATATTTTTTTTAAAGATATCAAAAAAATAAAGATACTTGTATCTAAATTAAAAATTGATACCGGAGTATTAGGTGCAGCTGCAATTTTTAAATAAATTATTATATTTAATTCATTTTTAGGTTCTGACAATTCTACTTTTATAACTAGTCAAAGCATCATTATTAATGATAGGTAAACAACTAAGAAGTAATTTGATCAAATAGATCCATTTTTCCTTTGAAAGCTGTATATCCAGAATCAACAGCATGAATTGCACCTGTAATTCTAAGTGATTTATCAGAAGCTAAAAAAAGTGCAAACTCAGCAATATCTTCAGGTTGTAAAATACCCATTAAATGTAAATCTTCTAATTCTTTTCTTATTTTAGGATCATTCATAAAATTCATTTGATGAGGAGTTTCTACAAATCCTGGGCATATTGCATTTACTCTTATTCCTTCAGGGGATAATCCTGCAGCCATTGATCTAGTTAAAGAGATAATAGCTCCCTTAGAGGCAGTATATGCATCAAGACCTGCTTGTCCAATTAAAGCATCAGTAGTAGCCGTTAGAATTATTGAACCTGATTTTTGTTTTAGCATTTGTTGTCCTACATATTTGGAAATATAAAAAGTTCCATCTACTATAAGAGTAGTAATTTTATGCCAAATCTCTTCAGGTAACTCTGTTATACGTTTATCGTGATTGTTAACCAGGGGAACGTCGACCGCATTATGAAACAAAACATCAATCTTACCAAATCTATTTACAACTTCATTAATTGTATTTTGAACATTTTTAGTATCGGTTACATCTGTTTTAATAAAATCTACTTTTAATTTTTGCTTTCTCAATATATTTTCTAAGTATATTCCAGCTTCTTCATTAATATCAGCTATTATAACTTGACTGCCTGATTTAGTAAATAATTCTACACCAGCCTTACCCATTCCAGAGCACCCACCTGTAATAATACTTACTTTATTTTTTAATAATTGATCCATCAGCCTCTATATTTAGTCATCCATAAAGCAATAGCTGACGATGAAATAGTCATAAATAATATTATTGTACCGATAGCATTAACCTCAGGTTTTAATGATGTTCTCATCATTCCAAAAACTAAAGTTGGTAACGTATTACCTGCGCCAATTGTAAAAAAAGTTATAATAAAATCATCTATTGACAGAGCTACTGCAAGCAAGGAAGCACCTATTACAACAGGCTGTATAATAGGAATAGTTATAGTAAAAAATGCTTTTAAAGGTGAGGCACCAAGATCTCTAGCACTATCAATTACACTATAATCAAAAGTAATCATTCGTGAATAGATTATTAAAATAACAAAAGGTTGCGTAAACAATAAATGACTAATGATCACAGTATGTAAACCTAATTTCATACCTATTGATACATAAAAAGTTAACAAAGTAATACCCAGAACTAGTGGCGGCAACATAATAGGAATACTAATAATAGCTAAAATAAGTGATGCTGACTTTGAGGGAATTTTTGATAGACCTATAGCTGCCATAGTTCCAGTAATAGAGGACACTACAGCAACTGAGATTCCAATAATTATACTATTATTTAAACAACTAAGAAATTGTCTATGATTAAAAATTTCAATCCACCACTTAAAAGAAAAATTATAAATAGGAAAACTAGCAATTGCTCTATCTGTGAATGCAAAGAGTACGACCAGAAAAATTGGTGAGATTAAAAAAAATGACAGAATGATAGCTAAAATAATAGAAATATTTTTTTGAATTTTCATTTTGGATCAGTTAATTTGAATAAATAAGAAACTATTGCTATAATTAAAATGGAAACAGTTAACATCGTAAAAGACATTGCAGAACCTAAAGGCCAATCAAAAAATTGACCGAATTTTGGTGCTATCATATTACCAATAAAAGTAATCTTTCCTCCAATAAGAAAAGGTGTAAGAAAATCTCCACTTACAATCAATAAACAAAAAACAAAGGAGGCTAGTACACCAATTCTACATCTCTGAAAAAATAACATAAATTGGACATGATAAAATTTAGCTCCTAAATCTTTCATCGAGTCAATTTCATTTGCATTAACTCCTCTTAATGAAGCATAAGTTGGCAAAATAGCAAAAGGTAATAAGAAATGAACAAAAGTGATTATCAATCCCACTTTAGTATATAACAAAAATGTAAGTGGTTCTTTAATAATATGAAAATAAATTAAGATTGAATTTATCACTCCCTCATTACCCAGAATAGTTTTCCAAGCATATATTTTCATTAAATAACCACCAAAAAGAGTAATTAGAGCAATAAAAATCATCACTAAACCATATCTACCTGTTTTGAATCTTGCCAAATATGAATAATAAAAACCAATTATGGTTGTAATAATAGCAACAGGAATACTGACTGAATATGTTGTTATAAATATTTCAATATAATTAGAAATAGCTTTGTTATAATTTACTAAATTATAATCTCTTATAAGTTTATAAAATTTTATTTTCCACAAACTTATCATAAAAAAATAAATAAATGGAAAAACAAATAAAAAAATAAAAACTGCGATAGCAGGGGTGATTAATAGATAATTTTTTTTAATCATAAAAAAATGCTGCTATTAAAAAACAGCAGCATCTAATATATAGATAATTAAGCAGCTTTAAAGGTCTCGTATGCCTCTAACCATTCATTAAATGTTGTTTTGCCAGAACCTTCTTCTAAAGGAGGAAAAGCAAAGAAAGTAGCTTTACTAGCTAAACCTGCTAAATCATCATAAGGATAGAAATCTTTTGAAATACCTAGTTGAGCAATTGCATCAGAATTAGTAATACCTTGAATAAATTCATCACCAATCATTTTTTGAGCAGGGATATCAACTATCATGTCACAAAGTTTATGATCAATATCTGCATTTGGTGCATCTTTAGCAATACTAAAAGTATCTAACCAAGCAAAAGTTCCTTCTTTTGGATAAACATAATCAATATGACCTGCTCCTTTATCAGCACAGAATTTTTTAAGAGTTTCCCATCCACTAAAAGTAATTACAACATCACCTCTAGCCATTGCATCCGCAAGATCACCCCAACTCGGCGTCATAAGTCTAGCAACTTTTTTAACACTTATTAGATACTTTATTGTTTCATCTAATTGCTTTTTAGTAAGCGAAGTAGCTACTTCAGCATCAGTTGCATTTACTGCTCCTAACATAATATTTCCAAGAGGGTCATCCATCATTCCAACTTTACCTGCATACTCAGGCTTAAATAAATCAGACCATGATTCTGGTGCACTTGAAATAACTTGTGTATTGTACATCATTGGAGCAGTACCCCAAGTGAAGGGAACACCATATCTAACTCCATCAACAATGATATTTGGATCATCTTTAAAGAATGGGTGTATTTTATCTAGATTAGGTACTTTAGATTCATCAATTGGTTGTAAAATATCAGCTGCAACCATCATAGGAATATATCCCATGTAAGGAGTAACAATATCAATTGTACCAACTCCTCCTGAAACTAATTTACTTACAATTTCATCATTATTTCCAATATATGTTGTATTAAGATTAATATCATTATCTGCTAAATAGCTATCAACAAATAATCCTGCATCATAACCTTCCCAGCCTAAAAAGGTAATGTCTGTAGCTGCATGTGCCATTCCTGGTATACCTGCAGTTGCCAGACCAGCTACTGCTGCTGCACCTAAAGCACCTTTATTAAAATTTCTTCTTGATAAGCCAAAATTTCTTATACGTCTTAATCCACTTTTATATTTATTCATTTAATCCTCCCAATCTATACATTTCATAACATACCTCATCATTAATTGAGTTCTGTGTAAAGAGATAAAAAAAGATAATTAGTAAAATTTTTAGTAATTTATAGTATGTATTTCATACAATAATATTTTCAGGTAATTTTTGTTTAATTTAAAATATATATATATGATAAATTCAATTATATGAGTTTAGTATCAATAGAACAGATTAATTTCTATAAAGAAAACGGTTATTTGATATTAAATAATTTCGTAAATAAAAATGATATTAATGATTATATTAATAATTTAGAAAAATTACATGATGGAACTATTGATCCAGGAAATCAAAAAAATGATTTAGGACGGCACGAGGGAAAATCAACGACGGGAAAAGAGAATATTACTCAGATTATGTTCCCCTCTGATTTTATTCCCTCTTTAAATACTTCAAGTTTTTTTACAAAATCTAAAATAGTAGCAAGAGACCTATTAGGTAACGATATGGACAGAGATATGGATATGGTTGTAGAAAAATTTCCTTTCACTAATGTTCCTACCCCATGGCACCAAGATTCTGCTTATTGGCCTAAAGGCATGAAAGATACCAGATCATTAAGTTGCTGGCTTGCACTTGATGATGCGACTCTTGATAATGGTTGCATGTGGTATGTCCCAGGAAGTCATAAGGAACCTACACGAAAGCATAATTGGGCTGGTAATGATGAAAAAAAATCTTATGCATTAGTTACTGAATGTGATGAAAGCGAGGGTGTAGCATGCCCAATATCTGCAGGAGATATGATAGTTCACGATGGAAGAACTCTGCATTATACTAGAGGAAACAGTTCTGCAGGAAGAAGAAGGGCATTAATAACAAATTATAGGTCTGAAGAAATGATTAATTGGGAGAGATCAATTGGTTATAATCATAGAAACGAAAAAATTGACGATAATAACGTAATAACATAATAATAAAAATAATATTTATAAATACTATTGAATAGATATTTGGTTAGATAAATTCCATCCCACTTTTACCTTTGATAATTTTTTAATATTCATATCAAAATCATCTGATGTTTTTGAAATATTTAAAGTATGATTATCCTTTATAGAAACTTCATATTTTATATTGGAACCTAAAAAATAAATTTCATTAATAACTCCTTCAAATACAATATCTGTATTAATACTATCCTTCGATATCTTTATAGCCTCAGGTCTTACAATAATCTTTGAATTATCTTCATCAATTGTTGATTCAACAAAAGAACGAGGTAATGTATTTGTTTCACCAATAAAATTAGATACAAAAAATGATTTTGGTTTTAAGTAAATTTCTTCACCATCTCCTTCTTGAATAATTTCTCCTTCATTCATTACAGCGATCCTATCTGCTAAACTAAGGGCTTCACTTTGATCATGAGTAACAAAAACAAAAGTTCCACCTATTTGATCATGAATTCTTCTTAATTCGTCTTGCATGGCATGTCTAAGTTTTAAATCTAAAGCTGCTAAGGGCTCATCTAATAACAAAACTTTAGGGCGCATAATAAGAGCTCTTGCTAAAGCTACACGTTGTTGTTGTCCCCCTGATAATTTTTCAGTATTTCTGTTTGCTAAATCCGATAATTTAACTAAATTTATAATTTCATTTGTTCTTTCATTAATTTCATTTTTATTAATTTTTTGAATTTTTAAACCGTATGCTATATTTTGTTTAACAGTCATGTGAGGAAATAATCCATAACCTTGAAAAACCATATTTGTAGGTCGTTTCTCAGGACCCATTTTTGTTATATCCAAATTTTCAATTTCAATTGAACCAGATGAAGGTTCTATAAAACCTCCTATCATTTTTAATAAAGTTGTTTTTCCGCAACCAGATGGTCCTAAAATTGCAACAAAATCTCCAGAAAATATTTCATAATTAATATTTTTAACCGCAACAGTATCACCAAAATTTTTAGATACATTTGTTATTTTTAACAAAGATTTTTTTTCTAAATTCATTTTTTAAATTTAAATAGATTTTAAAACAAAGGTCAACATAAAAATTTAGAATAAGTTTCCATACGGTAAATATTCCCCTTCATCTAAAAATTTTTTATTATAAAATTTTACTTTTTTTTCATCTACATCAACTCCTATTCCTGGTTTATCAATTTTTCCCCAAGAGGGACCAGATGAAATTGGAATAGATTCTGTTAAGATATCATCAACCATATTCTGAGCGGTTTGTTGATGTCCATCACAGGCATTAGGTATTGATAGCATTAAATGCTGTCCCATAGCTGCGGTTAACCCAAGTTCTCCATGAGTATGTTTACAAACCATCCAACCTTTATAATTAGATAAGTAGGCCAAATTCATAAATTTTCTTATTGTGCCAACATAATAATGACTACAGCATAAATAGTCACCACATCTGCTATTAATAATATTAATAAATTCATCTTCTTTCCAGAGACCTTCATTTACACATAAGGATGCTTTTGTGCTTTTTTTTAATTCTTCCATCTGAGATAAAGGCTCTATACGAACTGGCGCTTCATAAAAATCAATTGTATATTTTTCATGCCATTGATTAATTAATCTTTTTGCCTGAGGAATATTCCAAGACATATTGGTATCAAGTCGTATTTTTCTATCAGGTCCAATTGTATTTCTTACTGTTTTAATCATTTCTTCTTCTAATTTTTCATTCTTTCCAATCTTTAAATAAAAAACATCGTATCCTTTTGTTACTCCATCTTCACATTGTTCAATTAAGTTATTTATATTTGTCCAAGTTAAATAATAAAAATAATTTACTTGATCTCTTAAGCTGCCTCCAAGTAATTCATAGATTGGTTTATTAGTTTGTTTCCCGTAAATATCCCAAAGAGCCATATCAATGCCACCATAAGCAAGATTTGCAGTAATTGGGGACCAGTGCCATAGAGCCTCATCATAAATGTTTTTTTCATGTTCTAAATTCTGCCAAGGATTTCTATTCATAAGAATTGGTTTCATTGCCTCTAGTGTTTCAATTATTACTTTAGCACTAGCGGTTCTTGTTGCCTCACCCCAACCAACTATTCCATCATCTGTAGATATTTTAACAATAATATCTGAAACACCACTTCGATAAACGCGTGAACTTTTTTCAATAAGTTTATAAGGAACTGATACAGGGATAAATTCTATTTTATCTATTTTCATAATTAGTATTGTTATTTATTTCTTAATTTATAAAATATTGGCCCTGTTACAGACCTTCACATAATATAATTTCTACATTAAAATCATTTTTATTCTCTAAAGTAAACTTATTGTTAGCTGGAATATATAAACCATCTTTTTTATTAAGTTTGTATTCTTGATTGTTGTTATTGATACTTACTTTTATATTATCATTTAAACTCAAATATGATGTATTGTTATCAAATTTAAATACATGAGTTTTTTGGAAAGGTAATAAAGTAATTAATTTAACATTTAAAAACTCTGTTTTTACATAATTGCCAATTAAGACTTCTTGATTGGGACCTTCTAAAGACCAAACTAAATTATCTTTTTTAATTATTTTAAAAGTATTTTCATTTTTAAAATCATTATTATGGAATGAAATATCCTGTCTTTTATAAATCGATTTTTCTAATAGTTTCTTTTCTTTAGCGTATAAACCTGAAGTACCAGTCAATGGAGGTGGTGAAAAAAATTCTAAAACTTGGAGATAATCATCACTGTAATTAAAACCATGGTGCCAAGTATCTTTTCTAAAAAAAACTGATTCACCAGCATTAACTTTGTGAGTTTCTCCATTCTCAGGATTATTGATAATCAGAACACCTGATAAAACATATAAAAATTCATCTGCACCGAAAATTGTTCTGTATTGATCTGAGTGTTTAAAATTCCCCTTTGGTTCAAGGCCAAATATTATTTGGTGTAAGCTTAGATTGGATACATATATCCAATCTTTGACTTTTCCAGTCTTTTCATCACCCCACATGTACGGTTCAATTAAATCATACTTAATATGAGTAGGCTTATCAAAATCAGGTTTTGGAGATGGTTTATATGTCATAGTTATTAATATCTAATTATTTTATAATAATACAGTTATGTATTTTACTTAAATATCAAATAAATACTTAGAATACAATTGATTGTTCATCCAACCTTGATGAACAAAGATTTCTTTGATGAGTTTTAGAATTATACAAAAGCTCGATCGAAATTTTTTATATTAATATTTTTTTAATTATGTTTTTAAATAAATTATAATAACAAAAAAGGTTGACTATTTAATTTTTATTAATGAAAATGGTTATTATTTATGAAAAAAGCTGTATTATTTAATGATTGCAAGAACCATTTAGGTGAAGGTGTTCTGTGGTCTAAACAGCAAGATACGCTCTATTGGTTAGATGTGCCAATGCCATCGAAACTTTTTCAATTAAATATGAAAAATAACAAGTTATCAATTTTTGATATGCCAGAAATGATAACTGCCATGTCTGTTCGATCTAATGGTGATCTATTGATAGCTTCTCATCATGGAATTAATAATTTCAATTTTGAAAAAAAGAAATTGGAAAAAATTATAGACTTAGAACCTGATTTGCCAAAAAATAGATGTAATGATGGTGCTTCAGATGCTCATGGTAGATTTTGGATTGGAACTATGCAAAATAATATTTCTCCTGAAGCAACTGATATCGCTCTTACAGAAAATTCTGGAAATTTATATTGTGTCAAAGATGACTTATCATTTACAAAACATGAAACAAATATTGGGATTTCTAACACTCTCACTTGGAGTCCTGATAACACAAAGTTTTATTTTACCGATACATTAACAGGAATAATTTTTTCTTATGATTTTGATTTAGAAAATGGAAAGATTTCAAATAAAAAGGAATTTGCCAAACACGATAGAGGTTATCCAGATGGTTCTACGGTGGATAGTGAAGGATATTTGTGGAGTTGTCGATGGGGTGGATCTTGTGTTATCCGTTTTAATCCGCAAGGGAATGTTGATGATATTATTGAATTACCTGTTGAAAATATAACCAATTGTACTTTTGGTGGCTCGAACCTACAAACTCTTTTCATCACATCAGCAAGATGGGGTATGACAAAAGAAAATATAGACAAAAATCCTCAAGCTGGGGGTTTATTTGCTATTGATTTAGATACCAAAGGGATTCCAGATTATTATTTTAATGGATAAAATTAAAAAAATTAATGATTGTGAAAAAAAAGCAAAAGAAGAATTAATGGAACAAAATTTATAAGTAAGACATCTAATTCTGTCACAACTGAGTCACACTAAGTATTACAGAATTTGCATAAATTTAGGGTATAAGGATATACGAATGTTTTTTGGATATACTCATCTTAAGTCAAAGAGTATATTGAAGGGGTTATGAAAAAAGTTCTCATACTTTTACTATTCTTCTTCTCTACTCAGGGTTTTGCAGCTTCAAACTCAAAAGTAAAAGTAGCAATGAAACCTGATAGAGGTGACTGGATACCCAATGAAACAGGTGATAAAGGCTTGCCTATGTGGAGCGCCCACGATGTTAAACGCCAGATGATTCATAATCCTACATTTGCAAAATATTCCACTGTTTGTTGTGTTGCGATGGCTGATTACGACAATGATGGAGTCGATGATTTATTTGTAGTAGTGGGTCCATTATCATCGGGTATGACCTTTGAAAATGAGGGGCAGATGTGTAATGTCGAAGACAAATCAAAATGTTACTCACAGGCGGGAACAGTCGCAGTATTCAAAGTTAAACAAAAAAAACGTATCAAGTTATTAACTGATGATAAAGACCGCGAATATCCCAGTACAACATACGAAGCCCGAGAAGAAAGTCATTTGTTGTACAATGACAATCCATTAGATATGGCGGGACAAGGTAGTGCAAGAATTGTTCTAATGGATTTTAATGGCGATGGTAAATTAGATATTATGGTTAATGACAATGGTTGGTGGGTTGATGGACAATTGCCAGGTAAGAATGACGTATATTACTTATCAAATGAAGGCGAGGGCTGGAGAGAATCTAGTGCAACACACGTCACTGGTGAGACCGTTAAGAAAGGCAAAGGGCTGGCAACATTTTCACATAGTCTAACCGCAGGTGATATTGATGGTGATGGAGATATTGATGCAGTCGTTACAAGTGTCGATTGGGTTGGTCACAATCAAAGTCAGAATGGTGAAATGTTCTGTTACATCAATCAAGGTGATGGTCATATGGTAGTTCGTAAGTGTGGTAATCAATGGGGCTTCGAGGTTGAACTTGGTGATATTGATAACGATGGTGACTTAGACCTTGTCTTTGGTTCAGTGGCATATTCAGGTGGTAAATTCTGGGATACGTTAAATCAGATACCTGGTTGTTATAGCAAAACAAAATGTAACGGTGCGTTTAACGGTATTCTTTTAAATGACGGCGATGGTAACTTCTTTGAACGTGGATTCTCATTTCCTGATGAAGTTCTGCTGAGTACTGGAATGCCTCATCACGGAGTTCCAAACATATCGGTTGCTGACTTAGATGGTGATGGTGACTTGGATGTTGTTCGAAGCCACGTAGGGTACAACTATGCTGGCGGAGGAATGACTATTGAAGAAAACTTAGGTAATGGAACATTCAAGACAGTCTTATATTCTGAGCATTGTGCAGGACCAAAAACTAAAGCAGACCTACAAGTGATGGAGGGTGGTTCACAGAACTGCTGGAACAGTGAATTTAAGTTTGGTGATTTCAACGAAGATGGGTTTGTAGATATCTATATAGATGGAACTGCTGCTGATAAAGTAGAGTGGCTACGAGATGGCGCAATTTTTATGAGTACTGGCAAATTCACATATGATGTCGTTCAGACAAGAGACGAAGATTATCCATTAATCAAGTTAGAAATTAAAAAATCGTTGACTAAGTTGAAGACGGTCTATTAATTAACCATAAATCTTTTGACCCCCAGGGGGAGCCCCTCTTGACATCGGAGATAGATATATACACCCTCCCTCACACATCAAACGAAGTTTGGACTTTAGTTCAAGTTGATATACAATACTAGTATGAAGAAATGTCCATACTGTGCTGAAGAAATACAAGATGAAGCGATTAAGTGTCGTTACTGTAATGAATCTCTAATACAAGAGGAAGAAAAGCAAAGCGTTCAAGCTGAGCAAAAACAAAGTATTGAAAAAAAAGCATATGTGCCTCAACCACCTTTAAATTTTAATCAAGCACTTCAAATTATTGGTTTTCTAGGAGCGCTAGTCTCAGCATGGTGCTTATATAACATTTATAAAACTATTAATGAAGCTTCTTTAATGTACGAGTATGGCATTAATATAGCTGATACACCATTCTATATGGCTGCAATAATCATTTCCATTTTTGGTGCTGCAGTTATTTTAAAAAGTATTTACATTGATGTTTTTAATAAGAAAGAGTACTGGTTTTCTTGGTCAATAAAAGTAAATTTGATACTCAAATGGTTAGCATTTAGTTTTATATTCATTGCGGGGTTAATGTACATAGGTTCTTGGTTTAATCGAGTAATAGTATTAGGGCTTCCTGATTATTTAATCGTCGGATCTGTAGGTAATATTGCCGCTTTAATCGGATGTTTCACAATTAGAAATTGGCTCCTCCTTCCGAGCGACACTGATAAAAAACCGCCTATTAAGTTTAATAAAATAAAACAATTCATTTCGTTAATTTTAGTAGTTTTTATCGCTTTTTTTTTAGAAAAGACAGTAGGTTGGATAGGCAATATATTTCTGGATGTAATAATACTTACTTTGCTTGTATTTACATTTAGTTATTTCTATAATAAAAAGAAGTGGCAATGGTATGAATTTATTAATATGTTTATCTACATATTTGTTCCATACTTTATTCTTTTTGTTTTTCGGGGGGAAGTTTCTGTTTCTGAGTCTTTTTTGTATCTAACTTTTTAATAATAAGAAAGGTAATATTATGAGTTCGCTTAATCAACAGAATCTTAACAACACTTGGTGGGATTGGTTTATCGAAAGAGACTATACAACTTTAGCCACCAGAGCTGAAAATAGAAATGAAAGTAATTTTAAATACTTAACTACTTTTAAAATACCTTTAGATTTAGATCTTTTTCGGGGCAAAAGAGTTGGGTTTGCATACGGTACACCAGAGAGAGAATTTTTAATTATGCTAGCATCAGAAAATAATTTAATCTAGAACTAAAAAAACTTGCTGAAGGCTAGTCTAAAAAAAACTGGTTAAACCCTCCCTCACACATCAAACGCAATTTGGACTTTGGCTAGGTTCAAAATGAAATATAATCATCGTATGAGAAAACTTCTCCTACTTTTAATTCTATCCTTATTCTCTGCTCAAGGTCTTGCAGCAGCATGTCCTGATGGTAGTGAACCAACAAGGACAGTGTCTGCGGATGGAGGTTATTATGTATATAACTGCGGCAACACTAATAATGAGCAAACATCTTCGTCTGTTGACATTTCTGTGTCTGTTGACACTGAAGAAGCACTTGAAAGCCAAACCCTAGATTCAAAAAGGTTCGAATCGAGTATCCAAAAAAATGGCAAAGTTATTTTTGAAGGAGCAGACCAATTTACTAAATTTGACTTTGGCATACCACTTGATAACTCAGGTGCTTTATTAGTTGGCTTTAAAGACTTAACATGGCTTTCTGATAAAAAAGTAAACGTACGTACACACATCAGATACGGCAATATTGATTTTTCAGTTGGGATTTGCTTTGAGTACTATTCTCCGCAGGATTTTATGGCTGCTAGAACTAGTTTTAAAAAGAATGACTGGGGTGGTTTAAAGAACATTATGCCTTCAAGCCGATGTATAGGGACGTGGGAACTGGATGATAACAAGTCAAAGCTTGAGGAATTGGGCGTATATGCTGTAATGGATGATATACAACTAGAACAAAATACTCGAAAATTACTTGAGGCTCTTGATGAACAAACAAATGGTTCATTATGTTTTCTTCTAGCAAAAATTATCTCTAAAGAAAATTGCGTAAATATAACAGAAACCGAAGCTGTTGACACTGAAGAAGCAATTGAAAAGGAACTTGCTGAATTTGAGGCTGAATTAGAAGCTGAACTTTCTGAAGCAGGAACTTCTAAGTTAAAAGTCATCCCTGCCAAAGCTAAGAAGACGACAGATGGTGTCTTGAAATGTAAATATGGCTTTTATCAAAATAATAATGACCAATTTAGTTGTTCTAAATTACCTGCCAATGCTGTTGCTTATGGTTCTGGTCCTGGGTTCTTTTGTAGGACAGGTTATGAAAAAAAATATGAAATAGTGTGTGTAAAGAGCAGTGAACCAAACAACAAAGCAGACGATATTATAGTTAACTATGACGCAATTGAAAAGGAACTTGCTGAATTTGAGGCTGAATTAGAAGCTGAACTTTCTGAAGCAGGAGCTTCTAAGTTAAAAGTCATTCCTGCAAACGCTCATGCATCTGGCTCTAGCTTTATGTGTAACAACGGTTACTATAAAAACAGCTCGACTACCGGCTGCTTAAAAGTCCCAGTAAACGCTAAAAAATACGCAAGTGATAAAGGCTGGTCATGCAACACCGGCTATACCAAGACTGGAAAGAGCTGTAAAAAGAACATAGTCATTCCTGCAAACGCTCATGCATCTGGCTCTAGCTTTATGTGTAACAACGGTTACTATAAAAACAGCTCGACTA
>ENA-OREN01000060-OREN01000060.1-marine-metagenome-genome-assembly--contig:-NODE-60-length-146821-cov-8.061181_pt1 | contig 146821 bp, 144 predicted proteins | sample MGYA00248624_ERZ508555 | MGnify/ENA primary metagenome ERZ508555 (study PRJEB26222, sample SAMN06267773) | marine metagenome | isolation source: Saanich Inlet, British Columbia, Canada | place... | reverse complement strand
AACCTGCGGCTAAGAAACCTGCGGCTAAGAAACCTGCGGCTAAGAAACCTGCGGCTAAGAAACCTGCGGCTAAGAAATAAAATAAACAATTATAATGTTTAATGATAAAACAAGATTGTATTTTAGTTTTGTATTAATTTTCTTATCACTTGGTTTATTTGTTTATGGGTGGATAGAACGTTCAAATGGTAGTGATTTTAATCAAATATGGTCTTTATCATTACTAATGTTATTTGGTGCAATGATCCATTTGCAAAAAATAGGATCAAGTAAGAAAAAAAATCTTAGAAATAAACAATAGATTTTTATATGCGTTCAGCTGTTGCTGAATATTTAAACAATTATAATTCTTTTGAGTTATTTGGTCTGTCGCATTTGACAGCAAATTTGGTATTTATTTTTTTACTAATTTTTTTACCTTGGTATTCAAAGTCACGTTTAAATGTTAGTCGACAAAAATACCTAGGTAATATTCTTGGGCTCTTAGTTTTTATAAATTATCCGATTTGGCTTTTACTTGAAATTTTGGGTGGTTCATTTGATGTAAAACTTCATTTGCCATTACATTTATGCAGAGTGGCTAATCTATTATTACCCTTTGTTATGGTAAGACGAAATGAATTTATATTTCAAATTCTTTTCTTTTGGGGACTGTCTGGTATGTTTCAAGCTATTATGACACCTGATATAGTTCAAGATTTTCCTCACTTTCATTATTTTAGATTCTTCATTGCTCATCACTTAATGATTGTTTCATTATTATATGTTATAATTATTTATAAAATGGAACCTACTTTAAAAGGTCTTAAAAATTCATTTATTGGATTAAACTTGTTTTTGCTTATTTCATTTATTGCAAACATCTTACTTGATGCTAACTATTTTTGGATTATGGAAAAGCCCCCAATGAGTTCAATACTTGACTATTTGGGTCCTTGGCCATGGTATATATTATCTGCTGAATTTGTAGCACTTGCCCATTTTAGTTTAGCCTATTTTATTTTTATTTTAATAAAAAAATATCTTACTAAATAAATGTCTAATCTTACTTCTATAAATCCTATAAATAATTCAATAGTTGGTACTTATCCAGAGCACACTAATGAAGAGATAAATAAAATTATATATGAAGTAAATGATTCATTTAATCTATGGAAGAGTTTACAGATAGAACAAAGATGTCAATATTTTAAACAGTTAAGCATTGCACTTAAATCAAGAAAAAATGAATTTGCAAATTTAATGGCACTCGAAATGGGTAAACCAATTTCACAAGGAGAAGCAGAAGTAGAGAAGTCAGCTTGGGTTTGCGATTATTATGCAGATAATGCACCAAAATTTTTATCAAATAAAAAAGTAAAAACTGAGGCATCAGAAAGCTATATATCTTTTCAACCATTAGGTGTAATTTTTGCAGTTATGCCTTGGAATTTTCCTTTTTGGCAAGTCTTTCGTTTTGCTGCACCTGCTATGATTGCTGGAAATGTTGGGGTCTTAAAACATTCTTCAAATGTTCAAGGTTGTGCAGATGCAATAGAAGGTCTATTCCTCGAAGTTGTTTTCCCTAATAATGTATTTCGAAATCTTACTATTAGTTCATCAAAAGTTGAAGAAGTAATTGAAAATTCAATGGTAAAGGCGATCTCATTAACTGGAAGCACGTCAGCTGGAAAAGCTGTTGCTAAGAAAGCTGGATCGGTTTTAAAAAAAACAGTTCTTGAATTAGGTGGAAGTGATCCATATATAGTTCTAAAAGATTCAGATTTAGAAAAGACGACTGAAGCATGTTTAAAAGGTAGACTTTTAAATACTGGTCAAAGTTGTATTGCTGCAAAGCGCTTTATTATTGAAGAATCTATCAAGTCTGATTTTGAAAATATTATTATTGAAAAAATAAAGGACCAGGTAGTAGGTGATCCTTTTGATGAAAGAACAACTATTGGTCCTATGGTTAGTATTGAAGCTCGAGACCAGTTAGAAGCTCAAGTAAAAGTCACTATTGATGCTGGCGCAAATCTATTATATAAGAGTATAACTCCATCAAATAAAAATAACGCCTATCATCCAGTCGTAGTTTTGACTGATGTTTTGCCAGGCATGCCAGCATTTGATGAAGAATTATTTGGCCCAGTACTTTCAATAATATCTGCAAAAGATAAAGAGCATGCAATTATTTTAGCCAACCAGTCATGTTTTGGTCTAGGTGCTGCTATTTTTACTTCTGATATTGAAGAAGGTAAACGAATAGCAGAGTTTGAATTAGAGGCTGGCGCAGGTTTTGTAAATGATTTTGTGCGCTCTGATCCGCGTTTGCCTTTTGGTGGTGTTAAAGAATCTGGCTATGGGAATGAACTCTCATCATATGGTATATTAGAATTCGTAAATATTAAAACTATTTATATCAGATGAGAATATTCATTTTAATAATTATTTTAGCTACCTCAATCCATTCCCAAATTTTGGAGAAACAAAATAAATTACTTTGGGATGGTACTGATTGGAATAACATATCAATAACTGTGAGTAATAACCCTGAAATGACAAATAAGATCAAGTCTTCTTATTTAAATGGAATTTTAGATGGTCGATTATATTATTATTTAAAAGCGTGGGGCGAAAAACAATCTTTTTCTGATAGTTTGTATGGAGATCGAATAGATTATATGACTCGTCGTGAAATTATTCGTCAATTAAATCGATTTTATGAAGATCCATTAATGAGTTATGTCCCAGTAGTTTCTGCAATGATAATTGTCCATATGCAAACAGAACAAATATCCAAAAAAGTTGTAAATGCATATATAGAGCAAACAAAATATTGGATTAATCAAATTACATTGGATATGCAAAGTCGTGGAATGCATAATATTTTAAAAGAAAAACAAACACGACCAATACCAAAAAACAGATAAATTTTTATAAGAATGATTGAGCATGAAAAAGATGTAGTTTTTCGTATTCCGAAAATTTCTCGTTTACATTGGGGATTATTTATATCAACAATATTTACCACGCTTCTTGCTGGTGCAATAATGGAAGGTGCTTTAGTATTTAGTAAGCCACTAGATATACTGAAAGGCTTGCCATTCTCAATGACATTGATGTTAATATTAGGTACTCATGAATTTGGTCACTATTATTACGCACAAAAACATAAAGTAGATGCTACTCTCCCATATTTTTTACCTGCTCCTCCATTCCTATTTCTAATTGGTACATTTGGTGCTTTTATTAAAATAAAATCGCCGATTTATAAGAAAGATGCTTTGTTGCAGATTGGTGCTGCAGGACCAATTGCAGGATTTATTATTGCAGTACCAGCACTTTTAGTTGGATTAAATTTATCTACTATAGTTGAAAAAGTAAATATTGAAAATGCAATTAAATTGGGCGACTCGCTACTTATGAAATTATTGACATGGATATCTTATCCAAATTTGTTAGAGTCACAAGATATTATGCTTCATCCAATTGCTTTTGCTGGTTGGATTGGACTTTTGGTCACCATGTTAAATTTATTACCTATTGGCCAACTTGATGGAGGGCATATTGCATATGCTATGTTAGGTAAAAAGCAAAATATTTTTGGAAAACTTGCATTTATTTCTCTTATTCCACTTAGTTTTATTTCACTGAACTGGCTTTTTTGGGGTTTATTGATTTTTTTACTAATGCGTTCTGCAAAGCATCCTCCAATTCATGATATAAATATTCCATTATCTAAATACAATAAACGTATTGGTTATATTTGTTTCGTTATATTTATTTTGTGTTTTATTCCTGCTCCATTCAAAATTTAATGAAGCAATTATTTCTTTTACTAATCTTAGGATCATTATCTGCACAAGTTCGAATTGGTGAAATAAAATCAATAACATCTTCATTAAATGTTAAAGCTGGAGTTTCTGATGGTAATAATTTATTTTTAGCTACAAGTGGTGGATTAGGTAAATATAATATTAAATCAAAAAATTATTTTGTTTTAACAAAAGATGAAGGTTTGGATGAAACGGATATTGACGCAATTCATATTGGACCAAATGGATTAATCTGGCTCGGTGGTAAAAATATTGTTCAAATTTGGGATCCTTATCAAGAAAAAATTGTCAAACAATTTGAGCTAGATATTGAAAAAGTATCTGGTTTTACTAATTATAAAAATATGGTTTACGGATCTGTAAAAAAAAATGAAGTGTGGGGTATTATGGAATTTATTTTTTCAGATAATAAGATTTACTATAGAGATTTTTATAGCCGTGATGATGTAGAGAATATTAATAATATCGTTACGTTTGGTGAAAAAATATTAATTCATACAAATTTTGGTTTAATTGCTGGAAATCCTCATAAAGAGCATCCTATATACTGGACAAATCCTTATCCATTATTAGGAAATAAATTAAATGCTATTAATGTAAATGGTGATAATCTTTCTTTAATTACACCTAATGTGATATATGCCATAAATCTAAATAAAGAACCATTTGCATTAGTAAGAGAAGATAAAAAAATAAAATCCATTCATACAGTCCTAGTTGTTAGTGAAAATAACTTCTTAGCTATTTCAGATTCGATTGCTTTTCAAATCAATAATGATAAGATAAAACCATTATTTTTGAATAATGGATTTAAACTTAAATCAATTATCTTAAATGAATCTAATATATGGTTAGGTACAAATCTTGGATTTGGTTTGATAGAAGGGAGCTCTTTTAAGCATTTTGCTGATAATGAACCAATCGTTAGTTCTCCCTATTTAATAACACATTTAAATAATAAAAAATGGGTAATGATTGGAGAAGAAGGAATATCTTTGAATGGCTGGTTTAATCTTACTAGAATAAATGTTCCAAATAATATATCATCAAATTTAAACTTAGCTAAAAGTACAATTGATTTAGGAGATCATTTTTCTGATTTACTTTCATATAATAACAAACTTTATTTAAGTCTCGTAGACTCTAAATCGGGTGGTATCATTTCCTTAGACTATTCAAACGGATTAACTGTTGAAGAAATATTTCAAACTTCTAAAGAAAACAATAATCAATTATATAACGTAGATATTATTGATATCGATAAAAAAAATAATCTTTGGGCAATTTCTAATAATAATTCTAATCAACCAATTTCTATTTTCAGCGAAAATCAATTTCGGCATATTTCTTTAAATGAAACGGATAATCTATTATCAAATAATATTCAAACAATCACAGTAGATAATTTCAATCGTATATGGTTTGGTTCAAGTTCTAACCTTATAATGTATAAGTATACTGGAAACGCTATAGATCCATCAAGTGAATTATGGCATAAAGAATTGATTGATTCAGACTTTTCAAGTCGGAAAGCATTAAATATAAATGTTTCGTCAAAAAATAAATTATGGATACTTACAAATATTGGTTTAATCTTTAAAGATTTGCAAGTAGAAGAGAAAAACCCGATTAAAAGTACAGGTCCCTTGGTGGATAATATTTTAAGAGCATATTTTCCTAACGTATCATTTAATTTATCTTCAAAAATTAGATTTGATTCCAGAGGGAATATTTGGGTAACGTCTCAAACAGATGGGATATATGTATTAAAAGAGGATGGTAGTTATTGGCCAGATATTAATGGGATTAATACATCAAATAGTAATCTATTATCAAACTGGGTAGAGGATGTAACATTTAACGATGATGAAGGTTTAGCTTATATTGCAACAAATAAAGGTGTAAGTATTCTTCGAATTCCATTTTCAAATGCGAAAAAATCATATAATAATATAGAAATTTTTCCTAGTCCTTATAGGTTACCAAATGAGAAGCCATTAACAATTAATGGACTAATGGATAATAGTGAAGTTAAAATAATGACATTGAATGGTATAGTCATTCGAACTATTTATGAAGATAAAATTAATGAATATCAAGCATTTTGGGATGGTCGAGATAAACAAGGTACTTATGTTGGCTCTGGCGTATACCTCATTGCTTTTTATGATAAAAAAGGAAAATCATCAATCACCAAAATAGCAGTAATTAGAGAATGAAACCGTTAATAAATGCTGGAAAGACAATTCTTGGTATAATTTTAATTATTATTGGATTAATTGGTGGGCTAATACCAATTTTTCAAGGATGGGTTTTTGGAATACCTGGATTAATGCTTTTAGGGAGTGTCTTTCCACCTGTAAAGCGATGGACAAAAAGAATGATAGTAAAAGCTAAAAAAAAGATTAAACGTTAAATCTTTTTCTCATGTTCTTTATACTCTGGTAGTATTCCAAACTTAGATTCCATCTCATAAGCAATGTTTTTGATCATTTCTTTTCTCTCTAAATGAGGAAGGAAGGCTGCTTTCATAGCAATAATAGTGACTTCTCTAAAATCGTGAAGTTTAAAGCTAAAAAGATCTCTAGCTATACAAAATTCTTTTGTAAGCGTTGTGTCAGACATTAAACGATTATCAGTATTTAGGGTAACTCTAATTCCACGATCATAATAATATCTTAAAGGATGTTCTTTAAGTGATTTAACGGTGTAGGTATGCCAATTAGATGTTAGACAAACTTCCATTGTAATTCGGTGATTATTAATATAATTCATAAGGTCTTCATCTTCTTTAAGTCGAGTTCCATGACCAATTCTATGAGCTCCACAGTAATGTATTGCCTGATGAATCGATGATGGTCCAAATGCTTCTCCAGCATGAATAGTTGCATTTATATTATGGTTTAAAATCATATAGAATGCTTCTCTATGATCTTTAGCTGGAAAATTTTCTTCAGCACCTGCAAGATCAAAACCAACAACACCATCATTTTTAAACTTAACACATAAATCAGCCAGTTTTAATGAGGCTTCAGGTGATATATGGCGGATGCCACAGATAATAATTCCTGATTTAACTCCAAAATCTTCTTGTCCTTTCTTTAACCCATCTTTTACAGAAGTAATGGCTTCTACCAGTGTCATGCCTTTTGTGGTGTGGAGTATAGGCGAATAACGAACTTCAATATAACGAACATTTTCTGAAGCAACATCTTCAATAAGTTCATAAGCTATACGTGTAAGTGAATCTGGAGTTTGCATAACGCTTAGAGTAATATCAAAGCGAGAGATATATTCTTCAAGTGTCACTCTTTTTTGTCCAATAGAAAGCATCTTTTTTAGTTTAGTAGGGTTTAAGCTAGGTAAAGAGATACTATCTTTATTTGCTAAATCTAAAATTGTATCAACTCTAAGTGATCCATCTAGATGACAATGAAGCTCAACTTTTGGGAGCTCTTTTAACAGTTTATCAGATATTTTCATTTATCTTTTCGATACAGATTTGAATAGCCAATAAATCATTCCTAAAAACAGGATTGGACCTAATAGGCCAAACCCAGAAAATTGAGGCCACCAATCTTTTTGACCACTTAAGAAAATAGGTACTGCAACAAGGATGCCCATTAAAGCTTCACCTGTTATAAAGCCTGAAGACATAAGCAATCCGCGTTTTTCTGATGTTTCTGATCCACCTGCTTTTTTTCCTAAGTGATTAATCATTCCACCAATAAATATAGGAACAGTCAATGTAATTGGAAGGTAGATTCCAACTGCAACAGCTAATACAGGCACACGAAAATCAGAACCTTTACTTTCTTGTCTAAGATCGATAAGTATTAATATAACAGCAATTATTCCTCCAATGTAAACAAAGGTCCATGGTAGATTACCGTTAAAAACACCATCTGCTACTGATTTCATAAGTGTGGCTTGAGGAGCAGAAAGAGTAGGAGAACCAATTGTATATGCTGTATGAAGAATATCTAATACTAATCCTAGAATAATTGCAGCAGAGAGGGTTCCAATAATTTGCATTATTTGTTGTTTCCAAGGTGTAGCACCTAAAATATGTCCTGACTTTAAATCTTGGAGATTATCTCCACCAATGGCTGCAGCACAGCAGACAACGGCTCCAACCATGATAGCACTTGCAGCACCAACACCAGAGCCAGTACCAAGTAAAGCTAGTAAAAATAATGAAGTAAATAAAATAGTGGCAATTGTCACGCCTGAAACAGGGTTATTCGATGAACCAACTACTCCAGCCATATACGCAGCAACAGCTGAAAAAAGGAAGCCAAAAACCATCATAACAATAGCTAATAAAGCTGCTATGCCAACTGAGCCAATTATATCTAAATACAGTAAAAAGACAGGTACCAATAAAGCAATTAATGCAATACCTACATAATTAATTGGCATATCTCTTTCTTCTAAAGGAATATCTTTATTTGAGTCTTGGTTTTTTACAGCATTTATGCTTGCTTTAATTCCTTCTATTAATGGTTTGAATAATTTAATAAGAGACCAAACACCACCTACAACCATAGCACCAACACCAAGATAACGTATTTTTGAATTCCATATGTCCCATGCGGCATCAAGTGTGTTGCCTTCAAAACCAACGATGGCACTATAGATTGGTATAGCAAAAAGCCATGAAATCAAACCTCCACCTACTACAAGAATTCCAATATTTCTTCCAACAATATAACCTACTGAAATAAGTGCTGGTGAAAGATCTGTACCTATTCCAAAAATAGATTTACCAATAACACTTGCTCCAGCCATTTCTGAGCTCCACATACCAAATCCTTGCTGACATACTTTCATAATTCCGCCAGCCAAACTTGTTATTCCTATTGTCATTAGTCCACCTGTTCCATCTTCTTTTTCACCTTCTTTTGCTGCATTGCCTGCTTTTAGCACTTCAGCAGTGGCCACACCTTCAGGATATTTTAAATTAGCGGTAATAATGAGAGCTCGGCGTAATGGCACTGTAAAAAGAACTCCAATTACCCCACCGATAGCAGCAATTTTGGCAACTTCCAAATAATCAAATGTTTCCCAATAGCCCAAGAGAACAAGAGCGGGAATAGTAAATATTACTCCAGCTGCAAGTGATTCACCAGCAGAAGCTGCAGTTTGAACAATATTATTCTCTAAAATATTTGATTTTTTAAATAATGATAAAACACCCATTGATATAACTGCAGCTGGAATAGAAGCAGAGACGGTCATTCCAGCAAAAAGGCCTAGGTAAGCATTTGCTCCTGCTAAGACCATTGATAAGATGATACCAAGAAAGACAGCTTTAATTGTAATCTCGGGGTAATTATCATTTGACATAATATTTCCTTATTTATAAGATAGATAAAATAGTGGAATTAGCACTATAATTCCAAGCTTACATGAAAAACATTCTTTGGAAACCCTATATAAATAATATTAGTTTTAATTGCCTTTAAGGGGTGCTTTTTTGGATACAGGCCAAAATAGCTGAGAATAAACCCATGAACCTGATCTGGATAATGCCAGCGAAGGTATTTAATTAAATGAAATACATATTTTTTTTAACAGCTACTCTAATCTCAACTTTATTTTCTCAACTAACAGAAGTTTCTGGAGTAGTATTTGACAATAAATCTAAAATACCTTTAGAAGGTGTTAATATTTCTTCAAATGAAGTTGGTACTGTAACTAACAAAGACGGCAAATTTAGACTTTTAGTCGAAGATGAAAATGAAATAATTTTTTCATTCATTGGTTATGAAACAATTAGTACTAAAATAAAACCACAAATGACTATTTTTATGAATCCTTCAGTCTTAAGAGGTGATGAAATAGTTGTAAGTGCAACTCGAGCAGTATCAGGTAAAACTCCTGTATCTTTCTCAAATTTAACTTTAAAAGAAATTGAAACTAGGAATACAGCTCAAGATATTCCCATGGTTTTAGCCTCAGAGCCTGGCGTCTGGGCTTATAGTGAGAGTGGTAACGGAACAGGTTATTCTTATGTTTCAATAAGAGGATTTGACCAAAGTAGAATAGGCGTAATGATTGATGGTGTACCATTAAATGATAATGAAAGTCATCAAGTATATTGGGTAGATCATGGTGATCTTCTTGCAGATGCAAAAGATGTACAAATACAGAGAGGTATCGGTAATAGTTTGTACGGTTCATCTGCTTTTGGTGGTTCTATAAATATAAATACAAATATTTTAAGTGATAAAAGAGAGATTGGTTTTTCCTATGGTCAAGGTGATTGGAATACTACCAAATATCGCACACGATATCGTTCTGGAAAAGATTTTGGAGATAATTTGAGTTTGGTTGTTAGAACCTCACAAATTAAATCAGATGGTTACAGAGATAATCATAATTCAAAACAGAATGGTTTATTCTTTGGTTTAGAGCACCGTGGAGAAAAGATAACCAATCAATTTAGAGCTCTAATTGGGTATGAGAATACTCAACTTCTTTGGGATGGAATCTATATGGAAGATATAGATGATAGAACTAAAAGACGTACAGGTAATAAAGCATATACTGATAATTTTTCACAACAGATTTATTCACTAAATACTAGAACTAAAATTAGAGAAAATATTTTTTTAAAAAATACTAGCTATCTTGTTCTAGGACAAGGGTACTATGAAGTAAATAAATCTGGGCAAGATTACTATTCATATAATCTAGACGTAAATAATGAATTTTCCGATAATGAAGAGCAAAGTCTTTCAACAGACTTTTTACGAAGAAAATGGATTGATAATAATTATTTTGGTGTAGTTCCAACAATTACGTGGCTCAATAAAGGTTTGAGGATCGATCTAGGGGGTGAAATTCGTTATTATACTGGAGATCACTTTGGTGAAGTATCAAAATTTTCAAATGAAAGACTTGCATCTCAATTTGGTGATAGTTGGTATAGATATTACCAATATGTGGGGAAAAAGAATTCTATGACTTCTTTTATTCATTTTAATTGGCACCCTATCGGTCAGCCATTTACAATTACTGCTGATTTTCAAAATCAAATTCACAATTGGAAATTAGAGCAAGAAAAAATTGGTCATGCTGTGGGGCACAAGTTAACTGCCGATTGGAACTTTTCTAATCCACGTATGGGAATGATTTGGGAACTCAGTGACTCTCTTAATATGTTTGTTAGTTGGGGAAAAGCTCAAAAAGAGCCGGCAGATAATCAAATTATTCAAGCGGATGATGTATGGAGTGATCCTGTTATGGCAGCAGCAGAAGTCATAACTGATTTTGAATGGGGATTAGATTTTACTTTTGGAAGAGGGAAAGCAAAATTTAATGGATACAATATTAAGTATCTAAATGAGCAGTTAAAAAATATTGACGTTAATCAAGAAGGTGAATATGATTATTATTTAGCAGACTCAACTGAACATATGGGATTTGAATGGGAAACAGAATTCATATTAAATAATCAATTTTCATTGGCTGCTAATGGTGCTTTAGTTATGAATTATTTTAATGATGGAAAAAGTTTACCCAATGTACCTTCAACTTTGTTTAATCTTTCAATCGATTACCAGCCTATAAAAAATGGATTATTTTTTATTCATTGGAGACGTATTGGAAATATGTATGTTGATCGAGAAAACACTGAAGAAGGAATGATAGATCCATTTTCAGTTTGGGATATGGGAATAAAATATAGATGGCAAGGATTAGAAATAATGGCCAAAGTTAATAATGTATTTGATAAGCTTTATTCAACTTATGGCTATGGTTATAATTGGGATGGTTATAAAGCCTACTATTGGCCTGGAGCAACAAGAAATACATTCATAAATATTTCTTATCAACTATAATAATTATTGATAAGATTACCATCAAAAATCATGCTTTATGATATTGTCGATTATTAATAATTGAAATTGCTCTATATATTTGTTCTAATAAGAATGCTTTGGCCATTTCATGTGTAAAAGTAAGTGAAGACAAAGATAACGTCATATTTGCTGATTCTTTAACAGATTCAGATAGGCCATCAGGTCCACCAATAATAAATGTAATTTTTTCCGATCTAGATTTTAATAACAAAGCTAAACCTCTAGAGGTCGTTATTTCACCCTCTTCACTCATAGCAATATTAAAACCATTATTAGATTTTAAATGTTTTAATATCTTTAAACCTTCTTTTTGAGGATTTTGATCTTTAATCAAAATATTTTCAATTTGAGCATCGTGATTAATTCTTTTGGTGAATTCTTGACAAATTTTTGCAATATTTTTATCTTTAACTTTGCCTACAGATAAAATTTTTAATTTCATATTTTTAATACTGTTAATTGTTATGTTAATGAGAAATTTATTAAAGTAATATTTTGCTTAAAGTAATAAAGAGTAAATAAATATGATAATAACTATTTGAGTCCTCGAGATTTCTTTATGTTTAACTTAAATTTACAGTCTTATGTATAGTAAAAAATTAAATAAAAAGCGTCTTTTTTTAATTGATGGCTACGCTATGCTATATAGGTCTCATTTCGCATTGATAAGAAATCCATTGATAAATAGTAAAGGTATGCACACTTCGGCACTTTTTGGTTTTATAAATCAGGTTTTAAAATTAATTCGAAAAGAAAAACCAGATTTTTTGATGGCTGCTTTTGATTCACCCAAAAAGACTTTTAGACATGAAAGATATCCTGAATACAAAGCTACACGAGAAAAAATGCCAGAAGAAATGAGAGAACAGTTACCTTATCTTTGGAAGTTACTCAAAGCAATGAAAATTCCTACTTTAGAACAGCCAGGTTTTGAAGCTGATGATATTATAGGGACATTGGCAGTAAGAGCAAATGAAAAGAATCTAGATACATTCATTGTTAGTGGCGATAAAGATTTCATGCAACTTGTGAATGATAATATTTTTCTTTATTCGCCATCAGGTAGACAGTCTGAAATAAAAATATATGATAAAAGTGGCGTGAAAGATAAATGGGGTGTGCCACCAGAAATGATTATTGACCTTTTAGGACTTATGGGTGATTCTTCAGATAATGTTCCAGGAGTTATGGGCGTTGGAGAAAAAACTGCAGTAAAACTTTTAAAAGAATATGGAACGCTTGAAAATGCACTTGACCATGCAGACGAAGTTAAAAATAAACGTGCTAGAGAAGGTTTGCAGTCTGGAAGAGAAAAAGCACTCCTTAGTCAAGAGTTGGTTACTATAGATACTAATATGAATATTGATTCAAATTTTGAGGAAATGGCTACTGATGGTTTTGATGTAAATGAACTCGAAGGGTTATTCCATGAGTTAGAGTTTCAAGCTCTTATTAATCAAATAAAGTCTTTCAAAAGCGAAGTTCCATCACAAAATGAAGAATCTGAGAAAGATTATAAAACATTATTAGATTTAATTGATATTCAAAAATTTGCAAATTCTATTAAAGAAGGTGAATGGCTTTCTTTTGACCTAGAGACCACTTCTTTAGATCCTATGTCATGTGATATTGTTGGCTTTTCTTTTGCTACTAAAAAAAATCAAGCTATTTATATACCAATTCTTTATAAAGAAAAAGAAGCTAATTTATTTGATGATCATCTTAATTTAGTTTTAAATATTCTAAGGCCAGTATTTGAAAATTCAAAAATACCAAAAACTGGACAGAATATAAAATTTGATGCACTAATTTTAAGAAATCATGGATTAAAGGTTTTTGGTCTCAAATTTGACACTTTATTAGCAGCTCACTTAATTAATCCAGATTCAAGAAGCTTAAAACTGGAGAATCTAAGTTTTGAACATCTTAATTATCGCATGCTTCCTATTGAAGATTTAATTGGTAAAGGACGAAATCAAATATCTATGTCAGAAGTAGAACTTGAAAAAATTTCATTTTATGCTTCTGAAGATGCAGATATAGCATTGCAATTGACTCATATTTTTGACAAGAAATTAAAAAAACAAAATCTTGATAAATTCTTTAATGAAATTGAAATGCCTTTACTCCCAGTCCTTCTTGAACTAGAATATAATGGGATGTATGTTGATTCAAAGATGTTAAGCAAAATGTCTGATAATCTTGGGAATAAGATAGAGAACCTTATATCAAATATTACAAAAGAGGCAGGAACAGAGTTTAATATTAATTCAACTCAACAATTAGCAAATATATTATTTGACATTATTGGATTGCCAGAGATTAAAAAAAGATCAACGGCTGAAGAAGTTCTAACTCGTCTAAAAAATGAGCATCCTTTACCAAGTTTAATTTTAGAGTATAGAAAATTAAATAAACTTAAAAACACATATATAGATGCTTTGCCCACTTTAATTAATTTAAAAACTAAAAGAATCCATTCAACCTTTAGTCAAACTGTTACTTCTACAGGTAGATTATCATCAAGAAATCCAAACTTCCAAAATATTCCAATCCGTACAGATTTAGGTAGAGAAATTCGTAAAGCTTTTAAATCTGAAAACAAAGATTGGATTATATTTTCTGCTGATTACTCACAGATAGAATTAAGAATTATGGCTCATTTATCACAAGATAAGACTTTACTAGATGCTTTTAATAAAGGGGAAGATATTCATACTAGAACTGCTGCAGATGTTTTTAATGTTGATATTGATGAAGTTATTCCAGAAATGCGCCGCACAGCTAAAATTGTAAATTTTGGCCTTCTCTATGGTGCTGGACCATTTCGTATGAGTCAGGAATTGGGAATCCCACAAAAAGAAGCGAAGTCAATTATTGAATCGTATTTTGAGAGATATTCAGGTATTAAAGATTATATTGATTCTGTAATTGAATATGCTCGTGCCAACAAATACGTTAAAACAATATTAGGTCGTCGTCGTCAAGTATGGGATATTGATAGTAACAATCACCTTCATAAAGAAGCTGCAAAAAGAATGGCAATTAATATGCCTATTCAAGGTACAAATGCAGAAATGATTAAAATTGCTATGATTGACATCCAAAAAGAATTAGAATTAAAAAATATGAAATCTAAAATGTTACTTCAAATACATGATGAGTTAGTATTTGAAGTACCTTTAGAAGAGTTAAATAACCTTCAAAATATAGTAACTAACAAAATGGAAAATTCATTACCATTATCAGTTCCAATTGTAGTGGATTGTGGTAATGGAGAATCATGGTATGAGGCTCATTAGTGGAAGCTAGTATAACCTTAAAAAAAGTTGGAAAATTAGTAAAAGGAAAAACTATCCTTGCAAGTTTAACCTTTGGTGTTGAAAGAGGTTCTATCGTTGCAATAATTGGTGATAATGAAGCTGGTAAATCAATGTTGCTTAAGGTTATTTCTGGAATAGAGCATCAAGAATATGGTCAAGTTTTTATTAATGGTTTAGACTCTCAAAAAAGACGAATAGAAGTAATGTCTTCAATAGGATTTGTTCCTCATGAAGTTGACTTAGACCCTTGGCTAACGGTTGAACAAAATATACAGTTTATTGGTCTTCTATATGGAATTGATACAGAAACATTAAATACACGTATGGTGCAATTAGCCAGAGAATTGCATATAATTCCATTTTTGAAATCAATGGTAAGTGATATTTCTCCAGGAATTATAAAAAAAGCGATGGTAATACGTTCATTAATTCATGACCCAAATATTTTAATTATGGATGATCCCACAGCATTTATGGATGCCGAATCTTATCGACATACTTGGGATTTACTTCTTAGACTTCGTGGCGAAAAAACAATATTATATGTTAGTCAATCTCTTCAAGAAGTAGAAGAAGCTCATGATCGTATTCTTGTACTTGAAGATGGTCGAATTATGTTAGATGGGAGTTTAGATAAATTATTAGGTAGCACTTTTGAATATCATCAATTTCAAATAGAATTTGAAGAATTATCTGAGGAGCTTTATAATCAGTTATCCAAATTACCTAAAGTAAAAAATGTGTCAAGAATAGGAAATAGCATTCATTTTTATGGAAAAGAAAGAAATGTTTTTTTTGATGTTTTAAATGCTGCTACCAATGCAATAATGAAAGATATTAGTGTTAAAAAGCTAGGTCTTCAAGATCTTATGGATGCTAAGTATGCAAAGGATGGTATTCATTGATTAAAACATTACTTCTTAGACGTTATTGGTTGCTTCGTCATCGTTTTTTATCAACTATCTTCTTTATAACATTATTTCCAATAATATTTCATTTTACGATTACAAAAGTGATGGAAAATATTTTACCTCTTCCATTTAATAACATAGCATACGAAGTATGGGTTTTTCCTGCAGTTATATTTTTAATAGCATCAACATCAACATTTGCAATTATTTATAGAGATTTTTTTGATTTAAGAATTCATAAAATATCATTTTTATCAATAACGATAGCCCCTTTTAAGAAAACTCACTTAATTGTTGGTTTTATAATTACTTCAATAATTGAATCTTTTTTTTATGTTATTATTACTATGATAACATTAAAAATAATAATGATTTCGCCACTTCATTGGACTGTATTTTTATTCACACCAATTTTTACTTTCATTTATACTTTTTTGCTTGCGAATATTATAGTGACTTTTTCAATAATATCTGATCGTATATTTACTTTTTTATCCTTTTCAATTATATTATTCTTTTTCATCATTTTTGGTAATGGTTTTATAATAGAATTTGATTTATTTCCTCATAATATGGGTCGCATCTTATCTTTCAACCCTTTAAGTATTATATTATCAGAACTTAGAAATATTTTATTTTTTAATAATTTTGATTGGAAATTAATAAGCATACCTATTTTGGTCGCTTTATTTTGGACTTTATTAAATGGAAATTTGCTAAAAAGAAAATTAAAACAATGATTGGTTATCTATCTGGAGCGATGGAGTTTTCTAATGATGAGGGTGCTGGTTGGAGAAATGACTTAACACTCTGGTTAGAAAGTAATATTGAGCATAAAGTCTTTAACCCTGTCATTGAATCAGAAAATTTAATGAAGAGTTATGGCGCTGAATCTTACAGAGATTGGAAAGTTAGCAATATTGATAAATATTTAAATTTTATTAGAATTTGTGTTGATAGAGATATAGAAATTGTAAGAAATAAATGTGATTATATTATTTGTTTGTGGGATGAAAGTGTACTCAAAGGAGCAGGCACTCATGCGGAAGTAACGATCGCTTATGAATGCAATAAACCTATATATTTAGTAAACAAGTTACCTGAGGCTGATTTAAGTGGATGGATTATGGCTTGTAGTACAAAAATATTTTCAGATTTTGAAACTTTAAAATCATTTTTATTAAAAGAATATCGATTTTAATCATTTATATGAGGGGCCCAGAAGCAATAATTAACCTTAGTCATTTAAAGACAAATTATGATACAGTTAAAAATCATTTAAATGGCAAAAGAATTATGGCGGTTGTTAAAGCTAATGGATATGGACATGGTAGTATACCATGCTCGATAGCTTTAGAAAATCATGGTTGTGATTTTTTTGGAGTTTTTTCAATTGAAGAAGGAATAGAGCTTCGGAATGCAGGTCTTAAATCAGATATTTTAGTATTTAGTGCTCTTGACCCTACTACAATAAATGATGCAGTTAAAAATAATTTAATATTAAATATTTCAGATAAATCTCATTTAGATGCTTTAATTATTTTTTATAAAAGAAAAAGTAAAGTTCCTAGAATACATATTAAAGTAGATACAGGAATGACACGATTGGGTTTAGAAATTGATGAGTTTAAAGAAGTATTGCAATTATTAATAGAAAACCCTGAAATAAAATGTGAAGGAATATATTCACATTTTGCAACAGCAGATGAAGGAGATCTTTCATATGCATTTGAACAAGAAAAGAAATTTAAATTTATTTTAAACTTAGCTGATCAATTAGATTATCAGGTTAATGATATTCATTTTTCAAATAGTGGTGCTGCTTTAAATATTGATCAAAGTTATTGCAATATAACTAGAGTCGGAATGCTTCTTTATGGTGCTTTACCAAGCAATGAGATTCAAACATCATTATTTGTTCAACCTGTGATGAATTTTGTAGCACCGATTGTTAGTATAAGGTCAGTTGCTAAAAATACATATGTTAGCTATGGAGGTGTATACAAAACTAATTCAAAGACTAATATTGCCGTTATTCAATGTGGATTTGCTGATGGTCTTCCAAGATCATGGTTTAAAAATGGATATATATATTATAATGGTAAACAATACAGAATTGCTGGTAGGATTTGTATGGATCAATTTATGGTAGACTTTGGTGATGATATCCCAAAAATTGATGATAAAGTACTTATGATAGGTAAAGATGGTAATAATGAAATTCGTTTTGAAACAATTGCTAACTCAATTCAAACTACACCATATGTGCTTTCAACTGCAATTGGAGGAAGAACTCAAAGAATCTATCACGGGTAATTTGAATAAATCATATTAGATTTCTACGATGATGATAAAAGGTAATATTATAATAAGTTCTCTTTTAAAAACATTAATTTGTTTTTCAGCATTGTTTGGTCAACAATTCAAGCATAGCATTGTTATGCCTGTACCAGACCTTTCATTCCATCCATCTATTTTTTATGGATTAGATGTATTAGAACAGATGGATTTCAAGCCACTTTATGGAAAAACAATAGCCGTTTTTACAAATCAAACTGCAATTAATCGTAAAGGTGAACATTTGCTCGATTTGATGAAAACTCATTCAAAAATAGATGTTAAAATTATTTTTACGCCACAATATGGATTATTTGCTGAGCAAAAAAATCAATTTAAAATGCAAGGTGATCAAAAATATGATCCAATTTACAACGCTCGAATTGTTGAGGTTTTTGGTAGAAATGTAAAACCTCCTGAATGGGCTATGCGAGGATTAGACCTTATACTAATTGATATTCAAGATACAGGAGTACGTTTTTCAACATATGTAGCTACAATGACAAAAATATTAGAAGTTGCAAGTGAGTGGAGCACACCTGTAATGATATTAGATAGGCCAAATCCTTTACGAGGTGACAGAGTAGATGGTCCAGTTGTTCGTCCTAAATTTCAGTCATTTGAAGGTTATCATCTTATTCCAATCCGTCATGGTATGACAATAGGTGAGATGGCAGTTATGGCAAATGAAATGGGATGGATAAAGAATTTGAAAAGAACAAATCTTACGATAATTCCAATGGCTAATTGGAAAAGGTCTTACTGGCTCGATAAATCTGAGCATCCTTGGATTACTCCTCAACCTCAACTAAAAAATATTCGTACAAATTTAGCATATGCTGGCTTTGGTTTAATTGAAGGTACAAATTTAAATGATGGTCGTGGAACGGATCGCCCTTATATGCGTGTAGGTGCACCTTGGCTTTCTGGTTTTCATTTAGCAGAAAAACTTATTCAATTAAAATTACCAGGAGTTGAATTTCGAGTTGTAGAATATGTACCAAGAAAGAAGCCTGAAGATAAGATTATACCATTATATCTTAACAAAGTTTGCAGTGGAATTGATATTTATATTAAAGATCCAAATCGCTTTGACCCTATAGCAACAGCAACAGCAATTATGGTTCTAACAAATCAACTATATCCAAGAGAATTTAAATGGGATGAATTAAACCGTATAGATATGCTGTTTGGTCATAGTCAACTACGTATATTTGCTGCACAAGGAAAACCTGCAAATTACTTGCCTCCTCTATGGCTTAAAGATGTATTGAAATTCAATGAATTTCGACAGCAATTTTTGATTTATAACTAATAAATGAATAGTAAAATTCTTTTTTTATTCATTTTACTTTCAACTTTAGTTTTAAGTCAGACTCATTTTACTATTCCTCAAAATGTTTGGCGGTTATCATTTAATCAAAGTATTGCAAGTGGAAAATGGATAGGACATGATGGTGAGAAAGGATTAAAAGATTTAAAATATAAATTAAAAGGCATTGATTATTCCATTGATCAATATTGGGAGCATGCTTTAAATGCTCAGGAATTCACATTAGAATATGGTTTTTCTGATAAATCAACTTTTATTATACAAGTTCCAATAGTTCAAAAATTTAATGAGGATCATGCTTGGTTGATTTCTTCAGACTCTTCTACGGTAGTTTTAGATGATATAATGAAATTCTATTTTCCTAATAATAAATCTAATTCAGGTTTAGGTAATGTTACCGTTGGAATGAAAAAATTGTTCATTGGTAATCCTGCTTGGAGGGGTGAAGGTAGAAAATATTCGATTTATGGTGGGCTCGACGCCACTTTTCCATTTGGTCAAAGTTTAAAAAAGTATTATCCTAAAGATATTGATGATAATGGCATTCCTAACCAGTTTAAACACTTACCAATAAGCAATGGAGTTACAAAATGGAGAGGTAGCCTTTTTGGTGAACTGTACAGAAAAATTAAAGGTAGACTTATTAATATTAATTGGTCATTTAGTTTATCATCTTATAACAGAGAATTAATTAATCCTTCTTACTCCTTTTTATGGATTGAAGAAACTGGTATTGATTCTATTTCAAAGGTAATTGGAAACGCAGTTCTATTTGAACAAGGAAAGCAAATCTCCTTATCAATTCAAGGTCAACTAGAACTATGGCCTAAACGTATGTTTCTATCATCAGGTATGGATTGGATGAAATCAGGTCGTGATCAATATTTCTCAAATAGTGATAAATGGGATACTTGGATGAGTTCAAACAATAATTATGATACTAAAAAAACATTATCAACTCAATTTATAAAATTAAACTTTCTTAATATTGACCCTTTCAAACAATATGGCCCAATTCCTTTTGAATTAGAGTTTGGTATTAGATGGTATGTACCATATTTAACATATCATACTTTTGGATACACTTCATCTTGGTTAAAAATCAGTTCTTACTTTCAAGCTTGGTAAAAATTATATTCTATCATTAGTTAATTGCTTAAATGATTGATTCAAAAAAATCCATATTCGCTTGGTCATTATACGATTGGGCAAATAGTGCATTCTCAACAACTGTTATGGCAGGGTTTTTTCCTGTTTTTTTCAAAGAATATTGGTCAACTACAGATAGTGTAACTTTGAGTACTTGGTATTTGGGATTGGCAAATTCTTTAGCTTCTATTATAGTTGCGGCACTTGCGCCATTCCTTGGTGCCATAGCAGATCGGGCTTCAGCAAAAAAGAAATTTCTGATGCTTTTTGCTTTCCTAGGTATTATTGGAACTGGTTCTCTATGGATGGTTAAGCAAGGTCAATGGCAATTAGCTGTAATATTCTATATTATTGCATCTATTGGGCATATGTCGGGTAATATATTTTATGATTCATTACTCCCAAGTATTGCATCAAAAGAAAAAATTGATTACACTTCTTCTTTAGGTTTTGCTTTGGGATATATTGGTGGTGGCTTACTTTTTTTACTTAATGTATTAATGTATTTAAATCCTTCAATGTTTGGAATTATTGATGCTGCAACGGCAATCAGACTTTCATTCATAAGTGTTGCCATATGGTGGTTTATATTTTCAATTCCTATAATGGTTTTTGTTAAAGAACCAGAAAATTATTCACCTTTAAGTATTTCTAATTCTATTTCTGCTGGTTGGCACCAATTATTAAAAACAGTTAAAGAGATAAGTCATCTAAAAGTTGTTGCTACTTTTTTAGTTGCCTATTGGTTATATATTGATGGAGTTGATACAATAATTAGAATGGCTGTTGATTATGGTACAAGTATTGGTTTTACTACTAGCTCATTAATAACAGCTTTACTTTTAGTTCAGTTTGTTGCTTTTCCGGCAACTTTAGGATTTAATTGGTACGCTTCAAAAATTGGAATTAAAAAAGCAATTTATACTGCTATTATTGGTTATTCAACAATTACTCTATTTGCTGCTTTGGTAAAAGAAGAGTGGCATTTTTATATTCTTGCAATTCTTATTGCTTGTTTTCAAGGTGGTATTCAATCATTGAGTCGATCAATGTATGCGCGAATAATTCCTATTAAAAAAGCAGCTCAATTTTATGGATTCTATAATATGTTAGGAAAGTTTGCTTCAATCATAGGGCCACCCTTGATGGGTTATGTAGGTTTAGTAACAGGAAATCCACGATTAGGTATTTTGTCAATTATAATTCTTTTTATCTCAGGAGGCTTTATTCTAAGAAAAGTGGATCTTGATGAAGGTGAAAAAATTGCAAAATCATATTTATCAAAAGATTGAAAACCTGTGGTTAATAATTTTCTATGATCTTAATTATATATTTTAAATAGAGGTAAAAGTACAATGGAAACTATTTCAGCAAAATATTCACAATTTGTTATGCCTGACCATATAAATGTTGTTGGTACGCTATTTGGAGGTCAAATGATAGCATGGGTTGATTTGGCAGCGGCAAAAGTCGCACATAGATTTTTAAAAGGAAGTGATGTAGATGGAGCTGTGACAAGAACAATTGACAAGGTTGAATTTAAAGAACCAGTTTATTTAGGTGACTGGGTAAATTTTTTAGCTACTATTATATCTGTTGGAAGCACCTCTTTTACTATTCAAGTAGATGCTTATGCTGAAGGAAGACATTCAGATTCACGCTTAGCATGTGTTGCAACACTAGTTATGGTAGCAGTAAAAAAAGATACTGATGGTAACTACAATAAAATTGAACATGGTAAATCAAACTAATTTTTTTAAAAAATTCACATTTTTTCTTGTTATAAGTGCAGCATTTGCTCAAGATGCAATATCGAACATAAACAGCTTGGAGATCACTAAATCTCAAGAATCTAAAACAGTAAGTATAACTGCAATAGTTAACACAATTGAAACAAACCCTACAGCTTATAGATTTAGTGTATATGCAAGAAGCAAATCTGCAGAACCATTTATTCAAAAATTATTTTTTCCAAATGAACCAATCCAAATTATTCTACCTTTAGATATTTTAAGTTCAGATACTTTAGGAAATATTGCAAAGCTAGAACCTCTTGGAGATAAATATTCAATTCAATATCGAATGTTTAATAAACAAGATAATGAAATTAAATTGACATTATATGAAGTATTAAAACCTGCAGATATTTTAAAATTAACTATATTAAATAAAGAATCTAAAAAACCAGTTTCTAATGTAAATACTCTTGCTTTTCAAAATGGAGAACTCCTTTCAAGTTCAAAGTCAGATAGTCTTGGTTACAGTAGATTAAGAATCCCTTTAAACCGTGAAAAGGATATTCCCATAAATATTTTAATTGATACAGATGGTAAATTTCAGTTATACAGGAGAGAAATAGTTATTAAAGAAGGTACTTCTGAGGAAATTATAATGTTATCATCTTTAAAATTAGAAATTGGTGAGACAGTCTATCAGGTAATTGATGATTTAGTTCCATTTCGAGAAGGCCCTGAGAATGGATCTTCAGTATTATTTTTTTTAAACTCAGGTGAACAAGTTGTAGTCTCTAAGGTAGCTGGTGATCGACTTTTTGGGCGAGTGAATGTTTTTTTAGAAATGCAAGGTAGATATAAAAATGTAAATGGATGGATCTTGCATAAATATGTAATTATTAAAGATATATAATTATTAATTTTACAATTATAGTGTAATTTGGAGGAATTTTGAAAAGAAAGGTATTTAATCCATCAGTAGCTTTTTCAACCAATGCTCATATTAAAAATATTGATCAATATAATGAAGAATATCAAAAATCAATTACAAATAATAATCAATTTTGGGCGAAGAAAGCTGACAGATTATCATGGATAAAAAAATGGGATTCAATAGGTGAATATGATTTTGTTAAAGCAAATATTAAATGGTTTGAAGGTGGGAAGTTAAATGTTAGTTATAATTGTATTGATCGACATGTTGAATCCGGTTTAGGTGATAAAACAGCTTTAATTTGGGAAGGAAACAATCCTGAAGAAGATCAAAATTTCACATATTCTGAATTATTAATTGAGGTGCAAAAATTTTCAAATGTTTTAAAAAAATTAGGAGTTGAAAAAGGTGATCGAGTTTGTATTTACATGCAAATGGTTCCTCAACTTGCTATCGCAATGCTATCATGTGCTAGAATAGGAGCCGTACATTCGATTGTTTTTGGTGCTTTTAGTCCAGATTCTTTACGTGATCGTATCAATGATTCTTCTTGTAAAATTTTGATTACTCAAGATACTGGTGTTCGTGGTAAAAAATTAAATATTCCAATGAAATTAAACGCAGATGAAGCAGTTGACCAAACACCATCAATTAAAAATGTTATAGTTGTTCGCCGAACTGGGGAATCAGTAAACATGGTAGAAGGAAGAGATGTTTGGTGGCAAGATGAAATGGAAAAAGCTGATGAGTTTTGTCCTCCAGTTGAAATGGATGCTGAAGACCCATTGTTTATTCTCTACACATCTGGTTCTACAGGTAAACCAAAAGGAATTTTACATACTTCAGGTGGTTATTTAGTTTATGCAAATTATACATTTGAGAAAATATTTGATCATAAAAAGGAAGATATTTATTGGTGTACTGCGGATATAGGCTGGATAACAGGACATTCATATATTATTTATGGACCTCTATCAAATGCCGCAACTTCAATTATGTTCGAAGGAGTTCCAAACTATCCTGACTTTGGTAGATTTTGGGATGTAGTTGATAAACATAAAGTAACATTATTTTATACTGCACCCACGGCTTTACGCGCATTAATGAAAGAAGGAAATGATTGGGTAGAAAGTCATGACCTTACATCATTAAGATTATTGGGAACCGTAGGAGAGCCAATAAAAGAACCGGAATGGCTATGGTATTACAATATTATTGGTAATAAATCATCACCAATCATTGATACCTGGTGGCAAACAGAAACAGGAGGAATTATGATAGCTCCTCTTCCAGGTGCAATTGCTACAAAACCTGGATCTGCAACATTTCCATTTTTTGGTATTGAGCCAGTATTATTATCGGAGTCAGGAGAGGAGATTGTAGGTAATAATGTTTCAGGACTTTTGGCAATTAAATCATCTTGGCCTGGACAGATGAGATCAATTTACGGAGATCATGATCGTTTCTTAGAAACCTACTTTTCGCAATTTCCAGGATATTATTTTACCGGAGATGGTGCCCGAAGAGATGAGGATGGTTATTATTGGATCACTGGAAGAGTAGATGATGTGTTAAATATTTCAGGTCATAGAATTGGTACAGCTGAAGTTGAAGGTGCAATTGGAAAATCTACAGGAGTAGCGGAAGCTGCTGTTGTTGGCTTTCCGCATGAAATTAAAGGTCAAGGAATATATGCTTTTGTTACGCTAATGACAGGAGTTGAAGTTAATGGTTCTATTGAAAATGATATACGATCATCAGTTGTCAAAGAAATTGGACCACATGCAAAACCTGATAAAATCCAATATACACCTGCTTTACCAAAAACAAGATCTGGTAAAATCATGCGTAGAATATTAAGAAAAATTGCTGAAGGTGATATTAGTAATCTGGGTGATACCTCAACTCTGGCTGATCCAAGCGTGGTTGATAGCTTAGTTGAAGATGCTTTATAGCATAACTAAATCCAAATATCATTATTGGAAGTTAATTCACTAGAAGTATTACCTGTATTAACTATACCTTTTGGCTCAATAAGCATAATGTGACATTCATCTTTTGCATAAGGCTTATGTTCAACTCCTCGAGGAACAATATATAGTTCACCTTCATTTAGTTTAACTTTCTTATTTCGGAACTTAATGGTTAATTTTCCTTCTAAAACTATGAATGTCTCATCAGTCTCTTTATGCGAATGCCAAACAAATTCCCCTTTTACCTTAGCTAGTTTAAATTGATAATCATTCATTTCTGCGATAATTCTAGGAGACCAGTAATCAGAAAATTTATTTAGCTTATCAATTATATTTATAGCTTTATCCATCATTAACTACTTTTGGTTGCAGTGGTAGTAAAAGGTACAGGATTTTCCATTGCCCAAATTGCTGGACATCGTTCATCAGTGAGTTCTTTTACTTTTTGAATATCTTCATTTGATGCACTACTTTTAACAAAAACTTCAAAATTAAAACCTTTCATTGGAGGAAAGGAACCAACGCCTAATGCTGATCTAAAATCAATACCTAAAGATAAAGTTATTTTCATTTGATTAATTTCAACACCGGCCATTGCGGCTTGTGTAGCAAATGTTGAACCATAACATGACATTGCACCATAGAAACAATATGTTAAAGCTGATGGAGCTCGACCTTCTCCTCCTAAAAATGCTGGAAAGTCTGCTTCAAGTGTTAATTCTCCATTTGGAAACATTACGTCTCCTGTGAATTGTACATTATCATTCTCTATATTCCAAGATCCTGCAAGGTTAAAATCTATTTGAGCTAAAGATGGGTCAGATTCACTTTGTTTTGCAACTTCATTAATTTTTTCTACTCTTACATTATGCATTGTAAAATTCTCCTAATTATTATATGTAAAAAAATAAGTGTAAAGGGAAGAGCAAACAATATATGATAAAATTGATTTATTATAACTTAAATGAATACTTTTATTATTCATTCATTTGAAAAAGCTACTCTAAATACTAATTTATGACTACTTAATATATAAGTTTATTTTAACTAAGGAATAAAGATGTCAAATCTTTTAAAAATTTTATATAATTCAGGTGATTGGCAAAAGCATACTGCTGATGCTATTGCAGTAGGTATTTATAAAGATCTCAAATTATCAAGGCAATTACAAGGTGTAAATAGAATACTAGGTCGAGGTTTATCTAATGCCTTATCTGGAAATATTATCAAAGGTGATATTGGTGAAGTTAAAATTGTAGTTGGTAAAAAAGGTTTAATTGCAATTTTATATGGATTAGGCGAAAGAAATAAAGTCACTTCAGAAACTTTTCGCATAGCTGGTGGATCTATTTCAAAGTCATGCATAAAAAACAAAATAAAATCTTTTTCTTTTATTACACCCATTGATATAAAAGACAATTATATGCATCAAGCAGCAATAGAAGGTTTAGTGCTTGGTAGTTATCAGTTTAATGAATTAAAAACAACAGACACAAATAATTTCAATATAAAAAGTGCAACTATCTATGGCATTAGAAAAAAGGTAATTGAAAAAGGAAATAAAATTGCTCAAGGTGTATGTTTAGCTAGAGATTTAGATAATCGTCCAGGTAATATAGCAACGCCATCTCATTTAGCTGAAAATGCAAAAAAAATAGGTAAAGAAGGTGGAATGAAAGTCACTATTTTTGATAGAGATAAGTTTACCAAGATGGGTATGGGTGCATTAGCTGGAGTTGCTGCAGGAACAGATGTCCCACCTAAATTTATAATTATGGAATATTGGGGTGGACCAAAGAAACAAAAGCCAAAAATATTAGTTGGCAAAGGTCTTACATTTGATAGTGGTGGTATTTCAATTAAGCCTTCCTCAAAAATGGATGAAATGAAATATGATATGTGTGGCTCTGGAGTAGTTTTAGGTGTTATGAAAATTATTCAAGCTCTTAAGCCAAAAATAAATATTATAGGAATTATTCCATCAACAGAAAATATGAGTGGAGATAAAGCTTATCGACCAGGCGATGTTCTTACTGCATATAATGGTAAAACTATAGAAGTATTAAATACAGATGCGGAAGGTAGACTTATACTAGCAGATGCATTATCTTATGCTTCAAAGCACTATAGTCCAGAGTATATCCTAGATTTTGCTACACTTACTGGAGCAGTGGTTGTTGCGTTAGGGCATGTTGCAACAGGAATAATGGGCACTAATAAAAAATTAATTAAGAAAATTAAAACCGCTGCAGAGAATACAGATGAAAAAGTATGGGAGTTTCCCCTTTGGGATGAATATTTAGACCAAGTGAAATCTAACATAGCTGATGTAAAAAATGTAGGTGCTCCAATGCAAGCTGGTAGTATTGCAGGTGGAGCATTTTTAAAATCTTTTGTTAAAGATGATATCCCTTGGTGTCATTTTGATATAGCTGGAACAGCATGGGGGGATAAAAATATTTCATATCAAAACAAAGGAACTGCCACTGGTGAAGTAATTCGACTTGTGGTTAATCTTTTAGGAATTTAATGGTGAATTATCCAGATAGAAGTGAAGCTATAAAATTACTTCACGAATACACAAAAACAGATAGTCTGAGACGTCATGCTTTAGGTGTTGAGCAAGCAATGCGTAAAATGGCCAATAAATACGATGGAGATCCGGATGAATGGGGTTTGACTGGTTTAATGCATGATTTTGATTATGAAATGTATCCCACAACTGAGGACCACCCTTATCGTGGCAATGAAATACTTGTAGAAAAAGGATACCCAGAATCCATTACAAATGCAATTATGGGTCATGCAACATACACTGGAGTACCTAGAGATACTGAAATGGCTAAATCACTTTTTTCTGTTGATGAACTAACAGGATTTATTTTTGCAGTAACATATGTTAGGCCATCAAAATCTATTTTAGAAGTAAAGCCGAAATCTGTTAAGAAAAAATTAAAGCAAAAATCATTTGCTGCATCAGTTATTCGTGAAGATATTTTTCAATCTATTGAAGAATTAGGAGTTGATCTTACAGAACATATACAGTTTGTTATAGATGCTTTATCTGAAAAAGCTGAAGAATTAGGATTGAAAGGAACTTTATAATAGTAATGACAACATTCATTGGTATAATTCTTTTTATAATTGGATTTTTATTTGGAGCACTATTTATATGGTTTGTGCGACAAAAAGAAATAGATATTACTAAATCAAATAGAGATCAACTTAAATCAGAATTTGGAAATTTATCAAAAGAAGCCTTAGATCAGAATCTAGAAACATTTTTAAAATTAGCAGAAAATAAATTTTCTGAATTAGTAAAGTCTTCAGATGGTCAGTTAGATCAAAAGAAAGAGTTAATTGATCAATCTTTAGTAGAAATGAAAAAGAAACTAGAAGGACTAGATAAATCTACTAATGAATTAAAAGGGCAGGTTGAATCTTCTCAAAAAGGTATTGGAGACTTAGCCGAAACTACTACACAATTATCTAGAATATTATCCAGCTCCCAAGCCAGAGGTCAATGGGGTGAAAGGATGGTAGAAGATATTCTTAATTTTATGGGTTTAGTTGAAGGCGTGAACTTTGAAAAGCAAGCTCAAGCTGGCGAGGGACGTCCAGATTTTACTTTTAGACTTCCAGATAATAAATGTATTAATATGGATGTTAAATTTCCTTTAACACATTATGAAAATTATTTAAATACAGATATTGAGACTGAACAAGAAAAAGAGAAAAAAGAATTTATTAAAGATGTGAGAAATCACGTTAAAGAAATTGAAAAGAGATCATATATAGACCCTGAAGGTGGTACAGTAGACTATGTATTAATGTTTATACCTAATGAAAGTATATATGTCTTTCTTAACCAAGAAGATCGAGAATTAATTGATTTTTCACTTTCAAAAAAAGTCCTACTTTGTTCACCTATTACACTGTACGCTGTTTTATCGTTAATTCGTCAATCTGTCTCTAATTTTTCAATGGAACAAAAAGCAGGTGAGATGCAAGAACTTGTTGGGATATTTAGAAAACAATGGGATGAATTTATTAATCAAATGGAAAAACTAGGTAATACTTTAGGAACTGTACAATCACATTTTGAAAAATTGGTTTCTACTCGTAGGAATCAATTAGAAAAACCAATGGATCGTATAAAAGAGTTAGAATTAGGACAGGATGAAGCACAAAAAAAATTAGATGATGAATAAAAACTTTATAATAAAATACTCATTTATTTTTTCATTTTTCTTTATTTCTTGTGTAGGACCTCCTGATCCTGATCATGGCTTAGTTGAAAATTTACCTGCAATAATAAATACAAATACTGCTTTTACATTTGATTTAAGAGGTGATAATTATACTTTAGATGAATCAATTGATATTTCATTAAGTTTAACAGATGGTACATTAGCATCTACACTGATAGTAACAGATTATAAAAATAACGATACTACTATTGTTTTGCTTCAAGATGTAAATGGTGAAGACATATATAAATATATAATTTCAGGTAATATTACAAGAGCAGATGCAAACACAAGGATTAAACCAAAGAAAGCTATAATTCAAAGTAATAGTTTTACCGGAATTCTTTCGTGGACTGTTACTGAACAATAAATTAAATATTACTTCATCAACTAAGGTAATTATATTAACATATTTCATTAGATTAATATTTCTATGAAATTAGATATGATTATTTAAATATTAGCATAATAAAGTGTAAGGAAAAAGTAATGACAGGCACCAAAAAAAAATATATCGGAATAGTATCTACAATATCCTTTGTGATTTTAACGAGTTGCGGATCACCAGTAAAAAATGAGAAACTAACTGAATTGCAAGATGCTAAAGCTCAACTTGAGCGAAACATTGCCATGTACGATGAAACATGGAAAAGGTTTTTTGAAGGTGAAACGTCAATTGTCAATTCGGAGCGATTCCAAGAGGATGTTGTTGTGGTCACCGCTCAAGGAGATATTGTGGGAATTGAAGCAACAAAAAACTATTATTTGAATTTTTTGACTGGTTTTTCAAATCAGGAATTCACCATACTTGAGGTAGTGGGTCAAGGTAATCGTCTTGTTAAACATTGGAATTTTAAGGGTACGCACACAGGAGATTTCTTTGGAATGCCAGCTTCTGGAAATAAATTGAATTTATCTGGAACAACAATGGTAACAATGAAAGATGGTAAAATTGCTAAGGAGCAAGATTTCTTTGATATGATGTCTATGGTCAGTCAACTATCTGCGGGTGATCTCAATGCGGATGAAACTAAGGCAGGTGTGAATTAATTATCTAATGCCAGATTAATCTCAGCTTTAAGATCTTCAAGATTAATCATATATACTTGTAAAATAGATGTCTTGAATTCAAGATAACGCTTTAGCATTACAAATTTTGCTTCCAGCCGATTATCACTATGAATGGCTTCTTTTAGTATTTTAGAATACCGATCAACTGATATACTATTATTGTTTCTCGCTAAAATCACCTCAGGGTGATTGATGGTAATGAAAGGGAGGAAGCTTTGTTTTAATTGTTTTTCGTGCTCGACAGCCGTCTCAATGTGGGAAAGAGATGTGTTATGGAGACGGCTTAAGATTTCTTTCACCGTTTCTGATTTAACATATTTAAGATCTCCAGAATTAATGATGGATTGATATCGATTCAACGGGGGATCAAATACACGAAAGAGCACCATAAATGTTTCTATTCTATTTTTACTTGTTGTAATCTTTAAAATATTATCAATATTTAACTCACCAGTGCCAGTGGTGAGGAATTCATTAAGGAGGCGAATGTCATTTCCCCATATTTGCTTTTTCTCATCACAATAAAATTTAATTTCATTTATCTCCAATTGTAGGCTTGATAATATTTTAATTCTTTCTTTTTCATCCTGATTAGTAATGGATAATTCATTAAGCCAAAATGAAACTGTGATACCAAGTATGATAACAACGAACTCTATCGAATACTTTATTGCATAGTTTTTTAGCATTTAATGAATGAGAAGATTATTCATCATTTTATTTTTATTGCCTCATATTCTTTAAATAAAGATAGATCTGCATCTTCAACATTCGATTGATATTCTTCCCAATCTTTTTCAAAAAAATTATTTACTCTTTTTAAAACTTTATTAGTTTCTTCTTCAGCATAATCTAAAAGATATGCGTGCGATTGATTTGGACCAGATAAATTATTATAAAGGTAGCGATTAATTGCGCCTACTTTTCCACTTAATATATTTGGACTTCTAACAATTCCTTGGAGGCCTTTTTTATTTACGATTAGTTCTTCAAGAGCTTTTAAACTATCGGTGATAACTTTTCCATTTTTTTGTAATTCTTTATGAGATTTATTGTTTTTTAGATCAAGTAATTTATCTACTGAAGAAACAACATTTTTTGCTTCACGGATTCTATCCATTACTGAAGTAATAGATAAAGTTATTTCCATTTGTCTGTCATAAATAGGTTGAAGATTTACTAAGTTTTTATTGTTGATACCTACTCGAGGATCATTTATGACATTTACATTTCTTGTTTCTATCTCCTTACCATGACTTAATTTAATAGTGTATAGACCAGGTAGTACAGTTGGGCCACCTGGCTCACGTGTATTAGTTTTTATTGGTTTAGGTGTGTTTGGTGATCGTACACCTTTACGTCTTAAATCCCAATATACTCTATTAATTCCAGCCTCTACATCATGATTAATAGTTCTGATAACTTGACCATTACTATTTAACACTTCCATTTTAACTTTTTCTTTCTTTTTTGAGCTCTTTTCTTTATTTGAATCGGAATTAAAAACAAATGTTAACATAGCCCCTCTTCGACGATTCTCACCGGAAAAAATTGCATTTGCTTCAAAACGAGTACCGGTTGCTTGTCTATTAATTGATAGAACTGCAGTTGGTGTCTCAAAAAAATATAGTTTTTGATTTAATAAATTTTGATTACTTGAAGCAATTTCTCTTAGAGGTCTAATATCATCGAGTATATATGCAGCTCGACCAAAAGTTCCTATTATTAGATCATGCTCTCTCGGATGTATTTTTAAGTCCATTGTTGATACTGTCGGGAAACCATGTGTCCATTTAGACCAAGATTTAGCTCCATCGACTGAAACATATAAACCATACTCTGTACCAATGAATTGAAGATTAGGCTCTAATGGATCTTGAACATAACTTAATACATATCCCCATACATCTTTTTCATCAGCTAATTTTTTCCATGACTTTCCAAAATTTGTAGTCTTAAAAATATAAGGAGCCCAGTCATTCTGACGGTAATTATTCATTACTACTACTGCGCTACCAGGATCAAATTGAGAAGCTACTATTTGAGGTACCCAACCGCCCTTTGGTGAACCATAAATTTTATTTGATAAATTTTGCCATGTTTTACCTCTGTCAGTTGTTAATTGAACATTGCCATCATCTGTACCAACCCAAATAATATTTTTATCAAGTGGACTTGGTTCAATTGAAAGAATAGTAGTGTAATTTTCTGCACCGGTAGCATCAAAAGTTAATCCACCACTTTCATGTTGTTTTTGCTTAGTAGTATCATTTGTTGTTAAATCAGGAGAGATAATTTTCCAATTATTTCCTTGATCTGAGCTATAATGAACATATTGAGATCCATAATAAATAGCGTCATCATTAAAAGGATCTTGAGCTATGGCTGCATTCCAATTAAATCGTAGATATTCACCTTTAGGATGAACGGGTTTTATTAATTGAGTATGCCCAGTAATAAGATCATATCTTCCAACATTACCTTGCTGACTCATAGCATATCCAAATCGAGAATTGCCTGGGTGTGGAACAACATCAAATCCATCTCCAAAAAATAATTCTTCCCAATATGAATTACGAACACCTCCAGAACGCCATACATATGCAGGGCCGCGCCAAGATCCATTATCTTGCATACCGCCATAAACATTATATGGCCAATCCATATCATAATTAATATGATAAAATTGAGCAACAGGAAGGTTTTCAACAAATCGCCAAGTATTCCCTCTATCATATGATATATTTAATCCACCATCATTACCTTCAATTATAAAATTTGGATTAGTTGGGTGCCCCCAAAAAGCATGATGATCTGGATGTACTCCATTAGCGCCATATGCTGTCATTAAAGATTCAAAAGTTTTTCCACCATCATTTGAAACGGTAACATAGGTGTGAAGGTTATAAATTCTGTTCTCATTAACTGGGTCAACATAAATTTCAGCGTAATAAAAAGGTCGACCTCCAATATTCTTATCAGAAACTTTTTTCCATTTAAATCCACCATCTATTGATTTGAATAAGGCATTTTTTTTTGATTCAATCAGAGCATAAATAAGTTTTGAATTGCTTGGTGCAATTGCAATACCCATTCTTCCCACATCACCTTTTGGCAAACCATCTTCATGCGTTCTTTTTGACCAAGTTTTTCCACCATCAAAAGTTATATGCATACCTGAGCTACTACCACCAGACTTAAAAAACCATGGCCAACGACGAAATTCCCACATATTTGCAATAAGTTTATCTGGGTTTTTTGGATCCATAATCAATTCACCAATACCAGTCTTCTTATCAATATAAAGTATCTTTTTCCATGAATTACCACCATCAGTGGTTTTATATACTCCACGATGCTCACTTTCACCCCATGCTGCACCTTGTGCACCAACATATACTTCGTCGCTATTTTTTGGGTTAATAAGTACACGATGAATATTGCGTGTTTCTCCTAGGCCTTTAAAAGACCAGTTTTTTCCACCATCAATACTTTTATAAATACCAAAACCAGCAGATTGACTATTTCGAGGATTACCTTCGCCTGTACCTACCCATATTATATCAGGATTACTTGGGTCAACAGTCACATCTCCTATAGAGGCAGCTTTTTGATCATCAAAAATTGGTTCCCATTTAACTCCTCCACTTTCAGATTTCCAGAGTCCGCCAGAAGCTGTGCCTACGTAGATAACATCAGTATTAGATAAAACGACATCTATTGAAGTTACTCGACCACTCATACCACCTGGCCCAATAGCTCTTGCCTTCATAGCTTTTAGTTTTTTCATATCTAATTCATTAGCTAACAACGTTGAAGCAAGAATAACTAGTAATGATATACATTTCTTTTTCATTTTTTAATCCTAATCTAATTAGATATGTTTATGGATAAATCATTATCAAAGGTACATCCAAATTCTGATCCAATGGGGGAGCCAGGAGGAGCGGATGGAACTTTTATGAGCTCAAATTTATCTGGATCACTTAAAAAGCTATTAATCTTTTTTTGAAGCATACTAAGATGAGATTTCTCACGTAAAGATTTTCCACGTGAACGTTTTAATTGATCGTTTAATAACGTAATTGATTGCATAGAAATAGAATTAACAGCTGGTGAAGCTGCTTTATTAATAGCAAGACTCATTAAATGATCTAAGACAATAAAGTCAACATTACGTTTCACTTCTCCAGCCAATCCTTTTGGAGCTGAATTAAGTATAGAACCGTCGATTATTGTTGTTATGACTTTTTCTAAACCAGGTTGATTGTTATCTCGAGCATTATATTCGACTAAACGTGTTGCTCTTGCTGGGTGAAAAAGTACTCGACAAGTTAAACTTGCAGCAGTCTCAGCAAGACTTACGCCATCAAAAGTTACACTAGTTCTTGAATTGAAAGATTCTCTTGTGCGACCTCTTCCAGCAGCTCTAGGAGGGATGAGTCTTAACAATTCTTCTCTAAGGGTTAATTGTTCAGGTTGCAATGTTTGAATAAGTCCATTCAGAGCATCCATTTGAAAGTTGGGTTCAATAAATTTAGTAATTAATTGTCCATCACCTCTTAAAGCATAAGAAAAATTCAAGCCACCAATAACTTTTGAGGCACCTTCAATTTGGTATCTGTGAAGTAAATAAATAGGTACTAGTACATCTTCAATATCACTATAAGGTTGACCATTTCTTATATTATTTTCTCCAAATTTATCTAATGCAACTTTTCTTACATTCATTAGATTATCTAATTCTGTAACTGGGTCTTTTCCATTATCCCATAAATGAGCAGTAGGATGTGCAGAACCTAGTGGTCTAGCATCTTGATCTGTGATAAAAGTGTATCCACGCTTAATTCCATCTTGAATTATTTTTTCAAGTGCTTTTTTCTCATTTGTACCTTCAGGGAAATTTTGATAGCCAAATTTAATAGTTACTTTATCCCACTCACCAATACCTACATCATAAGCATTTTTCCATTCTATATTACCATTTCTATCAAGAGAAATTGTTGGGTGTGGATAATCCATAACAGAAGCACGATTTGCAGCACTAGAAATATAATTATGAGATAATCCAATTGTATGTCCAATCTCATGAGCTACAAGCTGTCTTACTCTAGATAGAGCTAACTCACGCATATGGTTTGGAACTTTATTGCCATCTGTATAAGGTGCAAGTAAACCAGTAGCTATTAAATAATCTTGCCTTAGTCTCAGTGAACCTAAAGAAACATTTCCTTTAATAATTTCTCCAGTTCTAGGATCATCTATTGAACTACCGTATGACCATCCTCTAGTAGCGCGATGCACCCAATGGATCATATTATATCGCGCATCCATGGGATGAGCTCCATCAGGAAGTATTTCAACTTGAAATGCATTAATATATCCAGCAGCTTCGAACGCTTGATTCCACCAACGGCCACTTTCTAACATTGCGGTCTTTACTGGTTCTGGAACTCCAGGGTCGACATAATAAATAATTGGTTCTTTTGCTTCGCTTCTCCTTGAATTTGGATTCTTTTTTTCTAAACGATGACGTCTTATGTATTTAATAAATATTGATTCATCTAATGGAACTGCATAATCTTGAAAAGAAATAGCACCATAACCTGCTCTTGGATCATGTTTTCGAGGTTGGTAGTTATTATCTGGTAACTCCAGAAAAGAATGGTGAATTCGCATTGTAATGGCGCTTGGAGTTGGTGTTACTTGGCGTACAAAGCTACCTGGATTAGTCCCTGTGTAGGTCATTAAAGCTTCAACCTCTGTATTATTGGGAAAGTTCATTGTAGCTGGGAGGTGGATAGCTGACCGACTTTTATCAACTTTATAATTACCCATTTTTTGTCTTTTTAGTCGTCCAACAATTCCATGAGCATCATTTAAAAAGAAATCTGTAGCATCTACTAATACTTTTCCATCCTCTTCTTCAGCTGCTTTGAACCCCCAAATAGTTGATTTAGCAAATCCATCTGCAACTGAAGCTTTTTCTTTAGCATCATTAGTATTTGCACGGTATCGATAATTTGGTTGAATTAATAATATTTTTGGACCGACACGGTGGAAATAAACAATTCGACTATTACCAAGTTGTCCACGATCTAGTCCAACATCATTTGATCCCATTCCTGCCATAAGTGAATTAACGTAAAGAAATTCTTTGTCAAAATCTGAGATCTCCAGCCACAATTTTCCTGAACTATTATCCCAATACATATTTAAATAGCCATCCATTTTTTTCATGGATTTAGTTTTCTCAGTTATGGAATTACAATATATAACTCCAAAAATAGAAATAAATAAAAAAATCTTTTTCACAATTACCTCCTCATTATTGAATCAAAGAACACTAATTTAAATGTGAAGAGATAAATGAAACAGAAAAATTTATTCATTCCGTTTCGTCCAATTCCGGTTTCGCATTAGATTAATCAAGTATTATGATAAATAAACTTATAATTATGTGTCTTTTTATTGGATGTGGGTCAGATCCACATATAAAAAGGTCAGTTATTATAGTTGGTGAAGCTGAGATTGCATTTGTTTGGATTCCAAATGGTTCTTTTATTATGGGTAGTAATGACTCTATGGCTCTAGATAATGAAAAACCTGTTCATGAGATTACTTTAGATGGGTTTTGGATGTCTGAAACACCTGTAACAAACGTGCAATTTGCAGCATTTATAAATGAGAGTGGTCATACTACCACGGCAGAAGTTGCTCCTAATTTAGAAGAAATTATGAGTCAACTACCTCCAGGTACTACACCGCCGCCAAAAGAAATGTTGGTACCAGGATCATTAACGTTTATCAATAGACCAATACCAGCTAATCCAAATTCGGATATTAAATGGTGGAAATGGTCAAATAATTCAGATTGGCGCCATCCTTATGGGGAGGACTCATCTATTGAAGGAATGGATAACCATCCAGTTGTTCAGATATCTTGGTTTGATGCTTTGGCTTTTTCAAAATGGGCTGTTATGAGTTTGCCTACAGAAGCACAATGGGAATATGCAGCAAAAAAAGGAGAAGTTACCAATCGGAGAGAAATGAATATTTGGCAGGGAATATTCCCTGTTAATAATTCACGAAAAGATGGTTATGAGAAGACAAATCCTGTTTATGCTTATAAGCCAAATAAAATTGGACTTTATGATATGGCGGGAAATGTTTGGGAATGGGTGGCTGATTGGTATAGGCCGGACACTTATTCCATGAAGGGCAGGGGAAAAAACCCAACCGGTCCACTTTCTAGTTATGATCCTGTAGAGCCAACCGTTCCCAAGCGTGTTACACGTGGTGGCTCTTTTCTATGTAATGATCAATATTGTGCAGGATATCGAACAACAGCACGGATGCGGACAAGTCCCGATACCAGTCTAGAACACACTGGATTTAGAGTTGTTATGACTGAAGATCAGATGGAAAAACATATTAACTAGAACCATCGTCCCATGCAGGGCAAATAAAATTTTTATAATCACACCAGTCACAATGCCGCCCAGTTTTAGGAGAAAATTCACGGTTTCGAATACCTTGAGCAACATCCTTAATTTTTTCTTCTTTATCTAATAATTCTTCCGGTTCAAAATGATGTGACTTGACAGGCTTTTCTTCTTCTCTTAAGAAATATAAACTAGCTGATTCGGGAAGTCCTCCAAATTTAGGGTCATTAGATTGTTCTAAATACATGGAATAAATAGCTAATTGCATACTGGATTTTGCTGAAGACATAGTAGAACTTGTTTTATAATCTACCACATGAGTTCCTGTATCAGTTTTGTCAATTCGATCTATAGCACCAGTAATTTTAATATCTCCAATAGAGAAATTAAATTTTTCTTCTCTAGCAATAACATTTGGCGGAGATTTTGCAACACCAGTAAAATATCGTTTAAATATTTCATTGCCTTGAAGTTTAAATTCCTTTTCTTGGTCGGAATAAAAGAAGCCACTGCTGTCCCATTCTTCTTCTAATAATTGTAATAGACGATTTTCTGATTGTTCTTCAGATGGATTATGAAATCTCTGAAGAGCGCGATGTATAATATTCCCAAATACCAATTGCGGTTTACTTTGGGATTCAGGTATTGAATCTATTCGGCCTAGTCGATATTTCATAGGGCAGGATTGGTATGTCTCAATAGAGCTAGCAGATAAGTAAAGTTGATCTGGTGCAGAGGGCTGAAATACACCTTCAAGTTGCTTTTGTAATTCTGACTCCCATAATGAATCTCCCCATGTAATATCCAGATCATTTTCTAATTCATGAATTCTCTCAATAGTGTTAGTCAAACCTTTAATTTGGTCAAATTGGTTGTGACTTAATGCTTTTTGGAGTTGCTGTTCATATTTTGTTCTTAATAGTGAATAGGGCTGGGGAGTTTGAATTAATTCATTCATATCAATAATCTCCATTAGTTCTGGTTTTAATTCTTTTATGAAAGGTGAAGTAGCTTGTTTGGGCGCTAACAGAAATAATTGTTGCTGTGCTCTTGTAACAGCTACATAAAATAAACGTCGCTCTTCTTCTTTGTGGTGTTCTTTTGGGGAGAGTTTGGTATTCTTATAATAATCAAGCCAATCATCAGGAGGACGATTAACCATTTTATCTGAACGATAATTTAGTGGAAAACTAGCAGAACGATTATAAGGGATCAATACTACAGGAAATTCACCACCTTTTACTGCATGGACAGTTTGAACGGTAACCGCATTGAAGGATTGTCTATTTTCAGGGAAGGACGCAGAAATTTTGCCCGATACCATTAGTGCTTCTATGAAAGTATTAAAGTTTCTCAATCTATTTTCTCCAAGATTTCGGCGTGAAAACTCTTGTGCTTTTTGAATGAAATTTCCTGAATTAATTAATGCTACTTGATCTTCAAAAGTATAACGTTTATTATACTTTTTTAGAGCTCCAGTATGTTCCAAAATTGAATTAATGACCTCTTCTGCTGATTGATTTTTAGGGTGTTTTCGCAAAGAGAGGATGGACTCACATAAGCTTTTCATCTCATTAATATTAGTAGATTTATAATTCATTAATGCATATTCTAAACGAGAGGATGAATTCTTTCTATCAAATTGAGTAAAAAAGTCTATAACATCCTGTTCTGAGCAAAACTTCGAAAGTAATCGGTAAAAACCAATATCCTTGTATTTGCCACCACCAACTACTTGGCACCAACTATTTAAATCTTTTACTGATGGGATATCAAAAAACCGAGGGAAGCGGGCCTGGACAGGAATACCGTAAGATTGTAGGTATGTAGTCAGATTGGCTGCTTGTCCATGCGTACGACAAAGAATAGCAATATCATGAAATAATCTACCTTCTTCAGTTAAGCTATTGATTCTATTAATGACAAATTGATTTTGGCTATCCTTATCTCCATAAAATAGGGTGGGTTTTAAATCTGAATTCCCTTCAAACGATTGGAGAGATTTTTCCAATCGGTCTACATTATTTTTGATAGAATTATTAGCTACATTAAGAATCTCTTGATTTGATCGAAAATTTTCTTCTAGAGCAATTTCTAAATAATTAGGATGCTTATTGTAACGATCTCGAAATAAATGAATATTATGAATACTAGCACCTCGAAAACTGTAAATAACTTGATCTTCATCACCAACTACAGTGATTTGATGCTTTTTATTTGCAATCAAACCAATAACTTCATTTAATGCAAAGTTGTTATCTTGGAATTCATCAATAATGAGATGTTGATATTGTGCTTGAACTTTTTGAAGGATTTCTACATTTGAATTTAATAATTCAAATGCAGAGAGTATCATATCACCATAATCAACAACATTCATATCGTCTTTCCATTTTTGGAAGATAGGATATAATCTTTTCAAATCGGACAATTGTGAGCATTTTTCGGGATCAAGTGATTCAATATTTTTGGATTTTTCATTGATTTTTATAAGTTCATCTCGTACTCGGTTAAAAAAAGGAATGAAACTTTCTGTTACGGCTCTTATTGGATCTCTGGGAAATTCTCGTGATTTAAATGGTCCTAATTCATTAAATCGATTTAAAAGTAAAAAGGTAGCTTCGCTTTCTTCTAATAATATGGGTGTTGCACCTGAGGGTTTAAACTCTTTTACCAGATTGAAACAAAATGCATGAAAAGTTGATACGGTCATTTTTTCTGCTCGTTGGCCAATCACAGCAATAATTCTATCTTTTAATTCTCTTGCCGCTTTTTCTGTATATGTAATGGCTAGAATAGAACTTGGTTCAGCTTTGTAATGTTGAATTAAATAAATTATACGATGAATGAGTGTTGTTGTTTTGCCAGTACCTGCACCAGCTAAAATCATCATTGGCGAAGGTGGGTGAGTTATAGCTTTATGTTGAATCTTATTAGCCTTAAATTTTCCATAACTATATAACATAGGTGAAGTTAGGTATACATTGAATTGATAAAAAATGTTTCGTCGAGAATTAAATTATTTTATTGAAACTTTTTAACTTTTTTTTCATTCAAGCATCTAATAGTAAGAATGAATAAATGATTACTAATTTAAAAATGGAAATTTAAAAATGAAAAAAATACTCTTGCCAATCTCAATGTTTTTATTTTTTGCAGTAGGTTGTGATAATCCAATGCTATCAAAGTCAACTGACCTTGATAGTGAAGAACTGCAAGCATTATCATATGAATTATCTTCTGAGCTAGGATTAAGTGAATCATCTACAGATGGTTTAAATGACATATTAAAAAGACATGGTCGGAAGGGTAAACATCGTGAACCAGGCTTTTTGTGGAAAGTTGCTGGTGAATTAGCGGATAGTTTATCTGATGATGAAAAAGCAATGCTTTTTGAAAAAATGGATGATAAAGATATTCCTCTTTTTGGTATGAATAAAAAAAGTGGATCAAAATACAAAAAGTTTAAACAAAAGAATAGTTTTAATGGAATCATTAAAGTTTTAAATGAAGATCAAAAAGTAATTTTTAAAGAAATTTTATCCTCTTATAAAGAAAAATTTAAATCTATTCACTCACAGGTAAAAGATGGGACACTCTCAAAAGATGATGCCAAAACCCAATTAGAGCCATTAAGTGAAGCAATGAAAGCAGAAATTGATGCTCTACTGACAGATGATCAAAAAGCACTAGTTGAACAGAATCAGGCTGATAAAAAAGCTAAACGCCAAGCTTATAAGGATTCAACCAAAGCTGTAAAGATAGACATTTTAGATATGACCTCCGATCAAGTAGCAATTTATGAATCTATAAAGCAAGAGACACGTGAGGCTGCTAATGCTTTATTTGTACAATCAAAAAATGGTGAAATTGATCGTGAATCACTTCGTGCAGCACTAAAGAATTTGTTTTCAAGTAGAAATGAAAAATTTGAAGCTTTATTTACAACTGGGCAACTTGAAATAATTAAAATACATAAAGCTTTACAGTTGCGCATGAAAAAACATAAAGGCCAAAAAGGTAAAAAAGGTGGTGGGTCAAAAAAACGTGGTGGGAAAAAAGGCAAAAATGGCTAAAAAATTAGTTAAAAAGGGCTGTTAAAGAATAAATAACGGCCCTTTTAATAACTTTTAATTTTTGTTAAATTCACAATAATTCTAAATAAAATGAGAAACCTATGAAAAAATTGCTTCTATTAATTACATTGTCACTATTTGCGATGATTGGTTGTGAAAACTTATCTAAAGATGACATAACTGTAATTGATCCAGAGTTACAAGGCTTATCAGATGGTCTAAATGATGATATTGGTCTGAGTAAAAGTAGTATTAATGCATTTAATGATGCCTTAAATCGTCATGGAAAAAAAGGAAAGCATCGAAGTGATCCTGCTTTTTTATGGAAGGTATCTGCAGAAATGCAAAGTAAACTTTCAGACGAAGAAAAATATAAATTATTTGGGTGGATGGATGATAACTCCACACCTTATTTATTTGCTGCAGATATGGGTCCAAAAAGTTCTAGAGGACCTAAAGATGGTGATAAAGATAAAAAACATTTAGATATTAGGATGCTTTTTACAATATTGGATGAGGCTCAAGAAATATCTCTAAAGGCTATTATGGATTCCTATAAAACAAAAATGGATGAAGTAATGAAAAAAGCTAAAGATGGTACTTTAGATAGAGATTCAGCTAAAGCTGAGTTAGAAGCTTTAGAAGTAGCTATGCACACAGAGATTGAAGCTTTATTGACAGATGAGCAAAAACAAAAACTTGAAGATATGCATGTTGAAATGAAACAAAAGATGGAAGAAATGAGACAAGCTGGGCATGATGCAATGGTTAATGCGTTATCAATGACATCACTTCAAGATGATGGTCTAACTTCCATCAATAAAGAAACTAATGAAGCGCAAAAAGCATTAATGGAAAAAGCAAAAGCTGAAGAGATGAGTAGAGATGATATGCATGAAGCTCTTAAAGCTTTATTTGCTGAAAGAAATAGTAAAATTGATGCTTTATTTGATGATACTCAAATGGAGATCATTAAAATCTATACAGCTTTAGTTATGCAGTATTCAAAGCATTGCGGTGATAGAAAAAAAGATAAACCTGGTGGGGATAAGCGATAATATTTTTCTATTATAAATAATTTAAAAGGCTATTTCTAACTTTATAGAGATAGCCTTTTTTTTTATTTTTTAACTTTTTATCTCGAACTGTGTCTAAATAGAAAATGCATGAAATCAGACAAAGAATTAATAAAAGAATTTCAAGGTGGAAATGAAGAGGCTTTTAATCAATTGGTTAAAAGGCACTTACCTGATACTTATGGTTTTTTTATCAAATTTACATCAGATACTGTGGAAGCGGAAGATTTGGCTCAAGATGTTTTTATTAAAATGTATAAAGCACTTAAAAAGTTTAGATTTGAATCAGAATTTAAAACATACTTATTTAGAGCTAATATCAACATGTCCAATTCATATCTCAGACGCAATAAATGGCGTAATTTACTTCACTTGGATCAAGCGCCTGAACCAGCATATTTGGATACTTCTCAAGAGGATGAATGGAGAAGAAAAGAACTATGGGATGCCATTAGTAAATTACCTAAAAAACAAAGAATGGTTGTCAGTATGCGCATAGCTAAAGAAATGCCATATAAAGAAATTGCTTTAGCAATGGGAATTAATGTTAATTCAGCTAAAGTTAGTTACCATCATGCAATAAAAACTTTAAAAGATTTAATTAACAAATAAAATGAATTTTGAAAAATATATTAAAGAAGTTAGTGATTCGAATGTGTCATCATTAAATGAGAACATTTTCTTAGAGAAACTTCATTCTGAAAGAAGAAGACGTGATTCAAATAAATTGCGACTCTTTAATGGTTTGTCAGCTGGAGTTTGTGTTCTATTATTTAGTTTTATAACATTTAGTCAGCTTGCAGATGATCCTATTGTTTATGTATCTAATGATTTGAAATCATTAGAGTCCATGGATATTGAAACTGAAACTTATGTATATGAATTAGCTGATTATCTAGTTGAAACAAGCGATGACATATGGGAGACATTAGCTTTTTTAGATGAAATAAATTTTGAGACTGTAATTATTAATGAAAACGGAGGTTTAGAATGAATAAAACCGTTATAATCTTTTCCACACTATTATGTGCTAATTTATATGCACAACCAGGTAAATCAAAAGGGCCTGGTGGTCAATATAGCGAGCGAATGGAAATGATGTTGATCTGGAAATTAACTGATGAATTAAATCTAACAGAAGGTCAAGCTGAAAACTTTTTCCCTTTAATGCGCTCTCATCAAAAAGATGTTATGGAACTTAGAAGACAAGAGAAAATTTTGTTTGAACCAATGTATAAAAAAATTAAAAGTAATGAAAATATTACTCAACCTGAGGTTAATAATTTATTAAATAAAATAACTGCAATTGATAATAAGAAAAGTAAAACACGAGTTGATTTTATTAAAAAATCTAGCGATGTACTTGAACCTGATCAGCAGTTGCGACTTTTAATGTTTGAGCCAAAAGTGAAGAGTGAAGTTCAAAGAGATATGAGAGAAAGATTTAAACCATCCAAGCGTGGTGGAATGAAAAAACAAAAACGTAGGTTTTAACTTACTCTTTTAAAACATAAGTCATTTTTCAAAAAACCTCGTAAATGCGGGGTTTTTTGTTTTATATGGATAATATTTCCAAGCTAAGTTTATGCTCTTAAAAAAAGTAAATAATGAATAAAATATATAATTTTAGTGCTGGACCAGCCGTATTAAACCAATCTGTTTTAAAAGCAATTTCTGAAGCCTCTATTGATTATTTAGAGAGTGGTATCAGCCTAATGGAAATGAGCCATCGATCTGAACCAGTTATGGAAATGGTAAGCCAAACCAAAATATTAGTTAGAGAGTTATTATCTATTTCCAATGAATATGAAGTATTATTTTTACAAGGTGGAGCTTCATTACAATTCTCAATGATTCCGATGAATTTACTTAATGAAAATCAGGTTGCTGATTATGCAGATACAGGCGCTTGGTCAAATAAGGCAATTAAAGAAGCAGGAAATTTTGGTGAAGTAAATGTAATATGTTCTTCCAAAGATAGCACCTATAACCATATACCAAAAAAATTAGAGCAAAACTTCGATTCTACTTATCTGCATTTAACAAGTAATAATACAATATATGGAACGCAGTGGAAGAATTTCCCAATTCCTTTAAATAAAGATTCTTATTTAGTAGCAGATATGTCATCGGATATTTTTAGTCGTCCTTTAGATATTTCTAAGTTTGGTTTAATCTATGCTGGTGCCCAAAAAAATATTGGTCCAGCTGGTGTTACTTTAGTAATTATAAGAAAAGATATACTGGGTAAAGTTAATAGAATTATCCCTACCATGATGAATTATCAAACTCATATTGAAAAAGATTCTATGTTTAATACACCTCCTGTAATGGCAATTTATGCAGTTAATAGAAGCTTAAAATGGTTAAGTAATAATGGAGGGCTTGATTCAATGGCTGATACAAATCTAAAGAAAGCAACTAAGCTTTATGATGAAATTGAACGCAACTCATTATTTATTAGTCCAATTCAAAAAGAAGATAGATCTCTAATGAACGTACCTTTTATTTTTAGTGGTAAAGGTAGTGATGAAGATTTTTTATCATTTTGTGATAAGCGTAGTTTAAAAACATTAAAAGGTCATCGATCAGTTGGAGGTTTTAGAGCATCAATCTATAACGCAATGCCTGAAGCAGGTATTGATGCTTTAGTTCAAGCAATGCAAGATTATGAGTCTAGATGAATAGTATATAATTGAGTTGGTTCCTTATTTGAATCTAGCTTAACGATCTCTTTAAATGTAAAACCAAGTTTTATCAATAACTTTATAGAAGCATTGTTATCTGGAGAAGTGATAGCAGATATTTTATTAATGTTGAGTCTTTTTATTGCATCATTGATAACTGCTTTAGATGCTTCATAGGTGTATCCCATTCTTCTATGATCAGGTAAAATGGCAAATCCAATATCGGGCAAATCTAAATTATCACGCTTAAGCAACCCACAAATACCTATGGACGTATCATCTTTTAATTGAACAAGGTATAAACCGTGATTATAAACTTTGTAGCTTTGTTTTGGACCAGAATCAATAAAGTTTTCAGCATCTTCATTAGATTTTATACCTTTATCACCAATGTAAGTAATAAAATCTGGATCGTTATATAGTTTGAGGATAAATGATGCATCCTCAGTTGTTAATTCTGAAAGAATTAATCGAGAAGTTTCAATTATTGTCAACGATTATTCATTCCAAATTGTACCCTTTTTCTTAAGTTTATCAAGCTTTGGTGCAATAACAAACGTACAATATGGAACATTGGGATTATTTTCAAAATAGTCTTGATGATAAACTTCTGCTAAATAAAATTTATCTAATGCTTTTAATTCTGTAGTAAGTGGGTCTTTAAAACTTTTACTGGCTTGTTTTATTGATTCTTCTGCAACTATTTTTTGTTCTTTATCATGAAAATAAATTGCTGAACGGTATTGAGAGCCGTAATCATTTCCTTGTCGGTTTAGAGTAGTAGGATCATGGGCTTGCCAGAAAATCTCTAATATACCTTCATAAGATATTTGATTAGGATCAAATGATATTTGACATACTTCAGCATGCCCAGTATCACCTTTAGTTACATCATTATAAGTAGGGTTCTTTTTGTGACCACCTGCATAGCCACTAATAACATCAACAACTCCATCAACTCTTTCAAAGACAGCTTCAACACACCAAAAGCATCCACCACCTAATGTTGCAACTTCTAATCCTTGTTTAGACATTTGCTTTATTCCTTTTTGTTGAGAGGTAATAACCGAATTAATTAGCAAAATCACCAATGGTAATTTGATTAATAATTGTTTCATTGTTTTTATAATTCTTTTAGATCTTTATGAAGAGTGGTTAGCATTTCTTTGGCATCACCAAAAACCATAATAGAATTTTCAAAACCAAAAAGTTCATTTTGAATGCCTGCAAAACCAGGATTCATAGTTCGTTTATTTATAATTACAGTTCTTGATTTATCTACATCTAATATTGGCATTCCATAAATAGGGCTTGAAGTATCATGTCTAGCAGCTGGGTTAACAACATCATTTGCACCTAGGACTATTGCTACATCACAATCTTCAAACTCTGGATTAATTTCATCTAGATCTTTCAATTGTTCATAAGGAACATTCGCTTCAGCTAAAAGGACATTCATATGTCCAGGCATTCTACCTGCTACTGGATGAATTGCATATAGAACTTTTTTACCCATTGCTTCTAATTGTTCAGCAACTTCTCTTACAGCATGTTGAGCTTGTGCTACTGCAAGGCCGTAACCAGGCACTATAATTACTTTGTCTGCAGCATCCATAATCATGGCTGCTTCATCAGTAGTTGAAGATTTATAGCTAATCTGTTTAACCTCTCCATCACTAGTGTCATTTTGTAATCCAACAGCACCAAAAATAACATTTGCTAAAGATCGATTCATTCCTTTACACATAATATTTGTAAGAATTAAGCCAGAAGCACCTACTAATGCACCTGATATAATTAACGCATTATTCATAAGAACAAAACCAGTGGATGCAGCTGCAATACCTGAATAAGAATTCAACAATGAAATAACCACGGGCATATCTGCGCCACCAATAGGGATGGTTAACGTGATACCTAAAACTGCCGCAATAATAATTATTGCATAGAACATATTAATTTCTTGCATTCCGCTAATAGTTACAAAAGTACCTAAACTTAAGAGAGTAAGTGCAAGAATGGCATTCAATATTTGTTGTCCAGGAAATACAATCGGTTGACCACTAATAAATCCTTGAAGTTTTCCAAAGGCAATAAAGCTTCCAGTCAAAGTTAATGTTCCTACAAAAACTGATAAAATAATTGTACCAGTTAGGAACATGGTTTGTTCAGAAGTACCAAATTTAGTAAAGAATTCAGCTGCTGCTACTAAAGCAGATGCACCTCCACCAAAACCATTAAAAATTGCTACCATTTGAGGCATTTGAGTCATTTCAACTCTAATAGCAAAAGCTGCTCCAATAATTGTCCCAATAATCATACCCAATGCAATGAGTTTAAAGTCTAATAATTCAAAAGATGTCATTGTTGCTATAATAGCAATAAGCATTCCTATTGATGAGATTGCATTACCTGCCCTTGCTGTTTTTGGAGAGCTTAATTTTTTTATACCTAAGATAAATAAAATTGATGCGAGAACATATGTTAGATTAGTGTATTCCATAGCTCTATTTCCGCTTAAACATTTTTAACATTCTATCTGTGACCATAAATCCGCCAACACAGTTAATTGTTGCAAAGATTACAGCTATAAGTCCAAGCCATGTTCCTATTTCACCACCAATCTTAGTTGCAATAATTGCTCCGACAATAGCAATACCAGATATTGCATTTGAACCTGACATCAAAGGAGTGTGTAATGTGGGAGGAACTTTAGTAATTATTTCAAAGCCAATAAAAATAGCCAGAATAAATACGGTAAGAATATTAATCATATCCATTTTTTATTAATCTCCTAAAGCTTTACTAGTTGGTTCATGAGTTACTTGACCATTATGAGTAAACATAGAACCAGAAATAATTTCATCATCTAAGTTTAAATCTAAATTACCATCTTTCACCATATATGTAAGAAAAGTTGATACATTTTTAGCATACAACTGTGAAGCATGAATTTGCATGGTTGCAGGAAGGTTTAGTGTTCCATCAATCTTCACACCATTATGTAGAATAATCTCGCCAGGTTTAGTTAACTCGCAATTTCCACCATTTTCTGAAGCTAAATCAACAATGGCTGAACCAGGCTTCATTCCTTCAACCATATCACGAGGAATTAGTAGTGGGGCTGGCCTTCCAGGGATTAATGCCGTAGTAATGACTAAATTAGATTTTGCTATATGTTCTTTAATTTTTTTTTGTTGACGATTTTTATAATCTTCTGAAGTTTCTTTAGCATATCCACCTTCACCTACACCATCGTCGTTATCTGATTCAACTTCAACAAACTTTGCTCCAAGTGATTCGACTTGTTCTTTAACTTCAGGGCGAACATCAAATGCTTCAACTTGAGCACCAAGTCTTTTTGCAGTAGCAATTGCTTGTAATCCTGCGACGCCAGCACCAAGAATAAGAACTTTTGCAGGAGGTATTGTACCAGCAGCTGTCATTAGAAGTGGCATATAAACAGGTAAATGAGAAGCACCTATCAACACAGATTTGTAGCCTGCAATATTTGCTTGAGAACTTAAGGCATCCATGCTTTGAGCAAGTGTTGTTCTTGGGATTAAATGCATAGAGAAACCAGTAATTTTTTTATTATTTAATAACTTTACCAGCTCGAGTTCTCTAGTGGTTTGACATAAAGAAATATATGCCGCATTATCCGGAAATTTATCTATTTCTTCTTTTGTCGCAGGTGCAACCTTTAAAATGATATCAGCATCTTTAAGAATACTAGATGGATCTGGAAAAATTTCTGCACCAACATTTTTATAATCTCCATCAGAAATATATGAAGCATCACCAGCACCAGATTCTACTCGAATTGTTAATCCAGATTTTATTAAATCTTTTACAGTTTGCGGTGTTGCTGCAACACGATTTTCATCTGGTGTAATCTCTTTTAATACAGCTGCAATCATAACTAAATCCTATATATGTTTTCAATTTCAGCTAACAAATTTATAACAATATTTACCAAAATTTATAATAATGATTTCAGGATATTTTATTACTCTTTTCATGCTAATTTTAGAATTATGTGTTTAAGAATTTTATTAGTATTTGTAATGATCCTTATTTTTGCTTGTGCGCCTAATGTTCGTACAATAGAGACCTACAAATCAAATCAAAAGAAAATAACTGAAGAAATAAAAGGTGAGGGGTCTAATGCTAAAGTAGTTAAACGTTCTGAATACTACCTAAATGGTCAGATTAAATCTGAAGTAAAGATAACGAATGGAAAGTCTAATGGTAAATATTTAGCTTATTACCCTAATGGTGTTATTTCTCAAAAAGGTCAATATAAATTGGGTAAAGAAAAAGGTAAATGGTTATACTATAATAATAGCGGTCAAATAGATTCCATTCATACTTATAGTGAAGGTCTTTTAGACGGCAACACAGAATATAATGTTTATGGAAAATTAATAATTAAACAAGAATATAGCTCTGGAATGAAGGATGGTGATTTTGTTGAGTTTTATTCAGATGGTAATAAAAAAGTAACAGGTTCATATGTAATGAATCTACCAAGTAAAAAGTGGACATGGTATAATCTCAACGAATCTAAAACTAGGGAAATACATTTTACTAATGGTGTGAAGAATGGAGAATTTCGTGTTTGGAAAGATGGTTCATTATATTTGTTTGGAATCTTTGATCAAGATAAAAAATCAGGAACCTGGAAATGGCATAGAACAAAAAAAGATTTAGATTCACTTGTTACCTATGTTGATGGAGAAATAAATGGACCATATCAAGCTTGGTATGATAATGGAATTTTATCAGTAAGCGGTTCCTTTGATAATGGTGTCCCAAATGGAAAATGGGAATGGTTTTCTCAAAAAAACACTTTAGACTCTACAAAAACATTTAAAAATGGATTATTAAATGGTATCTCAACTTTTCATTATAAAAATGGTCAAATCAAAAGATCTGTGAATTTTGTTTCGGATATTTTACACGGTGAAGATCAATCATTTTTTGCTTCTGGTCAGGTGAAAGAAAAGACAACTTATATATCTGGAGAAAAGTCCGGACCTTATGAACTATGGAATGCTAGTTCAACTCAAGAAGAAAAAGGAACCTTCCTCAATAATGAATTACATGGTGAAATCCAAAGATGGTACTCAAGTGGGATACCAGCATCTATAACGAGTTATAACTCTGGTATTCTTGATGGCGTAATGCAGGTTTATTCTTTATCAAAACAATTAAAGAGAGAATTATTTTATGATAGAGGAAAAGAGATTGCTAGATTTGAGTATCATGATAATGGACGATTTAAACGTGTATTAATTTTGAAAGAAACAAAAATTCTTTATGAAAGAAAATGGAATAAGTCAGGTCTTGAAGAAACAGAAGAAAAATATATTGTTGGAACAAGCTTGGAAAGCAAATTTTATTTATCAGGCTCATTAAGATATGAGTGTATTTATAAAAATAAGAACAAGCACGGTATGGAATGGTGGTTTAATGAGGATAGAAACCCACGAAAAATTAATTTATATTTAAACGGAGATAAAATCATTAATCATGAATTATCTTATGAAATAAATGAATAAAGAATTTTAATAATTGTAATTTCTCTATTATGAATTCAAACATTATGGATACTATCATGAATTATGGAATGCCACTCGGTACAATACTATTAGGTATAGTTTTTGGGTGGATATTCAAACGTTTTGTACATCAACGCCTAAAAAAAATCACTCAAAGGACAGATTGGAAAGGGGATGATGTCTTCTTCGAAGCCATTGAATCTCATATTGTTCTGTGGTTTTTCCTAATTTCACTAAATATTGCTTCAACTAGCATTCCATTTTTGACAGATGAATACCTAGTTTATTTCAGTAAGCTTATAGTAGCAGTGATTATACTATCGGTTACTTTAGCAGCGTCAAAAATTGGTGTTGGCGTTCTAAATTATTGGGCAGAGAGGCAGGGGACTAACCTACCATCAACTACTATTTTTGTTAACCTTGCTCGAATCATAATTATTTCGGTAGGTGTTCTAATTATTTTGCAATCAATTGGAATTTCAATTACTCCACTTTTAACTGCTATGGGTGTTGGTGGTTTGGCTATATCATTAGCTCTAAAAGATACTCTTTCAGACTTTTTTGCAGGTTTACATATACTTTTATCTCAAAAAGTGAAACCTGGAGATTTTGTTGAGTTAGATTCAGGTTATATGGGTTATGTGCAAAATATTACATGGCGACATACAACTCTTATGGAACGTACAAACAATCAAGTGACGGTGCCAAATGCCAAAATTTCAGCAGCGATTGTAAAGAATTATGATAAAGGTGATCCTAGTTTTTCTATTAGGGTCCCTATTGGTGTTTCATATGAAAGTGATCTTGAGCATGTAGTGAAGGTAACAGAAGAAGTAGCAGCAAGTGTTGTTACTGATATTGATGGAGCTAAAAAAGATAGCCCACCAGTTGTTCGTTATTTCCAGTTTGGTCAATCTAGTATTGATTTAAAAGTTTATTTTAGAGGTGAGAAGTATGGAGATCAGCATGTGATCATAGATGAATTCATTCGTCGTATCCACAAACGCTTTAAATCTGAAAATATTGAGATACCATTTCCAATTCGCACATTGATCCATAAAAATAATCAATCGTGAAAAGTTGGATTATGCTTGGCGCCTTTCTAGCAGCTTTGGCTGTTATTTTTGGTGCTTTTGGAGCTCATGCATTAAAGAATAAAGTTTCTCCTGATGATTTAATTATTTTTGAAACAGGTGTTAAATATCATATGTATCATGCCCTTGGCCTAATACTCATTGGTATACTAGGATTTCATTATAATGCAGACATTATTCAATTGCCAGGTTTTTTGATTTCTATTGGGTTGCTTATTTTTTCAGGTAGCTTATATATCCTTGTATTATCTGGTATTCGTTGGCTAGGCGCAATAACTCCTATTGGAGGAGTATTATTAATTGCTGGTTGGTTGACTTTGGTTATTAAAATCCGTACTGCATAGAATATCTATGAAAAATAAGGAATCCAAAGCACGTCATATTTCAGTATGGACGGCCTCGGCATTTGTAATCTCATCCATGATTGGGACAGGCGTCTTCACTAGTTTGGGTTTTCAATTAGTTGATATTCAATCTATCTTTCCATTACTCATGCTATGGGTTATTGGTGGAGTTATTGCATTATTTGGTGCAATAAGTTACAGCGAATTAGCTGCTGCTTTACCACGTTCAGGAGGAGAGTATCATCTATTATCAAGAGTAATACATCCAGCCGTAGGTTTTGCGGGTGGATTTGTATCTGCTACCGTAGGTTTTTCAGCTCCTGCTGTTCTTGCGGCTATGGCATTAGGAAAATATTTATCAGCTGTTTTTATTGAACTCGACCCAACCATGGTAGCTTTTTTCGTTATCATTTTTTTTACTCTATTACATTCTTTCTCGATTAAATATGGAACTATTATTCAGGATACTACAACTGCAATTAAAATTGGATTAATAATCATCTTTATTATTGCAGGTTTCTCTATATCTGACCCTCAACAAATAAACATCTTTCCAATTGCTGGTGACATGTCCCTTATTCTTAGTTCAGGATTTGCAGTTAGTTTAGTTTGGGTTTCTTATGCTTACACAGGTTGGAATTCTACGGTATATATTGCTGGAGAAGTAAAGAATCCTCAAAAAAATATTCATAAATCACTACTTATTAGTACTGGTTTTGTTATGATTCTATATGTTTTGTTAAATTTTATTTTTTTGTACTCAACGCCAATATCACAAATGATAGGTGAAGTTGAAGTTGGGTATATATCAGGGATGAAGATTTTTGGAAGTATGGGAGCTAACATAATAGGAATAGGCATTGCTATTTTACTCTTATCCACAGTCAGTAGTTATATTTTTATTGGTCCACGGATAACACAGGTCATGGGAGAAGATCATAGTTTCCTTAAGTTTTTGGCAATAAAGAATAATAATGATATTCCAATAAATGGTTTTATACTCCAATTTATCATATCGATGCTCTTTATTTATTCCTCATCATTTGAACAGGTCCTTTTATATGCAGGGATTACGTTTATAATATCAACAACAGCTACTGTAGTAGGAGTTTTTATTTTAAGAAAACGTGAGCCGAACCTTAATAGGCCCTATAAAGCTTGGGGGCATCCTTGGACATCTGGGATTTTTATCTTACTAAATATTTGGATTTTATTTTATACTTTTTTAGAGCAACCATTAGAATCAATAATAGGTTTGTCTATAGTATTAACTAGTTTGGGTATATATTTTTTTGGAAGAAAGTTCTAATAATAAAGGATTGATATAATGGACCTTAATATTAAACCATTTAATGTTACAGTTAAGCAAATGTATGAGAATCATGGCCATTTCCATGACGGTGATGCAGGTTTGGATGTTTATGTTGTGAACAAACAAACAATCGATCCAGGAGAAACAACGTTAATTCATTTGCAAATTGCATGTGAGCCAGCGGATGGAAGACCTTATTTATTGATGCCTCGCTCGAGTATTGCAAAAACTCCATTGAGGATGTGTAACTCTATTGGTTTAATCGATGGGGGCTATAGAGGAGAGATAATGGCTGTAGTTGATAATATAAAAGATGAAGCATATACGATTGAACCTGGGCAACGACTTTTTCAATTAGTTGGAATGGATGGGTCGCCTATCCATTTTAATCTAGTAGATGATTTATCTGAGACCACTCGTGGTGCAGGAGGCTTTGGAAGCACAGGTAAATAAATAAATAATTACCTCGTTATACGATTATACATTTAATAACTTAGAATAGTATATTTTTAAGGTAATTTTGACTAAAATAAGAAAAATTATATTTTCTATATCTAAATTAAAATATCTAAGGGTGCCTCGAACTCTTTTATCCTATCTTCTTCTCTTTATTTTTACTTCTTCATATACTTTGTCTCAAGGAGTAATTCAGAAAAAAACGCTTGCTGTGCTCGAATTTGACGGGACTGGCGTTCCAGACCAAACTATGCAAGATGTGACTGACCGATTTGCAAAAGAGTATGGTTCGTTTAAAAAAGATCAATTTACTATTATCAACAGAGCGCAAATGCGAAAGACTCTGCAAGAACAAAATTTGAGAGTATATGGATGTTCTTCTTTTAATTGTGGGATTGAAGCGGGTAAAGCTTTAGATGTTGATTATATTGTAATTGGTTCTCTAATAAAGAATGGCCCTGTATATAGTTTAAAATCGCAATTAATTGATGTAAAACGTTCAAAGACAATTAGTCGTGCTGACTATGATAATATTATAGGCGATATAATTTCAATTATGTCAAAAGAAGTAAAAAAAGCTGCTGCATATCTAGCTTCTGCAAAGATTGAAGTAGAATTTGTTGAAAATAAAGTTGAAGAAACTCAACGAAAACTCATTATTTTACCTGTTGAAATCACATTAGACCAATCTTTTGAACAGGAAAAAATTACTTCATTAATGAATGAATGGATTCGTGGCGAGGTGACATTTTCAAAAAAAGCAAAGCTTGTTGATTTTGAAATTGAAAAGAACATCATGGGAAAAGAAGAGTTTAAGAATGGTGTTATGTCAAACCAAGTTGCAAAAAATATTGGATTACAGAATGATGTGACGCATGTTATCACCTGGACACTTCGTATCACAAAATTAGAATCAAGTTTTATATTAAATCATTTTAGCATAGTAGATAAGCCAGAAACAATTCCTAAAGAAGATTGGCTAACGGGTGGCTTGAGAGTCCGATTTAAGACTAAAAATGATTTAGATCTTATGAAAATGAGTGTGAGAAAATATACATGGCCAGTACTTGGTGCTTCGCCACCAGTTGGTCGTTTTCCTGAGGATGGATTTTTCGCACGTATATGGTTTAAGATTAAAAACGCAATTGACAGTTTTTTCTTTTATATAGAAAATATGTATGGAATGACTGCAGTAATTATTATTTTATTATTGTTATCAGGATTTGGTCTATTCTTAGGTAATAAAGCTTTACAAGGCGATGATCCTGGGCCAGAAATTGGATTCCCTCCCGATTACTAAATTATGAGAAAATATTTATTTAATAAGTTTATTTTCTCTTTTTTACTATTTTTATCTTTTGATTTATTATTCTCTCAGACACAAATATTAACTGATATTGATGGTCAAGCAGCCACTGATTATTCAGGTTATAAGGTTGCTATTTCTGATGATGGGACTCGTATAGCAATCGGAGAAGAAACAGCTTTGGGAAGTCAAAATGTTAAAATTAATGCTAGAGGGTCAGGTCAAGTAAGAATATTTGATTATAGTGAATCAGGATGGGTGCAAGTGGGAAGTAATATTGATGGTGAAGGAGCCGGCGACCTTTTTGGTTGGCCTGTTTCCTTATCTTCTGATGGAACTCGTTTAGCAGTTGGTGCTGATAATAATGATGATAAAGAAATAGATGCAGGCCATGTACGTGTATATGATTACACTGCATCCGGATGGTCACAAATTTGTAGTGATATTGATGGTGAAGCACAAGCAGATAAATCTGGATATTCTGTTTCTCTTGCAGGAGATGGGACGAGAATAGCGATTGGAGCTAAGTATAATGATGGTGGTGGAAATAATGCAGGACATGTTCGCGTATATGAAGCTTCTTCTTGTTCGCAAGTTGGTGCTGATCTTGATGGCGCGACGGCAGATGATAATTTTGGTTACTCTGTTTCTATCAGTGATGATGGTAGTATACTAGCTGTTGGTTCACCTAATTTTGATGGAAATGGTTCTAATGCTGGTAGAGTGTATATTTATGAATTCAGCAATGGAAGTTGGAGTCAAGTTGGTAGCGGCATCGATGGTGGGACTGCTGGTGACACTTTTGGGCAAGCAGTTTCAATTAATTCGGCCGGTGATAGAGTTGCTGTTGGAGCCCCAGGGAATGGCGCTGGACATGTAAGCATTTTTCAATACAATGCTGGTAATTGGACACAGCTTGGTTCTGATATTGATGGTGAGAATGCAGGAGATAAATTTGGATATGCAACATCATTTGACTTAGATGGCGATCATGTGGCCATTGGTGGATATGGAAATGATGGAACAGCTTCAAATGCTGGTCATGCCCGTGTTTATAAATATATTGATGGTGATTGGAATCCAGTTGGCCTTGACTTAGATGGTGAAGCTGGAGGGGATTTATTTGGTTGGGGTATTGCTTTAGACGCTGATGGAGATCGAGTTGTTGTTGGTGGTCCGGCAAATGATGATGGAGGAAATGATGCAGGTCATGTTCGCGTCTACGACCCATACGATAGGACCCAACCAACAATTGTTATTACTGCAGATGAAGGAGTTGATGGTTTTAGTTCAAAAGATGCAAATATTTCGCTAACTTTTACAATTAGTGAAGCTACTTCAACATTTATTGAAGCTGATATTACTGTTTCAAACGGTTCATTGAGTGCATTTACAAAAGTATCTTCAACTGTTTATACTGCAAAATTAACTCCTATTAATGGCGGTGAAGTCACAATTGATGTTGTAGAGAAGACCTTCTTAGATTTATTCACAAATCTCAATATAGCAGCAGAACAGTTCAATTGGTTTTACGATATAGATCCTCCAGAGATTGTTTTCAATCCTTTAAATGGTTCTGTTGGCGTGGCTCTAAATACTATAATCACACTTACATTTAATGAACCGGTTCGTCATGTAAATAATAATGAAATAACTGACGCGAGTGTGGATGCACTTTTACGATTAAAAACACCTATTCATAGTGGAACGGATATTCCATTCGAGGCAACAATTGATACTGATAAGAAAGTGATCACAATTGATCCTTCAGATAATTTTGAATATACGCAAACAATATGGGTAGGCATTGGTGAGTCCGTTGAAGATTCAAATAATAATACTATTTTTTCTGCCGCCGCATCTTTTGTTACGACGGATACTAACAGAGCACCTGTATTGTTTACAATTGCTGACCAGATAACATTAGAAGACTTACCAGTTAACTTAATTCTATCTGCATCTGATCTAGACAATGACATTATTTCATTTGCGGCTACTTCATCTGAGCCGAATGTGACCCCTCTAATAACGGACTCTTTACTGACTCTTACTCCAGCTTTAAACTGGCATGGTATATCTACGATTACGGTGGCAGCAACTGATAACAGTGCTACTCCATTAACGAGAGAAATCCGCTTTAAGCTCACTGTATTACCTGTTAATGATGCGCCAAGCGCAGTGACTTTCTCACCGGACTCTATTGAAGAAAATTTATATGCAGGAACCTTTGTAGGCCTTATTCAAGCATTAGACCCGGATACCGGTGAGACCTTTGTTTATGATATGATCTCGGGTGATGGCGTAAATGACCGAGATAATGATAAATTTATCATTACAAATGATTCCTTATTATCCAATGCGGTTTTTGATTATGAAGAAGAAGACTCCCTTTTTATCCGACTGTTAGTGCGTGATCGTGGTGGTTTAAATAGTGAACTTAATGCAATAGTCAAAGTAATAGATACTCCTGATCCCATTTTAGAGTTTTCAACAACTACATTAACCTATGGCAAAGTAATTATAACTAAATCTAGCGAGCAGACCTTAACGTTATCTAGTACCGGAACGGATACGGTCATGATTGATTCCATTAGTCAACTTGGAGCGAGTTACATAATGAGCTCGGAGACATATCCCATTAAAATAGCACCTGACCTAACCAAAGACTTTACCTTTAATTTTTCTCCCGTAGATACGGGTAGCTATTTTGATCAAGCTATTTTTTATACCAAATTCATTGCTGGAACAAATCAAGTTATCTTAGATGGTCGCGGAGTGTTTGATACCATTCCGCCAGTTATCGCTTCTCTTCCTGTTATTTCATCTTCGGAAGCCCAAGAAGTTTTATTAACGGTGCCTGTGGAAGATGAGAACTTAATTACAAACGTTACTCTAAACTATATTGTTGGTGGAGATCCAACCATTCATAGTCAGGAGGCCACTTCGAATGGTGATGGAACTTACTCGGCAACAATCGATAAAGATTTTACGAGTATTTTAGGTTTAGCATATTATTATACAGCTGAGGATGAGTACTCCAATATTGGCATTGGAGATACGGTATCGGTTGAAGTTAGCTATGGAAAAACAAGACTTGATTCGAAGATTTCAGGCACGGCTTATCCTAATGGTCTGCCTAAAGGTAAATGGCGTTTGATCTCGGTTCCGACTCATTTAGACCTTTCGACGGTAAATGAAACCATAGGAGATGAACTGGGGGAGACGGGTGACTACGCTTGGAAGCTTTATGAAGACCTCGGAGATGCGAACTGGCAAGAAGCGCAAGATATTAAACTTGGAAAAGGGTACTGGTTGCAACAACGCCAAGAGGAGGACTTATCTTTTGGTGTGGGTTCAGGAAAGTCTGTTGATATTAGAAGTTATACAATCCGAGTTCCTAAAGGTTGGAGTCTGATTGGCAATCCTTATCCATTTCCAATCAAAGTTTATTTTGATGATGCCGAAGTTTTTGGACCACTAACATACAGTAAAAATACTATAAATGATTTGGAAGGTTGGGATGCGGAGACCACGACCTTATCACCATGGGAAGGATATGCGGTCTATAATCGCACATCCGACTCTTTGGGCTTAGAACTTAAGCCCTTAGATCAAGGGAATGTGCAATCAGCGGTAGCCACGGATGGTTGGCATATAGATCTGAGTGTTGATAACGGTACTTATAGTGATCAATATAATAGGATTGGTCGTCGATTAGATGCTTCAGATAAACTGGACCAATGGGATAATCCAGAACCACCTAAATTAGAGCAATATCTTTCTCTTTCTATGGATCGTGAGGAGTGGGACCTAGAATTACCGCTGACCTCAGATATCCGTTCGATGAATGAAACCAATGGTCAGTGGGATATGTATCTAGACACAAAAGGCATCAAAGGTACCGTTTATTTGGAAGCCAATATTAAAGGGGACTTTCCATTAGAATCCCATGCCGTATTGTTCGATCCGATCGAACGCAAGAGCTATGACCTATTACTGAATCAAACCATAATGATTACCCGTCAAAGTGACCATTATAATTATCCTTTAAATATTTTAGTGGGCTCACCCGATTATGTGCTGGCAAAGACAGAAGAGCTAATTGCTCAATTACCGGAATCATTTACATTGGGTCAAAACTATCCAAATCCATTTAATCCTGAAACTAATATTCCATTTACGATCGCGATGCCATCCTATGTTCAAATCTCAATATATAATTTATTGGGTCAGAAAGTGGTGAATCTGGAGAGTCGTTGGTTTGATATGGGGCAATACAATGTAAGATGGAATGGCAAAGACGCTCAAGGGAACCAACTCAGCACAGGTGTTTACATCTACAGCCTAGAGTCAGCTGAGTTCAGAAAAGCAAAAAAACTGATTTTAATGAAATAAAAATATGTTAATACTAATACAATTAAATTATAGTTTGAGCTTTCATGCGTAATAAGTTATATAACTATATTTTTTCATTATTAGCCTTTATTTTATTTATATCTATTGTTAAAACTCAAATCACAGAACCTACAATGGTGATTACAGCAGCAGAAGGACTAGATGGGTTCTCTTCAAAGGATGCTACTTTGTCACTCACTTTTACTTCTAGTGCAATTACTAATGACTTTACCGAAGATGATATTACAGTGAATAATGGTGTAATCAGTGATTTCCTCTCAGTGCAAAATCGTTATCTTAGTTTTGATGGGGTAGATGATTATGTAAAAGTTAAAAGAGAAGTGCAGGATGATTTTACGCTTCAAGCTTGGGTAAAGACTACGACTTCAAGTAATGGTAACAAACCTTGGGATGGACTGCCAATTGTATATGCTGACATTGGTGGGGGCACTAATTTAGATTTTTGTACAGCAGTATTAAATGGAAAATTTTCCTTTAATACAGGATTCCCGGATGTAACAATTAATTCAACAAGTTCTATTGATGATGGTCAATGGCATCATGTAGTCGCTACACGTGAAAAATCAACAGGTACGATGTCAGTTTACGTTGACGGTGTCCTGGAAAACACCCAGGTCACTACCAACACTGGCTCTTTAACACTACCATCATACATTTACATTGGCGGTCAAGACTATAATAGTAAATATTACAAAGGACAGATAGAAGAAGTAGCCGTATGGACCAGTACAATATCATCTGATGGTGTTGCAGCACTTTATAACTCAGGGTCACCTTTAAATGTATTAGCGGATGTTGGAGGTTATACATCATCTAGCAATCTACAAGGGTATTGGAAGTTTAATGATCAATCAGGATCAACGGCAGAGGATGCAAGCACTAGCAATAATGATGGAGAGATTTTGGGACCCACTTGGGTAGATGATGAGTCAGACGGAAATGTATTTACAGCGACGTTAACTCCCATAGCTCATGGCTGGGTTGACATTGATGTCTTAGCCAATACTTTTACGGATGGTTCAGGTAATTCTAATACAGCAGCAGAACAGTTCAATTGGTTTTATGATATACGTGCACCAGAGATTGTCTTTGATCCTTTAAATGGATCTGTTGATGTAGCGCTTAATACCAATATCACCATTACATTTGATGAGTATTCACGCCATATAAATAATGATGAAATAACTGACACGAGCGTGGATGCTCTTTTACGATTAAAAACCCCAACCCATAACGGTACAGACATTCCATTCGAGGCAACAATTGATGCTGATAAGAAAGTGATCACAATCGATCCTTCAGATAATTTTGAATATGCGCAAACAATATGGGTGGGCATTGGTGAGTCCGTTGAAGATTCACTTAATAATACTATTTTTTCTGCCGCCGCATATTTTGTTACAACGGATACTAACCGAGCTCCTGTAATTAATACTTATACTGATCAAACTACTATTGAGGATGTTGCAATTAATTTAGTTTTAGCTGCTACTGATCTAGACAATGACATTATTTCATTTGCGGCTACTTCATCTGAGCCGAATGTGACCCCTCTAATAACGGACTCTTTACTGACTCTTACTCCAGCTTTAAACTGGCATGGTATATCTACGATTACGGTGGCAGCAACTGATAACAGTGCTACTCCATTAACGAGAGAAATCCGCTTTAAGCTCACTGTATTACCTGTTAATGATGCGCCAAGCGCAGTGACTTTCTCACCGGACTCTATTGAAGAAAATTTATATGCAGGAACCTTTGTAGGCCTTATTCAAGCATTAGACCCGGATACCGGTGAGACCTTTGTTTATGATATGATCTCGGGTGATGGCGTAAATGACCGAGATAATGATAAATTTATCATTACAAATGATTCCTTATTATCCAATGCGGTTTTTGATTATGAAGAAGAAGACTCCCTTTTTATCCGACTGTTAGTGCGTGATCGTGGTGGTTTAAATAGTGAACTTAATGCAATAGTCAAAGTAATAGATACTCCTGATCCCATTTTAGAGTTTTCAACAACTACATTAACCTATGGCAAAGTAATTATAACTAAATCTAGCGAGCAGACCTTAACGTTATCTAGTACCGGAACGGATACGGTCATGATTGATTCCATTAGTCAACTTGGAGCGAGTTACATAATGAGCTCGGAGACATATCCCATTAAAATAGCACCTGACCTAACCAAAGACTTTACCTTTAATTTTTCTCCCGTAGATACGGGTAGCTATTTTGATCAAGCTATTTTTTATACCAAATTCATTGCTGGAACAAATCAAGTTATCTTAGATGGTCGCGGAGTGTTTGATACCATTCCGCCAGTTATCGCTTCTCTTCCTGTTATTTCATCTTCGGAAGCCCAAGAAGTTTTATTAACGGTGCCTGTGGAAGATGAGAACTTAATTACAAACGTTACTCTAAACTATATTGTTGGTGGAGATCCAACCATTCATAGTCAGGAGGCCACTTCGAATGGTGATGGAACTTACTCGGCAACAATCGATAAAGATTTTACGAGTATTTTAGGTTTAGCATATTATTATACAGCTGAGGATGAGTACTCCAATATTGGCATTGGAGATACGGTATCGGTTGAAGTTAGCTATGGAAAAACAAGACTTGATTCGAAGATTTCAGGCACGGCTTATCCTAATGGTCTGCCTAAAGGTAAATGGCGTTTGATCTCGGTTCCGACTCATTTAGACCTTTCGACGGTAAATGAAACCATAGGAGATGAACTGGGGGAGACGGGTGACTACGCTTGGAAGCTTTATGAAGACCTCGGAGATGCGAACTGGCAAGAAGCGCAAGATATTAAACTTGGAAAAGGGTACTGGTTGCAACAACGCCAAGAGGAGGACTTATCTTTTGGTGTGGGTTCAGGAAAGTCTGTTGATATTAGAAGTTATACAATCCGAGTTCCTAAAGGTTGGAGTCTGATTGGCAATCCTTATCCATTTCCAATCAAAGTTTATTTTGATGATGCCGAAGTTTTTGGACCACTAACATACAGTAAAAATACTATAAATGATTTGGAAGGTTGGGATGCGGAGACCACGACCTTATCACCATGGGAAGGATATGCGGTCTATAATCGCACATCCGACTCTTTGGGCTTAGAACTTAAGCCCTTAGATCAAGGGAATGTGCAATCAGCGGTAGCCACGGATGGTTGGCATATAGATCTGAGTGTTGATAACGGTACTTATAGTGATCAATATAATAGGATTGGTCGTCGATTAGATGCTTCAGATAAACTGGACCAATGGGATAATCCAGAACCACCTAAATTAGAGCAATATCTTTCTCTTTCTATGGATCGTGAGGAGTGGGACCTAGAATTACCGCTGACCTCAGATATCCGTTCGATGAATGAAACCAATGGTCAGTGGGATATGTATCTAGACACAAAAGGCATCAAAGGTACCGTTTATTTGGAAGCCAATATTAAAGGGGACTTTCCATTAGAATCCCATGCCGTATTGTTCGATCCGATCGAACGCAAGAGCTATGACCTATTACTGAATCAAACCATAATGATTACCCGTCAAAGTGACCATTATAATTATCCTTTAAATATTTTAGTGGGCTCACCCGATTATGTGCTGGCAAAGACAGAAGAGCTAATTGCTCAATTACCGGAATCATTTACATTGGGTCAAAACTATCCAAATCCATTTAATCCTGAAACTAATATTCCATTTACGATCGCGATGCCATCCTATGTTCAAATCTCAATATATAATTTATTGGGTCAGAAAGTGGTGAATCTGGAGAGTCGTTGGTTTGATATGGGGCAATACAATGTAAGATGGAATGGCAAAGACGCTCAAGGGAACCAACTCAGCACAGGTGTTTACATCTACAGCCTAGAGTCAGCTGAGTTCAGAAAAGCAAAAAAACTGATTTTAGTTAAGTAATATATTTTAGCACTCTAAATATTAGACTGCTAAAATATATTGCTAATCTTGCTTTATAAAGTATAATTTCGGCCCCACATTAATGTGGATAAATATTTAAATGAAAATTAATAAATAAGAAAACAGGAGTAAGCGAAATGGCACTAAATGTAAAGCCTTTGGCTGATCGTGTTGTAGTTGAACCTGCAGCGGCAGAAGAAATGTCTTCAGGGGGAATTATTCTTCCAGATACTGCTCAGGAAAAACCACAGCAAGGCACTATTGTTGCAACGGGTCCAGGAAAAGTCTCTGACTCAGGAACCCTTGTCACAATGGAATTGAAAAAAGGAGATAAGATCCTATATGGTAAATATAGTGGTACTGAATTCTCATTTGAAGGAACAGATTATTTAATTATGCGCGAGAGTGATATTCTCGCTGTCCTATAAGGAGTAAATAAAAATGGCTAAAGAAATCTCATATGATCTCGAAGCACGCAATGCCCTTAAGGCCGGTGTGGATAAGCTTGCTAATGCGGTTAAAGTAACACTTGGACCAAAAGGTCGTAATGTTGTGATCGAGAAAAAATTTGGTGCACCTACTGTTACTAAAGATGGTGTCACGGTTGCCAAAGAAGTTGAATTAGAAAATAAACTAGAAGATGTTGGCGCGCAGATGGTTAAAGAAGTAGCTTCAAAAACATCTGATGTTGCTGGCGATGGTACAACAACTGCTACAGTTTTAGCTCAAGCTCTTGTTGCTGAAGGGTTAAAAAATGTTACAGCAGGCGCAAATCCAATGTCAATTAAACGTGGTATTGATAAAGCTGCAGCTGCTGTTGTTGAAGGATTGAAAAAGCAAAGTAAAGATCTACCTGATTCTGATCAAATAGCTAATGTAGGGAAAATCTCTGCAAATAATGATCAAGAAATTGGTGAAAAAATTGCTGAAGCTATGGAAAAAGTTGGTAAAGATGGTGTAATAACTGTTGAAGAATCAAAAACAGCTGAAACATTTTTAGAAACAGTTGAAGGTATGCAGTTTGATCGTGGTTATTTATCACCATACTTTGTAACAAATTCTGATAATATGGAAGCAGAATTAGAAGATCCATACATTTTAATATATGATAAGAAAATATCTAATATGAAAGATCTTCTTCCTTTACTAGAAAAAGTTGTGCAAACTGGTAAACCAGTTATGATAATTGCTGAAGATGTAGAAGGTGAAGCATTAGCGACATTAGTTGTAAATAAACTACGTGGTACCTTTAAAGTCTTAGCTGTTAAAGCACCTGGTTTTGGTGACCGTCGTAAAGCTATGCTTGAAGATATTGCAGTATTAACTGGTGCAACTGTCATTTCTGAAGATGCTGGTTATAAACTTGAAAATGCAACCTTAGAATATTTAGGTACATCTAAGCGTGTTGTGTCTGATAAAGATAACTCAACCATCGTTGGTGGAAGTGGTCAGTCTGATGCAATAAAAGCTCGTATCAATGAGATCAAAGTTCAGATAGAAAAAACTTCATCTGATTATGATCGTGAGAAGTTGCAAGAACGTTTAGCAAAGCTATCAGGTGGTGTTGCGGTTATTAATGTAGGTGCTGCGACTGAAGTAGAAATGAAAGAAAAGAAAGCACGTGTTGAAGATGCACTTCACGCAACTCGTGCAGCGGTAGAAGAAGGCATTATCCCTGGTGGTGGTGTTGCTCTACTTAGATCTATTTCAGCTTTAGATAAACTCAAAGTTGATGATGAAGAAGCAGTTGGTGTAGATATTATGCGTCGCGCTTTAGATGCTCCAATTCGTCAAATTTGTGAAAATGCAGGAGTTGAAGCTTCAATTGTTGCTCAAGCGGTTCGTAAAGGTAAAGGTGATTATGGCTACGATGCTCGTACTGATGAATATGTAAGTATGTTTGAAGCGGGTATCATAGATCCAACAAAAGTTGCTCGCGTGGCTGTTGAAAATGCTAGTTCAATTGCTGGTATGATTTTAACAACCGAAGCTGCAGTGACTGAAATTCCTGAGAAGGAAGCTCCACCAATGCCTCCAATGGATCCAGGAATGGGTGGAATGGGCGGAATGATGTAATCTTAGGATTACAATTTTTTACTAAAGCCTCTTTTAGGGAACTAAAAGGGGCTTTTTTTATATAACTATCATACATGATAAATATTATTTTAATTTCAAATTAAAGGAGTATTTTTTATGAATCATATACCTATTAAATTCTTTCTCATATGGGAATAATAAGACTTAATAATATGCAGCTTTATGGATTTCATGGAGTTAATGAATCTGAAAAAAATCTAGGTGGTAGGTTCGAAGTGGATGTAGAATTATGTTTATCACTACGATCTTCATGCATCTCGGACAACTTGAGCGATACAATTGATTATGATTCTATATATAAAAAAGTTGATAGTTGCGTAAAAAGAGAAAAATTCTATTTAATTGAGGCACTAGCTAATTCTATAGCATTAAATATATTAAAAGATCATCGAATAGAATCCGTTGTAGTACGTGTTCGAAAGCCGCATGCTCCTGTAAAAGGTGTTCTAGATACTGTTGAAGTTGAAATAGAAAGAAATCAAAAGGATTATGACTGAACTTGTTTATTTAGGAATAGGTTCTAATATTGGTGATAGAGAATCAAATATTTTTACTGCTATTGCAGCATTAGATGTTAGAGATGAAATAAGTGTTAAAAGAACTGCCTCTATTTATGAAACGGAACCTATGTATAAAACTGATCAATCAACATTTTTTAATACTGTAGTTGAATTAGAATCAGATCTTCAACCAGAAGCCATGCTTCAAGTTTGTCAAGGTATTGAGCTTATGTTAGGTCGTCCTCAAAATCATGAAAAAAATGAACCTAGGGTAATTGATCTAGATATATTAGCCTATGAAACAAAGTCAGTGGACTTAATCAATTTAAAGATTCCACATCCACAGCTTTTTGCTCGTAAATTTGTCCTCGTTCCGTGGGCTGAAATTTCACCTGATTTTATGGTCCAAGATTATGGTCGTTCAGTTTCAGAACTACTAACATTATGTCCTGACACGTCAAGTGTGCAAAATCATAAATTGGAAAAAACTGCATGAGAAATTTATACTATGTGGCAATTGAAGGAACAATTGGTGTTGGAAAAACTAGTTTAGCAAAACTTATCTCTGAACGATTGGGTGCAAAGTTAGTTTTAGAAGAATTTCAAGATAATCCATTTTTAGCTGATTTTTATGAAGATCCAGAACGTCATGCATTTCAAACACAACTATGGTTTTTGCTCCAACGATTTCAACAACAGCAAGATTTAAGACAAATAGATATGTTCCAAAACTTGGTTATTACTGATTATATGTTTGTTAAAGATCGTCTATTTGCATCACTTAATTTAAATGAAAAAGAAATGAGTCTTTATGATTCAGTAGCAAATATGATGGAACGAAATGTGATAGGACCAGACCTAGTTATTTTTTTACAGGCTGACACAGAAACTTTGATGCGGAATATTTCTAGACGTGGAAGAGTTTTTGAAAAGAATATGTCAGAAGATTACATCGATGCTCTTAATCAAGTATATAATGAATACTTTTTTCGTTATCAAGATACACCACTTGTGATTATTAACACTAATAATATTGATTTTGTTAATAATAAAGGGGACCTTGATGAGGTCATTAATTATATAAGACAACCAGCAACAGGAACAAAATTTTTCAACCCAACTACTGGTTTATAATATGATAAAATTAATAGTTCTGGGTATTTTAGTCTATTTTGCATATTCATTAAAAAATAAATTTATTTCAAAAGATAGCGAACCTTCTATAAAAGAAAAAAATTCTTATAAAAATTTGAATATTAAAGACGCTGATTACGAAGATATAAACAAAGGTAATTCATGAAAAAAATAATTATATTTATTACTGAGAATCAAAAATCAAAAGATTTAGGATTGCTTTTATTAAGATTGCTTCCTGGATATTATTTTATTGCGAATCATGGTTGGAGTAAAATAACAAATCCAGCTAAATGGGAAAAACTTGGCAATGCATTCACTAAATATTTTGGTGAATTATTAGTTTTTGCAAATCCATTTTTTGGGTTTTTAGCAGCTTTCTCAGAATCTATTTGTGCAATATTAATATTTATGGGTTTATTTACACGTTCATCATCATTTTTAGCTCTTGCAACAATGTTTATAGCTGCATTTAATCATATTACTACTACAGGAAGCCCAGAAAAGGCCTGGCTGTATTTTTCTATATTTTTTGCAATAATGTTGCTTGGCCCAGGTAAATATAGTCTTGATAATATATTTTTTTCTAGCGCTGAAGACTAATGCAAGCTATTCGTATTCACAAGCATGGTGGAATTGAAGTTCTAAATTACGAGTCGCTTCCTACCCCAAAACCTAAAGAAAATGAAGTAATTATACAGATTAGAGCTGCTGCCATGAATCATTTAGATATTTGGGTTCGCCGCGGTGTTCCAGGTGTTCCACTTCCTATGATTTTAGGCAGTGATGGAGCAGGTATTATTACTGAAATTGGAGACAAAGTAACTAAATTTAATATTAATGATGAAGTTTGTATTCAACCTCTAACATATTGTGATAAATGCGATTACTGTATAAATGGAATGCAAAATTATTGTCACAAAATTGGAATTTTAGGTGAAACTCAAGATGGAACATTTTGTGAATATATGGCAATCTCTGAGAGTAATGTTTATCCAAAACCAAGTCATCTTTCATTTGAGGAGACAGCAGCATTTCCTTTAACTGCTCAAACAGCTTACTCAATGTTAGTTCGAAGAGCTAAAATAGAAGTTGGAGAAACAGTATTTGTTTGGGGCGCGGGGTCAGGCGTAGGCACTATGGCCATACAAATTGCTAAAGCTAAAGGATGTAATGTTATAGCTACTGGTGGGTCAGAAAAAAAGATAAATCATGCTAAGGATCTTGGTGCTGACTTTGTCCTAGATCATTATAATCAAAATATTGTAAACCAAGTAAAAGAATATACAGATGGTTTTGGAGTTGATGTGATTATTGAACATGTTGGAGAAGCTACGTGGGAAAAAAGTATGAAGATACTTGGAAAAGGTGGAAGATTAGTTACTTGTGGTGCAACAACGGGTCCCAAAGTAAATATTGATATTAGACATTTATTTAGCAAGCAACAAAGCATTATGGGTTCAACAATGGGTGACTCAGCTGCTTTTGATGAATGCTTATCCTTAATATTAGATAAAAAGATTAAGCCTATAATTGACAGATCTTTTTCCTTTGAAAAAATACGTGATGCACATCATTATTTAGAGAACAGTAGTCATGTAGGTAAAGTGATTTTATTACCAGAATGAAATATAATAAGCATATATTTATTTGTACTAATGAACGTGAGAAATGTAGCATTAAAGGAGATTGTGCTAGTCTTGGAAGTAAAGAAATTCGTATGAAATTTGTTCAGCTTATAAATGAGCATGGTTTAAAAGGTAAAGTTCGTGCAAATAAAAGTGGTTGTTTAGATGCATGTGAAATGGGAACGGCTTTAGTAATCTACCCTAAGGGAATATGGTATACAAAAGTAACTAAATCTGATGTAAGAGAAATATTTAATAAATCAATATTGCAAGATGAAGTTGTAGAGAGATTAAAAGGAAATAAAGATACTTGGGGGCAAATGATGGAAATAAGAAGAAAGAATCAGGTTAAAGCATGAAAAAAATATTACATATCTTAATTTGGAGTATTATTATATCAAATAGCTTTGCTCAAATGAAAAAAGGAATTGGCCTTACTACAGGAACTCAAGGTTCAGGTGTCCATTTTATTGGAAGTTGGCAATTTCAGAAAAATTTATTTTATGGTTTTGAAGCCCGTTACTTTGATATTAAGAATGAAACAGAAATCCCTGTTTATAATCAATATACTGGTCAATATATAAATGTAGGTGATAAAGCGCTTGTTCTATTTCCATTTTATGCAACAGTGAAATGGTTACCATTTGAAGGTAAGATTGCTAATAATTTTTCCCCCTTTGTTCAATTAAAGGGTGGACCTCTTTTAGCAATCGATGGAAATGAAGAGTATAGAAGGTTTAATAATCGATGGAGAAAAGCACCAACATTCACCTCTTATGGAGCTCAAATAGTAATTGGTGTTTCATTTTTACAAATGGGTGGATCTTCTATTTCTCCATCAATTGGGTTTGAATTTCTACCTATGGGACAGACCGTTGATGACAAAAAACAATATGATGGAACTACAATTAATATAACTTGGACTTTTGCTAATTCTCGACGTTGATGGAAGAACGCTACTTCAAAATAAATTCGGATAATATTAAACATAATAAATTTTCTCTTGCTAGATCTGAATCAGCTCATTTCATAAATTCATTGAGGGGAAAAACTAATGATATGATATGCCTTCTGGATGGCAGTGGTCGTGCTTATAAAAGCAAAATTACCTCAATTAATGAAGATTTGGTTTCTGGTGTTATTCAAGAAGAGATACTTAATTATGGAGAGTCTAGATTTGATATTAATTTAGTTATTGGCATGATTAAGGGTAGTCGTATGGATATGATTATTGAAAAAGCTACAGAACTTGGAGTTAAATCAATTCAACCAATAATGTTTGATAGGTGTATTAAAAAAAAAATAAATATAGAACGTGCGCAAAGAATTATAGAATCAGCGGCTAAGCAAAGTGGTAGAAGTTTTTTCCCAAAATTTTTACCAGTTTCAAAACTTAATAATTGGATCAGTGAAAATACTTTAAATATTAATATTCTTTGTCATATAAATGGGTCAGATTTTCTAAAAGGTGTGTTAATTAATGATAAAAAATCTTATAATATAATTATTGGACCAGAAGGTGATTTTTCTGATAGTGAATTAAATACTTTAGATAAAATAAAACCAATAACCATAAACTTAGGTCCTCGAAGGTTAAGAAGTGAAACTTCAGCTATTGTTGGCCTAGCTAACCTCAATCAAATTCTAAATTATTAAAATGGATAATTGTTTATTTTGCAAAATAATTAATGGTGATATTGCTGCTAAAAAGGTTTATGAAAACGAGCATATAATAGCCTTTAATGATATTAATCCCAAGGCACCAGTACATATTTTAGTCATACCTAAAAAACATATTAGATCAATAAATGAATTAAACTCATCAGATATAAATCTAGCTGGAGAGATAATTTTAGCAGCTAAAAAAATTGCAAAAGACCAAGGAGTAGACTCAAAGGGATTTAGAGTTGTTTTTAATACAAATGATGATGGTGGACAAACTGTTTATCATATTCATATGCACATTATGGGTGGCCGTCAAATGCAATGGCCACCAGGCTAATTAATAATATTATATTTTAAGTATACTCTATGGTTTTCTTTTTTAATAGATATTAGATTAATTGACTTTATTTACCTCGTAAATGTATATATCAGAACTTAATATTCATGGTTTTAAATCTTTCGCCAAAAAGGAAAAATTAAAATTTGGTGAAGGCGTTACTGTAATTGTTGGCCCTAATGGTTGTGGAAAAACAAATATTGTTGATGCTATAAGATGGGTATTAGGTGAACAAAAATACTCCGTTCTTCGTTCTGGGAAAATGGGTGATGTTATTTTTAATGGAGCAGACAATCTTAAACCTCTTTCTGTTTGTGAAGCATTCTTAACTGTTCATAATAATAAAGGTAAGCTACCTGTCGAATATAATGACGTTGAGATAGGTCGACGAATTTATCGAAATGGTGAATCAGAATACTTTATAAATAGAACTCCTTGCAGGCTTAAAGATATTCATGACCTTTTTGTAGATACTGGCATGGGCTCAGATGCGTACTCTGTAATTGAATTAAAAATGATTGAACAAATTCTTTCAGAAACAGCTGATGATCGTAAAAGAATGTTTGAAGAAGCAGCTGGTATTAATAAATATAAACAGCAGCGTAGGTCTGCAATGCGAAAGTTTGATGCAGTTGGGCAAGATTTAGATCGAATTAATGATATTGTACAAGAAGTTGAACAGAAGGTTCACAGTCTAAATCTCCAATTAAAAAGATATAAACGTCATGAAAAATTAAATGATGAACTAAAAGATAAAGAAATTGCTTTAGCATATATTAAGGTTCATAATCATGAAGCTGAAATAGCACCCTTACGTAAGGAAGTTTTAGAATACTTACATTTAAAAGATGAGAAGGTTACTGATAGTAATGTCTATGAAGAAAAATTGACTCAATTAAAAAAACTTTATGTTGAACAACAGTCAGATTTAGGATCATTACAAAAAGTTATAGGTGGGTTAGAAGATGATCGAGAATCATTTCAGAATAAAATTTTAGTATGGTCAGAACAAGATAAAGCTAGTAGGCTAAATATAGAACGATTAAAAAATGAGTTTTCATCAAGCGACGAGAAAAAAACTCAATTAAAAAAACAGATTAGTATTAATAATAATGAAATTAATCTGATTCTACCTAAAGTTGAATCACTGCTAAACAAATATAAAACAAAAAAAACTAATTTTACTATTGTAGAAGATAAGTACAAGGATTCTCAACAAAATTTAGAAATCGCTCAAAATACACGTTGGGAAGCTGAAAAGAAAATTGCAGATAACCGTTCTCTGTTAGATAGAACTCAATCACTTCTTTTGGAAAAAAATGAAAATCTATCTGCAATGAATAATAAAATTAAAGATGCAAAAACTGAAGAGAAAAATCAACGTAAAGTGCAAAAAGAATTAGAGTTGCAAAAAGTTAGTATCAGTAAAGAGAATGAAATAGTTGGTAAAGAATTAGATAGCCTGCAAGATCAGCTTAATGAATTCAAAAAAACTAAATCTGATTTGGAAATGAAAATCCATAAAGATAAATCTTCATTGTCAAATATAAAAAGTCAACTTTCTTTTTATGAAGAATTAGTCTCTCAAAAAGATGGTTATCCAAGCGGTGTAAGAACTGTCCTCAATAACCCAAAAAAATATTCAGGGATTATTGGTACGGTAGGTGACCTTTTTCATATGGATGAAAAATATAATTTAGCATTTCAAGCAGCTTTAGGTGAATGGTCTAAGTGTCTAGTTTCAAAAGATCGAAATGTTGCCCTAAATATCCTTTCTGATGCAGAAAAGGATCAAGTTGGAAACTTATCAATTTTACCATTAAAAGAAATAAGTGAATCAAAATTTAGTTCAAAAGACGTTCCTATAGGTGATTGTATTTTAGGTTCGGGTCTAAGTTTATCTGGTGTAAATAGTGAGCATGAAGGATTAGCACATGCATTAGTTAGCAATCTAGTAATTGTAGAAGATTTAAAAGTTGCACTTAAAACGCATAATCTTGAAGGTTGGAATGTAGTTGACTTGAACGGTGCATATTATGGAGATAATTTTTTATTAAAACACAAAGGAAAAAATAAAGAGGGTGGACTTCTTGGGCGAACTAAAAAAATAAAGTTATTAAAAAATAGTATAAATGAATTAATTATTCAAAATAACAATGATAATAAATCTCTTAGTGTTTTATTAAAAACAATTGAAGTTGAAAATTCTAAATTAGATTTATTAATAGATAAACAAGATAATCTATCAGTTGATCTTAGTAAAATTGAAAATAGTCTTATTCAAAATCACTTCAAACAATCACAAAATCTTGAAATAATTAAAGAACTCAATCAAGACCTAGTTGATATTAAAAAACAGATTAAAGATCTTAAGGATTCTGAAAATAAATTAGTTCCAAGTCTATCTAAAAGTGAGGAAAGTATAAAAGAACTTCTAGACAAGGTTGATCAATGCTCTAAAATACTCATTAGTATGCAGGCCGAACGCGATACCTTTCAGCAAGCTGTTCAAGAACTACGAATTGAGCTACTTAATTTTGAAAATAAACGTGATAGTATAAATTTTCAAAAACAGGTAGCTAGTGAAACTATTGAAGAATTAGATAAACGCCAAAAAATTATCGATAATGAAATATTAGAATTAGTTTCGAAAAGAAAGTCACTTAAAGAGCAAATTTTAAAGTCAGATAGTGAACTTAAATCAATTTCTGGAAAATTAGTAAAAGAACGTTCAGTTTTAAAGCTTAAACATGATACCGTTAATGATACATACCAATCCATGGAAGAAATTCAAAATACAATCCGTTCAGAGCAACAATCACGTGAAGCTTTATTAGAAGAGTTAAAAATAAATGAATTAAAAATTGTTGAACAAGAGCAACGAATAAATATTATTAAAGAACGCATTAAAGATCGTTATTCAATGGATATTCCATCAGATTTAATTGTTGATGATGATCTAGATGACTTAGAACTTCGTGTAGAACAAATTATGAGAAGCATTGATAGTATTGGTCCAATTAATATGGCTGTTCAATATGAATACGAAGAAGAACAAAAACGTTTGGAAACACTCATTGAACAAAGAATTGACTTAACTACTTCTGAAGAAAATTTAAGAGAAACCATTCAGCAAATTGATAGAGTTGCAAGAAAAAAATTCCAAGAGACATTTGATAACATCAAATTAAACTTTGCTAAGCTATTTGGAATGTTTTTCGAAGGTGGGACAGCAACACTTTCATTGATTGGTGACCCAGATCCACTTGAAGCAGATATCTCTATTCATGCTCAACCACCAGGGAAGAACAATCAATCACTTAGAATGTTATCAGCTGGTGAAAAATCGCTTACTGCTATCGCACTATTATTTGCTATTTATCAGTATAAACCTAGTCCTTACTGTATTCTTGATGAAGTAGATGCACCATTAGATGATGTTAATATTCAAAAATTTAAACGAGTTCTTAACTCTTTTGCTGATGAAACTCAATTTATTGTAGTAACTCATAATAAATTAACAATGGAGGTTGCAGATTATCTTTATGGTGTTACGATGGAACAAAAAGGTGTTTCAAAGTTAGTATCAGTAAAATTTGATGAATAAAAGTGAATTTTTGTTCATCAAATTTATGAATTAGATTTCTTTTTTATATTTTGTTTTGTGACATTTTGGAGGATACCATTGATTTCCGGTGCTTGAATCTATACATTCTTTTTCAGAAGTATCTCCCGTGATATTATAATCTTCATCAAGGCAATAAGATTCTTCTTCAACATTGACGAAAAATGATTTATTACTTGACGCCATTTCATATTTGAAACAATTTCCACTAAAACAAAATGTTTCACCTACGTCATACCAAGTAAAATTTTTTGTATTTGCATTTGGACCTGTAATTATTTCTTTGCCTGTACCATCATCATAGATTTCAAGAGTTATTGTCAATCCTTTTCCTTTTAATCCACGCCATTCAGTATCATCAATCTCGCCACTACATGATGCAGATTCGTAAGTCCCCATTTCTGTAACTTTCCAAGTACCAACAAAAAGACTTTTCTCTTCACTCTCTTTTTCTTCACAGCCACTTAAAATAAATAATAATAAAAATAATAACTTTTTCATTTTGTATTCCTAATGCTAAAAATAGAACATAAAATTACATTATTTTTTAAAAAAAAACTCCATTTTTGAATCGTTCTTTCCATTAATAATAAAGTAATTTTAAATATGCAAATTTCAACTATACGCAACTTTTGTATTATCGCTCATATTGATCATGGCAAATCTACTCTTGCTGATAGACTTTTAGAGGAGACAAATACCTTATCTAAAAAGGATATGAAAGCCCAAGTCCTTGATAGCATGGACCTGGAGCGTGAAAGAGGGATAACTATAAAAAGCCATCCAATTAAAATGCAGTATACTCATAAAGATAAACAAACCTATACTTTTAACTTAATTGATACACCTGGTCATGTTGACTTTACATACGAAGTATCTCGTTCACTTGCAGCTTGTGAAGGAGTTTTGCTATTAGTAGATGCAGCGCAAGGTGTTGAAGCCCAAACTGTAAGTAATACGTATCTTGCAATTGATAGTAATCTCACAATTATCCCTGTAATTAATAAAGTAGACTTAGCAAGTGCACGCGTAGATGAGGTTAAAAGTCAATTAATAGAATTAATTGGATGTGATGAAGAAGAGATAGTTTGCGCCAGTGCAAAAAGTGGAATTGGAATTGAAGATGTATTTGACGCAATTATTGATAGAATACCGCCACCTGAAGATAAATCAGATAAGCCATTACGAGCTATGGTATTTGACTCTATTCATGATAACTATAAAGGTGCTATTCCCTATGTAAGGGTATTTGAAGGTGTTTTAAAAGCAGGTGAAACGGCAAAGTTTTTTTCTCACAATACCTTTTATGATATAACTGAGGTTGGACATTTTATACTTAAACAAGTCCCCTCAAAAGAGCTTCGCGCCGGAGATGTTGGATACCTTTTGGGTAATATTCGAGATGTTGCACACATTCTTCCTGGAGATACAATCACTACTAAGCAAAAACCAGCTTCTGAAGCATTGCCAGGTTTTAAAGAGATTAAGCCAATGGTTTTTTCTGGACTATATCCATCTGACTCAGATGATTATGACCAACTTAGAATAGCTTTAGAAAAATTAAAGCTTAATGATGCTTCGCTTCTTTTTGACCCAGAAACAAGTGAAGCTTTGGGCTTTGGGTTTCGCTGTGGATTTTTAGGATTACTTCATATGGAGATTATTCAAGAGCGTCTTGAAAGAGAATTTGACTTAGCGCTTGTAACCACAACACCAAATGTTAAATATAAAGTTGAATTAAGATCTGGTGAAATTATTGAAGTTGATACCCCGGCAAAAATGCCTCCTACTGGTGAAATTCAATCTATAATGGAACCACATGTTTCTGCTGAAATCATAACACCAAAAGAATTTATTGGTAACATAATGACTCTTTGCCAAAAGAAACGTGGGGTTTATAAAAACACAAACTATATTTCAACGGATAAAGCTCAACTTCATTATGATCTTCCTCTAGGAGAAATAATTTTTGATTTCTATGATAAATTAAAATCTACAAGTAAGGGTTACGCTTCATTAGATTACCATTTATCAGATTATATATCTGGAGATTTAAAAAAATTAGATATTTTGATTAATAACGAAACTGTTGATGCACTGTCATTTATTACACATTCTAATGATGCCTATCAACGTGGAGTATCTATGTGCTCTAAATTAAAAGAGTTAATCCCTAGGCAAATGTTCGATGTACCTATTCAAGCAGCCCTTGGGAATAAGGTAATATCTCGTTCAACTGTAAAAATGCTAAAGAAAAATGTTACAGCAAAATGTTATGGTGGTGATATTTCAAGAAAAAGAAAATTATGGGAAAAGCAGAAAGAAGGGAAGAAGCGGATGAAATCAATAGGCAAAGTTGAAATTCCACAAGAAGCATTATTGGCTGTCCTACAAATTGACTCAGATTAAACTTATGAGTGAATTAAACTATTGGCGTGAGACACATTCGCCATTATATAGCTTTATTTTTACTCTACCATTATTCCTTATTTATGAAATTGGTGTTTTCGCTATTTCAGCAAGTGACCTTCCTTTATTAAGGAATGGCGCTGATGTTCTTATGCGACAGATACTTGAAACTTTTGGTGTGTTTGGTGTCTATGGATTTAGTGGCACATTCTTGATTGGTTTTATTGTTGCTTTTCTTCGTCAAAAAAAGAATTTAAGGTCATCAGCTGTACGCGGTGAATATTTGCTAACCATGTTTTTTGAGAGTATAGGATGGGCTATTATTTTAACCATTGTTATGATGTGGACACCTACGGTGCTTATGATTTCTACAAAAGATAGCAGGTTGATGCAACACATTGTCTTAGCAGTTGGAGCTGGAATTTATGAAGAGTTTGTATTTCGTGTAATACTCATTACAGGGTTGTCGCATGTTATTGGATTTATATTTCAATGGAATAATTTAGCTAAAAACACTTGTGCTATTTTATTATCTGCGATGTTCTTTTCGGGCTTTCATTTTGTTGGTGTATATGGTGAAATACCTTCTATTAATTTATTTATAATTAGAACTTTAGCAGGTGTAGTATTAGGTGGGATTTATGTAATGCGAGGATTTGGTGTTGCTGCATATACTCACACAATTTACGATCTATTTGTTTTAGTAAAATTCACTACTTCCACTTAATTAATTGTATTTATTGTCTGTAACTTTGACATCAATTTTTAAGGTTTTTATTTAAATGAATAGATTGTTTGCTTTTGTATTTTTCTTGGGGTTTAATTATGCGCAGGTATCTCCTTTTAATTCGTATGATGTAGTACTTTACCCTGAGTATTACTTTGATGGACTTATGGCTGAAATAGATGCTGAAGTAAAAGATGAATCATTACCTTTAGACCTTGAAATACGTGTTCCAATAAATGCAGATTCAATTTTTTTTGTTAGCGGAACTGCTTCTTCTGAAGCTGAGGTTAAAAATTTACCAATTTTAAACTCAAAGAATAGATCTTTTGTAAAAATAAATATTCTTGAAAGTAAATTCAGACTATTTATTTTTTATAATCTAGATAAAAAAGGGAATCGTAGGACAGGTGTTTATGACCTTGAGCTTAACCATTTCATAAATGATGCTCATATTATAGTTCAAGTGCCTTTGGTTGCAGAAGGGTTTACATTCTCAGAAAAAGATTCAGAAGAATTCAAAGATCAGCATGGTATAAACTTTCAACGAGTTCATTTACATGATTTTATGGCAAATACCACTAAATCAGTTTCTTTCTCATATGAAAATCCAACTGGCGAAATATCTATAAACAAACTTCAAACAATGCTATCTACCGATGATCAAATAATTTCTCCTTCAACTCCAAATAGCATAAATCAGACTCCTATACGTCATAAATTGCCTTTATGGCAACCTTTAGCAGTTTTAGGCGTAGTTTCTTTAACTGTGGGATGGATGTTCTCAGTAAATAGAAAAAAAGAGATGGTTCAACAACCGTCTTCAAAATTATCAACTAACCAAGGTAGCTTTTGTACTAATTGCGGACAAAGTTTTTTACCTGAACATAAATTTTGCTCAAATTGTGGAGGTCACCGTTAAATGTTTCCAGTAATATTTGATTTTGGAACAATAAGTATTTTTGGTTTTGAATTTCATCCAGTAATTAATTCTTATGGATTTATGTTGATGATGGCATTTTATTCATGTTATTATTTTCTCAATAAAGATTTAAATAGACTGGGCTATGATGCTAAGTTAGCAAGTGATATTGTTTTTGCAGCAGCAGTTGGTGGAATTCTTGGTTCAAAGATATATTATTTGATTGAAAATTTTGAACGTGTTAAAGCTGACCCAACTGGAATGATATTTAGTGGAGCTGGTTTGGTTTTTCTTGGTGGTTTAATGGGTGGCACTTTAGGTGTTACCTATGTTATTAAAAAAAATGAACTAACTTGGATAAACTTTGCAGATATAGTTGCACCCCTTTTAATCCTTGGGTATGCAGTCGGAAGAATTGGTTGTTTTCTTGTGGGTGATGACTATGGCCTACCCACTAATGTACCTTGGGGGATAGCTTTTCCTAATGGTTTGCCTCCTTCAACTTATAATGTTTTTCAAAGTTATTATCCATGGATTAATCTTGAAGGTTTTAGTCCAGGTGTTTTAAAAGTGCATCCAACACAAATTTATGAATCTATTATTGGCTTTGGAATTTTTTATTTTCTTTATCAAAAAAGAACAAAGGTAGTTGTTATTGGAAGCTTATTCTTTACATATTTAATTCTTGCTGGTGCAGAAAGATTTTTCATTGAGTTTTTACGCGTTAACACTAAATACCTATTTGGGTTAAGTGGATCTCAGTTAATATCACTAATTATGATATTTATCGGAGCTTGGTTCTTAAATCATCCTGTATCTCAACCACAGGAAATAGAATCTGAAAAATAAATTAATTTTTCTTTCCTTTTTTTTAATTATAGTAGGGAATTCTTTTTCTCAAAAAGTATCATTTATAGGAAAGTTAGATCTTAAACAAAATATTGTATCAAAGGATTTTAAACCTGATAAACTAGTAAGGTCGCCACTTGGTATAATTTTTTTAGATTCAGAAAAAAGAAGAGTTGGGGTTTGGTCTAAAGATACGATTGATATCCGAGGTGGTTATGGTACAGAGGATGCTGGATTATTTGACCCTGTAGATATAATATCAAATCAATTAGATGTTTTTATATTAGACCAAACAGTTAATCGATTAATTAGATACGATGCTCAATTAAACTTTATATCGTCCTTTAATCTTGACTCTGATAATGCTTTTTACCCATCTCTTTTTTCAATCGATAATAGACAAAATATTTATATTTATTATCCTGAATTAAATTATATATATAGATCAAGTGGATTTGGAGGAAAAATAATTAAATTTCTTGATTTAAGCTCAAATTTTAATTCAGATAATTGCATCTCTGATTTAGCTATAAATAATGCTGATGATTTAGCACTTCTTTATAAATGTAATAAAACTGTTAATTTGTTTTCTCAATCCGGGAAAATGATACGTCGCTTTAATACAGAAATAGTAAATCCATTAATTATTTTGCCATTTAATTCTTCATGGTTGATAATAAATGCAGATGGCCAGATTCAATTTTTAGATATGGATCCTATTCAATTATTATTGGATGGAGGAAAGATCAAGGATGCTATTATAGATAATAATACGCTTATATTATTAGTCAACTCGTCTTTAATAATGTATGAAATTATTAACGGTATATAACCGATTAACTTTCTTATTCTTGTTGACTTTTGGATTGGGACAACAGGATTCAACTAAAACAGTATTTTTAAATCAAATTGGCCCAATCATTGACGATTTGCCAATTTTAGATAGCTTGTTAATCAGAAGTATTGATAGTACAAATTTTAAAAATAAAATTCCTATTGAGCAATCCACAAATATGAAGACCTACCCAATGAATGCCTCGGGTACATTTTTTCGTGGAATAGAAATGAGTAGTCAAGGCACAGGTTCATTAAACGGCGGTCTTAGATTACAAATTGCTGGACAATTAAGCAAAAATATCCAAGTCTCTGGAACCGTTACTGATGAATCAATCCCCATTCAACCTGATGGAGCTACTGCAGCTTTAGAAGAATTGGATAAGGTATATCTCAATGTTTCACACCCTTCGAACGAGTTGACAGCAGGAGATATTACTGTTATTAATAATTCGGGTAAATATAATAATAACAGGAGAAACATAGTTGGATTAAGAAATAACTTTAGGAAAAATAATACAAGTATAAAAACTATTATTGGACAATCAAAAGGAAAGTATAACAGATTAGAGATAAAAGGTAAAGATGGTAAACAGGGTCCGTACTTTTTAACCTCTAAGACAGGTTTAAGAAACGTAGTTATTTCAGCAGGCTCTGAAAAAGTATGGCTAAATGGAACTCAGTTAAAACGAGGTCAAGACCAAGACTACACAATTGATTATAGTGCAGCTGAAATAACATTTACTGCAAAAAATTTAATATATTTTGATTCTGATTTAGATATTGAATATCAATATTCAGAGTCGAACTATAAAAGTAGTTTTATCCAAGCTAATTTAAAATCAAGGATAGGTGAAAAATCTACTTTTTCAATATCATATATTGACGAAAGAGATAATTCTTCAGCATCATTACTATCTGATAATCAAAAAAACATATTTAAATCTAAAGATATTATTCAAAACTTAGGTATTGAGTCTGATTCTCTTGGTGAGTATAGTTTAATAAACGGAGTTTATGTTTATAATAATGATTTTTCACAAACATCTAATAGATATAAAGTTATTTTTAGCCCTGATCCATCTGGCCATTATATACGTAAAATTTCTTCTCAAAATCGAATTTATTATGAATTTATAAATTTAGATGTAGTTGAAAATAGTGAAAGATACTCACCAGGTAGGTCAATCCGTCCTCCTGAAAGTCAGCAATTGTTACAATTTGATTCAAAGGTATCTCTTTCTCGCGGATTATCTATTATTTCAGAAGGAGCACTTTCTGTTTATGAAAATAATATTTATTCAAATAGAAATTCTACAAACTTAAATGGTAACGCTTTTCAATTATTAGTTAAACAAGCTCCAGTAGAATTTGGAAGAATTAAATTAGGTTTGGATTTAACGCATTGGCAAAAGGGCTCTCAATTTAGGTCTCTTAGTCGAGATAGAAATGTAAACTTTAATGAATCTTGGGATATCTTCTCCAAGAAAGTGGAAGGAAGCGAATCATTATCATCTATAAATACTAAAATTAATATTGGAGAAAAGATAATTGGTGGAATTGATTTATCTCAACTTTCGCAAGGAAATCAAATAAGAAATCGCTCAGAATTAAATTTAAACTACTCAGGAAATTTTATTAATTCTGCTCAAGTTAGATATAATAATGTTAATACAATTTTAAAATTTCAAGAATTTGATGGGCATATAAGTTTTTTTAAAGGACCTATAAAGCCTTATTTGACTTTAATTCATGAAATGCGAGAAAAATATTATAGATTTGATGATATTTTGGTTGGACTTGAATATAAGAAAAAAAATAGTTTTATATCAGTTGGGTTAGGTAAAAGGGACGATAAAAAATCAATTTCATCAGACTCTACAAGATTAGAGACAACTAAAGTTGGGAAAATATTTCAATTAGATTTTAATTATAGACAACCCTCAGGTTGGAGGTATGGATTTATGGGTCGTCAACGAATTCAGGAAGATAGCAAAGGTGAAATAATTAATGATTTTAGTAGTTTTAGAGGTACTGTAAATTATAGAAAAAAAGCAAGTCCACTTCAGTTAGATTTAGTTATTAATGCTAAACAAGGAAGTAATGAATCGCGTGCTGTTGTTTATGACTCTGTAGGTGTTGGTTTGGGCCATTACAGGTATGATAGTCTTTTAAACGAATATGTTCGTGATATTAATGGCTCATTTGTTGCTCACACTGTATTTACTGGAAATTACAAAAATGGTTTTCTTATGGATGCATTAAATCAATTGTCAATTGATTTTTCCAAATGGAAATATAAAAAACTCAATAATCTTAAATATCGATTAATGAATCGCTTGGATTTTTATGGAGATAAGTTCATTTTTTTTGGTGATAGAAATAATAATAATATTCAATTCCACCGACAACTTTTTCGGCATGAATTAATACAAAGAAAAAGTAAAAAAGCAAATAGAAATAGAATTTGGTTTCAAGATGCATTAAATATTAATGGGATGGATCCAAGAGGATGGGATGAAAGAAGTGAGAATGAATGGGGTCTTGATTCACAACTTCTATTAAAAAATAATAAATATATTATTTTTTCAGGTGATATTCATAAGTCAATAGTTAAAAGTGAAAAAAACTGGATTACTCAAAGATTTGTTAAAGGATTTACATCAGAAGTTGGACTTAAAGAAATTCAAACAGGCATATTGCAATGGGAAACAAAATTAGTTTATTATAAAGATGCTATATCTGTTGGTGATAATTTCAATAAAGATGTTAGTGCTTTAGGTATGAAGATAAATTTTATTCGATTTATTGGCAAAACAGGTAGAATTGATGGTCAAATTGAGTATATGAATGCAAATGGTTTTTCTTCAATGCCACCTGAAGCATTAAATGGACTTTCTGATAATCGTACTTTTCGAACAAATATTACTGGCTCTTTAATGATAAGTAAATCGTTATCTATCAATTCCTCATTGATGTTTTTAAATGATGAACGTTATGATAATTTTATCAAACTTCAAGGAGAAGTACGTGCGTATTTTTAAATTAATGACCTTGATTTCTTTTGGTTTAATTCAAGCACAAGACATTGATTCGCTTCTTTATTCAAAATTATATGAAAAAGGAGAATGGAAAAGCTTTTATCAATTGAATAAAAATAATGAATTCGATTTTGTCCAAATTAATTCTAGAATTGATTCAATGTATTTTATCCACCAACATAATGTTGAGAGATCTGTTTTAAAGCACTTATTTAAGCCAATTCTTGGACTTTCTAATCAAAATCAGGTTGAGGGTCAGCTAATAGCAATTAAGAGCGCATATCCGTTTATTAATGATGGTTCTTTTATTTCATTTGCAAAGTATGATAAAAATAGAATAGCTGCTGTAATTGATTTTAATCCAGTTTTTAAAAGTCAAATTGGTGGTTTGCTGGGTGCAAGTAAAGGAAAAGATGGTGATTGGATAACTACTGGAGAAATTGATGTACATTTAGAAAATCCCAGGAAGAAAGGTTCAGTGATGGATTTAAAATGGAAACAGCCAGATGCATTTACTAGAAAATTGTATTTTTCACTAGAAACACCATTTTTGTTTAGCTTACCATTCGGTACATTATTTCAACTTGATCAAAACTTTATTGAAAAAAACTATCATATAGAATCTTTTTCCGGTTTACTTGTAGGTTTAAGTCATTTTGGTCAATGGAGATTTGGAGGGAAAAAAGAATCAGGAAAAGATTTATCGATAAATGAAAGATTTAATTCAGAATCAGTTTTAATTGGCTTAAAGGCAGATAAGAGAAATAATAGATGGCTCCCCCATTCTGGCCAATTTTTTGAGACAGTCTTGACTCTTGGGAAATTCAATGATTATTTAGGTAAAACAACAATGTTTGAATCAAAATTCAAATTTCAAAAATATAAAAATATAGGCAATAGTGTAATCCTGATATATTCAAAAGGTGAAAGAATTTTTTTAAATAGTAGAAAATTAAATTTGGCCAAAAAAGTAAAATTTGGAGGAATAAATACAGTTAGAGGATATAATGAAGATCAATTTGCATCTGAATGGATATTCATTCAGACGTTTGAATGGTTATTTGGGGACCTTGATCAATCTCAATCATTCATCTTTATTGATATACCTGCAGTCAGTGACTATACTATTCATCCAGGATATGGTTTAGGTTTTCGTCAATATAAAGGAACAATCGCATTAGATATTTCCATTGGATTTTCAAAACGTGATGCTGGCGGGAAAATACATATTAAATTCTCTTCAGGATTATAAATGATAAAAAAGATAATAAACATATTAGCGAAAGCACCAAAAAATACTTTAAGTCAAAAAGAATTAATTAAAAGGCTTAAAGTTAGAAAAAAAGATGTTGGTGCTGTAAAAATTTTGATTAGACAAATCTCTAATAGCGGTGAGATTGTTAAACTAAAAGCTAATCATTATTGTTTACCTAATTTGCCTAAAAAAATTGAAGGAAAACTTTCGGTAACTCAAAAGGGTTTTGGCTTTGTAATTACAAATGATGAAAACGAGGATATTTTTATTGGTCGGCGTTCAATGGCTGATGCTATTAATGGTGACAAAGTTCTTGTGAAAATTAAGGGAAGATCTAATTCTAGAGGACTTAGTGGAAGGATTCATAAAGTATTAGAGCGTGGTTCAAATACTTTTATAGGAGTTACATATTTTTATGGTGGAAAAATTTTTATTGAAATATCACCGGTGAATCCTGGGCGCGGTATTCGCTTAATTGGATCTAAAAAAGAATTATCTGAAGGTAAGATAGTTAAAGCAAGAGTGAAAGACTGGGGCAATGCAAACAATCCAATTATTGCAAGTTTTGAGTCTATTATTGGTAATGCAAATGATCCAGCTAATGATTTGAAGATGATTCTTCATAAATATGATTACAATCAGTCTTTTCCTTCAAGTATTAATCAGGAAGTAAACAAATATTCTGAAGATGATATTAAAAATGAAATAAAAAATAGATTAGATTTAAGAAAAGAAATATGCTTTACCATTGACCCAGATGAAGCGAAAGATTTTGATGATGCTTTATCAATAAAAAAAAATAAAATGGGCACTAAAATTGGAGTACATATTGCAGATGTAAGTCATTTCGTGACTCCAAGCTCACTTATTGATAAAGAAGCTATGAATAGAGGCACTTCAGTGTATTTTACTGAAGGAGTTGTTCATATGCTTCCAAAAGAATTATCTGCAGATCTCTGTTCAATTCGCCCTGGAGTTGATCGATTAGCTGTATCTGCAATCATTCAATTAAACCATAACTATAAAGTTTTAAATGTTGATATACGTCCAACAGTAATTAATAGCAAAGCGCGCTTTACCTACCAAGAAGTTCAGAATATAATTGAAGGTAAAAATACACATGCATTTAAGGCGCAAATAAATGACCTTAAAAAACTTTCTATTGCACTTTATAAAGAGCGATCAAAAAACGGAAGTTTAGATTTTGACATTCCAGAACCAATATTTGAAATGAATGACAAAGGTGTTCCGCATGAAATTAGATCTAGTGAAAGACTTATTTCTCATCGGATTGTTGAAGAATGTATGCTTTTGGCTAATAAGGTTGTTGCAGTTGAAATACCTAAAAAAATACCTAAAAAACTTAACTTTTTCTATCGTGTTCATATAAAGCCAGATTCTTTAAGAGTTGAGAGATTTGCGGGGCTATTAAAAAGACTCAAGCTGGGTGTCTATATTCCTGATGGAGATATGTCTCCGAATGATTTTAAAAAAATATTAAAGCATGTTGAAGATTCACCTTATAGGTCATTAATCGAGAATGTAGCCTTAAGAACAATGAGTAAGGCAGAATATGCTATAAAAAATAAAGGTCATTTTGGATTAGCTTTCAGGCATTATACACATTTTACATCTCCAATTCGTCGATATCCTGACTTGTTGGTTCATCGAATGATTAAAATGTTAGACAGTCATTCATTTGAGTTAAAAAATGAATGGAATGATAAAATTGAAGACGCTTTGAAACTTTCGAATGAAAAAGAGATAGAAGCATTGAATGCGGAGCGTGAATATATTAAAATAAAGCAGCTTAGATGGCTCGCTGATAGAATTAATTCAGTTTTTGAAGGAGCTATAACTGGAGTAACAAATTTTGGCTTCTTTGTAGGATTGAAGTCATCATTGGCTGAAGGCCTTGTTCACATGGATACTCTTGAAAATGATGAATATTATTATGATGAAGATCATTACTGTATTAAAGGCCGCAGTTTTAAAGAAGAGTTCAGATTGGGAGATAGAGTGCATATTAAAATAGTTTCTGTACAAATAGAAAAACAACGAGCAAACTTTGCTCTACATAATCAAAGTTAAATTGATGATAAAATTTAGTCAAATTTTATTTTTATTAATTTTGATTATATCCTGCGAGCCAGTTAAGCCACGAGCTCAAGGTGCTGATAATGAATTAGTGGTTGTTTCATCCTTAGAGGATAGAGCTGCAATTAAAAATATTCTAACGACTATTTTTAGTGATACATTATTTACACCTCAGCCAGAAGCTTATTATAAAACCATTTGGGTAAAACCAGAGAAATTTAACGAGGTGAATGATCACGTTAATGTAATCGTCGCAGCTGTAGGTAGTCACCCTAGAAATATGGGAGTTAAATTAATTAAACAAGTCTTATCAGCATCGCAGTATAAATCAAGTATGGAGGGAGATAATCAGTTAATATTTGCAAAAGATGTATTTGCTAGAGATCAAAACTATTTGATTATTAACGGACCAAGTCAAAATATAATTTTAGAAAGTGCAAAGGATAAAGGGCCATGGCTAAATAAGCAATTTGAAGCTCTTTTTTTTAAACGTCAAAGTATTCATCTTTTTGAAGGTTCATCTCGTCAGAAAGAATTGGAAGATAAATTATTGAAAAATTATGGATGGACTTTTAAAATACCTTGGGGTTATACAATCATAAAAGAAGACAATAAAGAGCAATTTTTTTGGATGGGCAGAGATATACCATATAGATGGCTAGCAGTAAAATGGGAAGAAGGCCTAGCATTTAGCGATTCTACATCAGTTAGTAAATACGTTAAGAAAATTTCATCAGACAATTTTAAAACAGTTCAATATTCTGATTATATGTTTAAAATCGAACCACATAGATTTAAAGATTGGGGCGCTTGGAAAATCACAGGTTTATGGGAAAGTGTAGAAGAAGCGCAGGGTGGACCATTTATATCATATCTTTTTTATGATGAATTTACAGATAGAACATACTTTCTATACATGATGATATTTCATCCAGGTAATGATAAATATTTACTATTAAGGCAAGTTGATATTGTTGCTCATTCTTTCAAAGTTAATTAAATTAAAATAAATGAAAACAGTAATCATAACTGGTGGATATGGTCAATTAGGTGTAGCTTGTAAAGAACACCTAAAGAAAAGCTTTAATGTTATTATAACTGGAAAGAACATCTTTGAACAAGATGTGAAACTAGATATTACAGATAGGAAAGATATAGCAAAAGCTTATAGCGATTTTAAACCTGATGTAGTACTAAACCTTGCAGCAATGACTAATGTTGATGAATGTGAGAGAGATAAGATTGCTGCTAATAAAATTAATATTGAGGGTGTTAAAAATCTTTGTAAAAATTTTAGTGGTCATTTCATTCAATTATCCACAGATTATGTTTTTGATGGCTTATCAGGACCATATAACGAGTTGGATGAAGTAAATCCAATCTCTCATTATGGAAAAACTAAATTAGAGGCTGAAAATTGGTTAAAAAATAATTATAGTAATGCAACTATTCTTAGAGCTAATGTTATCTATAGCTATACTAAACGTACAAAAGCTAGTTTTGTTAAGTGGGTTGTTGATTCATTAAAAAATAATAAAGAAATAAATGTGGTAAATGATCAATGGAATAATCCAACATGGACTGAGTCAATTTCATTCATTATTAACAAGATTATTGATAATAGTATAATAGGTCTTTACAATTATGGAGATAAAGATTTTATGAGTCGTTATGATTTTGCTATCTTAATCTCAAAGATCTTTAATCTAGATGAAAACCTTATAAATCCAATTAATACATCTAATTTGAATCAAATTGCTGAACGTCCGTTAAAAAGTGGATTGAAAACTGAAAAAATTGAATCAAGGTTGGGAATAGTCCCAAATTCTGTTGAAAATTGTTTAAGAAAAATTCATGATAATTTATCAAAATGAAAACACTTATAATATCACCAACATATAATGAGCGAAAAAACATAGCTACTCTTGTCCATCAGGTATTTGATCGCAACCCAAATTACCACATGCTTATAGTTGATGACAGCTCTCCAGATGGGACTTCAGAGATTATTCTTGATTTACAATTAACTTATCCTAATCTTTATCTTGAAGTTCGAAAAAAGAAAGATGGATTAGGCCGAGCATATATTTTTGGATTTAAATGGGCTTTAAAGAGAGACTATGAAGCTATTATTCAGATGGATGCAGATATGTCACATCATCCTAAAGAAATCAAGTACATGATAGAATTATTAAATTCAAATGATTTAGTAATTGGTAGTCGATACATTAATGGTGTGAGTGTTGTCAACTGGCCTATTAGGAGACTTATTCTTAGTTATGGTGCAAATTTATATTCTCGCTTTGTGACAGGAATGCCATTAAAGGATGCTACTGGAGGATATAAAGCATGGTCAAGAAATGTCTTAGAATCTATTGAATTTGATAAAGTAAAATCATCTGGATATTCATTTCAAATTGAAATGAACTTTCGTGCTTGGATTAAACGTTTTAAAATACATGAACATCCAATAATTTTTATTGATAGAACAATTGGTGAATCTAAAATGAGTCGAGCAATAATGTTTGAAGCTGTATGGATAGTATGGCGCTTACGTATTTGGCGTATTTTTGGATGGAATAAGTAAATTTTAATTTAATTTAAAAAACTCATGGCACACTATTATTTAGATTTTGAAGGTCCTATAAAGGAAATTGATCAAAAAATACTTGAACTTGAAACAGATACAGGTTCTACTGATCATACCGCTGAACTTAATTCTCTTAAATCTGAAAGAAAATTGGTTCAAAAGGATATTTTCTCAGGCCTTTCACGTTGGCAACGTGTTCAATTAGCTCGTCATCCTCAAAGGCCTTTTTCATTAGACTATATTAAATATATTTCATCTGATTTTATAGAATTACATGGAGATCGTTATTTTGGTGATGATTCTGCTGTAATTGCAGGCATCGGAAATCTTAATGGTCAAAAAGTTGTGTTTATTGGACAACAAAAAGGCCGTAATACAAAAGATAATTTATTTAGAAATTTTGGAATGATGAGGCCTGAAGGTTATCGCAAGTCTCTTAGAATAATGAAATTAGCTCAAAAATTTGATTTACCTATAATTACATTAATTGATACACCTGGCGCATATCCAGGACTTGGAGCTGAAGAAAGAGGTCAAGGTGAGGCTATAGCGCGCAATCTTCTTGAAATGTCTAAATTAACTGTACCAATTATTTCAGTCGTGATTGGTGAAGGAGCAAGTGGTGGTGCACTTGGTATTGGAGTTTGTGATAAAATGTTAATGTTAGAAAATACATGGTATTCAGTAATTAGTCCTGAAGGGTGTGCTTCTATTCTATGGAGAGATGCTTCTAAAGCTGCAGATGCTGCAGATGCAATGAAAGTAACACCAGAAGATCTTTTAGAGATGAAAATTTGTGATCGAATAATTGAAGAGCCACTTGGTGGCGCACACCGTAATTTTGAAGAAGTTGCGATAACATTAAAGAATACTCTTATTGAAGAATTAGAAATATTGAAAAAAATAGATCCAACTTCGTTTTTAGATCAGCGAATTGAGCGGTATGAAAAGATTGGTGTTTATAACGAGTCTTAATGCCTTCTTTTAGTTATTTAAAAAAAATTTTTTATAAAGACATTGACCAAATGGGTTTAGTCTATTACTCTCGCTATTTTGAGTTCTTTGAAGAAGCTCGTACAGAGTTGCTCAATAATATGGGAATTAAAGTTACTACTATTGAAGATTTAGGCTACTTCTTACCTGTCATATCAGCTACATGTGATTATAAAGAGGGAGCCAAATTAGAAGATATTATAATTGTAAAAACAGTCCTTCAACGTATGATTGGTATTAAGTTGAAAATTGTTTATGAGATATATCGAAAATCTGATAGTCATTTACTAGTGTCAGGTCATACTATGCATGTTTTTACAGATAAAAAAGGTGCTCCTAAGCGTCCGCCTAAATTTTTTATTGAAAAATTCAAACTCATTTCTCACGATTAATTAAATAAACTGCGCTTACAGCGAGCGCCCCTCCTAAAATTGTTGACCATGCTAGATTTTCATTAAGCAAAATCACTGAAAGCCCAATTGCACTAGTTGGAACAAGATACATAAATGATGTTGACTTTTTTGAGCCAAGACGCATTGTTGTTATAAAGAAAATTGTTGTTCCAAACCCAATTGCACCGACAGATATAATTAATAAGTGAACCCAAAATGTTATGTCATTGTCAAGAACATTAAATAATAAATCAAAAGGTGCAAAAATTAGTGAGAAGAAGAATGCTAGCACGTAAAGCCAAAAACTAAAATTAAGAGGATGAATATCTTTGCTTGATTTTTGAGAGAAAACTGTTACAATTGACCATGAGATAGCAGCTAAGATAAAGTAAATATTTCCAGAACTTATAAGTTCCAATACATTGATTTCCCAAATGCGAATTAGTATAATACCTCCTAAAATCCCCATAGAAATTCCGAAAAGGTCTTTTTTATTAATTATTTGATTAAAAACTTTTATTGTTATTAAATATGTAATTATTGGACTTAAGGTTGGAACAATAACACCACCTAAACTTGCCATCCCTATTTGTGTTCCTTTTAAGTAATTATAGTTATAAGCAATAAGACAAATAGATGCAAAAATAATATTGGTTAGTGAGGATTTTAGAATTTTAAAATTAATCTTAAATAATAACATAAATAGAGCAATTGTTGAAGATGCAAGAATAAATCTCCAAACCATAATTACATTAGGACTGCTGTATTGTCCAACAATTTTACCGCTTGGCCAAGAAGCTCCCCAGATTAGCATGGCAAAAACCATAAGAACATAAATTTTAAGATTATTATTATTTATTAATTTCATTAGTTAAGAATTCAAAAATTAATGACTATTAAGTATTAATATTTCTTTGAATACCTTCGTTGGGATTCAGGTTTTTATAGTCGTAATTTTAATTTCAATTATCATTACTTTAGAGGAATTTATGTCAGGACATAGTAAATGGTCGACTATAAAGCATAAAAAAGCAGCGCTAGATGCTAAACGTGGAAAAGTATTTACCAAAGTAATTAAAGAATTAATGGTAGCTGCTAAATCTGGTGGTAGTGATCCTGATTCAAATCCAAGGCTAAGACAAGCTATCTCAACTGCAAAAGCATCTAATATGCCTAATGATACTATGAGTCGAGCTATACAGAAGGGGGCTGGTGAATTAGAGGGCGTTAATTACGAAGAAATATCTTATGAAGGATACGGCCCTGGAGGCGTGGCTATAATTATGGAAATTATGACCGACAATAAGAATCGTACCGTTGCAGAAATCCGTCATTTGATGAGTAAATATGGCGGTAATTTAGGAGAAAACGGTTCGGTAAGTTGGATGTTTGAAAAGCTTGGACAAATCACTTTGTCTAAAAATTCAGATGAAGAAAAAGCATTTGATCATGCACTAGAATTTGGTGCAGATGATTTTAATGCCTTAGAAAATACATTCCTTATTACGGCAGCACCTTCAGAGACAGTAAATGTAGCTGAAGCGATGACAGAAAAAGGATATGAAGTAATTTCATCCGAAGTAGAAATGGTTCCAAAGAATATGATGAAAATTTCTGGAGATCAACTGAAAAAGTTAGTTCTACTATTAAGTTTACTAGAAGAACACGATGATATTCAAAATATTTACTCGAATGTGGAATTTGAAAAAACTGATTTGTAAAATATAAAAAATATAAAGTGAAAAAAATTCAGCGAGTAATTGGAGTAGATCCAGGTCTAAATACAACAGGTTTTGGTATTTTAGATCAAAAAGCAGGTCAAATTCGAGTAGTAGCTTATGGAACAATTAAGCCACCATCTAAAGAATCTCTTGCAAATAGACTTGAATATTTAAATAGCCACATGAATGATTTGCTCAGCAAATTCGAACCTCATATAATGGCAATCGAAGATACATTTTATAGTAATAATATTAAATCTGCTCTATTATTAGGTCAAGCTAGAGGTGTTTTAATATTAGCTGCGGCATCAAACGGACTTGCGGCAATTGATTATGCTCCAAGGAAAGTAAAGCAATCAGTTGTTGGAAGTGGCTCTGCTGATAAAAAACAAATTCAATATATGGTAAAACAAATTTTAAAAATAGATTCTATGCCTAAATCAATGGATATTTCCGATGCTTTAGCAATTGCTTTATGTCATATTAATCAAAATAAATATTTATGAGTCTAATAAGTTCAATTAGTGGTGTTCTTTTTTCAAAAAGTCCATCGGAGGCTATTTTGGATGTTGGAGGTATTCGCTTCCTACTTCATATTTCATTTGCAACATATGAAATACTTCCTGATAAGGGTAACTCTGTAGACATTTTAACACATCTTCATGTCAAAGAAGATATTTTAGATTTATATGGTTTTAAAGATGAAGATGAACGAGCTTTGTTTTTTAATTTAAATTTGATTAGCGGAATAGGTCCACGTTCAGCAATGAATATTTTGTCTGGTACAAATCCAATGGAATTTAAAAGTCGTATAATTGATGGTGACGTTAAATCTCTAACTGTAATTCCTGGAATTGGAACTAAAACAGCAAAAAGAATTATTGTTGAATTGAAAGAGAAATTTGAAAATGATATTAATGAAAAAGATGACCTAGGCTTTACTGAAAATAGCGATATTCGTCTCGTAAAAGATGCAGCAAATGCACTTCAATCTCTAGGTTATAAATCAAACCAGGTAAATAAAATCTTAAAAGATTTAGAATCATCGGATGAACTAACAGGTGGATTAGAAGAAATTATTAGAAAAGCTTTAGCTAAAATTATTTGAGGAGTTTATGGAATATTCAAAACAATTAACAAAATTAGGTACTGAAACAGCATTTGCTGTTTCAGCAAAAGCTCGTGCATGGGCTGAGAAAGGAAACAAAGTATATCCATTTCATCTTGGTGATTTCAACTTACCTACTCCCAATAATATTGTAGAAGCAACTCTTAAAGGTATTAAAGATGGTAAAACAGGCTACTGCCCTTCAGAAGGTATTTTTTCCTTAAGAGAAGCTTTAGCTAATGATGTTGGTTCAAAGCGAGGAGTTAATTATTTACCTGATAATGTTTCGGTGCAACCTGGAGGTAAGCCAACGATTGGAAAGTTTATTGCTTCAGTTATGAACCCTGGTGATGAAGTATTATATCCTAATCCTGGTTATCCTATTTATGAATCTCAGATAGAGTATCAAGGTGGTTTAGCAATTCCATATAATTATATCACTAGTGATGATGGATTTGATATTGATATTGACCATTTGAAAGCTTCCATTACTGATAAAACTGTAGCAATTATTTATAATAATTATCAAAATCCAATTTCAGCTGAATCTTCTATCGAGGAAATGGAAGCTATAGCTGATCTTGCAATCGCAAATGATTTATGGGTTCTATCTGACGATGCTTATTATGAAATAATATATGATGGAGAAGCAAGGTCAATTGTTTCGATTCCAGGTATGAAAGAACGCACAGTAATCCTCTATACTTTCTCAAAAAAATTTGCAATGACTGGCTGGAGAATTGGTGGTTCAATAGGACCAAAAGAAATTATTAAGCACATTTCAAAATTGAATGTGAATGCAGAATCATGTACTACTCATTTTATTCAAGATGCAATGGTTGAAGCTTTGAATGGTGACCAATCAGGTCCTCAATATCTTTTGAAGACACTTAAAGAAAGAAGAGATGCGACAGTTAATGGATTAAATGCTATTAATGGTATAAATGTAGCTCTTCCTAAAAGTACTTTTTATGTTTTTCCAAATGTTAACGAAATATTGAGGTTTAAAGGGATGACAAAAGTGGAGGAACTTCAAGAAGGTGCATTGAAAAATGCAAATGTATCTTTTTGTACTCGTGATCACTTTGGTAGACCCAGTAAAAATGAATCAGATTACTTTATTCGTTTTGCATATTCAGGAATAAACGTTGATGATATCAATGAAGGGTTGTCAAAACTAAAAGAATATTTTGAATCAAAATGAAAAAAACTTCTCTTCATAATCGACATGTTAAGCTTGGAGCAAAGTTAGTTCCGTTTGCTGGTTATCAAATGCCAATTCAATATTCTGGTGTAGTTAAAGAACATCTCATGGTACGTGAAAGTGCTGGTTTATTTGATGTTAGCCACATGGGTGAATTCATCATTTCTGGCGAGGGTGCAGAAGATTTTTTAAATTACATGACAATTAATGATATTAATGTGATTCAGCCATGGGAAGCACAATATTCAGCAATGTGCTTTGAAGATGGAGGAATCATTGATGATTTAATTATCTATAGATACCCTGATCATTTTATGTTAGTGGTAAACTGTGCAAATATTGAAAAAGATTTAGATTGGCTAATGGCAAATAAACCTAATAATGTAAATATTATGGATATTAGCCAGCAAACTAGCTTGCTGGCTTTACAAGGTCCTAATTCCAGAAAAATTCTTCAGTCAATCACAGATGTCAAATTAAATGATATCCAATTTTATTCTTTTAAATTAGGAATTATTTGTGATGAAAATGTTACGATTGCTAGAACAGGTTATACAGGTGAATTAGGTTATGAAATTTATGGAAGTAATGAAAAAATTGTGGATATTTGGGATGCAATTATTTCAAAAGGTGAAGACTTGGTAATTCCAGCAGGTCTTGCATGTAGAGATACACTTAGAACTGAGATGAAGTATGCTTTGTATGGTAATGATATTGATGATTCTACAAATCCTATTGAAGCAGGTTTAAGCTGGATAACAAAAATAGAAAAATCTAAGTTTATTGGAAAAGACTCTCTAGTTAATGCAAATATAAATTTGAAACGAAAACTTGTATGTATCAAAATGAATGATCGTGGAATTCCAAGAAAAGGTTATTTACTAATGTTTGGTGATGAGACTGTGGGAGAAATAACAAGCGGGACTCAATCACCTTCGTTAGGTGTAGGTATTGGATTAGCATATATTGCTACTTCTCATTCTAAACCTGGAACTGAGCTTAAGATAAAAATTAGAAAAAACTTTTTGAAATGTGTAATAATTAAATCACCTTTTTACAAGGATGGCTCATTGAACAAATGAGTAAAGTAGCTAATATTTTAATCACAACTTTATCTATTGGAGTCTTTTAAATATGAAGGAAAGAAGATTAGAAATATTAGGTATACTTTCAATTTCGGTTTCCCTGCTTATTTTTGCAAGCTTGATTGGCTATAATCCAAATGAAGATCCAGGAATCTCTTCAAGTATACTAATTGATAATCCCATGGGTATCCTTGGTGTTTGGATAGGATATTTTTTTATCAAGTTAACTTTTGGATATAGTTCATTTATTCTTCCTTTAATTGCTATTACTTGGGGCATTTGGTTTTTTACACATAAAGATTTTCAAGCAATTAGCAGATTGTCAGGTTATTTGTTGGGATTTGTAGTTTTATCCTCTATTACACTTGGCGCGGTACAGATATTTTGGTTTGGTATTGAAAATGTAATATATCGTTTTAGTGGAATGATTGGTGGGCTAATTGCAGGAATGATTTTTGATTTTCTTGGAGCAATTGGTGTTATTATAGTTCTTGTGAGTTTATGGCTAGTTCTTGTTCGTGGATACTTTGGGTTTAGTTTCTATAAACCTATAAAATTATTAATTGATAATTTTAAGAAAAAACAAGCAGATAAAAGGCTAGTAACAGAACAAGAATCTGTTGAAAGTGAAAAGCGCCTTCATACTCAAAATTTAATTTCTAAAATAGACCAACAACGTAATAATGAAGAAGAAATATCAGAACTTTCTGAAGAAATACAAGCAAATGAGATTATTGAAAATATATCTGAAGATGATATAAAAGAAAAAAATAATCAAGAAGAAAAACCCTTTCAAAAAATTTCAAAAGAATCTGAAGAATCAGAACTTGATAAAATATCACTTACAAACAATACTGATCAAGAATTAGAGCAAGAAATAGAAGAAGGCATTGTTGAAGATTTAGAGGTAGGTGAAGTAATTGAAGAAGAAGAAGTTAATTTAGATGCAGTTGAAGAAAGGAAAACACCTAAGAAAGAATATCAACTACCATCTGCAGAATTATTGACAAATCCTGTAAATATTGAAAATGCTGGTATGAGTAGAGATGAATTAGTAGAAAGAGCAAACTTTCTACAACAATCATTAGAAACATTTGGAGTCATGGGAAAAGTTGTGAATGTAAGCCCGGGACCAGTGATCACTTTATTTGAAGTAGAGCCTGCTGAAGGTGTTCGTGTTAATAAATTTGTTGCTTTATCAGATGACTTAGCTCGGGTAATGGAAGCGAGTCGCGTTAGGGTAATAGCTCCAATACCTGGAAAATCTTCTGTTGGAATTGAAATTCCTAATCTAAATCCTGATATGGTATATTTTAAATCTATAATTAATTCAGAAAAGTTTGCTTCTGCAGAATCAAAATTGGCTCTTGCTGTTGGCAAAACTACATCAGGGGAGATTGCAACTTTAGATTTATCTAAAATGCCACATCTTTTAATTGCAGGAACAACAGGTTCAGGTAAATCTGTTTGTATGAATACTATTTTAGCAAGTATTCTTTATAGCGCTACTCCAGATGAAGTAAAGTTTGTAATCATTGATCCTAAAAAAGTTGAGATGGCAGTTTATAGAGAGCTTGCTGATTATCATTTATTAAAAATTGAAGATATTGATGAACCAATAGTGACAACTCCTGAAAATGCTGTTTTGGCTTTGCGAGCAGTTGAAAAAGAAATGGGGCGTCGATATGATGTACTAGCTGACGCAGTTGTTCGTAACATTGGCGAGTATAATAAAAAAAGGTTAGAAAATGGTGAAGAGGTAATGCCATTTATTGTAGTTCTTATAGATGAATTAGCAGACTTAATGATGTTAAATGCTAAAGAAGTAGAAGCTCCTATTGCAAGACTTGCTCAGTTAGCTCGAGCTGTTGGAATTCATTTAGTAGTTGCAACTCAGCGACCATCCGTAGATGTTATCACAGGTGTTATAAAAGCTAATTTTCCTTCAAGGATTGCCTTTCAGGTTGCAACAAAAATTGATTCAAGAACTATTTTGGATACATCAGGTGCTGAAAAACTTATTGGAAAAGGTGACCTTTTATACCTTGGTCATGGCTCATCTGAACCATCACGTCTTCATAATGCTTTTCTCAGTCTTGAAGAAATCGAATCACTTATGGGGCACATAAGTAAGCAGTCTAAAGCTGAGGATTTGATTTTAGCTAGTCCCAGAGAAACAATGGGCGCTGGTGGATTGGTTGATGGAGGAGATAGTGCTGTATTTGATGAACTCTTTGATGATGCTGTAAAACTAGTTGTAATGCATCAACAAGGTTCAATCTCTTTAATACAACGACGATTAAAAGTAGGCTATTCTAGAGCTGCTAGATTAATTGATGAAATGGAACAAGCTGGTATTGTTGGTTCATTTACTGGAAGCAAGGCTCGTGAAGTTTTAGTAGATGAATCATATTTAGAATCAATCGATTAAATTTTGATAAAATATTCTCTAATTTTTTTTATGATGCTCTCAGCATGTGTTTTAGCACAGACAAAAAATTGGGAAAATAGATTTATTGATGCTATGAATTATAAGGATGGTGTTTCAATTAATGTAAAGATAGATCAGATGCAATTTGATTTAAAATCATCTGATTTAGGCCTGATAGAAATAATGGATAAAGACAATTACCTTCTTGATTTTTCAAATGAAACTGTTTTTGTTTCTGAAGGTATAATTAAAACATTTAATAAAGTAAATAATCAATTGATAATAGATCAATTAATTGAAGGTGATATTACTATTTTTGATTTACTTACTGGCAACTTTAAAGATGTATTATTTGAGAATCCTGACAAAAGAGGAAATTCAATTTTTGTAAACTTTAATATTAAAATGATGGGATATAGTGGATTTATAAAAACTAAAGAAAATGGTGAACCTCTTGAACTAAAGGTAAAATATGGGCCTGATCAATTTTTACTTTTAACAGTAACAAATTATATCAAAGGAAATTTAAAATTAATCAATGAATTTAATCCTTTAAATGCACAGATAATCGACCTCCGTGAGTAAAATAATAAAATTTATATTTAGCCTTCTAATAAGCATATTAGGTCTTTACTATGCTTTTAATAAGGTAAACTTGAATGAGTTATGGTTTTATTTAAAATCAGCCAATATATTTTATATAATTCTAGCAAGTGTATTACTTATCTTTTCTGTAGCTATTCGCGCTGAAAGATGGCAACTATTGCTTGAGCCAATAAAGGTAATCTCTTTTCGTCCATTATTTAGTAGTACAATGATTGGATATTTTGGTAATGCAGTTATGCCTTTTCGATTTGGTGAATTATTAAGAGCTTTTTCGATTGGCTCAATGAAAAATATTGATATTTCAGCTGCTTTTGGAACAATATTACTTGAACGTTTATTAGATATGCTTGGATTAGTTTTTACAATGTTTATATTTAGTTGGTTTTACCCTTTTGAGTATGGCGGAAGGAGTGTTATGATTATTATAGCCTTATCTTCCATTTTAGTTTTTGGATTTATTCTTTGGTTGGGTACTAAAAAATCCCAAATAATTCCATCATTAAAAAAACTTTCAATATTTAATAAACCTTTTATGCAAAGATTATTAAATATTACAAATAATATAGTTAATGGAATCACTTCCATTAAAGACACAAAACATGTTGGTCAAATTATTCTACATACTATTTTTATGTGGGTTGTCTATTTTTTTGTAACCTATTCAGTGATTTTAGCAACCAATATAAATATAAATTGGATAGGTGTAGGAATTATACTTATTTCAACATCTTTAGCTCTTGCAATACCTGCTGCTCCGGGTGGATTAGGAACATATCATGCAGCTGCTGTATACATATTGACATCATATTTCTTTGTTGATAGAGTAGAATCTCAAGCTTTTGCAGTTATACTGCATGCTGTAGGTTTTTTACCTTTATTATTAATTGGCTTTTTGTTTTTTATAAGAAGTTCGCTTGAATTTAAAGATGTATCAAAAGAAAAAATTTAATAATGAAAAAATATGATACAATATTTTTAGATAGAGATGGAACTCTAAATCCTGATTCAGGATACATTAATTCTTTAGATAAATTTTCTTTTTTTGATTTCACTTTTGACGCACTAAACATGTTAAAAGCATATGGAGAAAATTTTTGTATAATAACTAATCAATCAGGTGTTGGACGAGGAATAATTGATATTGATGAGCTTAGTAGAATAAATAGTTATATACTTGATAAATTTTATGAAAATAAGTTATCTTTATTAGGAATTTATTATTGCACTGATCATCCTGATAATGCAACTGAATTTAGAAAACCAGGTGTTGGATTGTTTAAGAAAGCTGCAAATGAGAATGGTATAGATCTAAAAAGATCAATTATGATTGGTGATGCGGCATCTGATATACAACCAGGAATAAAGCTTGGAATGGAAACAATGCTTGTTTTGACAGGGAGAGGAAAAGAGACTCAATCGAAATTGGATAATATTGATCCTACTTATTGTGCAAAAAACATTTTTGAAGGTGCAAAACAAATAATGAGTGAGAATAATTAATGAAAATCGGTGTTTTAATGGGTGGAAGTTCTTCAGAACGAGATGTTTCATTAAAATCGGGTAAAGCTATTAGCAATGCATGCCTGGAGCTAGGCTATGAAGTTATAAATTTTGACCCAAAAGATGGATTCAGCTCAATAGCAGTAGAAATTAAAAATGTAGATTTAGTCTTCAATGCTCTCCATGGTGGCGATGGAGAGAATGGAGTTATATCTTCAAAACTTAATAATTTAGGAGTGAAATATACTGGTTCTGAAAAAGAATCTTCAGCTATTTGTATAGATAAGGATACTAGCAAAACAATTATAAAAAAAGAGAATTATTTTACCCCAGATTGGCTTCTTTTAAAAAAAGATGATAGAACTCCAGAAACTAAGAATCTTAGCTTTCCACTAGTTGTAAAACCTAATAGTGAAGGAAGTACTATTGGATTATCAATTGTGCAAGATGAATCAAAATTAAATGATGCAATAGAATTAGCTAGGAACTTTGATAGTAAGGTTTTAATTGAATCATTTATTGATGGCAGGGAAATTACAGTAGGAATTATAGCTGGGAAACCATTACCGATAATTGAAATAATTCCTAGTCATGAACTTTATGATTATGAATGTAAATATACTAAAGGTATGACTGATTATATTTGCCCACCTGATTTAGAAGAAAATATTAGTTTATCAATTCAAAATATAGCTTTAAAGATACATATACTATTAAAATGCAGACATTACTCACGAGTTGACTTTAGGTTAGATAAAAACAATAAACCTTGGTTTTTAGAAGTAAATACACACCCAGGCATGACAGAAACTAGTTTATTACCTAAATCGGCAGATGTTGCTGGGATTGATTTCAATTCATTAATTAATGTAATTATTAAAAAAGCGTTATGAAACTATGTCTTTAAAATGGATAGCCGTTAGGTCTAAACCAAGATCTGAAAAGATTGTCTCAATTGAATTAAGTAAAAAAAATATTGAGTCATTCCTTCCTATAGTGAAAAAACGTCAACAATGGTCTGATAGAAAAAAATGGGTTGAATTTCCACTATTTCCAAGTTATTTATTCGCAAAAATTGAATTGAAAGACTCTATTTATATACTTAATACCCATGGAGTAAGTACAATAGTGAAATTTGGTGATAGAGTAATTACTATTGATGATAAAGTAGTCAATTCAATTAAATTAGCTTTGAAAGGTGAGTATGATTTACATCCAATGAAATATTTTACTATTGGAGATCGAGTAAGTGTGATAGATGGACCTATGAAAGGTGCGATAGGTATAGTTGAGACTAAACATAAGAATGAAAATCGTTTAGTTATAAAAATAGAAGCATTACAGCAAGCAATAACTGTCCATATCAATTCTGAATATTTAGAATACATCAAGGACTAAAATGCTAAAATTCTATAATTCGCTAACAAACAAAAAAGAAACTTTTAATCCAATAATCAAGGATAAAGTAAATCTTTATACTTGTGGTCCTACTGTTTATGACAAAGCACACATAGGAAATTTTAGAACATTTTTATTTGAAGACCTTCTTAAAAGAACATTGATAGCCTTTGGTTATGAAGTTAATCATGTAATGAACATTACCGATGTTGATGATAAAACAATAAAACGAGCTAATGATAGTGGTAAACAACTTTCTGAAATTACTGAATACTACACTAAGGTATTTTTTGAAGATTCATTATCTTTAAAAATTTTACCTGCTAACAATTATCCATTAGCAACGGAACATATTCCTGGAATGATTGAAATGATAAAGTTATTAATAAATAAAAACTTTGCATACGTAACAGAAGATGGTTCTGTATTTTTCAAAATTAGTAGCTATAAGAATTATGGTAATTTGACAAATATAAATAAGTCTGAAATGCAGATTTCAAGCCGTGTATCATCTGATGAATACAACCTTGATAGCCCGCAAGACTTTGCTTTATGGAAAGCATACAAGGAAACTGATGGAAATATATTTTGGAACTCACCGTGGGGTAAAGGTCGCCCTGGTTGGCATATAGAGTGTTCATCAATGTCTATAGAATACCTTGGTAAGCATTTTGATATTCATTGTGGAGGTTTTGATAATAAGTTTCCTCATCATGAGAATGAAATAGCTCAATCTGAATGTGCCATTGGTACAAAATTTGTTAATTATTGGCTTCATTCTGAGTTTCTTCTAGTAGATGGTGGAAAAATGAGTAAATCATTAGGAAATGTTTATACAATTCCAACCTTGATTAAAAATGGTTTTACACCTGAAGAAATTAGATATATTATGCTTACTGCTCATTATCGTTCCAAAGTTAATTTTAAACTTGATAAGCAACATGAAGTGAAAATGGCAATTAAGCGAATTCAAACTGTTAAATCTCGTTTAGAATCAATCAATAGAATTAATACTAATTCTTTTCCAGAAATAAAAAATACTTTTGATAAAACATTAGGTGATGATTTAGATACACCAAAAGCGATGGCATTAGTTTTTGACTGGGTTAGAAATTTAAATATTGATATGGATAAAAATAATTTAAGTGAAGAAGAAATTTCTAATTCTTTAAATTTTATTAATTATTTTAATTCAATTTTTTGTATTTTAGTTGATAACTATAACATCCCAGTTGATATAATAAAGTTGGTAGAAGCTCGAGAGATTGCTCGAAAAAACAATGATTGGGAGGAGTCTGATAGACTAAGGGACTTAATTGATGCTAAAGGTTGGAATATTAGAGATGGTAACTCGGGGCAAAAAATATTTCCTAAATAGTTAATTACCTCTAAATAATTTTTTTCTAATATATAATTGTCTTTAACTTTTTTTTAAACTAATTTTCAAGGCTTTTTTCCACATTAATATGGCATAGTCACTACAATAACTGTGCCAAGCTAATTGATAATGGACGATGAAATGATTCAAGCGACGGGTTAAATCCATATAAATAATTTATTATTTTTGGATTTCTTCCGACTTGCCGGTGTAGCTCAGTTGGTAGAGCAGCTGATTTGTAATCAGCAGGTCGGGGGTTCGAATCCCTTCGCCGGCTCGATTTGTTGTGTTGATTTAAGTCGCTATACTTATTTAAATAAGTATATTGCAATTAGGGGAAATGGCCGAGCGGTCAAAGGCAGCAGACTGTAAATCTGCCGACGTAAGTCTACGGAGGTTCGAATCCTTCTTTCCCCACTGTGCGGGTGTAGTTCAATGGTAGAACCCCAGCCTTCCAAGCTGGTGACGTGAGTTCGAATCTCATCACCCGCTCGAAGTGCCTACGTAGCTCAGTGGTAGAGCACTTCCTTGGTAAGGAAGAGGTCGCCGGTTCAACTCCGGCCGTAGGCTCTCTTTCAGTCCTTAATATTAATTAATTCAGGAGGATTAATATAAAATGTCAAAAGAAAAATTTGAACGAAGTAAACCTCATTTAAATATTGGAACTATTGGTCACGTTGACCATGGTAAGACAACTTTAACTGCGGCGATAACAATGACTCAGGCAAATAAAGGCTTGAGTGAAGTACGCTCATTCGATAGTATTGATAACGCCCCTGAAGAAAGGGAGCGTGGAATTACTATTCAGACTGCTCATGTTGAATATGAGACACCTAACCGCCATTATGCTCATGTAGATTGTCCTGGTCACGCTGATTATATTAAAAATATGATCACGGGTGCCGCACAAATGGATGGTGGTATTCTAGTTGTATCAGCAGCAGATGGTCCAATGCCTCAGACACGCGAGCACGTATTGCTTGCCCGTCAGGTTAATGTCCCTTCAATTGTTGTTTTTATGAATAAAACAGATCAAGTAGATGATGAAGAGTTGGTTGAGTTGGTTGAAATGGAATTGCGTGATCTACTAAATGAGTATGATTTTCCTGGTGATGACATTCCGATTATTAAAGGTTCAGCATTAAATGCCCTTAATAATATAACCGATGAAGCAGCTACCGCCTGTATTACTGAGTTGATGGAAGCTTGTGACAGCTTTATTCCAGAGCCAGAGCGCGACATTGATAAGGCCTTTTTAATGCCTGTAGAGGACGTATTTTCAATTACTGGTCGTGGTACGGTAGGTACTGGTCGTGTTGAAAGTGGAATTGTTAAAGTTGGTGACGATGTTGAAATGATTGGAATGGGAGAAACAAGAAAAGTTGCAGTTACCGGCATAGAGATGTTTAGAAAGCTTTTAGATGAAGGTCGAGCTGGAGATAATGCAGGATTATTGCTTCGTGGTGTAGATAAGGAAGATCTAACTCGAGGAATGGTATTAGCCAAGCCGGGTTCAATTACACCGCACACAAAATTTAAAGCGAGCGTTTATGTCTTGAAAAAAGATGAAGGTGGTCGCCACACGCCATTCTTTAATGGTTATCGACCTCAGTTTTATTTTAGAACAACAGACGTGACGGGAGTGGCAACTTTGCCAGGCGGAACTGAGATGGTTATGCCAGGTGATAATGTTGAGTTAGAAATTGAATTAATAACACCAATTGCAATGGATAAAGAACTTCGCTTTGCGATCAGAGAAGGTGGCCATACGGTTGGCGCTGGTGTTGTAACAGAGATAGTAGAATAAGGTAATCTTTTATGGCTGGTAATAGTAAACGTGCAATAATTCATTTAGAAAGTTCAGCGGGTACAGGATTTCGCTACACTGTGACGAAAAGTAAGCGTTTGCATCCTGAAAGAGTAGAATTTCGTAAGTATGACCCTGTGGTACGTAAACATGTTATGTTTAAAGAGACCAAATAACTACTCTTAATGAAATAGGAGTGTAGCTCAATTGGTAGAGCACCGGTCTCCAAAACCGGGGGTTGCAGGTTCAAGTCCTGTCACTCCTGCAATTTATTTGAGATTAAAGAATTAAGGCTAAATGAATAAGATAAAAAAATTTTTCTCTGACGTTAAATTCGAGATGAAAAAGGTTTCATGGCCCAGTTGGGAAGAACTGAAAGGTTCAACTTTTGTAGTTATTTCATTCTCTATTATAGTTAGTATTTTTTTATTTTTTATAGATAGAATATTAGCAACATTATTACAGGTAATCCTCTAAAATGAATTGGTATACACTTAGAGTTATTTCAAGTAAAGAAAAGAAAATAAAAGAAAATATACTTTTTGAATTAGATTATCAAAATTTATCAGATGAAGTAGATGATATTTTAGTTCCCTCTGAAAATATAGTTGAAATGAAAGATGGGAAAAAGAAAGTAAAGAATAAAGTTTTCTTCCCTGGTTATATATTAATTCAAATGAGTGAATCTAAAGAGGCGCGTTTTTTAATTGAAAATACAAATGGAGTTATAAACTTTGTTGGTCCAAATAATGACCCTCAAGCTCTTAAGGAATCTGAGGTGACAAGAATTCTTGGAGAAGTAGAAGGTAGGGAAGGTCGTGAAATTGTTGTGGCACCTTATAAGATAGAAGACTCTGTTAAGGTAACAGATGGTCCATTTGCAGATTTTACAGGTTTTGTTACAGAAGTTAATGACGAAAAGCAAAAAGTAAAGGTTTCTGTTAGTATTTTTGGAAGATCCACGCCTATTGAATTAGATTTTTTACAGGTTGAATTAGAAAAATAGGTATATAAATGGCAAAAAAGGTATCAAGTTATATAAAATTACAAATCCCAGCGGGACAAGCTAATCCAGCTCCTCCAGTTGGACCAGCCTTGGGTCAACATGGTGTAAATATTATGGAGTTTTGTAAAGCGTTTAATGCTGCAACACAAGAACAGTCTGGTATGATTATTCCAGTGGTTATTACAGTTTATGCAGATAGAAGTTTTACTTTCATAACAAAGACACCGCCGGCTGCAGTACTTTTGAAAAAAAAGGCAGGCGTCCCCAAAGGGTCAGGTGAACCTAATAGAGAAAAAGTTGGTAAGGTTACAGAGTCAGACTTGCGAGAAATAGCTGAGCTCAAAATGAAAGATTTAAATGCAAATTCAATTGAGATGGCCATGGAGATGATTCGTGGAACAGCGCGTAGTATGGGTTTAGAGGTTAGAGGTTAAAATGGGGATTTCTAAAAATAAAAAAGAATTAAATAAAAAAATTGATTCAATGAAAAATTATTCTTTAAAAGACGCTGTGAAATTAGTTAAGGAATCAAAGTTTGTTAAATTTGATGAATCAATTGATTTAGCAATTAACTTAGGCGTTGACCCTCGGCATGCAGACCAAAATATTCGCCTTACAACAACATTGCCGCATGGTACCGGTAAAGATGTTAAGGTTCTTGTTATTACGCAAGGACCAAAAGAAAAAGATGCGCAAGAAGCTGGCGCTGACTATGTAGGCAAAGAGTATTTAGAAAAATTGAAAAATGGATGGGATGATGTTGATAAGGTTGTTGCTACTCCTGACATGATGCCGGAGTTAGGTAAACTTGGAAAAATTTTAGGACCAAAAGGTCTTATGCCGAATCCAAAGAGTGGAACTGTTACAATGGATATTACTTCAGCAGTTAAAGAGCTTAAGGCTGGGAAGATTGAAATTCGAGTAGAAAAAACTGGAATAGTTCACATTCAGTGTGGAAAAAGTTCTTTTGAGGAAAATGCACTTTTGGAAAATATTCAGACAATTTATGATACAATAATGAAAGCAAAGCCGTCATCTGTAAAAGGTACTTATTTTAAGAAAATAAGTATGTCTTCATCGATGGGGCCTGGAATAAAAATAGACCAAGGAACTATCAGGTAATTAAAATGCCAAATACAAAAAACATTGATCAAGTAGAGCAGCTAACTGATAAGCTTTCAAAAGCAAAAGCTATATATTTTACCGAATATCATGGGTTAAATGTTGAAGATATAACTGAACTTCGCCGAGAATTCAATAAAAATGATGTTGAGTTTAAAGTTGCAAAAAACACTCTAATAAAATTAGCGGCTGAAAACAATAAATTGGATGGTTTGAGTTCGTATTTAAGTGGTTCAACTGCAATTGCGCTCTCTTATGAAGACCCAACGAGTCCTGCTCGAGTTCTAAAGCAATTCAAGAAAAATCATGATCTACCAGAAATTAAAGGTATTTTATTTGATGGAGAAATTTTAGAAGGAAAAGAATTTAAAAGGATTGCGGATTTACCAACAAAGAATCAATTGCTTGCCATGCTGGTTGGCGTTTTGAGTTCCCCAATGACCAAACTAGCATTGACTTTAAAAGCTTCAATGACTGATTTGGGTAATGCATTAAACAATTTAAAAGATCAAAAATCTAATTAAGACTAAAAAGGAGCTATGATAATGGCTGATACAAGTAGAGCTGACGTGCTAACTTATCTAGAAAGCGCGAATATGATGGAAATTTCTGAATTAATCGGAGAAATTGAAGAAAAATTTGGTGTTACTGCTGCTGCGCCTGTGGCTGCAGTTGCTGCACCTGCAGCTGGCGGTGACACTGCGAGCGAAGAAAAAGATGAGTTTGATGTTATTTTAACATCAGCAGGTTCATCTAAAATAAATGTGATTAAAGTCGTTCGTACGATAACTAGTCTTGGCTTGAAAGAAGCTAAAGAGCTAGTTGATGGTGCCCCAAAAGCTATTAAAGAAGGTGTTGCAAAAGCAGAAGCTGAAGAATTAAAAAGTCAGCTTGAAGAAGCTGGTGGGTCAGTAGAATTAAAATAAATTCACTGATTTACTAACATCTTAAATTAGAAATTTGCCCATTACAACTAAAAGAATGGAGACATAATTGGCTGCCATAAATAATCCCTTTGCTACTCGTACAACATTTGAAAAAACTAAAGCTGAAATAGAATTTCCGGATCTTCTTGCTGTGCAGGTAGATGCCTTTCAGTCTTTCATTCAAGAGAATTTACCTGAAGATGAACGTTTGAATATTGGACTTGAAGAAGTTTTTCGCAATGTTTTCCCAATCGAAGATTCACACAAGAATTATATCCTTGAGTTTAAAAGTTATTTTTTAGGTTTAGCTAAATATACACCTGAAGAATGTATGGATAGAGGTTTGACGTATTCTGTGCCACTTAAAGCTCGTTTAGTCCTTCATATTACGAATGAAGATGATAGAAGTAAATATGATCAATCGATTGAGCAGGAAGTTTATTTTGGAAACATTCCTAATATGACTAATAAAGGTACATTTGTTATTAATGGTGCTGAGCGTGTAATCGTTTCACAGCTTCAACGTTCACCAGGTGTTTTCTTTGATCAGTCTATCCATCCAAATGGTACAAAGTTATTTCAAGCTCGAATCATTCCATTCAGAGGTTCTTGGGTAGACTTTACTACTGATATAAATGACTGTATTTTTTCTATTATTGATAGAAGAAGAAAATTCCCAGTTACAATGCTTTTGCGTGCCCTTGGGTATTCAACTAATGCAGATATTTTTCGCGCATTTAATTGTATTGAAGAAGTAAAGCTTAACAGTAAGAATGTTTCGCAAGCAATTGGTTCTACAGTTGTTGAAGATATAATTGATCAGGAAACTGGTGAAATTTTTATGGAAGGTGGGTCAGAGCTAACTCAAGAAATTATAGATTCATTGAAGGCTGCAAAGATAAAATCAATCGAAGTTGTTAATCAGAATAAAGACTTTCACTCAATGATGCTTCTTAATACGATGATAAAAGATCCTAGTAAAAATACAGAAGAAGCTCTAAGTATTGTTTATCAATTACTTAGATCTGGCGAACCACCAAATTTAGAAACTGCTCAAAAATTTATTGAGAGGATTTTCTTTAATCCGAAAAAATATGATCTTGGAGAAGTTGGGCGTTATCGCCTAAATCAACAGTTCGGCCTAAGCGTGCCAGTTGAAGATACTGTACTTACTATGGATGATATAATTCAAGTTGTTAATTTTCTTGTAGACATGCGTAAAGGTGAAAGAGGTTCTGACGATATTGATCATTTAGGTAATCGTCGTGTAAAATCTATTGGAGAGCAACTTACCAATCAATTTTCTGTTGCATTAAGTAGGATGCTCAGAACTATTTATGAAAGAATGAATCTTCGTGAGCAAGAATCAATTACTCCTCAAGATTTAATAAATTCTCGAGTTGTAACTACAGTTATAAATACGTTTTTTGGTACAAGCCAAATGTCGCAGTTTGGTGATCAAACAAACCCCTTGGCTGAAGTAACGCATAAACGTCGAATATCGGCATTGGGCCCAGGTGGTTTAACAAGAGAGAGAGCTGGGTTTGAAGTTAGAGATGTCCATTATACCCATTATGGTCGTTTATGTCCAATTGAAACTCCTGAAGGTCCAAATATTGGTTTGATTTCATCTTTGGCATTACTTGCAAAAGTAAACCGTCATGGATTTATTGAGTCGCCTTACAGAAAAGTAAATGTAAAAGAAGGTAATGCTTTTGCTACTCACTCTATAGAGTATTTATCTGCAGATGATGAAGATCGTGTAATGATTGCACAATCTGATGAACAGTTAGGCCAGGATGATAGATTAACAAGTGACAATGTAAGAGCTAGGATTAAAGGAGATTTTCCTATAGTCTCACCATCGCAAGTTGAATTTATGGATGTTGCTCCTAATCAGATTTTATCTGTAGCAGCAGCTTTAATTCCTTTCTTAGAGCATGACGATGCTAATCGTGCTTTAATGGGGTCAAATATGCAACGTCAAAGTGTTCCATTGATGAAGCCAGATTCTCCAATTGTTGGAACCGGTTTAGAAACGAAAGTTGCTGTTGATTCTAGATCTGCTGTTGTTGCTCCTGTTGGTGGCCGTATTCACTACGTTGATGCAGAAAAGATTGTTATTAGAACATATGATGTTCCTGAAGATTTAACATTAATTGAAGGTGAAAATCTTGTTGCTGTTAAGCTTAGAAAGTTCAAGCGCACTAATCAAAATACATCTCAAAATCAGCGTCCGATTGTTTCTGAAGGAGATAGAGTGGAAATAGGACAGCCTATTGCCGATGGAACATCTACTCAAAATGGTGAACTGGCATTAGGAAAAAATGTTACTGTGGCTTTTATGCCGTGGAGAGGTTATAACTTTGAGGATGCTATTGTCATTAGTGAGCGCCTTGTTAAGGAAGACCTTTTTACAAGTGTGCATGTAAATGAAATTGAACTTGAAGTTCGCGATACTAAAAGAGGTGAGGAAGAGTTAACTCCAGAAATACCTAATGTTGGCGAAGATGCTACTAAAGAATTAGATGAGCGTGGTATTATTAGAGTTGGAGCAAAAGTGCGTGATGGGGATATATTAATTGGAAAGGTTACACCGAAGGGTGAAACGGATCCAACTCCAGAAGAAAAACTTCTCCGTGCTATTTTTGGTGAAAAGGCTGGTGAAGTTAAAGATGCTTCAAAGAGAGCATCTCCAGGTGTTAATGGTGTCGTGATAAATACAAAATTATTTGAAAAACGTAGTAAGTCTGCGAGATCTGAAGAAAGACAAAATATTCTTGCATTGCAGAAAGCTAGCGCAATTCGTAAAAAAGAGCTTAAAGATTCTAGAGATGAAAAATTAATTACATTGCTTAAAAACCAAATATCTGATGGAATTAGAGATATTTCATCTGGTAGAACGCTAATTAAGAAAGGTACGAAGTTAACAGGAAAAAGAGTTGATAGTTATAATCTAGAGCGATTTGCTCAGGACTCATCATGGGTAGAGGACAAGCAATCTTGGCGTAAGATCAAAGCTGTTTGGCGTTCTTTTTGGAAGGAATGGCGTGTAATAGAAGAAACGCTTGATAGAGAAGTTTTTAAACTTCGTATTGGAGATGAGCTTCAGCCTGGAATTCTAAAACTTGCAAAAGTTGATATTGCAAATAAAAGAAAAATACAAGTTGGTGATAAAATGGCTGGTAGGCATGGTAATAAAGGTATTATTGCAACTGTTGTTCCCGAGGAAGACATGCCATTTTTAGAAGATGGTAAACCAGTAGATGTTGTTTTAAACCCTCTTGGTGTTCCATCTAGAATGAACCTTGGCCAACTTTATGAAACAATGTTAGGATGGGCCGGTGATATTCTTGGATTGAAATACTCAACTCCTGTTTTTAATGGTGCTACTCCAGATGAAGTTGAGAATGAATTAAAAAAAGCTAAACTACCTTTAACTGGAAAGACAACTCTTGTTGATGGAAGAACTGGTGAAAAGCTGGAAAATCCAGTAACTGTCGGAGTTATTTATATGATGAAATTAAGTCATATGGTAGATGATAAAATGCATGCTCGTTCAACAGGGCCATATTCGCTTGTAACGCAACAACCACTTGGTGGTAAAGCTCAATTTGGTGGTCAGCGTTTTGGTGAAATGGAATGTTGGGCTTTGGAGGCTTATGGAGCTGCTCATACTTTACAGGAAATTCTTACTGTTAAGTCTGACGATGTTGATGGTCGCTCTAAAGTGTACAATGCAATTGTTAAGGGCGAGGAATTGCCTGAATTTGGTGTTCCTGAATCTTTTAATGTTCTCATTAAAGAACTTCAGGGACTTGGTTTAGACATCGAATTAGATTAGGGAGAAATACTTTGACCTTCATACAGACAAATAAATTAGATACAACAAAAGGTTTTTCATCGATTACTATAGGTTTAGCCTCTCCTGAGGGAACGCTACAGAGATCTTATGGTGAAATTCTAAAACCTGAGACAATTAACTATCGCTCTTATAAACCAGAAAAAGATGGACTTTTTTGTGAAAAGATTTTTGGTCCAGTTAAAGACTATGAATGCCATTGTGGTAAGTATAAAGGTATCAGATATAGAGGTATCATTTGTGATAGGTGTGGAGTTGAGGTGACTCGTAAAAAAGTTCGTAGAGAAAGAATGGGTCACATTACGCTTGCTGTTCCTGTTGTACATATATGGTACTTAAGGTCAATTCCTTCAAAATTAAGTTATTTAGCAGGCATTAGTACAAAACATCTTGAAAAAGTTGTTTATTATGAGTCTTTCCTCGTTATTGAACCAGGAAAAAGTGGCAAAGAACAATTTGAAATGATAGATGAATTTGAATACATAGAGTTAGAAAGACTTCATGGATTCGATGCTGTAAGCGAAGAAGAACGTGATAATGAAGATTATTTTTACGCAACAATGGGTGGAGAAGCTTTAAAAGAGATGCTTTCTAGAATGAATCTTGTTGAGCTTCGTCGTGAATTAGAAGATGTTCTAAAAAACTCCAAATCTAAGCAGAAACGCGAAGAGGCATTAAAGCGTCTTAAAGTTGTTAAGTCTTTTCTTGTGGACTTGTCAACAGTAAAAAGAATTAATAAACCAGAGTGGATGGTTGTCTCTATATTGCCTGTTATTCCTCCTGAATTAAGACCTTTAGTTCCTTTGGATGGTGGACGTTTTGCAGCTTCAGATCTAAATGATTTATATCGTCGAATTATCATTCGTAATAATCGGCTAAAGCAATTAATGGAGATTAAAGCTCCAGATGTGATTTTACGTAATGAAAAAAGAATGCTTCAAGAATCAGTAGATGCGCTATTTGATAATAGTCGCAGAAAAACTGCAATTCGAAGTGGTACCAGGAGACCGCTGAAATCTATTTCTGATATGATAAGAGGTAAAACTGGTCGTTTTCGTCAGAATTTATTAGGTAAGAGAGTTGATTATTCAGGACGTTCAGTAATTGTTGTTGGTCCAGAATTGCAGCTTCATGAGTGTGGACTACCAAAAAATATGGCACTTGAGCTATTTAAACCTCATATGATTAATGAATTGATGGCTCGCGGCTATACCCAAACTCCAAGAAGTGCAAAGCTAATGATTGAAGACAAGGATCCTATTGTTTACAAGGTTCTTGAGTATGTTGTTAAAGATCACCCAGTTATGTTAAATCGTGCTCCAACATTGCACCGTTTAGGCATTCAAGCCTTCCAACCGGTTTTAGTTGATGGTAAAGCACTTAGGATCCATCCTCTGGTCTGTTCAGCTTTTAACGCTGATTTTGATGGTGATCAAATGGCTGTCCATGTGCCTCTTTCTTTGGCTGCGCAAATGGAATGCAGAATTCTTATGCTTTCAAGTCATAATATCTTGCATCCAGCAAACGGAAAGCCTCTAGCTTTACCATCTCAAGATATGGTCCTAGGAACTTATTATCTAACTTGTATGCGTAAAGACTCAAAAGGCGAAGGTAAATCATTTGGTTCCTTTGATGAAGTTATTTTAGCGTATGAAAATAAATCTGTAGATGTAAATGCGACCATTAATGTTCGTCATAATGGCGATTGGTATAAAGAAACAACTGTAGGTAGAGTCATTATTAATGCAATCTTGCCAGAAGAGATGGATTATATTGATGATGTAATAGATAAAAAACGATTGAGTAAGTTAGTAAATGAAACATATCTTATTGCAGGGAACCAAAAAACAGTAGAGTTTTTAGATAAATTAAAAAATCTTGGATTTGAAGCATCAACGAGAGCTGGGCTCTCTATCGCAGTAAGTGATATTCTAATACCAGATTCAAAAGATGAAATTATTAATATAGCACAAAAAGAAGTTGATGCTATTCAAGACAAATTTAAACGCCATGTGTTAACTGATGGAGAAAGATATAATAAAGTAATTGATATTTGGACACATGCTACTAATAGCGTTGCCGCGTCAATGATGGATGGCCTCAAGTCAAATGATCAGGGTTTTAATCCTGTTTATATGATGGCAGATTCAGGCGCGCGTGGATCGCAGGACCAGATTAAACAGTTAGCTGGAATGCGAGGCTTAATGGCGAAGCCCAAAAAATCTATGACTGGTGGTAAAGGTGAGATTATTGAGTCCCCAATTACCTCAAATTTTAAAGAAGGTCTATCCGTTCAGGAATACTTTATTTCTACTCATGGTGCGCGTAAGGGGTTAGCTGATACTGCTTTGAAAACTGCTGATGCAGGATATTTAACTAGAAGACTAGTTGATGTTTCACAAGATGTGGTGATATCCGAAACAGATTGCGGAACCATAAATGGAATTTTGGCTGATGACTTAAAAGAAGGTGAAGATATAATAGAACCATTATCTGAAAGAGTTTTAGGCCGGACTGTACTTGAAGATTTTATAGAAGATGGAAAAACTAAAATAAAATCTGGAACTATGATTCGTGATGATGAAGCAATAATTGTTGCTGATAGCAATATTGAATCTCTTAGAATTAGGTCCGTTTTAACTTGCGAATCACTGAGAGGTGTTTGTGCAAAATGCTATGGTTGGAATCCTTCAAATCACAAGTTAGTTGATTTAGGAACCGCTGTTGGCATTCAAGCCGCTCAGAGTATTGGAGAGCCCGGTACGCAGCTAACTCTAAGAACTTTTCATATTGGTGGTACAGCTACTCGTATTATTGAGCAATCTGAAATGAAAACAAAAAGAGCTGGTAAGGTCAAATATTCAGAAAACTTAGAAGTTGCAGAAGCCAAAGATGAAGCAGGTATCCTTGTAACGCGTTGTATGGTTAGACATGCTAAACTTGCAGTGCATAATAATGAAGGTAAAACAGCTGCAGAATACAATGTCCCATATGGTGCAAATTTAAATGTTGGTGATGGTGATAAAGTTGATGCTGGAGCTAGTTTGTTTCAGTGGGATCCTTATACAGATGTGATTCTAGCTAGACAAACTGGTATCGTAGAATTAAAAGACTTTATTGAAAATGAGACATATCAAGTTGAATCAGTTGAAGGTGGAAAAAAACAAATGGTTATTGTTGAATCGAAAGATCGCAATTTAAGTCCGCACGTTGAAATTGTAGATAAAGATGGTGCTATAATTGCCGGCGGTACAATCCTTCCAGTCACAGCTAATCTTGTTGTGCGTAAAGGCGATAAAGTTAAACGCGGACAAACGTTAGTTAAAATTCCTAGAGCTATTGGAAAGACTCGAGATATTACAGGAGGCCTTCCACGTGTGACAGAACTATTTGAAGCACGAAAACCAACCGATCCAGCAGTGGTATCTGAAATAGATGGCCATGTAAAATTTGGTGAAACAAAGCGCGGGATTCGAAAGATTATAGTCACGGGTGTTGATTCGGTTGCTAAGACATATTCTATTCCTTATGGTAAACATGTTGTTGTGCATGAAGGAGATAAAATAACGGCAGGAACATCATTGTGCGAAGGTAGTATTTCTCCTGCTGATATATTAAAAATTCTTGGACCTAATAAAGTTAGAGAATATTTAGTAAATGAAATTCAGGAAGTGTATCGTTTGCAAGGTGTAAAGATTGATGATAAGCATATTGAGGTTATAGTTAGACAGATGATGCAAAAAGTAAGTATAGACGATGTTGGTGATTCGCATTTTCTTCCTCAAGACCGTATAAATAGAGCTGAATTTTTTGAAACCAATGAAAAGCTTGCGTCTATGGTCGTAATTACTAATTCAGGTGACTCAGAACTTGAGGTGGATACACTTGTTAGTAAAAATGATTATACAGAAATTAATAAAACATTAAAAGAAGAAGGTAAAAAACCTGCCAAGTCAACCAAGGCAAGGCCTGCTACGTTTAATCCTTTATTGATGGGTATCACTCAAGCCTCATTAAATACGGAAAGTTTCATTTCAGCGGCATCTTTCCAAGAAACTACAAGAGTTCTTACTGATGCATCAACTTCAGGTAAAACTGATTATTTGCGCGGGTTAAAAGAGAATGTAGCGGTTGGAAGACTCATACCGGCAGGATCTGGTTCACCACATTTAAAAAATATATTTATACCAGACCCTGAAAATAAGAAACAAGATGATACAGAAATTGACGAATCTAAAGTCAGTAAAGAACTAATCTAAAAAATAAAATTAACGCATTATTTAATTGCTATACTGTTTAAAACAATTGTAATTTTATAAGCTTTTATGGAAATGAAATGCCGACGATAAACCAATTAATTCGCCAAGGAAGAAAGCGGGTAAAGAAGAAAAATCCTACACCTGCTTTAAAAGGTAATCCTCAAAAAAGAGGAGTATGCACGCGTGTGTATACTACAACACCGAAAAAACCTAACTCTGCACTTCGCAAAGTTGCTAGAGTTCGTTTAACGAATGGTAAAGAGGTTAACGCTTATATTCCAGGCGAAGGACATAATTTACAAGAACATTCAATAGTCCTAATTGAGGGTGGTCGTGTCAAAGATCTTCCTGGCGTGCGCTATCATATTGTTCGTGGTACATTAGATACGGCTGGGGTATCAGATAGAACAACAAGTAGGTCACGATATGGAACAAAAAGGCCTAAAGGGTAGATATGAGAAGAAGAAGACCTGAAAAAAGAAAAATATTGCCAGACCCAATATATGGGGACCTAGAGGTGGCTAAGTTTATGAATTTTCTAATGTATGGCGGTAAGAAGGGTGCTTCAGAAAAAATATTTTATGGAGCAATGGAAACTGTAAAGTCTAGAACGAAAAAAGAAGGTTTAGAAATTTTTAGGCTTGCTGTTAAAAATGCTGCTCCTTTATTAGAAGTCAAATCACGTCGTGTTGGCGGTGCTAACTATCAGGTTCCAATAGAAGTTTCTAGAAATCGACAGTTCTTTCTAGGTGCTCATTGGATTATCAATTCAGCGCGGAGCCGTTCTGGACGTTCGATGTCCGACCGATTAGCGTCAGAATTAATCTCAGCTGCTAATAATGAGGGTGGGGCTATTAAGAAAAAAGAAGATACGCATAGAATGGCTGAGGCAAATAGAGCCTTTGCTCATTTTAGATAAATTATAATAATATTAAATTTTTATGAAAAAGATTTCTCTAGATAAAGTTCGAAATATTGGTATTATGGCTCATATTGATGCTGGTAAGACAACATTGACTGAACGAATTTTGTATTATACTGGTAGGACACATAAGATTGGTGAAGTGCATGATGGTGGCGCTACTATGGATTGGATGGAGCAAGAGAAAGAAAGAGGAATTACAATTACTTCTGCAGCAACAACAGCTATTTGGGAAGATCATAGGGTTAATATTATTGATACTCCAGGGCATGTTGATTTTACGGTTGAAGTTGAAAGATCGCTTCGTGTATTAGATGGTTCTTGTGCTGTATTTTGTGCTGTCGGTGGTGTAGAACCCCAAAGTGAAACTGTTTGGAGGCAGGCTGATAAATATGGTGTTCCACGCATTGCTTTTGTAAATAAAATGGACCGTACAGGCGCAGACTTTTATAATGTATTAGAAATGATTAAAGAAAGATTGGGTGCAAATCCTTTACCGATTGTACTTCCTATAGGCGCTGGTGATATTTTTACTGGAATTATTGATTTAACTTCGATGAAAGCTATTCTTTACAATGAGTCTTCATTGGGTGCTCATTTTGAGATTGGCGACATACCGAGTGATATGCTTGAAGAAGCAGAAAAATGGAGACATCACTTAATCGAAGAGACAGCTAGCTACGATGAAGAATTATTAGAAAAGTATTTAGCTGAGGAAGAAATCACTGAAAATGAATTAAAAACCGCAATTAGAAAAGGTTGTCTAGACAATACTTTTGTTCCAACGCTTTGTGGATCTGCTTTTAAAAATAAAGGAGTTCAAAGATTGTTGGATGCAGTAGTTGATTTTTTACCTTCCCCACTTGACATCGGAGAAATTTCTGGTTTTAGCCCAGACGATTCAGATGTTAAAATGACTCGTAAGCCAAGTGAAGATGACCCATTTAGCGCGCTCGCTTTTAAAGTTATGACAGACCCTTATGTTGGAAAATTGACTTTTATGCGTGTTTATTCTGGCTCTCTCAATGCTGGGTCTTATGTTGCTAATCCAAATACAGGTAAACGTGAACGAATTAGCCGCATTCTTTTAATGCATGCCAATAAAAGAGAAGAGCTAGACAAAGTTTGTGCGGGTGAAATTGTTGCTGCTGTTGGTCTGAAAAATTCTCATACAGGTCATACACTTTGCGAAGAGAAAAAAGAAATTATTTTAGAATCTATGGAATTTCCTGAGCCAGTTGTTGAGGTGTCTGTAGAGCCTGCAACAAAGGCAGACCAGGACTCACTATCTAAAGGACTTGGGAAGCTTTCGGAGGAAGACCCTACGTTTAAGGTATCAATTAATCCCGATACAGGGCAGACAATTATTGCTGGCATGGGTGAGTTACATTTAGAGATATTGGTTGATAGGCTTCTTCGTGAGTTTAATGTTCAAGCTAATGTAGGAACTCCTCAAGTTGCTTATACTGAAGCAATTACAAAACGAGTAGAAAAAATTGATGTAAAGTTTGTTCGTCAGTCTGGTGGTCGTGGACAATTTGGGCATGTTGTTATAAATGTTGAGCCCAATGAAGTTGGCAAAGGTTATCATTTTGAGAATAAAATTGTTGGAGGAGCTATTCCTAGAGAGTATATAAACCCTGTTAGCGACGGAATTCAAGAGGCTATAAAAAATGGTGTTTTGGCTGGTTACCCGATTGAAGATGTCAGAGTAGAATTAGTTTATGGTTCTTATCATGATGTAGATTCTTCTGAAATGGCTTTTAAGATTGCAGGTTCTATGGCTATTCAAGAAGCATGTAAAAAAGCAGGTCCAGTCCTCATGGAACCAATGATGAAAGTAGAAGTAGTTGTTCCTGAAGAATATTTAGGTGATGTTATGGGAGATATTAACTCACGGCGCGGCAATATTGATAATATGGGCCAGCGTAAAGATGCGCACGTTTTAAATGCTGTAGTTCCATTGGCTAAAATGTTTGGTTATGCAACAGATTTAAGATCTATAACGCAAGGTCGCGCGGTTTTTCATATGGAATTCTCAAATTTTAAAGAAGTGCCAAATTCAGTAAAAGAAGAAATTATTGAAAAAATACATGGTAAAGCATCTTAAATAAATAGGATTAATATAAAATGTCAAAAGAAAAATTTGAACGAAGTAAACCTCATTTAAATATTGGTACTATTGGTCACGTTGACCATGGTAAGACAACTTTAACTGCGGCGATAACAATGACTCAGGCAAATAAAGGCTTGAGTGAAGTACGCTCATTCGATAGTATTGATAACGCCCCTGAAGAAAGGGAGCGTGGAATTACTATTCAGACTGCTCATGTTGAATATGAGACACCTAACCGCCATTATGCTCATGTAGATTGTCCTGGTCACGCTGATTATATTAAAAATATGATCACGGGTGCCGCACAAATGGATGGTGGTATTCTAGTTGTATCAGCAGCAGATGGTCCAATGCCTCAGACACGCGAGCACGTATTGCTTGCCCGTCAGGTTAATGTCCCTTCAATTGTTGTTTTTATGAATAAAACAGATCAAGTAGATGATGAAGAGTTGGTTGAGTTGGTTGAAATGGAATTGCGTGATCTACTAAATGAGTATGATTTTCCTGGTGATGACATTCCGATTATTAAAGGTTCAGCATTAAATGCCCTTAATAATATAACCGATGAAGCAGCTACCGCCTGTATTACTGAGTTGATGGAAGCTTGTGACAGCTTTATTCCAGAGCCAGAGCGCGACATTGATAAGGCCTTTTTAATGCCTGTAGAGGACGTATTTTCAATTACTGGTCGTGGTACGGTAGGTACTGGTCGTGTTGAAAGTGGAATTGTTAAAGTTGGTGACGATGTTGAAATGATTGGAATGGGAGAAACAAGAAAAGTTGCAGTTACCGGCATAGAGATGTTTAGAAAGCTTTTAGATGAAGGTCGAGCTGGAGATAATGCAGGATTATTGCTTCGTGGTGTAGATAAGGAAGATCTAACTCGAGGAATGGTATTAGCCAAGCCGGGTTCAATTACACCGCACACAAAATTTAAAGCGAGCGTTTATGTCTTGAAAAAAGATGAAGGTGGTCGCCACACGCCATTCTTTAATGGTTATCGACCTCAGTTTTATTTTAGAACAACAGACGTGACGGGAGTGGCAACTTTGCCAGGCGGAACTGAGATGGTTATGCCAGGTGATAATGTTGAGTTAGAAATTGAATTAATAACACCAATTGCAATGGATAAAGAACTTCGCTTTGCGATCAGAGAAGGTGGCCATACGGTTGGCGCTGGTGTTGTAACAGAGATAGTAGAATAAATTAGGATTAATTTTGGCAAAACAAACAATACGAATTAGTTTAAAGGCTTACGATCATTCATTGATTGATAAGTCAACAGAAAAAATAGTTAAAACAGCTAAATCAACCGGTGCGGTTATATCTGGTCCTATTCCTTTGCCAACGAAAAGAACCATTTATACAGTACTTAGATCGCCGTTTGTTGATAAAAAATCACGTGAGCAATTTCAAACTAAAATTCATAAACGTTTAATAGATATATTAAACTCAACACCAAAAACTGTTGAAGCTTTAATGAAGCTTGATTTGCCAGCTGGTGTAGATATAGAAATTAAAGTCTAATCATGCGTGGATTAATTGGTAAAAAAATAGGAATGACTCAAATTTTTAATAATGAAGGTCAAGCTATACCTGTTACAGTGGTAGAAGCTGGCCCATGTGAAGTAACTCAAGTTAAGACACAAAAAATTGATGGCTACGATGCGATACAAGTTGGTTTTGGCTCTCGCAAAAGCAAACATTCTAATAAAGCACTTGATGGACATTTTAAAAAAGCAAATATTGAGGCAAAAAGGTTTTTAGCAGAATTTACTCCTGTACCTGATTATGCTTACCAGGCTGGTCAAAAATTTAATGTATCCTTATTTAAAGAAGGTGAATATGTCGATGTTTCTGGTACAACAAAAGGTAGGGGATTTTCGGGCGTTATGAAGAGACATGGATTTGGTGGAGGCCCCAAAACGCATGGTCAAAGAGAGCATCCTAGGTCTGCTGGATCAATTGGTCAGGCCTCTGACCCTTCCAGGGTTTTTAAAGGTATGAAGATGGCTGGACAATATGGTAATAAACGAATGACTGTAAGAAATTTAGAAGTCGTTTCGATTGATAAAGAAAAAAATTATATTTTGCTTAAAGGTGCTGTGCCTGGAGCAAAAAATGGAATTATTTACATTACAAAGTAATATGAAAATAAATGTATTAAAAAAAGATGGTAGCAAAGGAGCAGCCGTAACAGTTGATGACTCTGTTTTTGGAATAAAGCCAAATGAAAGCGTTGTGCATCAAGCTGTTGTAGCTGAATTGGCTAATGGAAGACAGGGAACACATGCTTCAAAAAATAGATCAGCCGTAAGAGGTGGTGGGAAAAAACCATTTAAACAAAAAGGCCGAGGAGTAGCTCGCGCAGGTACTATCAGGTCGCCTATTTGGAAGGGTGGTGGCGTAGTCTTTGGTCCTGAACCTCATGGATATGATACAAAAATGCCAAAGAAAATGCGAAGGTTGGCGCGACGCTCAGTGTTGTCAAGTAAAGCTAGTTCTGGAGAATTAATTGTTGTAGATGAAATTGTGGTTAGCAATGGTAAAACAAAAGAATTTATTGAGGTACTAAATGCTTTGAGCCTGTCAGGAAAAAAACTCACTATTTTAGTTGCTGCAGATAATGAAAAGGTTTTCTTAGCAGCTCGTAATATTCCAAATATATATGTTGTTGAAGCCAGATCTGCTAGTACATATGATCTTCTAGATTGCGAAGTACTTCTATTTGAAAAAGCGGCAATTGCATTGTTAAGTGATTCACTCATGGTTAAATCCTAATGTCATACCAAAAAATTATTATTCGACCACTATTTACAGAAAAGTTAAGTCGTTTAGAAGATCTTGAACTAAAATATGCTTTTCAAGTACTGAAAGGTGTGAATAAAATTGAGATTAAAAGAGCTATTGAAGAGAAATTTGATGTTGAAGTAAAAAAAGTTGCTACAATGAACCGGATGGGTAAAGAAAAAAATATGACTGTTCGTAGTGGAGGCCATACTATTCGTACAAAAGGTAATAGAGCGAGTTGGAAAAAAGCTATTGTAACTTTAAAAGAAGGTAATTCAATTAATCTTCTAGACGGTGATGTGGTAGAATAGTGGGCATAAGAAATATCAAACCAACGACGCCAGGCAATAGGTTTGCAACCAGGTCAGATTTTGCTGAGATAACAAAAAGTACTCCAGAAAAATCTTTAACTGTAGCATTAAGAAAAACCGGTGGCCGTAATAATAAAGGTAGAATTACAGTAAGGCATCGTGGCGGTGGACATCGAAGAAGATATAGAATTATTGATTTTAAACGAGATAAGTTTGATGTGCCAGCTAAAGTCGCATCAATAGAATATGATCCAAACCGGTCAGCAAATATTGCTTTACTTTTTTATGCTGATGGAGAGAAACGATATATTCTTTCTCCCTTTGGAACTAAAGTTGGTGACGAGATTATTTCAGGTGAGAATGCACCGCTTCGCGTAGGAAATTCACTCCCAATTAAAAAAGTAGCAACAGGAATGTTTGTCCATAATATTGAATTAGTACCTGGAAGGGGTGGCCAATTAGTACGAAGTGCAGGAGCTGCGGCTCAAATAATGGCACATGATGCTGGTTTTACTACTGTAAAATTACCTTCTGGCGAAATTAGACTGATTGTTGAAAGTTGTTTTGCTACAATAGGGGAAGTTGGAAATAAGTCGCATGAACAAATTATTTCTGGGAAAGCTGGTCGAAGTCGTTGGCTTGGAAAAAGACCAACAGTAAGAGGCGTAGTTATGAACCCAGTAGATCACCCGCATGGTGGAGGTGAGGGTAAAACATCTGGAGGTAGGCATCCAGTTTCACCTTGGGGGCAACCTACCAAAGGTTATAAAACTCGAAAAAAGAATAAAAAATCTAATGATTACATTGTTAAGAGGAGAAAATAAATGGCCCGTTCATTAAAAAAAGGACCATTCGTTGATGATAAGCTTCAAAAAAAAGTTGATAAAATGAATGAGGGCAGTAAAAAGCAAATTATAAAGACATGGTCGCGTAGATCTATGATAACTCCGGACTTTGTTGGTCATACTTTTGCTGTGCACAATGGAAATAAGTTTATCCCTGTTTTTGTTTATGAGAATATGGTTGGACATAAATTAGGTGAATTTTCACCAACTCGTATATTTAGACTACATTCTGGTGACAGAAAGAAATAAAATGGAAGCTAAAGCAATTACTCGCCATATCCGTCAGTCCCCTCGAAAAATAAGAATAATTTTGAATGAGGTAAGAGGACTTGGCGCAGAGGAAGCCTTAAACTATTTACACTTTTCAAAGGCTAAGGCTTCTGTTTATATTGAAAAAACTCTTCGATCTGCAATAGCAAACCTTTTAAGTAAATCTGAAAATACAGATCTAAATACTGAGAATATTAAAGTTAAAGAGTGTTATGCTGATGGTGGTCCTCATATGAAACGCTTTAGGGCAGCCTCAATGGGAAGAATTTCTAAACTTAATAAACCAACAGCTCATCTGACTGTTGTAGTTGCTGATAAAAATTAGGAGGATTGTTTGGGTCAAAAAACACATCCAGTAGGATTTAGACTGCAAATAAATAAAGATTGGCGATCTACATGGTTTGCTGGTGATTCATTTGCTAATGGTTTGCAAGAAGATGTTCGTATTCGTAAATATTTAAAAGCACGTTTACCAAATGCTGGCATTTCAAGAGTTGAAATAAGTAGATCTTCTAAATCTGTAACTGTAACAATTCATACAGCAAGGCCAGGTATTGTAATCGGCAAAGGTGGTGAAGAAGTAAATAGATTAAAAGATGAGATTAAACAGCTGACTAAGAAAAAAATTCAAATTAATATCTCAGAAGTGAAGCGACCAGAGTTGGATGCAGCATTAGTTGGCTCAAATATTGGTCATCAACTACAAAAAAAAGTATCATACAGAAGAGTTGTAAATAAAGTAATACAAGCAACAATGCGAATGGGTGCTGATGGTATTAGGATTAATGTAGCAGGAAGATTAGGTGGGGCAGAAATTGCAAGAAGTGAAAAGTTTTCACAAGGTAAGGTTCCTTTGCATACATTAAGAGCTGATATAGATTACGTTCTTACTGAAGTTCCAACTCAGTATGGGATTATTGGTATTAAAGTTTGGATTTGTAAAGGACAATCCTCTAAATAAAAATTATGTTAGAACCAAAGAAAACTAAATTTCGAAGACATCATCGTGGTAATAGAAAAGGTATGGCTAAGGGTGGAGATTATGTTGCATTTGGCACCTATGGATTGAAAGCTGTAGATGCAGGTTGGATTACTAGTAGGCAAATTGAGGCCTGTCGTATATCTATTACACGTGTAATTAGAAAAATAGGTAAAATGTGGATTCGAATTTTTCCAGATAAGCCTATTACTAAAAAACCAGCTGAAACTCGAATGGGTAAAGGTAAAGGTTCACCTGAATATTGGGTCGCGGTAGTAAAGCCCGGACGAATATTATTTGAGGTTGAAGGTGTAGATAGAGAAGGAGCTGAAAAAGCATTCCATAATGCTTCACATAAGCTTCCAATAAAAACAAAAATTGTAGGCAGAAGAGAAGTATAATGAAAAGACAAGCATTAAATGATTTAACCTTTTCAGATATTGATGAAAAATTGAAAGACAATGAAGAATCTCTTCAAAATTTACATTTTCAAAAAGCACTGCAACAGCTAGAAAATCCAATAAAAATTAATCATTTAAAAAAAGAAATTGCGCAATTGAAAACTATAAAAAGAGAATTTGATTTAGGTTTACGTACTGGAAAGGATGTTAAATAATCATGGCAGAGAGAAAGCGTCAGTCCATGGTTGGTGAAGTTGTTAGTGATAAAATGGAAAAGACAGTAGTTGTACAAGTCACTAGAAAAATTCCCCATCCAGTTTATAAAAAATATGTTAAAAGATTTAAAAAATTTCAAGTCCATGTTGAGTCAGTTGAACCAAAGCTAGGTGATATTGTTAAAATTAATTCTATGCGACCAATGAGTAAAAATAAAAGATGGCGTATTAGTGAAATAATACGTGAATCCGTAAAAATTGGATAATTAAAGTGATACAGCAAGAAACAAGATTAAAAGTTGCAGATAATTCAGGTGCTCGTGAAGTGCTATGTTTTAAAGTTTTAGGTGGCAGTCGAAGACGTTATGCTTCTCTTGGAGATTTAATTGTAGTGACTGTGAAACAAGCTATTCCAGGTGGCATGGTTAAAAAGGGACAGGTTACAAGAGCAGTTGTGGTTCGAACTAGGAAAGAAGTACGACGTTCAGATGGTACTTATATAAGATTTGATGATAATGCTGCTGTGCTTTTAAATACAGCTGGAGAACCTAGGGGAACCCGTGTATTAGGTCCTGTTGCTCGTGAATTACGTGAAAGTGGATATATGAAAATTGTATCTATGGCTCCGGAGGTAATTTAATGCATATTAAAACTGGTATGAATGTTCGTGTAATTAGAGGAAATCATCGTGGTCAAGAAGGTAAAGTCTTGTATGCTTTTCCTAAAAAAGATAGAGTTATCATAGAGGGAGTTAACTTAATTAAAAGACACACAAAACCTTCTCAAGATAATCCACAAGGTGGAATTGTAGAAAAAGAAGCATCACTTCATATTTCAAACTTAATGGTATTGCATTCAGGAAAACCAACTAGAATAGGCTATAAAAAATTAGACGATGGTACTAAAATTAGAATTGCTAATAAAACCGGTGAAGAGATTGGTTGAGATTGATGGCAAGTAAAAAAAATATATCAGTAGTTTCAAACTTGAAAGATAAATATTCAAGTAAAGTTATACCTAGTATGATAGATCATTTTGGTTATAAAAATAAGATGGAAGTCCCAAGTATTACTCATATTTCTATTAATATGGGAATTGGAGATGGAAAGGATAATCCGAAAAAATTAGAAAGTGCAATTGAAGAATTAACATTAATATCAGGACAAAAGCCTGTAACCACAAAGTCTAGGCAAGATATTTCAAACTTTAAAATCCGTCAAGGATATCCAGTTGGATGCAAGGTAACATTGCGTGGAAATAGAATGTATGATTTTATGGAACGTTTAATTAGCATAGCTTTACCACGGACACGTGATTTTAGAGGCTTATCGTTTAAGTCTTTTGATGGGCGTGGTAATTATTCATTTGGTGTTAAAGAGCAAATTATTTTTACTGAGATTAATTATGATAAGATAGATAGTATACGTGGTATGGATATAACATTTTGTACTTCAGCAAAAACAAATGATGAATCATATTGGTTGTTAAAATTGATTGGTCTTCCTTTGAGGGATAAGCCAGTAAAAAAAGAAGAGGTTGGTGAAGCTGCATAATGGCTAGAAAATCATTAATAGTTAAATCGAAAAGAAAACCTAAGTTTAGTTCAAGAGCATACAATCGCTGTTTTAATTGCGGTCGTGCTGATGGATATTTAAGAAAATTTGGGCTTTGTAGAATTTGTTTTAGAGAAATGGCACTAAAAGGTGAAATCCCTGGTGTTACAAAGGCTAGTTGGTAGGAGAAAAATTATATGTCTATGACTGATCCAGTTGCTGATATGTTAACAAGAATTAGAAATGGTATGTCTGTTGATAAGCGTTTTGTTGATATTCCATCGTCAAATCTTAAAAAGCGTATAGCATTTGTACTTAAACAGGAAAATTATATAGAAGATTTTATGTTTGTAGAAAACAAAGATAATGTAAAATCATTAATCCGTATTTTTTTGAAATATGATAATCGAGGTAAAGCGGTTATTACAGGTATTGAGCGAGTAAGTAAGCCTGGAAGAAGAATTTATGTTGGTGGAGATCAAATACCACGAGTTTTAGATGGCTTAGGCATCGCAATTTTATCTACATCTAAAGGAGTCATCTCAAATAAAGCGGCAAAGCGTATGCACATTGGTGGTGAAGTGCTTTGTAACATTTGGTAAAATAATGTCAAGAATTGGAAATAAAATAATTAATATTCCTGATGGTGTAACTTTAAATATAAAGAATAGTGTAATTGATATTAAAGGCCCAAAAGGATCATTGCTAGTTCCTTTCCATCACGAGATGGAAGTTAAAGATGATAATGGGTCAATTATAGTTAGTAGACCTTCAGATTCAAGAAAACATCGATCATTGCATGGAACTGTTAGGCAGTTAATCTTTAATGGTGTTCAAGGTGTTTCAGAAGGTTTTTCAAAAGAACTAGAACTAAGAGGCGTAGGTTATCAGGCAAATATGCAAGGTAAATACCTAGTCCTACAGCTTGGTTTCTCTCATGATATATATTTTGAGCCACCTGATGGCGTTGAGATTAAAACCAATCGAACAGAAATTATTGTAAGTGGTATAAATAAACAATTAGTTGGTGAAGTATCTGCGAAAATTCGTTCATTTCGTAAACCTGAACCTTACAAAGGCAAGGGTGTTCGATATAAAAATGAATTTGTAAGATCTAAACAAGGTAAAACTGTTGGTGGGGCTGGAGCATAATGAAAAAAATGTCAACAAACGAAATGCGTAATGATAGACGACGTAACAGAAGTAAACGTAATAATATTGCTCATCCTAGTCGCCCTAGGTTAGTTGTTTATCGTTCAAACAAACATATTAGTGCTCAAGTTATTAATGATCATGATGGAAATACTTTAGCATCTGCATCTTCCTTAGATAAAACTATTGAAAAATTAGTAATAAAAGCTAAGTCAAAAATAGATGTAAGTATACTAGTGGGTAAAACATTAGCTGAAAGAGCTTTAAAAAATAAAGTTATAGAAGTTGTTTTTGATCGCAATGGTTATCCTTATCATGGTCGTGTAAAAGCGGTAGCTGATGCTGCGCGAGAAGCTGGTTTAAAATTTTAAAATAAGAAAAAAATATGATTAATCCTGCAGAATTAGATTTAAAAGAAGAAGTTGTTATTAGAGTAACGAGAGTATCGAAAGTTACTTCTCGAGGTAAAAACTTTCGTTTTGGAGCCTTGGTCGTCGTAGGGGATGGTGCTGGTCATGTTGGTATTGGTCAAGGTAAAGCTGGTGAAGTTATGTCTGCAATAAATAAAGCTAAAGAAGAAGCAAAGCAAAATATAATTAAAATACCATTGATAAATGGTACGATACCCCACAAGATTATTTCTCGCTATGGATCTAGTCAAGTAATGTTAAAGCCAGCTGCTCCGGGTACTGGTATAATTGCAGGTGCTGCAGTTCGTGCTGTTGTAGAACAAGTTGGAATACAAAATATTCTAACAAAAAGATTTGGTTCAAATAATCAGATGAATGTTACTAAAGCAACAATCAAAGCCTTAACAGAATTGCAGGATGCTTTTAGTATAGCTAGCAAACGTGGGATAACAATTAAAGAAGTATTTAATTAGTATGGCTAAAAAAATAAAAATCACACAGATTAAAAGTTCAATAGGTTATAAACAAAAAGCTAAATTGACATTAAAAGCATTAGGCCTACGAAAAATGCATCAAACTGTAGAGCACTCCGATTCTGATACATTAAGAGGGATGATAAACAGAGTGAATTATTTAGTAAAAATTGAGGAACCTTCATGAAACTAGGGCAATTAAAGCCAACAGAAGGGGCTACGCATTCCAAAAAACGAGTGGGTAGAGGGCACGGATCTGGACTGGGTAGAAATGCTGGACGAGGTGATAATGGGTATCATTCGCGTTCTGGTTCAAAGCACAGAGCATGGTTTGAAGGTGGCCAAATGCCTTTACATAGACGTGTTCCTAAACGTGGATTCTCAAATTTCTTATTTAAAAAAGAATTTCAAGTTGTTAATATTTCTGATTTAGAGCTTTTAACTGTTGATACCATTGATTCTAATGTATTAAAAGATAATGGATTAGTAAAATACTCAATGCGCCCAATTAAAGTATTAGGTAATGGAGAATTAACTAAGAAATTAAATGTAACAGCAAATTCATTTAGTACTTCAGCAAAAGAAAAAATTGAAAAAGCAGGCGGTTCAGTAACCGAGCAATAGTTTGATAGATAAATTTAAAAATATATTCGCTATTCCAGAATTACGAAGAAGAATTTTGTTCACTTTGGGCGTACTTGTATCTGTTAGGTTAGGTGCGCATATTCCTCTACCTGGAATTGACTCAGATGTCCTATCTGCTGCATTCCAAGGTTATCAGAATACTTTATTAGGATTATATAATCTTTTCGCAGGAGGCGCATTTGAAAAGGCAACTCTCTTTGCTTTAGGTATTATGCCATATATATCTGCTTCAATTATTATTCAATTGATGAGTACTGTTGTACCTTACTTTCAAAGGTTGCAAAAAGAAGGAGAAGCTGGTAGAAAAAAAATTACACAAGTCACACGTTATCTCACAGTTTTAATATCAGCAATGCAAGCATATGGAATCGTTGCAGTTTTCCTCCCATCAATGTCCGCTGGTGGTCAGTCAGTAGTTATTAATCCTGGTTTAGGTTTTATTTTTACTGGAACTGTAAGTTTAATTACTGGTACTATATTATTAATGTGGCTCGGTGAAAGAATTACTGAGCGTGGAATTGGTAATGGAATTTCATTAATAATTATGGTAGGTATAGTTTCACGTGTTCCAAATGTAATTGTTAGTGAAATAGCTTTAATTAGTGAAGGTGTAAGAGGAATTCTAAGCGAAGTAATACTTATTGGTATAATGTTTGCGGTTATTGCTTTTGTTGTTTTATTAACACAAGGTACTCGCAAAATTCCAGTTTCATATGCCAAGCGCGTTGTAGGAAGAAAAGTATATGGTGGTCAATCAACTCACATACCATTAAAAGTGAATACTGCAGGTGTAATGCCAATCATTTTTGCACAGTCTATAATGTTTATTCCAAGTACAATAGCTACATTTTTTAGTGATAATGTTTTTATGCAAGGGGTTATGCGTTGGTTTTCTTTTGACCATCCATTTTATTGGTTCATTTTCGGTATAATGATTGTATTCTTCACTTATTTTTATACAGCTATTGCTTTTGATCCTACACAAGTTTCTTTACAAATGAAACAACATGGTGGTTTCATTCCGGGTATTCGTCCAGGGAAAAAAACTGCTGAATACATTGATAATATTTTATCAAAAGTTACCTTACCTGGTTCTTTTGCATTAGCGCTAGTTGCAATATTTCCTTACATATTAATGCAAGCTATGGATGTTGGATATGATTTAGCTTCTTTTTTTGGTGGTACCAGTCTTTTAATTATTGTAGGTGTAGCATTGGATACTTTACAGCAAATTGAATCACATTTAATGAGCAGACATTATGATGGGTTTTTAAGTAAAGGCAAGATACGTGGTAGGAGACGTAGTTAATGGTAAGAATTCGTACAAAGCGCGAAGTTGATTTAATTGCAACAAGTTGCCAAATTGTTGCTGATACTTTAAATATGCTAGCAGATTATGTTAAGCCCGGAGTTAGTATATTAGAATTAGATAGAAAAGCAGAAAAATTTATTTGCTCAAAAGATGCTAGGCCTGCTTTTAAAGGCTATATGGGTTTTCCTGCAACATTATGTGTTTCCGTGGATGATGAGGTAGTACATGGAATACCAAATGATAGGATACTAAAAGAAGGACAAATAGTTGGAATTGATTGCGGTGCTGAAAAAGATGGATATTTTGGTGATCATGCAAAAACTTTTTCAGTTGGAAATACTGTAGAAGAAAAACAAAAATTAATGGAAGTCACTCATAAATCTTTAATGATGGGTATTGAAGCTGCTGTACCTGGAAATTACGTTTCAGATATTGGCCATTCTATTCAAACATATGTTGAAAGTTTTGGGTTTTCTGTTGTTCGTGAACTAGTTGGCCACGGTATCGGAACTGAATTGCATGAAGAACCTCAGATTCCAAATTATGGTGAACCTAAGCAAGGATACATGCTTAGAGAAGGTATGTGCATAGCAATTGAACCGATGATAAACTTAGGACATAAAGATGTCAAAACAGACTCTGATGGATGGACAATTAGAACTGTAGATGGTCAAGCTTCTGCGCATTTTGAGCATACTATTGCTATAACATCAAATGGGCCGAAAATATTAAGTCAAAGCGTAAACAATGGCTAAAGAGCAACCAATCCAAGTTGAAGGTATAATTAAAGAAACATTACCAAATGCAATGTTCCGTGTTGAGGTTGAAATTGGTGATACTACTCATGAAGTATTAGCACATGTTAGTGGTAAGATGCGTATGCATTTTATAAAAATTTTACCTGGCGATGTAGTTAAGCTTGATATTTCGCCATATGATTTGTCACGAGGTCGCATTACTTACAGGAATAAGTAGGAAATTATGAAAGTTAGATCTTCAGTTAAAAAGATTTGTGCCAAATGCAAAATTATACGCCGAAAGGGTGTAGTTAAAGTAATTTGTGAAAATCCAAAACATAAACAGAGACAAGGTTAGGAGTTTTTTGTGGCGCGAATAGCAGGTATTGATATTCCTCGAGAAAAGAAAATCCCTTTTTCTTTATGCTATATTCATGGTATAGGTTTAACTACCGCGAATCAAATTTGTGATAAAGCAAAAGTGGATAAAAATTTAAGGGTAAAAGATCTTTCAAATGATCAAGTTACATCCGTGAGGGATGCAATTACAGCTCTAGAACTTAAAGTAGAAGGTGAACAAAGAACTTTGGTCTCAATGAATATCAAAAGAAAAAGAGATATAGGTTGTTACCAAGGTTTAAGACATCGAAGAGGCTTACCAGTAAATGGTCAACGTACAAAGACAAATTCGAGAACACGCAAAGGTAAGCGAAGAACAATTGGTCTTGGAAAAAAAGTATAGGTAAAATAAATGGCTAATCAATCCAAAGAAAGACGCAAAAAAAAGAAAAAAGGTAATGTTGATCAATTGGGTGTTGCGCATATTAAAGCAACATTTAATAATACACATATTACTTTGACAGATAAATTTGGAAATGTTGTTGCATGGTCTACTGCTGGATCTAGTGGCTTTAAAGGTTCAAGAAAGAGTACTGCTTATGCTGCAACTCTAGCTGCAGAAAAAGCAGGGCAAGAAGCTGTACAATTAGGTATGAAGACAATCGAAGTAAGAGTTAAAGGCCCTGGTTCTGGAAGAGAATCTGCAATTCGTGCATTGGCTGTTGCAGGGTTAGACGTTCTATCTATTAGAGATGTTACTCCTTTACCTCATAATGGTTGCCGTCCACCAAAAAGAAGAAGGGTTTAATAAGAGAGTTTTATGGCAAAATCTAGCGTACCCAAAGGAAAATTAGTTCGAAAGTTTGGTGAAAATATTTTTGGCAATCCAAAATATGATAATTTATTAAATAAAAAACCTTATACACCTGGACAACATGGACCTAATCGTAGAAGACGATTATCTAATTATGGTGTTCAGTTAAGGGAAAAACAAAAAATTAAAGCTATGTATGGAGTTTTGGAACGACAATTCAGAAACTACTTTCATAAAGCTGAAAAAATGAATGGTGAAACTGGAACTAACTTATTGCAGCTACTTGAATGTAGAATGGATAATATTGTTTACCGACTTGGTTTAGCATCTACCAGAGCTCAATCTCGTCAAATGGTAAGTCATGCACATTTTCTTTTAAATAATAGAAAATGTAATTACCCTTCTGCTTCACTTAAGCCTGGTGATACAATAAAAGTAAGAGATAAGTCAAAAAAAGTAGATTTAATCATGGAATCTATGAAAAGAATTAAAGGTGATATTGAATTACCTTGGTTAGAACTTGATAAGGCGAAAATGACTGGTACTTTTATAGCGGTACCGGAAAGAGATGAAATGGCACTTACAGTTAATGAACAATTAGTAGTAGAACTCTACTCTAAGTAAAAAAAAGGCAGTATTTATTTATGGGTAAAAAAGAATATGATCTAAAGATCAAAACAGATAATAAGTCTCTTACTAAAACATATGGTAAATTTATCGTTCAACCTCTTGAAAGAGGTTATGGTGTTACAGTTGGCAATGCACTTCGCCGTGTTTTACTGACAAGTCTACCTGGAGCAGCGATTACTAATGTTAAAGTTGAGGGAGTACTTCATGAGTTTTCAACCATACCTGGTGTCAAAGACGATATGGCTGATATTATTCAAAATCTAAAAGGTGTTCGTTTTAGATTAACTGATTCAGACGTTGATAATGTGACTGTCACATTGAAAGGTAAAAAGAAATTAACAGCTGCTGATATCCAATCACAAACAGATGAGTTTGAAGTGTTAAATAAGGATCATTATATCACTGAGTTAAACTCAAAAGGCTCAATTCAAATGGAGATTCGTGTTGGAGTAGGTAAAGGGTATGTACCTTCTGAAGAAAACGATTTACCAAATGCGCCTATTGGTACTTTGGCAATTGATAGCATATTTAATCCTGTAACAAAGGTAACATATAATGTTCAACCTGTTCCCGGCGCTAAAGATCCAATTGAAATACTAAATATTGAAGTAGAGACTGATGGATCAGTCACTCCTGAAGATGCAATTAGTTATTCGGCAACAGTACTAATGAATCATTTGCGTTTAGTTGAAGCTATTGCAAAGCCTGAAGTTCTTGAAGTAACTGAAAAAATAAGTGAAGAGATTATTAAGATAAGAAATCTTCTTAATTTGACTATTGATGAAATGGAATTATCTGTAAGAAGTCATAATTGCCTTCAGGCAGCTGGGATAAAGTACATTTACGAATTAGTTAGTAAAGAAGAAAATCAGATGCTAAAATATAAGAATTTCGGTCGTAAATCTTTAACTGAGTTAGTTGAGAAACTTGATGAAATGGGAATAAGCTTTGGTATGGATGTTGATAAATATTTAAAGCTAGAAGTGTAATAATTAAATGAGACATCAGAAAAAAGGTAGAAAACTTGGAGTTAATCCACCTCATAGGAAAGCAATGCTTCGTAATTTGGCAGCAAATTTAATTGAGCATAAGCGGATTAAAACTACAGATGCACGTGCAAAAGAATTGAGAACCTTTATTGAGCCTCTAATAACTAAGGCAAAAAAAGGTGATTTTAATTCTATTCGTCAAGTTGCAAAACATTTACCTAGAAAAGATGTTGTTCATACTTTAGTGCATGAAATTGCACCAGTTTTTTCAGAACGCTCAGGTGGTTATACTCGTATAATTAAGCTTGGGTTTCGTGATAATGACCGTGCTTCTGTTTCATTAATTGAATTTGTTGATTTTCAAAGTTCTAAAGAATTAGAAACGGCTGAAGCATCAAAATAGTTCTTTGGATTCAACTATAACTAAAATATATCTAAGGGCAACGGTTTCCGTTGCCCTTCTTTTTTCTATTATAACTGCCTTTCCATATCAAAGGGGTGAATTTGACTCCAGATATCTATGGGTTGTTCGAAATTCTTTAACAAATAAATCTGATATTGATAAAATGATTGAATTTGCTACTTTAAATAGATTTAATAATATATTAGTTCAAGTTCGTGGTAGAGGAGATGCATACTATAAGTCGGAGCTAGTTCAAAAGTCTAATTTAATAAATGATAAAGAATTTGATCCTTTGGCTTATGTAATACCAAAAGCAAAAGAAAAGGGTATTCGTGTGCATGCTTGGGTAAATACTTATTTGCTTTGGTCTTCAAGAATAATGCCTATTCAAGAAAATCATATTTTGAGGACTAATCCTGAATGGATTGATCAAAAAACTAATAAAAAAATTAATATTTTAAATGAAATGAAGAAATTCAATGGAGGTAAAAATGGTATTGAAGGTTTTTATTTATCACCTAATCATCCAAAAGTGAATTCATATTTACTTAATGTATTTGGTGATTTAATTCAAAATTACGATATAGATGGCTTACATTTAGACTATGTAAGATTTCATGATTCAGATTATGGTCAAAATCCTATTGCGCTTTCTTCCTTTAATAAGCAGCTGGGAATATTAAATACACCCAGTGCTAATTCTCTTGAATCCTCACAGTGGAATGATTATCGACGCAAAGGTGTAACCGGTCTTGTTAGAGAAACAAAAAATCTAATTCAATCAATTAAACCAGAAATAATTTTGACAGCTGCAGTAAAACCAAACTTATATCAAGCAAGAGAAAGATTCTTTCAAGAATGGGATGTTTGGTTAGCAGCGGGCTATTTAGATAAAGCTATTGTAATGAATTACACTAAAGACTTAAAAGAATTTGCTGCTAATATTGATATCATGTATGATAATTTACCTTCAAAGTATAGAAAGAGAATTGTAATGGGGATTGCCACTTACAATCAGTCACCAGAAAACGTTATCGATAAGATAAAGTATACACGAGTTACAAGGTTTAATTCTGTTTCTTTCTTTTCCTATACGGTAATGCTTAAAGATCCATTATATTTTAATTCTGTCAAAAATATTCTTTATCCAAGGGATTACTGATTTAATTACTTTAATATTCTTATATTTAAGTGATTGATTATATTTAGCATAATATTCTGAAACTATAAATAATAATTAAATGTCAAAAAGAAACATAACATCTCCTAGAGGATCAATTCTTTCTTGTAAGAATTGGCAAATTGAAGCGCCTTTCCGAATGATTCAAAATAATCTGGATCCTGATGTGGCTGAAAACCCAGATGAATTAGTAGTTTACGGTGGTAAAGGAAAAGCTGCTCGCTCATGGGAATGCTATGATAGTATCATAGCAACCTTGAAACGGATGCAACCTGACGAAACTCTTCTTGTTCAATCTGGTAAGCCAGTAGGAGTAATGAAAACACATTTGTGGTCTCCTAGAGTTCTAATCGCAAATTCTAATATTGTTCCAGAATGGGCCACTTGGGAGAACTTTAATGAGTTAGATAAACAAGGACTAATGATGTACGGTCAAATGACCGCTGGTTCTTGGATATACATAGGAACACAAGGGATTCTTCAAGGAACTTTTGAAACATTTGCAGCTGCAGCAAAACAACATTATAACTCTGACCTTACTGGAAAATTAGTGGTTACTGCTGGATTGGGTGGAATGGGAGGAGCGCAACCATTATCAGTAACTATGAATAATGGTGTAGTCATTTGTATTGAAATTGATAAAACTAGAATTCAAAGACGTTTGGAAACAAAATATCTAAATGTAGCTACAGAATCGCTTGAAGAAGCCCTTAGGCTAGCCAAGGATGCGCAAAATAAGAAAATGCCACTATCTATTGGACTTGAAGGAAATGCGGCTGATATAGTACCAGAATTAGCAAAGTCATCAATTGTTCCAGATATGATAACTGACCAAACCTCTGCTCATGATGAGTTAGATGGTTATATTCCAAATAATATGTTATATGAAGATGCAATAGAACTAAGAAAATCCAATCCAAAAAAGTATATTAAAGAAAGTTTTCGTTCAATGGCTGAGCATTGTCAAGGTATTTTAGATTTAAAAGCTCAAGGTGCAATTGCTTTTGACTATGGAAATAATCTCCGTGGTCAAGCAAAAAAAGCTGGTATTAAAAATGCTTTTGATTTTCCTGGTTTTGTCCCTGCCTATATTCGAGATCTTTTTTGCGAAGGTAAAGGACCTTTTAGATGGGTTGCGTTATCTGGTAAGAAAGAAGATATTTATAAGACTGATGAAAAAATCTTAGAGCTATTTCCGGAGGATCAAACACTGACAAGATGGATAAAAATGGCAAGAGAACAAGTTCAGTTTCAAGGTTTGCCATCAAGAATATGCTGGCTAGGTTACAATCAAAGAGCCAAGTTTGGTGTTGCCTTAAATCAAATGGTTTCAAGTGGTGAATTATCTGCACCAATCGTAATTGGGCGTGACCATCTTGATTGTGGCTCTGTTGCTTCGCCATATAGAGAGACAGAAGCAATGAAAGATGGCTCGGATGCTATTTCTGATTGGCCTCTACTTAATGCTCTTGCTAGTTCATCAAGTGGAGCTACCTGGGTCTCAATACATCATGGAGGCGGCGTAGGTATGGGCCTTTCTGTACATGCTGGTCAAGTAATCTGCGCAGATGGTACACCAGAAATGGAAAAAAGATTAAAAGCAGTACTTACGAATGACCCAGGACTTGGAATTATAAGACACGCTGATGCTGGATATGATTATGCCATAGATAAAGCCAATGAATGGGGCGTGGATATTCCAATGTTAGATAAACAATAAAACTTAAGTTAGCATCGCCATTTCTAACATTAATAATACATCACTTTTACTAGAAAATATTGGAAAGCTTGTTACAGCTAATGCTAGTGGTATTGAAATAATTAAAAATACTTCATTACTTATTGAAAATGGTAAAATAGCTTCTATTGACATGGGAAGTTCTGCCAATTCAATTAATTGTGAAGGTAAAATGGTTACGTGTGGATTTATTGATTCACACACCCACCCAGTATTCTATAATAATCGTGATAACGAATACGCCATGCGTTTATCTGGATCAACATATGAAGAAATTGCAAATAATGGTGGAGGTATTCTATCGAGTGTTGAAGGAGTTAGAAATAGTTCTGAGGAACAACTTATTAAAAAAGTTACAGAAAGAATGGATCGATTTATTGCCAGTGGAACTACAACAATTGAAGCTAAGTCAGGTTACGGATTAGATACAAAATCAGAGCTCAAATCTCTAGAAGTAATTAGAAAAGTTAATAACTCCCATTCAATTGATATGATTCCAACCTTTATGGGGGCTCACGCATTCCCAAAAGAATTTGAATCAAAACGTTCTGAATATGTTAAACTTATTTGCAATGAAATGATCCCAGCTGTTGCCAATCAAGGAATAGCTATATTTAATGATGTATTTTGTGAAAATGGTTATTTTTCAGTAGAAGAGTCACGATTTATATTGGAAACAGGTAAAAAGTATGGTTTAAAAGCTCGTTTACATGCGGATGAGTTTTCAAATTCAGGTGCGGCAATACTTGCTTCAGAAATTGACGCATTTTCAGCTGATCATTTAATGGCAGTAAGTAAAGATGATATTTCTAAACTCTCTAATAGTAAAGTAGTGGCTACGCTTCTACCAGGTACAACATTTTTTCTTGGTAAAAAAACATATGCACCAGCAAGAGATATTCTTGATGAAGGTATTACTGTTGCATTGGCTACAGATTATAATCCTGGGAGTTCTCATATTCAATCAATGCCATTTATTATGACATTAGCATGTCTGCATATGGGAATGACAGTAGAGGAAGCATATCAATCTGCAACATACAATGGTGCTGTTGCTCTTGGTATTGAAAATAAAGTTGGATCAATTGAAATAGGGAAAAAAGCTGATTTGATTATATGGAAGCTCGATACTTTAATGGATATTCCTTATTACGTTTCCAATCATCCAATAGGTAAAATAATAAAGAATGGAAATATTATATTTGAAGCTTGAAAATGCCCTTTGTTTTCTTGTAAAATCGGAACTTATATTTATCGTTAAATGGAAATTAAATGAAAATTAAAAAAATATTATCACTCTCTTTTATTCTTATTATGAGTACTCAGTTTGCATTTGCAAATTATGCTTTTTACAAAAAAGTAGCTAATACATGTAAATTTTATCGTGTATCCGTTGATGAGAAGAAAATGTCTCTCGTAAAAAATAGTGATGGTTCTTATAATTTTACGATAGAAATGGAAAGTCTAAGAAATAATTTTGAAATGGTTATGCTTGTTGGATTTATATCCGTTGGCCAAGCAATGAGTCATCAAGAATTACTTGCTAAAAGACAACAAGAAAAAGGTCGAGATTTTAAAGCTGTAGTTCCACCTTATACTGATGTTACAGTAACAGTACCAGTTTCAAGAGAAAGAACTATTATAACAGCTAAAGCAACGGCTGATCAGATTCGTCAATTAAGTGAGGGTAAAGTTGATACAGCAGCTTTTATGCGTTTAATTAAAGATTCAATTCAAACACTCTAAAAGGAGGAAGAATGTTAGATCCTACTAGTTGGGGCGGTATGTTCGCTCAATATGGTCGTTCATTACTTTGGGCGATTACTGCAGCTATTGGTTTTGGTTTAGGTGTTGGTATCTCGTTGAAAGTTTTTGATTGGCTATCAACAGATATTGACGAATGGGAAGAAATCAAAAAGGGAAACATGGGTGTTTCTTTGATTTTTGTCGCATTGATTGTTATGGTTGGCTTAATTGTTTATAAAGTCATTTAATAACACCAAAACACCATTTTAAACCCCGCATTTTGCGGGGTTTTTTGTTTATATCAGTAGAACTATCTTTTCAAGACCTGATTTATCAGTTGCATCAAATTGACTAATTCTACTGCCATCAATATCTAAGACTGCTAATAGTTTTTTATCTTTGATTACTGGAACAACTATTTCAGATATTGTTTGACTATCACAAGAAATATATCCTGGGAATTTTGAGACATCATTAACAATAATTGTTTGTTTTTCTTTAGCAGAGGCACCACATACACCTCTATTAAATGTAATATGACCGCAAGGTATAATACTTCCTTGGTATGGTCCAATCTCTAGCAGTTCTTTTTTTACAACTCGATAAAAGCCGCAAAATATCCATTCATTAAACTCATTCTTTAATATTGATGAGATTAGAGCCATTTTACCAATTTCATCTATTTGATAATTATTTAAAAGAGTCTTGGTAGTTTCAATTACTTTTATATATCGATCTTTTTTATCCATTAAACATCCATAGGTAATAAGTTACTGTTGCGCCAAGAATAGTATTTATAAAATTCACCATATCATTACCTATATATTTAGAACCAAAGATTATTTCTGTTTTGACACCACAATGGTAACGATCTTCAGTCTCAGCGTTACAAGAAGTGCACTTGAATTGGGCTTGAATAAAACGTCCTAAAATAGAATCTGTTAGTGAACCAACTAACCCACCAATAGTAATAGGGATCAAAAGGTCATTCATCTTTAATATTGTTTCTCCAAGTATGCCAATAATAAAAGCTCCAGACATGGAGGCACAATAACCTAATATAGTAACACCTCCAGAGACACCTCTATCTACAATATTTTTTGAAAATATAAGTTTGGGTTTTTTCTTTGAATAATATCCTATCTCAGTTGCCCATGTATCTGCTGTTGCAGCACCTATAGCTCCAAGATAAAGAATAATTGCTGGTGGAAATTGATAAAAAAAATAAGTTATTGCAAATAGGGTGCCTAGACCTCCATTAGCTAATATTTGTAAAATATTTCTTGCGGCATGTTCTTTGTGTCTTAGATGAGATAAGAAAGAAGATGAAATAAAGAAGAAAACTAATGGAATAATCCAAGGCCAACCACCAGTTCCAAATATAATAATTCCAATTATATAGCCACTTATAGCTCCACTAGTTGATAATGATTTTATATACCATGAATAAATAAAGGTGATTGATGAGAGTATTATCCAAAAAAATAAAGGAGTTAGTGTTTCATGCGAATAATTAATCAAAAATATTTCATAAGATAAAAAAGTTATAATGGGGACTGAAAGATTATCGGATCCTCTAAAGCTTATTGATTCAGCTAGGGTGGCTAATAAAGCAGTAAATAAGCTACAAGCTAATAGCACTGGAAAGGGTATATAAAAAGACGCATTATAAATACGTGATAATAAATCACTACCTATCATAATAATAAGTAGAGTTGCACCAAACATTGCGAGTGAGCCTCTTCTTGACTTCTTATCTCTCCAAGGAATAATAGTTGTTAAGCCATTTTTCCCAACAATAGTAGCTAATGGATCTGCTAAAGTCATCACTAATACTGACAAGATTAAAGATATTGGCTTCTCCCAAAAGAAAAATGAAAGAATTAGTATAGAAAATGGAAAGAAGATGGTGCCAAGGCTTTTTCGTGAGGTACTATTAATAGATTGAAATAAATTAAACTTTATTGTTATTGAGTTAAGTCCAATAAAGAGTAAAGATAGAAGAATCAATTGAATATTTGATTTAAATATAAATGGGCAAATAGAAACTACCGACCCAACGCAAATATGAATAAACTTTCTTATTGTTTCAGATTTAATATTGGTTTTTTTATGTAACCAGTTGGTTACAACAACGACAGTAGTGATACTTGCAAAGATTAAACTAAATAAAAACCATTCATTCATATGTATTTTTGTTTAGTTTTAAAATGTCCTTCTAAAAAAGGTTAGAAGGACATTTTAAAGGTAATTTACTTAACTATATTTCCGTTTGCATCCAATAATATTGGATCACCAAATCCAAGAGATTTCATTCCTTCTAGTTGTGTAGCTGCATCTCCGACAACAAGATAAATCATTTCATCAGGGCGAATATATTTTTTAACTAATTCATTGTGACTTTCGACTGTCATATTTCTTACTATATCTTCATTATCTTTAATATAGTCAAAAGGGAGTTCATACCTTGCAATATCTGTAATCATTCCACGTAATGCCCCCAATGTTTCAAATCGACGAGCATTAGATTTTAAAGTTACATTTTTGGTAAACTCCAAGTCAGTTTGATCGATTGGCCTACTATACGTAGTCATAATTTCTTTAAAAATATTTACAGACTCTTCCGTGGTATTTGATCTAACGGCTGATGAGGCAGTGAACGTACCAGGAAATTTAGATCCACGAAATCCGGTCCTAGCACCATAAGTAAAACCTTTTTCTTCTCTAAGTACCATATTCACATTACCGCTAAAATTACCACCTAACTTCATATTCATAACTGTATTAGCGTAAAAGTCAGGGTGGGTTCGACTTAAACTAAGATAGCCTATGCGAATTTCAGATTGCTTAGCATTTGGAACATCAACAAAATATGCTTTAGCATTACTATTTGGTTTAGGCATTGTATAATCTGTAAATGATACCTCTTTTGCTTCCCAGCGGCCAACAAGGTTTTTAAAGCTGTTAACGGCATCACTACGGCTTATATCTCCCACAATGCTTATCGTACTTAGGTTAGCAGAAAAATTGCTACTCACATAGTTTTTTAAATCATCTATATTAATTGATTCTACAGATGCGACTGTTCCTGTTGTCGAATTAGAAAGGATGTGATTACCATAATTAAGTTTATTGAATACATTTGATGCAATAGATGATGGAACTGCAGATCGGCGTTTAATAGATTCAATAGTTTCTCGTTTAATTCTATCAAATTCTTTTGCATCCCATCGAGGTTCAAATAGAATTTCTTCTACCAGTGCAAGTGTAGGTTCAAAATTACGTTTTAAAGTATTTACCTCAATATTAATTGATTGCGCAGTTGTATACATGTTTATTGAAGATCCTAATGCATCAATTGCTTCTTCTAATTCTATGGGTGTTTTATTTGCTGTTCCTTCCATCATTAAATCAGTAATAAGATTGGCAACACCTATTTTATTTGGGTCGTCAAGAAGCATTCCACCCTCAATTTCAATTCCAAAACTAACTAATGGTAATTCATCATGCTTGGCACCATAGATAGAAATACCTTTATCATAGTTGTGTTTCCAAACTTTTGGTAGGTTTAGTCGCGGCTGAGGACCATCCTTTGGTTGAACAGATCGGTCAAAAGATGATGGGATTTGAGCAACATTCATATCACCTTCACTAGTTATTTTATCAACATTTTTAATAATTTTCTCTTCCTTAATAGGAAAAAGAACAGAACCTGCAGCTATGAGATTCAGATTACCTTTAGGAACAAAATTAGTCATAACATAATTCTGATCTTTAATATACTTTTCATAGACTCTTTTAACATCGCTAACATTAACATCTAATACTTTCTGAAGTTCTACTGCAATTGCATCTGGTGAGCCATAATATTCATTATATCTTGCCAGCTGAAAACCTTTTCCTAATACAGATGAAATACTATTATAAAAGCTAGTTTCATATTTAGATTTCAATCGGTCAAGATCATCATTTGTAAATCCATCAGTTTCAAATAGTTTAAATGCTTCATGTACAGCATTTTCTACATCTCCAAGATTTGTTGTTGGAAATCCTGTAACCGTTACATTGAAAGTTCCTGCGATCTCTTGAGTACCACTATAAGAGTATAGGCTTGGTGCTAATTTTTTTTCTTCAACAATTACTTTGTATAATGGTGCTTTTTTACCATCTCCTAATAGTTGCCCTAATAATTCTAGAGCAGCTGCATCGAAGTGGCTTTGGTCTACGGTTGGAAAATCCATTGTTAAACGAGGAGAGCGTGCAAAGATATCTTCGTGATAAACTTTTTTAGTTTCAGAAAGTTCTACTGGCATTGGTTTGGGGTCAGGATTATTAGGCCCGGGTTTTATTTCACCAAAATACTTTTCAACTAATTGTTTTGTTCCTTGTTTATTTATGTCTCCTGCAATAACCATAGTAGCATTGTTTGGACCATACCATTCTTCATAAAAAGCACGAACGTCTTCTAATGTAGCATTTTGGAGATCTTCTAATTCTCCGATGGTTGTCCAATTATAAGGGTGCTCTTCAGGATACATATTTTGAATCATCATATAATTAGTGTGCCCATAAGGTCGATTATCTACTCGTTGTCGCTTTTCATTTTGAACAACTTCTTGTTGATTTTCAAAAGCTGTCTGCGTTACTGTTGAAAGTAACCAGCCCATGCGGTCAGATTCCAACCATAAGACTGTCTCTAATGCATTTTTTGGAACAACTTCATAATAAACTGTTCCATCTTTATTAGTTCCACCATTAAGTGTACCTCCAGCATTTTGAATCTTTTTGAAGAACTGGTCTTGTCCAACATGTTGAGATTCTTGGAAAAGCATATGTTCAAAGAGATGGGCAAAGCCTGTCCTTCCAGGAGTTTCTCTGTTTGAACCAACATGGTATTGAATAGCTACACTTACAATTGGATCAGATTTGTCCTCATGTAGTATTACAGTTAAACCATTATCTAATTGGTATTTTTTATAATCAATTTTGAATTGAGTTTTAGGTTCCTCATTACAACCAATGAACATCAATAAAGCTGAAATGCTTATAATTAAATTCTTTTTTAACATAAAATTTTCTCACTTAATAGTTAAGGTTAAAAAATAATAAATATATTTTTTTATTTGAATAAGAACTTATAAAATTACTGCTTATTCATCTTTGATAAAAGAATCATAGTTATTAATTAACAACTAAAGCAAAATGAAATTATTAAAATACTTTCTTCAATTATTTATATTAATCACTTTTATTTCTGCACAGGAGAAAATATTATTTATAGGCAATAGCTTCACCTTTTATTGGAATCTTCCTTCCTTAGTTGAGTCAATGGCTAAAGATAAAGGAATCTCTCTTGATATTTATCAATCTACTGCAGGAAGTGCTACTTTAAAAGATCATTGGGATGGAAAAAGAGGTTTGAGTTCAAAAAATATTATTGTTAATAATGATTTCTCAACCATCATTTTACAAGATCATAGTACAAGTCCACTATTAAAAACAGATGAGTCAAAAGAGTATTTTAATCGTTTTATAAAACTCATAAATAACAAAAAAAGTGAAGTTATTATTTATGGAACTTGGACATATCCTGCTAAGCCTTTAATTGGTAAAAGTTTCAAGGGTATTGATCCTATTCAATATGCATTAAATCCAATTGCAGATCAGACTAATTCTAAAATAGCACCTGTTGGTACAGCATTTAGATTATTTCAAGAAAAACATCCAGAAATTTCTGTTTTTACAAGTGACAATAAGCATCCATCAGCAGTTGGAACTTACTTAGCGGCGTGTGTTTTTTTTAAAATGATTACAGGTGAATCACCGTTAGGTCTTGACCGAAGGTATGAACGAAAAGATGAGTATGGTAAAAAAGTATTTTTAGGAATGGTCGAAAAAAGTGTAGGTCTTAAATGCCAAGCTATTGTAGATGGAATGGATATGCAATAAAAAGGCCCTGTTATTAACAAGGCCTTTTTATTAGTTATTATTATCTAAAACCTAGAAAGAATAAGTGACTGCTAAAGTAAAATTTGTAAAGTCACCATTAGGAAATAACATTCCACCTTCATCATCATCACCTTCACCAAATAAATCTATTTCAGATCCAGAATCCAATTTCATTGATTGATATAGTAATTCAGCTCCAAATGGAAACACAGGTAGTTTAGCTCTTACTCCAACTCCCCAAGTAAGTCCAGTTTTATAAACATCATCCCATTTATAACTATCACCCTCTATATTAGTACTTCCTAAAGGAACAAACATTCCTGCGCGAACGACTCCTCTAAGAAATGGAACACCAAGAGGCACTCTAGCTAATCCATATACTTTTAATACATTTGGGAACATTTTGTCACTTGTCGTTTCGGAATCTGAAGCAGATTCACCTAAGAAACTAGCGCTGGATTTCATTTCCGCATCACCCACTTGAGTCACTACGTATTCAGCACCTACGCCAGCAATTCCAAATAATGTTTTTTCATAGCCAACTGTAAAACCTAGCTTGCTATTTTGTTCAATTTCCATTATTCCTAAAAAGTTTTGTTTAACACCGCCACCAAAATCAAGACCCACTCTTAATTGAGCAGAGGCAAATGTTGTAAGTATAATAACTAGTAAACTGATCTTTCTCATTTCAGTTATCTCCTTTGGTATTTGTTATAGATAAATTAAAGAATATTTTTAATATTTACTTTAAAATGATTTTCCGAAGAAAATAGCATTTAGAAGTAGTCCATCAGTTCCATACCAAAAAGCTCTAAAGGATGGATTGTCAGCAAATAAAACAACATGTCCAAGACCTTGTCTACGAGCAATGATAGATGCAGTATTTTTAATTTCAGCTGCTTTTTCTTCTGAAATATACCCGCTAACTAGAGGGTTATTTGTATAGCGACCGACATTTGCTGAAGGACCTTCAGAAAGTTCGAAAAAGTGTG
>ENA-OREN01000059-OREN01000059.1-marine-metagenome-genome-assembly--contig:-NODE-59-length-147467-cov-6.693860_pt1 | contig 147467 bp, 123 predicted proteins | sample MGYA00248624_ERZ508555 | MGnify/ENA primary metagenome ERZ508555 (study PRJEB26222, sample SAMN06267773) | marine metagenome | isolation source: Saanich Inlet, British Columbia, Canada | place... | reverse complement strand
GCAGCCCCTGGAAGCATGGGCGCAAGAACATCTGGTGTTGACTAAGATTCTGTCTTAAATAAATAAAAAAGGCTCCAAATAATGGAGCCTTTTTTATTTAAATTCGGATAAGCATGAAACACGCGAATATCCAAAAACATTCCCATGGCTTTACCTATATTGAGTTAATCATAATCATCATCATTTTAGGTATTCTAGGTGGAGCGGCTTTTACACGCATATTAAATAATTTAGATCCTATCAAAGTTCGAGCAGCAATCGAACAAATCACATCTGATATTGAACAAACAAAAGCATTATCCATGGCACGGCATGATACCATTACCATAGCTTTTAATTCATCCAATGATTCCTATTCTATTTATGAAGGTCCGACTGGGAATCAAACTCTATATTCTGATTATCCCGGTAGTGTTAATGGTGTCATTTCCTTTGATCGATCCGAATATAGTGGCGTAGATATTACAAATGCGAATTTTAATGGATCAGCAAATTTATCCTTTGATCCTTGGGGAAGCACCATAGCGGGCGGAACGGTTACTTTAAATTCAAATAATACTATAACAATCCAAACAGTAACGGGCCATTGGTCTATTTCAACACCATGAAATTAAAACAGACTTATCATGGTTTTTCTTTAGTAGAGGTGCTTATTGTACTTCTTCTTCTCTCCGGAGGATTCATTATTTTACTCCAAGCTCTAAATACGGGTAAAACAATGCGAGCCAAATCAGAATTATTAACAATGCAGGCTGTGTTACTCAACGATAAAGTTCAAGAAATTCGTAGTCGAAAATTTGATGAGAATACAACTTCTCCCTGGTCAACCACACTTGGCATCGAATCTGGAGAAACATTTAGAGATGATTTAGATGATTATCATTTATTTGCTTTATCCGAATACCCAAATCAGACAGCCTTTGGCTGTTCAGTTAAGGTGGCTTATGTCCAATCTTCCAGTGGTTTTCATACAGCTGTTACTGGTCCAACTGATTATAAACGCATTATGATTGAAATTAACCATAAATCCATTCCTGCTTTAAGAGATACTTTTATTGTGAGTTCTGGACTATGATGAAAAAACCATTTTCAATTAAAAATCAAACTGGCTTTACGTTAATCGAAATGGTTTTGGTCATTCTGGCGATTGGCATTATTGGAACGATGGCAGCCGCAATGTTGGGGCAGGGGGCCGATATTTATAAAGAGACTGTTTATCGACAAAGTTTTCTCAGTCAAGCTCGGAGTACATTCTGGAGAATGAGTCGTGAAGGTGGACTTCAAAGAAATTCAGACAATTTCAACCTATCTGGACCTATCAATTTTTATGCCATCAATGCTAAAAATGAAACAGTCCAATTTGCCTTTTCTGGCTTAAGTGGATTGAATTATACCGCCACTTCAGGCACTACTTATCCCCTTTCGAACCAATTAAACCCAAATTCATCAAGGATTCGATATTTCAATGAATCACTGGGAGAAATATCTCTCTCTACTGGTCAAACATTAACGGAAACACGTGCAGATTCTGTTCGATTATTGTATTTGGATATATCTTTTAAACAAGATGATGATTCGGTCCGTTTCTCTTCATTTATTTATCCGCAAAATTTCAGATTTGGAAAGAAAATGTCCTATCATGATTAGGCTCAAGACACTATCAAAAAAGCTCGGTTCAGAATCGGGTGCATTACTAATGGCATCCACCATGGGGATATTCATTTTACTCAGTTTATTTGCTTTTTATTTATCCCGATTAGTGATCCAGGAGTCACGAAATGCTAGTTTTCATGCATTGGATATTAAAGCACGAAACCTTGCCTTGACTGGAATTGAGCATGCTATGCAGTCTTATAAGATGTCACGAAATATTTCTAACATCACTGGGAACTTTAATAATGGCAGCTATTCTGTCTCTTTTGACACCCAGAATAATGAAACTGGAGCGCCTCTTCCCTATTCCCAATATATTACTGTTAAAAGCACCGCTACCATCAATGATGTTGAGAGAAACCTGCGTTTGATCATCTCACCAATGCCGGAAGCATTCTGCTTTTCCTTTTACGGCGATAATTCTGATAGCGAGACATTTACAGAGCCCAATGGTACCATTAATGGAGATATGTTTTACAACGGTAATATTGAGTCCAATAGCGGTACAAATAGTGGGGTAACATACACAAGCACAGGAACCGGTGGGACTCTCCTTTCTTCCCCGCCGTCATTTCCAACGCTAGATATCACAGAGTATGAAGCTCTTTTAACCAGCGCAGCATCGGCTCCCAGTACCTACAATAATTATGCCTTGGGTTTTGATGGAAGTAATGATTATGTCAGAATCAATAATTCTAGTGACATCAATACTGGTAGCAATAATCATACTCAGAAAACGATAGAGGCTTGGTTCAAAGTTGAGAATAAAAATATAACTTCAAGAAAACAAACGATTTATGAACAAGGCGGAACCATTAGGGGACTTAATATTTACGTGTATGATGGACATCTTTATGTAGGTGGTTGGAATGAGCCAAACGGTGAAAGTGCCTGGGCCCCTGGAACCTGGTTATCAACAAGTAATATCCAGAGTAATACCTGGCACCATGTAGCCCTTACTTTGAACGGAGGAAACTCTGTCACTAATAATGCATTTAAAGGTTACCTTGATGGTACGCAGTTCGGCTCTGGACAGGGGTCCAAACTATGGAATCATAGTGGAGATGTTTCTATCGGACGTAACAAAGATACAAAATTTCACAGTGGAGATTACAATACAGCCAAGTACTTTGCAGGGATGATCGATGAAGTTCGACTCTGGAACGTGGAACGTACAGCCAGTCAGATCGCGGTTAAAAAAGATACGGTTCTTGCTGGGAATGAGTCTGGATTAACAGCATACTACAATTTCCAGGAAAATACTGGTTCCATAGCGAATGACACCCAGACCCAATCCAACAATGATGGCACCATTAATAATGGCGCGTTTTGGACCGATGGGCCTCCTCTCCCCAAAATGGGTAGCTCAACCTTCACTAATACAACGATTAATTTAAGCAGTTATTCTAACAGCCAATTGTTGACAAATAGCAACCTTAACATATCGGGCTCAATCGTGAACGGACCTGGTTTTATTGTCGTAAATGGCAACTTGAGTATTAGTTCAAACACAACGATTAATGGAAATATTTTCCTAATTTGCAATGGGAATCTTACCATTTCAGACTGTTCTGAGATTGGGACAGAACTGGGGTCAGCAGTTGTCATCTACTCAAAAGGAGTTGCCGATTTTAATAATTCTACTATTTATGGATTAATCATATCTAAGGGTAACAGCCTAGAACTGGACGGAAGCAAGGTTTATGGAACCATTTTAAATTATGGTTCTTCTTTTTCATTGGTAGGTGACAGTGACATTACTGGTTCAGTTATTTCAAAATATTCCGTGGACTTTCAGGGTAATAGTGCTTCTATCACCAAAGGAAATATGCCTACATTTTTAGGATTGAATATTGGGCTAGATCCTATGGTCGTTCCTGGCTCCTATTTAGAATATTAATTCCCTAAAAGCAAATCAGATAGGGTAGTGTATTCTATGTGAATTCGGTATCCCATTTTTAAAAAAATAATTTTAGCAGAATAGATTCTTCAGCCGTCGGTTTCGGTGGTATTCTTTTACCATTTTATTCCTTAAATTAATTACTTAGATAATTGGTTCTCCATCGACTAACATAACAATAGGAAAGAAAATGATAATTGTACTAGCAATTGGCATCCTGACTGCAATCTTCGGTTTGCTGCTTATTATTTCACCAAATACAATTTTAAAAATGGAAAAACATGCAAATCATCTCATCATGACAGATCCTTTTTTCATGAAATATCGATACCATGTTGGCTTTCTTACCATTCTGGCAGGCGCGTACATGATTTACACATTTTTAACTACATAATAATCGTTTGAATATAAATAAGGGGATTCAGTTCTGAATCTTTTTGAATCTATTGGTCTTTCGGCGGATCCATTCACAACTTCGCCGAATATTGCGTTGTTCTATAATGCAACAGAACATCGGCAATGTCTAGAAGGGCTTGAACTTGCCATTCGGATGCGCCGAGGTTTATCTGTTGTGCAAGGAGGAGTGGGTGTAGGAAAAACCACTGTTAGTAGAAAATTAATCCAAATCTTTGATGATGAATCAGATATCTATGACTTCTACTTGATTCTTGACCCTAAATTTGAGTCAGAACTCATTTTACTTCAGCATCTTATTGAATTATTTGATATTAATGAAAAAGGGGATTCTGTACAGGACTGCCGAAATATTATTGAGCATCATCTATTAAAAATTGGTGTGGAACAAGGCAAAGTTCTCATCCTGATTATTGATGAAGGGCAAAATCTTGAAGCAAAGTATTTAGATGCTTTTCGAACATTACTAAATTTTGAGACTGATGATTATAAACTTCTCCAACTTATTATTTTTGGTCAACCTGAAATGGGAAGTATTATTAAGGAATATCCAAATTTTGAGGATCGTATATCCTTCCATTATGAGATTGGTCCTTTGGACTTAGATGATACAGATGGCTTTATAACTCATCGTCTCAATGTCACTGGCGCTGAAGATCACCAATGGTTTTCTGATGAAGTTGTTGAAAAAATCTTTCGTTATACAAATGGATTCCCAAGAAAAGTAACTAAAATATGCCATCAGCTTCTCTTGTATATGATCAGTGAGGGAAAAGACATTATTGATACCAAAATGTTTCAGGATGTATTAGCGGGAAAATCTCCAACAGGACTATTAAAAAAAGAAAAACCAGAAGCAGCCACAGCTGCAGCTAATAAACTCCTCAATGTATTGCGAAAAAATAAAATAGAAAAAGTAGAACCAGTCATTGACGAAGAAGAAGAAGACGATGATGATTGGATTGGAGGCATTGCTCCCGTTGATAGCCCAGAAACAGTTGAAGAGTTGGTTCTCGAAGACGACGATGATGATATTGTCGGTTTAGAACCTGAAAAACCTGAAACTAAATCTGTCACTCCAAAACCTGTAGAAAAAATTAAAACGACTCCGACTCCGGTTGATCCTGACCCAATCGAAAAAGAAAAACCTGAGAAACCCATTTCGGATCCTGTTACAGACAACCGATCTGGAACCATTCGTCCGGCAGATCCCGTGGTCCACCCCGGTCAATTTCCTGAAGGAATTTCACCTCCTGTCCTATTGCGCGAAGAAGCTATTTTAGGCTTGGCTGTTGACGGCAATAAAATTGTAGCAGTTGTTTTACAGGATCATCGAAAAACAAAACGCCTCATAGATATCCAAGTTTATACGCATCCGGAAAAGATCGATTTTATTGAAGACCCAGAAGGTGCGTCCAATGCCGTGAATAATATTTTGAAAATTTGTGAACGATCAGTAGAAAGCAAAGATTTTCTCACAAAGAAAATAATTGCATCTGTGGCATCAGGAGCATCTATCGCGATGTCTATCAATGATTCGCTCATGTATTTAAAACGAGTGGATATACCCAAAAATAGTCAGAAAGATCGTAAAAAAATCATTGGTTGGAATGCGAAAAAGCAACTTCCGTTTGAGCCCGACCTTCTCCAGCATGATGCGGTCAATCAAGGGAAAAATAAAGAAATTGTTCTTGTAGGTATAACCAATCATGATAGATTAAAACAAGCTGGAGATATTTTTTCGGGAAAGGACTGGGCTGTGCGCTGGTGGCACCCTGTTCCCATGGCTATTCATAATGCCTTTATTTGGAACTATCCAGAAAAGGCAAAAGAAACTTGTTTTGTTTTGCATATGGGCGAAACTGAGAGTTTTCTATTGGGGTATTCAGATGGATGCCTTCAGATCATTCATCCTTTAGCAATCGGTATTCAAAACATCAATGATGCGCTAACAGATTCAACTATGAGTCAAGAGCATTTCAGGGTTCCCCCTTCCCTTCTTCCTGGTAAGACAAAATCTGTGACTGGACTTTCTTCAGATGATCAACTTCGACCCATTATTGAAAGCTGGTCCAGAGAGTTAGATCGTTGTCTGACAGGCTTGAAAAGGAATTTTCCTGTGAGCGAATCGTCCACACTGTTTTTGTCAGGGACCGCTATTGAAATTGAATCTATCGACGAATATTTCGAAGGGCATCTAAATATTATTACAACTTTTATTAACCCGTTAAGAAATATTGCTATTTTACCCGATGAAAGTGAAAGAGATCAGATTAAAATTCCATTACCTCTATTGACATCCGCATTGGGCTCCGCACTCAATTTACCTCAAACTGTAAATCTTCTTCCGCCTGTGTTTAAACAGAGTGAATCTTTCCGACTTATGGTACAAATTGGTATTCGAGCAGCGGCTCTCTTGCTGATTAGTTTATTTTCATTTACTGGTTGGACATCACTTAAGCATACAACATTTTCCAACGAATTGGAGTCATTAACAAGGGAAACTGAACAGCTATCACCCATCAAGGATACATTTAACGCCATGGATGAAAATCGTGCTTCCGTAGAAACCCAGCTCAACGAACTCAGCCACGATACGGAATATTTTCAACGAATCATCTCAACCCTTCGTTTTCTAAGCCACCATACACCTGATGAGATTACTTTTAACGAAGTTCGTTTTCAAATGGGTTGGGAGGTATCTCAAAATTATGCTTATGGTCAAGAAATTAGGTCTGAGATTAAAGTGGTTGATGCCCAATTTCGTATATTAAAACTTTCAGGAACTGTTTCAGCAAATTCTGCCTATAAAGATCGTATTTTTCAAATATTTATAGACGATTTAGAAGAAACATCTCTTTTTAGTCAAGTGGAAATTGTAAGTAATCACACAACAAAAGGTCTAGACGTACAGGAGCTGACTTTTGTACTCAAATGTATAATATAATGAATGAGTTTTTAAAAAATCAGAGGAATGCTTTTTTCGTCCTTATAGGAGCCCTCTTCGCGGTCTCCCTTTTTTGGTATTTTATTTTCCACCATAATGTGCAATCATTATATGAAGAGAGTTTAGCCAAACATTCATCTATTAGTCAAAACAGAGATTTGTATAAAAACATGAAAATTGGTCTGCCAAGTGTTGAAGCAAAATGGGATTCTCTGAATACATCTTTTCAAGATATACTCAATAAGATTCCATATAAACGAAATTATGATCATGCATCTAATGCGCTTTATGATTTATTGATAAAACACAACTTTGATGTAGGCACATTTTCACCTTCCAAAGTTCCTCTTGAGAAAAAAGTTATAAATATACCAAATTCTCAAAAAACTATTTTAGTAGAAAAATACCCTATTGATATTCAAATGAAAGGCAATTTTATTCAGCTGGGGAAATTTCTAGATGCAATGAAAACTTTGCCCTATCGTATTACAGCAAGTAATATTCAAATTAAAAATGGGAGATCAGAAATTGCTCAGAATATCAAGTTGATAACTTATGTGTATTTGCAATCTGGGCAGAAGGGAGTAAATACAGTTAAAGCCGTTCCAAAAAAGAAAAAGCCCATAAATAAACCAAAAAAATCAACACCTAAACCAAAAACTAATATCGTTCAAAATACTCAAAAAGTTCAAGATACCAAAGATGGTGAAAAAAAACCTGAACCCAATAATAATTCTGAAAACATTTCTTCCGATTATTCTTTAGAAAAAGCACTAATATGTGAAGAAATCGATTTAGAAACAAATGGTCCCATTTTACCTGGGGAATCATTTCCAGTATCTATTGGGCGACTCTATTGTTTCACAACAGTTACAAAGCAAAACAGGCAAAATGGGACCATTTCTCATAATTGGTATTCAAATAATGAACTGATGTATCGTGTTTTAATTAATATTAAGCAGGAAGGATTAATTAATGCTATCTCTAAATATGATTTCAATTTTGAAAATATGGGGCAATGGAAAGTTGTCATTCTAGATTCAGATAAAAATGTTTTGGAAACCATTAATTTTGAATTAGTTTAGATCGATAATTATGACACCGAGGTTAAAAATATTGTTGGCAATGCTTGGCATTTCTATTCTTGTAATGATTGCTGATAAAATAAGTATAGCTTCTGAAAAGTCATCCAAGCAAACTTTAGCTACAAAATCAAAGGTAGAGAAAAGAAATAATGGACAAAATAAACCAAATAATAAAGTGATTAACAATATTAATAATTCAAATTCTAAAGATCAATCCAGTGAATTCACTCTTGTCTCCAAGGATGTTTTATCTCTCCAAGGATGGGGGGTAAATCCGTTTGTTAAAAGAGTAAAAAACATACCACTAAAAAATAATATTACTAAAACAACTAAAGGGAATTCTCCAAATAGAGTTTCCACTATGGACAATATCAAGATTGAAGGTGTTTTAAAAATTGAGAATGAATCTCTTGTTCGAATTAGTGGGAAAAACTTTAGAGTAGGAGAAAAATTTAATAATATGATTATTGAAAAAATAAACCCTCGTGAAATAACCTTCAGACAAGGGAATAATAATTATGTCGTTAATGTTGGGTCTTAAAATGAGACGAATGACATTCTTTGGATTGGCTCTTTGGATAATCATTGGGTTCTTTTCCCCTCCCCACGCACAAAATGACCCAACTGCACCATTTAATGTTACTGGAAGTAAATATGATTTAAATCAAACTATGTCCATCAATTTGAAAAAATCTGATATAAAAGATGTATTAATGATGATCAGTGAATTAACAGGGCTCAATATGATGATCAGTCCCAACTTAGCTGATACAATTACAGCTAATCTGGATGATGTAACCGTACGTGCAGCATTGGATGCTATATTAAAACCAATAGGATATAGTTATTTTGTTCAAGAAAATATCATTATTATAAAAACTACCGATAATGAAATGATTGGTGAGTTGGAAACAGCTGTCATTAAGTTAAAATATATTAGTTCGAATGATTTAAAAGGACCACTTAAGTCGGTGCTGACGAGTCGAGGTTCACTCCAGCCTTTTTCACCTATTGTATCAGGAAGTGCTGAAGGGGGCAGTGGAACAGCAAGTATTATAATTATTTCTGATGTCCAAGAAAATATTCCCAGAGTCCGGAAATTAATTCAGGAACTGGATACACCGATTTTGAATATCAATATTGCTGTTCGATTTATTGAATCACAACTAGACACTTCTCAGGGATTCGGTGTTGACTGGTCCAGAACCCCCATTCAAATAGGGGCGAGTGTAGATACTTCTACCTTTTCCCTTCCTATCAATTTTAACAATTTGGTTGTCGGGACACTTAGTCCTGCGCAGCTAGTGAATGCATTAAAAATTATGCAGGCACAGGGTAATTCAAAACTTTTATCAAGTCCTCAAGTAACAACAATGGACAATCACCAAGCGGAAGTGGATGTGGTAACTACTGTGTATATTGAAGGTATGACAAACCAATCTAACTCTCAATATACTTCGCTTTTTGGACAATCATCGACTAATAGTAACCCGAATTTTTTTAATCTTAATACAGTTCAGGAAAAAGATATCGGTATTAAACTTCAAGTGATACCCCGATCAAATGAAGGGAATAGAGTTACACTCATTGTTAATGCAACTGTAGAAGCATTACTCGGCGCTGCGGACTCGAAATCTGACAAGCCGCGCTCTACTAAAAGAACTGTGCGTACCCAAGTTACAGTTGATGATGGCTCAACTGTTATAATTGGAGGTCTCATAACTGAAAATGTAATTGAAAATATTAAGTTTGTACCCATATTGAGCAAAATTCCTTACTTAGGTGCATTATTCCGATCTACTTCTATAGAAAAAGAACAGAGAGAGCTATTGATCTTTATTACTCCAACAATTATTAGGTAAATTAAATGAACAAACAATTTCCATATTTAATTATCGCATTTAGTATTTCTGGCCTAATAGCCTTTGCATCTTTATTTGGCGTATATGATACGATAGAAAATAAATTATTGGACATGCGGTTTAATCAAAGGGGACGGATCGAAACCCGAAATGATATTGCTACATTGGATATTGATGTCCGGGCATTACAAACTATTGGGAAATGGGATCCTTGGAGTCGAGAAAAACATTTACCAATGGTAAAAGCAGCAGGACAGCATGGAATGGATTTGCTTGCTTTTGATATTTACTTTATAGAAAACAGCGAACGAAAACTGAATTATAAAGCATTAAATGCTATTGCTGATTCAGTATTATCAATGGATCAAGTAAAAAACCTTTTCCCTAACCCAGATTCAGATTTGGCAAATGCATCTGAAATAGCGGGGAATGTAACATTTGCTCAAAGTTTTAAACCTCAGCCAAAGAAAAAAGAAAGAGTAAAAGACAGAACAGACGTTCAAACAACTCGGCTAAACCTTATGGATTCATTAAATCTATTTCGTAAAGTAAACCGAGAAGATTATGCCACTATTTTTGATTTTTATGACGGAGAATTTCCCGTAGAAATATTTATTCAAAAATCAGCAGGAATTTATTTTTTCCAAGCGAAGGCTGATGCGGATGGCGTCATGCGTAAATATCCCCTTATCGGCCTTTATGAAGATAGACTTTTTCCATCTGTCTCACTCGCAATGGCATTAAAACATTATCATGTTTCATTTGATAGTGTTGAAATAATACCTGGAACTCATCTGAAATTCAACATCCCTGAGCAAGATGAATATGGACAAAACGAAATTGTGATTCCTATTAACGATGAAGGCATGATGCAAGTAAACTGGGCAGGAAACTGGGAAGATGCTGATGGAAACTTCGATGTGATGCACTATCCTTATAATGTGCTTAAAGATTTCCAAGAAACTGAATATCCTAATTATATTATGGCAGAATATAAACGGATTGCAAATACAGATTTTGGGGGAGATATAAAAGCCGCCCTAAAACCCGTTGTTGGAAAACTTCCTAACAAGGATAGAAAATTAATAATAACGATTGCAAAAAAATTAATTCCTATGGGAATGGCTGAATCGTATATAAGAAAATATCCTGATAAAACAGCTCAAGATTTTAAACGTCTCCCTCCTTTTATGTATAATGAATTAAAAAATAACAATTTGATTGCAGATTCATTTCAAAAATCTGGAGAAACGAACTTAAATGATATGTTGGTCGAAGGTTCATTAATCTATGATCCAAATTTAGAAAATTATACTATATCGTCCCTTAGTTCACTTCAAGCTGATTTGAAAGATGCCATAGATAAAACTGACGATATTTCCCATAAAAAAGCCCATAAGAAAGCTCAAGCGAAACTGGCATTGCTTGAAAGAAATTTTCAGATTATCAGTAATTTAAATAATAATAACATGATTGATGAACAGCGCCCTCTTTACTTTATGGGGAATTCTCAACGACTTATTTCTGGGAAAGAAGAGAAAGGAAATGCTCGCCTTATTGTTCCATTTGAATTTGTTGGGAAAAAATTATTTTATGGATTAACAGCCACAGGGACTCATGATTTAAACCCTATGCCCTTTAACCCTAGATACCCAATGGTTGGCCTTCATGCAAATGCCCTCAATACTATCCTATCAGGAAATTTTATAAATAAGAGTTCCAAAGTATTAGATATTGCTATTATACTATTTGTTGGTCTTATACTCGCAATTGCAGTGCCTAAATTGTCCGCAACTCAAGGTGGTATACTTATGGGTACTCAGGCAATTGGGCATACATTTATAGCATTTTATCTATTTAGTAATTATAATTATTGGCTCGATTTATTTGGTCCTGGAATTACAATGGTTGTTGGATATTTGGGGATTACTATCTACAACTATATTCAAGAAGAAAAGAATAAACAATTCCTGAAAGAGTCATTTGGAACCTATGTTTCACCAGAACTTATTGACCAAATGTATGATAGTGGTGAAGAACCATCCTTGGGTGGCGAAGAAGGATATCACACTGCTTTTTTTACAGATATTCAAAGTTTTTCTGCCTTTTCTGAAAAATTAACCGCAAGTGAACTTGTTGCATTATTAAACCAATATTTGACAGATATGACTGATGTTCTTTTAGAAAATAAAGGAACATTAGATAAATATATTGGTGATGCGATCGTGGCATTCTATGGTGCTCCTATAGAAATAGACGATCATGAAATGTGGGCGTGTATAACTGCAATCAAAATGCAGGAAAGCTTAGAATTACTTCGCCAAGGCTGGCAGGAAGAAGGAGATCGTTGGCCCGAAATTGTCCACCACATGCAAAATAGAATTGGTATCAGTTCCGGACAAATGGTTACTGGGAACATGGGATCTGCATCCAGAATGAATTATACTATGATGGGTGATAATGTTAATACAGCTGCACGACTTGAATCATCAGCAAAACAATATGGTATTTATATTCAAATTGCAGATAGTACTTATCAAGCTGTGAAAGATCGAGTTGTTGTACGAGACTTAGATTTAGTAAAAGTTATGGGTAAAAATGAACCTGTAAAAGTATGGGAACTTATTTGTGAAGTTGGGCAAGAACCAGAGCAATATAAAAAGATTCTACCTGCTTACCACGAAGCTTTAGATTTATATAAAAGTCAACAATGGGAAAAAGCAATCGAAGCTTTTAAAGTATCAGACGCATTAGAAGATATGTTCCCAGGCCGGAAGACAAATCCAAGTAGAATATATATTCCACGATGCGAATATTTCATCGAAAATCCACCAGGAAGAGATTGGGATGGCGTTTGGACTCTCACTTCAAAATAGGAATATGTTCATGAAGTTTCCACATTGGATCACTTCACTCCTTCTACTGAGTTTATTGTCTTCCACTGGTCACTCTCAGGGGAATCCATTTGTTAAAGATTCTTCATTTACTGATTCTGTGCGACAATCATTGGCTGCTGAAATTTTAAGCGCGGATATTAATAATGATGGAACAGCTGATTTATTTATGTCTGGATATGATTCAACACGATTTGGCTATTTTCTTGACGTATATTCAAATAATAATGGCACACTTGAAACATTTTATACACAAGAAATTGTCACATATTCAGATACGATTGGCGTAAATATTGGCGGTATTAGTGGCATGGATTTGGCTGATTTTGATAGAGACGGATTCATAGATGTAGTTATTCATGGTTCTAACCAATTTAGCTTATATATGAATAACGGTACAACACTTACACCATCTTCTCAGGTAGCTAACGAATATTTAACCTATAGTAAAGCTCGGTGGGGCGATATGAATATGGATGGTGCTCCAGATTTATTTATTACTGGTGTCGATGAAAATCAAGATGTGATCCTAAATGAGTTACGATTAAATACAAATGGGACTTTAGAGACAGACCAAACAGTTGTTTATCCTAATTTATTTAATGGCAGTATGGCATGGGGTGATTATGATTTAGATGGTGATCCTGACTTAGTTGTTTCTGGCCAAACAGCGGATATTAATTCAAGTGCAACTCGTTTTTATCAAAATGAACCGACCGGAAGATTAATTGAAGATTCAAATCAAGATATTTTGGGATTAAAAGCATCTGCGTCCCGATTTGCAGATCTAGATCAAGATGGTGATTTAGATTTAATTAAAAGTGGATGGAGTCTTGAACATGGATTAAGAACAGCGCTCTATATTAATGAACCTCTTGGAACTTATACAGAAATTGAAAATGCAATTCCTTTTGGTGTGGCCTATGGGTCTATTGATGCTATTGATTATGATTTAGATGGAGACGTTGATTTATTTATTGGGGGTGTTGATTCTGTAAATGCCAATGCAACTGAAGTTTATTCGCTCCATGGGAATCTATACGAAAATACTGGCTCATTCAATTTCATATTAGCTCAAACATTCCCCGGAAGCCGAAGTGTCTCCTTCTCTGATTTAAATCAAGATAAACGTCCGGACATTATAGTTTCCGGAACCACAAAAATTAAAAATGGTGATAGTACATTCTGCTCTGTTTATTTGAATACTCTAACCACCCAAAATGAACAACCGGTAGCGCCCACATCTACAAATGCTTTTTCAGTTAGTAATCGGGCTATTTTTACTTGGGGAGCAGGAACAGACGATCATACAGATGCACCTGCTTTAATGTATAATATTAGAATTGGTTCAGAATCAAATGGGAATGATTTATTATCGTCATCCATCCCAATTCACCAATCAAATAATAATTCACGGCTCATTCGGGAATTTATAAATATTCCTCATGGCGTTTATTATTGGAGCGTACAAACCGTTGATCCTTCTAGGCAAACATCTGAATGGTCGGCTGAAGATACTCTTTTTATTCCAAGACTTGTTCCATCTATTCAATCATTACCGGGTGTTTATTTTAGTGCTGCAGGGTGGGCTGACTATGACGGTGACAATGCCATTGATCTTGGGTTAACCGGCATTTCTTTCACTGGTGGAAGTATTACTCGGTTTTACCAAAATGAAAGCGACTTGCTTGAGCAAGATTTAACTCAAAATACAGAAGCTGTTTTTGGAGGTCATTTATCTTTTGCAGATTATACCAATGATGGACATTTAGATATGATGATCTCTGGTTACCAAATCATAAGTTTTCAGCCATTTCCAAAATGTTATTTATATAAATGGTCTAATGGCACATTTGTCGCTGATCAAATAAAGATTTACCCTACTTACGATTTTGCAACAGGCAGTTGGCTTGAACTCGAATCTAGTGTTTTTCCTGTAGTTGGTGGGTCAAACAATCACGCTTGGGGAGATTATGATAATGATGGTGATCTCGATTTAATTATTGGTGGCACAAATTATTATGGGTGGCGAAGACTTACATTATATAAAAATGAAAATGGGGAATTTTTTCAAGATACAAATCAAACACTTACTCCAATCTTCCCCTGTATTACTGCCTGGTCTGACGTGAATAATGATGGATATTTAGACCTAATTGCTTCAGGCGCTGATAGTGCGACTCAAACATTAAAAACATATGTTTATTTAAATGATTCAACCCATACGTTAACGGAAAGTCTTAATTGGAATATCCATTTTGGAGTAACAGCTGGTGCTATATCTGTGGGAGATTATGATGCGGATGGAGATGATGATTTTGTTATTTTAGGTAAAGATAAAGATGAAGAATTAAAAACGCGTATTTATGAAAATAATGGCTTTAATGGTTTCATGGTAGCAGAAGAATTGGATGGCGTGTATTATGGGAGAGCTGATTGGGGAGATTATGATAATGATGGTGATCTCGATTTAGCTGTCTCAGGACAAAGTAATACTGAAGGATCACTCGGACTTGGCTCATCTCCAACGACGGTGGTTTACTCTCAATCTGATGGTCAATTTTCAAAAGATATAACACTTAATCTAGATAATGTAGGTGTTAGTTCTATTCAATGGGGAGATTATGACTCAGACGGAGATCTTGATTTATTTGTTGCAGGATTTAAAGAAAATCAAGATGTTATTTCTCTCGTTTTTGATAATCTTGAATCAATCAATAATACCAATGAAGTCCCAACAGCCCCTTACAATTTATCTGAAGATATATCATCAAATAATGTGACATTAAATTGGTCTATATCACAAGATTTAAATAGTCCAGAAAATGGTTTTACTCCATCTGATGGATTACGTTATAGTCTCCAAATTGGAACAGATGAAAATGAAAATGCAGTTTTATCTGCAAAAATTCCTCACAACAAAAATTTAACAATTAATAAATCATTCTATGAACTCAAGAAAATAGATGAAGGTTGGTATGATTGGCGTGTTAGTGCAATCGATAATAGTTATGGACAATCTGATTGGTCAACAACACATACATTTTATGTAGATAAAACTGCCCCAGCTATTGATACAATACGAGCTAACTATGGGATAGGTGGACAAATTATTCTTATTGTTGAATTTGACGAATTTTTTGAAATGAATAACAGTGTTGATCCTACAGTAATTGTTTTTCACCCAGATTCTCCTGATTTAACTAATAATGGTATATTGGATACGGTCTATGTTGACAAACAAAGTTTCTCTGCAAAAGTTTGGACAGGTGTTTTAACTCTCCCTGAATTATTCCGAGGGAAAGCAATTGAAATCCATGTGGCAGGTGCAGAAGATTTACGTGGTAACCAAATGGAAAATGAAATTACTTATAAAACGCCATCAAAAATAATTTCAGCTTTTGGCGGTACGGTTATTAGTAAAGATGGAAACGCATCACTGCTTCTTCCGCAAAATACAGTTCAAGAAGATTTAAGTTTGACCATTAATAAAGAGTCAAGCCCCGCAACTTTTTCATCACTTGCGATGAGTTCTATTTATAATATTACTCCGGATGATTTGGAATTATTAAAACCTGGAATAATCCGAATTATATCACCAAATAAAGATTTGAATGATAGTACATCTATTTTCATTGGTCGAATCTCGACGAATGGAGATAGTTTGTTCTATTTAGGCGGAACTCCATCCATTATAAATAGCCAAAAAGTGTTCACAGCTGAAGTGGATTCTCTTGGGCGGTTTGGTTTATTTACTTATGATACAACCCAAGCCATTCGTAAAATGGATTTCGATCAATTAGTCTGTCAACCACGTCTTTTTTCACCGGCAGGAAAAACATTCGAATTCCCATCAACAAATATATTATTTAATCTAGAATCATCCAATGATGTCACTGCTAGAATATTTAATATTGGTGGACGTTTGAAAAAAACAATTAAACCTGAATTTCCTCTTTCAATTGGAAGTAATGTTCTTTCTTGGGATGGAAAGGATGAAAATGGGGATGTGGTTACAAGTGGTTTGTATATTGTAACTCTTGATGTCAATGGGACTGTTTTGAAAACGACAGTAGGGGTTTTAAACCGATGAAACGCCTTCTCATCTTCTTTATCCTACTATCGGTATTATTTCCTCAAGGAAATGATCAATTATTTGTAGGGACTCGACCATTAAGTATGGGTGGAGCTTTTGTTGCAGTTGCAGATGATGGCAATACCATTACATGGAATCCAGCTGGATTACCAAGATTACGTCGAACCGAATTTACTTCATCCTATGGCGATTTATATGGATTGGGGATTACACATTCATATTTTGGATTTGTTAAACCTTTTTCGGACGCATTTGCCCTCGGATTAGATTGGTCATATGCAGGTTACGACGATGAAGAGTTAGGGTCTTCAGATAATAAACTAAATTTAAGTTTTGGCTATCAACCTCATAAGCTTATTTCCATTGGAGCAAATTTAAAATATGCTTTTCGTGACTTAACATTAGATGGAACATCATATGGACAAAGCTCCGGGATAGGCTATGATGTAGGACTATTGATTTCTCCATTGAAAAACTTGAAATTTGGATTAGGGCTTTATGATATAGGCGGAACATCTGTCATGTATGATAATAATGTAGAAGAAGTTATACTGAAGCAAGCCATAAAATTTGGTGTCGCATGGAACCCTATTGAAGCCATGACGGTGGCAATGGATATTGATGATCGAATCCATTTTGGAACGGAGTATATTATTAAAAATATGCTCGGGATACGTGCTGGATTTCGATGGGATGCCTTTAACGATAAATCAGTCTTTACACCATCTGCAGGGATGAGTATTAAATATAAAACGCTCATTCTTGAATATGGATTTGAAGATCATCCATATTTAGGTCAAACAAACCGATTTTCTATAGCTCTCCAATTTAGCCCTGCTGTTGTTAGTATTACTTCAACGGTTATTAACCATAATCCTATTTTCCGCTCTTTACATCGGTATTATGAAACAAATCCTTTTGCTAAAGTCGGGATTAAAAATATTTCAGATGCAGATTTACCAGTTAATGTATCGCTCTTTCTTCCAACAATGATGAGCAACCCACATTCAGAGACTATTACTCTTCCTCCAAAGTCTGATGAAGAATATGAGTTAGGTGTTTCATTTTCTGCTGATGTATTAACAACGAAAAAGGCAGCTTTTGATAATTTAGTCCAACCAGAGATTAAAGTAACCTACAAACAAGGTGGCGAAGAAAAACAGGCACAAAAGAAATTAGAGTCATCATATGTCCTTGGGAAAGGGAAACTAACATGGAGCAATCCGGATATGATTGCCTGTTATGTAACGCCAGCTGATGCAGTTGTGGATAAATTTTCTCGGAATAATATTCAATATTATACTCCTGTTTTGAATGACTATTTCGGCCGAAGTAACTTAGGGCGCGGTATCATTTTATACGATGCATTGGGGACTCATGGATTAGTCTATAATATTGATCTTCAAACACCTTTTTTAGAAATCGCTGACGATAAAACTACATTTGATAATGTAAAATATCCCGGTGAAATGCTGCGAGATAAAATTGGTGATTGTGATGATTTAACCACCTTGTACGGTACACTATTAAACAATCTTGGAATTGAAACTATGTTTCTTGATGTATTTAAACCGGGTGCTGGTCATATTTTTCTTATGTTTGATAGCGGTGTGAAGCCTGATGAAGTCACTAAATATTTCTTAGATGAAAATGAAGTTGTTGTCCTAAATGATAAAGTTTGGATTCCTATTGAAGCTACATTAGTCGGAAAACCTTTTTTCAGCGCTTGGAAACAAGGTTCATTGAAATATAATGAAATGAAAGCTGAAAACTTTGTCAATGAAATATCAGTAGCAGAAGCCACTGCCATCTACCCTGCTGGAGCACATATTACACCAGATATGCCCATCCCAGAAATAAATGGTATAAATGATTTATTAAAAGAAGATATTAAGCAATATGGACAATGGTTAGAACAAATAGTCTATGCAACTGTTGGGAATGAACTTACAGCTGCAGAAGATTATTATGATGCTGGTGTTAAATACATGGAATTTCATCGATATAAAGAAGCTATCTCTATGTTAGAAACAGCCATCAATATGAAGCCTAATTTCCCTGATGCTATTAATACATTGGGTGTGAGTTATACTAAAAAAGGAGATTTTGAAACATCCTTAGGATTTTATGAAAAAGCGTTAGAGCAACAACCCGATCATCCTGGGTTTATGCTTAATATTGCTATTGCACATTTTATGATGGGCAATAAAGGAATTGCTAGAGAAAAATATGATGAAGTTGTTTTAATTGATCCTGTTTTTGCTGGAAAATTGGACAAAGTTTTTGGAGCAGCAAAAGCTGCCTTTTCCAGTAAAAAATCTGACGGATCATCATTAAAAATATCAGGGGATTTAGAAAAAGAGCTAGAATCTGAATCTTCTAAAGGGCTAGTAAACGTAAAAAAACCGGATAAAGATGTAGCACCAAAAGATATTCCAAAAATCTCATATTTAAAAAGACGTGCTCGTTCAGATAATACGGTTGGAATTACTTTTGCCCGACTTGGAAATTATTCAATGGCCATCGACTATTTTCGAAAAGCAGTGAAAAATGATGATGAAGAATTAGATTATAAAATCAATCTTGCCGTTGCTCTTTATCGTATGTATAAATATGAGCAAGCATTAGAGTATTATGAAGAAGTTCGACAGAAGAAACCCGAATTAGTGTCTCAATTAGACTTTATAGAAAGTATGGGCGAAATCACACCTATCTTCAAAAATTTTGATTAAATTATGAGGTACGAGAGGTACACTATTATGAAAAAAGCATTACTCATACTATCCATAGCACTATTTAGCTTTTGTTTCGCCCAAGACGAAGATCTTGACCTCGACATGGATGCCATGTGGGATAACACAGTCTGGAATGAAATTGAAGAAGTCACAACAAAAGAATATGAAGTTGAAAAAGTAACCACAGTTGCAGGTGTTCGTGGTGCTGAAGCAGAAGATGAAGCATTACATCATCTCTACTACAGACAGTCCATGAAAGGACCCAGCCCAATGGCTCTTCAAAAAGCTTTAGGGAAACTGTTAAATACTTTAAGTGCATTGAAGGAAAAAGACATCACACATGAAAAAATACCTGAAGTCACTCATTACGTAATTCAAATATATAAAAAATTAAATGAGGCTGAAAAAGCCAAAACATTGGAGCAAGAATTGCTAGCTTCAGCACCTGATTCCAAATGGACTAAATTTTATAAATAATTTTAATTTTAACATTACAATAGCCCCTTCATTGGGGCTTTTTTGTATCTTTCCAATTCCATAATAATTCCCCACATTCAATGAACCATCAATAAATTCACATATGTTGAAATTTGTACTATTATCCATGTTCATTATGACACTTTACTCCGGTCAAGGAAAGTGGTACAAAGGGAACTTGAATAATATTGAAGAGCTCTCACTGGATATAAACCTCAAAGGAAGTGAAGAAGCCGCATGGAAGAAAAGTATAAAATCCTATATTGAGCTTACCTTATTACAAAATAACATACCTTTAACACTTGGTAAACCAATGCCAAAACTTATATTGGACATTGAAGTTATTGACTCAAGTGTAGAACATACATCATCCTATATGGTTGATTTCTCTATCTATGATTATGGACTTTCAGAGCAAAAATATTCTAAAGCGTATGGTGATTCAAGTTTAGTTAAACGAATGGGGATCTATCGAATTTATAGCCAAGAAATACTTGGACAATCCACTAGCTCACGCGTTTATAAGGATATAGAAACTGCTATTAGAAAGTGTATGAATTTATTGATAAATCAGTGGTATAAAGATAATCCCACAAAATCATTGTAAATGATTCATTGAACTTTTTTGGTGTAATTTCGTCAGAATAGAAATGAAACAAAATAGAAACCAACCAGCAACCAGCATATTGCTCTTTTTGTTTATCATTATTGGACAAATTAGCTTTTTGAGTGGAACAAATAGGGTCATTACCCTTCAATCCGGTAACAAACTTGCTGTTCTCCCATTTGAAGGGCGTGGTATTTCAGCCCCATTAACTGCCCACGTCACAGAAGAATTTCGAAAAGCTGTTAGATCATTAAATATATACCAAGTTCAAGATAAAGATATCACTGAAAGGTTAGAAATTTTTACCCCAAAATCAAAAACATATTGGAACTGTTGGAGCGTGGGCTGTGCTATTGACCGTGGAAGGCAACTAAATGCAAATTATGTCATTGCGGGAAATGTAGAAGAAAAGAACGATACATATTTAATCAACGGCCGTTTATTTTCGATAGATTTAGAAACACTTGTTAATGATTTTTCACTATCAAGTTTTAATGATGCCGACAGTTTATTATTGGAATTAAAAAAAATGGCTTATACAATAAGTGGCCTCCCTATCCCAGACACTTTAGGATTAGGGTCCGACACAACTCGCGTAAATGAATTAGCAACGGATGATTCTACACCTAAATTGAAACTTCCTAAAATTCCAAGTAAAATTAAAGCATTACTTATGTCCACCGCTCTTCCTGGAAGCGGGCAATTATGGTCAAAAAAGAAATACCAAGGTTGGGGATTTATGTCCATGGAAGCCACGTTGGGTTTTGCAGCTCTCATTTCATATTATCAGTATGACCAAAAATGGGAAAATTTTCAAGAAAACTATGATGTATACCTTAATGGAACTGATCCACACAACCTTCTTGAATACCGACCACAAATAGTTCAATATGCAAAAGAATCAAACCAATATAATTCTTATATGAAACAAATAAAAAATGTAGCTATTCCTATTTGGATTATTAATATGGTACATGCATATGTTGTTGCACCTAATGATGACTTTTTTGATGGAGAATTCTTTTTTGATATTGAGTATGATCAAAAAATAAACCAAGTTAAGACAGGACTCAGTATTCCCCTTGAATAAAATATACTTCATACTTATTATCCTTTTGGGAGGACTATATTTTTCATGTACTGATGCAGATTATACATTTAATAATAAATATGATCCTGTCAATATGAATTTGGACCCTCCTGCATTATTTTTTCATCCATATGAGGTTAATGCATCTGTTGGTCAACAAATCTCTGTTGAATTATATGGATATAAGTTAAACCCAGCAGCAGCAGCTCAATTAGATATCCGATATGATTGGGGAAGTGTAAAAGTTGATTCTGTGGTTGCAGGTCCATTTTTCGTGGGAAATAATGATGCAGTTGAAATTATTGTAGATGAACAGGGTGTTCTGGATGTTTTTTTATACTATTTACCAGATATGGAATCAAATGAAAGTGACGAAGGAACATGGTCGTTAGCAACAGTTTATTTTACGACTTTATCAATGGGAGAATCGGAATTATTATACGGACCAAATACTCAATTTAGAGATGCACAAAACGATACCGTTCACATCAATGATTATGCGACTGGAATAATCAATGTGGAATAAAATCTCCATCACTATTATCGCTCTATTTTCTGTATTAATTGGTCAGCATGCCAGTTATTTATTTGATGGAGATCATGTATCTCTTGAGAACCCTAATGGAATACGTCCTAATGCGGGGATGACGATTGAAGCTTGGGTAAAACCAAATGAAGATCCAGTCGGATATAACTATGCTGGTATTCTTTCCTGGGGACAATTTGTTAGTGTAGGAGATGAAAGTGGTTTTGCTTTATTGTATACTGAAAATAAATGGCGTTTTGTCATTAAATCTGTTAATGGAGCTCTTGTACCACTCAGTAATTATCCCGGAGTAGATATCCCCTATGATGGCGATACATGGACACATATTGCTGCAACATATGATGGCGCAAATGCTCAAATATTTCTAAACGGTGTATTAGAAGATCAAGGATCAGGTCTGCCTGGTGGGCAAATCGATTTTGGGGATAATAGTGACAATTTTTTCATTTCAAAATATGTTGACCCAGGGGATACTGACCAATTTTTTAAAGGGTCTATAGATGAAGTTCGTCTGTGGAATGTTGCACTAAACCAATCAGGCATTCAAAATGCTATGAATGATTCTCTCACTGGAAATGAACCTGAATTATTGGGATATTGGAATTTTAATGGTGATGGTGGTGGAAATATGGTAAAAGATAGTTCTCCTAATGTAAATGATGGTATTATAAATGATGCTGATGGGATATACACATGGGATGATGATGTTTTTGTGGAACCTGAATCTGATTGTTTTGATATGGAAATAACCGAAGCCGACTTTCCGTTTAATCATTTGTCTGACTTGTCTATAGAACACAATAATTGGGATATGGGCTCTTTTCCATATCCAGGAGGTGACTCTCATACTAATGGTGCAGACGGGGATGATTTTACGTATAAACTCACATTGTCAGAACCTGCTACTATTTATGTTACAACCTGCGATGAATTAACAGATGTTGATGTTCAAATAGCCGTTTATAATGTCAATTGTGATGTATCATCATGGATATTATTTCAGGATGATTCCAATTTGGAAATATTTTATCCGGATAACACATCTGAACAATTTGAATTCAATTGTATATCTGGATTTGAGTCCAACCCAACATATGCAAATATGCTACCTAGATTAGTATTGGATGCTGGAACCTATTATTTTGTAGTTGATGATAGAGGGTATGATGGGACTGTAAAAACGTGGTTTGGGTATTCATTGATTGTGGAGTCAACTTCAACATCTGGAGATTATTCTCAAGTAAATTATTATTTTAGCGAAGGCGTATATGGGGGTGAATATCAAGATGTTTATTATGGAAATGGAATTGGTTTAGAAAAAAGTGACTATACTATCTCAATAAATGCAAATGGCGGAAATGCCGACCAAGTAGAATTAACATCTCTTGAGTCAGATGGTGGCGCAGCTTTGAGTGGTGGCGAAGAAACAGTTGTACTAAATGTTGAATATCCAAATATACCCAGTGGAGGTGAAATATTAAATGTGGGGCCTGCTTCTGTTTCTTCCATTTTTAATAGTATTGGAGTACCGCTATTGGAAGTTGATGGTATTTCAATTCCTTTGGTGGATGCTCTTCCACCAACTATCATTTCTACAAACCCATCAAATGGAGATGAAAATATTGTAACCAGCTCAAATATTATAATCAATTTTTCTGAAGTTATTCGTCATGCTACAAATGATGTATCTATTAATAATGATAATGCATCAGAATGTTTTTCTTTGGAAAATGTTGCAACTGGTGGGAACCTAACTTTTACTATTACTACGAGTGACAATATAACTTTTACAATAAATCCTAATTATGAATTTCCAGAGTTAACGGATATTCAATTCTCCATTTTCAATATTGAGGATGAGAATAACAATTCATTGGGAGTGAGTTCTTTATCCTTCACTACTGCAGATGAAACTCCCCCGATTATTGAATCAAGTACCCTTGCTTCAACCAACATGTATGCATATATCGTTTTTAATGAAGGGGTGTATTCAACAAACCTAGGAACGGGAGGATTAGATGCTTCTGATTTAGATTACACTTTTAATTCAAACGGAGGTAATTGTGAATCAATGACTATTTCTAATGTATTAAATTCTTCTGGAATAACTCTAAGTGGGGGCGAACAAATCATCCGAGCAACACTTGAGTTAACAAGTGCGCCTTTGGGAATAGAAACACTCACTCTATATCCAATAGATAATAATTCTATTTTTGACATAACGGGGAATGCCATGAACTCAGCTACTACCACGGCTGATTTAACTCTTTTTGCTTCTGTCCTAATGGACTCATTATTTCTGGCAGACAGTAATGAGTATGTGGATTTAAGATTCACGGGAGCTGTTTATGGAAATGAAGGACATTCCCAACCAGTTGTTGCATCAGATTTCGCTATTCTATTGGAATCAAATGATGGGAATGCCACAGCCATATCCATTACAAATATTTCACGTACAACTGGAGATGTGCTGCTTGGAGGTGAAAGTACAATCCGAATTTTTATGAGTTTAAATAATTTACCCTCAGGCGTCGAGACTATTACTGTGTTGCCAAACGGTGGCTCCCGCATTTTTAGCATTTCGGGTGTAGGGGTTCCGGGAGCAGAATCTTTTGGTCCTATTCTCCTTAATGACCAACGCCCTCCGACTAGTGAATCGAGCATAGATGATGGAGCTGTTAATTATATTGAAAGTAATCCAATTGCCATCTCTTTCACTGAAAACATTTATCATACAGATGGTTCAGCTGTGACAGAAGAAGATATGATGAATTATATCGTCTTGAGAAATAGTAATGAGTCTGGAGAAGATATCTCATTTACAACCGAATTGTTTGGGGCACCACCTACACTATCTATTGTTCCAAATGAACCATTTGAGAGTGATCAGATTGTTTATTATTCTTTTAATGCTACTTTTCAAGATGAAAATGGAAATGCTATAGAAATGATTTATGAAATTACTTTTACGATACGAGACTATTCACCTCCTTTAATAGATTCTACTATTTTATCATTGGATAATACTTATATTGATCTTTTATTTGATGATTCTATTTTTGGATCATCTGATGCCACAGAAGCATTAGACATGGATGATATTGTTGCTATTCTAATTCCTAATGAGAGTGATGTAACAGAATGTAATGTAACAAGCCTAACTCGAACAGATAGTAATTTTCTTATTGGAGGGGAAACGAATATTCGGGTAAACCTTCAATTTAATTCAACCCCAAATGGAAGTGAAAATCTCCTTCTATTTCCAAGTGAAGACGTAAATATTTTTGATGATGTTGGGAATATAATGGAATTCCAAGCATTAACAGATACCCTATATCTATACGATATTTTACCGCCAAGTATTGATACAATATCTGTACCTATCGATACGTATATTACGTTGATGGAAAATACACCTATTACTTTTACTTTTAATGAAACAGTTGATTCTATTGCCTATTCCGTATCAGCCGCTTTTACAGATACTGTTTCTTATTCATCTGTTCTATCTGATACATCATTAAAGATTACATTAGAGCCTCCATTAACAAGTATGGATTCTATTACAATTTATTTTTCCTATCTTGAAGATGCTTCTGGTATTACTACTGTGGATATTGCTTATACATATGTAACACCCATGTTATCGGATTATAATTTAGACTCCACAATTAATTATATTGATTTAGCTAATCTTGTTGAAAATTGGAATATTAATAATTATACATTTGAGTTAGGCCCCGTTACTGGAGAAGCACCCCATTTTGTATCCTTTCCCGATAGCAAGTATAACATTGATGATGGAATGGCATTCATGCAAATGTGGTCATGGTATCAAAATAAATATGGTGAAATCCTTAAAGAAGGTGAAGGTGTTGGGCGACCATTAAATATGTTTCAATCTCATAATAAGCTTTATATAGTTTTGGATGAACTTATTCAATCGGGTAATATTCATATCCAAACTAATAGGTATAATAATCAACAAGGTATAATCCAATTTCAGGGTTTGGATAACCAAATGGCGTTTTCCAATCACAATATTGAAAAGGGTGTAACATCTCTAGTTTTTGCGAATCTTGACAAATTTCATAATGACACACTATGTGTACAATTAAATTCAAAAGTTAAAGAATATAAATTATTTTATACGTTGGCTGATGAAAATAAAGCCATATCACAACATGGATTTATCCAAATTAATCAAGCTAATTTACCCGAAGAGTTAGCTCTCTATTATGCATATCCAAATCCATTTAACCCAACAACAACATTGAAATATGATATTCCATACTCAGACCTTTCTCAACATGTTTTATTGCAAGTTTTTGATATTAAAGGTCGATTAGTGGATATAATTATTAATCATAAAACTGAACCGGGTTCATACACAATTCAATGGAATGGAAATGAATTTGCATCAGGAATATACTTTTTAAATCTATCTATGGGGCTTATCTCAAAAACACAAAAGCTTTTACTTCTTAAATAAGTTCATTGACTACTATTATAAATAATTAATACAGAAATATGAAAAAGTATGATGCCATTATAATTGGTGCTGGCGCTGCAGGATTGATGTGTGCTATTGAAGCAGGGAAACGCAATCGATCCGTTTTATTAATCGAAAAGGAAGATCAAGCAGGAAAAAAAATCCTTATTTCAGGTGGAGGCCGATGCAATTTTACAAATCTTTTTATTGAGTCAGATTCGTTTATATCTCATAATAGTCATTTTTTTAAATCTGCTCTTGCCCGATATTCTTGTTGGGATTTTATTTCTTTAATGGAAAAACATAATCTCACATGGACAGAAAAAACAAAAGGCCAATTATTTTGCGATCAAAATTCTAAAGCAATATTGTCAATGTTGCTTGATGAGTGTCATAATGTGGGTGTTGATTTTGCTTATAATAGCCAAGTGAAATCTATCAACCAAAAACTGGGGTATAGCGTTGAAACGAATAAAATTTCTTTCCATTCATCATCATTAGTTATTGCAACTGGCGGACCATCAATCCCTAAATTAGGTGCATCAGATTTTGGTAATAAAGTAGCACAACAATTCAAAATCAATACATTCCCTTTTACACCAGCACTTGTTCCATTTACATTTTCCAAAAAGGATATAGAAAAATATTTCAAGGGATTATCAGGATTATCTTTCAATGGAAAAGTAAGCTGTAATAAACACATTTTTAGGGATAATATATTAATTACTCATAAAGGATTGAGCGGTCCTGCCATTTTGCAAATATCTTCCTATTGGACTAAAGGAGATTCAATTCGTATAAATATATTACCTGATTTAAATGCAGCAGAATGGCTGATTCAACAGAAAGGTACCAATGGAGATAGGCAATTAAAATCTCTTTTGTCTCAATTCCTACCGAAACGTCTTGCTCTTCGTTTTTCAAATGAATTGCTTCCGGACCAATTGGCTAATAAGTCTATTGGTAATTTATCCATAATCAATTTAATGAAATTAGGCCAAACTCTTAATAGTTGGACATTAATCCCCAATGGGACTTTAGGATTCCAATCTGCAGAAGTAAGTACAGGTGGAATTGATACGAATGAATTATCTTCTAAAACGATGGAATCTAAAAATCATCCTAGCTTATTTTTTATTGGTGAAACGGTCGATGTAACTGGTTGGTTGGGTGGCTTTAATTTCCAATGGGCTTGGGCTTCTGGTTGGGCTGCTGGTCAAATTATTTAGGTTACCTTATATAAAAGAAGCCTATAAGTTTTATGTTTAATAAATGTTTCAGCTGTTTGAATCCCAGAAAAATATTCTTTTTCAATTTTTAAAATTCGTTTAGCCATTTTCCATTTTAAGAATGACATTATCTTTGGATAATGACTATTCAAATATTCCCCAATAATCTTCCGACCAGGATCAGCCACATAATTAGCAAATTGACCTAATAGAGCTTGAGTTGGTGCTGCTTCTTTCGTTAAATCTTTATTCATAATGAGTTCAAAAGGAAATTCTGATAATATTTTTTGAGATGTTTCCCATTTATGTCCACCACCAATGGGACTTTTCCCAGAGCTTTCCAAAGTAAAATAATCAAAAATTAACATGTTCCCATTTTCATTGGAAACAGATTGAACCTTTTTTAATGCATCCCGGATTCGCATATATTGAAAACTTTCACTGAATAAAATTAAATCATACTGTTTATCAATATGGGTATCTTCAAATTTTCCGTGATATACGTACCCTTTTCCGTTGAGTTTTATTTCAATTTCATCGGCCAAATATTCACTTGGGGAAACACAATCTACATCCCATCCTTTTTGTATTAGGTTTTGGGCGAGTCCGCCAGACCCACCACCAACATCTAATATGGTTTTAACACCTTCTGGGACAGAATCTAGAATTAATTGAGAATGATACTCTTGCGCCTTTTTAATATTGATCGGTTTAACATCCAATCCTTCCGGCCAAATTCCATAATGCAAATGTTCTGTATCAAAAAAATATTGCGCTATTAATAAGCCCAATTCTAGGCCTGCATCTTTTGAACGAATCTTTTCTTTTTTTACCATAAGTGGCAACAATCTTAAACAAAAAAGGCAGTAAAACCACTGCCTTTTCTACTGTTGTTATCTGATTAAACTGCTTATTTCATAAGTATCATTTTTTTTCACTGCGTGATAATCATCAGCTTGAATGGAATAAATATAGACACTGGTTGATACTGGATAACCTATATCACACGTTGAAAATATGATTATTTGATTGGATAAAATGGTGTGAAAGCAAATTGAAATGATGTGTGAATATAATTCCCATGAGAATCCACTTGATATTGTTTAGTATACTTATCCTTATTTGTGGCAATTTCCATGAGGGCATCAGCTAGAGCAATAACATCTTCTTTCGTTGAATATAGTCCAAAACTAGCTCGAACCATTCCTCGTTTCAATTCAACATAATCAGCAATGTCATCCATGTCTACATCTTCAATACCTAACATAAGGTCATCCATAATCATTTCTTTCACATACGGGTGAGCACAAAAGCAATCATTCCTAACAGCAATATTAAAATAATCATTCAGAATAGCCGCTGTTAAACCATGATCCAATTCTTTCATATTAAAGGAAATTGATGCTACACGTTTACAGAAATCTGTATTTGTTTCACCATAGATTCGGATGTCTGGGATGGACTTCATTTTTTTCAAGGCTAATTGAATTAATTCATCCTCTTCTTCAAAAAGAAAATGCATCCCAATTCGATCTAAAATATCTACAGCAACTGCAAGTCCAATAGCTCCAGGAATGTTGGGGGTTCCTGCTTCTTCTCGATCTGGGAATGATGATTTAACAACATAGTTATCTACAAATACATCCCGAACCATTCCTCCTCCTACCTCTTCTGGCTCAACAGATAAAAGTAAATCTTTTCTAGCTACAACAGCGCCAGGAGATCCTGGGTAATATGTTTTATGACCAGAAAAAACAATAGCATCAATATTTCTGTTAGGATTGTGAGGGTCACACATTTGTATGGGAACATGTGCGGCTAATTGAGCTCCATCAACTATCATATATGCTCCATATTTATGCGCAATTTCTGCTGCTTCATAAATGGGGTTCATGATTCCAGTCACATTGCTCACGCCTGTCAAAGCAATATAATTTAATTGACCTTTATTCTCTTTGCAGATGGTTTCAAGAGTCTCAATGCATACACATCCTAGTTTCCCATTTCTTTCTTTCAAAGGAACATGAATGATTTTATCCATGTGTTTCCGATGAGGTAAATCATTGGAATGGTGTTCCATAATGGATACAATGGCTAATTCTTTTTCTGGTCTAGAATGTTTGAAAACTCGTGCCAAACGATTCATCCCAGCTGTCGTACCACTTCCTGTGAAAAAGCATGCATACGTTTCTGGATCAGCACGAACAAAAGATAGAATACGATCATGAGCCCATTGGTAATAATCCGTAGAAATTTTTGCGCCAAAATGGAGTGTACTGTGGGTATTTGAATAATGATGATTAAATTTTTCCACTGCATCGTGCGCAGGCTTCATCATTAATGTTGATGCGGTGGAATCTAAATATATTCGTTTAGTGGCTTCACCTGTCGCAAGAGTGTATTCTGTATTTAATCCAATAAATGCATGCTGGATTTCGTAAAATAAGTCGGACCCTTTTTTATGATGAGACATAGTGAAACGTAATAATAATAAGATTTTTAATAACGGGAAACTAAATAGAATTCAGTCAATCATTTATAGTTTTATTCCCATGGATTTGGAATGTCCCCATTGATCAATTTTTTATAATAAATCCAGCTTGTCATATTAGGGCGATCATCATCAATCGGAGGTGGAAATTCATATTTTGGATATTTTTCTCGGATAGTATTTTTTAGTACTTCCGGTAAATCTTCAAATAAAGCAACTCGTTTCCCTAATCCATGATATAATGTTGATCCTTCAATACTCCCCATTTCCATCCATGGAAGCCATTGAGCAGATCGTGCCCACCCAACATTCACATCCGTTGATGTTGGTTTTGATTCATCAAATAAATCATCTGTACGACCAAACCAATTAAACATTTCATGTGCTTGATAGTATCCACCTACTTGTTTTTGAAAATCTCCACCTAATGGATTTGGATAAAATAATGGGATTTCCATATTCATCATAAAATGTCCACCCTGAACAACTGCTGGTAGTTTAAAAGGACCCCGTTTCCCATAAGCATACGTAGGATAGCGACTATTTACTGGATCATTGGCAATATGGATAATATCTACTGTTTTTCCTGTCCACGGATTTTCCCATTGATGAATAAGTTCTCCCGTTTTAGGATCTAAATAAAATAATACTTCTCGCGAAACATATTCGTAACCATACCCATGTTCTTCATTTGTGACTGTTTTAGTTGCACGAACATTTAGCCCTTGGTAATCAAATAAATGTCGATCTTTTTCACCTAATTTGTGACTATACACACTTCCATAAAACCAAAAGTACGTGGGTTCATTATCAATAAGAGATGACGATACTTTTCGCATAATTTTTACTGCATCTTCAGGATTATTCGGATCAAGCCATTCCCCTTTCCCTTCAATGATTGTGAGTGAAAAGAAAGATAGAAATAGAAATGATATTATGTTATGCTTCTTCATATAACCTCCATTAGAACGAGTGAGAAATTCGAATTGACCCCACAAATGCATTTTCATTTATGGCAGAACCCCCAGGATGTAAAATCCACTGTAAATCTGGCTGTATAGTGATATAATTCATGAATTGAAATTGGTAAGTACATTCAATGGCACATTCATAATCCAAAGGAATTAATAAAATTTCTTCTACACTCTGGAGGTATACTTGGTCTGGTATTTTTGCAAAAGCAAAGCCAATACCAAATGAATCATCTTTTAGAGATTCAAATACATTTTGAATCGTTATTCCACCATCAATGGCAATTGTGTATGTATTTTGAATACTATTTGGACTCCAACCTGCACGAAAAAATCCATTGATTGATTGATTACTTCCAAATGATTTTAATTTCGATTCAGAAGAAAAATAAAAACCATATCTATCGCGTGCATTCTGATAATAAAGTGAAGATGAATCGAAACTAGTGTACTTCCATGAGCCCAATTTAATTGTTCCTAGATTTTTGGCTCCAATGAATGATACCCATTCTCCAATAGAAAAAATTCCTTGATCTTTAGATAATTCCCAATGATTTCCGTGTGCAGTAATTTTTTCATCTCCATCGAAATGATCGAATGGATCTCCATCATATATTCCAAATTGAAAAAATTGATTTTCTTTTAATTGTTGCTTAATTCGTATCCCTGGTGCTGTGACAAAATATGCCGGTCCTGTATTAACGGTATTTGCTGAAATATATGCTGGCCAACCAAAAGAACTGTTTATAAATAAACCTCCTAAATCATTCACAGAAAATTCAGCATCTGCAATTAAACTACCAAATCGTATGCTTAGGGTTTGATTCAATAGGTGTTTTTCGACCCATATTTCATACAGCCGAAAACTATTATATCCATCTATATTACTTGCACCAAATCTATCACCGATAAATTTTGAAGGACTTTCACCGTTTAAATATAATGTACTTGCTTTAACCTGCCCAAATTTGTGATTAATCTCAACTCCAAATTCACCTACACCACTTATAGCCTTTCCTGTCTTAATCCCACCGGAAATATTTGTCATGGATTCCATAATAATGTTCCCATTAATCTGGACGAAGGATTGTGCGCTCACCAAACTAGTGAAAACTACACCTAGTATAATCCTATAAATAAAACACATAATGTTACTATTTCCCTTTATTTTGTCCTTTGTTCCAAACGTATAGATATCCACCTATCGCTACAAGAAGTACTAATACATACATAATCATGGTACTATTTTGTATTATGGATCTTTCTTCCCAAGTGCCACTGTTATAAATAAAATACAACATAATTAAGGGGAATAGAATCATTTCAGCCCAAAATACTTTTAATATCCACATATTACCATCCTCCCATATCCATGCCCATTTGAGATCCCACCAAGGCAATGATTATAATTAATGATAAAAGAATATGAAGTGTAATTGCAGGATAGGCTAAATCTTTAACACGTTTTTTTAGGATAGCTTCATTTTCTTCTTCTTCACCTTCCCCATCTTTAATATTCTGGAGTACGCCAACCGTTCCAGATGCTCCTGTAATGAGCAAAACAGCCATAATAAGAATAATACTAAAAAGTATAAGTTTTAAATTCATCCACGGAAGGGTAATTAAAGGTTCAAAACTTCCCCATCTGAGCCAAGCCAAAGTAAGGCCAATAAATGGTGTTGCTAAAAATACCTTTGTAACCCACATATCGAATTTCTGTGCCAGCTTTGCTCTATCGAGACGAACATCAATAGGTAAATTCCTATTCATTAAACTCATACTTAAACTAAATACAACAAAATCACTCCCTAGCCATATAACAACAAAAATGATATGTATCCATAGAACTAAATTGGTCAAATTCAAATATTCCATTTTTCCTCCCTAAGAAAGTGTTCCAATCACAATGCCCGTTATAAATGGCACTAACCAAATAACCCAAACAATTGTACTAAATTTGTGGAAACTCAAAATAGCTTCTTCATCTTTTTTTATAATAACTATAGTAGCCCAAATGGTATGAATTAACATTAATACAATGGCAAGTAAACCTGTAGAACCATGAAGATTTAAATGGATACCACCTGCAATTTGCCTCATATAATCTGTACCAATAAAATCTGCTGTGAGGCCTGCCCAAAAAAATCCAAGGTGCCAAATTTTTAATCGCCCTGCAAATCGCTCACTCCAAACAGCAATCGTATAAAAAATGAGAGCTGTCACAATATAGATAACAGCTAATTGTAATAATGTCATTTATCCTCCCTTAATAGATTTAGTTTTAATAGGGTCGTTTCAAATATTTTCCGCATGCCTTATCTAAAATATTTCCATTTTCATAAATTTTATTTCCGCGTAGAAATGTAGTCTTTACTTTTCCTGTTAATTCATATCCGTCAAATGGTGAATATCCTTGAGTCGACTGAGACTCCCCTGAATTCACAACAAATGTTTCATTGGGATCCACTAATACAATATCCGCATCAAATCCAGGTGCTAGATCGCCTTTAGACTTTAATCCAAATCTTTGCGCAGGATTCCAACAAACTAATTCTGCTATTTTATTTGGAGATACTCCTCTTTTTGTGCCTTCACTAAATAACCCAGATAATAAATATTCCGTCCCACCAAAACCAGATTTAGCCAAGAATATATTATCGGGGTCATTCGAATTCACTTTCATTTCTTTAGAACAACATGCATGGTCACTCACAACCCAATCAATGTGCCCATTTTTCAATGATTCCCATAATGCTTCTACATCTTCTCTTGAGCGAATGGGTGGATTCACTTTTGCATAATTACCGTTGGGACAATCTACATCCAAGAGCAAATGCCCAATCGTAACCTCACGTCGAAAATTGATATGTGGAAACGTCGCTTGCATCATCATAGCAGCATCAATGGCTTTTCGGGAAGTTAAATGAAGTAAATTTATATTGATACAATCAGTTTCATTAGCCAAATAAGAAGCAATAAAAATTGCCAATCCTTCCGAATGGGGCGGTCTAGATGCACTATAAGCCCTTAACCCTGCCAATTTTCCTTCTTCCTCCACAAGCTTGGTATAAGCCGTCATAATTTCAGCTGTTTCACAATGTAGACTTAAACTAATAATATCCTTTTTATCAGAATGATTATCCATTGCTTTTCTAATACCACGCATAATGAATTCAAAATGAGCCATATCATATTTATCATCAGGACCAATCATAAGAAAGTTAGATTGATCGTCAGATTTCCCGTGTAAACCATGGCTACCGTAAAACATGAAAATCTTAAAGGACGTGACACCAAATTTATCAATTATATAGTCAATTTCATCGATATGACTTCCCATCATAGGAGCTAGATGATATGCATAATCCACATGAAATTTTCCATCTGAAATATCTAACACTTCTGGGAAAAACTCACGATATGGACCAGTCTTATTCAAATAATATTGTCCCGTTCTCATATAATTTATACTACTTGTTACCCCTCCCATGGCTGCAGCTCTGCTTTCAGTGATAGCATCATTGCTTAAATGAGTATAAATACCTGTATGCATGTGTGCATCTACCAACCCAGGGAATGCCATATAATTACAACCATCAATAATAATATTTGCATCACTTGAATTTAAATCAGGCTGTACAGTAATGATTTTTCCGCCTTTTATTCCTATATTCGAATCCTTAACAGTAGAAATGTTTGGTCGAACAAGTTGAATATTTTTTACAATTGTATCAAACTTCATTTTTGTCTTTCTTATTTCTTTATATTTTTATCGCCATTCCGCAAAGTTTGCAGGATTCTCTACCCACCCTAAAGGTAGTTTTGATTTTAGGGGAACACCTTTATAATTCTCCGGTCCCAGATTAAGTGACAATACATCCATAATATGGGAATACAATGACCAACTTCTCGGTTCACCACGAGTATAAACCATTTTTTCCCCATCCGGTGAAAAAGCTCCCATTCCATCCCAACCTGAGTTAAATGTGATTCGTTTCATATAGCTGGTATCAGCCAAATTAGGTAGTTTATATATTGGCAATTCTCTCGGGTCATGTTTCTTTGGTTTTAAATTGTCCGCCAACGCTAGTGTAATACTGAATAGAATTACACTAAAGAATCTAAAGAAGTGTTGAAATTTCATAGAGCAGGACATTTTATGATTCAAAATAAATCACTTTATCATCTTTTAACTGGTCCATCTCATTCGATGATAATCCTAATTCAGATAAAACTTTTTCAGTATCCTTTCCAATATTATTGGGTGGATTTTTTCGAAGACCTAAATCAGAATCACCATACTCAATCGGAAGTCTTGGCATTTTAGCTTGTGTCCCATTAGGAAATTCTGTATTCAATAATCTGCCATTATGATTGAGCTGAATATCATCAAATAAATCTTCGGGACATGCTATGGGAGCAAATGGGACCCCACCTTTTTGACATTTATAAATAATTTCTTCCTTGGTGAACGATTTTAACAATTTTTCAATTTCTGGAATAAACCATTCTCTTTCTCGGATTCTATCATTATTTGTTTTTAATCTCGAATCATCCAATAGTGAATTACATTTAAATTCATGGCAAAATTTTTCCCAATGTTTTTCACTTATTACACCTACGAATATTTGTTCGTCATCCTTAGTGTCAAATACTTTATATATCGCCCAAGCGCTAATGCGATTAGTCATAGGTGGTATTTTTTCATCTGATAAAGCAGAATAGGCCATATGTTGACCCATAATAAATGCACACGTTTCATATAGAGAACTTTTTATATATTTTCCCATATTTGTGGTTTTTCGTTCAAAAAGTGCTGTTAATATTCCCATGGCCGCAAACATGCCTCCTGAAATATCAATGACAGATGCACCCGCCCTTAATGGTTGACCTGGTAACCCTGTCATATATGCTAATCCTCCCATCATTTGAACCACTTCATCCATTGCATGACGGTTCTCATATGGCCCTGATAAAAAGCCTTTAAGTGATGCATAAATCAGAGAAGGATTAATCGATTTCATTTCTTTGTAACCAAATCCTAATCTATCCATAGTCCCAGGTCCATAATTTTCAATTAATATATCTGCTTTATTCACTATTTTTCGAGCAATACTCTTCCCATCAGATGTTTTTATATTAATCGCAATTGATTCTTTATTTCTGTTATAAAATGGATAATACCCTTTACCAAATCCTTTTAACTTTCGGGTTGGGTCGCCTGTTGTTGGTTCAACTCTAATAATGTCTGCACCTAAATCTGCCAATATGAGCCCACAAGATGGACCCATTACTGCATGTGTAAATTCAATTACTTTAATTCCGCTCAACGGTAAAGGAGTCACTTCTCTTCCCTTTGTGACTCCAATACATTTCCAACTTGGTGCATGTGAGACTGCATGGCTAATTCTGCACCTTCAATATCTTGACTAACAATATTTTTTAGTATTTTTTTATGATGACTGAGAGCTGTTTCAGTTTGATCTTGAAAGTTTAAAACAAATGTTAAGTCACTTCTCAATATTTGCATTATTGCTTGCGTTAACACAACAAAAGCAGAATTCCCAGACGCTTTTGCTAATTCCACATGGAATTCCATATCCACTTCAATGAATTTTTTTGTATGATTTTTTGATTTTTCCATCTTTTCGATAAGGAATTGCAATTGGTCAATATTTTCTTGTTTACGGTTTTTAGCTGCTAACTTTGCAATAGGGGCTTCCAATACTTTTCTTGCATAATGTAGATCTTCTTTTACTACCTTTTCTACATCTAATAACAAATTGACAGATTCGACAATACGATCAGCAGTATTGTTAGCAACAAAAGTACCCCGTCCAACCATAATATCTATTAATCCAATTTCTGATAACGATTTAATAGCTTCTCTTACAGCTGTTCGACTAACACCAAATTGTTGAGCCATATCTCTTTCAGATGGTAATTGATCTCCTTTTTTTAATTCACCGCTTAAAATCATCTTTCTAATTTGATTAACAATATTTTTATAAAGTTTTTGTTGTGGGACAATTGGTTTGTAATTGACATTCATTTCTTGATCCTGTTAATTGCTAAAAATTGTATTGCAAAAGTTGAAATAAATCTTTAGTCTCTTCTTGATATAAGTGGTCTAATGGTCATACCATCATACCACTTAACATACAGATTTTCAAGCATTAATCATATAAAATATTTATGACTGGATTCATTTTGAGTGGAGAATTGCGTTAAATGGCAGGATTTACAGTGACAGAAAAAATTATGGCACAACAGAGTGGAAGAGATTCTGTTCGTCCCGGCGAATTGGTTTGGGTGGATGTAAATTCCATTATGACCATGGATTATTTAGGGAAATCCACCTTCAATATATTTGATTCTTTAGGCGCGAAAGATCTCTTTGATCGTGATAAAGTGATTTGCGTATCCGATCATTTAGTTCCTCCCCCCACTGAGCGATTTGCCAATTTACTTAATGAATGGCGTGAAATCGTCAAAGCTCATAATGTCACTCATTTTTATGATTTTGGCAAACAAGGCATCGCTCATCAAATTATGCTAGAAGATGGACATGTGCTCCCGGGAACCATTAGTATCGGGACCGACTCTCACGCCAATTCTTATGGTGCTGTCGGTGCGGTTGGAAATGCAGTGAGCGTAACGGATGCAGCTGTTGCTATGGCCACAGGGAAAGGATGGTTTCGTGTCCCGGAAACAGTGAGATTTCATATAACCGGGAGATGGCAACCTTGGGTCATGGGAAAGGATTTATCACTGCACATTATGAATATGATGCATTGGAATGGAGATCTTATTTATAAAGCATTGGAATATGATGGCCCTGCTATGAGTGATTTATCCATGGGTGGGCGAATTTCTCTTTGCAATATGACGGTAGATTTGGGTGCAAAAAATGGAATCGTTGCTCCCGATGAAAAAACGCAAGCCTATTTAAATGGTGTGGCTAAAGGTGATTGGGAAATGGTTTCTTCCGATTCAAACGCTGAATATGAAGCTGAATATGAAATTGATATTTCCAATGTTGGCCCAGTCGTCGCCAAACCAGATAATTTAGACGATGTAGTTACAGTTGAAGAAGTTGTGGGGACAAAATTGAATCAGATATTTATTGGGACCTGCACCAATGGACGGGTGGAAGATTTTGGTATTGCGGCGGCTATTTTAGAAGGAAAACAAGTTCATCCTGATATTAATATGCTCATGGTTCCCGCAAGTCAAACCCAATATTTAGAAGCCATGCATAAGGGATATGTTTCCACGTTGGTCAAAGCGGGCGTCGCTATTGGCACATCTGGATGCGCCCCTTGCTTTGGAACCCATCGTGGTGTTGCCGGAGACGGAGATGTTGTTTTGAGTGCAGGGAATCGAAATATGAAAGGACGGATGGGAAGTAAATCAGCAGAAATATATTTAACATCCCCTGCTGTCTGTGCTGCATCCGCTCTCACGGGGGCAATTGCTGACCCCCGAGATTTGCCCATGCCAGAAAACTTTGGAGTAACCTATGGCGAATAATTTAAAAGGCACCGTTTGGAAAGCAGAAGGCTATGTTTTTGCTTATGATATCATTAAACAGGAATTTTGGACATCTGCTTTAGATAAGGAAGAAAATAGTAGATGGGTGATGGGTGGTGTTCATTCTGATTTTGATTGTGAAAATGGATTTAAATCCAATGGATATTCATTTATCGTCGCCGGTCATAATTTTGCTGGTGGCGGGAAAAGTATTGAACACGTCATTACAGGACTCATGGGAGCCGGTATTAAAGCAGTTATTGCCGAATCTTTTTCTCGACTTCAATTCCGAAATGCAATTAATTATGGGTTACCCTTCATTACGTGCAAAGGCATTGAAGCTATCGCTTCTTCCGGGGATGAGCTAGAAGTTGATCCTATTTCGGGACAGATAAAAAATCTTACAACGGGTGAAGAAATTCAAGCTGCGCCTGTGGCACCCTTTGTCGCTGAAGTTGCGGAAGCAGGTGGATTGATTTCTTATATTCAACAGGCCATAAAAGAAGGAAAAGTGGACGAGCTACGATGAAAGAAAATAAAATGAAGACAAAATTAACCAATGGTGATCCTGTCTTTGGTTGCATTGCACCCAATTCTGATTCCATACTCATAGAAACAATGGGGCTTATTGGCTTTGATTATCACATTTTAGATTGTGAGCATGGCCCCGCAGGTGTCGTGGAAGTAGAAAACTTTGTACGTGCATGTGAAATACGCGGTATGACGCCACTCGCTCGTGTTCGTGAATTAAATCGTCATCTCATTCTTCAATTTATGGATGCAGGCATCATGGGACTTATTGTTCCCGGTATGAAAAATGCAAATATGGTGCGAGAAATGGTTGATGCCGTCAAATATCCGCCCATGGGAAACCGTGGGCTTGGCCCTATTCGAGCTGCTGACTATATGCTGGGGAAAATGAGTCAGGAAGAATATGTCAAATTTGCCAACGAACAAACAATGGTTTTGCCATTATTTGAAGATATTTCTGCTTTAGATAATTTAGATGAAATGGTAAAGGTCAAAGGACTTGACGGCTTTATTATTGGACCCCGAGATTTAGCCATGTCTATGGGTTATATCGATGGACCAGCAGGGCATAACGATGTAAAAGAAACGATAGATAAAGTGATCAAAACAGTCACAGATGCTGGTCTGGTTGTAGGAACGGTTGCACCAAATGGATCAGCTGCAAAAGGACTTATAGAACGGGGTGCTCAGATTTGTCTTGGTGGTGTGAATGGTTTACTGGTTTCTGCCGGAAGAACTTATTTAAACGACGCAAAAAATTAATAGTAATAAAGGAGAATCTTATGTCAACTCTCATCGTTTTATTCAATTTGAAAGAAGGCCAATCTGTGGATGATTATGAAGCCTTTGCAAAAGATGTAGATGTTCCCGGAGTAAAATCTTTGAATTCCATTGATGATTTTAAAGTCTATAAATCACAGGCACTTTTATTTTCAGAAGATGCTCCCCCATATCAATATTTCGAAGTTATTGATGTGAATGATATGGATGCATTTGGGGCAGATGTACAAGATGAAAAAGTACAAGAAATTGCAGGAAAATTCCAAGGTATGGTGGACAACCCCATGTTTATTCTCACTGAAAAAATCGCCTAATCATGAAATCATTAGCGGGAAAAACAGCCATCATTACCGGTTCCGGTAGAGACAAAGGTATTGGAAAAGGAATTGCCATGGCCTTCGCAGATGCAGGATGCAATGTGGTCATAAGCGATATTGGCGTTGCCAAAGACCATCGTTTTGATGAAAGCCACATTGGAACAACCCTTGAAATGGAAGCCATTGTCCAAGAAGCCAAGAATAAAGGTGTAGATGCAATTGGCGTTGAGTGTGATGTGCGGAGCGAATCCGAAGTAGACCAATTAATTTCTACAACAGTGGCTCATTTTGGTGCCTTTGATATTATGGTGAATAATGCAGGAATTGGGTATCTCATGGAACCGTTGGTTGATTTCAAGGAAGAAAGTTGGGATGCTGTATTAGAAGTGAATCTTAAAGGCGCATTTTTGTGCACAAAGCATTCTGCAAAACATATGATAGATCTAGGAAACGGTGGACGTATTATTAATATTGCTTCTCAAGCGGCCAAATCTGGCTTCCCATTTGCTGCAGCTTATACCGCGTCCAAACATGGAATGGTGGGATTGACGCGTTCTAACGCTGTGGAGTTAGGTCAACATAAAATTACAGTGAATGCAGTATGCCCCAATCATATCACCACAGGACTCGGTCAATGGCAGAATGAATTTTTCAGTGAAAAGATGGGTATGAATTATGATGATTACATTCAAGGTATTCGTGACAGAGTTCCACTGGGGCGCGTCGGTATGGTAAATGATATTGCCAAAGCATGCATTTTCCTAGCATCAGACCAAGCGGATTATATTACCGGCGAAGCACTGAATGTCAGTGGCGGCGAAGAAATGCATTAAACGATGAGTTTTCAACTTGGTATTGATATTGGCGGAACCTTTACGGATGTGGTATTGCTGGATGAAAAAAACGAAAAACTCACCTTCGGGAAAACCCTCACAACTTATGGTGATCCTACCGATGGAATCGTTAATGGTATTCAACAAGTATTACGTGATAATCATGTATCCGGAAAGGATATCCGTCGCGTCCTACATGGTACCACATTGGTTACCAATGCAATCATTGAACGAAAAGGCGCCAAAACGGGATTAATCACGACAAAGGGATTTGAAGATGTATTAGAAATTGGTCGTGAGCTTCGATATGATATTTATGATTTAAATATTACCATGCCCAAACCATTAGTGCCAAGAAACTTGCGTGTAGGCGTAAGCGAACGCATGGATAAACATGGTAATATTATTCATAGTCTCAACCAATCTGACTTAGCTGAATCTGTTCAAAAACTTGTCGATCAAGGCGTAGAAGCCGTTGCCATTTGTTATATGTTTGGATTTATGAATCCCACTCATGAACAAGAAACTGCACAATACATTCAATCTCATTTCCCTGACATATATGTTAGTGTTTCCAGTGAAATCATGCCGGAGATTCGGGAATATGAACGCACATCTGCCACAGCGATGAATGCATTTGTCCAACCCCTGACGCATACCTATTTATCACGTTTAGAAACTCGGCTATATGAAATGGACATCGCTGGTGTTATCAATATTATGCTTTCAAGTGGGCGACTCACCACACTCGAAGGCGCGAAACACTCACCCATCCATTTATTAGAATCCGGACCTGCCGGCGGAACAATGGCGGGCGTTTTTGTGGGAAAGCAAACGCATCGGAAAGATTTATTTGCCTTTGATATGGGAGGGACGACGGCCAAGGCATCACTTATCCATAACCATGAGCCCGACATTACAAATCAATTTGAAGCGGGTCGTGTAAAACGATTCCGCAAAGGCAGTGGATTACCTGTGCGTATCCCAGTGATTGATATGATAGAAATTGGTGCTGGTGGCGGAAGTATTGCTAAAGTGAATCAATTAGGTTTACTAACTGTTGGACCGGAAAGTGCCGGTTCGGAACCGGGCCCTGCATGTTATGATCGTGGTGGAAAATTTCCAACTGTAACAGATGCAGATTTAGTATTGGGATATTTAAATGAAGATTTTTTCTTGGGCGGAACCATGAAACTAAATCGCCAAAAAGCTGAAGATGCTATTCGAATTCATTTAGCCGAATCATTAGGCCTCTCCGTGGAAGATGCAGCTTTAGGTGTTCATCGTGTAGTGAATGAAAACATGGCAAATGCAGCTCGCGTTCACATTTTAGAGAAAGGACAAGACCCTAGGCATTATACTATGATGGCTTTTGGCGGTGCAGGTCCCGTTCATGCATTTCATGTGGCGCAACGACTTAACTTAAAACAACTCATGGCTCCTGTGGGTGCCGGTGTAGCTTCAGCGATTGGATTTTTAGTTTCTGCTGTTGCGGTGGAATCTGTTCGAAGCCATGTCAATAAATTAGCAACCATGGATTGGGAGCAAGTGAATTTATTTTTAGATGAATTGGAAAAGAGTGGACGGATTTTTTTAGCAAATTCAGGAATTACTGATGCAGATGTTACTGTTACTCGCCAATCGGATATGAGATATTTTGGACAAGGATTTGAAATAAAAGTATCCGTTCCAAACGGAATATTATCCGAAGATAAAATTGTTAAAATTGAAAAGAATTTTTCTAAAGTATATAAAACACTCTATTCTCGAACCATTGATGATGTACCGATTGAGAGTGTTACATGGCGCGTGTTAACCAAAGGGCCATCTCCGGAAATTCGATTACAACAAGTTTTTGATGATAATAGTCATATAACACTTAAGGGTCATCGGAAAGTGCGATTTCCAGAAATGGAATCGCCTTTAGAATGCCCTGTTTATAGTCGATATGGATTAACCGTTGGGGATGAAATAAATGGTCCGGCCATTATTGAAGAAAAAGAATCAACTTTTGTGATTGGTCCAAATAGTCGATTTTCAGTGGATAATCAAATGAACATTGTTGTGGATATGGAAGCGTCATGAATAATCAAAAATTTGATGGAATTAACTTAAGCATTTTATGGTCACGATTGTTGGCCATCGTGGATGAAGCCGGTACCGCATTACAACGCACATCTTTTTCAACCGTTACGCGTGAATCCAATGATTTTGCTGTGGTGCTTATGGATACTCAAGGGCGATCCATTGCTCAATCAACTATTTCTGTTCCATCCTTTTTGGGTGTAATTCCAATGATGACCAAATATTTGCTCAATGGAAATTTTCCGTTGAACTCATGGAAAACGGGTGATGTGGTGACCACAAATGATCCCCAACTATGTGCCGGACATAAACCGGATGTGGGTGTTGTTTCTCCTATTTTCCATCAAGATAAATTGATTGGCTTCATCGGAACCATTTCTCATGTACCTGATATTGGGGGGGTGCTTTGGGGCGCTGGTGCTCGTGATGCTTATGAAGAAGGTTTATTGATTCCGCCCACAAAATTGTATGCCGAAGGTATTCAAAATGAAACACTCATCAGCTTAATCGAAAATAATGTTCGCGCACCCATGCAAACGATTGGTGATATTCGTGCTCAAGTTGCCGCCAATGACCAAGGAAGAAAAGGGCTCATTTCATTGATGAATGAAGTGGGTTTGAATAATATTGAAACATTAGCTGAGCAAATTATTGGTGCATCAGAAAAAGCCATGCGAGATGCTATTTCTGATGCACCAGACGGAACGTATAAATACACCTATGGTGCAGATGGAGACGGTATTAATGAACCAGTCACCATTGAATGTGCCATTACCATTGTCGGAGATGAAATTGCTGTAGATTACGAAGGCACGAGTGATGCTCATACTTTAGGTATTAATGCGGTTTTGAATTATACCTATGCTTACACAGCTTATCCGATCAAATGCACATTTAGTCCAGATGTGCCAAATAACGATGGTGCCTTTATACCCATAACCGTAACGGCGCCCCGGGGTTCACTATTAAATGCCACAGGATACGTTCCCGTCGGCGCTCGAAATATGACAGGGAATATGCTCCATGCACCCGTTTTTGGTGCATTAGTCCAAGCTGTTCCGGAACAAGTCCAAGCGGACTGTGGCGCACCCTGTTGGTGTGTGGTTTTGAATGGAAGGCATCCTGAAAAAGATAATATGGAATTTGTTGAATATTTTTTTTTAAATGGCGGATATGGTGCAAGACCAAATAGAGATGGAGAAGGAATTTTAAGTTTCCCAACCAATGTGTCCAATGTCCCTATTGAAGTATTGGAAAGTTCAACACCAATTCGATATCATGAAAAATCTCTTATTCCTAATTCTGCTGGGATGGGAAAATTCCGTGGCGGATTAGGGCAAAAAATAATTTTTGAAGTATTGAATGAATCAGGGCTTAATATGTCGGTATTGACTGAAAAGTTAATAACAGTTTCCAAGGGATTGAATGGCGGAAAAGATTCTATCCATGGAAAAATATCAATTTCTCCTGAACGATTTATTCCGCCTAAAGGTATTATTCGATTGAAAAAAGGTGATATTGTTACCATGGAAATGCCTGGTGGCGGTGGATATGGAAATGAAAATGATCGAGATCCCGAATTAATTAAATATGATCAAGATTTGGGGTATATTCATTCATGAACGGAGAATCTCAACACTCATTGATTCAAGACTTTTGCAACAAACAATTTTCCGCCGTCATTGAAGCCCGAGTTAAAGATATTATCAGCCACTATAATGAATCACCAGATACATACGTATTTGTAGAAGGCCCACGCTGGTCCACGTTGGGATTTGAAAAAATATCCGCCGGGTGGAATGGATATGTGGATTCTCCCATCAAAGTAAAAGATATTCGATTTGTAGAAGGACCCAAAGGTCGCGTGACAAAAAATATGGCATGGATCGGTCATATTATTAATATGATTGTAGACATCAATGGCGTAGAAAAAGAGATACGATTCCGCGGCACATTTGTCATTGGAAAAAATAATGATGGCGGATGGAAAATCGAACATGAACATTTTTCACAACCAGCGCCAGATCCCTATGGAACAGGTGACTGGTTACCAAAAGGAGAATAAAATGGCTAAACCATTAGATGCATACCGTGCCCTTCCCTTACAGGTGCTTTGCCAAGCCGTTAGCAAAACAACAACACGAGAAGAAGCAGCTCAACTGATGTCCCATACCATTAAAAAGATTGGAAAACAAATTACTTCCAGCAAACGATTCATTGGAGAAGATTGCAAACTGGTGGTTCTGCCCGAATATTTTCTTACATCTTTCCCAATGGGAGAATCCATATCAAACTGGGCGGAGAAAGCCGCTATTAAAATGGATGGGAAAGAATATGAGTTATTAGGGGAAATTGCACAAAACAATGCTATTTACCTTTCAGGGAATGTATATGAACGTGATCCTAATTTTCCAGGAATCTATTTTCAAACATCCTTCATTATTGACCCTTCTGGGAATGTAGTTTTACGCTATCGGCGACTTAATTCCATGTTTGCTATAACCCCCCATGATGTATGGGACGACTATTTAGACATTTATGGTACTGAAGCTATCTTTCCTGTGATTGACACTGAGATTGGAAAACTTGCCTGCGTTGCATCAGAAGAAATTCTGTATCCGGAAGTTACGCGATGCCATGCTCTCAAAGGTGCAGAAGTCATTTGCCATTCGTCATCTGAAGTGTATGGGCCTATTGCGACACCAAAACGCATCGCGAAACAAGCTCGTGCATTTGAAAATATGGCCTATATAGTTTCTGCAAATTCCGCCGGTATTTATGGTATGGATATTCCCGCATCGTCAACGGATGGTGGATCTATGATCGTGAATTACGAAGGACAGATCCTGAATGAAACAAGTTCGGGTGAAAGTATGGCTGCTTATTCAACCATCGATATGGCTGCTGTTCGTCGTGCACGGAAACGTGTTGGAATGGGAAATATGATTGCGCGTCAACGCTTGGAACTCTATGCAGATTCTTATGCTTCATCTAGTTTCTATCCAGTGAATTCCTTATTAGAAAAGGAAGTGGATCGGTCCCATTTTAAACACATGCAAGAAGATACTATCCAACGACTAACCAAGGCCGGTATTCTGTCCTAAAAACATTAACAATGAATAATCAGTATTTAAAACTCCCATTATCCCCCTATGACAGAGGGATTTGGAAAACTGTAAATGAATTGAAATCCTTTTATTTCCTACACTGTAATGGGGGGGGAATAAAAGATGGGTAAACAATAATGAAAAACTCCATATCGGTAAGAAACCCACGGACAGGACAAGTGGATTATACATTTGATCCGCCTTCTAATCATGACCTTTCATCTATGTACCGATCTGGACGAAATGCTCAAAAAGTTTGGACAGAAAATGGAATAGATTATCGTATTGACATATTACAAAAATGGAAGAAGGCTTATGAATCTCGTAGCGATGAACTCATAAATGCGTTAGCCACTGATACAGGGCGAATTCATGAAACCATTCTAGAGGTAGAAACTATTCCAAAATCCATTGATCGCTGGTGTGACATTGCCAAAGAATTATTTGGAAACTCTGAACCAAAACTATCTTCCATTCCATTCATTGCTATGGAACAACACACTGTCCCCTATTCATTGGTGGGCGTCATCAGTCCCTGGAATGTGCCAAATCTCTTGGCCCATATTGATGCCATTCCGGCATTGTTGGCCGGGAGTTCTGTCATCATTAAACCTAGCGAATTTACACCAAGGTTTGTAGAACCATTACAACACATTGTTGAATCTGTTCACGAATTGTCGGACGTTTTACAATATGTTCAAGGGGACGGAAACACTGGCGCTTTATTGTTAGATGAAGTGGATTTAATTTGTTTTACTGGGAGTGTTGCGACTGGTAAAAAAGTAGGACAACAAGCGGCTAAAAACTTTATACCCGCATTCCTTGAATTGGGTGGAAAAGATGCGGCTATTGTATTAGAAAGTGCCAATCTAGAAAAAGCAGCATCTGCTATTCTATGGGGTTCAGTCGTTAATGCGGGACAATCCTGTTTATCTATTGAACGTGTTTATTGTATGGAATCTGTTTATAATTCATTTTTATCTATCCTGACTGAAAAAGCGAATGCAATACAATTGGCTTATCCCGAAATGGACAGCGGGCAGATTGGTCCCATCATTTCACCCAATCAAACTGAAATCATTGAATTACATTTGGAAGATGCAATATCAAAAGGCGCCCATGTACATCGTGGTGGAAGTATTGAACACCATGGCGGTGGTGATTGGGTTCGTCCAACCGTTTTATCTCAAGTAAATCATTCTATGAAAATCATGACAGAAGAAACTTTTGGTCCTATCATTCCCATCATGTCTGTGTCTTCTCAAGATGAAGCCATTCACTATGCGAATGATACAGAATATGGATTGAGTGGTGCTGTTTTTGGAGAAGAGTCTGTTGCGAAATCCATTGCAAAAAAAATAGAAGCAGGCGCCATCAGTATTAATGATGCTGGATTAACATCCATTTTGTATGATGGAGAAAAAAATTCATTTAAATCATCTGGTTTGGGGGGCTCTCGTATGGGGCCCACATCCATTCAGCGATTTTTTAGAAAAAAAGTATTATACACCAATACAAATTCACAAAATGACCCTTGGTGGTTCAACTAATTGAAAGGAAAACCTATGCCTACTAAACCAAAATTCTTTTATGGATGGATCATCGTCCTTTCATCATTTGTCATACTATTTATTTCTCAAGCCTATACTTTGGGTGGATTGAGTGTGTTTGATAAAGAGATTTTAAGAGAGTTTGGATGGACAGTTGGCGACTATAAGCTAAAAGGATTAATCACATTTTTGTTTGCGGGACTTTTGGCACCATTTATGGGTGCATTGGCAGATAAACATGGTGTACGTCCATTGATGATTGTAGGAACATTCCTATTGGCTATGGGCTATTTCATGTATTCAAAAATTGCAACACTTACGAATGTATATATCATACATATATTGTTCGCTGGTGCTTTAGCTTCTGCTGGACTTGTGGTAAATGTAATGTTGGTTTCTCGTTGGTTCAATAAACGACGTGGGACTGCTCTGGGTTTAATTCTTATGGGAACAAGTTTGGGGAATATGATTGTCCCTAAAATAAATGTGCAACTAATTTCTATATTTCAATGGCGTCCATCCTTCATATACCTTGCCATAGTTCCGCTGATATTAATTCCTGTTATATTATTTATTATTAAAGAATATCCATCAGATATGGGAGTAAAACCTGATGGTGCAACTGAAGATGAGCCTGACGCATCATCTGCAGAGCATATAGAAAAAGGTGGGATGGATTACAGTGAAGCCATGAAAAACAGAAATTTCTGGGAATTAACCATCATTGCCATGTGTACATTTTATGCAATTCTTGCATTGGCAGATCATATGTTTTTATTCATGCTCGGGCAAGGGCACACTGCTCAAAAAGCCGCATCTGGACTCTCTGTTCTCTTTGGTCTGGCATTGGTAGGCAAATTATTTTTCGGATTTTTATCTGACCATATGAATAAGCGCCAAGTCTTTAATATTAATATTGGAACCATGTTTGCGGGAATGGTGGTTTTAGTCATTGATCCACAAACTCTTTTATGGCCCGCAGTTGTTCTTATTGGTTTAGGTTGGGGAGGCCTCTACACTTTACTTCAAATTTTGACGGCACATATTTTTGGCATGAAAGCATTTGGTAAAATTATGGGAACCATGTCCATCTTGGATGCCTTCGGTGGTGGTATGGGCATGTGGCTCACAGGTGTTCTATATGATAAAACTGGCTCTTATACACTACCGTTTAATGTGATTGCTGTATTAGTAGGAATTGCATTTGTGTTATCCTTTTTGGTAAAAAAATCATCTAATCAAACTCAAACTGCATAAGGATTCAATATGTCTGAACAAACTCCACATTCAATCGTTGTTGTAATAAGGGGAAAACTCGCAGAAGGGAGTGGTGATGTTTATCAAAAATATTTAGAAGCATCTACGCCTATTGCTGAAAAATATGGTGCAAAAATCGTTTCTGTTGGTGATGCTATTCATCGAGAGTATTTGAATATTGAACTTCCATTAAATATTGTAGTTTCCTTCGCTACAGAAGAAGATTGTGACGGATATTTTCTTGACCCTGAGTATATTGAGATTAAACAAAAATATCGTGATCCTAGTTATGAAAAAGTTCATATTTCTGTTTTTAAAGTAGGAATGCCCATTACAAAAAATGATACAGAATGTGTTGTTGTTAGCTTTGCAAATCTCATTACTGGAACCGAAGATCAGTACAAAGCCTATTTACATGGCGTCTTAGGCATTGCTCAAAATTTCGGTTTAAGTTTGTTAGCAGGTGGAAAAGGATTAAACAAATCTTATGCTGACCCAAGATTTGAGATTAACAGTTTACTCAAATTCCCAACAGCCAACGAGGCGGATGCCTTTTTCAATGATCCGGATTATTTGCAAATTGCAGAAAAACGCCATGCATCCTACATGGATGCTGAATTAGGTATGTATAAACCAAGAGTTCTTGAATTTGATTAAATGTCCCATTCAAATCAAATCATTTTAACTGAAGTAGGCCCACGAGACGGATTTCAAAGCGTTTCTGAACTTGTTCCAACTAATCAAAAAATAGACATAATACGTGGTCTTGTTGGCGCGGGGCTTAGACAAATCCAAGTTGCATCATTCGTTCATCCAAAGTGGGTTCCACAAATGGCAGATGCTGAAGATATCTGCAAACAATTGCCGAAAAATGATAATGTTATTTACAGCGGATTGGCATTAAATAACCGTGGCGTTGAACGAGCCATAGATGCCAATCTTCAGCGTATAGAAGTATCTATTTCTACCAGTGAGACACATAGTAAAAATAATACCAATATGACATTAGAAGAAGCCATGGAAAATTTGAAATCTATGATAAAATTGGCCAAGGGAAATGGATTGGAAGTACGAGCTGGGTTACAAGCAGTTTGGGGTTGTGTTTATGATGGATTTCCTCCCATTGATCGAATCATCAATTTATCAAAAACCATTCTCGACCTCGGTATAAATACCTTATCCTTGTCCGATTCAACAGGAATGGGAAATCCATATTCAATCAAAGAAACTTTAAAACATATCCTTCCCCATGCTGGGGATGTACCTATTGCATTGCACTTACACGACACCCGCGGATTGGGATTAGCCAATGTGGTTGCAGCTATAGATATGGGGGTAAATCAATTTGATTCAGCTCTTGGGGGCATTGGTGGATGTCCTTTCATCAAGGGTGCCACAGGTAATATTGCTACGGAAGACACTGTGAATCTTTTCAATGAGTTGGGTCTAGATACAGGCATAGATATAAAAAATTTAGCTGCTATTTCTCGATCATTAGTCCCTGTTATTGGAGAAAAATATTTTTCTGGAAAACTTTATAAAATAAATTAAAACATGGGACAAACTATTTCAGAAAAAATTCTTTCTACTCATGCTGGTCATGATGTAAAAGCAGGAGAACTAGCCATTGTCAATATTGATGGGGTCATGGCATCTGATACTACGGCTCCCTTAACCCTAAAAGCATTTAAAGAAATGGGTGGAACCACACCTTGGAATTCTGATAATACAATTTTTGTTATTGATCATGCTTCTCCTGCCCCCAATGAACACATTGCCAATCTCCACAAGTTTATCCGTGAATTCGCCAATAAAACAAATTCCATTTTATATGATGAAGGATCAGGAATTTGTCATCAAATTATGGTAGAAGAACAACATGTTAAACCGGGTCAATTAGTTATTGGGGCTGACTCTCATACCGTAACGTATGGTGCCCTTGGAGCTTTTTCTACCGGTGTAGGATCTACAGATCTTGCTGCCATCATGATTACTGGAAAAACATGGATCAAAGTTCCGGAAAGTATCAAAATAATACTGAATGGAAAACCAAATCCCGGAATAACGGCCAAAGATATTATATTAGATATTGTAGGGAAACTAGGTTCGAACGGAGCTACGTATAAAACATTGGAATATGTCGGTTCCACATTAGAATTTCTCTCTTTGGGTGACCGAATGACCATTGCAAATATGTCAGTGGAAATGGGTGGAAAAGCTGGCATCTTTGAAACAACCGGTTTGGAATTGCCATATAAATTTGAATCGGTTATAGGTGATGCTGATGCAGAATATTTAGAAACTATCACTATTGACGTTTCTGTGATTCGGCCCAAAATTGCCAAACCTCATTCATTGGAAAATATCTGTGATATTGATGAAGTACTCGGAATAAAAATTGATATAGCCTTCATCGGAACTTGCACTAATGGACGCTTGGAAGATTTACAATTAGCCGCTTCTATTTTGAAAGGAGAAAAGCTCGCACCGGGAGTGCGCATGCTTATTACACCTGCTTCCAGAAATGTGTTGAATAAGGCTATGGCGGACGGAACCATGAATATTTTATCAGAAGCAGGAGCTACATTGATTCCACCAGGATGCGGTCCATGTGTGGGAACTCATTTGGGTGTTCCAGGAAATGAAGAAGTCATTCTTTCCACCGCAAATCGGAATTTCCCCGGTAGAATGGGAAATCCAAATTCTCAAATTTATTTGGCGTCACCAGCCGTTGTAGCTGCATCTGCATTGACAGGTGTTATAACGGATCCCATATCCATTGGAAAGAATGAATAATGGTCGGAAAAGTTCATCTTTATAACATTGACAATATTGATACGGACAGAATTATTCCTGGGAAGTATACCAAAACTCTTGATGTTTCTACTTTTGCAGACCATTGTTTAGAAGATCTGGATTCTGATTTCAAAACAAAAGTTCAACAAGGAGATATTTTAGTGGGTGGGTGGAATTTCGGATGTGGCTCTTCTCGAGAACAAGCGCCTATTGCCTTAAAGGTATCCGGGATTTCAGTTGTAATTGCCCGTTCATTTTCGCGAATATTTTATCGAAACGCTATCAATATTGGCTTACCGATATTAGAAATTCCTGAACATGATATTTCGGATAGAATACGTCTCGAGATAGAATTAGAATCGGGGAAAGTGGCGGATGGAGATATAATATATTCTGCAACTCCCCTTCCTCAGGTTATGATTGATATATTAAATGAGGGTGGGCTGGTTGCTTACTTGAAAAAGTTTGGAAAATATAAAATATAAAAGCTAATTAGGTTTTCAAATAATCCAATGTCGTTTCAGCAAACTCTCTAAAACTCGTGGCGGTCGTATTTTTGATTGACCTTGGATGTTCAGGGACCAAAATTCCATCATTGTAAGCTTTATACATATTAATTAAATCGTCCGTATAATTTTCTGAAGCTCCACGGAATTGTATAATAGCATTTTTTGTGTCATCATACGTGGATTCTACATAGTTCAAATCAGGTCGATTCAATACATCTGCCATAATCCTGGTTGCTTCTTTACAACTGATAGATTCATACCCTAAAAGTTCTTTGACACCTGGGAGTGTTTCTCCAACTAATGCATCCACAATATTCGCTGCAATATCCTTTGTAGCTGTCATATTTAAAGGCAAATCTGCTTTTATTGGTGATGACCAAAAATTCATATTTTGAATTGTGACTGCACTAAATAAAATATTTTCCATAAAATAATCTGGACGGAAAATATGTAAATCCACATCTGCAAGTTTCACCAATTGCTGCTCATGTTCATAATGACCGGAAATGTGGCTGTCATTATTGGAAATATGAGCTCCAATACTACTTAATATAGCCACACGATTTATCCCTGAATTTTGGATTGCTCCGATTTGGGCTCTACTTGTTTGACGCATGAATTCACGAACATTGGGTGCAGATAAATCTGGTGGAATTAATGTAAAGGCGCCATCTACATCTGAAAAAGCATCTGTTAATCTCTTTGTGTCATCTAAATGGCTTTCGAATGGTTCTGCTCCTTTTGCCACAAGGGTATCAAGAGTATCTCGATTCCGACTCACAGCTCGAACGTTGTGTCCTAGTTCTAAAAGCGATTGTATAATTTGAGAACCAATTTGTCCTGTGGCGCCAAGAATAGTGAATATCATATTTATTTTTCTTCCCTATGAACAAGATCTAGAGAAAATGCAGGGATGCATACAGACCAATAGTCTGCAGACTCATTAAAAGGATTGGAATATTGAACATGACTCCCTTTTTTAACCATGAGAGTTTCACCTGCGTTGAGTTCTATCAAATCATCGTCAATTAAGATTTGTTTTTTACCAGAAATCATGATTGTAATTTCATCGAATTCTGGTATTTGAGTAGGTTCAGACCATCCTGATGGTGCTACCATATGGGCAATACTGAAATCATTATCTTGGCTACTCACTAAACCAAAATATTCTTCAATAAGTTTTCCATCCGTAGTGGGGACTACAAATGGAACTGTAGATTTAGTATAATTTGGCAATTATTCCGTCGTGAATTCTTTGGCTAAATCTTCTACAGCTTCATTCATATCTGGTGATGTTTCTAATGCTTCTCTATCCTGTTGGATGATTCGCATGATGCGAGCTAAATACTCTGCATGCCAGGTTTGTCTTTCATGGGCATCATTTTCAGTTGGGGTAAATGATTCAATTTCATCTCGACTCATTATCCCTTTGGATTCTAAAATGCGCTCTAATGTATCCAATCTTTCTCGCGTTACTGCTAATTCTCCAGCAATCGCCATTGTGATAGATAAGACTTTTTCAACTTCCGGATTATTTAAAAACCACGGACGTTTCCCTTTTGGTTTTTTACCTGCTTCTGCTATGTAATCTATATTTAGTTTTTTCATGATTTCCATGCTCCAAATACGGTCCATAATGCTTCTCGGCCATGATCTTCAAAAATAGCTTTTGCTGGTTTTGTTACATCCCCATCCACAGTATCTGCCGCTGCTTTAAATTCCATATAATTGTCATCACTAAAACCGCCCATGCGCATTATTTCCTTTGTATCCATACCATGCATTTTTGACCAAAAAGGTTCATTATTATACCAACAATCCCAATCTCGAATCGCTTGCTCCAATAAATCCATTTCTGGGGTGTAATTAGGCTGCTCAACTTGGAGCAATAGGCCGCCCGGTTTAAGCATGCGCCCCAATTCACTCATAATTCTTCTAATTGATTTAGATGATAATTCATGTAAAAACATGGTTGTTTGAATCCAATCGAAATAGCCATCTTCATAATCGAGATTTTCTACATCGGCTTGAATAAATGTTACATTATTCACACCTAAATCTTGGGCTCTTGCATGCCCATATCGTAATACAGGAGCACCTGCATCAATAGCAATAACTTCCGCATCAGGATAAGCTTGGGCAATTGGTAACACATTATGTCCAATTGTGCAGCCTACATCTAAAATACGTTTTGGTTTAAAGTCGGTAAATTTCTGTTTTACCGAAGATGCGACTGCCCTTCCACCACCATCAATACCAGGACCAACGCCACCTGTGGTAGTGACAAAAATACCTGAATCATAATTTGCGCCTACTGAAATATCACCTTCTACTAATTCTGTATGATAACCACCCACTTGACAATGAATATCCACAGCAGATGCATATCTTGGAGATTTAATTTCCGAATTCAACTTTAGAGTAGGTTTTCCTTCATTTAGTTTTTCTGCCTTTCCATTAAGATCATCAATTTGGCGAAGTACGACTGACCTACCTGCTTGTTGGCGCATTTCCATTGTATTTCTACGAAGGGCTGACCATGTTTGCCAATATGGATCTTTCTTTAAGGCACGATGCACTTCATGTCTATTCTCAAAATTTCGCCCATGCTCTTTAATAAAATTGGGTTTTAACCGCTTTTCATATACAACTTTATTTCCTGCTGATACCCCAGCCAAGTGCTGATTTAAGCTGGCAATAAAATTAAATCTCGCTGTTTCATCATGAGTGGGTTCGGGGAAAACACCATGACGACTTACCTTATCATAAGTTGGTGGCAATTGGCCTGAATAGTCTGATTTTTTCATATTTTATCTCCTTATGCAAATTGGTATGATGATCATACCAATTTAAATGTAGCTATTGTTCAAACATTTTGCAATACTTAATATAAGATTGGAAACTCATATATTAATATTTTTTCTACTGCCATACCATCCAATACTTAAAGCAATAACGAATGGTAGAAATTTTTCTAAAACATCACCCGGTGTATTTGGCATGAAACTTAAAAATACTGTAAGTGAAAATCCTGAAAAAATCGCACAAAAAGTTGCTGATGGTTTTATTATCCTGTCCAGAACAATAATAACCAAGACTGGGCCAAAAGATGCTCCTAATGCACTCCATGCAAACAGGACGCGAGAATAGATATCTTGGGGTACATATAAAGCCAATAACATAGCAATCCCGCACACAAGAATTAATACTACACGCGACAAAAGTAATAATTGATGTTTAAAAAGGAAATCTAATTTCAAGATGTGTCGCAAATCATGAGCAATAGCCGACGCTACAACTAATAATTGACTATCAGCTGTAGACATGATTGCTGATAAAACCGAAGCAATAATCAGCCCTGCTAGTATGGGTGGCATCAATGTGTCTGTTAAAATAAAAAAGATACTTTCATTATTCACGAGATTCACCAACAATGCTTTCCCACAAAACCCCAATAACAGCATTCCGCTGAAAACAATGGACTGCCAACTGATGGCAATTATTTGTGCCTGCCGCATGGATGATCTATCTCGAATAGCCATGAATCGAGTCAAAATATGAGGTTGCCCAAGTGTGGCAAGTCCCACACCTAAAAAACCCAAAGGTAGTCCATATTTTGCAATTCCCGATTGGCTCCCCCAAATAGACCTATAGTTTGCATCTCCCATATTTTGGAGAGATTCCCAAAGTTCTGAAAATCCACCCGCTGCGAATAATGCTGTCACAGGAAGAATAATTGAAGTGCAAACCATAAGCAAACCCTGCAATGTATCGGTAATACTCACTGCCCAGAATCCACCCAAAATAGCGTATATAAGAATGATGGTTCCTCCAAGCATTATGGCCACGGAAGCATCCATATTAAAATTAGATGCAAATGTTGTCCCTGCTCCTTGAAATTGAGAAGCAATATGGAATGAAAATGAAAATACGATTATAAAGGATGAAAAAACTAAAATTGCGGTTCTCCAAAACCCTTCGGAAGAACCAACTAAAATATCATTTACTGTGATAGAATCATTTTTGGTGCTCAACCTTTGTAATTTGGGCGCCAAAAAAAACCAATTAAGAATGCTCCCCAGCATAATTCCAGGAAATACCCACAGTGCTGAAAGTCCCCAACTAAATGCAATGCCACTCAAGCTTAATAATGTCCAAGCTGAAGATGCGCTGGCAACCGCACTGATGGATGCCACCCATGGTCCCAATCTTTTCCCACCTAGAAAAAAATCGGCTGAATCTATTGTCCGTTTGCTGGAATAATATCCTATCCCTAACAAAATTACTTTGTATATGATTAAAGTATATAAGATGATTTCAGTTCTAGACATGGGTTACAGTTTTCTATTCCCATAATAAATAATGAATATGCCACTGATACACATGACCAAGCCATAGACACCAGATGAAACAGCAAACTCCGCATTTCCCAATAGTGCTGGTGCCGAAGCAATTGTCATTCCCATCACGCCATTCTGGAGACCTGCTTCTATAGATATTGTGATGCGTCGTTTTAGATCTAATTTGAATATTGAAGCGACTCCCCACCCTGCTACTAATGTAACAATGTTTAATAGTATAACACTGGGACCAGCCGATAGAACATAATGCCAAATGGAGCCCTGTTTCCCTAGAAGGGTCAGCATACCCCATAACGCCAAAACAATAAATCCACCTGAAAGCCATTTTAATACTGATTCACTTTTCTTGCTAAAATCAGGGAACTTGATATGGATTAACATTCCAATGAAAGTCGGCAATGCAGTAAGTCTAAAAATATTATATATCGTTTTGAGAATAGGCAATTGCATTTCCTTCCCCGGAATCCCAAAATAATATAAAGAATAATTCACAATAAAGGGGATGGTAAAAATAGTAATAAGACTTGAAAAAGCCGTTAGAGAAATAGATAAAGCTGTGTCTCCCTTTGATAAATGAGAATATAAATTAGATGTTGCACCACCAGGTGATGCGGCAATAATCATGAGTCCAACCGCAAGATAAGTGGGTAAATGAAGTATGATCGCCAATAAAAATGCAATAATGGGTAAAACAATTAATTGGCTTCCCAATCCGACAATAATGCCTTTTGGGTCAGTACCAACACGCTTGAAATCATCAAACGTGAGTGTCATCCCCATTCCCAACATGATGAGAAAGAGAAGCCCCGGCAATAAAAGTGTTGATATAAATTGTGTAGACATCCAAAGACCTAATTTTTTTTATTGAATTGCGATAAGATTTGCTGTAATATGATTAAGCTTCTTAACTATTAAGTTAATTTACAAAATACTATAAAATGGTCAAGCATGAATAATTCACATAATATTTTTGAGAAAAACATCCACGACGAAATTATTTTTCTACTTTCGGATATTGGGAATTTCTTCAATAAAAAGGGAGATCTTATTGCAAAAAAAGCAGGGCTCACCACGCTTCAATGGATTATCCTTTTAAATATTGCCCGAGATCCGAATCTACCAGTAGTTAAAGATAATGACATGGTGCATCCTGGAGTTTTAGCTTCAGAGATTGCAGAAAATCGTGGTGTTTCTCGTGCGAATATAAGTCCAATAATTTCCACGCTAATTAAGAATAAATATATTACCCAAAAAGATCATTCTACGGATCGTCGCAGAAAAACGCTTCATATTTCGCAAAAAGGAATGAATGCTTTAAAATCTATTCAAGAAGAGCGACGATTTTTAAATGACCGATTATTTGACTCAATCTCTAAAAATAATCAATCTATTCTGGTTCAATCATTGCAACATTTACTTAATACTGTAAGTGGTTTCCCGCACGAGGAAAAAACAGATTCTGTTTGATGAAAAAGTATAATCCCGAAATGGATCGTATTAAAAATGAAATGAAAGTGGATTATTTCCCCCCCATGTCTCGTAGGAAATTTTTATCTGCTTCCGGATTAGCAGGTTTGGGACTCATGCTCAAATTTTCGCCCCTAAAAGCAGCAACAACTCCGGATCGGCCCTATCGTAGATTTGAAGATGTGATGAGAAATAAATTCACTTGGGATAAAGTGGCTCGGGGAACCCACGGCACCAACTGTGCTGGGAATTGTGCATTTAATGTTTTCGTGAAAGATGGAATTGTTTGGCGGGAAGAGCAGCAAGGTGAATATGAAAGTACAGATGATACACCTGATTATGGTCCACGAGGTTGCCAAAAAGGACTTCGCCATGCCAAATATATGTATGGAAACCAACGCATTTTATATCCAATGAAACGAGTTGGAAAACGTGGCGAAGGTAAATGGGAACGTGTGAGTTGGGACCAGGCTTTAACTGAAATTGCCGATAAATTTATTGATGTTGTAGAGAAAGAAGGCCCAGAAAGTATTTCTTGGGGAAGCGGCACGCAAATGAGTGTAAAGATGGCCTCCTATGCAGCTTTAGCGCGACTAGTGAATATTACGGGTGTTACTGTTCCAGAGTTTTATTCAGGTGTGGGAGATTTGCCAACTGGTGTTTATACAACGTTAGGAAAAGTCTATGTGGGCGATACCATGTCTGCCATTTATAAATCAAAATGTGTCTTAGTGTGGATGTCCAATCCAGCTGTAACACGAATCCCAGATGCCCACTTTTTCTGGGAAGCTAAATACAACGGCACAAAAGTTATTTCCATTTCTCCAGAATTCACGCCTACCGCCATGCATTCAAGCCTGTGGGTGAATCCAAAACCGGGCACAGATGCTGCTCTAGCAATGGGCATGGTTCATACCATCATAGATGAAAAGTTGGTGAATCAAGAATACATCAAAGAACAATCAGATCTCCCGTTTTTGGTTCGGATGGACACTAAAAAATTCCTGCGAAAAGAAGACACATCAATTGTATCCACTTTGGCAGTAGAAGATAATATTTTTTATCTTTGGGATAAAAAAACTAACCAAGCTGTTATAGCGCCTGGAACAGGTTTAACGGACCCGCCACCAGGGAGAGACAGACGAAAATATGGCACCATTGATTTGGGTAATATTGATCCTGTTTTAGAAGGACGGTGGACTGTATCCACCTTGGATGGAGATGTGGAGGTAACTACGGTTTTTGAACTACTAAAAGATGAGGCGGAAAACTTTACACCGGAAAAAGCCTCAGAAATCACGGGTGTGAGTCCGGAAGTTATTCGCCAAATTGCCAGAGACTTTGCTCAGGCTCAACCCGCCATGATTTATGCGGGATATGCCGCATGCAAATGGGTACACGGTGATTTGTTGCAACGGGCATTCGTATTGCTTCTTTCTCTTACGGGTAATATTGGACCGGAAGGCAGTGGACTCCAAATTTCCAATTCACCTAAAGTCCGGGGACTTATGGCTTTTGCGTTTAATGGAATGGGTCCGGCGACACGCATGATTTCTGCTACAAACTGGGACTATGAACAAGGCAATATGAAAGAACTCACTAAAAATGTATATGGTGAAAAATTGGCAGAAGAATGGGACGAAAAATATCAAAAATCCATTAAGGAAGATTGGTTTCCCCAATATGGAAAGAAGGGCTGGAAAATGGGTTTCTTTGCCGGGAATAATGGCGCCAATTGGCGAGCATCTGGGAATAAATGGCGAAAAGACGCTTTCGAAAATTTAGAATCCATTGTGGCTATTGTGCCAGATATGGGCGTAACAGCACATTACGCAGATTATATTTTACCTGTCGCTCACCATTATGAAAGAGCAGATATTATGCTTCAGCCACGGACGCCTTACGTGCAAATTTTGGATGCTGCTGTACCGCCGTTGGGTGAATCCAAAGATGATTATACCATCGTGCATGATTTTGCCAAAATGCTCGAAATAAGAGCAAAGAAAAGACGTATGAAAGTGATCAGAGATAATGTGGATGGCAAAAGTGTACGTCGTGATTTTAAACGAGCATACCAACAGTTTACAATGGACGGGAAGGTTAAGGATGTAAAGGATGTGATTCAATTTATCATCAATACTACACCAGGAATTCCAAAAATGTCATTTGAAGAATTGGCCGCTATTGGGAAAGTCCGCGTAGAAGGGTCAAATAAAACATATTATGATAAAGATGCGCCTTATCATTCGGAAATTATGGAGAGTGTCAATGAAAAACGTCCCTACGAAACGCTTACATCCCGGCAACAATTTTATATAGACCACGATTGGTTTATTGAATATGGTGAACAACTCCCAACCCATAAAGAACCTTTAAAAATCGATGGTTATCCATTACGTATGATGATGGGGCATGCACGCCACGGAATCCATAGCATGTGGCGTGATGACCCACTAATGTTGACACTTCAGCGTGGAGAACCAGATATTTATGTGAATCCTGATGATGCAAAGATTCGTGGGGTGAAAGATGGAGATAAACTTCGCATATTCAATTCAGGTGGAGAATTTTTTGCTATGGCACATATTAGTGCTGGAATTCAGCCTGGGATGACATTTATGTATCATGGCTGGGATCCTATGATGTTCAAAGATCGGCAAAACTTTTCTGCTGTGATATCTACATCCGGTCTAATTAAACCCACTTCCATGGCTGGAGATTATGGTCATTTAGGTTATAAAGTTTTGGCTTATGCGCCTAACCAAACATACAAAGATTTCACCTGTGATTTTGAAAAAGTGCAAAGTGCATAATACAATAAATATATTATCAGGGCGATCCGCGACTTATGCCATGTTCTCTAATCTAACTTCTTCTCCCCATGAAGATTATATGGTTTTTTCAGATATAAAAATGGCATTGAATGAAATGGCTATTCATCTGCCCTACAAAATGGATTTTACTCAAATAATATCAGAATCAATAATATTAACAAACGAATATTGGGAAGAAATTGTCCAGTCTTATAGTGGATTATTTGAAGTGGGAAATGATGGTCCGCCTATTCCCCTCCGAGAAAGCGCGAACCCAATGCTATCATTTAACAAAGAAGAAGTAACGCGTTATTATGAATACTTTGGATATGAAGTGGCTGTAGATCGTCAGTGGGAATCGGATCATTTAGCTATTGAATTAGAATTTATCCATTTTTTATGCCAAGGAGAATTGGGTAGCGAAGATGCACTTTCCTTCCAATTAGCACAAAAAGATTTTATAGATCGCCATTTCATTTTATGGTTGGCATCTATCAATCATAAGATAAAAGGTTTAGATGTTCATCCTTATTGGATTGAAATATTTTCTGCGCTATATACTTTTATTCAAAAAGATTTAGAGTGGTTAACAACCCAAACAAAATATTTAAAGGAAACAATTTAATGGCACGACAAATCGCAATGGTCATGGACTTAAATAAATGTATCGGATGTCAAACCTGTACTGCTGCATGCAAATCCCTGTGGACAGATGAACAAGGGCAGAACCACATGCTATGGAATAATGTTGAAACAAAACCTGGCGATGGATATCCAAAAAATTGGGAAAAGAATGGCGGTGGTTGGGCCAAAGATGGAACCATTAGTCCGGGAACCATTCCCAATCCTGCAGACTATGGAAGTATTTGTGATACCAATGCGCAGGAAGTGTATTTTGACGGCAAAGAAAAAGTGCTGGGCCGAAAAGAATCCATGGAATATGGTCCTAATTGGAATGAAGATTCCAGCGTTGGAGACTACCCCAATAATTATCATTTTTATGTGCCACGAATTTGTAATCATTGTACCAATCCCACTTGTTTGGAAGCATGTCCAGTCCGGGCGATTTACAAACGAGAAGAAGATGGAATTGTGCTGATTGATCAAGATCGTTGCGAAGGATATCGTGAGTGCAACAAAGCATGTCCGTACGATAAAATATATTTTAATATGGCTACCAAAACGTCGCAAAAATGTATATTTTGTTTTCCACGATTGGAAGAAGGCATCCCTCCTGCTTGTGCAACTCAATGTCCAGGGCGATTACGATTTATTGGCTATCTTGATGACGAAAATGGCCCCATTCATAAACTGGTTTACAAATGGAAGGTGGCTCTCCCCTTGCATGAAGAATATGGATGTGAACCAAATGTGTTTTATGTGCCGCCTATCTTGCCACCCACTTTTGATGAAAAGGGGAATATTTCCAAAGAACCACGTGTTCCCATTGAATACATGGAATCTCTTTTTGGAAAAGGAACAAAGTATGCTTTAAAAACCATTGAAGGTGAAATGAAAAAAAAAGAAGATGGTAAGGATTCAGAACTCATGGATTTACTTATTTCCAAAGATTGGAAAGCCTTGTTTGGTATTCCCAATGTGAAATTGATGTAAAGTGAAGGATTTTCCCATAAGTAAAACTCGACGAATTTGGGTGATTTCCGGATTACTCTTGTCCAGTGTTATGGCAAGTTTGGATTCCAGTTTTGTTCCCATTGCTTTTTCGGATTTGATTGATGATTTGGACACAAACACAAGTCAGGTTGTTTGGGTAGCGTTGGGATATCTGATTGCTGCTACCGGTCCAATGCTTTTTATGGCACGAGTTGCAGATCGTATTGGAAGAGCGACCATGTTTGGGATTGGCACATTAGTTTATGCCATTGCCATGGCTGCCTGTGGGTTTGCGGATTCTGTTTCTATTCTTATTACTCTTCGTGTCGTCCAAGGGTTCGGGATGGCCATGTTTTTACCCACAACATTTACGCTTGCAACGGAAGTTTTTCCGCCAGAAGAACAGGGAAAAGCATTGGGTATCATGGCATCCGGGAATGCATTTGGGTTTTTGTTAGGTCCTATTTTTGCGGGATGGCTATTAGATGCGTATGACTGGCACGCCTTATTTTTATCTCGGATTCCTATTGGTGTTATTGCTGTTGGATTGGGATTTACTATTTTTGGGAAAGAGATTGGTCGCACAAAAGTTGAACGAAAACATTACGATATTGTTGGCGCCATTTTATTGACCTTAAGTTTATTCGGATTACTTTTTGGTTTTAATCGCCTTCCAGTTGAAGATAATCATTTAGACGTTTTTGTTTGGGCAATTTTTCTCATGGGCGTAGTATTATTCCCCATTTTCATTAGGCACGAGCAAAAAAGTCTAGACCCAATTATTGATATAAGTTTATTTAAAAATAATAAAAAGTTCAACAGGGCTGGTGTGGCATATTCAGTTTTATTTGCCAGTTTTCCCGCCGAACTTTTTGTGCTTCCTATGCTTTTGATTGTTGGGTTGGAAATTCGACCTTGGGATGTGGGGTTTTTGATGGCGGTTGGAGCAGTTGTCACCTTTTTCATCAGTCCCCAAGCAGGAAAATTAGCAGATCGTTATGGCTCTGAGCGGCTATGCACTGTTGGGACAATCCTTACCATTATAGGCTATTTACTTATGATGGCGGTTCCCCTTAAAGGCTCCATTTGGATTTTATATATCGCCATGGCAGTGTTTGGTGTTGGCACAGGACTATTCTTTTCTCCCAACAATAGTATTATTATGTCCAGTGTTCCGCCGGAACGAGCATCCATGGCCAGTGGATTGATTGGTACATTTCGTCAAACTGGATATGCTGTGGGTTTTGCAATTATAGCCAGTATGGTTACCGCATTTCAGGATAAATTTGAAGAAAATTGGGTAGGAGCAGCACTGATGAATATTCAAGAATCATCTGCTATTGAAATATCAAATTTCTTTCATATTGGAAGCGTTTGGTCGCCTGAAGTCCTTTTATATATTTTCAAAATGTCTGTGATTTTATGTTCATCTATTTTACTTATTACTCTTATTTTTTCAATTCCGAATCTTAAATTCAGTCGATTCACAAATAGAAGCACAATTGCTTTAAGCCTTTTTGTCGGAATTGGTGGCATGACATTATTTGGAAAAATATCTCTATTAAAAATGATGCCATCTAATATATCTTTAACAGAATTAAAAGTGGTAAAAAAACCACAAGCATTTTTTCGAGAATCAAAATTACCAGTTGATATCGAAAGACGATTTGCGCTTCAAGGCGGAAAAGAATTATATATGTCCAATTGTGCCGTTTGTCATGGTGAAAAATTGGAAGGTTTAGAATATCTGGGTGTTAAGCTTGTGAATAATCCATTTGTAATCAATCGTTCCCGTGAAGAATTGATGGAGCACATAAAGAAGGGAAGACCCCTGGTTGATCCAAAGAACAGGACTGGAGTTATCATGCCAGGTTTTCCACAATTTTCAAAGAATGAATTAAATCGATTGGCGATATTTTTAAAACCAGAGTAAATCCCCTTTTATATCACATTAAAATGTGATTCTATTCAATCCAATATGAGTCATAAGGTAAATAATATATGTTGTCTTATAAATTAAAAAATCACTATCTTTTCCATTGGTATGATGATCATACCAATTTTTTGAGTATTATTCTCGAAATCTGTCTAATAAATACTTATGATTAGTCGTAAACAAACTATAATCAATATTTTGATACCATTTATGACCATTGTGTCTCCATTGATTGGCGCTGGTTACAAAGTTTCAGGATATGTATATCATGCTGAAACTGCTGAACCTATCCCTGGTGTAAATGTTATTTTAAAAAATACTGATTTAGGCGCAGCAACGTTGAAAGATGGATCCTTTTCAATTGAAAATGTTCCATCCGGAAATTATAATATATTGTATTCAGCCATAGGCTATGATGAATCATTGGATATTGTTAATGTGCCATCCAGTAAACCTTTGGAAATTTGGATGACAGAAACTTTTTTACAGCTCGAGCACGTTGTAGTTACAGGGACACGAAACAGTAGAATTAATACCAACTCTCCTGTTGCAACTGAGGTTATCTCCCGAAATGATATTCAAGAATCAGGAGCCAGAGATATAGCTGAACTGCTTGAAGAACGAGCTGGGATCTCAGTTGCTGCCTCCAAAGAAGGAGGTAAAGTTATTAATATGCTTGGGATGGATTCTAAATACGTCCTTGTTATGATTGACGGACAACCCATCAGTGGAAAATTCAATAGTCGAATTAATTTAGACCAAGTTTCAACAGCTATTATTGATAAAGTTGAAATTATAAAAGGACCAAGTTCATCACTTTATGGAAGTGAAGCAATGGGTGGAGTCATTAACATTATTACAAAAAGGAATATTTTTGTTAACCCGATTAGCGTAACATTGCGATATAGCGGTGGGCTGACTGACCCAATTGGCGAATCCTTTAACCCTTTTGACCTTGCTATTGGTAAACGAGATATTCGAATGAATTTAAATGGTAGTAAAAAAGCATTCGTTTTTCATAGTGATATTGACTATCTAAAAGCGAATGTAGATAAAAATCTTGTTTACATTGATGTGGATAATTATGAAAAATACTCCATTCGCGGTGATATGGATTGGGCTATAACGGAAGCACAAAAATTCAAAGTAAATGGGGGAACATTCAATACAGTCGAAGAAAACCATTCTACATTATTGGATGGACAAACAACCATTATTCGAAATAATTGGTCAAACGATTATTCAAACTTTTTAAACGATCGATTAAAAATACAAGCATTGATTCGCGGTGAAGATTATAACCGATCCTATTTAGAAATAAAGCCAAGTACTGGGGAAACGGTCAAAACAGATACTACTCTCGAGACACAATTAGAAGGAGAGTTTAATACTGTTTATACCGATGATAACCGAACCATTAATATTGGAGGTGAATATCGAATTGAGACATATTCAAATGCGCGCGTTGATAGTGGAAATCTCCAATCATTAAATGCTGCAGGGCTATATTTTCAATATGAGCAAACTTTTATATCTAAACTAACACTTGTAGCTGGCTTACGAGCTGATGGCAATAACAACTTAGAAAAACCCATCATTTCACCTAGACTAGCTGGAATGTATATATTGTCGGATCGATATAAATTGCGCGGTTCGTGGGGGCAGGGATTTCGAATGCCATCATTTATGGATAAATACATGAATTGGAATCATTGGCAATTCGGGTATGCAATCATTGGAAACCCAGATTTAGTACCGGAAACATCGACTGGGTACAATCTAGGAATAGAATATTTTCATCCAGGGAAATATAAATTTAGTATTATGGTCTATCAAAACACGTTTGACAATATGATTATTGACGAACAGTTAGAACCTGGACTTTTTACTTATTCAAATATTGATCGTGTTCACTTTACTGGAATAGAATTTCAACATAGGCAAAATTATTCTAAAAATTTCACAGGAAACTTGGCTTATAATTTGAGTCGAAATAGGAATATTGCTACTGGTGAAATTGTACATGGGAGTCCTGAACATTCTGCAAATATTAAAATGAGTTATAAAAGCAAAAATGGTAAACTTCGTTCTGCTCTAAAAATAAAAGCAGTTGCGCCTTATAAGGTTCAAGAGTTTGTACCTGATGGTTCTGGTGAAGAACAAAATGAAGGATACTTTGATATTCAGGACAGAGATGCCTATTTCCTTATTGATATTGATGGTAAATACAAAATTCATAAATTACTAACCTTTTCATTTGGGATTAAGAATATTCAAGACACCGTAGATAGCCAATACGGCCCTTTCATAGGGCGAACGGTGTATTTCGAGTTGGGAAATAAATTAGGAGGGTATTAATAATGTTCAATAAAAAATCTATTATTATAGGTCTTATAGGAATCATAGGGTTCATACCTGCATGCGTCGATAGTTCAAAAAATGATGAAATTGAATCAAATAGTGTAGAGGTTATAACTGATGATTTGAATTTTTCACCACATTATACAAATTTGGTAACTCAATCGTCTGAAACAAATACCTATGACATTAAGTTTTTCTTTGGTCCTTATCTCATAGGTGGAACAAACTATGGGTCTTATTTTGTTGGATTAAACCAAGGTGCCGTGGTTAAAGCCGCTTTAGATAGTACACATAACTTCGAATCAGCCGAGCTCCCTATTACTTGGTGTGTTGATGCCGAATGCCCACCATATGAAAATCCGAACTTAGGTTTTGATATTTATGACGACACTGACGAATTAGACTCGACTCATTATGTCATTGGTGCAAATTGGGCTGATTTAGGATCATATGGGTTTGATGGTGGCCATGGTATCGCTTCTTTTGACAGTACAGTTTATTTCATTTATTCAGCAAATTATGAATGGGTTAAATTTTCTGTAAATTGGGCTAGCCCCGATTCGTTCAGTGTTAAATATGCTTTACAGAATAGTGACGGAACCTTTGGTGATACACAAGAAATAATGGCGGGCGGGTATACAACATTAGCTTATTATAATTATGTATATTTTGATTTTTCGACTGGGAGCATCATTGAACCAGATGAATGGCATGTTGGGTTTACAGCTTCTCCAGTTTATTCAGAAGAGTTAAAAAGTATGCAATACGTGCCATACGTATTATTTAATTCTGATATAGGTGTAAAAGTGTCCATCATCAATGATGTGGCTTTTGATGAATTATTAGAAGTCCCGGGAACTGTGGATTGGCTAGAAACTCCTGGCGATTTTATTCAGTTTGGATATGAAGGCGATAGAGAAATTCTTGTTTACCATCCTGAACCGCCGTACAACCATAAGGTTATAGTAGAAAACCCAGAATATGTCTATATCATAGATACTGGATCTGGTATATATAAACTTACCTTCCCAAATGAAGACAGTTATGATAGTGGAATACTTCAATATATTTATGAACAAATTCAATAAAGGAATCCTTTTTAACTCATGAAACAATTATTAAAACAAATTGGACACATTGCCCTGTTAACATTTTTTATTATTCTATCAATCGGTGCTTCAATGCCTATATTAATGGATGATTATAATGATCATCCAAATATGATACCAAAATACCGCGATAAATGTACTATTTGTCATGTATATGAAGATGGATCAGGCCCTTTATCAAACTTTGGGGGAAAGTACGATAGAGCTGGTTTAGACTTTAGTGAAACACTTATGAATGAATTTCCGAACTTATTCAATATAAATGGGGCTTCTCCTAAAATTAAAACGACAGAAAATATTATTGGAAATGTATCTGTCCCCGGGAATGAACCTTTTAACTTGAAAAAATATTACCGTGAGGAATGTAAAAACTGCCATGGCAAATATGGGGACGGTGACCCTTTCCAAGGTGTACCCGCATGGGCTAATAGAAAATGGATTAATGAAAGAGCTTCTAAATATGATGAATTATTAGGCATAATATTAAATGGAAAAGACAAAATGATTGGACATGCCGGAAAAATAACCGTTGATGAAGCTAAAGAATTATTAGATCTTGTTATTAAAATTGCAAAAAAATATTCTTAATTAATAATGAAGGGAAATTATAAAATGAAACTATTCAAGCAATTTACTCTACTCATGGTTTTATCAACCATTATGATTATGGATACTGCATCAGGACGTTCTATTGATTTGAGAGATTATTATCCTCTTAATGATGGGAACAAATGGACTTATCAGTTTCGCGCATTCCAACCTGATGGGCAAATTAAGTATAGTATTAAAGAATACACTGTTACCGGTGATTTAGAACTGGAAAATGGTGAAATAGTTAAAAAACTTGAAGATCATCGCGGGTGGTATTACCTCCTAACCATTGATAAAGATCGATATCTTCATTGGGGAGAACATGAAAACCGGGGGCTTGTAACAAATAATCCGCCATTTAGCTTTTATGATACAGGATATACCTACGGAAAAAAGTATGCATTTGCTCATGCTATTAGTGATGGTTCTGCACGTGGAACCGAAGTTGTATTTAATGGATATGAAAGCATCAGAACATCTGCTGGAGAATTTAAAAATTGTCTAAAAAGTACATTTACATACATTAATCCAAATGGCTCTACATTTGAATCAGTAACGTGGTTAGCAAAAGGGGTAGGTGTAGTCAAAAAAGAATTCTCTATTTTTTCTCCAAAAGCAGGGCAAACATTGCGATTCGATCGTGAATTAATTCATGCAAATATCAATGGTAAAAAAGTGGGTGGAAAAAGTTCTCCAACTGTAGATAATTGGAAAGATTATTTCCCATTTTATCAAGGAGACTCTTGGACCTATGACTGGACATATACTTTAGGGAATGGAATTACAAAATCAGAGGATCGTAAACGCGAATATTTAGGAACTGAATTTTTTGATACCGGTGTTGCATTTAAATTGATAGATAATAAGGGTAGTTATTTATACTATAGTGCTTTTGCAGATCGAGGAATAATGATTCACGGATCATTTGAAAATAGACCTGGTGGGCAAGTCTTTACTTATCAACCAGCTATTAAACTATTACGCCCTGATCAAGTCATTGGGCGCGAATACACTTGGAGTGAACCCGAAGCAGACCAACCGGAAAATGTGGGGCGATATAAACGCCTACAACATTGGACATCCGAGGCTGAAGGATTTCAAACATTAGAAACACCAGTGGGCCTGTTTAATGTGCTAAGAGTGAGACTCGCATGGAGCACATCAAAATCCTGGGTTTCACAGTGGTATTATTTAGCAGAAAATATTGGTATTGTAGGAATGGATTATGAAGCAATCGATAAAATTACTGGGAAACGTATCATTAGTTTAGTTGCACGAATTAAAGAAGCAACACTTCAAGGTGATAGTGTAACAAATCTTGGTGAATTAGAAACACATGTTAAAAATGTAGAAGCAGCAATGGCAAAATTGAAAGATGACCCTAAAGCACGAAAAATATTCAAAGATGCTTTTGAAAATAGATATACTTGGAAAGATGGCTTCCCTGGACTTACTGCAGATTTAAATATTATTAACCACGGTAAAAAACCAATTGAGGCATCCATTACTGTAGATAGAAATCTTGTAGTTGACTTTGAATGTGATGATTGCGGTGGCGAATTGAGATCTTTGGTTCGAGCTCAAGTCAGCCAATTTGTGACTCATCGTGTGTATGAACCTTTTGATGAAAAGTACGCAAAAGGTGAAGCATTTTTTCAAGTTGTTAAAAAACGAAAAAAAGGTATGTGGGAAATTACTGCTGATGGTGAAACAGCCATGGGATCTTGGTATTTAATTGATTCTAAAACAAATGAAGTTCGTCAATTGACAAGAACCCTAGGCGGACCTGTTAAATTTATGATTCATCATGAAAAGAATATTATTACTGAAGAAGGAAATTATATCGCAAATTATTATCCAGTCAAATTTTATATAGAAGATGGTGAAAATAAGCACAATTTAGGGGAAGTTGTTTATGATGATAAATTCGTGAAGGATGGTAAATGGTGGCTCCCAGAACATCGTATTTTAAAAGGGAGTCTACCTCAACCAGATATGTCTGTCATCGATGTTGATTTAGAGTTGCTATTTGAAAATGTGACCTATATTCAATAGTTCATTTATTATAAATAATAAATGAACTATTGAATAAAATAACTTGACTTTACAATGAAGGGTGTTTGATTTTCAAATGCCCTTTTTTTACTATCATGAATAAAATCACACGAAGAAACTTTTTAAAAACTTGGCAGGGTGTCGTAGGAGCCTTTGCTACATTGGCTACTATTCCCTCCCTTTATTACTGGTGGTGGGATCAGCCTCATAAACCTAATAATACTGAAAACTGGATTGATTTAGGCAAAGCAAAAAAAATCAAAGAAAATCTTTGGCTTAAACGACCTATTTCATTTGACATTCAAGATCGTTGGAAAACTAGAACAATAAAAGAAATGCTCTATGTTTTTCGCATGGGTAAATCTGTTACTATTTTAAGTTCTATTTGTCCTCATGCCGGATGCCTCATAAAAACCGAAAATAATGGATTTATATGCCCATGCCACAATAGTTTTTTTGACAATAAAGGTTTGGTGGTTGAAGGGCCTTCTCCCCGACCATTAGATTCAATGGAATGGACTGTTAAAAAGGGGCGCTTATACGTTAAGTACGAACAATTTAGGTCTGGGATAGGAACCAAAGAATTATTGGGTTGATTTGTGACAATTAAATCTATATTTAAAATAAGTGCAGGAATTAGTTTTATATTTCTAAGTCTCTTAATGGTTACAGGTTGGGGACTAGGTGGCGGTTATATTCCGTCTGACTCTGAAGCTTTTTCATCAATCTTATATCTTCGAAATATGGGTGGAGTTGGACAAATGATTCGTAGCCTCCATTTTTATTTATCCTCTAGTCTTATTATATCGGGATTTATATTTCTTATCTCATTTTATATTCTTGGTTATGTCTCCCGCTTTACAAAACAATGGTATTTTTCATTAATAATTTATTTTCTAATTGTTGGGAGTTGCTTCACAGGTTACCTACTGCCAATGGATCAAAATGCTTTTTGGGGAACACTAGTCAGGTTAGGTATTGTTGAAACCATCCCATTTTTTGGTACTTTTATAGCAAACATATTAAGGGGTGGATTAACAATTGGTTCAGAAACATTATCACGTTTTTTCACAATTCACAGCTCAATTATACCCATTTTTTTATCTGTTATTTCTCTAGTACTTATTCAATCTCAATGGGAAAATATAAAACTAATTGTATCTAGAGCTTCAATTTTATACGGTACAATCTTAGGCGTAATTCTCCTCTACTATTGGGCTTTTTCATTCTCCGCGCCCTTAGAACTGCCAGCGAATCCAATTGATGTTGAATATATCCCACGCCCAGAATGGTATTTTCTCTGGTTATTTGAATTTGGGAAATATGTCGAATGGGCACCATGGATCCGAAGTGCCTTACTTCCGCTCCTTGGAACACTTTTTTTATTTGGCCTTCCATTCATAAAACAGCAATCATCCAAACAACGCTACACAATTGCTATCACTTGGTGTAGTGTTTGGCTAATATTAACAGGTATAACATTATACGCCGACCGAAACCTCCCAGATAAATTAGATTATGAAGCTGCTATGTTTGTCGAGGCAAAAGAAAATTACCAAAGTCTCTGTTATGATTGCCATGGTTCAACAGGGAAAGGTGATGGTCCACAATCAAAAACATTTAGTCTAGAGTCACCAGATTTTACATTAATGGCATATTGGGATCAAACAAGCAACGATCAAATTATTAAAGCTATTAAAGATGGTAAAGGTGAAGATATGCCTGACTTTAAAAAGAAACTTTCTCAACAGCAAATTGAAGAATTATTAAATATGATGAAAATCTCATATCGTCCAAAATATTAATTGTAATTTTTACATCTTAATTTGGGATATCTAACTAAATAAATTAAAAGGATTATAAATGAAATTTCGTACCATCTTAAAATGTAATATATTTATACTTTCTATTTTATCTGCTTCTTGGGGACAGTCTGGATTTAAAAATCTTCAAGTATTAGATAAAAATATATCTAAAGATAATCTAAAAGCTACGATGAATAGTTTCAGTGATTATTTAGATGTTAAATGTTCTTTTTGCCATATTTTGGATGAATATCACAAAGATGATAAAGAGCATAAACGAATCACTCGTGATATGATTCAACTCACACAAATGATTAGAAAAAATGGTGCCCAGTATTTTTCCAAGGAATATAAGGCAGATCAATTCACCTGTTATACCTGTCATAATGGAAGCGCTGAAATAACACCTTATAATCCAGATGAAGATTGGCCATAACCTTTATTAAATCCTTACCTATAGTGAGGAGATATGATTCAAAATAAAGCCACTTCAGTGCGAATTTATATAAAAGAATTATCGGGTAACCAGCAGGAAATAATTACAAAAATAATAGAAAGTGGTAAAAAATGAAATTTTTAAATACAAAATATCTCATTACTTTAATTTTAATATCAATGGGGTTTGGGTCATCCCTTCCATCGGGTGTATCCATTCATAAATTAAATAATGGAATGGATGTTATTCTAATCGAGAATAAATCATTACCTATGGTTGGAGCAAATGTTGTAGTTAAGACCGGTTCGGCATATGAAACATATGCCACAAGCGGAATGAGTCATATGCTGGAGCATTTACTATTCAATGGAACAACTACTCGAAAACAAAAAGAATTGTACGATGATGGCGATCGAATTGGAGCTTATAATAATGCAAATACGGGTGAATATTATACAAATTATATGATGGTCACTCCGACTGAACATATTCAGTCTGGAATGAAAATTCAGGCAGATATGCTTTTCAATTCCATTCTTCCTGAAGAAAAATATGATAAAGAAAAAGGGATTGTTCTAGAAGAAATTGCTCAAAGTTTGGCAAGACCAGGAACTCAAATTGAAACAGATATTCAATCCATATTATTTGACGGTCATTCATTGTCTCTTCCCACTTTAGGAACGTATTCCACAATTGAATCTCTTCCCCTTCCTCCCGTTCGAGAGTATTATGAAGGCAATTATGTCCCAAATAATATGATTTTAAGTGTGATTGGGCATTTTGATTCTGAAGAAATGTTAGAGTGGGTAAAAGATATTTATGGCAAACCAGGCCCTGGTTCAGTGTATCGATCGCAAGATGCAGATTTTAATACTGGCTTTGAAACACCTAAAAAAAATAGTACAATAACATTCCATCGTTCACATAGCGATTCCACTACAATTATACATTTAGCCTTCGAATTACCTGAACACCCTGTTTCAGGCTTTTTTGATTTAATGGAAAATATTCTATCAGAAAAAATGGAAACCCTTGAAGCAGCATCTAAAAAGAAATTTGGAAAATCGGTACAGTCTATTAAAGGAGAAATACGAAAATCACCTATTAGAAATTATTTAATAGCTAAAGCTACTTTGATTGCAAGTGACCAATTGGATGATTTGATCCATTTTTTGTCAAATGAAATAAGATCAATAAAATTAAACATAAAAAAGGATGCCATATCTGTTTTTGCAACTTCAAAAAAAACATCTTTTTACAAAAGCCTTGAAAAACCCCATATGTTTGGGATATACAATGCCCATATTTTTGCTCAAAAAGGTATCGATGGTTTCTTATCATCCTTCGATGAATCATTATACGGAAAGGCTGCTGAAACATTGAAGAAATTTCGAATTGAAAGTGAGCCAACTGTTATTATTCATCATCCTATGGATTCCAAAGAGAAAAATGAATCTGGAACTAAATCAGTAATACTTTTTGATCATGATGGTTCGGGCACAACTTTAATCGCTAAACAAAATGCATCCAGCCCCCTTCTAGCTGTTCATTATTTAATGAAACATAAATCCAATCTAGAAAATGAATTTGGGGAAAATGCTGCCAAAATCCTTCATAATTGTTTTGGACAAAGAATGAAATCTGAAAAGATTCAAAAACAAATTGCACCATTTGGTTTCACTTTTACAGTAAATGACAATCCATGGATTCCCATGGATGATATATATCTCCATGATGATTTTGGATATATTCGCGTGGAAGGATTAGCCGATGATATGGATGATGCTATTAGATTCCTAAATAATACATTTTTGAATTTTACTCCAACTGAAGAAGAATTTAATAAAGCGAATGCTCCGTCTCATGGCGGATATGGTGGAATGAGCCATAAAAATATCGCAAAGGAAAAATTTAATACGTTAGTCGATAAATATATTTACCCCAAAACATTAGAACAAATAGAGCTCCCTCAATTGACATACGAATCCCTATTAATCTTTGCAGGAAAATATTGGGCACCTGAAAATGCTATTGTATCCGTTGTATCGCCCGCATCACCTGAAGATGTGAATCAATTATTTTCAGGATTTGGGTCCAATGAAGAAAAAGATACAATCATCCCAAATGAAAAAAGTTATCAATTGAATTCTAAATCTGTAACTATTGATGAAGATGGTGGCGGAGCGCAATCCTATTTATTTTGGGGATTTATGAAAGATGTGGAACCGAAAGATAAACCTGCATTAACAGCACTTTCATTAATATTAAAAGATAAAATCGTTTTTGATATTCGTGAAAAACAAGGTATGGCTTATAGAATGCATGCAGGGATTTCACTGAAAAAGAATAAAGCTTTATTTTCTATTAATTTTGGAACTCGCCCAGAAAATGCAGATGTACTTATTCCTCAATTTCCAGGTTTTTTCTCCAAAAACATGTTGAATGATGTAGACAATGCAACTTTGGAGAAATCAGTAAATATGTATCTAGGGCGTATGATGTTTCGGCGACTTTCTAGTATCAATCAAGCTTATTATTTGGGGCATTCCTTTTATTTTGATGGAGATATGAATTCTGATTCAGAATTTTTAGAAAGATTAAAATCTGTAACACTTGATGATTTGAAGTATGTTGCAAAAAAATATATGGATGCAAAAAATCCAATTTCTATTACTGTAAGATAATAGAGGGAAAATTATGAAACGCATATTGCTCTTATCACTTTTACTTGTCACGGCATGTAAAAAAACAAACGTTTCAATTGTGGAGTTTGAGTCACACCATATTCAATTAAATATAGACGTAAAGAAACATTACGCAGATCTTTCTGATACGGGAACAATGAAAGTATCTAAAGGTTGGAATCTTTTTACACTAAACAGCTCTGTTGAAATTCATTCCTTTAATGTAGAAGGTTCCAAAATAGAGTATCAATCATTTTCATCAAAAGATTCTACCAATGTGCCAGTAGAATTCAGACATAGACTCCCACAAGGCAATCCCCACGAAGTAGAACAAATCATTGCCTTTCAATCAAAGACCAATACTAATAAACCCTTTTCGATTTCCTATTCTGGGGAATTTTATGAAAATGTGGAAGATGTCCATTTTTCCAATGAAAATGTCGGACGGGAAGTCACGGCTACCATTTCTGACCAAGGCGCATACTTTAGCCCATCTAGTAGCTATTATCCGATGGGAAATGAATCTATGGCAAACTTTAAACTCACCGCCAATATTCCTGATAATTGGGAATCTATTAGCGATGGAAACCGTTTATCCAATGAATCGAAAGATGGACGAAAAATCCAATCTTGGGGAAACCCATATAAAAATGATGGTAATATGTTTATGGCAGCACCATTTGTGACAAAATCTACATTTGTAGATGATATTGAAGTGGCGTGTTATTTCTTTGAAGCAGACACAGGTTTGTTTGATCAATATCTTCCTGCAACGGTTGGATATATTCGTCAATATTCGGAATTAATTGGTCCTTATCCTTATAAAAGATTTACAGTAGTGGAAAATTTTTTTCCTACGGGATACGGCATGCCTGCATGGACTTTATTGGGACAACAGGTAATTCGACTTCCCTTTATTGTATTTACTTCTTTAGGACATGAAGTGCTTCATAACTGGTGGGGAAATAGCGTGTATGTGGATTATGAACGTGGAAATTGGTGTGAATCTGCCACCGTTTATGGAGCCGATTATCGATATAAGCTTCAACGTTCTTCAGATGCGGCAAAAACGTATCGGAAAGATATTTTGAAGCAATATGTGAATTATGTTACGGAAGACAATGATTTTCCTATACGAAATTTCATTAATCGGACGAGCCCTGAAACTCGAACAATCGGATACAATAAAGCGATGATGGTATATCACATGATTGAAGAAGAAATTGGAACTAAACCATTTTTTGAAGCATGGAAATTGGTTAATACCAAACATCAAGAACAGAAAATTTCTTGGGAAGAATGGGTGGCTGCATTCGAAGAAACATCTGGAAAAGATTTAAGTCATATTATTCCCCAATGGATTGAGCAAGACGGTGCACCAATTTTGGATTTAAAACTAAATGATGCATCAGAAAAATATGTTGATTTCACATTGCTTGAAAAGAGTGGCCAAAATTATCGATTAGAAGTACCGATTCATTTTGACAGTGGCTTTGATACGACTGTTATATTGAATTCTCCATCTTCATCTTTTTCTATGAAATTAGCGCAAAAAGCAAATTCCATTTCTGTAGATCCTGATTTACATTTATTCCGTCGACTCTACCCTGTAGAAATCGAGCCTATTTTATCAGCAGCATTAGGAAATAAAAATAAATTATTTTTCAGTGATGATGATCCAACTCATTTCAAAACATTTGGAAATAATGTAACTGAAAGTGAAATTGCCATTCATCCAACACAAGATATATTATCTCAAAACAAAAATAGCTTACCTATTGTTCTTAATCTAAAAGAATTGCCAACCTTTATCTCTGAACGTATAGAATTAACCGATGAAACAATTACAATCGCTGGAAAAAGTTATTCAAAATCAGGACATACATTTATTTTAACTGGGCAGAATTGGAATGGGTACAAAAATGTTCTTCTTCTATTATCAGATAATTTTGAATCCTTGCCACGCATTGGACAACTGGTTCCCCATTATGGAAAATATTCTTATCTCATTTTTAAAGGATCCAAGAATGTGGGTAAAGGCCAGTGGGATGTAACATATTCCCCATTAATGAAACTACTTTAGTTACTCTGATTTTAATTTTGCTTCATAACAAAAAGTATTATTAATATTGGTAGTGAGATTCATTCGCAATAATAATAATTAAATGAGAATTTGATATTAATACTGCTAGTGGATTAACTTTGATCAAGAAATGAATGGAAGTTGTTTAATTGGTATGATGGTCATACCAATTAAATTTTTTCAGTCATTCAATAATAATCCTATCAGGAGGTTATATGAAAAAAATGATAAAAATACTAATAGGGATCAGTATTGCTATTTTTCCCCTTACAGCTCAGACCGTTATTTTCTCTGAAGATTTCGAATCTGGTGCTCCTAGCGATGACTGGGAATTATACCGTGCGGGTGAAGAACCCATTCAAGCCGTTACTATGGCATCAGCGCCCGCAGAACTTGATGGGGGTGGAAATTATGTAGGTATGATCTGGGATGAAGATGTAACCTATGCTGGATCAGCTCATGCATTAGCAGGTGATGTTGAATTGTCAGATTATACTGTTGAAGCAGATGTTTATTGTTATGTGAATAACTCAGGAGGATCCGCATACACAGGTTTAATTGTTTATGCAGATTCTGGTCGTGCTGCTTCTGCGGAAACAGGATTTTTCTATAAATTCGTAGCTGACTTTGATGGTGATAATCGATTTAGATTGTATAATAATCAACTTTCTGGTTGGAGTTATACCTATGCCGAAGCAATTGACGCTTCAGGGTTTTATGAAGGGGATGCATGGCATCATATGAAGCTCGCAGTGCAAACACTCGAAGGCGCAACGCAATTCACATGCTATTTTGATGGTGTAGAGCTTGGAACCTATGTCGATGATGGTACCGATCAATTTGGAAATGGAAAATTTGGATTATGGGCCTTTCAAAATAATAATGGTTTACAGGGATATTTTGACAATATTGTTGTAACGACATCATCCAGTAATATTGGGAATGAAACTGTACCATTATCATTTACATTGAAGCAAAATTACCCAAACCCGTTTAACCCAACAACATCTATTGAATTTGAATTATCTAGTGGAGCAAATACTGCTCTTGATATTTATAATATTAATGGTCAGTTAGTTCAAAATCTTGCCAATGGATATATGGGAGCAAATTCATATATCCTTCAATGGAATGGTAAGGATTTACATGGACAGCGAGTTCCTTCTGGCGTGTATATTTACACCTTAAGCCATGGAGAAAATTCTCATACAAAGAAAATGATTCTTTTAAAATAAAGCAACTTAGTAGGGGGGATTCCACCCCTGCTTTTTTTTAAGTACAAAACTATTTTAAAACTTTTATTCATTCATCTTCTGATTTCAATAGGCTTTGCTGGTGTTGGTGGAAAACTTTCTGGAACAATCACATCAGATGCTGGCGAATCTCTTATTGGTGCTAATATCATTTTCACTGAAACGGGACAAGGGACCGCCTCAAACGAATTAGGCAAATATTATATTTTAAATATTAACCCAGGGCACTATTCAGTTAAAATCATGATGATTGGGTATAAAACATCAATTCATACTGATGTAATTATTATGTCAGATTTTACCACCCAATTGGATGTCGTAATGGCTCAATCTATCATTGAGGGTGAAGAAGTACAAGTCACAGCTGAAAGACCATTAATTCAACGAGATGCCACATCATCTGTAAAAGTGATAGACTCCGAATCCATTGTAGATATGCCTGTTAATGACTTTAAAGATATTCTAGTAACGCAAGCTGGGTTTACGGAAGATGCATCTGGCGGAATTCATGTAAGAGGTGGACGAACAAAAGAAATTTTATACATGATTGACGGTATTGTTGTAAAAGACCCGATTCAAGGAGATTTTTCTGGCTCTGTTAATCAAAATGCTATTCAAGAAATGACTGTAATTAGCGGCACATTCAATGCGGAATATGGTCAAGCAATGTCCAGTGTCGTTAATATTGTGACTAAAGATGGTGGGAATGAATTACAAGGAAAAGCGGAATTTATTTCTTCTGATCTAAATTCTTCCATTTACCATTCACCGAATGCATTTACCACTGTACAGGATTCTAATTATCAATGGACGAATATTAAAGAAGCTATATTCCCTTTTCTTTCATCCAACCTTACATCTGAATCTATTAACCCCTTAGTTCCCCTAGTGGATCTTCCAATTTCCGGTTCTGGAAGTTTAAATCTTGGCGGAAAACTTCCTTTAGGGAATTCCCACTTCTTTTTTTCTTCATACTATAGCTCTAATGATAGTCCCTTACCACATGGATTTAATGTCAATCAAGATGTGCAACTTAAACTCACAACAAAACCATCTCCAAAGATGAAATTATCAGCACATGCCCATAGCTCAAATCGATTATATCAAAATTATTCTCATCGTTGGAAATACAGACCCCTTTACCAAGGACATACATTTAAGGTCAATGACCGTATGGCTCTTACTTTTACTCATTCAATGAGGCAATCCTTGTTTTATACCTTGTATTTTACTCGACAAAATGTATCTACATTTTCTGGTGTAATGGATAAATCTCCCACAGATTATGAGCGGCCACTTACTGATGAAACAGTCTATTTTTATGATGTGGGAAATCGTGGTTCCTATATCAATAATCAGAGTTTAACATCATCTCTGAAATATAATGTTACCTACCAAGCTAATTCATATCATTTAATTAAATCTGGGTTTACAGCCACATCTCATACATTAAATATTCATACAGAAGAACAACCGTGGTCAGGTGGAACTAATTTTAAGGATGATACAACATTTACTCCCATTGATGGATCTTTTTATATCCAAGATAAAATTGAGCTAGACTTTTTAATTTTTAATTTAGGTTTGAGGTGGGATTATGTTGATCCCAATGCCTCTATGTGGGAAGATGTAAATAGATTCGTTGAATGGGATTCAACAGAAAATGTTTGGGCTCCTGCCGCATTAAGACCCGCTCCTGTTCAATCCAATTGGAGCCCAAGGATTGGATTGGCTTACCCAGTTACAGATAAAACAGTTTTTCACTTTTCTTATGGACACTTTTTCCAAACACCTACATTTGATGCAATGACTTATAATGCGGAAAAAGATGTATCGTCAGCATTACCACTTGTTGGAAATCCAAAGGTGAAAGCACAAAAAACAATCGCATTTGAAACAGGGTTAAAACAAGCATTGGGTCAAGATTTAGCCATGGAATTCAGTATTTGGTCAAAAGATATCAGGGATCTCCTGTCTACGGTCCAAATTCGATATTTATCCAATATGTATGTAGCTTATGCAAATACAGATTATGCGAGCGTTAGAGGATTTAACTTATTATTAGATAAACGATTTTCAGGAATTTTTGGAGGATCTTTTGCTTATACATTATCTGTAGCTAAAGGGAATAATTCAAATCCAATTGGAGGGTACTTCTCTGCTTATGAACAAGAAGAAGTTCCTCATCAAGAATTTTATTTAAATTTTGATCAGCGACATGATATTTCTATTTCTACCTACATTAGGACATCCGCCAAAAGTGGCTTAAGTCTTGGAGGTCTGAAACCATTTTCAAATTTGAATGCTAGTCTCCTTATTAATGCTGGTAGTGGGCTTCCCTATACTCCTTATGTAGATCCAACTTTACGTGTAGAAGTGAATTCTGCAAGAAAACCGTGGACATTTACAGCAGATTTGCGAGTGAAGAAACGAATGGCAATTGGCTTATTTAACTTTACTAGTTTTTTTGAAATTATCAATTTGACTAATTATGAAAATGTATATTACGTTTATTCAAGGACAGGTAAACCATTTGATCCGGGATTTTCTGGAGTTGGTACTTCTGTTGATGCAAACCATAACCCATCTCATGTTGGTCGTGGAAGGCATATGAAAGCGGGGCTCAGTGTTATATTTTAAATTGAAATATCCATCACTGCTCTCTTTCTTCCTATTTGCTTTAGGGCTCACATCAGCTCACTCACAGTCTGTTGATTGTTCAAAGTGTCACACTGATAATTCATTTAGAACGCTAGAAAAATCATTTGGGTTCAGTGAAAAAGCTGTAGGCGTTATGGATAAAGGGCAACTCCAAAATAATACAAGTAACATGGGCGATTTAGCGAATTTTCATGTATGGTATACTAATGCTGGTCATTGGCCTCGCTCTGCTGATTTAGACAGACAATATATATATGGGCTTGGTTTAGTCGTTGCTATTGATAAAAATAATGTTATTGAAACTGTTTCCCAAGCAATGACTAAAGTAGTCGATTGGCTACCTTTAGATAATTCACCTGGAAGAGAATATTCTGGAGATATTAGAGCAGAATCTGATGATACTCCTTTTTTAGCTTCGAGCGATTTTAGAGAAACATGGCCTTTAGGGTATTATGATGAAAATGGTAATTGGACTTCATCTGTTCAAAGAGAATGGCCGGGTTATTTTCGCGTTGATGTAACAGGCATAAGTGATGATACACTTGACATGCATTTAGATGCCAGTCTGCTACCATCAAGACAAAATGAGTTTACAAGTGATCGTGATATTTTTTGCACGTATAACGATGATGCGAATGCTCAAGGATCTGTTGGAATAACAGTTGAACAAACAGCATATAGTTATGGACGTCCATATGCAGATGATTTTATTTTTTGGGAGCTTCGATTATTCAATACTAGTGGTGAAGATTTAACGGATGTTTCTGTAGGGTTTTATTCTAAATTCCGTCCTGATTTTGATATGCACGATTATATTAATTTTGTGGATTCTGACGGAGATGGACAAAAAGATTTAGTTTATGTTTATGATTTAAACAATGAGAAAAATAAAACATGGGCTTATACGGATGATCCTTTGGGAATTGTCGGATTAAGATTATATGATTCTCCGGGAAATATCGGCATTACTGATTTTCATCATTTTGCACGTGGTGTTTCTCCTACAACTGATGAACAAATGTGGGCATTAATGACAAGTCAGAAAGATGAATCTGCCTTAGACTCTATTCCATGGTATTTTCATGGTGATAATAGAAAAATAGATGATACAAGTCCAAATGCTTTGTCTGAATATTATCCATCATGGCTTGATGAAGAAAGTGGTGTTGAATTAGAAGGTGATGGAATCAATTTTATCATTTCGAGTGGACCCCACGATATTCCAGCAGACTCATTTGTAACTGTAACTCTAGGTCTAATCATGGGAGATGGTGGTGAAGTTCCAAACGAAGCAGATACAACAGATTTGATGAATAATGTTAGAATAGCTAACAATATGTATCAAATGTATTTCCAAGGGTCTGGTCCCCCCGACCCACCGAATGTGGAAGCTGTAGCGGGTGATGGCCAAGTCACATTATATTGGGATGAAAACCCATCTGAATATTCAATAGATGTTTTGTCCGGGGAAAAAGATTTTGAAGGGTATAAAGTATTCAGAAGTACTGACCAAGGCAAAACTTGGGGTGATATAGTTACTGATGGTCATGGAATCCCAGTTGGGTTTGAACCTATTGCTACTTTTGATTATACGCTCGAAGAAGATTTAGAAAGATACGGCATTAATGTTTCAGGTTTAGACCCTGCATTCCCTCAATATCTAGGTGTAAACTCGGGTCTTGCCCATACTCTTGTAGATTCAAATTTGATTAATGGATTAGAATATTGGTATTGTGTTACATCGTATGATCGTGGAAACCAGGTGAGTGATAGTTTGGAGCAATCCTACCTATATCCTATTGGCTCATCTGACTTTGAATCTCATGTGGTTTCTGTAATACCCGGCGCCCAGCCTACGAATGTAGTCTCCGCATCTATTAGTGATAATACATTATCTGCAAAAGGAGGTATTTGCGAAGGAATTGTTCGAATTGAAATTATAAATCCAGCAGAAATCACTGGGCATGGATACAAAATCACTTTTGAAGATAGTATTCAAGTTGTTTCCACAAGTGGTGATACTTCTATAGATATCAGCTTTACTCTCATTGATACAACAGATAACGATACTCTCTTTTATAATCATATTTTATCAGATGATTCTGGTGATAACCTTCCTGTTGTAGATGGATTAAGATTTACTATTCAAAATTCTCCAACTGGTGTCAGTTTCCTAGGGTGGACATATGTTTCAGGGGACACAAGTACCTTTGATTGGAGAACAGAGAGTGCCCGTCCAGACCTTGTCTTAAGTGAGCAGGCAGAAGGAAATGAAATTGTTACTGTTGATGATTATCGCATTACAATTGATACAACACTCTATAGTGGAGTAAATGCTCGATGGATGGATATTTTTGGAGGTGAATGGTCTCATGAATTAACAGAATATGAAACTGGATTACCTTTTGATTCAACTTATTATTTACCGCTCAAAGTGGAAATTATTACTGATTCAGATAATCCAATAAATATATCTGATTTTACTATATTAGGTGAATTTAATATGCCTGCTCCATGGGAATATTATAGGCGTTATTACTATAGTCCGTTAGGTTGGGATATTGAGCCAGGCGGTCTAGGATACAATCAAGCAGATGAGGGTGGAAGTTGGCGAGAACTTCATGTGGATATTCTCATCTTATCTGCATCTTATGGATGGGATAATTATTTATTCCTTTTAACTAATAATACCCCTAACACATATATTGATAATGATGGTAATACAATTAATCAAACAGCCGTCGCGCCTTCACATGGGGATCAATTCACTATTACAACGTATAAACCATTTAGAGAAGGAATCTACTATACATTTGGCACTACAGCTTCTTCTGAACCTAATACGAGCGGAAATACGCTTGAAAATATACGTGTAGTTCCTGATCCTTATGTTGTAACAAATGTTTGGGAAAAAACAGAATTCGGAAAATATTTGCAATTCAACCATCTGCCTAATCAGTGTACTATAGATATTTATACATTGATGGGAGATTTTGTTGCCAAAGTTGAACATAATTCCAATTCAGGATATGAATTTTGGGATATGCGAACAAAAAATGATCAATTTATTGCTCCAGGTGTATATTTATTCCATGCTTCAACTCCAGATGGAAATGAAAATACCGGAAGGTTTTTGGTGATTAAATGAAAAAATTATTATCCACTATTTTACTTTTTATAACATGTCTTTTCGGTGAGCGTGAATTTGATAAAGTTGCTAGTACATCTGCTCAATTTTTAAAAATGGGTGTTGGCGCACGATCTATGGGAATGGGTGGAAGTTTTGTGGGCCTTGCAAATGATGCATCAGCCCTATTTTGGAATCCCGCAGGAATGACTTATTCTACCGGAGTTCAATCACTTTTTTCTCATAATGATTGGGCTTTAGATATTTCTCACGATTTTGTTGGAGCAATTATCCCATTAAATAATAAAGGGCGCTTAGGTTTTTCTTTCTCAGCGCTAACAATGGGAGAAAAAGAAATTACTACTGTGAGTGAACCTGATGGGACTGGTCTTTTTTACTCTGTTATGGATATATCCATGGGCGCTAGTTATGCCCAAGCTATTAGTGACAGACTATCTTATGGTTTAACATTTAAATATATTCGTACTTCGGCTCACAATGAATCTGCATCTACAGTTGCATTTGATATTGGTTCTATATTGAGAACAGCATTTCATAATTTAAAAATTGGTATGGCTCTTTCTAATTTTGGTGGCGAACTTCAATATCGCGGGCGTGATCTTATAGAAAAGTCTGATATTGATGATGATCTATTAGGCAATCAACTTACAGATGTAAATCTTCGCACAGAAACATGGCCAATTCCATTAATGATACGAATAGGTGTTTCTGTAGATTTGCTGGGCATGAACGATGCCTTTATTGAAAGTCACTTCAGCCGGGTAACCTTAGTCATTGATGCTGAACACCCTAATGATAGTAAGGAACATCTAAATATTGGGTGTGAATATTCTTTTAAAGATTTTGTCTTCTTACGCGGTGGTTATAGAATGAATTATTACGAAAATGTATTCACTTTTGGAACTGGAATTCAAACTCACCTTATGGGGATTGGGCAAACCTCTATCAATTATAGCATTCTACCCTTTGGCCCGTTTGGGAATACAAATCAATTAAGTATTGAACTTCAACTAAAATAAAAAAAAGGAGATAAACAATGAATAATATAAAAGCTATGGGTGCACTTATTCTTATCATGGTCGTACTTGTTTTTGTCATAGGACCTGATTACACACCCTGGGAAATACCCGAAACAGAAGCCGCACCTGTTGTTGAAGCCGCACCTGTTGTTGAAGCCGCACCTGTTGTTGAAGCCGCACCTGTTGTTGAAGCCGCACCTGTTGTTGAAGACGCACGATTAGCTGAAGAATCACGGAAAGCTAAAGCCGTCGCTGATCTCAGATTTAGTAAGGTCTCAGCTGCAATAAATGCAAGAAATGCTGCAAAAATTTCTGGCAATAAAGCAGAGTATGCTAAAGCACAAAATATAATTAATGAGGCTTATGGATCTGAAAGACGTCATGAAGTGCCAAGTGAAGACGCACCTGCTGAAGAAGACGCACCTGCTGAAGAAGACGCACCTACTGAAGAAGACGCACCTGCTGAAGAAGACGCACCTGCTGAAGAAGACGCACCTACTGAAGAAGACGCACCTACTGAAGAAGCACCTGAAGAAGAAGCACCTGAAGAAGACGCACCTGCTGAAGACGCACCTGCTGAAGACGCACCTGCTGAAGACGCACCTGCTGAAGACGCACCTGAAGAAGACGCACCTGAAGAAGACGCACCTGCTGAAGACGCACCTGCTGAAGACGCACCTGAAGAAGACGCACCTGCTGAAGAAGAAGCTGAGGATGATGGCAATGGATAATACAAAAGCTATTGGTGTGCTCATTCTTGTCATGGTCATACTTATTTTTGTCATTGGACCTGCTGAAATAAATTATGCTCAAGGGGATGAAACTCACATAACAGCTATCCCTAATATACCAATGGCAGCTGAGGCTTATTTTTCACCAGATGGGAAAAGCTTTATCTGTAATGCGCGGATTACTGACGATGATAAAGTTCACAGAGTATATACGTCTACAATTGATGGAAAAAATATTACCCTTATTAATGATAAAGGTGAAGATGCTTGCTCCTACTATTTCCCTGATGGGAATAAACTCATTTGGACCTCAACTCGAGATTATCCAGATCTTCCAGTCGGCAATTGGTCTAAACCAACAATATATCCACAAGGTGCTGAATTATATACAAGTAATTTAGACGGAGGTAATGTTCAACGATTAACAAATAATATGCATTATGATGCAGAAGTATCTGTTTCTCCTGATGGAAAATGGATTTTATTTACAAGGCAGATTGATGGGAAATTAGATTTATGGAAAATGAAATCTGATGGAACCGATGAACACCAAATCACTTTTACCGATGAATGGCAAGAAGGTGGATCATTTTATTTACCTGATAGTAAAACTATTTTATATAGAGCGTGGTTAAAAGAGTATGATGATGCGCGAGCTAAACCTATGACCCTATTTACAATTGATCATGACGGTAATAATCTAGAACAAATAACATTTGACGAGGGTACAAATTGGGCTCCTCATCCGGGACCAGATGGTATTCATGCTGTTTTTGTGAAAGTGCACCCTCCTCATAATTTTGAAATTTATATGATTAATTTAGAAACTAGAGGGCAAACACGTTTAACTCATAGTGATGCTTTTGACGGTTTTCCAATGATTTCACCTGATAATAAATCTCTTATGTTTTCATCTAGTAGAAGCGCAAAACCCGGTGAAAGAACTTTATCTCTCTTCTTGATGGATATTCAAAAATATATGAATTAAATCCATCAAATCTTGATGAGTCTTTATTAATTCCTTTAAGTATAAAGCTCTATCACAGATACTATAGCTCAATTTATAGAAGGAAAGATTAAAATTTGCAGGGGAAACCGAAGTTTCCCCTGCGCTATAAATAAACCCACACGAATGTGAGACTGACGTTATTATAAAGTAAACTATTAACGATGTTTGTAAATCCTGCTACAAACACAGCTTAAATTACGATGGCGTGTCAAGTTCCTACAATGGGGAGATCTACGTATTTTTGGGTGTTTTCATTAAGTATTTTTACCCTATTTGGGGCAGTAGTGCCATTTTTTAAGGATTTTCCATGTAATTTCCATCATCATACTTGTTGTAAGAATTAAATGAATCTTAAAATAAAATATAGCACTCTTCTCTTCATTCTGCTCATCAATGTACTTATGGCGATTGAACCCATCGATTTATCGACGAAAGATATCTACATACGAAAGGGATTTCATCTTGACTGGGTAAATCAACATCCAAAAGAAACAGGTAAATGGCATAAAATACCAGGTGTTTCATCCGGTGGCCAATCTTTGGGTATTCGAAATCTTGAATTACCTGATGTTGCTAGACATACCCTCTTTTCGCTTAAAAATTCTCCCGCAGAATCTTTTACTTATATTATTCCCATTGAGATTGGCTCAACAATTCATAAATCTAGAGAAGCATTAGGTCTATATTTGGTTGGAATTGCTTATAATTGGGAAATCTTCTTTAATGGGGTCAGTATAGAAAATAAAATCTATACTCAAACAAATGGTCATTTGGACAATCCTATCCGCGGTAAAAATAAAATTATCCCAGTTCCAAATAACATTATTTATGAAGGTGAAAATTATTTAACAATTCATTTCGTTAGTAGTCCTAATTATTTAGGTACAGGCATGTATTATAATGGCCCTTATCTCTTTGGTCCTTTATCAGAACTTATGAATAATCATCGCCCAAATGTTTTTCAGTATGGATTAGTTTGGTTTTATTTAGTCATTGGTTTATTCTGGCTATATATGTATTTAAAAATTCCCAACAAAACGAATTACCTTTTGTTCGCGGGTTGGACCTTTTGTATTTCGTTGTACAATTTAGGTAGAGTGGATCATTTAACGGTTTGGTTTAATGAAGGATTATTAGGTTTTCGGATTGAATATTTTGGTATGTTCCTATCATCTTTTTTCTTTTTTGCTTTTATAATGGATACAATATATCATCAATTCACCAAACCATCTCGAATTGCATTAAACTATTTTGGAGGGTTAACCTTTTTTTGTTTTTGGGCCCCTATCCCTTTTTTAAATGATTTATTAAGACTTTGGGAAGTAACGGTACCGATAGCAATTCTGATTCTTGCTTATCACTTAGTCCAACATGTGTCTCAAATCTATAACAATAAAAGTTCGACAAAAATCTTTTTGAAAGAAATACACCAATACCCTATAATATATTTTCTTATTGGAGCATTTGTATTATTTGGATTTCTATTAACTGATATTGCATTAAATCTGTTTTATAATATGAAATCATCTTTTAATACTATTGGGTTTCTTTTCTTCACTATTTCAATCTCTGGAACTGTTTTCAAAGATTTTATTGATGCTCATTTAAAATCTGAATCATTTAATGAAGAATTAGAACAAGAAGTTCTCAAAAGAACACAAGAATTCAAGGATGCTAAATCACGCATTGAGAGTATTTTTAATACATCTTCTAATGGGTTAGCTTTATTTGATTTAAATTTAAATCTCATTCAATGTAATCAGTCTCATCTAGATTTATTTGGATATACAATTGAAGAATATAATAATCTTAAGTTGGAAAACTTTTATTCAAAAAAAAGGGTAAAAACACTTCTTAAGTATCGTGCAGAAATTATTAATGGGGAGAAAAAAAAGTTTGACTTTATTGTGCCTGTTCGGCGAAAAGATGGAAAAATGATTCAAGTTTCTATTTTTGCTTCTCTCATCCAAAGAAATAATGAACCCATTGGCTTTGTGAGTGATATGAGAGATATAACCAAGGAAAAATATGCACAGGGAGAGCTACAAAAAACAACCAATGAATTAATGGGCATTTTTCATGCCATTCCTGATCTCGTTTTTAAATTGAACAATAATGGTCATATTTTAAATTATAAAGCTGAGAATTTGGCTGATTTATATTTAGACCCTGAAAAATTTTTGGGAAAAAGGGTTCCAGATATTCTTCCACCAGATTCAGCCAAAATCATAATGGATGGTGTCCATGAAACTTTGATTCAAAATAATATTGTTACAGTTGAATATTCATTACCCAAAATGAAAAATTCTGAAACAATTGAATATTATGAAGCGCGAATGTTACCTGTCGCTAATAACCAAGTATTATGCATAATTCGAAATATTACTCGACGTATTCAAGCAGATGAATCTATCCGATCTTATCAAAAACAATTAAAAAATCTGTCACAAAAATCTTTAAAAATGCTGGAAGATGAACGCAGTCGAATCAGTCACGAATTACATGATGAAGTTGGGCAAGCTCTATCCGCCGTCAACCTAAACCTTCAACATATTAAACTGAAAATGGATAAACAAGATGCGAAATCACAATCACGTATCGATGATTGCCAATCGCTAGTCCAGAATACGGCAGATAATATTCATCGATTTTCTTTTGAGCTTCGTCCATCCATTCTTGACGATTTAGGACTCGTCCCAGCCATGAAGGCTCATGCGCGTTCTTATACAGATCGGACAGGAATTAATGTTAATCTTTCAGGCGATAAGAGTATCCATTATTTGGATGACCAATCAAGAACAACATTATATCGTGTATTTCAAGAAAGTTTAACCAATGTGTCTAAATATGCCAAAGCAACAAAAGTTGATGCTTCTGTTACCTTAAATAACGAATCTATTTTATTGATTATTAAAGATAACGGTATCGGCTTTAGTAGTAGCCAATCTTTGGAGAATAATAATGTTAGAGGTTTAGGTATTACTGGAATGAAAGAACGAGTCGAGCATTCAGACGGAACATTTATTCTTCATTCTGAACTTGGCCATGGAACGGAAATTATTGCTCAATTACCTTATAATAAATCGGGAGTTTCTAATGAAAAATAATATATCAATCTTTATTGCAGATGATCATGCCATTGTGCGGGATGGATTAAAAATGGTAATTAATGCTGATCCAAACATGGAAGTTATAGGGGAAGCTGAAAATGGAATCACCGCAACTAAATTAATTTTAGAATTAAAGCCAGATATAACATTAATGGACATTGGTATGCCTAATATGAATGGTCTTGAAGTAACGCGCAACATAATAAAACAAGAACCAGATTTAAAAATTATAATTTTATCTATGTATTCAGATGATGAATATGTTCTAGATGCGATTCAATCCGGCGTATCTGGTTACTTAGTTAAACAATCAGCTGCTGATACAATAATTCAAGCCATTCAATCCGTTATGGATGGGAATCCATATTTTAGCCCTGATATATCTGGAGCTGTGTTAAAAGCTGCTCGTGACGGTTTAAAAGAAGGTGTTATACCAAGAAAAACACCCAAAGAAAAAAATCAGCTTTCTAAAAGAGAACGACAAATATTGTCTCTAATCTCTGAGGGCTTAACATCAATTGAAATTGGAGAAATATTATATATTAGTGCAAAAACTGTAGATAAACATCGCCAAAATGTTATGAAAAAATTGGGGAAACATGATTTAGCTAGTTTGATTCGTTATGCAGTTGAAAATGGTTTAATTATTAAAACAATTTAATTGCACCATACTCCAAAGCCCTGTTTTTGAAGTTGCTTTGCTAACATAGTTTCAATTTCTTCTGCATCTTTTCGAGTGGGAATTGGGTTGTATTTTTGAAATAAATCTGGACGCAATGCTAAACCGAATTTTTTTGCATACTTATTAGATTTATAACCTTCCTTATGTTGATCCATTCTTAGAGCAGGCATTCTGATAGATTGTCCGACATACACACAGGTATTTCCCTTGATATAATGCGGGTTTCTTTCTCTGAATTTCCGAATAGTAGCTACTTCCTGAGAAAGTTCAATTACATATACATAATATCTCTTGGTCGCCACGGCTAAACGTTATTTTATTGCTTCTATTCGTTGACTAACAGGTGGGTGACTATATGAAAGAAAAACTGTCAATGGGTGAGGTGTTAGGTGAGATAAATTCCTTGCAGCTAATCCTTTTAACATAGCAATCAATGCTTCAGGATTTTGAGTATTTTCTTTTGCAAATGCATCTGCTTCAAATTCATTTTTTCTACTTAACGCTGTTGTAAAAATAGATAAGACTAAACTTACAGGTGCATAAAGCATTCCAAAAAATAAAAGTCCTGCATATATAGAAATATTCTCAACACCAAAGACAGAATAAAGCGCCTGATCTCCTTTGATAAGATTAAAAATAAATAACATTAACCCTGTTTCTAAAATGCCTAGAATGGTTCCTTTAATAATATGTTTCTTTTTATAATGCCCAACTTCGTGCGCAACGATAGATACAATTTCATTTTCTGAATGGTCATCCATAAGTGTATCATATAATGCCACACGTTTACTTTTCCCGAACCCTGTGAAATATGCATTTGAATGAGATGATCGTTTACTGCCATCCATCACATCAATCCGAGCAATTGGGAATTGGACTTTCTCAGAAAAAGCATCAATTGCATTCCGAAGTGGGCCATCTTCCAATGGTGTAAATGTATTAAACATGGGAGAAATAATATGAACAAATAACGGTTGAATCGCTATCATGAAAACAGTCATAATACTCCAAGCAATCCACCACCCATTTGTTTGATATGTTTCAAAAAAATATAAAATAGGAGACAGAATAATGCTCCCCAACACAAGAGTTAATGCATACCCTTTAAATAAATCTGTCACAAATATTTTAACCGTTGTTCGATTAAAGCCAAACCGCTCTTCTATAACAAAAGTACTATAAATCGTAAAAGGCAGTGATATAATATCTTTCGCAATGAATAATAATAAGAAAAAGAGCAATCCTTGAAGAATAAAGTTTCCTGTTTGAAGTTGAACCCATTCATCTACATATCCGAAAAAACCAGTATGAATTACACCCATAATGAGTATTAACCCAAAAGCACCTGTACCTAAACCAAATCGTGTATTAATCTTTAAATAATCTTGGCTTTTTTTATATTTTTCCTCGTCATATACATCCTTGAATTCATCTGGAATATTTGGAGAAATATTTCTCATATTGAGTATAGAGCTCGTCGTAGATAGAAGATATTCTCCTATCAGAGCGCTCATAATGATAATATAGAAGGTTTGTTCCATAAATGATAAAGTGCTTTAAATAATAAAAAACAATTTAGGGGATTAAGTTAATCTTTTTGTACAACGAGTACAGGGCAATGTGTATTATTTACAATTCCCTCATCCACAGAATCCATGATATGAGATTTGAATGTACTCATTTTTCTATGTCCAACAATTAACATATCGCACTTTTGACTGAATTCATTAATAGCTTCAGCAATACTATTGTTTTCAGTAATGATCACTTCTAAATCACGAAGTATTTGACCAAACCCATATTCAGATATTTGGTTTCGAATCATGTCTTCTGTAATTTCCTTTGGGCTTTCCATCATCATACTCATTTCGCCAGCATGTGGATCATTCACATGGATCACAACCAAGGATGCACCTAATTTATTTTTCATTTCAACGGCCTGTTGGACAACAGCTTTTTCGCTGTCATCCCCCACCAGTGAAACCATAATTTTATTATATTGTGTCATAAATGAATTCCAATAGCATTATTATAGAGTGAAAAATAGAAAAGATAAAACGAATAAACTATTTCAATAAAATCATTTTAGCGTTTCAATTTTCTAACCTGTTTAAAGAGCAGAAAAGTATATTCTACCTGAAACGGATAGTCAAATTTCTTTGGCTACATCTCAATTGGCATCATGATTCCCGGGTCTGACTTCATCTTGAAATAACATTTTAACTAACTATCCTTTTATATCAAAATTATCCAAAAAATTATAATTGGTTTCATTACTAATAACTACAGGACCTGTAGAATTATAAATAATTATAAATAAAAAACCCCCGTATTTCTACGAGGGTTTTTAGAATTCAATTTAAATTGAATTTAATTATTCACTAGCAACAGAAGCTTTTCTGTAATCAGTAACTAATTTTTTAATTTCGCCAACTGCTTTACGCGCGCGGCTACCAGCAGCTTTATTACCATTCATGTTTTTGTCATGATTCTCTTCAAAATCAGCAAATAGTGATTTGATTTGATCTGCTAAGTCATTTGTTTTTGACATGTGTTTTCCTTTTTGTTTTATTTAAATATTATTTTGTCATTTGTATTCTAAATATCATTTGATAAAGATTGAGACAAAATTCGGCTGGAAACCTAACCATTTATTTATGATGTGTAAATAGCCAATTTGGATCTATTGTGGCAAATATTTATTAATTACAGCGTGTTCGAAATCGCTTTATTCAAGCGTTTCACGAATCCAGATGGATCTTCTAATGTAACACCTTCCTGAATTAAGGCTTGTTCATAAAGTAACCAAGCAATATCATCAAATGCTTTTTGACGAGTCATGCCTTTCAGTTTTTCCACAATTTCATGGGTTGGATTAATTTCTAAAATCGGCTTAATCTCAGGCATGTCTGTTTGTCCCATAGATTTCAATATTTCCTGCATTTGAGATGTTGGATCATTTTCATCTGCTACAATACAAGATGGGGAGTCGCTCAATCGATTGGACATTTTTACATCTTTAACTTTATCTCCCAATACTTTTTTGATTTTCTTCAATACAGGTTTAGTGGATTTTTCTGAATCTTCATCTTTTTCATCAGAGAAATCATCTGCGGCTCCGCTTCTATTGACTGACTTTAAATCTTTTTCGTCATATTTTGGAACAGATGTAATAATGATTTCATCAATCTCATCATCCAGAATTAATACTTCTATATCTTTCTTCTGGTACATTTCCAACAAGGGTGAATTCCGTAAAGATCCTTCATTTTGCCCAGTGATATAATAAATAGCTTTTTGATCTATATCCATTCGATTCACATAATCTTTAAGAGACACAAGGCCGTCTTCTTTTGTGGATTTAAATCGAAGTAAATCCGTCAATGCTTCTTTATGTTCATAATCTTGATAAACACCTTCTTTAATCAGGCGACCAAATTGGTGGAAAAATTCAGTATATTTTTCTTTATCGTTGGCAGTATCTCTCAATTTATCTAAAATCTTTTTCACCGCATTGGAGCGAATTTTACTCATGATGCGATTCTGTTGGAGTATTTCGCGACTTACATTTAATGGTAAATCTGATGAATCAATGACCCCTTTTACAAATCGGAGCCATACGGGTAATAATTCTTTTTCATCATCTGTAATAAATACTCGATTTACATACAATTTGACGCCTGTTTGATAATCTGTTCGGAATAAATCTGGAGATGCTTTCTTTGGAATGTAAAAAAGAAGAGTGAATTCTAATGTTCCTTCAGCTTTATAATGAACCCAATCAAAGGGATCTTCCATATCATGAGAAATGGACTTATAAAATTCCTGATAATCTTTATCCTTCAATTCAGATTTTGGTCGGGTCCAAAATGCTTTTGCATCATTAATTTGATCTGTTTTTGGAGATCGGCTTTTTTCTTTTCCTTCATCATCATATTCCACATCTTCATAGGAAAGAAAAATTGGGAAATCAATATGGTCGGAATATTTTTTGACTAAACTATCAATCTGCCATCTATTGGCAAATTCTTTCCCTTCATCATTTAAATGAAGTGTAATTGTTGTTCCATGTTCTTCCCGTACATCTTTATTAATTTGAAATCCAGAATGACCATCGCTAGACCAAACAAATGCTTCTTCTTCGCCTGCTTTTTTTGTGGATACATCTACTTTATCCGCAACCATAAAACAGGAATAAAACCCAACACCAAATTGACCAATAAGTTGTGAATCTTTCTTTTCATCACCGGACAAATTGGATAAGAAATTTTTTGTCCCTGACCGTGCAATTGTTCCAAGATTATCTTTCAAATCTTTTTTATTCATACCAATCCCAGAATCAGATAAAATGAGTTTTGGTTCATCTCCATCCTGAAATTCAATCGTGATTTTCGGTTCAAACTCTAATGATTTGACTGCATCATCCGTTAATGTGAGATAACGCAGTTTATCTAAAGCATCTGATGCATTAGAAATGAGTTCCCGTAAGAATATTTCTTTATGGGTATAAAGAGAATGGGTGATTAAGTGAAGGAGTTGCCCTACTTCTGTTTGAAATTTTTGTTTTGCCATAATTGGATCCTATATTAAATAAATATTTTTTAGTTTTTAAACGGCTGGGAAATTATAGAAAGAACAGGAATAATAAAAAGAATACACGATAGATATTTCAACATCAATTTTTGTAATTTCAGCCATGCGACTTTTGTCAAGATATTTTATTAAGGAACTGGTACTACCATTTATCTTTTCTTTGGGAATGATTACCTTCATCCTTTTCGTCAATTTTCTCCTAAGAGCAGTGGACCGATTCTTAGGGAAAGGGCTTGATATTTTAACCATATTAGAATATCTCTTTTTAAATCTTGCGTGGATTTTAGCTTTATCCGTTCCCATGGCTGTTTTACTCTCCACACTTATGACATTTGGACGTTTATCAGAAGATAATGAAATTAATGCCATGCGTGCTTCTGGTATCAGTTATCTCTCTATTCTTCGACCAGCCCTCACGTTTGGACTCACTGTTGGGCTCATTCTGATTTATTTCAATAATTTCATTTTACCAGACATGAACTTTAAAGCGCGCCTTCTATCTGGCGACATTTATCGAAAACGTCCAGACATGAATATTGAACCTGGCTTTTTTCTTGATGTTCTCCCTGATTATAGTATGATAATTGGAGGTAAAAATGGCGACATGATGGAAGATGTGCGGATTTTCTCAAAAAAGGGGAAAGAATCCCAGACGAGTATTCATGCAAAAGAAGGAAAGCTTGATGTTATATCTAATGCTTTTGTATTAACTCTTCATAATGGAGAAATACATGAGTTAGAGTTAAAAGATTTTTCACATTATAGGCGAATTGCATTCGAAAAACATATTATTACTATTGCTGCCGATGATTTATTATTAAATCGCAGGGACTCTTCCAGCCGTACAGATCGAGAAATGACTGTCCCTATGATGAGTAAGAAACGACAGAGTTATGAAAAGCGAATCCAAGTTGTTGAAAAACGAATATCTGGCTCATTCTTCCGTGTACTTGAAGATTCCATTTCTCCCGGAACATTAAATGAAGGATTGTTAATAGTTAAATCAGCTCGTGATTCCATAGCACAGGATACAACATTATCAAAAGCTGCATTAAATAAAAAAAATCGAAAACTCAAAACGTTGGAGCGTCAACTTAATAATGAATTTAATTTGATTACGAGTTATGTAAAAAGTCGCAATAAATATACTGTAGAAATGCATAAAAAATTCTCACTTCCCTTCGCATGTATATTATTTGTACTGTTAGGTGCAGCATTAGGAACAATGGCAAAACGGGGTGGATTTGCGGTGAGCACCAGTTTAAGCTTTGGTTTCTTCCTTGTGTATTATATTTTCTTGATTGGTGGGGAAGAATTGGCAGATCGAAATTTGGTGGACCCAGCCGTTGGCATGTGGACACCAAATGCAATCTTTTTAGTTATATCACTTTATTTAACATTACATACTGTACGAGAAAAGGCACCCATACAATTCACATTATTTAAACATAAGGACGATAAATGATACCTGCAGAAATTATTGCACAAAAAAGAGACGGAAATGCACTATCACGGGAGAATATGAAATGGTTTGTAGAATCATTTACAACAGGAAAACTCCCCGAATCCCAAATGGCATCTATGCTCATGGCTATTTATTTTAATGGATTAACTGAAGATGAAACATTTGCACTTGTTGAAGTAATGATTGCTTCAGGTGAAACATTAGATTTTTCCCAAACAACAACACCCATTGTGGATAAACATAGCACAGGAGGTATTGGTGATAAAATATCACTCATACTTGCCCCTCTTCTTGCCTCGGCTGGTCTTACCCTTCCCATGATTGCAGGAAGAAGTTTAGGACACACCGGTGGTACCATTGATAAACTAGAAGCAATTCCTGGATTTCAAGCAGAAGTTTCTTTGTCTAAATTTAAATCATGGGTCGATCAAATTGGGTGTGCCATTATTGGTCAAACAGGCGAAATCTGTACAGCTGATAAAAAAATGTATGCCCTACGCGATGTAACAGCCACCGTTCAATCAATTCCATTGATCTGTGGTTCCATTATGAGTAAAAAAATTGCTGAAGGCATCAATGGATTAGTGTTAGATGTAAAAACAGGTTCAGGTGCTTTCATGAAAACCATGGAACAAGCGGAAGTATTAGGCTCATGGATGAAAAAAATTGGAACAGCATTTAACGTAAATACAGACATTGTTTTTACAAATATGAATCAACCTCTAGGTCAATATGCGGGTGTTTGGTGCGAAGTTCAAGAATCAGTTGATTGCCTCAAAGGACATGGGCCACAAGATACAATAGATGTAACTATGGCTCTCGCTTCAAAATTGATGATCCAAGGAAATAAAGCTGATAATGAACATGATGCAGTAAACCAACTTAATGCACTTATTCAAAATGGAAATGCATTCAATAAATTTGTTGAAATGGTTGAAATACAAAAAGGAGATTCATCGGTGCTTGAAGGGAATCCATGTCCACCATCCGACACATTAAACTTTGTGGCATCCAAAGATGGAATTATTCAATCCATGGATACAGAAAAAATTGGATGGGGAATGGTTGAAATGGGATGTGGTCGGAAGAAGCCAAATGATATTATTGATTTTACAGCTGGAGTGGAATTTTATCATAAAATTGGGAGTGAAGTTAAAGAAGGACAGCCCATTGCTCGATTATTTAACTCCAACAAATTAGGAATTGAAAAAGCATTAATTCAATTCAATGAATCAATTGTTATTGGACATGAATCACAAGAAAATAAATTAATTCTCGGTTCATTATAAGTTTAAAGAATGTTAATAAGTTTTATGAATCTTACACTTTCGTGTAGGTTCGGTACCCTTTTTAAATATTTCAGTTTCTAAGGGACAATTGGGCCATGGAGATGATTTAGTTACGGAACAAATCTCAAAATCAATAATATTTTCTGGGCGTTCAAATTTATCATGTGGTAATCCTAATTCTTTATGTGCGTCACGCATAAATTCTGCCCATGCAGGTAAAGCAGCTCGACTTCCATCTTGTCCTTTTCCAAGGCTAACTCTATAATCATCCACACCAAACCAAATGCCTGCAGCAATATTGGGTGTAAATCCAACAAACCATGCATCACTCCATCCTTGGGTTGTCCCTGTTTTTCCAGCAGCTGGATGGTTAAATAAATATTTCCACCTAGCGCTTCCACCTGTCCCTCGGTTCATGACTGTTTGCATGAGATCCGTCATTAAGTAGGCTGTTTCAGCGCTTAATACTTCTTCCCGCTTGGGTCCAAATTTTTTTAACACATTTCCGTAGCGATCTTCAATTCGAAGGATACCAAATGGTTCAGAATAGACTCCTTTATTTGCTAATGCCGAATAGGCGGCTACCATTTCAATAGGAATAACTTCTGAAGTCCCAAGAGCAATGGCATCAACGGCGCGAATGTTAGTTGAAATCCCCATCCGTTGAGAAGTCTTTTTTACCTGTTCTGCTGGAGCAAATCCTTGCTGAACCATCCTCACAGAAATAAGATTCAGGGATTTTCTTAATCCTTCTCGAAGTGTTGTAAGGCCACCAGTACTTAAATCATAATTTTGTGGTTTCCATTTTACCCATGATCCATCCATATTTTGAACATTTAAAACAACCGGCTGATTCAGTAACTGTTCCGTGATGGGATAGCCGTTGTCCAATGCTGTCGTGTAAACAAAAGGCTTGAAAACGGATCCCGGTTGCCGTTTGGCTTGCGTGGTGCGGTTGAATTGATCGTGGTAATCCGGCCGGCCGCCCACCATAGCAAGGATGGAACCATTTTTAGGATTAAGTACAATAAAAGCACTCTGAACCAATAATTTAGTTCTCAAATCTTTATATAGCTCCATCTCTCCTTTTAACATCATTTTTACAGAATCTTCTGGGAAAATCGTTAAATATGATAATTGTTCAAATTCTTCACGATCATTAAATAATCGTTTATTCAATTTATTTTGATTGTATTCAATGGACCTTAAAACGGCAGCTTCGGCGATAGACTGTAATCTTGAATCTAAAGTGGTAAATATTTTTAATCCATCTCGATAAATATTAACGTCCAATGCTTCATCTTCTTTTTCTAAAATACGGCGAACATATTCAGTAAAGTAAGGTGCTGTTCCTCGTTTGGGCTCATAGTGGATATTTTCAAGTATTTGAGATTTTGCTTCTTTATATTCTGCTAATTTTAAATACCCTTGCTCCCTCATGAGTCTTAGAACAGTATTTCTCCTACGGATAGCTCGCTCTGGATGACGGATGGGTGAATAGCTTGCGGGAGATGGTAAAACACCCACTAAAATAGCAGATTCATCTATTGTTAATTCTTTAGACTCTTTTCCGAAAAAACGTTTTGTAGCTGCTTCTACACCATATGTTCCATGCCCAAAATGAACAGTATTCAAATACATTTCCAATATTTCATCTTTGGTATATGTGCGCTCAATCTGTACTGCGGTAATAATTTCTTTTATTTTACGTGTATAACTATCCGCAAATCCAATGGTTTTATATAAACTTCGCGCTAATTGTTGAGTCAAGCTACTAAATCCTTGAGCATAAGGATCAAAGGAAACAATATTAACAACCACAGCTCGAAAAACACTCCTTAGAGATATTCCCCAATGGTCATAAAAACGTTTATCTTCAGAAGCTACAACCGCATGTCTCATATGCGCAGGAATATCCTTAAGTTCAACGAATACTCGTTTTTGCACAAATAGTTCATCCAAAATTTGTCCGTCAGAAGAATAAATACGTGTAACTAAATCTGGATCATAATTTTCCAATTGCTCAAGTGATGGTAAATCTTGAGCGAGGTAAATAACGAATCCTGTAACAGAAATAGCGCCTAGAAGTACTACTATCAAGCTGCGAAGAAAGATTTTTGCTATGTCTGATTTTGGCTTTTTATTTGTTGCCATTATAGAATTTAACCCATTCCTTTTTCTAAGGTTAATATGAAATGGGTATTATAGGAAATAAACGAACTTTAGTTCCAAAGATGATTAATCTCTTTTACGCGGAGTAATCATTTTTTCTGGTCGTACAACTCGATCAAATTCTTCACCGGATAAATATCCCAATTCAATAATTGTTTCCCTCAATGTTTTCTTTTCTGCATAAGCTTTTTTTGCAACTTTTGCAGCCTTATCATAGCCGATGTGGGGATTCAAAGCTGTAACTAACATGAGAGAATTATATAAATTGTAATCAATTCGTTCTGAATTTGCTTCTATACCTTTAACTGCATTTGTATTAAATGAATCAGATACATCTGCTAATAATCGAATGGATTGTAAAATATTATGAGCCATTACAGGACGGAAAACATTTAATTCGAAATTCCCACTTGCACCGGCAATTGAAATAGTAGCATCATTCCCCATGACTTGCGTACAAACCATGGTCATAGCTTCACATTGTGTTGGATTAATTTTCCCAGGCATTATAGAAGACCCTGGTTCATTCGCAGGTAAAATGATTTCACCTATTCCTGATCTTGGCCCACTGGCCAACCAACGAATGTCATTAGCAATTTTGAATAAACTTCCTGCTAACACTTTTAATGCGCCTGATAATTCAACAATGCTATCTTGTGCGCCTAAAGCTTCAAATTTATTGGGAGCTGTCCTAAATGGAAGGCCGGTTAATTCGGATATGGCTTCTGCTGACATTTCGCCAAATTCTTCGAAAGAATTGATGCCTGTCCCCACGGCTGTTCCGCCCATAGCTAATTCATAGCAATGATCTAATGTGTTTTCAACTCGTTTAATGCCATGATCAATCATAGACACATAACCAGAAAATTCTTGTCCCAAACTAAGTGGCGTTGCATCTTGTAAATGTGTTCTACCTAATTTTACAATAGATGCAAATTCATCAACTTTTTCTTGCAACCCTTCTCTAAGACGACTGAGCGCTGGCAATAAATTTGATGTAACAGATTCAACCGCCGCAATATTAATAGCTGATGGAAAAGTATCATTTGTGGATTGAGCCATATTTACATGGTCATTTGGATGAACCGGCGTTTTTGATCCTAATTCTCCACCCATCATTTCAATAGCACGATTTGCAATAACTTCATTGAAATTCATGTTGGTTTGAGTCCCACTTCCTGTTTGCCAAACAACTAATGGGAAATGACTATCTAAAGAGCCGTCAATCACTTCGTTTGCTGCATTGTGAATTGCATCTTTAAGGGTTTCATCCAAATTACCGAGACGATTATTAACTGTTGCTGCTGCTTTCTTTAGTATTCCATATGCTCGAATAAATTCTCTAGAAAAATGTTCGTCTCCAATTTTAAAATTATTAAATGATCTTTGTGTTTGGGCTCCGTAATATTTATCGGAAGGTACTTCTACTGGACCCAAACTATCTTGTTCGGTTCGTGTTGACATGGTTTACTCCACAACCCAAGTATCACCTGAGTTTAATAATGTTTCTAGTTTTCCTCTTCCTAAATTTTGAATTGTTAAATCAATTTGTTCGTCTACTTTTTCGTTATACGTAGGTTTATCTACGGCATAAATAACACCAATAGGTTCAGGTAGGACGGGGTTACTCGTCCAATTTGAAATAATGTTGGCTAAATCTAGATTCGTTTCATCATGGATTAATAAATCATCAGCACTATATTCATCCATAGAAACAACAATTGGTGTAAATCCATCCAATTTAATTCCTTTAGAATTTTTGCCAAAAATCATGGGTTCGCCATGTTTAAGTTCTATAACATTTTCAAATTTATGGGCTCCTGTATAAGACTCAAAAGCACCATCATTGAATATAAGGCAATTTTGATATACTTCAATAAATGAACTTCCGCTATGTGCATATGCCCTCTCCATCATGGATGCCAAATGTGGCTGCCAACGATCTATTGTTCGAGCAACAAAGGTAGCTTGAGATCCTAAAGCAACAGCTGGAGGATTTAAGGGGTAATCTATTGAACCAAAGGGAGAAGCTTTTGTTACTTTCCCTACTTCAGATGTAGGTGAATATTGTCCTTTTGTTAATCCATAAATACGATTATTGAAAAGTAAAATATTTAAATCCATATTACGCCTTAAAGCATGTAAAAAATGGTTTCCACCAATAGATAATGCATCTCCATCTCCAGTCACAACCCAAACAGATAAATTTGGATTTGCAAGCTTAACGCCGGATGCAATGGGTAATGCGCGGCCATGAATGGAATGAAAACCATAAGTATTCATATAATAGGGAAACCGGCTTGAACACCCAATTCCTGATATAAATACAAAATCTTCTTTTTTACGCCCAAAGGTTGGCATATTTTTTTGTGTCTGGGCTAAAATGGCATAATCACCACAACCTGGACACCATCGTACCGCTTGATCTGATACAAAATCTTTTTTTGTTAATGGTGCAATCTCAATTTTTTGTGTCATTGGATTATCCTATAATTTCTTTTACTTTTTCAACAATTAAACTTGCACGTAGTGGTTTCCCACGAACTATATTATACCCAATAGCGTCAATAAGATATTCTGCTCTAATAATTTTTATTAATTGACCATTGTTAATTTCGGGAATAAGCACATGTTTGAATTTCTTCATTATACCCTCTAAATCATTAGGCAATGGGTTAATCCACCGAATATTTACATGAGAAACTGATAAACCTTCATCTTGAAGTTGATCGGTGGCTGAACGAGAAGCTCCTGATGAGCCACCCCAACTTAAAATAAGTAAATCGCCACTTCCGTCTCCAGTAATTTTAGTCTTCGAAATCTCTTGAGAAATTCTATCCACTTTTTCTTGACGTAATTTAGTCATTTTGTGATGGTTCTCAGATTCATGGCTTACATTCCCAGATCCATCCTGTTTTTCTAATCCGCCAATTCGGTGCTCTAGCCCAGCTACTCCAGGAATCGCCCACGGCCGTCCCAATGTTTCCTGATTCCTCTGATAAGGTAGAAAGGATTCATCGTCTATTGAATCCACAAGATTTGTTTCAATCTCTGGAAGTGCACTAATGTCTGGAATTCTCCATGGCTCAGAGCCGTTGGCTAAATAACCATCCGTAAGTAAAAATACAGGAGTCATATATTTTAATGCTACGCGTCCTGCTTCATAAGCGGCGAGGAAGCAATCTCCCGGTGTAGCAGCTGCAATTATAGGTATTGGGGCTTCGCCATTTCTACCGTACATAGCTTGAAGTAAATCAGACTGTTCCGTTTTGGTGGGTAAACCTGTACTTGGGCCTCCACGTTGCACATTAATAATGAGTAATGGTAATTCTGTAATAGTAGCTAACCCTAAAGCTTCAGATTTTAATGCAATTCCTGGACCAGAAGTTGCTGTTACTGCAAAATTTCCAGCAAAGGCAGCACCAATGGTTGAAGCTACACCCGCAATTTCATCTTCAGCTTGAAAAGTTTTTACGCCAAATTGTTTCCAGGTAGACATTGCATGTAATATATCGCTAGCAGGTGTAATGGGGTATCCACCATAAAATAATTTTAAATTTGCCTTTTCGGCGACAGCAAGTGCACCTAAAGCTGTGGCATAATTCCCATTAATGTTTCTATAAGTCCCAGATGGTAGGGTTGCTTTTTCTACTTTATACCGAGTTGTAAATATTTCTGCTGTATTTCCATAATTAAAACCAGCATTTAAAGCGCGTTTATTTGCTTCTGCAATTTCTGGCTTTTTTGCAAATTTTGTTTTAAGCCAATTTTCTGTAGGCTCAAGAGGGCGGTCATACATCCAGTATAAAATACCTAAAGAAAATAAATTCCGTGTTCGAAGAACCGTTTTGGCTGGTATATCCATACCATCGCAAGCATGGGTAACCATTTTATTCATTTCAATAGCAAAAACAGTATATTCATCATCCAATGACCCATCTTCGATTGGATTTGTTTCATATCCTGCATAAGTCAAATTCTTTTTAGTAAATGAATCTGTATTTACAATAATAGTCCCACCACGAATGAGTTCTGGTAAATGTACTTTCAATGCTGCCGGATTCATAGCAACCAATACACCAGGAGTATCACCAGGTGTATGAATTTCTTTTGAACTAAATTGAATTTGGAAAGCACTCACACCTGCGAGAGATCCGGCAGGTGCACGAATTTCAGCAGGGTAATCAGGTAAAGTACTAATATCATTTCCAACAACAGCAGCAGTATCTGTAAAGCGTCCACCTGTTAATTGCATTCCATCACCAGAATCTCCAGCGAATCGAATTACAGCTAAGTCTAAAGTTTTTGTAGTTTTTGGCATAAGGTTTTGGGTTTATAGGGGTTTAATAAAAGACGAGTGTTCGGGTGAGTGTAGTTTTATTCCCATTTGTATATTCAAACCGGTGGCAAATTTACCAAGAGTTTATAAAGGTGGTAAAGATATTATTTAAACAAGTTAAAATTAATTAATTGTGTTTTCCTTTTTGAATAATGGGTAAATCATTTCAAAATTACGATGTCAAAAGACTTAAATACATGAATCATAAATCACCTTATCCCTTCAACCAGCGTGTACGGTATCGTATCGATAACTTTATGGCAAAAGGAAGTGCCTCTATTTTCTTAGTATTGCTTGCTTTATTTGTTGGGGGATTTTTCTTTATTGTTATCTTAAGAATTTTAGCAAATATATTTATCCCAGATGAAACATTAAGCAGTTGGATGGAAATCCCATGGAGAGTTTATGTTGCTGTTATGGAGGGGTCTGCTGCTGAAACAGATGGAGACAGTAATGGATTAGCTAAATTAACTTCAATCGTAGGTGTTCTCGTTGGACTTATCCTTTTTTCCAGCATGGTTGCATTTATTACAAGTGTATTTGAATCAAAATTAGCAGAACTTAGGCGCGGAAGAAGCACTGTACTTGAAGATGACCATACGCTCATTCTTGGTTTTGGAGACAGAATAATGGAAGTTATCCCAGAATTAGTGGAAGCAAATGAATCTGAACCAGATGCAGTTATTGTCATTTTAGCTGAAAATGATAAAGAAGAAATGGATAATCTTATCCGTGACCAAAGTATCGATTTTAAAACAACTCGCATTATTACCCGATCTGGAGTTGTAACAAATATTAATAATCTTAAAAAAGTACAAGCTAGTCGTGCAAAATCAATTATTATTATGAATGGTGCCGCCAGCTGGCAATCAAAAAAAGAATTAAAGTTGGCGGATGCTCTCGTTCTTAAATCTATCATGTCGATTATTGCAGCTTGCGATGGGCATGACCATCCGTCTATTGTTTGTGAAATTCATTCTAATCGCGATCGTGAACTGGCAGAAAATATTACGACCGGCACAGTAAAAGCACTGAATGAAGTAAGTGTTTTGTCGCGCATGATTGCGCAATTAGCTTTAAGTCGAAATGGGTTATCTGTTGTTTATAGTGATATGGTTGGATTTGATGGAAATGAATTTTATTTTTATAAACCGAATGATGGCTGGGGAGGGAAATTAACATTTGGGGAAAGTATTCATCGATTTAATAAAAGTGTTCCTTTGGGCATACATACTTCTAGTGGAGAAATATTACTTAATCCTCCCATGGAAACACCTTTAGAAAAAAATGATGAATTAATTATTTTTGCGGAAGATGATTCAACTATTTTTTATTTTAAAGAACCTGTTTTCCCATCATCTAAAACAGACATTCCTAAGATTGAATCCCAAATTCAAACTCAAAAAATCGCTTTATTGAATTGGACCCCAAAGACAGATATTATTATGGATCGTCTATGTACATATTTACCAGCTGAATCAGAGATAAGGACATTCACATCTGAACCCATTGAGCTATTTCATCCTTCTCTCGATAGGTTAAAGGAAAAATATTCTTCTATCATTCTTTCAGTTGAACAAATTGATTTAAATGATTTGGCAGCCCTAAACCGGATAAAGCCCCAGTCATTTGATAGTTTACTTATTCTCTCTCCTGGTGGAAATACAATTGAAGAAATGGATGCATATGTTATTTCTTTATTAATTAGAATCAGACAAATCCTACGTGAATCAGGAAATTCTCTATGGCCTAAATTGATTACAGAAGTAATGGATAGTGAAAATATTGATATCATTTTAAACAGTGGTGTCGAAGATTTCATGGTATCAAATCAATTTGTATCACAAATCATGGCGCAAGTTTCTGAAGAACCTATGGCATTAGATGTTTATGATGATCTTTTTCGTGCCGAGGGAAATGAATTATATATAAAACCTGCAACATATTATTTTTCATTCAATAAAAAAGAATCTATTACAATACCATATGGAGAATGCACTCAGGCTTCTATCTTAAGAAATGAAGTCTGTATGGGAATCCAATATCACGCAGACCAAGGAAATAAAGATAAATTATTTGGTGTTTCACTTATACCTGATAAAGCAGAAATAATTACACTTACACCGGATGATGGTTTAATTACTTTGGCGGAAGATGCTTCGTAATAATCTATATATCATTAAAAAGAAATATCTTAATCTCAATATTCCACTCATAAATTTTTAAATTCACCTTATGACAGATAAAGAAAAAACAAGACTCACGACCATGAGCCACGGCTCTGGTTGAGCGTGTAAAATAGGTCCAAAAGACCTTGCCCAAGTTTTGGGCGATATTACATTACCAAAAAATGATTCCGTTGTTGTGGGCTTCGATAGTGCAGACGATGCCGCCGCCGTACGTCTTGATGATGGGAATATTCTTGTGCAATCTGTCGACTTTTTTACACCAATTGTTGATGATCCCTATTTGTTTGGGCAAATTGCAGCCGCAAATGCATTATCTGATATTTATGCGATGGGAGCAAAACCATTGTTTGCTTTGAATATTGTTGGATTCCCTATTAATGATCTTCCTAAAAAGACGTTATCTACTATTTTGCAAGGAGGGGCGGACAAAGCTGCTGAAGCCGGCATCCCAATCGTGGGGGGCCATTCCATAGATGATAAGGTACCTAAATTTGGTATGGTTGTCACAGGTGAAGTCGAAGAAAAAAAGATGTGGAAAAATTCAACCGCTAAATCTGGAGACGTCCTAATATTAACAAAACCATTGGGGACAGGCATTATATCAACAGCAGTAAAGAAAGGCCTTGCTAGTGAAGAAAGTGAACAGGCTGCAGCTATATCCATGGCAATGTTAAATAAACACGCAGCTGATGTGCTTTCACATTTAACGGTTCATTCAGTAACGGATGTAACTGGATTTGGGCTATTGGGTCATTTAACAGAAATGTGTCAAGCAAGCCATGTTTCATCTTCCATTCTTTCTAATCAACTACCCTTTTTACCTGGAGTCCGGAAACTTGCAAAATCTGGCATAATTCCAGGCGGGACAAAACGTAATCTAGATTATGTGTCTGAATTTGTATCTTTTTCTGAATCATTGAGTGATGTTGATAAATGGATGATAGCCGATGCGCAAACATCTGGGGGATTACTTATTTCTCTTCCTGAATCAGATGCGAATATTTTTCTAAATAAATTTCAATATAAAGCATCAATTGTCGGCGAAATAGTAGCCAATAAACAACATATTATTTCAGTTATATAACGATTTCTTTATTATATCCGACCTATTTAGTCCTAATTAAAAAATAGGTTCATAATTTATTTAATTGTAATATTTAGGACTAAATAGGTCGTATTTATGTTAAAGATTACACGAAAAGTTGAATATGCTCTCATTGCGCTTAGCCAAATGCAATTAAAGGGGAATAAATCCTTAACATCGGTTAAAGAAATTTCACAACAGAATGGTATCCCATATGAACTATTGGCAAAAACAATGCAATTATTGGCGCGAGCAGAAATTGTTGAGGCTGTAAAAGGACCTCATGGCGGATATCGTTTAAAAAAAGATCCATCCATAATAAAAATGACTACCTTTTTTGAAATCATTGAAGGTCCTATGGGATTTATGGATTGTTCTTTTGATACAGACTGCGACCAAATACAATCTTGTGCGATTCGTACACCTATACAGCGCATAAATGATTCAATCCGAAACATGTTTAATAATATTTCATTACAAGATATTACGATGTTATCATGAGTGACACATTAAAACTAAAAATTATAGATGTATTAAAACAATGCTACGACCCTGAAATTCCAGTTGATCTATGGAATCTAGGTCTAATATATAGTATTGATATTATTGATGGGGATGAAAATAAATCAAATATTTCCATTACTATGAGTCTCACAACCCCCGGGTGCAGTATGGGGCATCATATGTCTCAAGATATTGAAACAAAAGTAGGCGCCATGGAAGAGACAGGAGATGTGAATGTAGATGTCACTTTTGACCCCCCTTGGCAACCTGAAATGATGACAGATGAAGCGCGAACTAAATTAGGTTTTCCTCCAACTCAAGCAAGCCCAAAACCTAAAGAAAGTGAAATGTGGGAATAATACAAATGAACGATGAAACGCCATTAATTGACGGTTCAATTACCGTAACTAAAAAAGCTTCTGATCGCCTAAAAGGCGTCATGTCTTCTGAAGGAAAGGATGGATTTGCTCTTCGCATGGGCGTGGAAGGTGGTGGATGTTCTGGTATGACTTACAAAATGTCATTTGATGATAAACAAGGGGAATTTGACAAAGTTTTTGAAAGTAATGGCTTAAAAGTCTATTGTGATTTAAAGAGTTGGCTTTATGTTAAAGATATTACTGTAGATTTTTCTGATGATATGCTTAATGGTGGTTTTAAAATTTCAAATCCAAATGCAGAACGAACCTGTGGATGTGGAACTAGTTTTTCTGTTTAATAATTATTTATAACTCTTCGTATGACAGATATCATTGAAAAAACAATTGAGCAAGATTACAAATATGGTTTTGTAACCAATATTGAGCAAGAAACACTTCCTCCGGGCTTAAGTAAAGATGTAATCCGTACTATTTCTAAACGAAAAAACGAACCTAAATGGCTATTAGATTGGCGAATTAAAGCATATAATCATTGGCTTAATATGGAAGAGCCTGACTGGGCAAAAGTGGAATATGAGTCTATCAATTATCAAAAAATCAGTTATTTTTCTGCTCCAAAAAAGAAAGAACTCAAAAGCCTGGACGAAGTAGACCCAGAATTATTACGTACCTATGATAAATTGGGTATTCCCCTAGAAGAACAAAAATTGTTAGCCGGTGTAGCTGTGGATGCTGTATTTGATAGTGTATCCATTGCTACAACGTTCAAAGATGAATTAGAAAAATATGGTGTCATTTTCATGCCATTTTCAAAAGCAGTCCATAAATATCCAGAATTAATTAAAACATATTTGGGATCTGTTGTACCGTATACTGATAATTATTTTGCTGCTTTGAATTCTGCTGTATTCAGCGATGGTTCTTTTGTATATATTCCAAAAGGTGTCCGTTGTCCTATGGAATTATCCACCTATTTTAGGATTAATGCCCAAAACACAGGACAGTTTGAAAGAACGCTTATTGTTGCTGACAATGATAGTAATGTGAGCTATTTAGAAGGATGTACAGCGCCGCAACGTGATGAAAATCAACTTCATGCTGCTGTGGTTGAATTGGTCGCTCATAAAAATGCAACCATTAAATATTCCACTGTTCAAAATTGGTATCCAGGAGACCCAAAAACGGGAAAAGGTGGGATTTATAATTTTGTAACTAAACGTGGTATTTGTAAAGGTGATCATTCTAAAATATCTTGGACACAAGTTGAAACAGGTAGCGCAGTCACATGGAAATACCCTAGTTGTATTTTAAAAGGGAATCATTCTATTGGTGAATTTTATTCAGTTGCTATGGCTAATCATCACCAACAGGCGGATACAGGGACCAAAATGGTCCATATAGGCACCAATACAAAGAGCACTATTATTTCAAAAGGGATTTCAGCAGGTAAAGGACAAAATACTTATCGCGGTGAAGTAAAAATGATGAAAGGTGCTGAAAATGCTCGAAATTTTTCTCAATGTGATTCTATCCTTATTGGTGATGAATGTGGGGCACATACGTTTCCCTATATTGATGTGAGAAATCCTACAGCACAAATGGAACATGAAGCAACTACATCTAATATAGGTGAAGACCAACTTTTCTACTGCAATCAAAGGGGCATTTCAACGGAAGATGCTGTTTCTATGATCGTAAATGGATTTTGCAAAGATGTTTTCGCAGAGTTGCCCATGGAATTTGCAATGGAAGCACAAAAATTAATGGAAATAAGCTTAGAAGGAAGTGTTGGATAAACCATGCTAAATATAAAAAGTCTAAAAGCCAGTATTGATGGCAAACCTATTTTAAAAGGAATTAACCTAAATATTAAACCGGGTGAAATGCATGCTATCATGGGTTTAAATGGATCAGGTAAAAGTACATTAGCCAACATTATTACAGGAAGAGATTGTTATGATGTATCTGATGGAGATGTTATTTATAAGGGAGATTCTCTTTTAGAAAAAAGCCCCGAGACACGAGCTTTAGAAGGTATTTTTATGTCTTTCCAATATCCTGTTGTAATTCCTGGTGTTAATTTAACTTACTTTTTAAAAGCCGCATTAAATGCACATCGCAAACATCGAGGTGAAGAAGAGTTAGATGCAATGCGCTTTTTAAAATTTATTCGGGAAAAAATTAAGCAAGTTGAAATTGATGAAAAATATTTAAAACGAGCTGTAAATGAAGGTTTTTCTGGTGGAGAAAAAAAGCGAAATGAAATCCTTCAAATGATTACACTTGAACCTTCTCTATCTATATTGGATGAAACAGATTCTGGCTTGGATATTGATGCATTAAAAATTGTCGCCAATGGAGTGAATCAATATCGCAACAAGGATAACTCTTTTCTTGTTATTACTCATTATCAACGTCTTTTAAATTATTTAAAACCTGATTTTGTTCATGTACTTATCGATGGAGTAATTGTAAAGTCTGGTGATATGACATTAGCGCACAAACTAGAAGAAAAAGGCTATGGTTGGCTAGAGTCATGAGTCTTTCCCATTTCCAAGCCGAATTTGAAAAAATGATGAATAGAGACTATTTTTCATCAAGCATTCATCCAATGCGAAATGAAGCATTTTCAAAGTTTAATGAGTGTGGATTCCCTACACAAAAATGGGAGGATTGGCAATTCACAAACCTTACATCATTACAAAAAGATACTTTCCGTATATCCGAATTGAAGGATGGCCCAACACAAAAAATAGATTTATCTCCCTTTCACATAGATAATGTTGCCAATATTGTTATTTATAACGGACATTTTCAGAAAGATATATCACATTTTCCTTCTGGCATAAACCTAATGTCTGGTTTAGACTATTTAGAATCGAAAGAATGGAAATATAATAATACATATGATTCACCCTTCGATTTATTAAATACTGCATTTATGGATAGTGGTATGTCAGTTGTAATTGATGAAAATATGACTATTAATACTCCTATTCATATGGTATTTATTTCAAATAGCAATGAACCATTAATGGTAAATCCCAGAGTCCATATAGATGTAGGGGATTCAAGTTCTGCAACATTTATTGAGCATCATGTTGGCGTTTCTTCATCCTTTTTTGAAAATGGATCTATTTTTATTAATCTAGAACAAAATGCACAATTAAACCATATTCGCATTCAATCCAATTCAACAAAAACTATTAGTATGGCTAATATACAGGCGGAACAAAGTTTAGATAGTAAATATACCTTTTTTCAATATGCAGATGGAGGCCAATTAGGGCGATTAAATATGGTTACTCGTTTGAATGGTGAAGGAGCTGATTGTAACTTAAATGGATTAGCTCTCTCTAAAAACAACCAACATTTAGACCATCATATTATAACAGATCATCGTGTGCCCCATTGCACAAGTTCACAAAATTTTAAATCCATTTTACAAGATAAATCTACTGGTGTCTTTTGTGGAAGAACGATTGTAAGAGAGCAAGCACAAAAAACAGATTCTAAACAATCCAATAAAAATTTACTCTTATCTAAAAATGCCCTTATGAATTCAAACCCACAGTTGGAAATATATGCAGACGATGTAAAATGTTCTCATGGGTCTACAACAGGCGAACTTGACCATGAAGCTCTTTTCTATTTACGTTCTCGTGGCATTGATATGATGGAAGCAAAAAATTTACTGACCCGTGGTTTTGCAAATGAAATCATGAACGCCATTCGACATAATTGCACTCGTTCATTTATTGATACTAAATTTAAACATTGGTTAGGGGACGAAGTATGACAACACTTCCAATTGTTCATCTTCTTCAAGATATTCAAGATTTATTCCAATTTTTTGATGACCCAAAAGATAAGTATGCTCAACTCATTGATTTTGGGAAAAAATCTCAAGGGCTTCCAGCTGAAGATTTAATAGAAAAAAATCGCATACATGGTTGTGCTTCAAATGCCTTTGTGAAAATAATTCAAAACGAAGATCAAACCTTTTTAATTCAAACAGATTCTGATGCACTAATTGTAAAAGGGCTATTAACATTATTAGAAAGAATTTTTCACAACCAACATAAATCTGAAATTATGTCTATTAATGGAAGTGATTTATTAAACTCTATTGGTTTGGGGAATTCTATTAGTGGGCAACGTAGTAATGGCTTCACAAATGCAGTAGAAAAAATTCAAAGAGAAATAGCAAAATGACACATCCAACAGATTCAATTAAACTTACACGAGATGTGGAAGCTCACCTTGTTCCTTCTGGTGAATCTATTACTCTACTTAAAGGGGAACTCGTTAGAATCACCCAATCGCTTGGCGGAAATTATACCGTATTAATTAGTGGTAATATGGCTCAAATACGGGATGAAAATGCAGATGCTATTGGCTTTAAGTCTCCAAAAGAAGATATATCAAAAAATAAAAATGAACCTTTTACTGAAGGAATGGTTTGGGACCAAATGAAAACATGTTATGATCCTGAAATTCCAGTAAATGTAGTGGATCTTGGGCTTATTTATGGATGTGAAATTTCTGAAATGGATGAAGGGAAATTAGTGGCAATCCAAATGACATTAACAGCTCCCGGATGTGGGATGGGACATATCATAGCTGATGAAGTGAAACGAAAAGTGAATGGGATTCAAGGCGTAGATGATGTCAGTGTAGAGTTGGTTTGGGAACCACAATGGAATCGCGATATGATGACGGTAGAAGCTCGTCTCGAATTAGGATTATATTAATTCGATGCCATCCTTTAAATCAGATTTCCCTGTTTTTTCTCATGACCCATCTTTAGTTTATCTAGATAGTGCTTCAACCACACAAAAACCAAAAATGGTCATAGATGCATTAAATACATTTTATGAAAAACAGAATGCAAATGTTCATCGTGCTTTATATAATTTAGGAGAAGAAGCTACTAATGCTTATGAAAATGCACGCAAAATAGTTGCTCAATTCATCAATGCGCCATCCGAAAATACTATTATTTTTACAAAAGGCACCACTGAATCAATCAATCTCGTAGCTTATGCATGGGGCAGGAAATATATTCAAACTGGCGATGAAATTCTCATTACAGAAATGGAACATCATAGCAACTTAATCCCTTGGCAATTATTAGCAAAAGAGACTGGCGCTAAGCTCAAATACATTCCAATGAAAACAGATGGACTATTAGACCTAAGCCATTTGGATCATTACTTTTCACCCAAAACAAAACTTTTTTCTATGGTGCATCAGTCCAACGTTTTGGGAACACTCAATCCGACTGAAATGCTTATCCAAAAAGCAAAAGAAGTTGGAGCAGTTACAGTATTAGATGCAGCCCAAAGTGTACCACATAAGTCAGTTGATTTTCAAAAACTTGGTTGCGATTTTATGGCTTTTTCTGGGCATAAAATGTTTGGTCCAACAGGTGTAGGTGTTCTTGTTGGAAATATGAAAATACTTGACAAAATGAATCCATTTCTTGGTGGTGGAGAAATGATCAATAAAGTTACTTTAAAAGAATCAACGTGGAATAATGTCCCGTATAAATTTGAAGCAGGAACACCCAATATCGCCCAAGCAGTTGGTTTGGGAGTCGCCATTGATTATATGAATAGTATCGGAATGGATACGATTGAATCAATTGAATACGAACTCACTAAATATGCTTTGGAAAAGATGAAAAATATTGAGGGAATGATCATCTATGGCCCCAAAGATCGTGGGCCGGTAATTAGCTTTAATATAGCTGGGATCCACGCCCATGATTTAGCCACTTTTTTAAATCAAGATAATATTGCCATTCGAGTTGGCCACCATTGCGCTCAACCAATTATGGATATATTAGGCGTACCATCCACAGCTCGAGTAAGTTTTCATATTTATAATTCTAAAAACGATATTGATATATTTTGTCAAGGTCTTGAAACAACAATTACATATTTTTAGGTGCTGGGAAAATGTCATATTTCCATGAACTCAATAGGACATTTTTCAATAATCGGACTAAACAATGGCATTAGAGACAATACATTTAAATGATTTTCTAGATGGTGGCATCTTGAGAGAAAAATCGTTTCGGAAACAAGTGGCAGAATTAGACTGGTCACAGTATACCAATAAGAAAGTAATCATAAAAGGATGCGCTGATGTTCCTGTTCCAACATGGGCTTATTTAATTATTACAGCTCATTTATCTCATTTTGCCAAAAAGATTTATTATGGCGAACCAAGATATGCGGTGGAAATCTTTTCTCAAAAAGAATCCTAATTCATAATCTGCTTTCATAAATTCATCCCATGGCAGATAAAAAGAACAGAGCAAGTTGGGAACAATATTTTATGAATATTGCTACCGAAGTGGCCACACGATCCACCTGCGATCGTAAACATGTTGGGGCTGTAATTGTTCGGGAAAAAACAATTTTATCCACTGGGTATAATGGAAGTATAAAAGGCCTGCCTCACTGTGATGAAGTTGGTCACGAAATGGTTGATGATCACTGTGTACGGACCACTCACGCAGAAGCAAATGCTATTGTTCAAGCTGCAAAAAATGGTGTTAGTATTAATGGGTCAGAAATATATGTAACAGCATCCCCCTGTTATAATTGTTTTAAACTCATTGCTAATTCTGGTATAAAGACAATTTATTTTGATGAGTTTTATCGAGATGAACGCATCATAAACCACGCAAAAGAATCGGGTGTTGAATTAGTCGAGATTGACTAGTACATCGGAAGTCATTTTGATGATTCCATCTAGCATTCCATTTCTATTCCGTTTTTTTGTACCAATTTTCCTTTCCATTGCTTCGGCGCAAATTTATGATATATCTATCCCACCCCAAGATGATGATTCTTACGAATATGCAGATTTCAGGATATACATCAATGATTCGTTAGAAACAATTCGAGGTGTATACTTTTTTATGCACCCTTGGCATGGAGATTCTCGAAATATTGTTAATGACGAAATGTTAAAAGCGTTATGTGATTCATCTCAATTTGCATTAATGGGTGCTCATTTTGATAATATGCACATGGAAACCGGTGTGGGTGATGCAGTGATTGATGCGATGAATGGATTTGTCGAGATGACAGGGAAAACCGAATTAGCCTACACTCCCTTTTTTATAAATGGATATTCTTGGGGTGGTCAATTTGGCTATCATTTTACTGTTTGGGATCCAGATAGAGTAATTGGTTTTATCACTCAAAAAGGCGGGTACCACGATACAACAGATGCGGGCGATGCCATTTCTGTCCCTGGACTCATGTTTATTGGTGAAGATGATTTGGATTATCGTATTACAAATCTCACGGGTGTTTTCTTAAATCACCGACCTATAGGAGCTCAATGGAGTCTTGCAGTAGAACAGGGGTCAGGGCATTCTCAGGTTCAAGATTGGGATTTATTAAATGCATTTTTCTACCATACAGTTCAACTACGATTACCTGATTCAACAGAATCAAATCATCCTGTAGAACTATTACCTATCGACAATCAAGATGCTTGGTATGGCGACCAATCAAGTTGGGTGATTGGATCATATGAATGTTATGATGGTGTGGTAGATTCTTCTTCCTGGTTCCCATCACAAAAAGTGGGCGAACTTTGGCAAAATTTTGCATCAGAAGGAACTGTGGAAGATACGAGTGAATGTGATGGGCCCCAAAATGTGAGTATACGCATTCCTGCGGAATGGGAGAGCCAGAAAGCAATATGGCTCCAGTGGCCACTTCAATTTGAACATTGGATGCGCCCTGAAATGGCTAACGTAATTGCCACGGTTCAAACTTTTGAAGATGTACATTTAATAGTACAAAATGAGAGTCATTTAGCCGATGCACAATCACAAGTTCAAGAGCAAGGTGGGAATCCATTTAATTTAAATTATCATATATGGGAGCATAACAACGCTTGGCTCCGAGATAATGGCCCACTGTATGTTAAACAAGAAAATGAATTAACTATTCATAATATGCAATTTGATTCTTGGGGTGGTTTAGTCCCCAATTATCAAGAAGATAATGCCATACCCTGCACTATTGCTTACGAGCTAGGATTAGATTGTAATACATTGGATTTTATTATGGAAAGAGGAAACCTCGAATTTAATGGCTCCGGAGCTCTTATCACCAATTGGGATTGTTGGGCAGATAGAAACCCAAATTTAGTTCAAAATGAATTAGATCTTTATTTAAAACAGATATGGGGATTAGATCAAATCGTGTGGACCTATGGACATTCTGAATGGGATGTAACTACTGGCCATATTGACGGTGTGGCGCGATTTGTGAATGATTCTACGGTTCTTGTTGGGAATGTTATCAATGCAAATGATCCCGATGCTTGGATATGTGATTCAGCAGCCGTTGTTATTGAAAATGCAGGATTTAATGTAGTCAGAATGGATATGCCCGGATACATTGATTATTATAATTGGACTATTCCTGCACTTTATCTTAATTACATCATAGTGGATGGTGCCATCATTGGGAATGCTTATAACGTTCCTGAATGGGATAATGAAGCTCAATCTTTATTAGAAGTATTATTCCCTCGCTATGAAGTCATTTTATTATACACACCAGAAGTAAATCTTTCTGGAGGTGGGATTCATTGTATTACTAATGATCAGCCTGAAATCATTGATATTTTGAGTATGAAAAATAATAATTTACTCCCTTCACAATTTCAACTTCATAACCCCTACCCAAATCCCTTTAATCCAACAACCATCATCCCATTTTCGGTAGAAACGCAGAGTATAGCATCTCTACAGTTGTACGAAATAACTGGTCGGTTGGTGGAAATATTATTTGATGGTATTCTTGATCCTGGAAATCATAAAATAAAATGGGATGCTTCAGCACAATCCAGCGGGATCTATTTTGTTGTCCTAAAAACCCCTAATAAAACATTATTGAAAAAACTGGTTTTATTAAAATAAGATTTCGTAACGACATTCCTAAATATTTTATAGATTCGTCCTAGGATGAGTTGGGTTATGATAAGATTTATTTTACTTTTATTGCCAATCTATTTGTTGGCACAAAATAATGTTTGTTTTGACATTGAAGATAATCCTTATCCCAACCATCCAGCGTTTGGGGTTTTTTCAAAATATGTCAATGTTTTGGGCACTATTGATATTTATGCTGAGTCCAGTATTTCTGATGAAAAGATACTTCATGTAGCTGCAGTTACGGCAGAATTATTAGATAATGATGAAGATGGAAATATTGATGATCCGCTGATTGAATCTTCACTAATTGAATTGAATACTGTTATGCCGGTGTTCCAGTATGAGAATGGAAATGCCATTGAAACATTTTTTGATAATCTAGATGACGATGGGTGTACTGGTGCTGTATTATTCAAAAATGAAATTGATCCAAACCAACCTGGTCATTGGGGAGACGATGCTACAGTGGAAGAAGTATTACACACTATAAACGCATGCGGTCATGTGGAAGTTTATCCCTCGCTCTACGCACTCTTGCCAAATTCATCTGAATTGACAGATGCCATGGATGTTGCTCGAGGTGGACAATTTATGTCCATTCCAAATCCATATCCAGATGAGGCTTGGTATCATTACGATGACTGGACATGTGATTATGAATGTATGGCTATGGAATATTTATATTGGTGCATCGTCACAAATATGGGCATTTTAGCAGATACGGAAACGTGTAATGGCATTGCAAACGAGTGGGAACCTTGCAGCCTGGAATTGTTTGAATCTACCGATATATTAATGTTTAATTTGGTTACTAATTCTGAAAATAAACTGCCACAACTTGCGCCGGACGGGAATTACTGTACCGAACAGGTGGATACTGATTCTGAAATTATTCCCGGTGATTATCCGCTATTATCGCTGTATCCTAATCCTTTCAACCCCACATCTACTATCCAGTTTCATATTGGTATAGAGGCACAGTTTATCTTATCTCTCCTTCAAATAATCGATATTAATGGTCATATTGTGGAAACGTTGGTAAATGGGAAATTGCACCCTGGTGATCATGAAATAAATTGGGATGCCTCGGACTTTCCCAGCGGTGTGTATTTTGTTCAATTAAAAACGGGGAATAAAATCAAAACTGAGAAAATAATTCTTTTAAAATAATGGATACTTAAGAGGCTTTTAATGCCAAAACTCACGCTACTCCCAGATAATAAAGTTATTGAAGTCGAAAGTGGAACACAATTATTGCAGGCTGCGCTTGATGAAGGTATTCATCATGCTCATGCATGCGGTGCTATGGGGAAATGCACAACTTGCCGTGTCTTAGTATTAGATGGATATAATAATTGTTCTTCACCTACAGATTATGAACTGAAACTTAAGGAAAAAATCCACTCCAACCAGGAATTCCGTCTTGCATGTCAAACAAAAATTTTAGGTGATATGGTTGTTAGGCGACTTGTTTTAGACTCTGAAGATATAGAAATGACGTCACAAACCAATGCTGTACCCATTGGTCGGTTGGGCGAAACTAAAAAATTAGCTATTTTATTTTGTGATATTAGAGGATTTACACCCTTTGCTGAAAAAATCACACCATATGACACCGTTTTCATTTTAAATCGTTATTTTAATCGGATGGTAAATGTAATTGAATCTTATGGTGGTCGAGTTGATAATTACATTGGAGACGGATTAATTGCATTATTCGGAATAAACAATGAACCTGACGCGGCTGTTTCTGCTGTCCAATCCGCTATTGAAATGTGCACAGAAATGGATGAAATGAAACCTTATCTCAAAACCATGTATGGTGATGCGTTTAATATTGGCATTGGAGTTCATTATGGTGATGCAGTTGTTGGGGATATTGGTTCAGGAAGATCAAAACGATTAACGGCTATTGGGGATTCAGTCAATTTTGCCAGTCGCGTAGAAAGCGCCAATAAACAGTTTCATTCTAGGCTACTCATTTCAGAAGATACTCACAACATTGTTAAAGATATGGTGAAAATCAAAGATTTTGTTAGAACAAATATTAAGGGGATTGAAGAAAGAGTAACTTTATACGAGGTAGAAGAAGTAACGGCTGACGTTGGTAAAATTGAAAAGAGTGAATTTATTGAAAATGGACTGATTTGGCGAAAAGTGAATACAGTATCAAGCTTTGATGACGAACCTCATCAGATATTAAAGGTAAAAAGAGACAAAATTCTCGTTGCAAAATGCAATAATGAAATTGTAGCAATGAATGACCAATGCCCCCACGCCTTTCTCAGTATGAAAGGTAGTGAAATAGATCTAAGTGAAAATAAAATTAATTGCAGGTGGCATAATAGTAGTTTTTGCTTACAGTCTGGTGAAATTAAGGAATGGATTGATGATGGTATGTTTAAGTTCATGGGAAGGTTAGATTCAAGGGCAAAAGAAATAGTAGAATTGGAAAAAAGAAATCTAGATCTATTCACAACTAAGGTCATTGATGACACCGTTTGGGTTGGGATGGATCCGGAATACTAATTATTAAGGAATTTTAAAATGAATAAAAAAACTTGGTTTTTCTTAGTATTGCTTCTTGGGGCATCTCTAATGGGGCAGCATATTTCTCAAGGTGATATACTCAGCGAAACTCCTTTATATCCCGTCCCTGTAGATATGACATTCGAAGAATATCAAGATATGAATCGTAGACTTACAATTGGTTTAGCTTTATCTTCCGTCCCAATTCCTGGAATTATTCACCAATATGCAGGAGAAAAGAAAACGGCTAAAAAATTGAGGATGATAGGAGCAGGTGGTTTAATTACTATGATTGCAGGTGGGATCATGATGGAAGAAAAAGGATGGGCCGATTCTCCGTATGAAATTTTTACTTTAAATGAAGGACAAGAAAATGAAAAACGGTATGAAAAAATCCCCATCAATCAATTCGGTGATGATGTTGGGTATAACCTTGTTCCATTAAATAAAGAGAGTGAAGGATCGGGTGGCGGTCTCATTGTTTTAGGCGCTACTGTTTTAATCTGTGATATTTTGTATGATTGGCTTCATGGATGGAAAACTATTGTCCATAAAAGAGATGCAGTACGATATAAATATGGTCAACAATTACTGTTTTCTGTAGCACCAGAAATAGACCCTTCATCAAATTTTGCCGGTTTAAATTTTAATTTATATTTCTAATCCAACGAGGATATCAATTAATACATTATAATTTCATATGTGGGGATATTTCTCTGGCGACCAGCTACGTACGGTTTACCATTATACCTAAAATGGCCAATAAATTAAGAAAATTCACATTTTAATAACCCTTTAGATTTATTAATAGGCATACTGATTAGTGAAATGAGTATATATTTTCATCTCCATTCTTATGTCTAGTAAATTGTATCATGCATAATCCTGCTCTTACTGTTGGCCTTGCAATGGCTATAGGAATGGCTGCTCAGGTCATAGCTCGACATATTCGTATTCCCGGCATTGTACTATTACTTGCTTCTGGAATGCTTTTTGGCCCCGATGTCCTTAATTGGATTCAACCAGAAAGTTTAGGTGAATCATTACACATTATAGTTGGTTTTGCTGTTGCTGTCATTCTTTTTGAAGGAGGAATGAATCTTAAATTCAGTCGAATTAAGAGAGAAGGACGGTCCATTCAAGGGCTTATTACTTTAGGTGCACTTATTACATTTGTTGGCGGGACGCTAAGTGCTAAACTTTTGTTGGGATGGGATTGGCGGGTAGCAATTTTATTTGGAACGTTAGTTATTGTAACAGGGCCCACTGTCATCTCTCCATTATTAAAGCGTATTCGAGTCCATCATTCTGTCAGTGTTATTTTAGAAGCTGAAGGAATTTTACTCGATGCTATTGGAGCAATTATTGCAGTAGTTGCACTGGAAATAGCTATTAGTCCGTCTGGGCTGAGTTTCATCTTTGGCATTTGGCATATTCTTACTAGGCTTGTCGTGGGAACTCTTCTAGGATTAATAGGTGGATTTGTCATGAGTTTTATTCTTCGATTTCGCAATCTTGTTTCCGACGGATTAGAAAATGTGTTTATTTTGTCATGGGTTTTTGCTTTATTTCAAATTTCGAATACAATTAGTCCGGAAAGTGGCATAGCAGCCGTTACATTTGCAGGAATGGTTTTGGGGAATTCAAAAACATATATCCATCGGGAATTATTAGAATTTAAAGAACAGTTGACTGTACTTATGATTGGCATGTTATTTGTCATACTAGCAGCAGATGTTAGAATTGCTGAAATTCAATCTCTTGGTATAAAGGGCCTTATGACTGTTTTCGCATTAATGTTTATTATTCGCCCATTGAGTGTTTTTATTTCTACTTCTGCCAGTTCACTAAATATGAAACAAAAAACATTAATATCATGGATTGCACCACGAGGGATTGTAGCTGCCGCTGTAGCATCCTTTTTTGCATTTGAGTTAAATCTTCATGGTTATGAAGGGAGCCAATTAAGAGCGCTTGTTTTTCTCGTCATTATGATTTCTGTATTATTTGCAGGATTCACCGGAGGATTAGCCGCATCAATGTTATCTCTGAAGCGGAAAAAAGAATCAGGATGGATTATTCTTGGGGCCCATGGTGTGGCTCGTTGTCTTGCTCAAATTTTAAAACGTAACGGACAGGAAGTGATATGTATCGATGAAAATCCGCGCGCCTGTAATCAAGCTGAGAATGAAGGCATTAAGGTATTTTATGGAAATGCACTTGAAGAGCGGGTATTGCAACAAGCCGAACCAGGGACACGTAAAGGGATTATTGCCTTATCAGGTAATGAAGAAGTGAATTTTATTTTCTCTCAACGAGCCAAATATTTAGAAAAAAATATGACAATTCTTACAGGGATTAAAAATAGATCAGAAGGTATTACTCGAAAAATGGTAATGGAAACGGGAGCACGCATACCCTTTGGACGTGCTGCTGATATGGAACAATGGAGTCAATGGCTTCGTCAAGATTCTGCAACATGTCAAAATTATATTTACCCTGAATCTAAACAAGATCATGAAATATCAGATCCAAATATGATTGGTATTCTTCTTCCACTTACTATTCGTAGAGGAAAATCCATAGAACCCATTGACAATCTGTATAAACCAAAAGAAAAGGATATTGTTTATTTTCTGATCAATAAACAAAAACACGAAGAAGCTAATTCATGGCTTCAAACCCATAATTGGTTAAAGAATCCTCCAACTTAAATAAGATTACTTATATACTCTTTTAAATCTATGGGGGCTACGATGCGCTCTGCATGCCCATATTTTTCCAACCAACTTGTTGTTTGAAAATCTGGTGATGTTTTTTTACCGGTATATTGTTCAATAACCCTTTTCCCAGAAAACCCAATATGTCCTGCATTCTCTTCAAATAATTGTATCCCGCGAGATGCCATTCCAATGGCGACACCTCCAAGTGTTGGGTCTGTAATAAGAGTAATTACAGGGAGTCCGGCACGCTCTACTCTAGAAAGTGCTACATGCACTTTTGGAATACTTACCATGGACGAACATCCTTCATGCATTCTAGCTCCACCACCAGCAGCCTGAATAATTAGTGGTGCTTTTTGTTCGATTGCTTTTATTGCAGCTTGCCATATCTTTTCCCCAATACTCATACAAAAAGATGCACCTAAAAATCCAAAATCAGTGACACACACTACAATATTTTTACCCATTAAAGTAGCATCCCCGGTCATCATTGCAGACATCATCCCGGTATTTTTTCTAGCTTTAATTAGTTTATCTGGATAATTAGGAAATGATAATATATCTTTATCGAGTATGTATCTCGTTTCAGTATGTTCTTTGAATGTATCTTTATCAACAATCCAGGCGAGATAGTCCCATGCTGAAGGTCGAACAATTCGTTTCCTACATGTTTGGCATACAAAATTATTTTGTTCTAGAAACTCTAATCGAACGGGGTCATACACATGATTCCCTTGTTCATCATAACACCCTCGATGACGTTTCACATACCCTGACTCATTTGATTTTGGTAACCGTGATATTGGACGCTGAACAGAAGTAATATCATTATTAGTCCTTTTTTCCCATTGCCCTATTTTCTCCCATCGTTTTACGCGCTCATCAAAAATTGTTTCTTTAGGTTGGTTTGATAAATTGCGGAGATGTTTCTGAATTATATTCTTAGCTGACGCAAGAGCAGATTCTTTAAATCGATGTGCAGGTCCTTCTGGTTCAGGAATTAATTCATCCACAATGCCATGATGAAATCCTTCTCTAGATGTAATTTGGGACACTTCAGCCGCTTCATTGGCTCGAGACCGTGTATGAAATAATATGGAAGAGCATGCCTCTGGCGTAATGACTAAATAAGTTGAATATTCCATAGCAAGTGTTACATCACACCCAGTTAATGCAATGGCTCCGCCAGAACATGCTCGATTCATAATAACAGCCATTGTAGAAACGCTAGCGTCAGCTAAAGCATGAATTGTATCTCCAATTCGCCAAGCAATTCCATTAGACTCTGACCGCTCTGTTGGGTCAGCACCAGGTGTATCCACAAAAATAATAATGATACGATTTTCTTCTTCCGCAAGTTTGATTGCCTTTACTGCGCGCTCATAAGAATAAGGAACAGGCATTCCCTGATTCCATTTCTCTACAGCATCAGGATCTTTTAATGTATCCATTATTTTTTGATAATTAGATGAAGGGCCACTTTGTTGACCTAAGAGCATCACGGGGTTTCCATCTAATGAAGCTCGGTGTGTTTGTATTAAACATGCCCCAAATTGATCATCACCAAAGACTTCTTCTACATCAGAAAAAAAGGATCTGTAATTTTTATACTTTGGGCGTTCTGGGTGAAAAGATAATTCATATTTTTCATATTCAGATAATTGGGAAATAGCTTCTTGGGTATATGAAAAAAGCTCGTCTTTTTCAAATGATAAGGAAAAATGGTTACTCATGAAGGGTAATTATAACACAAAAATAAATAGTTTAGGAAGAATGGTTTATCTGTTTCTCATTTAAACCTTCTAATACTAATTCAGCCACATCTTTCACAACCATGTTATCTTCATGTCCTGTGACTTTTAATCCATCTTCCATCATTATATTGCAGAAATTACATGCTGTTGCGACTGTGGAGGCTTTTGTATTAGCGGCTTCTTTAAAACGTTCATGATTGATTCTATCACCGGTATTGATTTCATACCACATATTACCGCCACCCGCACCACAACAAAATCCAGATTCTTTATTGCGCTCCATTTCAATCAGTTTCCCTTCACTAAGCACTGATTGGATTAACTCTCGGGGCGCATCATATTCTCCATTATGCCTCCCTAAATAACATGCATCATGATATGTTACATCTTCTGTGACTGATGGTTGGGGTGAAATTTTCCCTTCTTTAACCAAGTCATTAATATATTGAGAATGGTGAACCACATCTAATTCTATTCCCAATTCAGCATAATCATGTTTAAGAGTCGTTAAACAATGTGGGCATTGTGTTACAATTTTTTTAATTCCGTATTCTTCAAACTTCTCAATATTTTGCATAGCCATCATTTGAAATAAATATTCATTTCCGATTCGTCTAGCAGAATCTCCCGTACAGATTTCTTCATTCCCTAAACAAGCATAATCTACACCTGCTTTATCTAATATTTGGCTAACAGCACGAGAAATATCTTTTCCACGATTATCATAAGCACCAGAACATCCAGCCCAATATAGAACATCTGCTGTCTTCTTTTCTCGCATCAACGGAACATTTAAACCTTCCATCCATGCTTCTCGTTCTTGAGGAGATAATCCCCAAGGATTACCGTAGTTTTCCATTTTATTAAATGCATCCATAGCATCTTCTGGAAAACGACTTTCCATCATGACTAAATCCTGACGAATACGCAATATATCCACCATAGGTTCATTCCCAACAGGACAAACTTCAACACAGAAACCACATGTGGTACATGACCAAGCAGCTTCTTCTGTTAACATCCATTTCGTTATTGGGTCATCTAGTTCTTTCCCTATGGAAAAATCATTTAAATGTTCATTTAGATAATAGCGTTTATTGATTTCAATTGCAGAAGGAGACAATTCTTTCCCAGTCGAATATGCGGGACAAGCATCTTGACATCGACTACACATAATGCATGCATATGCATCCAAAATTTGGGATTGGGTTAAATGTTCGAGTCTAGAAGATCCAAATTGTTCAATATCATCATCTTCAAAATCAATTGATTCCAAAACAGCTGGTGACCGACGCTCTTCTCTTGCCATATAATTCAATGGTCCCATAAATAAATGAGCATGTTTGGAATAGGGAAAATATGGAATAAAAGCAAGAATCAATCCTAAAGCCAACCACCAACATACATGTTCCATATAGATAATAGTTACAGGATCAAATGATTGCCATAACCATGCCAATAAATTCGCTCCAGGTTGGAATGGATCTGGCCCATGACCTGCAATTTCAAATGAAGCACCCACAAACCGGAATCCAATATGCATGAGAATGAACATTCCTACAATAAATGAATCTTTTTTCATCCCTGTACGGGCAGCTTCACTTACAAGAACGGGATCGTTCGTTTTTAACTTTGGGTCATTAGAAATAAATCGACGAGCGACAAAATATTTGACACCAATAATGACAAATATGCTGAATAAATCAACAAAAATACGATAAAGTTTTCCAATCCACTGCTCATGAAAAAAATGAAACCCAGGAATAAAACCGTAAAGAACATCAATAATATTAACAGCAATGTAAAATGAAAATCCCCAAGCAACAATTGCATGTATTCCACCTACAATTGGACGTGTTTTAAATAATGTTTGTTGCCCTAGAAACACAGCCAACCCTTTTGGCCAATTTCTGATAGTTTCTTTCCACTGTATCGGTCGAGATCCTCGGCCAATCGCTTTGAACATTTTCCCAAAATTCTTCCAAGCGAGTCCTGTTGAACCCACAGCTAGAAGAAGAAAAACAATTTTTTCTATAAGGGAGAGCAAGTGTATTTATCCGTTAATAGCTTCCGTTAGTTTAGGGACAATTTCTAATATATTACCAACAACACCATAATCTGCTATTTCAAAAATAGGGGCATCAGCATCTTTATTAATAGCAATAATATTTTTTGACCCTTTCATACCTACAACATGTTGTATTGCTCCAGAAATACCCAACGCAATATATAAATTTGGAGAAACAGATTGGCCTGAACTTCCTACTTGATGAGACGATGGTAACCATCCAGCATCTACAACAGGCCTCGATGAAGCCAATTCGCCATTTATAGCAGACGCAAGATCTTTAACTATTTGAAGATTATTCTCTTTTTCAATTCCTCGTCCCACGCTGACAATTAAATCAGCGCTTGATAAATCAATTCCACTCACTTCTTCTTGGATTGGTGCTTCGGATGAAGTTCTAACTTGACTTGACTCTAATTCAATATCAAATGATCTAGTAGAAGCAGAGCCGGATTCAATATTTTCTTCTGAGAATGCCGCTGCCTGGAAACTGATTAAAGTACACTCCGAATCATTCGATACCACTTTTGACCCCAATTTCCCGTTATACACAGTCTTGGTGAATACAAAGAAGTCACCTTCTTTCATTAATGAAACGACATCTGGTATAAAAGGTTTGTCTATACGAGCACTTACTTTGGGGAAATAATCTCTTGTTTGATATGTATGTCCTACAAATACTAAGCTTGGATTTTCCTTTTCTATTACTTGCTTTACACATTCAGCAAAACCATCTGCACTGTAAGTAGACAATAAATTATGATTCGCGACCAATACTTCATCCAAATTCATTCCTGAAACAGACGAAGCTATTTGGTCTGTATCAATCCCAATAGCTAGAGCAGAAATACTTAGCCCATTCTCTGCTGCAATTGATTGAGCTCCAACGATTGCTTCACGACTCATGCGATGAAGAGATCCATTCTTTGATTCTAATACAACTAAAATATCCATGATAATCCTCTATAACACTTTTACTTCATTTTTTAAAACATCAACTAACCTCGCCACAATGGTATCTGGTTCGCCTTCAATCATTTCAGTTTTTTTATTTGTTTTTGGGACAAATACTTTTTGAATAGATTGCTTTTTACCGTCAATATAAAATTCTGATTCAGAAAGAATTTTTAATTCTTTTTTCTTAGCGCCCATAATTCCCTTTAGGGATGGATAACGCGGCTGGTTCAAACCAGATTGAATACTGATAGATGCTGGTAATGTAAGTGTAACCCATTGGGACCACCCTGCTTCTAATTCACGTTTTACCTTTAGAGTATTTTCACTTAACTCAGTTCCAACTACTAAAGATGCTGTTGACATATTCAATAATTCACCAAGGATAATTCCAGTTTGCCCCATTCCAGAATCATCAGATTGAAGTCCAGAAAAGATGAGATCAAATTGCTCGCTTTCCAACGCTTTTGCGAATTGCTTTGCCAATGTTAATGGATCAGCTAATCCTTTCGCATCTGTTTGTAAATGAATACCACGGTCAGCGCCTTTTGCCAATGCTTCTCTGATAATTTTTTGTACTCTGTCAGGACCAAGACTTATAGCAACTACTTCACCGTTTCCTCGTGATTCAATAATTTTTTGAGCTTCTTCTAATGCATAACTATCACTTTCATTCATTAAAAAGGAAGCTTGGTCTTCTTGGATTCCTGTTTCATTATCGTTGATAGGCAAAGCTGATTCTGCGCCTGGGACCTGTTTGATCAGTACGCCGATTTTCATGGGGAGTGTCCTTTCTTGTAATATTGCAAAATAGTGATAAATTTAACGGGTAAAGTTAATGTTTTTCCCTTAAAGAGTCTTTCAAATTATGTTTGAACTATTTAAACCATTCCTAAAAAACGATATTGTTTTAGCCAACTTATTGTTCACGCTCGGCATTGTGATTTTATTACTTACAGTCGTTTGGAAAATCAATCCGCGAAAAAAGAATAATCAAAGATAATTACGCTCTTTTTTTCGTATTGATTTGTCTTGGTTTTCATGCCAATATATTGATAGTTTTAACTATTCAATCTATAAAAGTACGTGGATTGAATCCTTCAAAGAGAGGTATTTCTTTATTTAACAAACTAAACAGGAGTATATATATGAAATCATTTGTTAACATTCTATTAGCATCTGTGATGTTTATCGGTGTTGCTTTTTCTCAATCTATTCAAGGGAACTATCAGTTGAATTATGTGACAGTTCATTATACCTATGAAGTGAGAGAATTTGACAGTGCTCAAGATAGCGCAGAAGCTTCATATGACATAACGGCATCTTGGCCCAGTTCTGAATATGCTGCCGCAGGTATGGGTGTCACATGGGATTTATTGGGATTTGAACCGGGCGATACGCTCGGGACAACGTTAATTCCTCTTATTTCACCAGAATACCTCGCAGGTTTTGGATATATGCTTACGGGCGATCCTACTGCACCAGGCGTAGCCATCAATATTGATCTTTATGATGATGGAAACTTTACAATCAATGATGGAAGTACTTACCCAACGACAGAAACCATTGATTGCTCTACCACAGCTGTAATACCTGCTGTCGCAGAAAATGGTACTTGGCAAGGAACGGCTCTTCTTCCGGTCGATGAAGATACATATACACTTGGTTGGGGGATCACACAATCTGAAGTATTTGCTCAATTTAATGCTCCTGATTTAGCGACCATGGAATATGGTGTTGATTTTGGATCAGGGACTACTATGGAAAATTGGGGACAAATGACTGTGAATTACACAGATAATACATTAGCTCAGACATCTGACGTAGAAATTTATTGGGAAGCTCATGATGGTGTTGGAAGTGCCTTAGGCGTTGATGATAATGGATTTCTTAATGGAAGCACTGGTGTCCCAACTTTGGCATCTGATACTGTTACAATTGGTGGGACTGCTGCACTATTAGCATACTATCAGTCTCTTGGTTATTATGCAGATGTTGCACCAATTAATGTTGGTACATACCCTATGATTAATGGACCTGGAAGTGAAGAAGTAGATGAAAATGGTGAGACAGTCACTGTGGGAGTAGTCGATGCAAACTGGGGATATTTATTCGACCCGGTTGGAGGCGATGGAGAACCTTTTACTGGTGACGAATTATTTCAGTTTACTGGTTATTATTTTACATACAACTTCTTATCCACTGCTTTGACATTTATGGATACTGCTGAAGCAGTTTTTGATGCAACATCTGGTGATGTGACTGCTGCATATACAGCTGGTTTTGTTGCTGTTGCAACCATGTGGGGTGTTGATAGTGAAACTGCAGCTGCATATGGAGCTCAAGTAGGGGCTGATTTATATGCCGAATTCCTCAGTTGTTTTACAACAACAGGAGACTTAGACGGATGTGCGGAAGAAGTAGCATACGCAGGTATTGTTATGTCACTAGGTGCATTAGCACAAATGGGCATTGATGTAGATGATTCTGATCATGACTCGCAAGTTGATCCAAGTACTGGAGGTTTCTCTACAGGTCGTCTTATTTGGGAAATAGATAATGTCTGTATCCCTGATAATACTACACAGCGTGTGAATCCAAAATTCTATAATACTGCTGTTGTATCTGTTGATAATAATGCTCCCCTTGCTGCTAAATTTGAATTGTTTGGGAACTATCCAAACCCGTTCAATCCAACAACTAGTATCAAATTTGCTACTGAAAAATTCACTAATGTGAATTTAACCATCTACTCTATACTTGGTGAAGAAGTAGCTACGGTTCACAATGGCAAATTAGCGGCAGGTACATATTCCATGTCTTGGAATGGAAAAAATAACTTTGGGAATAATGTTCCAAGTGGAATGTATTTCTACAAAGTGAAATCTGATAACCGTACTTTAACAGGAAAAATGCTCCTGTTGAAATAATTGTGTTTATTTACAACGTTTAATTAACAATAACTAAAAAATGAGCAGTCTGAATTCAGACTGCTCATTTTTATTATGGCACCTTATGAAAAAAATCATTCTATTATTCTTATTATTTAACTTTGTTTTTTCACAAAACAGCTCATTATCTGGCTATGTGAAAGACGAAACAAATGGAGATCCCTTACTCGGTGCAAATGTTGTCCTTTCCGGAACGACTATGGGTGCAGCAACAGGTATGGATGGAAGTTATAATATTACAAATATAAAGGCTGGAGATTATAAAATTTTAGTGACCTATATTGGTTTCGAAACATTGGAGTTTAATTTAACCATACCCTATAACGAATCAATCCAACAAGATTTTAATTTATCACCTGAAGCAATTCAGATGGAAACATACGTAGTAACTGCTTCTAGAAGGCGCGAACGTGTTGAAGATGCTCCTGCAGCTATTTCTGTAATTACAAAAAAAGATATTCGTAGAGAAAGTAATACTAATCTCGGAGACTATTTAAAAGGAACAAAAGGAATTGATTTCACCCAATCTGGCATTGATAGTTACAATATGACAGCACGAGGATTTAATTCATCCTTTAGCTCACGATTATTAACATTGACCGATGGACGTATGGCAAATGTGCCATCCTTACGATTAACGGCCTATAATGTAATTCCAGTATCTTTTGAAGATGTTGAACAAATAGAAGTCGTACTTGGCCCATCATCTGCTTTGTATGGCCCTAATGCTCATAGTGGCGTATTAAATATTGTAACAAGTTCCCCGCTTCGTACGCAAGGAACATCTATTAATATTCAAGGTGGTTTTTTAAATCAGGCGGATACAGATTTACTGCAAAAATTAACATTTAGGACAGCCCACAAATATAAAGATTTTGGTTTTAAAATTTCTGGTGTCGCATTGCGAGGCCAAGATTGGACGCATTATAATGCTGATGAATTAGAAGGCCACGATCCTGCCTTTATAGGGCGTCCAAATTTAAAACACAATTTTATAGATAATGGCGGGAATCCCGGTGAAGGGAACAGCCCACTTTTTACGGAAGATATGTTAGGATATTTCGACGATGCAAATGAAAGTTGGATTGGTAAAACATTTGGAGATAATATAGCATCTTTTTCATCTGAAACAGGCTCCCCTATTATTACTGAAGATATGGTCGCTGAGGCCCAAAGTGACCCATTTAACCGATACTTTTTAGATAATGGTATTATTCTTTGGTATGTGACTGAAGATAAAATTGGTTCACAATATGCTGATGGGATAGACAATAATGGAGATGGCGCTATTGATGAAGGAATTGATCTAGGAATTGATGACGATTCTGAAATTTGGTATGACAATGTAGACAATGATGGAGATGGCCTCGTAGATGAAGCAGATGAAATTGGAAGTGCGTGGCTAGATCGATTTGGTAGCACATTTGAAGGGGATTTAAATTACACAGTGGGCGTTGGGGTTGACTCCACCCATAAATTTGGGTTTGGAGATTATGAGTATGATGATGATGGAAATATTATTTTTGACACAAATGGAAATGGTGAATTCAACGATTCCTGGGGAAGTGATGGTTTAGATAATGATGGTGATTGGGATCTTTACGTCGATACTGATGGAATGACCTATGGCGTAGAAGAAGAAACATTTTCTGACTTGAACGAGAATGGGACTTTAGACGGGAAAGAGCTATTTATTGATGGGAATGGAAATGGAACATGGGAAGATGGTGAAGTTCTCATTGATTGGGGTCTTGATGGGGTTGATGGAACTGGAGATTTTGGTGAAGGAAATGGAACATGGGATGGTGAAACTTTTACTGATTTAAATGGAAATGGAACATGGGATCAGTTTGAGAATAACGATTTAGATGGAGATGGAAAACCCAGCATGGGTGAAGTAGGTGTGGATGAATTCGATGAAAAGGATTTTGTGATGAATTATGGAGATCTTCCTCGGATCTATAAAGATGCGAATGATGATGGTCTTAATGATTACCCAGACTTTAATGTAAGAAATTATAGGTATGACTTAAGATTCGATTGGGAACCAAACCCTGATTTTACCCTAAGTCTATCCCATGGATATGCTTGGGCACGAAATATTAATATTACTGGAATTGCTCGTTATTTAGCCGATGGTTGGGTTTATCGTTATTACCAAGGTAAAATTCGTTGGAAAAATTTCTTTTTACAAACATACCTTAATTCTAGCTATTCCGGCGAATCAGATCACCCTACTAGAAATTTAGCTACAGGATCTTTGATTTATGATCGATCAAAAAAATTCAGCGCACAATTCCAGCACGCGATGGAATTATTAAAAGGAGATCTTCGGTTTGTTTGGGGGGTAGACTATTTCCTCACCATGCCCAATACACGCGGGACTATATTATCAGATAAAGAACTCGTAGATCGGAAAGATAATAATGGAACGGGTGAAGCGGGTTCCCCCTATACATTTGCAGATAGGAATGATAATACATTTTATGACGATGGAGAATTTTATTCTACATGGGCAACAGATACACCTGGAGCATTTGGAGGAACACCTTCTGATACATTAAGTGTAAACAATGATGGTTCGGTTACATATTCTGATAATGTATTTCATGCTTTAGCCGATGGTTTTGATAATGATGGTGATAGTGATGATTTTGAGGATTTAAATGGAAATGGTCTACCGGACTTTGATGATGCAGATGGTGATGGACTATACTCTTACGGCGAGACGGTTGAACCTGGAGTAAAGTGGATTGGTGAAAATATCTTTTTTGTTTATTCAGATGGCATTGATAATGATGGCGATGGGAAAATTGATGAAAATATTGATGAGGGGATTGATGAAGCATCCGAAGATAATAGATATACCGTAAATGAATTAGGTGCTTATTATCAAGTAAATTGGAAACTAAATGATAAGTTAGAAATTATTCAAGCTACACGCCTTGATATTCATGATAGACTTACAAACTTAATTGAATTTAATAATCAAGGATATGGGATGGGATATAACCCTTTAGATTGGGAATTTGATGCATCGCAAAAAAATGGTCTACAATTTTCACCTAAAATTGGTTTCTCCTATAGACCAAAAGAGAATCAAAATTTTCGATTAACTTGGGCTACTGCTTTTAATACACCCACAAACCAAGCTTTATTTTTGGACATATTTGTAACGCGTGTATCCATTTTTAAAGTGTATGCGCGGGGTGCAGATGGAGGCTATAATTTCCCCAGAAATGAATTGGGAAACCCTTATTATTATGATATAGAAGAATTTGAATATATGCCAGTGGACACTTCAGAAAGTATGTTCTTCTATCCATCTGTTGATCCTCGAATTGAAGGATTCTATGGACAAACAGTTATTGACCTTCCTGAAATTGAAGCAGAAATTGTTAATTCATGGGAAGTGGGATATAAGGGTCGATTGAATAACAGACTTTTTGGGACACTAGATTTATATACAAGCCATTATAGCAGTTTTGTTAGCCCTGTAACTTTTATTACTCCTATTGTTCTAGAAAGATCTATTCTTGAAACGGATTATAATAATGATGGTGTAATGAATACGATTGAAGATTTCAATAATGATATTATTTTAGATCAAGATGATTATGATAAATCTTTTGATCATTGGAGAGATGGCATTCAAGGTGTAACGGCAATGGATACAATTGCCGGATTAGCACCTCCTGTTGTGGTTGGCTATATCAACTATGGGGAAGTCGATATGTGGGGAATGGATGCAAGTTTAACTTGGTTTATTAACCGTGAATGGAATTTAGATGTTACATACTCACATCTCAGCATGACTGAATTCTTTAATCCAATAACTAAAGCAAAAGATCCCATTAATGCGCCAAAACATAAAGGAAGTTTAAAATTACAATATGCACCTCGTAGATGGCCTGTTTCTACATCTTTAAATGCACGATATGTGGATGGATATAATTGGTCATCTGGAATCTATTTTGGGAAAATTGATCCATATACCATTTTGGATCTTCACGTTGGATATACATTCAACGATAATCTTTCTGGTAATTTGACAGTCAATAATTTATTAGATAATCGTCATACAGAAATTATTGGCGGTCCATCATTAGGGCGTGTAGTTGTATTTAGATTATCGACAAAATTATAATTAATCTTATAATCCCCCTTCCACATAAAAAAATAAGCAGGATATTTTAAAACCTGGGAGCGGGGGAACAACCAGATTTCTTTTTCATTATCCTGCTTAAAATCTTGTCGAAAAAATTAGGCTAAATCGATTCCTTCAGCAAGTGTTTTCTTTTTGTCTCTATTCAATTAAATGAATCTCTGTTAATTTCTATTGTAATGATTGAATATTTAATTTCGCTTGACGTATCACTTTTTCAATTTATGAATTCAGGATTATCAAATACTTTATTTGATATCTTGATGCCAAAAATAACACACCAAAATAATTGGATAATTCCACTTTGTATACTTTTCTATATACTGCTATTTAAGACAGGGAAAAGAGGGAAAATTGCATTTATAATATTATTAATTGGATTTGGAATTACTGATTATTTTTCAGCTCAATATATTAAACCTTTCATTGGCCGTATTAGACCATCACACTCAATGCTGGATTCTATTCATCTTTTAGTTAATAAGGGGGGGAAATGGAGTTTCCCATCAAATCACGCAGCAAATAGTTTTGTTCTCGCTACCATTCTAAGTTATTTTTTTTCACAATGGAAGTACCCGCTCTTTATATTAGCATCTCTCATTGGATTTTCAAGAATTTATGTGGGTGTTCATTACCCTGGGGATGTTGTCTTTGGAGCTTTACTTGGTTATTGTATTGCTTGGATATTATTAAGTATTTGGGTTATCCTAAAAATGAGAGAATTAAAACGCGGACGTACCTGGGTGTGGTATACCAGCGATACTATAAATAAGTAAATAATTAATTTGGAAGTTTGTCAGATGGCGGCTTTACACCAAAAGCAGAAAAACCATCTTCTCGGTTTGGCATTTTAATTTCACCATTTTTTGCTTCAAATTTTCTAATGTTGTCTTGAAGTGCATTCGAAAAAGCTTTTACATGCTGAGGTGCCATAATAATTCTTGAATGAACTTTTGCTTTTGGGACGCCTGGTAGAATACGAGTAAAATCCATTACAAATTCCGCTGGAGAATGAGTAACCACAACAAAATTTGCATATTCTCCATTACTAACTTCTGCATCTAATTCAATATTTATTTGTTGGACATTTTTTTTATTGTCAGCCATAATAAAATCCTATTTGGTTATTTTTTATTAAAATCGCGCTCATTGAAGTCTTCCCAATCTTCTTCAATTCCCTCAAATTCGGTGTAGTCTGTGGTATCTTCTTCTTTTTTATTATTATGAATTACTTCATTTTCGTAAATATTAAACAAATCTTTTTTCTTTTCATACTGAGATGGATCGCCTTCTTCTTGTTCTGTTTGGTCTAAGTCTTCTACATCTTCGCTATAGATTTCCGCATCGAAAAAGTCGAGATTTTCGACAATACCATTTGTCATAAGGTGTTCTAGAAAATCAAGATATTCCCTATCTCTCAAGTCTGTTTTGCAGTTAATGCAAACAAGAGAATCTTTTAAATCAACGTCTTGTAATGTTGATTCGCATTTGGGGCAAATAATTCCTTCAAGCATTTGTAATCTCCATAAAAATCGGGGGTCAATATATACAGCAGACGAGAGTTCGTCAACTGGTTTTATTGCTTATTATAAATACGCTCTAATACATCCATTTCTACGGGGGTTAAAAATTGATTTCGTCTTGATTTAACAATTGATGTCGATTCTATAAAAGAATCCCAATTCATTTTCCGTTTTTTCCCGTTTAAATAAAAAGTAAATGGCTTAATGTTTTTCATTGGGAAAGAGTGAGCCAATATATTACAACCTGTCCCAATAACTGTTCCAGTATTAAGCTGAGTGCCAATAGCTGTTTTTGTATGATCCCCTATTAAAGAGCCTAAAAACAAACCACCAGAATCTCTTTTAGCTCCATTAACATCTATAACAACATTTGAATAATCATTTTTTAAATTACTATTAGTTGTACCTGCTCCAAGATTGACCCATTCACCAATAAATGAATCACCAAGGTGTCCATCATGAACCTTATTCGAATAAGATTGAAATATACAACTATGAATTTCTCCCCCTAGTTTACATTGTGGACCAAATATAGATTCTTTAATGTGGCTGTGAGGTTTTACAATTGTTCCTTTCCCTAAATATAGTGGTCCCTCAAGTAATGTAAATGGATGAATTTCTACATTTTCATCTATAATGATTGGACCCAGTTTTGAGTTTAATATAACTTGATCATGGATAATGCTTGTGGGATGAATGTATGTATCATCATTCTCTGTTGAACCAATAGAAATAGTGTCAATTGCTGAAGATATGGATTTTGGAATATGTCTTATGATATCCCATAGGAATCGTACCGAATAAACATTGATATTTTTTTCATTCAATCCTTGAATATCATTATTAAGTGGACCACCCTTTTCAATCCATTCTTTTGCCTGGAAGCCAGTAATATTTGCACCGACCGTTCGCCCTTTTGATTTAAATACTGTATTAGGCGAATCATGAATTAGCTGAATCGTTTCGGACGTCCAATAAGTACAACCGAGTAGCCAAATACCATCTCCAAAAGAAGATGGATTTACACTCATCGTTGGATAATTATTTTGTACTATTAATTCAATATCTTTTCTAACGATACCAGAGACAGGACCATCTATAAGTTGAATTAATTGTTCATAAAATGTTTCTGGTCCAGACCGAATCCCAAATGAAGGTCGAGTGAATACAATTGGTTCTAAGTCTAATGTAAATTGATCTTCAAAAATATATATCATATTAATCCTAATATTTTATTCAAATTATCAAAACTTTTTTCTAAAAATGCTCCTTTTTGATGATCAATAATAATATTATAATAATCATCTGATCCATAAGTATTAAAACCAATTTTTAACGGAGACTTAATTGAACAACTTAGTTCATGGTATAAGAAATAGTCCTTTAGATTTAAATCTATAAGGGCATCAATACTAATTTTTTCTATTCTATTCCGAAATGAATTATCCGAAATAATGCCCCACCAGTTTATTTCCTTATCAGAAAAAGTGATTATATTCCCTTGTAATTCATTTGGAAAAACATGCTTTACTTTCTCATGACAAATAAAATGAACAGCTACATTACCTGTTAATGATTTAATAAAATGGCTCATAATGCGCGCATCTTCTATATTATCAGGAAGAAAAATAAGTAATGCATTTAATCTTTCACCATCTTGGGAAAGAGAAAGCGTTGGGATTGGCTCTATTTTTCTCTTTTGAAACTTCCGCCACATTAACAGAGCTTTTGTTCTCGTAGGAATTTTCATATCTGAATATAACTGAACCTGTGTAGCTTTAGCCAATATTCTCACTTGTTTCATTTAAATTAAAGAAAGAAAATAATGACTGTAGGAAAAAAATTACTTTGGGGTGGTCTTGGATGGGCCTTAGCAGGACCCATCGGCGGTATAATTGGATATGCCATTGCGGGTATGTCTGATAACCAATCATCATACTCCTATACACAAACCGGAAAACCGCACACACAACCTGGCGACTTTATTGTATCTATTTTAGTTCTGTTAGCCAAAGTCATGAAGGCGGATGGAAAACTTTTAAAATCCGAATTAGATTTTGTGAAAAAATTTCTGTCAGGGCAATTTCCAAATCATCAAGTCCAACAATTCATGGATCTTTTCAAGGATATTTTAGATAAAAATTATCCTCTCAAAGATGTATGTCGGCAAATCCAAAGGCAAATGGATCATCCAAGTCGGTTGGAATTAGTCCACGTATTATTTGGTCTATCTGCTGCAGACGGCCATGTCGATGAAACTGAAATACGCGTAATTCATACCATTGCAGGCTATTTGAATATTAATCCAAATGATTTTGAATCTATTAAAGCTATGTTTGTCCCAAATACGACTGCATCCTATACTATTTTAGAAATAGCCCCAAGTGCTTCTAATGATGAAATAAAAAAAGCTTATCGAAAAATGGCTAATAAATATCATCCGGATAAAGTCACTCACCTCGGAGATGATTTTCAAAAATTAGCTGAAGAAAAATTCAAAGCAGTTAATGACGCATATCATTCGATTAAAAAAGAACGGGGAATTAAATAGGATTTATTTATGATGAAAAATAAACCGGGGCACTTTCCATTTACGCGTGGTATATATAAAAATATGTACAAAGATAGATTGTGGACCATGCGTCAATATGCTGGTTTTACCACTGCTGAAGAGTCAAATAAACGATATCAATATTTGTTAGACAATGGTGTATCTGGACTTTCGGTTGCCTTTGATCTTCCTACACAAATAGGATATGATTCTGACCACCCAATGGCTGATGGAGAAGTTGGAAAAGTTGGCGTCCCTATTTCTTCCATTGATAATATGAATACATTATTTAATAATATAGCTTTGGATCAAGTATCTACATCCATGACTATAAATGCGACGGCCGCAACCATGTTAGCTCTTTATATAGCAGTTGCAGAGAATAAAGGTATTTCTTCTCATAAATTACGTGGAACAATTCAAAATGATATACTAAAGGAATATGTAGCACGGGGAACCTATATCTATTCCCCTGATTTTTCGATGCGTCTGATTACAGATGTATTTGAATTTTGTGATACACATATTCCCAAGTGGAATACCATTTCTATTTCTGGCTATCATATTCGTGAAGCAGGTTCAACTGCATCTCAAGAATTAGCATTTACATTTGCTAATGCTATTGCTTATGTAGAAGCTGCTATGTCAAAAGGACTCGACCCCAACCAATTTGGGCAACGATTATCTTTCTTTTTCAATGCGCATAATGATTTTATTACAGAAGTATCCAAATTTCGTGCAGCTCGATTTATGTGGGCTACAATTATGAAAGAGAGATTTGGAGTCACAAATGAAAAAGCACTGGTATGTCGTTTCCATGTACAAACAGGTGGATCTACATTGACTGCATCTCAAATCGACAATAATGTAGTCCGGACAACTATTCAAGCTATGTCAGCTGTTATAGGTGGCACACAATCTTTACATACAAATAGTAAGGATGAAGCACTTGCACTCCCAACGGATGATTCTGTTCGGTTAGCTTTAAGGACACAACAAATTATAGCACATGAATCAGGGATTTCCAATCACCCCGATCCTTTTGGTGGAAGTTATGTAGTTGAAGCATTAACTGAAGAATTGGCGAATGATGCATTCAAGCTCATAGAGAAAATTGATAATTTGGGTGGAACTATTTCTGCTATAGAGCAAGGATGGATTCAAAATGAGATTTCCAACAGTGCATATTCTTATCAAAAAGATGTGGACTCCGGAGAACGAATCATTGTGGGTGTTAACAAATTAAAAACAGAAGAATCTTCCGATCCAGAAATATTAAAAATCGATCCAAAAGAAACGCAAAAACAAGTCGATGGATTGAAAACATTTAAAGCATCTAGAAATAATGATTTAATTGAATCAAAATTATCCATTTTGAAAAATAGTGCATCTGGGAAAGATAATGTGATGCCATTACTTATTGATTGTGTAAAAAATGGTTGCACTCTAGGTGAAGTGGCGGATATTTTGCGGTTGGTCGCCGGTGAATATAAGTAACGACTATTCTCCTAAATTGATTCTTTTAGCAAAAGGATTCTCACTCCTTTTACACCCTATGCTATTGTCGTTTTTTGTTTATATATATTTTATTTTTTATTACCTAAGTATCAAGTCAAACCCGTGGATATTAACAGGAATTTCATTCGTTTTTTTAAACTTACTTCCAATAGTAACCTTCATTTATTTAAAATATTTAGGTAAAATCAGCGATCTTGATGCATCAAATAGAGAGCAAAGAATATACCCATTAATACTCGGTGTTGTTTATGCGGCTATTGGATTTGGTAGTCTATATATAGTGAAAGCACCACCTTTGATCCAAGGGTTCATGTTTTGTTTCATGACCAACACTATATTCACTTTGGGTGTAACCTATTATTGGAAAATATCCATTCATGCGATTGGCGTAACTGGCCCTATGGCTGCCCTTTGGATATCAGGGATTCATACACCCATTATAATGGCATTATTTGTTGTTATTATTTCTATGTCTCGCATCATATTGAAAGCACATACCATTGCTCAAGTTACAATTGGTTCTATTGCTGGGTTTATTCTTACTTATATTCAATTACATTATATTTTTTTCATCTAAATATTTATGCTATTTACTCAATTAGTTCAAGCAAACCTAACCACAGCCGAGTACGGTAGAACAATTGAATATTTTACAAAAACAGAATCAACCAATGATGATGCATGGGAGCTATATCAAGAAGATGCTCCATCTGGGAGTATTATTATTGCAGAAATCCAATCGAAAGGTCGTGGACGCCAAGGGAATAAATGGCATACATCACCAAATAAAGGATTGGCTTTTTCAATCCTTTTACGTCCAAAGATTTCTGTTCCTGATTCTGGAATCTTTTCTATTGCTACGGCTATTGCCATTTACAAAGCTTTAAAAGAATATGAAATAGAAACTAAAACAAAATGGCCAAATGACATTTTAATTGATGATAAAAAAATTGCAGGGATTTTATGTGAATCTAGAATTTCAGGAAACCAAATCACTGGACTTGTTATTGGCGTTGGGTTAAATGTGAATCAAAGTTTAGATGATTTTTCAGAAGATATCGCTGATTTATCTACTTCTTTGTTCATAGAAAAAGGAGTACCTTTCCAAAGAGAACGAATTTTAGCTTCAATTATAAATCAACTAGAAAGTGTTGTTACACAAATTATAAATAATGAAATAGATGAAATAATTCATGACTGGGAATCCAATTGTCATCATATGTTAAAAGATATTTCAATCCGTGATAATGATAAAACTCATTTTGGAAAATTTATGGGGATTAATACAAAAGGCAGTGCCCTTTTAAATGCGGCCGGAAATCAAAAAGAATTCAATTCAGGAATAGTGATTAAAACTGGTGAAGACCAGACGATTTAATCATGACTTCAAATTCTGGGAAAAAGTCTAAGATTCCTATTTCAATATTTTGCTGACATTTTATGGCCAGCTTTTGGGTTGTTCCTGGTTTAAAGTTTATTCCGAATAAAATTACATGATGTTCTTCTGTATCTACAATTCGAATATCGTGGAAGTTAGATAACCATTCATGGTCGCTATAATGTGTATCTAAATAGGCGCGTACTTCTTGTACTTTTGGATGATTTGGATAGATAGGATCCACATGAACCGTAGGCGATATACCCAATTTTTCTTTTAAAGTATTTTCTACATTTTCAGAAATATCATGTGCAGAAGCAGGAGATTCATTTCCATCAATTTCAATATGAATACTAATATATTTATCTTTCCCATAACTATGAATGGCAATATCGTGTGCACCCAAAACACCCTTAATATGCTCTACGCTATGTCTTACTTCTTTGATTTCATCTTCTGTTGGTGGTTTCCCAAGTAAATCATCAATAGCGGATTTTGCAATTTCAAATCCCGTCCACATAATAAATAGGGCTACACCAAGCCCGGCCCATCCATCTACTTGATAATAACCATATCTCCCAGCAATCATTGCACCTAGAACAAGCAATGATGAAATCGCATCTGTCCGATGGTGCCACGCATCTGCATGTAATGTGCCTGAAGCTATTTTTTGTGACAAAAATTCCCCATATCTTGCTGTGAGTTCCTTTAAGAGAATCGTTAATCCAATAAGCCCAATCATCCACCATTCAGAAACGATTGGTTCTGGATTCATTAACCGACTAATAGATGATTCAATAAATTCAATCCCAGCAACTGCTAATAAAATAGCAATAATCAGGGTAGCAATATATTCTGCTCGTCCATGCCCATATGGATGGTCTTCATCTGCGGGTTTTTCGGCTTCATTAAACCCCCAAATCACAACAGCAGAAGAAATTAGATCAGATAAGGTATGAATGGCATCTGCTAATAAACTTATTGAGCCTACAACTAAACTCAATCCCATTTTTATAATAAAAAGAATGCCATTAATAATAACAGACACCCATCCTTGGAATTTTCCAATTCGGGTTCTATAAATTCGGGCTGGTTCTTTCCCTTTGGGAACAAATATATTGGTAATGGATTCAAACATTAATAATTTTTTGTGGTATGACTATACGATTATAACACAATTATAAATTAGAGACTAAACTCGCTAAACGCAATATTAGGTTTAGCCAGACGTTACCTGCAAACTATGAAAACGATAAGCGTTGTACTTTTAATGATGACTTTTTTAAGTTCTTGCAATTCACAAACAGCAAAAATGAATGAAATTGAAACCATTCTATCCAAACAAATTGAAAAGAACAAAACACCTTCTGTTCAATATTTGATTTTCAATAAAGACAGTATCATTTATCAATTTAGTAGAGGTTTTGCCGATATAAAGAACAAAAAGAAAGTAAATGAAAACACTACATACAATGCATATTCTGTAACCAAGACATTTACTGCATTAGCCATTTTACAACTAGCAGAACAGGGAAAAATTGATATTGAACAACCCGTCATTAATTATTTACCTGAATTTCCATATCAATCTGAAATAACCATAAGGCAATTATTGAATCATTCAAGTGGAATACCAAATCCGATTCCTTTAAGTTGGATTCATTTAGCGGATGAACATAAATCGTTTAACAGGAATATTTTTTTTAATCAAATCCTTACCAAAAACAACAAGACAAAATCAAAACCGAATGAAAAATACGCTTATTCCAACCTTGGTTATGTTCTACTTGGGCAACTAATTGAAAAAATTTCTAAAATCAGTTATGAAGAATTTATTCACTCAAATATTTTACAGCCTTTGGGAATTGAAAATGGCGAAATGGATTTTACAATAGCCGAGACAAATCAGCACGCAAAAGGCTATCATAAAAAATACAGTTTCTCAAATGCTATTTTGGGCTTTATGATTGACAAATCAAAATTTGTAGATACAACTGAAGGAAAATGGAACTCATTTAATAATTTATATGTCAACGGTATTTCTTACGGTGGTTTAATCGGAACTTCTGATGTTTTTGTAAAATACATTCAGGAATTATTAAAGCCGAATTGTAAACTGATAACAGATGAATATAAGAAAATACTTTTCACTGAAAACCTCACAAATCAGGGAAAACCGACAGGAATGTGTTTGTCTTGGTTTAGCGGACAATTGTACGGAAATCAATATTTTGCACACGCAGGAGGCGGAGGTGGTTACTATTGCGAAATTAGAGTGTATCCCGACAAAGGAATTGGAAGTGTTATTATGTTTAATCGAACAGGAATGACTGATGAACGATTTTTAGATAAATTGGACAAATACGCACTGAATGAATAGAAATATATTATTATTTGGCGCTACAGGAAATACTGGAGTTGAAATATGTAAAGAATTGAATACGTTGAACATTCAGCATTCAGCTTTTGTTAGAAAAGGATCTGAAAGCAAAGTAAACACTAATCTTACAGAAATTATTTCGGGTGATGTGCTCCAAAAGAAGGATGTAGAAAATGGGATTTTAACTCACGATTTTACAGATATAATTATTGCATTAGGAAGTCGCGATCTTAAAGGAGGAAATATCCGATCTTTGGGAACAAAAAATATTGTAGATACACTAAAGTCGAATTCATTAAAATGTAAAATTCATATAATTAGTGCTCATGGGATAGGGAATAGTTGGAATAATTTAAAATGGTATGAAAAATTAATCTCTAAACTATTTATTGGAAAAACAATGAAAGATCATGAATTACAGGAACTAACAATTAAACAGAACCTCAGTAGCTTCCATATTATTAGGCCTGTTGCTTTAAAGAATGGAGAAGCTACAGAGAAGATCTATTCATGTTCTAAAGGAAGCTTACCAAATGGATCAATTATACGAGCTGATGTTGCCAAATTTCTAGTCAAAAGTATGATAGAAGACACATCAGGAATAAGTTCAATTTGTAACTCTTAATCCATGACAATTACTTTGATTACCATTATTATTTTCTTTAGCATTGTAGAAGTTGGCACTAGTTCTTTCATACTTTTTTCTGCGTAGAACTGGATAGAATCATAATATTATAGGTAACTTTTTTGTATGCATATTGCTAATACAATTCGTGGTTTCATTTTCCTTTCCGCTGGATTAGCACTTTTTCTTACACCAGATAAAGTATTTCAATTTCAAAAGTATGTACTCAAAAAATTGCCTTTCAAATATAATTTAGAAAAAGAACAAAAAAATTATCTAATCATCGGAATCATCTTCTTTATTATTTCAATATTCTTATTTGTAGTTTCTTTCTCTAAATAATCCTTTAGAATCAATATTATGGCTATTCAAATATTATTAACTGGCGGCACATTTGATAAAGAGTATAACGAATTAACAGGAAAATTATTTTTTAAAGATTCCCACCTTCCAGAAATGCTTTCTTTGGGTCGATCTAGGTTAGACATTCAGGTGGAAGCGCTCATGATGATTGATAGTTTAGATATGTCTGAACAAGATCGCGAAAATATTGCTCAACATTGTATATCGTCCCAATATAATCATATTGTGGTTACACACGGAACTGATACATTAGTACGCACAGCTGGTATCATAGCCAAACTTGTACAAAACAAAACTATCGTAATAACAGGCGCAATGGTTCCCTATAAATTTGGCAGTTCGGATGGAATGTTTAATCTAGGAAGTGCGCTTGCGTTTGTTCAAACATTGGAACCGGGCGTATACATTGCTATGAATGGGCAATACTTTCGTCATGATAATTGCCATAAAAATAAAGAAACAGGCGAATTCGAAGAATTAGTTTAATAGTACCAAGGTAATATGGAGATTTGATCATATTTCTTTTTATTGATTAAATAATTCTGTACTTTTTTAAGGATTTAAAAATAAAAAGGAGTATTAATATGCCAATTACTACTATTAAAATTGTCCGAGGCATTTTTACCGAAGAGCAGAAATCTGCGATGATTCAAGAGGTTACAGAGGCTATGGTCAAAGTAACTGGAGAAGAAAAACGTAATGGTAACTGGGTTCTCATCGAAGAAACAAATCCTGGAGAATGGGCAATTGGAGGAAAACCCGTCGGCCTCCCTTGATTACATATTGCAGCTAATTAGTAAATATTTCTACCATCCAATAACTAAAAAGTGATAAAGGAGATGCAAATGAAGAAATCATTAATAATTCAAGCAATCCTAGCCTTGCTTTTTATTTTTATGACTGGTTGTGCAAGTAAAAAGATTTATCCAGTGATAGATACTAAATTCAAGTTACACGAATATGATTATGCTCACGTTAAGGATTTAGCTTTTATCAAAATTGGCACAACAACTCAGCTGTACTGTATTAAACATTCTGATTGGGAAAATATTAAAGTAAAAAAGTACCATCATGAGGATACAGATTTTACAATATCTGACCCATATCCAAATCAAGGTACACCAGAACAAGATACGTTTAATAGTCAGCGGGGTAATTAAAAAGAGCTGAATTCATTGCTCTTTACAAAGTTTTAAAATTTATGAATCGTAGGCAGCCATCCCTGTTTCTTGCTGGCCAATAATCAAAGTATGCATCTCGTGGGTGCCTTCGTAAGTATA